>Ga0316197_10000003_pt1 | contig 507116 bp, 405 predicted proteins | sample OudBiesiAoxic_MG_FD_204939 | JGI IMG/M metagenome (GOLD analysis project Ga0316197, IMG submission 204939) | Coastal sediment microbial communities from Oude Bieten Haven, Netherlands - site A oxic | ecosystem: Environmental > Aquatic > Marine > Coastal > Sediment | place: Netherlands...
TCGAAGAAGTGGACCATGCCGATTAGAAACTGGAAACCTGCACTAAATCGTTTTATTATCGAGTTTGAAGATCGAATAGCAGACTACATATAAATTAGGTAGTTACACAGAATCTGCTACAGGGTCCTATAAATAGCAACTTCAGACCTCTTTACTCCTCTTCCTCCTAAAAAACCAGTTTATCTGAATTAAATCCTACTTGGTAAAGTCATTGACAGAGACTTTGTACTTTAAGTGAGATTTAAGTTCACGATACTAGATTTAAGGGATTATTCCCTGATATCGTATTTTAAGTCATATAGTCAGCATGACTGAATATTCGTTTACGGGCACATACATGGGCAGATTAACCTGTAACCCTCCCCTAAAATAGTCTCATGCATAAATAGAGTTCTCCCGGTACACTGAAATCTAAAGGAGAACGGCAATGAAGAAATCACGCTATACAGAAACTCAGATAATTAAGATCCTGAAAGAAGTAGAAGGTGGTCGTCTGATCAAAGAAGTCAGCCGAGAATATGGTATTTCAGAGGCTACCTATTACAACTGGAAGAGTAAGTTCGGTGGTATGGAAGCCTCTGACATTAAACGCTTACGCGAGCTTGAAGATGAAAATCGACGATTAAAACAGATGTTTGCAGACATCAGTTTGGAACATAAGATCCTCAAAGATCTCGTCGAAAAAAAGCTCTGAAGCCAGCGGTCAGACGCGAACTGGTTGATTATGTGCTCAATGTACATCAAACCAGTATTCGTCTAGCCTGCCGCGTTGTTGGCATCAGTCCATCTGTATACCGCTATCAGCCTGATAAGTGCCGGGATGACCCCGTTATTGCCGTGCTTCAGGAGTATGCCAAAAAATATCCGGCATACGGGTTTGGCAAGCTGTTTAAAGTCCTTAGACGCAAGGGAAAGTCATGGAACCATAAACGTGTTTACCGTGTGTATTGCGAGCTTAAATTGAACTTCCGCCGCAAGGGCAAGAAACGCCTGCCGAATCGCAATCCCGCACCGTTAGCGGTTCCTGAGGCAATGAATCAATGTTGGTCGATGGACTTTATGTGTGACAGTTTACACTGCGGGCATCGCTTCCGAACGTTTAATGTCATTGATGATTTTAACCGGGAAATATTGGCTATCGAAGTCGATTTAAGCCTCCCGGCCCAACGTGTTATCAGAGTGCTGGAGCGGATTATTGCCTGACGAGGTATGCCACAAAAGCTGCGGATGGATAATGGTCCGGAGTTTATCTCACTGGCTTTGGCTGATTGGGCGGAGCGCAACCGAGTTCAACTGGAGCAAATAAAACCAGGAAAGCCGACGCAGAATTCTTATATCGAGCGATTTAACCGCACATATCGAACAGAAATTTTGGATATGTATTTGTTTAAAAGTCTCAGGGAAGTACGTGAAATTACAGATAACTGGATGAATGAATATAACGAAGAGCGGCCACATGACTCACTTGGAGATCTCACTCCGTGGGAATATTTGGCTAGCAAGAAACAGGGAGAAAACTCTACTTTTAAGTGGAACTAAAATAGGGCGGTTTACAAACCGAGTATGAACATTAGTCAAAATATTTGATCATTGAACTTTGAAATTAATTTCTTTTCTAACTGCATGAATACATAAACCCTATGCTCTCGTAGTTATCTTCTTCACTTCGGTTAATCAATGATATTCAGGCTCCTAACAGTCACTAGGAGGTCAGGGCCGGATTAAGCTTTGTTAAATCAATTAACCAAAGAATAATTCAGACCTGAATTTTCCATTCCATGCCGCTTTCCTCATCTTACTAGGCTTGCTAACCTTCAGTGGGTGCTGCTGGATAAGATTAAAAATAATTCTACGCATCAAAGCCATTCGCTTTGCATTTTCTCTATCGCCGATACGGCTACTGTCCTCTTTGAAAGTAACGTCTAAGACCCAGTGCTGCTGGTTTTCGATATGCCAGTGTTGACGGTTACCTTTAAAAGCGAGTTCAGGCTCCACGGATAAAGAGCTCAGAAAATAATGAGTGTCGAAGCTCGTTTTCCCCTTGAAACTGCGTTCCCGCTCGACAGCAATAATAGATTTAGCTGAAGGCCACTTCAAAGCCAGCTCTTTAGGTAACTTAGCCGGCATTTGAAAAAGTGCTCGACGTTCTTTACGTCCATGGCCACTATTTTTCTCTTCATATTGGGCTATTGACTCTGTGCCGTTGTCCCAGTGCGGCTTGAAAGAGCCTTCGATTGCCTGTTTTAGCTTTGGTTGATTCGCTTTGACTTGGACAATGTAATCACCACCTTTTCTCTCTACTTGTTGCAGTGTTTCTTTATTGCAGTGCAGGGCGTCAAAGGTCAATATAGCGTCACGAACATCAAGCATATTGAGCATGGCTTGAACTGTTGCTAGCTCACTTCCTTTTGTTGAAGTGGCTTTCTGAAACAGAACTAACCCTTGCTCAGTATCAAAGGCTGAAACCAAATGAAGCGCATTTTCTTTACCCTGCTGATTAACGGCTCCTCGTAACGTTTTTCCATCAATAGCAATGAGTTGCTTACCATTTTTCTCGCGTAAGCAATTAACCCAGCTAAACATGACTAAGACTAAGCTTTCGACATTTACAGCTTTGATTATTCGAGCAATTGAATGACGTGTCGGGATGCCAGAGGCGAATGGACGGTGTTCACGTAGCCAATCTATGTGCTCAATGCCAAACTCTTCTATTTCGAGCCAGCCTTCACAGCCGGATGCAATAGCCGACATGACTAAAAAGATTATGTCGACAAGGTCGTGCTCACGATTAATGGGGGAGCGGGGATCTTTAATTATGCTCAAATGATCAAATAGGGACATGGATTGGGCCTGAAGATTAACATACCCGATCAGATCATGCTTTGATGAACAAGTTCCCTTTCGTTAACAAAGTATGATCCCGCCCTGACTAGGAGGTGCATCCAATTGAATCTTAATAGTTATCATCTACTTTATTAGTGGATCAAACATAATCTGTTGATGAATAGCTTCCTAACTCTGCTACATCAATAATTGAACAGGATGGAGTCGATGAATTTGATCTACTTCTTTCAAACAAAAACTAGTTACGTTAATATAAATAATATTACTCAAAAAGATATAGAAGTATGACAGATAAAGTAAATACTGATTTTCCATCTTTAGCAATCGGCGGCCTGGGAGGTAGTGGCACTCGTGTCGTTGCAGATCTCGTAAGGCAACTTGGATATAACATAGGAAATGATCTAAATGAATCACTTGATAATTTAACATTTACCCTGCTTTTTAAAGACATTAGCAAATGGAATTTAAATCCCTATAAATTTGAAGAGTTAATTGAAATATTCAAGATCAGCTATGCAGAAAACAAAAGCTTTACAACCTCCCAAAGGAAAGTAATAACTTCCTGCGTGAATGAAAGGCAGCAACACCCTAGAGAATGGCTAGAAGAAAGAGTCACAAGTTTAATACACGATACAGATAAACAACTTCCAATACTAAAAACCGCTTGGAAGGAACCCAATACCCATCTGTTTATAAATCAATTGCTAAAATATAATAACAACATTAAATATATCCATGTTATGAGGCATGGCTTAGATATGTGCTTTAGTAACAATCAAAATCAATTAAAGCTCTGGGGACATAAGTTACTTGGTTTCCAACCAGAGGTTACAGCAAAAAACTCTCTAGCTTACTGGCTCAAAGTTCATAACAAAATAAAAACTTTACAACATTCAAACCCAGATAATATATATTTACTTAATTACGATTCTTTATGTAAAAACCCAATAACTGAGATTGAAAACATTATCACGTTTTTATCTCAAACTACAAATAAAAATCAAATAAAGCAACTAAGTAGCCTAATATCACTTACAGATACTATAGGTCGCTATAAAAATGAAGATATTAGCTTTGTCACTGAAGCAGACATTCAACAGTTAAACTCATTCGGCTATGACGTATAAACACAAGAACATTACTAGTTCTTTAAGTTAATGTTTCTAAAAAGACGACAATTAGAATTGCTTATTTCACCAAGATAATTCATTATCAAAAATGACTTGGCTTGTACTGCTTACAACTACTTGAACAGACAAGCCATTTTCGAAACCTACAATTGGAATAACAAAGCCTATGTAACGGTTTCTAGGAAACACGGCTTTTTGAAAACGTGAGAAATATTTATTTGCTAAAAAACTAGATATTTTTTCGCCTCCAACAAATAAGTCAAGTTTTACAGGAGCATTTTTCTGTTCTTCACCATGAAAAAAAGCGCAACCTTGAACAGTTTTATTATCATGAAAATTTGCGTAGCCATAAACCCAAAAATTTTCATGATATCTTAATTGGAACACTGTCCTATCCTCAAATAACTTCTTTGCTTCTATATACAACAGCTCATCAGATTTATTTAAATCGGCAATTAACTGCAACATCGAATCATCTAGAACACTCCTGTAGCTCCCACTTCCACTTCCACTTCCACTTCCACTTCCACCTCTATTCTCAACTAAATAATCTACATGAAGATTGTAGAAGCTGCTTAACAACTTTAACGAATCTTTATATCTTTCGGTAAGCCCAACAAACCCAACCAAACTTAAAGGGATTCCAGCTAGCATTCTACTCTGAAGGTTGCGAAACTTTATGTTCTGGGCAAACTCAACTAGGTCATCATTTAAACCAGTCACCTTTTTTTTGTGAAAGTAATGCGATAAAACTTGCTCTATTGGGTTTCTTACAAAAGTAATAATATTCTTACTACTAAACATATCCAAATACTTTGTTAAATGTACATGTCCACATAAAACAGTTGACTTTCTTGATGAAAATGAAACTTGGAAGTTATAAAAATCTTGTTTTTCATAGATGAACTTTTGAACTGACTTACTTGTGGCAGGGTTTAGATCACCATAATCGCAAATCACATTATACTGTTTTTCAAGTCCATTCCTAAAGCTAGTGCCAGCAGTTTTTGGTACATGTAGAAACAAAACTTGCGTTGGGATCTTTTTTTTACTAAATAAATTCATAAGTTACATCTTATTCCTTGTAAAATAACTGAATAACCATCTAAAAGGTGAAGTTAACCACCAAGACTTAGAGGAGCGTAACAAATTTAATTCATTTTCTTTGTTGTTTATTACCTTCTTCATGTGACACACTTTTCGTTCATATTTAATTAATAATTTTTCATTTAGTTCCTCAGTAGCCCTAAGCGAGGTTAATTTTTTTTCTGATATTGAAACCAGGACAGACAGAAGACTTATACATTCAAGGTAGTTATTATTACAACGTTTTAATTCATCTAATTGCTCTCTAATCAAAATGTTTTGTGTTTCAGTATCATTTATTAATTTGGTAATCAAAACATTATCGTCTTCACTTAAAAATATATGTTTGATAGAAGAAGTTAAGCCTGACATTTGGGCTTCAATATTATTTTTCAAAATATCTAATTGATTGGAAATAATTCCTTCAAAATCAGATTGAGAATGACTGGATGATTTTTGAACATTAAGCTTATCTGACTCTTTTTCAAACTCCTGTACTTGGGAAAATTCAAAAAGATATGGCGCTAACACTTTCCAATTGCTATAAGCATTATTTAATAACTCAAACGAAGGCGTTTCTACAAAACTATTACACCTTAGCAACCTATAAACATCTGCCGTAAATCCAAATATTAACTTACTTTCTGATAATTGATAAGGATCAGTTTGTTGATTCACTAAGCTTTCATCATAAAAATGTTCTGCAAATTTAATGAGGCTTTGTTCCGGAGCCTGTAAAGATAAAAATATAGCCAGCTGCTCCAGGGTTTCCCTCGGTTTTTTACAAAAGTCATAAAAATCAACAACTTTAAGGTTATTACTAATTTGTTTTAAACTTCCAAGCTGTCCTATATTGTGCTGGAGCCAGATAAGCTGGCTCAAAGAAGATGCCTTCGCCTCTCGACGTTCTAATGACTTACATACATCCAATGGGTTTCGCGTAATAAACACGTATTTAGGTGTAAGCTTTAGTGAGTCAAATACCATTATCCAAAAAGGCAACAAACGTATAGTTCTAGGATCTTTGAAAGCAAAAGAGTCGCTATTATCATCCAGCTTCTTAAGCAAAAGCTGCTTGCCCTGCTCAATTAGAACAAGACATGATTCACTCATTAACATTTCTTCAGTTACAAATTCTATCGAGTCCCACTGTAAGCGAAACTCTTTTAGAATTCGATTGTTAAATGCTACAATATCATTATCTTCCCAATGCCCTTTAGAGTTAAATTTATTTGCCCCCATCAACTCGCTACCTAAGTTTAACCCAGAAGCTGCTAGCCCAGCAGATAATAAGCTAGTCCCGCTACGATGCATACCTAAGATAACGACCAGATTACGATTCATATAAGTCCACTATTAATAGTTTCAAATTTTTTAAATGTAAATACATAGCATACTCGCTCTCTACTATGTTTCTTACTTTAAGTAATTCAGCAAGGTAAGCTCAACAACTTAGGTGATTTTCTAAGTTAGATTGCTATCAACATAGTAGTAAAACAATAACTTTAGCATTAAATCCTAATAACAGCCTTTCAAAATCGCACTTACAGTCTTTATATACTACTTAAACTGTGACGTATATTTCTAACTGCTTATGTTATCGCTAAAGACTGTAAGCTGAAAAATTCACAGCTAATAAGTTGCCGACTGAATAATCTTTCTCAAGTTGACGCTTTAAATTTCTTATAGCTATCTCACTAAGGTAAGTTGGTTTGTCTATTTCTATCAATGATAAAAAACCGCTTGAGTCTTTGTCTTTAGGTAATGCATCGACAGGTAAATTGTTTTTAAGTACATTTAAACAAAAAAAGTTATAATCAGAAACTAAACTTTCTGTATTTACAATAAATGTTCTACTTTTGGGAAACCTAGAAGCTTGTTCTAAAGATATATACCATGACAAACCAAATTCAATATGCAAATTGCTATCTGTAAATACAAATTCTGCATAATCTCTTAATTTTTCATCTGTTGAAGTTAAGCTTTCAGCTAGGTGATTAGCTGAAGAAAATGTATCATAAATTTTGATCCACTCAAGATTTCTTGTCTTATTTTTAACTGTTTTTTCATACTTATCCCAGTTAAAGGCGGAAATAAAACGTTTTATAGGGTCTCTCGTACTAATTAAATAGACATTATCACCTTTATCTTGCTCAAAAAGTCTATTAAGTTCGTTACTTGAATCACCACAATGTAACTCCACGAATTCAACCCTGGATTGATTCAATGCCTTATTGATACTGCTTCCTGCACATTTACCAACATGTATGTGAATAATATTTTTATTTGTCATTTTAAACCTGACCAAGATTATGTTCTAATGAATTATCATTGTAAAACTTAATTATCTTTGACAGATTAAGCCTGCTTCTATTTAAGAAGTTATCATAATCCAAGGACTTCACAATAGAGTTGATATCATAAAGCATTTCTAAATTAAAGTCTGAAATTGGAATGTTTGGCACTCCCATAAATTCAGCCAACTCTCGGGTTCTGTTGTCATGAGTAATAAGTATTGGCATGGTACCTGCTAATGTTGCAGCAATTGCCCCATGAATACGAGTACCAATATAAACATCATCCTTTCTAACATCCGCCAACCAGCCATCAACACTTGTATGATATTTTCCTTTTTCTAATATAAGACCTTCTAGTTCATTCTTTCCATATATTCCGTAATATGCAGAGGCTTGCTCTAATTGCTGGTTATCAATAGAGTCTTTTGACAAAACATCAATTTCGAATTGTTCGGATTGGTAATAGATAGATGAAGCTTGCCTAATTGCAAATTGATATAACTGCCTTTGTTTATCATTTCTTTCTAATAAATCCGAACTTTTCAGCATATAACGGGTGGGCCCAATACCTAAACGAAGATTACTTTCTAAATTTATTTTTCTTAAACTAGGAGCTCCTCCAGACATATATATAGAGGGGCAACCAAGTACCTCAACGTTATTAATACCAAGCTTACTAAGGACCTCAGCGGTAAAATCGCCCCTTACACCAATTTTGTTACTTTGATGAGAAAGAACATTGAGAAGGCGTTTAGTACCATCTGATATTGATGATACATCCTTTATAGATGGAAGCTGTGTACCGAGACCAACAACTGTACATTGAAGACCTGACTCCTCAATAGAATTGGCTAAATCCCCCCAATCACTATTTGGATTTATCCAATTTGCGGCCGGTATTAACAATGAAGAACATTTATTTTTAATATGTTCAGGGTTAGGCTTAAAATTAACATGCACAGGATTTTTAACCTGCTGATAAGCTGCTTTGGTAAAAAGCATATTACCAAAATTATTACCGCTTGCTGTTAAAGCTCTATGACCATTCATAGAAGAAATTTTATTTAAGTTTATTCCTACAACGCCTACACTTTTCATTTACTTACCCCTAGCATTAAAGACAATTCTTTTAAGTATTTGTTTTGCTCAATCTCGTTTACTTCTACATTTACCGCACAAAGTTTTTGAAGTCTAGCAATCTCATTAATTTGACATTCTAAATTCTCTGCCGTAACACTTTTATTATGTCTTCTATGAGTATTTAAACTATTTTTTATAAATTTACACTTTGCGTCATCATTATTTAATATATCTAGATAAACAAACCAATCTCCAGCTACTTTAAAGGATAGTATATTCTTTAACTCTTTATCTAAGCATCGCTTTATGGATTGTGTATTAAAAACCACGGAGCTAACATTCATGAATTGATTTTTGACTGATAAACATTCTGAAATTACTGTTTTACCATCAAAAACTCCTTGTTTATCTAATAGCCGAGACATACTTTTATCATAATAATAGCGATAATCACTTGCTAATATTTTTGTGTTTTCATCAACCTGCTTTGAATCTGTATAAGCTAAATCAAATTCAACCTCGTCAGACATAATCGTCGACAAAAATTGATTATCTGCTAAGTCATCAGCTTCAGCTATCCACAGATACTCACCATGAGCAAACTGTGCTCCCTTATTCCACTGTTTAAACACTGAACCAGAGTTCAAACTACTTTCAATTAATTGGCAGTGACGATTACATTTAGACATTGTTTTTTTAATTACATCCAAACTTTCATCGCTTGAATTATCATCCAGAATAATCAGTTCATAAATGGGGTAGTCCTGTTCTAATATCGACTTTATGCGTGCTTCTAAATGTTGTTCATAATTATAATTAGGGATAACGACAGAAACACGCTTAATCTCAGGCATGAGTAACTCGACTAAGCTAAAAACATAATTTGACCAGTCGTATTTTTCCACCGCCATTTCTGAACGTAATACAGCAGATTCAATGTCATCTTTACTAATTTGACGACAAATAGCAGCGGCAAAAGCTGACGTATCAGCCATAGCTACAACCTCACCACAAAACTCTTCAGATAGTGCTTCAGTAAAACCACCACCACCTTCGAAGCCAACAACAGGCGTCCCTAATGCTAAAGACTCTAAAACTACCGAAGGAAAAGGGTCCTCTCTAGAAGTCATAGCAAAGGCATCGGAGCCTTGTAAATAAAGCGAGATCTCCTTTGTAAACGGAACTACATGAACATGTTTTGCAATTGAGGTGTTCTCAATGTCTTTAAGTATCCAATTATCTAAAAGTGGGTGTACGTTGCCAAGCCAAACAAAATGAAACGTAGAGTCAAGCTCAATACACTTTTTGGCTATTTGTATAAATATATCGAACCCTTTACGTAAGTCAGCATAACCAGAATTAATAACCACCTTACTTGTCTTTGGGATGTTCAATTTCTGTCGAAGTAGTGTTCTAGATTTATCGTTTGGCTCTAATTCTTGATAAATTCCTTGCGGCATAACAATGGCTTGCTCACCGAGAACTCCTGAAAGTGTTTCAAAAGATGATTTTACAAAGTCTGCAGCAAATATAACTTTGTCAGTATTATCCTTTATTGATGTTACATGGTTTTCTAGAGAGTACTCTTTAATTAAAGTAGGCAGTTCATGGACTAATGATATAACCTTCATTCCCTGCTCTTTTAAGTACTTAGTACATAGTCCGGTAACTGTTGTGTTACAAATAGCGTGTGAGTAGTCGGCTGTTGATTTTAACTCTCTCAGTATCTCTGAAAAAGTCTCAAGGTTACCATCTGCACAGTACGTTGGGCCAATCTTCTTATATTCTTCGATTAAAGGACCACCAGATAGTAGAATACATTTAACATCTATACCAAACTGTGCTTTTAATGTTTTAAAAATATTCAACGTTAACAGCTGGGCACCATGCTTGTTTGCATCATGCCCAACTAATATCATTTTTACTTTTCCATCTAATGGTGACGCTACATTATTCAAGGCACGATATGTTGCGTTAAGGTAAGCGCTTCCCCAGTATACATCAGGCTCAAGATGAGCTCCCTCAGCCCACTCGTTCCAAGCATTAATAATGACAAATGATTCATCTTTAGCGATTGGATACTTAACTGAGTAGTTTGCTACGTTAGCTAGCCACTTTTCATACTTTTGTGGTGTTGAATTCAAAAAGCCAAATCCACGATTGTTTTTTCTAGCTTCATTATCCCACATAGGAGTAACTCCCCTAATGATAGGATAATCATATTGGGTATTCTTCATTCCTTGGGCTGCGAGGGAATCGTAGGAAGGATAATGTCCGGTAAAATTGTCATTGGGTGAATAATCCCTCGAAGCATCAGGTAACCCTTTAGCTAGCTTATGCGGTGGAAATTCAATAGCTCCATCTAAACCGAACTCCTCAGGATCTTCATTCCCGAATGCATGCGCCATGTAAATCAACGGGTCAGATCCACAAGTTTCTCTAAAAAGCTTCCTCCAGCGCACAATCGTATTCTTACTGTTTGGAATTAGGTCAGGTCTATAGATAAAAAACAGTGGACGTCCATCTACTCGTATATAACGACTATCGTTAAAGTGGCGACACAAATCATCTATAAAAATTTGATCATCTTTTTTATAGTAATCTTGAGCAATTAGTACGTCATTTTCTTCGCCATCCCATGTTCGGGTCCAGTTCTCATTCGCCCACATCAAACAAAATGGAATATCAATATCGCTGTTATCGAGTAACATATTGACAGGTTTTTCCATCAGCCGTTTTCCATTAAACCAATAATGATAAAAGCAGAATCCATGAATACCTGCCGCTTTAGCGAGTTTAGCTTGTTCTTGCATGGTTTCTTTTACACGCAAATCGTAATAACCTAAACCATTAGGCAAGTGAGGTTGGTAATGCCCGCTAAACCTCGAACCAGCTTTTGTTACATTGCTCCATTCAGTAAACCCTTTCCCCCACCATTCATCATTTTCCTTAAAAGGGTGGAACTGGGGTAAATAATATGCCAAGGCCTTGACTGCAGGGATGACTGGTTGCTCGATATCAAACATCGGTTCTTCGTAACCATTCCCAGGCTTTAGGAAGTTTGTTGCAGGCACTGTAACAGCTGCTTTTTGATCGCCGCTGACAATCGCTGTTAGGTTTGTCTGATTAAAATATTCAGGAGCACCTTCAATTAAGCTAGGCCTCCGCCCCTCATGTGTACCAGTATGGATGTAATGTTCAAACGGTGAACACTTTTGCTCTTCAACGTCAGCATTATTAGATAGATAATAACTTGTATCAAAATAGTAATTTAAAGAGAGTTTCTCTTTAATTTCATTAATACAAAAATACCCAAAATAGGAATAGCGTCCCTTATTGGGAACTTGATTCTTGAGATGTTCCAAGTCAAAGTATACATTAGGAAGCCGACCTTCAGTTTCACCAAAAAGAATGTAATGCTGCAATGGCTCTAGGTTTGAGTTTTTAACATCTGGGTATTGAGCTATATACCAATTTTCATCAAAAAGACCACTACGGAGTATCATTCGATACTCTCGACCTAAATTTTTAATGCTACGCAAGTTTTTTGATAAATTTTCTTTTACTTCATTTAACATAACGACAACCACCATCCCTGATTACTAAAGTACCATTCCACTGTTTTTCTAATTCCTGTTTCAAAAGATTCAACAGGCTCATAATCAAGTTCCATCCTTGTTTTATTTGCATCAATAGCATATCGACGATCATGTCCAACTCGATCTTCTACATACTTAATAAGTGTTTCTGAGCGCCCACTGATGGCTGATAGCGCTAAAGGGTATTGCGTAGCTAACTCGGAATTTTTACTAAACTGTTCATCAAGCATTTTACAAATAAGTTTAACAATATCGATGTTGGCCCATTCGTTATGTCCGCCAATATTGTAGTTTTCACCGACATTCCCTTTATTTAGTACTAATTCAATACCACGAGCATGATCCTCTACATATAACCAATCACGAACTTGTTGACCATCTCCATAAACGGGCAATGGCTTATCCTGCAATATATTGGTAATAAGTAACGGAATCAGTTTTTCAGGGAAGTGATATGGGCCGTAATTGTTTGAACAATTTGAGGTCGAAACCTGCATACCGTAAGTATGGTGGTAAGCTCTAACGAGGTGGTCAGAGGCTGCCTTGCTCGCTGAATAGGGCGAATTAGGTGCATACTGTGTATCTTCAGTAAAGGCCGGATCATTTGGCCCTAAAGTACCGTAGACTTCATCTGTTGACACATGATGGAAGCGATGCGGTATTACAGGCTCGCCTGCCGAAGCTGGCGCATCGATCCATATTTTTTTAGCCACTTTGAGTAGGCTATAAGTACCGATAATATTGGTTTCGATAAACTCATCAGGCCCAGTAATTGAGCGGTCGACATGCGATTCTGCAGCAAAATGAACAATTGTCGTTAAAGAATACTCTTGTAACAGTCGCTCTACTAAAGCTGTGTCACAAATATTACCCTGAACAAAAATAAAATTGGGATTATCAATTACTGGTTCTAAGCTTGCTTTGTTACCTGCATAGGTCAGAGCATCTAAAACCACAACGATATCATTTGGGTGATTTGCTAACCAGTAATGAACGAAATTGGCACCAATAAAGCCAGCACCGCCGGTTACAAGTAGTTTTTTGTTGTTCATATGTTTGTACTTACTCAAATTAGGTTGTATAAAATGGCTTAATTATATCGATGCTATCGATTGCTTATATTCATCTAGCATTTTACTCAGCTGCATACGCCAATGTACTGTACTGAGACCGCTAGCAAGCTCTGCTGAACGTTTGTCAATAATGCTAAAGTTTGGCCTTGCTGCTGGTGTAGGATAATTTGAAGCAGGAATGGGCGAGATAGGTATTGCTTTGTGTAGCAGCCCTTTTTCAATGGCTAACTCCTGAATCGCCACGGCAAAATCATACCATGAAGCCACACCTGCATCAGTCCAATGAAGCATTTGAGTTGAAGAAGAGCTTAGATTCCGGATTTCTCGTTCCTCGATTCCGGAATGACAGGTTATTAAAGCCCATATCATTTCAGCCAAACCTTTTGCCCAAGTTGGCGTACCAACTTGGTCATATACAACGCCTAATTGCTCTTTATCAGCCATCAAGCGTAGCATGGTTTTAACAAAGTTATTGCCATTGGCCGAATATACCCAAGCCGTTCGAATGATTGTTGCTTCGGCACCTAAGATATTATTGACTTTAATGTCACCCGCTAATTTAGACGCACCGTAAACATTAATAGGATTTGGCTTATCATCTGTTTGATAGGGCTGTGTATTGCATCCATCAAACACAAAGTCTGTTGAAATATGAATAAGTTTTGCACCGATTTTCTTACATGCTGCGGCAAGATACTCGCTACCTAAATCATTAACGGCATACGCGCTTTTTTTGTCCGTTTCAGCTTTATCGACCGCCGTGTATGCCGCAGCATTAATCACTATGTCAGGCGACAGGGCCATTATAACCTCATTGACTCGGCCTTGTTCGCTGATATCTAACGCTCTTGAGTCAAAACAGACTAACTCTATACTTGTTGGCGCTGTTTGTTCAAGCTCCCAAGCAAGCTGACCACCACGGCCTGTCACTAAAACTTTCATGATAACCTTACTTAAATTTTGGTGCTTGAATGAATGATAAGCCCTGCTCATCTTTTGCAGATAGCGAAGGTTGCTTACTATTAACCAATGGCCATTCAATATTTAAACTCGGGTCATCCCACTTTATCGATACTTCAGCGCTTGGGTTATAAACATCAGTACATTTATAGACAAACTCAGCTTCTTGACTCATCACATAAAAGCCATGAGCAAAGCCTTCTGGTACCCATAGTTGACGCTTATTTTCAGCAGATAACACAACACCGACAGATTCGCCGAAGGTCGCTGAACTTTCCCTTAAGTCAACTGCAACGTCATACACTTCACCACTGGTTACTCGCACTAATTTTCCCTGAGTATTTTCAGTTTGAAAGTGTAAGCCCCGCAATATTCCGTGGCTTGATTTACTGTGATTCTCTTGTACAAAATCTCTGTCGGCACAATGCTGTTTAAACAAGCTAGTACGAAATGTTTCCATAAAGAAACCACGCTCATCACCAAAAACTTGTGGTTCGATGATTTTGACATCTGCAATCTTAGTATCGATAAACTTCATAGTCAGTCTTCTATAAAAATAATTAGCTAAAATATTGTTTGTTCTAGCATATTGAGTAAATACTGCCCGTAGCCAGATTTTTTTAATGGCATAGCCAGATCACGTAATTGGGACTCTGTGATATAACCCATACGGTAGGCAATCTCTTCAGGGCAGTTTACTTTTAATCCTTGACGCTTTTCAATGGTTTCAATAAATTGCGCAGCTTGGAGTAGGCTGTCATGGGTTCCGGTGTCTAACCAGGCTGTACCACGACCCATTATTTCGACTTTTAGTGAACCAAGCTGCAGATACTGCTCTATTACATCAGTAATCTCCAACTCCCCACGTTCTGAGGGTTGTACATTTTTTGCAAATTCAACAACATCACTATCGAAAAAATATAGCCCAGGTACTGCGTAATTGGATTTTGGCTGTTGTGGTTTCTCTTCAATAGAAACAACACTACCAGACTCATCAAACTCCACAACGCCATAAGCAGTAGGGTTAGATACGTGATAACCAAATACAGTAGCACCAGATACTTGAGCATTTGCACTTTGTAGTGAGTGGGACAACTCATGACCATAAAACAGATTATCCCCCAACACCAAGGCTGCGCAGGCACCATCAAGAAACGCCTCTGCCAAAATAAACGCTTGAGCTAACCCATCAGGAGAGGGTTGTGCAACATACTCAAAATTTATTCCCCAATCTGTACCATCTCCAAGTAGTGACTGAAAGCGAGGTAGTTCTTCAGGCGTGGCGATAATTAAAATCTGTTTAATGCCAGCATTCATCAGCGTCGAAATAGGATAATAGATCATCGGTTTATCATAAACAGGCATCAACTGCTTACTAACAACCTTAGTCAATGGGTACAATCTAGTCCCTGATCCGCCTGCTAAAATAATTCCTTTACGTTGTGTCGTCATATTTGCACTGCTTCTTGTTTATTGTCTAAATAATGTTTCATTACTGAATTTGTTGTCCCTAACTGCTTTGCTTTTCCCTTTTCGAGCCACAAGCAACGTTGACACAATTTTTTGATTTGATGGATACTGTGGGAAACGAAGATAATTGTTTGATCGCAATTATTTATCTTCTCTTGTAATGCAGCTTCAGCCTTTAACTTAAAGGCGTTATCCCCCACACTCAAGGTTTCATCAATCAACATAATATCAACCTGAGTAAAGATGGCGGTAGCAAACCCTAATCGGCTGCGCATACCTGCAGAGTATGTTTTCACTGGTTGTTCAAAAAACTTACCTAATTCTGCAAATGCTTTGACTTGCTCAATGATCGGTTGTGATTCCTGTTTACTATAACCATTGAGTAAGCAACTAATAAGAGCGTTATCTCGGCCACTGAGATTATTGTTAAACCCTAAGCCTAAAGCGAGTAAAGAACGTGTAGTATTAGGTGGGCAGATAACCTCTCCAGAATCCGGTTGGATAGTACCTGCTAACACTTTTAATAGTGAGGACTTGCCGGAACCATTACGACCTAGGACACCAAATACTTCACCCTTTTGTACCTCAAAAGACACATTATCAATCGCTTTATGAGTAAACTGCTTTAAAAAACCAGAACGAGTTTGGTATTCGAGTGTTAGATTGCGTACAGATAAAATAGCTGAATTGTTCACATGAACACCCTGCGTGTTAACAGACTATCGAACTTCTTTAACCCGCCAAAACCAGTCAGTATCAACCCTAAAGAGATGAATAACGCTGGTGCAAATGTCATCCAGTTAAGCAGTTGTCCATGCATCAACACTTGTCTGTATCCATCAATAATGACGGCAAGAGGATTAAACAACAGTATCATCTTCTGCAGTTGTGGATCTGCAATATCCCCTATACTCCAAAAGATACCGGAACAAAACATCATTCCCATCATAAACATCGACACTATCATTCTAAAGTCTGGTGCATAAGTGACGAATAAAGTAAACACACTTGATAAGCCACAAATAAGCAGGTATTGCAAAAAAATAAGAGGAATTAATTGCCACCATAAACCGAAGTCGTGATAGCCATTAAAAATGACAAATGAGATCAATACTGCAAATGTAACCAGTTGCTGATACGCCGCTTCATGCACATTGACCAGCGGAAACACAAACTTAGGGATTGGCCTCTGGTTTATCAAACCACGGTTCTCAATTAATGAGTTAGCAGCTGATGTGACACTTTTAGAAAACCACAAAAATGGGATTTTACCGATAATCAAAAATATTAAAAAGTCTTCACGACCGCGATGAAGCAGAAACTTAAAAACGAAGTAAAACATCAAAACGAACAGTAGAGGCTCTAGTACCCACCATACATAACTCAGTAATAACGTATTCGCTTTAGACTTTAATTTCATGCGAGCCATAACATGGATCAAAGAAAAGTATTGAAAAAAGTGCATGGGTAATATTTATACCTTATTAGAATACTTAAATGTTGAATCTATTTTTTGTTCCAACATGGCAACTCTCTGAACTAAACGCTCTATTTTCGCCCTGTCTTTGGTTCGCTCAATATCATTGAGAAGTGCCTTTAGCAGTAAGATAATACAGGCAAATAACACGGGTAAAATGGGCGGGTAACTGATCCCAAGCAGTTTCGCAGCGATATCTGAAAGTTGAGGGAATACCCCTAAAATTAAAATTAAGACCGACAGAAGCGTCCAACGAATGGCTGAGCCAGGCAAAATATTGTCACGCCTGACTAAAATAAATGCAGTGACAAAAAAAACAATTGCTATACCTGCTGAAAATATTTGATAGTTTTGCACTTGACCCACTTACTATTAACGATTTAAAGAGGATTGATATTGTAACTCACTGCTTTTACGTACCTTACTGATACAAAGAAGACTAGTATGAGTCATATAGTAAGCCACCGCCCACCATGAATGGAATATACGTGAAATTCCATCTTGTCTCGGTTCCATTTCAACCTTGACCTCATCAAATGATAAGCCGAAATTTTTAAGCATAAGAAGTACACCCACATCTTGGTACTCGAGTAATGTTGCTTCACGTGTACTTAACACTGACATGGCCGCTCGGTTATATAGTCTCAGCCCCGAGGTAATATCCATAATCTTCACACCTGATAACTTACGGAATAAGCGCCAAGCTATATGACGGGCCACACTCCCCCTTTGGGTACAAGAGCCGATCACAACATCGCTATTAGACACTTTCTGAAATGAGGTTAATGCTAAAATTGAATCAGGTAGGTGTTGCCCATCAGCATCAAAGGTTATCACGCGCTGATAATCATTCTCATAACAAAAACGAATACCTGTTTGCATCGCTTTCCATGCACCTAGGTTAGTCGCTAATGGCAGTAAAATAACATGTTCAAACTGTTTAACTAACGAAGAAGTTGAATCCGCACTGCCATCATCAACAACAATAATATCAAAATCACTAAACGGGCGTAGCGACTCGATGACTTTACAAATCGTTTTCTCTTCATTAAATGCGGGAATAACAATAGCTTGTTTCATAGCCGCCTCAAAGTCTTACTAACATTTAAGACACGCTACCGCCCATAGGTAAGGTTCCCGCATCCCTGCATTTTAAATTTTTTGTCTCGAAATTTCGAGGTCGACAGTATAACAGGTCTTGTCAAAAAATCGATTCAGTTATCACGAGGGTATGTGTAAATCAGACGTAGCCCCCATCTCCTCAAGCATGGATAATTCACAGACGAGTGATTAGCTATAATTTCGTTGCTTTATTAGGAAAATCCACACTCTTTATTGCGGTTTTAACGATAAACAGTGCTTCAGATAATCCCTTGCATTCTTGTTATGCTCATCAAGATTTATAGCCTTTCGAGTCAAACCTATAGCAAAGTCACAGTAGCCCATCTTAATGTAACCATAGGCAATGTTACTCAGCGTCAGGCTTCTGTCATTGGGTCTTTTTATGTGTTTTAACGCCATCATTCCGGTGTTAACTGCGGACTGATACTTACCTTGGTTAAACAGCAGTAGCATAAGGTTATTGATGCTGGTAACCGTCAGCTTGCCTTTTTGCATATTCAAATTTACGGCCCTAACCAGGAGTTTCTCAGCCTGTGGCAAATCGCCCACTTTAACCAGTTCAAGCGCATAGGAGGTCATTGCTCTCGGGCTTTCAGGTTCGAGATGATACTCTAATTCGGCAAAAGTATGCGGGTTTTGCCATTGTGTGTTTCTTTGAAAAGTCATGACAGCTAACACGCCACAGATTAGTACTATTGCGACAGAGAGCTGTTTATCTGATTTGTCTTGCTTGGTATCAGATATGTAAAAAAACAGACTGCATACAGCCAATGTCAGTCCAATATTCGGAAGATAGGTTCGATGCTCGAAAGCCAGGTCAGTTATCGGGATAATGAAAGACTCTACGCTGTGTCCTGTATAAAAAAGGATGATACCTACAGTAAAAAGCGGTAACCGCTTGGCCGCGAACAGTGCGGACAAGATTAGAGCCAGATGACCCAAAAGAGCTGCGAAATGGACTCCTGAAGAAGTTTTTGCTATATCAACGCCCATATCAAGTTGTAGCGGATAAGGAATAAAGAATTTTAGGATATATTCCCATAACACCAGCGTTTGGGTAACAAAGTAATCGTAGCGGGAGATCGATTCCGTTTCTTTAGTCATCCCCGATATCATTTCTATGAGATGCGGGATAAAAGGATACGCAATAGCTAAGGCGACAAAAGCCGAGGCAAAACTAACAAGAAGCCACTTCTTAATTACCTGTTCTGTATAGATAAGTTCATAGATCACGATGAAGGCAAACAAAACGATGAAGTTTTGCTTCGTTAACAGACCAAGTAGGCAGCTAATCAAAAATAGCACCGACCAAATAATTTTCTTATTCTCATATCGACATTTCAAATAGCAAAATAGTGCTGCAAGGTAGAATAAGGTAACGAGCGACGCAAGCCTTTGAACTATGTAAGTCACTGCTTGGGTGTTTAAGGGGTGCAGCAGCCATATAAGGGCTACTGTTGCAGCAAATAGGTGTTGTCTGCGCAGCGACCACCCCTCTGCAAAGTGTTTTAGCAGTTGCTTCGCTATAGTGAAAATGAGTAAGCCATTAAGTAGGTGTATGGCGTAGTTAGTCAGATGAAAGCCCAAAAGACTCAGTTCAGAGACCTGTACATTGAGCCAGAAAGAGAGATAACCAATAAATCGCATTCCATACACTTGCCATAGCTGACTTAAAGAGCCATCTATTAATAACGGGTTTTCAACGAGTGAGGTTCTATCATCAAGATAAAAAGGAACAGAGAAACTTGGCCAGTAAGCCAGTAAAGATGTGACAAAAGCTAATACAACAAAAGAGAGACTCGGATACCGGTTAAAAATAACTTTTATCTGTTCCAACGTTTTCACCTTTGGCTATTGCTAGTTAATACTTAGAGACCTCTAAAGTCACTGTACATGTACATTAAATTTTTCCAATAAAAAAGGCGAGCTAAGCTCGCCTTTTATCAAAAATAATTAAGTAAAATTACTTTTGCTTGTACTGTGAGTTAGTCACTGTACCACGGTCCGCGCCGCCAACATTGTATGCAGCGTAGATGCTGATATCTTTGTCTTGTGCGTTAACTGTGATAGTAAGAGAAACCTTACCTTTAGTGAAGCCTTGAGCTTCTAGAGCAGTTTGAACTGCACCAGCGATTGCTTCAACTGAACCAGCTTTAGAAACACCAACAACACCTAGGTCGTAGTCGTTACCAGCTTCGTCAAATGCAACAACAGTGATGTCTGCATCTAGAGAGCCTTCGTTAGAAACGTACATGATTTGCGTGATTGAATCAGCGTAAGGCATGTATGGAACGTTAACTACAGCACCGTTTAGAGTCCACTCACCAGCGTTAGTTGAACCAACTGAAGCAGTCTTAGTAGTATCGTAAGTGTATGCACCAGCAACTTTAAAGTCTTGAGCAGAAAGAACTACTGCATCTTTACCAGTTGGAGGTGTGATAGTGATGGTATCAGTAGTGATAGCTGAAGTGTATGCAATAGCAACCTGCTTCTTAGTATCATCATATGTAGCAACACCTGAAGCTGAAGCTATGTTAGCAGACTTCATACCAGCTAGGTCAGCATCAAGAGTTGCTGATGTAGCAGTAGCAGTTACTAGGTTCAACCAACCAGTTGTAGTTGGGTTGTCGATAGTGAAAACTACAGCATCAGTAGTAGTTGTAAGAGCCTTACGACCTTCAGCTACATCGATAACACCATCAAAACCAGCAGTAGAAGCCACTTTGATTGCACCAAACTGGCTCTTAACATCAGTAAGAGTCGCTGTGCGGCTCTTGCCAGTGCTGCTTGAGCTATCTAGCTCATCGCCATTTGCAGTTTCAGAAGCTACAGTTACAGTAGTCTTACCAGCAGTAACAGCTGTTGCAGCAAGCTTAACGCCACCTAGGTCGATAACCTGACCAATTGTTGAATCACCAGAATCAACTGGAGTAACGTCAGTTACACGGTAAGTAACGAAGTCTGTTCCTTCGTTAAGTAGGCCAAGAGCCATACCTGCCATACCAGAAACACCACTAAGAGTGATAGTAGGAAGGAAAGTGTTTGTCTTATCCAGAGCACCTGCAGAGAAAGTGTAAGTCACTTTATCGCCAACTGCGTAACCAGCTTTAGTTACGTAAGTAACGTCAGCAGAAGTAACGGCTGCAGTTACTGCACTGATACCTTCAAGTGAGTATGTTTGAGTAGCAGACGTGTTGTCACCAGCTACAGCAGAACCACATACAGCTGCAACTGAAACAGCTAGTAGAGTGCTCTTAAAAATCTTTTTCATTGTTGTCTCCAATTTCATGAAATTTAGAATTATCCATTTCCAATTAAGGGGTAGTGTGGACTCTTCTTTTTGTTAAATTTAACGTGGGTAAACCACCTCAACACCACCCTCTTCCCTAGCCCTGACAAGAAGATTCAAGAAACTCTTGAACGTCCAATTATCAATACTAAATGTAGTAATGACTAGTAATTACTATACCTAGTAATACTTCGGCTAGAATCAAGTATGCTATTTATACAATAGCTACGCAGCATCTTGGATGCTTACACCCGACCAATTCTAGAGTGTAATAAATTTGTGTCAACCTCTAAAATCGGAAAAACTGTTTATTTATCAACCAAACGAAGGCTTTTGTATATCTTAAATAAACAATACATTACAAGCCTGTAACCTATCTCCTTTTGTGGACAACAGGTTAACAGCAGCAGATATTGTTGAACCATTTTATCAAGGCAGCTTATTGTCACAAGCAAAAACTCACTTTAAAGCTGTAAACATTGATACGAATCACTGAAATATCACTTCAGTTTAAACCAAACACCGCAACAAAACATTGTAACAACATACTTGAAACCAACATTTCATAGCAATCAATTTACTTTTTGAGTTTATCAATCAATTCAATATTATTGTGCACCTAGAAATTTTGAAGCCATAATCACAAAGTTTATCCAACCGAAGTTTTATACACCCAGTCAGGGTGTAAAAAAGGGAAGTGCTTCACACTTCCCCTTAGAAAAATCTAGTTATTCAATATCGATGTTAGTTAACGCTTTCTGGAATTGGTTAAGAATTCCATTCCATTGACTCGAGCGTTCGACAATCTTTGGCGTAACCATGATGACCAACTCAGTTTTTGTGTTACTTTTCGAGTCGGATTCAAAAAGCGCACCAATTAAGGGAATAGATTTAAGGTATGGAATACCTTTATTACCATTTGTAGTATCGTCACTTATCAACCCCCCCAACAAAATTGTCTGCCCGGTATCTGCAACCACCTCAGTTTTTAAGCTTCGGTCGAAAAACAACGGATTATCCCCCTTACCCACTTGGTTTGCGACCTGGTTGGAGATCTCCTGGTTAATCTCCATGATAACGACACCCTGTGCATTCACGGTTGGCGTTACCGTCAATTTAATCCCCGTTTCCCGATAAACTATGTTCTCAGTCACAACCTCACCACTACCACTGGAAGAGCTACCACCACTAACCGGTATTTTATCTCCGACATTAATGCTGGCTTCTGTACCGTCGCGAACAAGCAGAGAGGGCTTAGATAAAATGTTAACTTGAGAGTTTTCTTCGACAAACTTGCCAATGATCTCATTGACACCAGACTTCCAGCTAAAGGTTCCCCCTGAAATGTCTTTTTCTATGCCTAACCCTCCCTTGGTCGATACACCAAAATTACCACTGCTAAGCGCAAATTCGAAACCACGCTTAAACTCACCAATTAATTTTACTTCAGCAATCGTCACGCTTAACAATACTTGCTTCGGCAAAATATCCATCCTTTGCACCAGAGGGAGGATAGATTGATATTCTGTACCCGATGCATGGAATATTAAAGAGTTAGATCGTGCATCGACGACCAAGGTCATCTTATCGTTACTGGTTAGGGTGGACATAGAGCTATTATTATCCACTACCGATGAGTCTTTATTATCCTTACTCGATGTTTTTTTACTACTACCCGAATAGCTTTCCCCGCTAATAAGCGGTGAGATGCTATCACCCAGGTCGGATGCTCGAGCAAACTTTGGCGTATAGATATGATACTGCCTTTCAGTGCCTTTGCTTGGCTTGTCAATTTGTGCTGCCCAATACTCTACACGATTGAGTAACTCTTGTTCAGCCGAGAAAACGGCCACTGAGCCTAATTGACTTAACGGTACAAAAAGTAAGTTACCATTATTACTACCAGGCTTAGGGATCTCTATACCTTCCGTTTTAAGTAATTCCGTGGTCGATGAAACAAAATCATCAACAGATATAAACACTGGTGATATCAAGGATATATACTTCCCTCGATTTGACGGGACATCCAGCAAGCGAATCAGATCGAGCGCTCTTATAATTTGATCGCGGGTTCCTTGAATAAAAAGTGCACTTTGTTCAAAATCTGGTGTTATTTTTGCGTCGACCAAGCCGTTTAGCGTTCTCTCGACGCTGATCCGAACACCATATTTGAGTGGAACAACCTGCAGTACCTGCCCTGAGTTTTGTGGTACAGATTGGCTGTCTCTCCCAAACCCCATAGCGACGCTAGCTTTTCCGCCTTGTGGAAGCTGATATATGTAGTAGATTCCATCATTCAACCTAATGCCAACCCCTTGTTCCTGTAGAACCTGCGTGGTCATTTCAAACAGTTTTCTGGGGCTGATTTTACTTGCTACATTTAGGGTTATTTTTGAGTTTTCAACATTTTTACCAATAACATAATCTATCGAAAGCAGGTCGCCGAAGACATAGCTTAAAAAAGACTTCATTGTCATGTCATTGACAGTAACTGAAAGTTCTTTGCTATCACTGAAATGCCGATTTAATCCTTCAGACGAAACACTTACCTTTTCTCTGGATAACGGGCTAAGTTTTTCAACACCTAGCTCTCCTGACACTTCAGACTCTTCATCTGTCAGATTTTTCTGTTCTGCTAGACCATCGGAAAGCTCATCACTTTTCAGATAAGAAGGTTTTATTTGAAATTTATCACCGGTTTCTGAATAGTCGACTTTATGCTCAGAAGTTGATGCACAGTTTGTTAATAAAAGCGCACAGGACACAGCGATTGCCAGAGGGTTTATCTTCAAACCCAAAAAGTTCTTCTTAGCTAGATTCATGATTATTCTTAATTAGTAAAATTTAATAAAATGAAAAAGTTTGTTAGTCGAATATACTAAAAAATTGATAATTCGACTGTTCTGTCATGCTCACTGAAAACGATTCTTTGTTCAGAGATGTCATTAATATGATATTCCCCTATGTTTTCACCTTGATAAACCTTAATCTCTTTTACTTTGTTCGTCTTTATGTTCGTTTGCAACAAAACTGCGAATCTGGATTGTTCGTAAAAAACTCCCGACAGAACATAGGTATAGTCACCGATGAAGAACTTATCGAGTCTGCCTTGCTGGCTCTTCATCTGTTCTGCTGTCATACCACTATTTTTTGATGGCTTAACTGTTGTCGTATTGCTATTCGACGATATCGGTTTATCAAATCCAGTATACAAATTCAATATCTCGGCATCAGATTGACCCATTGTATTTTTCTCAGAAAATACATAGCTCATATCCAGTTCAGTGTTAGATGACATTACCTGAGTGGGGATCATAATACGATCTGTAAAATCCCAACTGGCAAATAAAGCCGTAAGGCAGAAGGCAAAAAGCCAAGATTTTTGATTAGATAGCTGCATCGACACTCTCCGCAGGGTTGAAGAGTATGACCATATTCCCAGTCATAGAGCCAAGTGAAGCGGCTGATTGACCTCTGATATTGAGACCAAGATTTGTTATCGTCACACTTGGTCTCATAGCATTTACTTGCATTTGAAAAGCAATGAAATCATTCAACATACCATTAAACTGTACTTGGAGTTGAAAAGTTGAACCATTGTCTGTTTTTACAACATCTCTCCAGTTGCTACTAGACATGGTCAACTGATGCTCTTTAAATAGCGCCTCAAACTGTCTCTGCTTTGAAATTTGATAACGACTCGCATCATTATACCTTTCAATCATTTCTTTGGTTTTAGAGAGGCTTAAGTCTAACTCTTCTTTATATTTAAGCAAATCGGGTAGATCTTTAATATAAGACTGGGACTTATCGATTTTCGACTGTAGGTTTTTAGTCTCTGTAATGGCTTCATCTTGCCACTCTAAAACAGGGACAACAACGAAGTTTAACAGCAGCAAGATAGCCAGCGCACCTAATAGCAAAGGTTTATTTTTCATCAACACTCTCCTCAACAGTTGCAAGAGAAAACTTAATGATAAATGTCTCTTCATCACCCGCTTTTCGCACTGCAGTACTAAACTGTGGCGAAATCACAGCTTTAACATTCAGTAATTGCTCTAAGACCTTAGATGCCGATTTTGCTGTTGCGCTAAAAAAAACCTGCTCTCCGTTATACCGAATAAACTTGAACTGTACCCCCTGCTGATACAAAGGAGCGAATACTTGCCACATTCTGAAAGCAGGTACTTCACTTGAGGTCATGGATTGATACTCATCGATCTCACTTTGAGTGTCATGGATGCCTGACTGCAAGGCGAGTACAGTCTCTATGTCTTCTCTTTGCTCTTCAATAATATCGGTAACAGAAGATAGACGATAGGAGACATATAGTGAGCTTATTGCTAGATAGCCTATAGCGAATGTCACAAATGGAACAACTAATGGTTTTAATGTTTGTCCCCAATCTTTCTGCTGCGAAGATGGCTTAACCCAAAAACCTTTAACGAGATGCTTCAAAGAAATACGTAAAGCATCCAGTAAGTATTCCAAAAAATGATCAACACTGATTTCAAGTGCATTTTGAAGGTTAACACCGGCAACTTGTGAAAAGATTGCCAGTGATTGTTGCTCGCTAGCCGAAGAGCAGATTTTTTCGGTCGTTTTAACCAGTTTTACGGGGCTCGCACCAGAAGGCGCTTGGTAAACACAAATTTGGTTCGTCTCTAATATGAAAGAGAGTAAATATGTTTCAGGCAATACCAGCAATACCCCTTTAGGTACAATATCTCTCGGGATCTGCCATATCATCACCTGGGTTTTGCCGTCACTGGTGCTGAATACTTTGTGAAACAGGTGAAACTCACTTTGCAGTGGCTCAAGTTCGAATTGAATTGCCGCATTCACGTCTTTAGTCAACGTAATAGGTAATGAGATTGAACGCTCAATATAGTGCTGTCTGGCTACAACCATCACCTTAGCCAAGTTTGATCTTTCTATAGGCTCAAGACCATCATCTTCTAATCTGAAGCTCTGTTTTGAGTAGTAAAACACGAACTTATTGATGTATTTATATTTCAATATCTTGTCCAAACTTTTATTATGAATTGTGACACACTTGAGACTGCTCACGCATATTACATTAATTTATTACTTGATATTCGATCAACGGATGAAGATTTAGTGGCTGAACCAAAATTTCAATACTTTTTTCAAGTACCACGTCATTTACGTTTGATTTAAGTTTGATTTTTAACAATCCACTAGGTGAAAAATTTATCGCTTCATCTTGTCTGATACCTGATAGCCGCTGAAACATCGAGTTAGAAAGTGAGTTGCCCTCTCTTAAACTTATAATCTGATTAGCTCTATCAGCGCCAACAACTATACCTAAAATCTCTTTTGGTGCACTCATGGGGTTGAAATAAGTTTGCGGTCGAATAGTGACATACGGCGCCAAAGCCTCAACTAAGTCAGGTGTAAAACCACGAATGTTCTGTACTTCTGAATAAGTTTGTAATGGCATATTTGTGGGCATACCCGGAGTCTCATAGTAACTAGCTTCCGCTCCATTCGCTCGTGTTAAGTCATCCCCATCTTGCCAATCAATTAAACTATTACTTGCGACTGACGCTGATACATTTTCAACTCCAAGATAGTTTATCATTGATTCTAATAATTTTTGAGGCCTGCCTTGATAGAGACTAATAAGACCGTTTTGATCTTGCATCGATACCTCAACCTTGTCATCGATGGTGAAGGGGGCACCATGAAAGTTCCATGTCTGAGCGAATTGGTTCTCATCACTTGTTTGTCCACTTCTCACTTCGGTAAACAGGGCAAATAACAATTCCGACTCAGTGTTTTTCAAATTGACTTGAGCTTGTACTCTGTCAACAATAGTTGTGGCAATAGCTATCTGATTTTTGGCCGTTTGGGTAAACTGTAATGCCAAAATACTGATCACCATAGTGATCAGTAAAACTTGAAAAAGAGCCATACCTTTTGAGTTTGCGTGTGTCTTCGGAAATTTCATTAGTTACTTTCCCCGATCATCAAGGTTAACCACATCCCCTGATCATTTTGAATTGGAAAGCTAACAACATTACCATCCCATGTCACTCGAATGGATATAGGCATTAGATTTGAGACTATCGAGTTGTAACTGTCACGCCATTTAGGCTTTTCATTTGTTCCAGCCGATATTGGATCTTCACTTTTTATCTTTGACTGGGCACTAGACCAACCAAAAGCACTAAATGATATTGTGTCAGCTTTAGCGATTAAGATTTTCTCATGGCTATAAACAATATCTGTATTTTCTTCAAGCACATTCAACAAAGACTCTTGGTAGAGTAAGAATTTGCTACCATCATCCGACTCCTCGACTGACAATTTGAATAGTACCGGTTGTCCAGGATGAAAAATTGAACTCTGCGTCACAGCCTTCAACTGAGTAGCTGAGGTAGAAAAGTAATATTTTGGGTTGTGTTTAACCTTGGTTACATAAGGGATAATAGACATAATGACGTCATTTAAAAGAATATGATCTTTTGTCTGAGATACGTGTTGGGAAAAATACCCAAGACGTCCTTCCCACTTATTAGTAAAAACAGAAAAGCTCCAACTACCCAATAACATGATCATCGAAAGTAATGTCATAGAAATCAATAGTTCGACAAGTGTAAAACCTTTGGATAAACGGATCATTTAGCCAACCAACTGATTTCTTTGAATCTATACTGCTTTTCTTTAGATTCACTGCTAATGGTTAGCTCCACTTGCCAAAGAAAAAACTTTTCGGGAGGAACAACCCATTTACCTGAATCAGGCTCAAACCTTGCGGGAGGTCCTTTTTTGGAGATCAAGCTTGAAATCCAGGTGTAACTTACTCCTCCAATCTCTCCCGCTCCTTCAAGAGGAGATGAAGCATTAGTCCCTCTAATTTCGCTTTTTATTGTATTGAGTATTAACCCAACATTGCCGCTGAAATTCACGTTTTTTGAAGCCGCAAGACTAGAGATTGAAGCGGTTCTATAGACTAGAGTCATAGCAGAAACAGTAATAATAAGAATTACCCCTGCAACCAAAACTTCTATCAATGTAAAACCTTTCGAATTAGTCGGTAACTTTTGCATCGACGCCCTCGATTAGCCTAAATACATTTATCTTCTCGATTTTTGAAGGCAGTTCGACACTTAATATTTCTGGCTTGGGGTAGCCACGACTGTTAAAGGTTATCTTTTGTTCGCCCAAAGAGAGGTAGTCAAAACTTGACTGCTTAAATAACTCATCGCTTTTGAATAGCTTAAAATGGTTATTTTCAAATTCAAAGCTATATTCCGTAGCACTAGCGAAAGAGAGGTAGCTGATTTTCTGTAGGTTATTTTTGAGTGCTATTAGTTCAGACTGTGCTTGCGCTCTATTAATCATTTGTATAGTTAAAGGCCCGACCAAAGACATCACAATAGCCATTATCGACATAACAACTATGAGCTCAATGAGTGTAAACCCCCTGACTTTAGAATGAGTCAATGATCCCAACTTAAATTCCAATATCATTAACTGATACTATACTCATCATCATCACCACAACTACCGAGCCTACAATCCCTCCCATAAAGAGTATCATCAAAGGCTCAATCAAACTGGTCATCTTATCAGTCCAATTTGAAAACTCAGTACGTGACCGACCTGCAATTTCATCGAAGACAGGGGCCATTTTACCACTCTCTTCACCGACTTCGAGTAATGACATAAATAAGTCAGGAAATAGGCCACTCTGCTTTAACGCAATGGTAATAGACTCACCCTTTCGAACTTTATCTTTTACGCCCGAGAGATTTCTCGCGATAACACGGTTTTTAACACTGCCCGCCGATAATACTAGGGCTTGATCAAGTTTAACATCTGAATTGAGCATTAAGGACATGCTACTGGCAAAGCGTATACGCTCGACCAAGTTAACTGAATTTTTCAGAACCGGAAGCTGCAATACAATATCATCAAACTTATGGGCAAAATGGCCTTGTTGCATCATCCAACGAAAGCCAAAGGCAATGGCAGCTACAACGAAAAACAGATGTATCTGATAAGATTGGATCCAATCGGAAACACCCAGTAAAATTTCGGTATAGATGGGCAACTCGGCAGCATCGGCAAACATAACCGTCAATTTAGGAACCACAAAGTTAAAGATAAACAGTACAGAACAGATACAGACCAATAGAATAACACTAGGATAGACGATAGCCTGCGTTATCTTGCTTTTCAGCTCTTTTCTGTATTTCAGGTCTTGAGCTAAACCGGCAAAGACTTCAACCAGATTACCACTAGACTCACCAATGGTAACCAGGTTGATATAGAGGTTATCAAACACCTTAGGGTGCTTAGCCATAGCTTCGCTGAGGCTCTGACCTTTACGTACATCATTGGATAGTTTTTGTAGCAAGTCCGCCAGTGCGGTTCCTGATTTTGTTCTGGCTAGAACTGACAAGGCTTTGTCAATTTTAACTCCACTTTGCAGTAGCAAGCTTAACTCAGCGGTGACAAACTCTACATCGTCCAGTGTGACTACATTGTTATTACCAAAGCTAAGCTTTATACCTTCTGTAGCAACCACTTTTTCGACGAGGTGCACTGGGCGAAGTTTATCTCTGAGTAACAGTTCTTTAGCCTGTCCAGAGTTAACAGCTTCCATTTCACCACTTACTACTGCACCGCTGACATCATAGGCCTTGTACGTAAATTGCGCCATTATCCAGCAACCCTAAGCACTTCATCTACTGAAGTGATACCAATCATGGCCTTATACAGCCCGTCTTCTAGCAGATTTCGGTAACCCCTTTTTTTTGCTGTTTCACGGGCAACGATAGGAAAATGTTTATCTTTAGGAAGCATCTTTATCTCATCATCACAACGCAGGTATTCAACAATTGCAATACGTCCGCTATATCCACTTCCATTACAGTGCTCACACCCATTTGGAATATGAAGGTTTATCTCGACTCTGCACTGGTCTGCTAAAGGTTTTAACTGATACTTTTCGATGATTTTATCTGCATCGGGATGAGGAACAGAGCAGTGTTTACATAGTTTTCGTGCCAATCGCTGCGCAATTACAGAGGTGATAGCAGCATTAAGCAGAAACTCTTCGGCACCTAAATCAATTAAACGAGTGTAGGCACTTGCCGCGTCATTGGTGTGGACGGTACTAAATACCAGATGTCCCGTCAGCGCCGACTGCATGGCGATCTGTGCGGTTTCAGAGTCACGAATTTCACCTAACATGATAACGTCGGGATCTTGTCTGACTATGCTTCGAAGGCCGGCCGAGAAATCGAAACCGATTTCGGACTGTACCTGCACCTGATTGACCCCTTCGAGTTGGTACTCGACAGGATCCTCGAGGGTAATGATTTTTACGTCACTATTATTGATTGAGTTGAGAAAGGTATAAAGACTGGTTGTTTTACCACTACCTGTTGGGCCAGTTAGCAAAATAACGCCTGCTGTAGTCTTAAGATCTTCCTCAATCAATTCACGGATATCACCAGATAAGCCAAGTACGTCCATATCGTACTTAATGGCTTCTTTGCGCAAGAAACGCATCACGATACTCTCACCATCATTCAATGGCAAAGCCGATACACGGATATCGAACTCTTCGGAGGCGATCTTCATCTCGATTTTGCCGTCTTGAGGCTTTCGTTTTTCTGCTATATCCATTCCAGAGAGGATCTTCAGGCGCGATGCGATAGGCAAACGCATCTTAGCGGGAAGCATCTCGATATCTTGAAGCACCCCATCGATGCGGAATCGAATACGATACTTCTCTTGATATGGTTCCAGATGCATATCTGAAGCCCCCGCTTTTAATGCTCTACCAATCAAAGAATTTAAAAGGTTAACTGTCGGTGCTTCTGTAGCTAACTCCTTTAACCTTTCCTCTTCATCGGTAGATAGCTCATTATCTGAGGTTTGTAACTCAGAATTTTGATAATGACCGACTAAAACCGAAGTGGATTCATCATCGAGCACCTGCAATTCAAACTGAATTTGATAAAACTCTAACAGTTGCTGAACGTCAAAATTAAGTGGATCTTGAACCGCAATGCTCCACATACCTGCTTGATGCTGAAGCGGATACCAACCATGTTCAACTAATTTTGAAAGGTCGACTTTTTCTGCCCAAACTGGCGCTTGCCAATCTTGTAAAGCGTCGGCATCGACCAAGGGTAATTGTAAAAGCTTGCTATATAGGCGAGGTAGTGCCTCTTCAGACAAGGCTCCCATATTAACAAGGATTTTTTCAAGACGACCATTAGCGCGTTTTTGATAAGCGATTGCTTTTTCAATATCGACTGTTGATACGGCGAAGTCTTCCGTCAGTAGTGTTTCAATATTCATTATTGGTGGATAATATCTTCGTTATCATCTGTGCCGCCTACTTGGCCATCTTTACCTAGAGATCTCAGGGAGTAAGGTAAACCACCTTCTCCAGGTGATTCATACTGGTATGGATTCCCCCAAGGATCTAACGGCACATCTTTTGGCAAGTACGGGCCATCCCAACCGCGTTTGGTTGAACTTCTTAGTTCTTGCAGATTAGACGGGTATGAGCCGACATCTAATCTATACGTATCGAGTGAAGTTTCAAGATTTTGCATCTGAGCGGCCGCTGTACTGCGTTGAGTTGAACTGACCTTACTGAACATTTTTGGTGCTACCAGAGACATCAGCAGTCCCAAAATAGTAATGACAATAAGTAGCTCAACGAGTGTGAAACCAGAGCTATTTCTACGTGATAAACTGCTTATCTTGATCATTTTAAAATCTTACCTCTTAACACTACATTCGACTGTAAAATAAAATACTATGAATAGAATTGACTTCTAAACCATGACAATATCTGCCAAGCATGCTGAATGGCATAACTATAGAGCCCAAAGATCATAATAAATGCGATAAACATGATGACTTCAGGTACATGATAAAGTTCAGATAATACACCAACAAAGGTAAATAAGCTGGCACATAGGCTAATAATGACCAAAGACTGCCTTGGCGTAAACCCTGCACGCATAAAAATATGGTGCAGATGATCACGATCGGGTTTAAAAGGTGAATCACCTTTATTGATCCTTCTGAACATGATTGCAGCCATATCCATTAAAGGGATCGCTATCAAGTAAAGTGCGGTTACTGGTCTGAAAGCATCTACACTCTCATCGACACCGATAACCAGTAGCCAGACAACGGTTAAACCAATGAGCATACTCCCTGCATCACCCATAAAAACTTTGCGTAGTATTTTAGTCGGCCAACCTAAATTAAACATTAAGTAGGCAATCAAAGCGGCAATAAAGAGTAAAGGGAGTAGATACCAGTCGTTACCTACACGGCTTAACAAAAAAGCTAAGCCAGCAAACGAGATTAAACTTAGCATCCCGGCCAGACCGTCGATGCCATCGACCATATTAAAGGCATTTATTGCACCAATAACCGCGATAACAGTAACAAAAACACCGATGAAACTTAGGGTGATAATACCTACCCCCAATAAATCACCAAGGTCGTTTAGGTATAAACCAGCTCCAAATATCATCATGGACGCGACAATAACTTGAGCAACTAATCGATATCTAACGGGAATATCATATTTATCATCTAACACCCCAATAAATAGAATCAAAGATGCCGACACCAGATAGATATTGAGAGCCTGGCTATTGGGAATGAATATCATGCTTGTGGTTAACACGCTTAGGTAAATAGCAAAACCGCCAATTAGCGGTACTTTTCCGTCGTGTTGCTTCCTTCCAGCAGGTACATCAACAAGGCCAAATTTTTCCGCGACGGGAATAACCCAGCGTATAGCCATAAACGAAACCAAAAATGCGCAACTCAAGGGGATTAGAAAATCCATGAATGCTTTCCCTATTTACTTGCAATGTTCAAATTTTGAATAGCACGCAAACAAACATAACTTGAAGTTCAAGTTATGTTTGTTTTGCATCACATGCTGATAAAATAGCTACTATTAGCTACTGATTAACTCTAACACAGCGGCGGCTGTTTCTATTTAATATTAGAAATAGAAGCAAAGGCAACGGCTGTATTATAGATGATACTTGTAACTTGGGTCCAAAGGGTTAAATTATCTTTATATTCGGTATCCAGTGGCACAATAATTGTGTCACCTGGTTGTAAACGGTCTTCACTGCTAAACCACATTGAACGACTAGGTAACATCACAGAACCATTGGCTTTCACAACATAGGTTCTGCCATCATCAGCGCGCTCTCTCACACCACCTGACATATTCAGATATTGATCCAATGTCAGACCTTGCTTATATCTGTGAGTTGCAGCGTGCTGCACTTCACCCATTACCGCGATAGTTTGCTTAGTCGATGGTACGTAAAGCACATCAGCGTCTTCTAACTGAAGATCGGCTTGTTCGATGCCAACTGAGATAGCTGAAAGGTCTACAACAAGGCGCCCTACCGCTTCGATATTCTCAAGATCGGTAAGCATCATCTGAGCATCGGCGTAATTTACAACATCCCCATCTTTAGATACACCACGGGTAGCGATATCTCGTCGAAGCTGATCGGCTAACTTCTTAATTTCCAGCTGCTCCTGAAGACGGACGGATTCACGGACAAATACTGATGAAGGCAGGTAGGCATAGTTAGTAAAACCGCCCGCTCTCTCTACCACTTCTTTAAGCGTTTCACCGCGGCGAATGTTATAGACACCCGGGAAGCGGACCTCACCACGAATTTCGACAGATTTATTTTCCTGCCACTCGGGCGTGGTCATGATAGTCAGGATGTCCCGGCCTTTTAATACTAAGTTCGAGCTTTGCTCGCCATTTAACGCCGCTAAGAGTTGGATATTCTGATGAGTGATACTGGAACCATCTGCTACAGTAACAGTACGAGTCAATTCCGCTCTGGAAGTATAGGCGCCCTCTTTCAGGCCGCCGGCGGCTCTAACAGCCTCTGAAACCCTGGCATTCACGGCGAGTGGATACATACCCTCGTGGTACACCTGCCCTTTAATTGCAACCACCTGCACCCCATCACCCGAACGGCTCTGGTGGTTAAGTTTCATAATGATTGGATAAAGCAGTTCACTACGGTTCATCAGGCCGCTTAGCTTGATGAGCTCCGGATCTTCAAACAGGTTAGCCATCATCCTGTTAACTTCACCTTTTATCGCTAACGCTTCATCATCTTCGACTTGCTCTTTAGCGACAACTACACCACCAAGTTGGCTCCGGTTACTCAACTTTTGATTTTCCAGCTGTGAGAAACCTGCCTTAAACAGATCTTTTGACAGTGAACTATCACCGACAAGTTGTACGACTTTCTCTACTCTTTCTCTTACTAGTTTATTGAGTTCAAAACGATTTTGAGCATCGTCACTGAAGTTGAACACCATCACGGTATCACGAGGACTTAGTTCGAGATCTTGATTTTCTGCTTTATCGATTATCGCCTGAGATGGTGCAAATTGGTGTACTTCGATATCGCCGTGCTTATTGATCTCTCTCATTATAATTGCGTAATCGAGATCCGCTGAAGGCTGGAAATCCCCCCAGATAGATGGAAGAAGGTCACTAATTTTCTGACCCTGATACCACTGATACTTACCCGGACGAACCACAGCACCGAGGACGGTTATTGCATCTTCGAATTGCGATGTCGCCGTTTTGACTTTAACGATATCACCGGCTTTGGCTTTCGCGGCTCGACCTTTATCGGTTGTCAGATCGACATTCTTTATCGCTTTTAAACCTTGCTTATTGTATCTCTCGATACTGCTGCTTTTCGGATAGGCACCACCTTTAAGACCGCCTGCCATGGCGATAACTTCACCCATGGACTCTTTACCTTTAAGCTCGTAGATAGCGGGTCGGCGCACTTCGCCGTCGACCGATACCAGACCACCAACCGAGGGAATAAACACCACGTCGCCGGAACGCAGACGCATGTCGTTCGATGCGTCACCGCGCATCAGCAGGTCGTAAAGGTCTAATGTGCCTATAAGCTTGCCTTTACGCTTTAGCTGAATGTTTCTTAACGAGCCAATTTCAGCAATACCGCCTGCAACGAACAACGCCTGAGTTATCGTCGAAAGGCTGGACACGGTATATGAACCTGGTTTGTAGGCATCACCGGCGATAAAGATGCGAATAGAGCGTAACTCGCCCATGGTGATATTTGTCTCAACACCTATCATCTGCTGTTTGATACGCGCCGAAACTGTCTTACGCAGATCTTCAAACTTCAAACCTGAGACGGAGATCGGACCCAGTTCAGGAAACTGAATATTACCGTCACGGCTGATGACTAAGTCGTACTCTTTATTCTCTTTACCGTAGAGCTGAACTTTGATGTTATCACCAGGGCCAACCAGGTACTCACCCGGTACCGGAATATCCGATACAGGAGCGAAAGTCATTGGCTCGCCTTCAAACAGGTCGTAACCATAGGGCTGTAGTTTTTTAGTATCTTTGTCTTTTTGCTCTTTGAGGAACTGAGTCACTTCATCTACGATGAGCTGCTGCTCTTTCAACTCTTTCGCTTTCTCATCTTCCACTTCTCTTGGGTTGATGATTGACTGATTGTCAAAGCCTTCTTGAGAAGTTTGTGACCCAGAGGTGAGCATTGCAGGATCGAGTCCGTATTGCTTAGCCAGCCTTTCTTGTTCTGCTTTAGGTAAAGTTTTGAATTGCTCTATCATTTGCGGCGAAGGGGTTACAGCATGAGCCGCTCCACTTGCTAAACATAAAACACCTATGCTTGCGATAATGAGTTTTTTAACTTTTAGTAACACCGCATTCTCCGAGAATAAAACCTAAAATCTGTGCCTACTACAGGACACTAGCTAAAACTAATTCTGTAAATTCAAATCTATAAACTTACATTATTCAACATGAGCTCGTACTTATTTATCGGCTGAAACCATCAAACCAATCAATTTTCAGATAAAAATCCCGCATGATTATACGCCTTTAATAAACTCAGTACAGTAGCACATCGAAACAAACTGACTAATAAAGCATTAGCTCCCACTTTTAAAACATAAGAGCAACATAGGCCCAACCTATGTTTAACTGAGACGCTGTACATTTGACACTATCCAGAGGATTTGACAATCGATAGAGGAATTTTAACGCTTTTCATTTGGCCCATTATTTCAAAAAGAACATGACAACGTTTGTCACCACTTTTCTCTTGAAAAATGCCTTCAAGAGTAGAAAAAACACCTTCAGTTAATCTTACTTTATCTCCGGGGTTAATTGTCTTAGCTTCAATGGATTCATAGCTGGGTGGATTTATACCTTTTCCGACAAGACCTGATGAACTCAAAACCCTTTCTTGTTCTCGAATGGCATGTATAATCCCTTCATCAATGGACGTCATCAACTCTTTGCAACCAACAATTTTAATAACACCTCGAGTTGAATTTATTCGACTGACACTTACCTCTTTAGGATCAAAGTTTATGAAAAGATAACTAGGAAAGAGAGGTGTTTTATTAACCGAAATTCGACCATTCCGCTCTTTTTTTACAGCTATTGTTGGTAAGTAAGTTTCAATATTTTGAAGAGATAGATTTTGAAGTGCTCTGGATTCTCCGCGAGGCTTACAATATAAAAGATACCAAGCTTTCATCACATTATTACTCTTTGCATTTCTCTGCCTATACGTCCTTTTAACTGGCCATTTACACCAGGGTCCCTAATTAAACAGCTCTAATTGTTTCTATCTAACCAACAATTAGCAACGTCTAATTCGAAATAATATCAAATTTCATTTATTTTATGAGAACAATTCTGCAAAGCAACCTTTTAAGTCTCTAACAGGCTAAATACTCGCCACTCGGCCCATCTAAATTGACATTTGCAGGTTGAAAAGGGTATATAAGATGGGTTTCGTAGGATTTATAACTTCAAATAGTAAAATATAACAATAGTCTGTAGCGCATTTGTTAGCGGCCTGAGTACATAAAGTTCTTACAATCATAGATTTAATGTAAGTGAGTACTCCATTGGCACATCAGGTTACAAGACTGTAAAACAAAGTAGTAATTTTTTCTGTGGTGACATTTGTCCCGCAGGCAATCACAAGCGAAGGTGGAAGACTTAATGAGCGCAGCAAAACCCCAGGGGACGATGCTCGGGCATCCGAAGGGATTGTTCCTGTTGTTTACAACAGAGTTATGGGAACGATTCAGCTATTACGCAATGCGTGCCATTTTGGTGCTGTATTTGGTAGATAAAGTAAAAACTGAAGGTGGTCACGGTTTAGGTTGGACCAGCGCAGACGCCCTGTCCCTCTACGGTACATTTACCGGTTTAGTATATTTAACTCCTCTCATCGGTGGCTGGTTAGCCGACAACTATCTTGGCCAACGTCGCGCAATCGTTATCGGTGGCGCCTTGATGGCAGCTGGACAATTCATTCTTGGTACACCACATGCGTGGGTACAAGGAATGGAAACTCAAGTTTTCTATCTTGGTCTTGGCGTACTTATTTTAGGTAACGGTCTATTTAAGCCAAACATCTCGACCATGGTTGGTGACCTATATGAAGAGGGCGATCATCGTCGTGATGGCGCGTTCACTATCTTCTACATGGGTATCAACGTCGGTGCTTTCCTTTCGGGTATCATCGTAGGCTCGGTTGTTAGCGCCTATGACGGTAACTTCCAGATGGGCTTCTTATGTGCCGGTATCGGTATGGTGCTGTCTCTTATCATCCAGTTTGTGTTCGCACAGAAATTACTCGGTGATATCGGACGTTTCCCTGCGGCTAAGCTTGAAAAAGAGAGAGCGAAAGCGGCTGGTGATGTGCGTAAAGAGCCACTAACCAAAGTTGAACGTGACCGCATCAAGGTCATCATGATCATGGGTCTGTTCACTATCATCTTCTGGGCTGGTTTCGAGCAAGCCGGTGGTTTGATGAACCTGTTCACCAATGACTTTACCGATCGTATGATCGGTGGTTGGGAAGTACCGACAACTTGGTTCCAGTCATTGAACGCCATGTTCATCGTGATCTTTGCTCCGGTAATCGCCTCTATCTGGATCCGCTTAGGTAAGAATGAGCCTAACTCTCCGGTTAAGTTTGCCTTAGGTCTGGTACTGCTTGGTATTGGTTTCCTATTCATGATTGGTGCAGTACTGGAGATGGGTGGTAACCCGGATGCAAAATCAAGCATGTGGTGGTTAGTAGGTGCATACTTCTTCCATACTATGGGCGAGCTATGTCTCTCTCCTATCGGTCTGTCGATGGTAACTAAATTGGCTCCGCTTCGTATCGCATCTTTGATGATGGGTGCCTGGTTCCTGTTCGTTGCTATGGCAAACAAGATTGGTGGTGTTGTCGGTTCATTTATCGGACACGGTGGACCAAAAGAGGAGCAACTTGCTAACGCAATGTCTATCTTCGCCGGTATCGCAATCACATCGGCTATCTCAGGTATCGTTTTGTACCTTATGGCTGACAAGCTTGTCGACTGGATGCACGGTGCCGAAGGCCCACATCACAATGAAGAAGAAGCTCTGGAAGAAGAGATCGCAGTAACTGCAGAGCATGAAGGTTTACAGCGTTAAGGGAAGGTTCGAGGTGCAAGACTCTAGGTTCTAGTACCGAACGCTTCAAACTAAATAAAACGCCGCATAGAGATATGCGGCGTTTTTTTATGAAAGATTTTAGCCAAGAGTGCCTAGGTGCAAGGACTTAAAGTAATACGTCCCCCTGACGATTCTAAGGCTGGTAACTCAATTAGAAACTTTACCTATCGCAGAACCTAAGAATTTCAGTCTTCCTTGGGCTGGTATTCTGCAGGGCATTCATACACGACCCCTTTGCGAATTTTGATCAAAGCTGCCAGCATTGCCGATAACTGCTTGGTTTCATCTATCAGATGTAATGCTTTACCTTTATCGACTTGGTCCTTAAAACCACGATCACGACAACATTCAAAGAGTAATACCAATCGGTATAAAGATGTGACCGCTCAGCGAGAATTTAGCGCTTTCTAGGCAAGGCAACGAGTAAAGAACATAGTTATTCTACGTTTAAGCTCGTTAACACGGTATAGGAAGCGCTAAAACTCGCCTTTCAGGAGTGTTTTTGGCTGCCTACTTCTTCGTTGAATGACTTCAAAAGGGAGCACCATTCTTTCACCCATTCGTCTTGAATTAGTTTGCCAAAAAAACTCTGAGTAGATCACTTTCTTATTCCGATTGGTATTAACATTACAGACTAAACGCGAAGCGCGTTGCCAAACATCTAAGTTTTCAAAAGAATACTTTCTCATATCACCATCCATGGTTATGTATAAAGGGCTGGTGCTACTTGGCCCTTAAAGCTTTCCGCTTATCCTAGCTCCTAGGAACTACTAACTCGATCCATTTTTAAAAAGACAGCTGCACATATCCGCCGGTGGGGATTTGGGTGTCGTAGACGAGACCATGGAATTGGTTGTCGAGTAACATCTGCTTGTGGGCGGGTTTACTTGAAGAGATACACAGCTGCTCTCCAGACAATAAAGTTCTGAACTGAGTGCTAGGGTGACCCCAATCTAATATTCCAAGCTGGAGAGAGTCTGAGAGCGCCAGAGGCGTTAATCCTTCGTTATTGCGAATGTAACAACGTAGACCTTGGCCGGCTTGTGCTATCGATGCTCTGTACTGAGTCAGTTCAACCACCAAATAGATAATATCAATACAGATATCCAAACCCGACTTGGTCATGCGTTCATTGAGATAAGTGAGCATATTGTAGGGTTCGATAATTGCCTGAGTGGTGCCGTTACGAAACAACTTCAGCTTTTGATTAACGAAGCTCTTAAGCAAGACGCTGGCGAAAGCCGCACGGTTGTCCTGAGGGTGAAAATGAGCCATATACATCACAAGATGTTTATCGCCGACATTGACCGTATCGATAAAGTAAGCACTCACCTCTTCAGCCTTAAACAAGCTGTAGTCGATTTTTGCGGTGAGATAGTTAATCTGTGACGGGGGAAACAGCTGCTGCTGAACACTCTTTGCCGCTTCGGCATTTTGTTCTAACAGCGCCAGATTATCCTGTAACTCCTGATAAGAGAGTTCCTCGATATCTTCAAGCTGAACATCTTTGGTGTGTTTTTCATCAAGACTCTGCTTTATCGCATTTTCGATGAGGAATAGATCGGAAACGGGCTTAACTAAGTAATCACTGGCACCAATACGCAGCGCTTCGACGACATCTGCCATGACCTGATTACCGGATATAACGATTGAAGGGGTACGGGGATTTAACTCAGACATCTTCTTAAGCATCACCAAGCCACCCATTATCGGCATACTAAGATCGGCCAGTACAATATCGAATGCTCTTTGCTTAAACTTCTCCAGCCCCTGTTCGCCATCATCGGCTTCGATAACCGTCGCACCGCGGCTATCGAGAAACGATGCGACGATACGACGAAAGACAGGATCATCTTCAACGAGTAGAATGACTAAATCTTTTAGCGCCATAAGGGTCCTTTTAGAAGGCTCGAGTTCCCGGTTACTTTGACCGGTAGCCTGGGAACTTCGGCATTTCCCAGGGCCTTCTTTAATCTAATTCCTGCATAAACTCATCTAACAGCTCATCTTCATCGAGATCGACAGGTACATCACCATCATACACCTTATAGTCCATATGTTGGAAATATGCTTCCTTAACAAAAGTATAAGGGTCTAAGGCGTTGTCGACTAGTCTCTCTTGATCGATAGCTACGGCCCGTCTATGTAGGTTCTCAAGCCCCCACTTCAACAAGGACTGCCAAACAGTTAACTCCGATAAAGGAAAGTATAGGCCATCAACCCAGAACGTCGCGACCTCTCTGGTAACATAAGGTCCCAAGAACGGCGCCATAAAGTATGGGCCATTGGGGACACCGTAGTAGCCTAACACCTCATTGAATTCATCTTGTTTACGGGGCAAGCCCATCATATCGGCGACATCGATGACACCGAGTAACCCCATGGTCGAGTTTATCGTAAAGCGTCCACCGGCATTTGCTGCCCAGCCCCATTTACCCTGTAGGGCGTTGTTGACCAAAGAGCTGGGTTCATCCAAATTCGACACGAAATTATTGATACCTGTTTTCACAGGTCGTGGTACATAATCATTATACCCATGAGCAACGGGGCGATAAAAATACCGATCCAGGAACAGGTAATTAAAGTCCCACATCGCCCGGTTAAATCCTTCGATAGGATCCCTGGAATCATCATAGGTAACGCTAACCTCCGCAACCTCTGGGGTCGTGACCTCTGCATCATCGGCGTCAGACGCACTAATATCAGAATCAACTCCTTGAATGCCAGATGCGATACCGGAATCGTCAATTTGACCATAGATGCTGAGATCTGAACTAGCCAGAACAGAGTTAGTCTGACCAGAGTTAACTGAAGATTCGATAGAATCTACATGTACACGTTCGGCATCCTGTCCGTATGTGTTTAACTGCGATGCTGAAATGGGCGCAACGCCAAACACTGCTATAACCAGCATTATCCATTTAAACTTCATATTTCTCTCTTTGGTAAAACAACTGAATCCGTTTCAGCTGATACAGCTTACGATTAACACAAACCAGATACTGTATTGATGCTAGATTTAAGAGTGAGTCTTAGTTGCAGGCGTGCCAACTACTCCAGCTCAAACTTCGCCTTTTGCTTAAACTCCTGGCAGGAAAAACTAAAGTAAGTCTCTGCTTGAGTCGATAATGAGTAGTAATGACAAAAAATGTCATGATAAGTTTATAACTAGACTACTCAGTGTGATTTTTATTTGTAAGGCGATAAGGATACTAGTCAAAAAAAATAGATCAAATTTATTATCGCGAAAATTGTAAGCACTAATGAAAAAATACCGGAATTCAGTCAATGTCAGAACCTGTCAACACACGTAGTGCAAGTAGCGCTTTGCCCATAACAAGAGTCGTTCCCGGTAACCACTCCAGAGCAGAATCTGTGCCTCCACCTGAAGCTCAACCTCAAAACAGAACCGCTGCTCCAGCGCCCAATACCACCGCTAACATAAGCCCGGCGACTGGGCCGGCATCTCCAGTAAGAGCGGACTCGGTAGCAGCCCAAACCGCCGACCGTAAGGCTCAGGTGCCTCCCTCAATTGCTACTGACAGAACTCCACCAGTAAAAGTAGAGACTCAGGGATTAAGGTCTGCCGTTATACAGTTTTCTTCAAAGATAGACCAAATAACGTTAGATGGCTCAAAATACAATATTGATTTTTCATCTTACTCGAGTCGCCGCACTGCGTTAAAGGCCATAAGTTACCTGGTTAATACCAGTCAAGAGTTCTCACTTCTTCAAAAAACACAGGTTCAACAACCACAGGCCCAAAAAACACTGGGCCACAACCCTGCGACCGAAAGTGCGGTTAACATTAAAGGAAATGATGCATTCACGGCTCAGTTAATATCCTTGGGAAAAACGGTATCCACAAGTCTACCCGCTAACCTTAAAAGCTTGATTCAGCAAAATGGCATAGACCTCAGCCAATTAAAGCAGCTGAGTTCCCGGCCCCAAGGGTACCCTCTTCCCACCGCTCAGTTCGACGACAAGGCGTTAACCTTATCCAATGGATTGTCGCTGCCCCTGCCACAAGCCAGTCTCTCAGCACTGATCAAGGTTCAAGGCTCTGCCGCTCAAAAGCTTGAGGTCATACCCAGCATTAGTTACCAAAACCGGCAATGGGTGTTAAGACTGACTCCTATCATAGAGACCAGCATAGTGGCGCTCACCTCTAACATTCAAGCTAAGTCGTTTCCACTAAATGCTGGAGAGGCAGATTCACAGTTAGTATTAGCTAAGCCGGAAATATCTAAGCTGTACTCGAGCTTGATTAAAGTACTGGAAAAGCTCCCTTACAAAGACTCAAGTGGCCTGCCTCCTGCCAGTTCAAATGCATCCGGTGCCAAGCAGTCAGCGACTGGGCTTTTAACTGAGGCTAACTCAACTGTCGGCTCAACAAAAACCAGCACCAACACAAATCAGGAAGCTTTGGCTAAATCATTATCAAACACGCTAACTAATGCTTCTGACCCTAAGGCACAGGGTCTTCAGACCGGTACCGGGCAGAGCAATAAGACTCAGGCCAACCTGAACCTGGCGGATCAAGCTCTCATAAGTCAGGGCCTAAACAAAGAAGCAGGTAAAGGAGTGACTATACCCGACTCAGTAAAGGGAGTGATTGAAGAGGTTAAGCTACAATCACCTAAACAGCAGTCACCTAACCAAAAGTCAGAGCTGACGCTTCCCGGTACAGGGAAACAGGATAAAGCCTCCTCTTCATCGGGACTAAACAGAGAACTGATGTTAAGTGCACTCAATAAGGCGTTCGGTAAAGCCGGTGGACTTCCACAAAGTACAGAAAAATCCGCCGAGCCTCAAAAATCCCTCGCGACTCTGTTGTTGAAACTCTTGCCCCAAATTCAACCCTCTATGTTGCGAACCTTAGCGTTACCGAGCAAGGTGCAGGATGAGTTAGCAGGCCTGCTGAATTTAAATTCACTCGTTGAGGTCAATACTGTAGCCAGAGCATCCATGTCACATATGAACTCAGTCTCGTTACTTTTTCAGCTTCTACTGGGTGTAAGGGCTGCTGGGTTAACCGGTAAGCCCGGAAGCAGTAACAGCTCGAAACTCAGTGTGTCATCTCAAAAATATTTGCAAAAACTGCAGGCTCAGTTAGGTGCCAACCACGCGCTCCTGTCCATGTTCGATAAGGCGGGGACGACTGAGACTATGGCGAAGTTAGTTAACAACCTTAACCTCTACTCCCAGGCCAGCAACGATAACAGTGGACAGACAAACTGGTACTTTACCCTCCCCTACTCGCTCAATCAGCATCAAGATCAGCTTGAGGGACAGTTCACCAAAGAGGAAAGTAACCAGGAGGATGACACTAATGCAAATTGGCGACTCCAGCTCAAATTTAACTTAGTTCAAGGGCCTCTTTTAATTAAGACCCAGATAAAAGACAACCGCTTAGATATGACATTTAACGGCGAGGATGACACCTTACTCAATAAGATTGATCTGCTGTTGCCACCACTTATGGAAAAACTGGTCGATATCGGTTTAACACCGGAAAAAGTAGTAACGAAACGGACAAAAGTCCCCGCAACGCTGCTCCCCGGCGATCATTATTTAGTTAAGATTAAGGCTTGAGGTTCTAGGTTCTAGGTTCTAGGTTCTAGGTTCTAGGTTCTAGGTTCTAGGTTCTAGGTTCTAGGTTCTAGGTTCTAGGTTCTAGGTTCTAGGTTCTAGGTTCTAGGTTCTAGGTTCTAGCAAATAAAGTGACAGATATGAAAAATGAAGATGATAACTATCGAAAAGATAACCAACATACAGAACGACAAGCTGTAGCACTTGGGTTCGACGGTCAACACACGCCTACCGTTACGGCTAAAGGTACGGGTCTGGTTGCTGAAGAGATAATCGCGCTGGCCGAAGAAGCCGGGGTTCATATTCATAAGAACCCACACCTCAGTGACTTTTTACAGCGCCTAGAGCTTGGCGAGGAGATCCCCAAGGAGCTCTACTTTCTTATTGCTGAGTTAATTGCATTCGTCTACATGCTCGATGGGAAATTCCCCGAACAGTGGAATAATATGCATCAAAAGATTGTAGAGGAGGTTTAAATGGTTCCTAGACTCTAGACTCTAGGATCTAGAACCTAGGAGCTTACTAACCTTTCCTATGTAACCTGATTAGTAACTCGGCTTCGGCTCTCGGGATCTCACATTCATTAATCAATTCGTCAACACCCGCACCTAAGTCGACCATTTTCATCGCCCGAGTGTACAATTTCGCCTGTGGGTCCTGTTGGTTTGCTTCATCGAGTCTGGCATCTTGTTGAGATGTTTTCTTTTCAAGCTCCAACATACGCTTTCCGACACCGATAGTGCCGCTTCTTAGCTCTTGCAACTCACGCTTTACCGCTTCTCGTTGCCGATCACTCTCTTTAACTAGTACAGTCAGAGCATCGACTTTCGCCTTAAGCTTAGCGGTTTGCTTTTGCTGAAAAAACGCCAAGCCTAAACACGCAATCACATACACTAATACTGCGATTAAGATTTCATCACCAATCATGATTATACCAATTCCGATAAGTATGTTGTCAATTCAGAGCTACTCAGGTTTTTCAATTCAAGGCGCAGTGATGTAGAAATGGTTATTCCCTTTTAAGTCAGTGCAACACAGAAGTGGAATGCCTGAGGAGCTCCCTATGGGCGGGTCTCAAGGCTCTGTATACTTCGTTTGATACCTCTTGGTATAGAACAACTATGAACTTCGAGTATCCGCCTCGTCTTCAGAGCCTTGAGTTCCCGCTGAATGAACAGATACTTAACGGAACTGGTATAAGACTCTTTTAATGAAGTAACTTTATAGAAGATACAAGATTTCAGGCTCCGGCAAAACCGGAACCTGAAAATAGACCCGCACATTTCTGAAACTAAACTTTGGCTAATCTCAATCTAAAAGATCCAATCTAATAGATAGAAGCCAGAGTCAGAAACTGTAGCGGTTAAATTTGTGACAACTCCATCCACTCTTCGTCAGATAACAGCTTATCCAGGTCGACAAGAATAAGTAACTCATTATCCCTGTTACTCACACCTTGAATAAACTTAGCACTCTCTTCTGTACCGACGTTAGGCGCATTATCAATCTCTGATCCACGCAGATAAACAACTTCGGCTACGCTGTCGACCAGAATACCAATCACCTGCTTTTCAGCTTCGATGATCACGATTCTTGTTGAGTCATCAACTTCAGCAGAAGCTAAGCCAAAACGAGAGCGCGTATCTATAACTGTGACAACATTACCCCTTAGGTTGATAATGCCCAGTACATAGTGTGGAGCACCAGGAACGGGTGCAATTTCGGTATATCTTAATACTTCTTGAACCTGCATGACATTAATGCCATAAGTTTCATTGTCGAGTCTGAAGGTTACCCACTGCAACACTTCATCATCTTTATTTACCGCTACCGCTACTTTATTTGCGTCTGTCATATCTACCTCAGCCAACAGGATCCTGACTACCTAAACCTGAATTTAATAATTCTATGAGTGCTTGCACATGCAATATGCCACACATCTGCTCTTTTACTACACCAGCCAACCAAGGGCGCTTCCCAGCTTTGCTCCGCCAGTTGACCTCAGATTTCGTGATTCTTACTGCATTTACCAAGGATTCACACGTCAATCCCCAGTTACTATCTTCTAATAATACAACATATTGATAGTTTACGGATTCAGCTAATGCTTTATCGTACTTTTCAGGCATGACCCAAGCACCGGTATCGACAACATTTAGCTGTGTATCTCTATATGTTTGGACGCCCTTGTACCAAGCGGGTCTACCCATAATATGATTAATCCGTTCAATTTTAACTATTCCGCCCAGGCTCACTAACGGCACGGCTAGTGTCAGCCCTGCTACCTTAAAGAATAGTACCTGAAACTCATCATCGAGGGTTTCAAGCAGATCTTTTGTCACTTTAGGTGGTATTTCACCTAATTGTGTCTTTAACTCTAACTCCTGTTCCTGCTTTTGCTTAATATCGGCCTTGTTCTCAGTATGAACAGTGACTTTGGGCTTAACAGCGACTTTATCCGGAACAGATGGTGTCGTAATTTTCGATTTCGCAAGAGTTTGATTCTTAAGCTTAACAATTGATTCAGTTTCAATCTGTGGCTCAGGTTTGAAAACCGGCGCTAAAAGTTGCTCAAGAGCCAACTTATCCAGATGAGGATCGGTCTCTCTTATTTTTGATTTCGTTAACGCCTGTGTCTGAGCTTGCGTCTGATTGTGAGATTGAGGCTTGAGTTGTGTTTGTAGCCTTGGCGGCTCAGGCTTTTCAATTACAGACTCATTTCCAGCAGGCCTTGATGACTCATCTTTAGAAGACTTATCATTTGCAAGCGCAGGCTTTAAAACCTCTTGTTTCAACGCATCGACACTTGCCTCATCTGAAATCAGTTCGGGAACCACTTGTTCAGCAATATCGGCCGTTGGCGCCTCAACTTGAATATTTGTCTCATCTTCGACCTCCGTAAGGAGCAGAGAAAAATAATCGAATACCGCTTCATCAACTGAGGTTGTCATGAGAAAGCTCCCCGGCTAGCAGGTGATCTAACAACCTTTCATACGCCTTCACACCACGACTGCTCGCCGCATAATGAGAAGCGGGAAGATGCGCTAAACTCGCATCCCTGAATTTTGTGTCAACCGGGATCACATCCGGCCAAAGTTTGTCTCCATACTGTTCGCCAAGGTGCTGCAGTGCGGATGATGCGGCCTTTGTCCGTCTGTCATACATAGTAGGAACAACAGTATAGTTATATCTGGTTTTCTTAGACCGCCCCATTAAGATCATGGTTTTTATCATTCGGTCTAGCCCTTTAATCGCAAGAAACTCCGTTTGAACAGGCACAATAATATGTTGGCTGGCCGCAAGCGCATTGACCATCAATACACCTAAGACAGGTGGACAATCGATCAGTGCCACATCGTAGTCATCTTCAACTAAGACAAGCAGCTTTTGCAATATGAGTCCCATCCCTCCTTGGTGACCGAGAGACCTGTCTAAAGTCGCAAGCGCCATAGTAGAAGGAAGGAGGTCAATTCCCTCAACATCAGTTCCGACGATATGGCTTTTCACTTTCTCTCTGGTGAGCTCTGTATGAGCCAAAAAAACATCATAGAGAGAGCCAGGAACCTCTTCGGAGTCTATGCCAAGGTAATAGCCCAGCGATGCGTGAGGATCGGTATCGATCATCAACACACGTTGGCCACGTTTAGCCAGGGCCCCGGCTAAACTGGCAACCGTAGTCGTCTTACCCACGCCACCTTTCTGGTTTGCTATGGTCCAGATCTTCAAAAAAAGTCCCTCAAATTCACCATCAATATCACTTTTTTAATTATTCTCTCGAGTTGTCACTCGAATGCCGCCATGAGGCAAGCTTATCACTTTAACCCCATCTTCATTTTCTGAAATCGTCAGGGGAACTTCCACTAACTCCTTCTCAAGCTTGCTGCCGTCGGCTTCCGGGATATTAGGAGACGTTTCTGAACTAAGGCTGGATAGATCCGTTGCTTCGTCAGCAGAGCTCCCATCAGTGAGTCGCTTATCAACATGTTGATCTGAAGTTCGAGCAATGCTGCTTGGTACAACTATATCATCCAGACCCAATTGTGCAGCGTCGCGCGACTCATCTTGACTCGTTTTGTGAGCCTGAGCCCCAGAAACCTCTACACCGGGTCCAACTGTCACCTTAACTTCCTGCTGAGGTTTAGCATGGGATAGCAATGCCTGGGTCGCTTCGGGATGTTCAGCCATCCATTTTGCTACAACTTCGGCTTGTTCATCCGGCACCATGAGTAACACCTGACTACTTTGTAATCGCTCCACTTCGCTGAGCAGCAATTCATTTTTATGCCGCACATCGAAATAGAGGCTTGTTGTAACAAAAACACCTATTGAGAGTAGAAAAATAATCAGAATAGAGAAAGTGTTCATCTTTCTCTTGGCTCTAGCCATGGCTGGATTCTCTTAAAATAGCTTCGGCCATATCATCCAGAGCTATAGATTGGCTCGATATTCCGGCAGCGGTCACAGCTTGCGGCATACCATAAACGATACAACTCGCCTCATCTTGCGCCCAGATAGTCGCACCAGCATTCTTAAGCATTCTTGCCCCTTCTCTTCCGTCTGCTCCCATTCCGGTTAAGACCACGGCCAGCGTCTCCCTTCCGGCAATTTTTGAAGCTGAAGCAAAGGTAATATCAACACAAGGCTTATAATTCATATCCGCACTACCGGCGAGGACCTTGATCCGGCCATGAGCGCCACCTCTCTCAAGCATCATCTGCATCCCGCCGGGTGCCAGGTATGCACAGCCAGCCCGCAGTTGATCACCATTCTGTGCCTCTTTTACCTGAATTTTACAAAGGCCATTTAAGCGACTGGCAAATGCAGGAGTAAAAGCTGCAGGCATATGCTGAATTAATAAGATGGGATGGGGATAATTTGCCGGTAGTTGAGTTAATATCTTCTGCAGTGCGACCGGGCCGCCTGTAGAAGTACCAATCAATAACAACTTGTACTTTTTACCCGATGCCCTTTTAACAACGGTTCCTCTCACTGGAGCCGGAGCTGGCGCCACCGAACGGGCTAACTGAGGAGATGGCGGGGTTTTAGTCGATTTAGCGGGCGTTGGGGTCGTAGAGCGGGTTATGGGTCGATAAACACGTCTACGCCCAAGCGCCTTGATTCTCTGTTGCAGTAAGAGAATCGCCTCATCTTTATTGGTCGCAATGTCTTCGAAGCGTTTAGGAAGAAAATCGAGCGCACCGGCTTCTAATGCGTCAAGTGTCGCCTTAGCCCCATCTTGAGTCAGTGAAGAAAACATCAAAATTGGTGTCGGAGTTTTACCCATAATTTCACGAACGGCACTGATGCCATCCATTACGGGCATCTCGATGTCCATAGTGATCACTTGAGGCTTAAGTTCTGCCGCCATTTTAACGGCTTCCAGACCATTAGAAGCGGTACCGATCACCTCTAGCTCTGGATCTTTAGTGACAATTTCACTTACCCTTCGACGAAAAAAACTGGAATCGTCAACAACAAGAACTTTAATGCCCATTCAATTTCCTATACCGCATGTTGTTTTATCTTTTTGCGTAATTCTTCAGCAAACCAGGTACATCGAGGATCAGTGCAATACCACCGTCAGATGTAATTGTGGCTCCTGCCATGCCTGGTGTTCCATGCAACAAGGTGCCCAGAGGCTTGATAACAACTTCTTCTTGACCAATAAGAGAGTCAACCACGAAACCTATCTGCATAGTACCAAGTTGAACAATAACCACATGGCCATGTTCTTTATCACCATGCTTAAACCCGGTGTGTTTTCGGCTAAGCCACTGCTCCAGATAGAACAGAGGCACGGCCTTTTCACGAACGATGACTGTCAGCTGACCATCGACGATATTTGTTTTAGTCAAGTCGAGATGGAAGATCTCACTGACACTCGATAGTGGCAGTGCGAAAACTTGCGTCGCAACTTCAACCATTAATGTCGGCATAATGGCGAGCGTTAACGGTACTTTAATCTCTAATCGCGTTCCCTTACCTTGCAAGGAATCGATATGGATAGTTCCGTTCAACTGAGCAATACGAGTTTTAACCACATCCATGCCAACGCCACGTCCCGAAATATCGGAGATCTCGACCTTGGTTGAGAAACCAGGTGCAAAAATCAGATTGTACGCCTCATTATCTGACATTCTTGACGCGGCATCCTCATCGAGTACACCACGGCTTATGGCGATCTCTTTAAGCTTATTGGGATCCATTCCGGCGCCGTCATCCTCAATCTTCAATAGGATGTGATCACCTTCCTGACTCGCAGAAAGGGTAATGGTACCCGTTCTGGATTTACCCGTTGCTTCCCGGTCTGCTGGCATCTCGATACCATGATCGACAGAGTTTCTTACCAAGTGAACCAAAGGATCGGCAAGCGCTTCGACAAGGTTTTTATCTAAATCGGTATCTTCACCGATCATTCTCAGATCAATTTCTTTGTTCAGGGTACGGGCTAGATCACGCACGACTCGAGGGAAACGGCCAAAGACCTTCTTAATCGGCTGCATGCGTGTCTTCATTACCGCACCTTGAAGATCGGCGGTAACAAGATCCAGATTAGCCAATGCCTTAGAGAGTTCCTCATCGTCCCGGTTAACCCCCAGGCTGATAAGGCGGTTTCTCACTAACACTAACTCACCGACCATATTCATTATCTGATCGAGGCGGGCAGTATCGACACGAACCGTCGTTTCCGCCTGTGGCATATTCGCCGGTGCCGCTTTGGCTACAGCCTTAGGCGCCGCTTTAGCTACCGGCGCTTTTGCCGCTGGTTTAGCAGCTGGTGCAGCCTTAGCTACCGGGGCTGCAGGTGTACTCTTAGGCTCGCTAGCGACAGGAGCTACGGCCTTAGGAGCGCCGCCCGAACCATGCAGTTCATCGAGTAGTTTTTCAAATTCATCATCGGAGATGTCGTCAGAATCTACTGCTGGAGCAGCCGTCTCGACAGGCGGGACAACTTGTGCGTCCTTATTTTTAAATTGACCTGAACCATGCAGTTCATCGAGCAGTGACTCAAACTCATCGTCTGTGATATCACCACTTGCAGGAACTTCAGGAGCATCAGATTTGGAATTTGTAGCACCTGCAGGACCCTTAGCCGCACCATGAAGCGCATCGAGAAGCGCCTCAAATTCTGACTCATCGATTTCATCGATACTGCCACCGCTGGCTTGCGGTGCTGTTGTTTCGACGACAGGCGCCTCATCAAACAGCTCAATACCCGAATCTTCCCCTGCGGGAGCTTGATCGAATAACTCAATTGAGTCATCAGAGGCTTGAGCCTCCTCAACTGCACCTTCACTGGGAAGAGGAGCACCTGAACTCAGTAATTTCAAGTTGGATAATAGTTCGGCATCGGCGGGGTCTTGCTCGACACCTGCCTGGGTTTGAGCAAACATTGAGTTGATGGCATCCACTGCTTGCAGAATAATATCCATCAATTCTGAAGATACTTCTCGCTTACCTGTTCGCAACAGATCGAAGGTATTCTCGGCTTCGTGACACACATCGACCATTGGCGTCAGGCTAAGAAATCCTGCACCACCTTTTACGGTATGGAAACCTCGAAAGATTGCGTTTAGCAGTTCGGTATCTTCTGGGTTATTTTCCAGAGTGACTAACTGTTCAGACAGAAGCTCTAATATTTCACCAGCTTCGATCAAAAAGTCCTGCAGTATCTCTTCATCAACATCGAATGACATTAATATGACTCCTAATTAGAAACCCAGACTCGAAAGCAGATCATCGACTTCGTCCTGACCTGTGACAACATCATCACGTTCCTCAGCATTCATGATTGGCCCTTCGGCTTCAACATTGCTGATCTCGGATAATGTGTCCTCGCTAACGGGCTGCTCACCAAATACAGTTAACATAGAAACTAAGTTACTTTCGACTTCACGTACTAAGTCGATAACCCTTCGAATCATCTGCCCTGTTAAATCTTGGAAATCTTGAGCCAATAAAATTTGATTTAGTAGCTCTCTTAAACGAATCGAATCCAATTCGCTTCGATCGACAAATAGCTGAACGTCATGACAAAGAACTTTAAATTCATTCAGTTCGATATCACGTCTCATGAGCTTACCCCATGTTGGCTTTACCGATTGAATATTCGTAGTCAGAGCCTCTGCCAAAGGCAGGCACTCTTCAACAGCATCCATGGTCTTATTTGCAGCTTGCTCTGTCATATCGATGACATAATTTAGGCGTTCTTTAGCGTCAGGGATCTCAGTACTCGCTAATGTAACCAGCCTGTCATCGACTTGAAAATCAACAATGGCACTGTGAAGCTGTCGAGTCAGTCTTCCAACCTCATCGAACAGTTCTTTTTGAATTGGCGTTGCAATGTCCCTGATCAACTCGTCGGCTTGCTCTTGCTGGCCTTCGGTCAGCAGTTCGACAAGTTTATTTGCTTGCTCTAACGAAATGAGCCCTGAAGTAATAGCCTCCATAACACAACCTTGATTATCCGAGTCGTTCAAAAATTTTGTCTAACTTCTCTTTTAACGTAGCTGCTGTAAAAGGCTTAACAACATAACCATTCACACCGGCTTGCGCTGCTGCGATGATCTGTTCCCTTTTTGCTTCTGCAGTAACCATCAACACTGGGAGATGTTTTAACTCATCGTCTGCACGAATCGCTTTTAATAGATCGATCCCCTGCATACCAGGCATGTTCCAATCGGTCACGACAAAGTCAAAATCGCCTTTCTGCAGCATAGGCAGTGCTGTTGAACCGTCATCTGCTTCTTGAGTGTTATTAAAACCCAAGTCTCTTAACAAGTTCTTGATGATACGCCTCATTGTTGAGAAATCGTCAACAACGAGAATCTTCATATTCTTGTCCAAGGTTTCCTCCGCGGAGCTCTTTAATTATTACTGATACTCCCAAACCACTTAAGGCAGCTTGGGTATATAATTGTTATTTTGTTGTCCAATGCTTAAGTTTAGCTTTAAGTCTTAGCATTGCCTGACTCAATATCTGGCTGACTCGTGACTCGCTAACTTCAAGAATGGCACCAATTTCTTTTAAATTCAGTGCTTCGTCATAATAAAGTGACAAAACTAATCCATCTCTCTCAGGCAAAAGCTTGATTGCTTCCACTAATGCCTTATGAAACTCTACGTCTGCTATAGACTCAAATATATCATCCTGTTGCACCTCATCATGGCTCACAACATCGACCGACACACCTAAGTCTTCAATTCCTACCACTTTTCCAACTGAAACATCATTTAGAATATGATGGTACTCATCGAGCGACATATCAAGTCGTTGGGCAATTTCGCTATCAACGGCATCTCTGCCAAGCTCTTGCCCTAACTCATCGATAACCTGAGCGACTCGCCTTTGATTCCTATGAACCGAGCGTGGAACCCAGTCACCCCGACGGATTTCATCAAGCATCGAACCACGGATCCGAATGCCTGCAAAAGTTTCAAATTTTGCGCCTTTGCTACCATCAAACTTCGAAGAAGCTTCCAGGAGCCCCATCATTCCCGCTTGCAACAGGTCATCGAGTTGAACCGATGCCGGTAAACGCGCTAACAGATGGTGGGCAATCTTTTTAACCAACGGTGCATACTGTTCAACTATTGAGGCTTTATTATCTAAACAAGTATACGCAGCGGCTTTACTCACTCGTCCTATCCTCTTGATACTCAGGTCGTTGTACTAATCGCTCGACAAAAAATTCAAGATGACCACCTGGTTGCTGGGGTATAGGCCAACTAATTATCTTATTGGCCAGGCCATGATAAGCAATGGTTGCCGGCGATTTTGGATATGCTTCTACGATCAATTTTTGTTTACGTACAGATTTACGTAAATTTTCATCGAAAGGTATCGTTGCAACTAATTCCAACGCGACATCTAAGAAACGATCCGTAACTTTACTAAGTTTAGCAAAGAGTTCCATCCCTTCCCGTAAACTTCTCACCATATTGGCAACTATTTTAAAACGGAAAACACCATGCTCACGACTCAATATTTTGATTAAGGCATAAGCATCGGTGATCGATGTCGGCTCATCACAGACTACTACTAACACATCTTGAGAGGCTCGAGAAAAACTCAATACCATATCTGAGATACCTGCCGCAGTATCGACAATTAAAATGTCGAATTGAGTGCGCATCTCACTGAAGGCTCGAATTAAACCGGCATGCTGCGCCTGAGACAATTCAACCATCGCCTGCGTTCCCGAGGTCGCCGGAATAATACCGATACCTTTAGGGCCACGAACGATAATATCATCCAGCTCTGCATCACCCGATAATACGTGTGATAAATTACGATCGGCTCTTAAGCCCAACATAATATCAACATTAGCCAAGCCTAAGTCAGCATCCAGGACTAATACACGCTTTCCCTTTTCAGCCAAGGCAACGGCGGTATTAATAGAGACACTGGTTTTACCCACGCCACCTTTACCACCAGAAACCGCTATTACTTTTACTTTTTCGTTATAAGGTTGATTCATCATACGTAAACCACTTGCTTGATCCCGACTCATTGCTTTACTCAAATGCATAGGCCCTTTCATCTGACCGTTCATTGTTCTGTACTAAGTGTTCTTTCTTATCTAATACCGATAGCGCTTTATTGGCTAACGCTAAGGTATCAGCAACTTGCATATCTTCCGGAACTCTTTGCCCGTCAGTTACATAACTTAATGGTAACCCACTTTGTATCAATACGCTCAATGCGGGTGCTAAAGAAATTGATTCGTCGAGCTTAGTCAACACTGCTCCCGATAGCGGAATACGTTTAAATTGCGCTACAGCGTCCTCTAAGACTCTTCTCTGTCCTGTAGAAGACAGTACCAGATAACTGCGTATAGGTATTCTGCTATTTGCAGCTAAATTATCAAGTTGTTGGAAAAGCCTGATATCTCGTTGACCCATACCCGCCGTATCTATCAATACTAGCTTGCGATTCCTGAACTGATAGAGTATTTGTTCCAACTCACTGAGATCGTGTGCCTGCTTTACAGGACACCCCATTATTTTGCCATAGGTAGCTAATTGCTCAAAGGCTCCTATGCGATAATGATCGGTTGTAATCAAGGCAACTTGATCTGCACCATGGTGTGCAACGTACCTAGCGGCTAATTTTGCAACAGTTGTTGTTTTACCGACCCCTGTCGGGCCAACAAACGCGACGACACCACCCTGACGAACAATATCATCACCTTGATTATCTAACATATTAGCCAAGCTGCGTGGCAAAGTTCTGACGAGTTCGGCCGGAGTATAATGTTCACTCAAATCGGAAAGCTTTGTTGCCACCGCCGGTGAAAACTCGGCCTCTAACAATTTACTTTCTAACATGGCACCGACAGGGTTAACCCGACTCTTTTGCTCCGTCAGTAACGACGTCACCTGATGAGTCAATAAATTACGCAGCGAGGCTAACTCTTCACGCATCGCATCTAACTCTTGATTCGGTTTAACATTAGATTCATGCCCGCTTCGACCATTAAATGGCTTTGCTTCGGGTTCGGCGACTCTGGCATTAGCCGAGGGAGCTTGTAAACCTTTTGCCCATTCGGGCATATCCAGCTCATCGGCTTGATGATTAACCTGCTGATTAACACGGCTCTGTTGTCTCTCTAACAGGGCTTGCAATGAATCGGCGGCAGGAGCCGGCTTAATTTTTGATTCCGTCCTAACCGGTCTTTTTGACCCAAGAGAAATTTTCTCTTCGGCCAGATCCAGAAATGATGACGTGGGAGAAGCCGTTGCTGTTTGCTGCAATTTAGGCTTAGGCTCGTCGTAATCGACGGCCGCAACTATCTCGATGCCACCCGTCACTTTCTTATTGGACATAATCACGGCATCTGAACCTAAGGTCTCTTTAACCTGGGCGAGAGCTGTGCGCATATCTTTTGCTAAAAATCGTTTAATCTTCACTTACACACCCTCTACTGACCGACAGCAGATACTATTCTAATCTGCTTCTCGTCGGGCACTTCCTGATAGGAGATCACCCTTAGGTTTGGAATTGTATGTTTAACAAACCTGGACAAGGTTGAACGTAACATACCCGATGTAAGCAATATAGCTGGCTGCCCAACCATCTCCTGCCTCTGTGATGCATCTTCTAAAGACTTCTGCATACGCTCAGCAAGACTAGGTTCAATATTCGGACCTTCACCACCCGTCGCTTGCATAGACTGATGCAACATCTGTTCCAACTCTGGCGCCAATGTAATGACAGGGATCTCTGTCTCAGGTCCGCTGATCTCTTGAACTATCATGCGTTTCAGTGCAATACGCACCGCCGCTGTCAATACCTCGGTATCGGCACTCTTAGTGCCATATTCCAATAAGGTTTGAACTATGGTCTTCAGATCCCGTATTGAAACCCCTTCATTAAGCAGGTTCTGCATCACTTTCACGACAGAGCCAAGTGGCATCACATCCGGCACGAATCCATCGACAAGTTTTGGAGAATGCTTACCTAACATCTCCATCAACTGTTGAACCTCTTCATAGCCCAGTAACTTAGCCGCATTATTGGTTAACAGCTGGCTCAAGTGTGTTGCCACTACCGTCGCAGCGTCGACAACGGTATAGCCTAAGGTTTGAGCGTGTTCTCTAAGCTCAGGGGCTATCCACACCGCCTCCAGCCCAAAGGCAGGATCCGTGGTTTCAATGCCATCTAACTTGCCATATACCTGACCTGGGTTTATCGCCAGTTCACAGTCGTGCCTAATCTCGGCTTCGCCTGAGGCCACGCCCATCAAAGAGATCCGATAGGTATTTGGTGACAGATCGAGATTATCGCGAATATGAACAGCAGGAACCAGGAAGCCAAGTTCTTGAGAAAGTTTCTTTCTTACCCCTTTGATTCGGCCCAGCAACTCTCCGCCTTGGCCTTTATCGACCAGTGGGATCAGTCGATAACCCACTTCAAGCCCTATGGTATCAACGTGTTGGACATCATCCCAACTCAGTTCTTTGGGCTTACCGGCATCGGCCTTCTCAGCTGGAGAGGTCTTAGCCAACTCCAAGGCTTTCTCGCGTTCAGCTTCCTTCTTTTTATACATAATGAAAGCAACGCCGCCAACGGCAAAAGCGAGAGTGAGAAAGGCAATATGTGGCATCCCAGGCACTATACCCATGGTAAATAGGACTGCGGCAGCAATGGCTAACGATTTCGGATTGTCAAACATCTGACTCATCATCATCTGGCCCATATCCCCAGACTCATTTTGACGTGTCACCATAAGCGCCGCTGCAATGGAGAGCAACAGGCCTGGGATCTGAGCCACCAGGCCATCACCGATGGTTAGCAGGGTATAGATCTCTACCGCTGAGGAGAAATCGAGTCCATGCTGAACCATACCGATGACGAATCCACCCAGTATATTAATCACCATGATCATAATACCGGCAATCGCATCACCTTTTACAAATTTAGATGCACCATCCATCGCGCCATAAAAGTCAGCTTCTTTAGTGACCTCGGCGCGGCGAATTCGGGCTTGGTCTTGATTTAACACACCGGCATTCAAGTCGGCATCGATAGCCATCTGTTTACCCGGCATAGCGTCCAAGGTGAAGCGGGCACTCACTTCTGAGATACGCCCGGCACCTTTAGTAACTACCGCAAAGTTAATGATAATCAGAATGAGAAAGACCACCAGACCCACGGCATAGTTGCCGCCAATCACCACAGAACCGAAAGACTCAATCACCTTACCGGCCGCATCACCACCATTGTGCCCCTCGAGCAGAACGACACGGGTGGAGGCTACGTTAAGTGCCAACCTCAACAGGGTTGCAACCAATAACACACTGGGAAACGCGGCAAAATCTAACGGTCTGTCGGTATAGATAGAGACCAGCAATACGACAAGTGCCAGGGCAATATTAAAAGAGAAAAGAATATCGAGCAGGAATGCAGGGATCGGCAATACGATCATAGCCAAAGCGGCTAAGACAAGCAGAGGTGTACCCAGGCCTTTAAAATTGGCGGGTCTAACTTGCTTTAATTGACCTAGGCTTGCTTTAACATCCATTCAAAAAGAGTCCAAACTTTGACATCTAGCCCTTACTCAGCAATTTTTAAGCCAATATGGGGAATTTATTAATTTGTGAAAATTTAGTAAGTAGAATTTTTTGCAGCGATACTATACCGTTAAACACACGGTAAATGAATGGCTTAATATCTCAATTGGACAATATAATGTTAAAAGCGATAGAAGTGGGTAAGAATGCAACTATATACGAGTTAATATTTTAGATCTGCTGGGATCGGCTGCTCTGTTGGAATAGGGGTAGGCCGCTTACCACCATGCTTTTGAAATTGACGAAGCTGAAATACGTAGGCAAGCACCTGAGCCACCGCAGTGAAAAGGCCTTCTGGAATTTCCTGATCGATTTTGGTGGTGTGGTATATAGCACGTGCCAACGGTGGGGCTGAGACGATGGCAATCTCATGTTCGCGCGCTATCTCCCTAATCTTGAATGCCACTTCATCGACGCCCTTTGCCAACACAAAAGGAGCCGTGGCTTTCATGGCATCGTATTTAACCGCAACGGCATAATGGTCAGGGTTTACCACAATCACATCGGCATTAGGCACCTCGCCCATCATTCGACGTTGTGCCATCTCCCTCTGCATCTGTCTTACCTTTCCCTTAACTTCCGGCTTACCCTCGGTATCTTTATACTCATCTTTTATCTCCTGCTTCGTCATCCTCAGTTGCTTGCTATGGTTCCAGATTTGAAACGGCACATCGATAACAACAATGATGATGGTTGATGAGCAGAGAATAATGAACATCCAGATCAGGAGATCTAAGGCATGGTAAACGTTGCCGGGAAGGTGATCCCGAGAGAGCGCGAGAATATCATTAAAATAATAGCTTAGAAGAAAATAGGCGGATAATGCGACCACTGAAAATTTTGCGATACCTTTGGTCAGTTCTACGACCGCCTGAACACCAAACATCCGCTTGAATCCATTGATTGGATTCATCTTATCCGTTTTAGGCATAAAAGCCTTGGTGGAGAAGGTGATACCGCCAAGGACAATATTGCCCAAGAATGCCATTAGGGTGAGTATCGCAATAAAGCTCAGCATAGGAAATGCCAGCTCTTGTCCTATGACTTCCCAGATTAAAAACAATGCATTGGTATCATAGATCTGTGTTCTATCCAGGGTAAAGAGCATCTCCATAATATTATATAGAGCCTTGGCGATACTTGGCCCTGTCATAGCAAAACCAACAGCGGCAGACATTAGAACGGCTGAAGTTCCTAACTCCTTCGAGCGGGCTACCTGACCTTTCTCCCGGGATTGCTCCCGGCGCCTGGGGGTCGCCTCCTCGGTTTTCTCTTGACTGCTGTCGTTCTCAGCCATTAGTCAATTCCTTCAGCCTTATCATTCGCTTAAAACAGTCCATCGACATTACATTGAAGCTGCAATACATCACAAAGCAATAACTGAGCGGCACGCCAGACTTCGCCAAAATGAGCCATAATAGGGGTTAGGGTTAACCATAAAATGATCAATCCACTGACCATGGTCACAGGGAAACCAATGGCAAAGATGTTGAGTTGTGGCGACGCTCGGGTCATGACACCGAAAGACAAGTTAATCAATAATAGTGCCACAATTGCAGTGATTGACATGGTGAGCGCTGCACCAAACATATAGGCGCCCCACTCGGCTAACAGCTTATAACTGGTAATACTGATCCCCTGATCTGAGACGGGAATGGTCTCGAAACTCACTACCAACATCCGAATCAAGACTAAATGCCCATCGACACTTAAAAAAATCATTGTCGTTAGCAATAAAAAGAAGTTACCGATCACTGGGGTCTGTTGACCCGATGAGGGGTCAACCATAGAGGCGAAACCCAAACTTGTTTGCATGCCGATAATTTGCCCCGTCAGGACAAATGTCTGCATGACCAGTAGAGTAACAAACCCCATCGCGACACCAATTAAGATCTGCTGCGCAGTGACAAAAACCGAAGATAAGGCGAAAAGTTCAATATTTTCAACAGGAGGCAAGACTGGGGCTATAGCGAACGTGATCGCCATAGACAAGAGTAGGCGAACACGGGCCGGCGTGGTATTAGCACCAAACACAGCCATCACCATCAGCATGCTCGATACCCGAAATAGCGGCCACATGTATGACGCTATGGTATCCATGATGGTGCCCATTAAAATTTCCATCAGCCAGGGCGCTTTATGCAGTCAAAGGTAAACACCAACAGATAAATATACATCACCCGATAACCTGCGGGATCATATTTACCATTTGAATAAAAAACTCCATCATGGTTTGTATCAGTGTATGGCCCAGAAACATCAGTGCAAACAAGGTAGTAAGCAAACGCGGTAAGAAACTCAACGTCTGCTCATTAATTGAGGTTGCCGCCTGAAATACGGCAACAATGAGACCTATGATAAGACCCGGAACAATGATCAAGGAGACAATTGTTACGATAACGGTTAACGCTTCTCGAAATATATCGACCAGAGATTCAGGACTCATAAGGACTCCTAGGTCCCAAAGCTGTTGGCTAGAGTTCCCATCACAAGACTCCAGCCATCAACGAGAACAAATAACATAATTTTAAAGGGGAGTGAAACAATCATAGGTGAAAGCATCATCATACCCATAGCCATCAAGATACTGGCGACCACTAAATCCAGAACGAGGAATGGGACGAACAGCATAAATCCGATCTGGAAGGCCGTTTTCAATTCACTGGTGATAAAAGAGGGAATGATCACACTCATCGGCGCATCTTCCGGTGAGCGTATATTCTCATAGCCGGAGATCTGAATAAAAGTATCGAGATCGGTAACGCGGGTCTGCGCCAACATGAATGTCTTTATCGGCTCCTTCCCCTTATTAAAGGCCTCCTCGATGCCCATGCTCTCTTCCATATAAGGTTTGACCGCATCGTCATAAACTTTATCGAAAACGGGAGACATAATAAAGAACGTGAGGAACAAACTCATGCCAATCAGCACCTGATTAGACGGTGCTTGCTGAAGACCAATTGCCTGACGAAGAATAGACAAGACAACGATGATTCGCGTGAATGAGGTTAACATAATAACCATGGCAGGCAGAAAACTCAGTGAGGTCATCAACAAGAGTATCTGCATAGTCACAGAGTATTGTGTTTCACCCTGTGGGCCCGTTGTCACAGTTACAGCTGGCAGGACGCCTCCTTGTGAGAAGGCCTCCGGTGAAATCAGTAATAAGCTAAACGCAATAAAAATCAGGATCCGTTTCATGATTGTTTTGACTTTGCTTGAAGTAATCGATTGGCAAATGAATCCATCTCAGTATTTACCGCGGTTTCCAGCTTATCTATTAAACTAACCTGTTGAGGAGTCACGCCCAGTAGATATTGCTGACCATCTACCTCGACTAATACCACTTTCTCTCTCTGCCCTAAAGACGTTGCAGCAACCACTTTAAGTACATTGCTGCTTGCGGGGACTAAATTAAACCGCCTCACGATATAAGCCAAAACGAAGATCAGGATAAGTACGACAATTAAGCCACCCAGCATGTTCGCTAATGTAGACATTGCCGACTCTTTCTCTACCGCCGATGCCGCCGTCGCGGTCGTAGCTGCACCCGCTGCTAACATTGAGATAATCATAACAGCCTTTATTTAAGCTTTTTAATTCGTTCAGTCTGGCTGATCACGTCAGTCAAACGAATACCAAATTTATCATTTACAACAACCACTTCGCCATGAGCGATCAATGTTCCGTTGACCATCACGTCTAACGGCTCACCCGCGACACGATCTAATTCGACCACAGAGCCTTGGTTGAGCTGCAATAAATTACGGATACTGATAAAGCTACGACCCACCTCCATCGAGATAGTCACAGGAATATCCATAATTGAATCGAGCTTGGCGACATCGTCTTCAGAAAGCGATGCAGCGGTATCGGTTAACTCGTCGAGTTCGACAGCCTGCGCCTCTTCTATGGCTTGCTCTGCCATCGCTTCAGCCCAATCATCGCCCGTATCTTCAGTACTCATCTTTTTTACCTTAAATATTTTTAATATCAGTTAACATTTAGTTTCGAGGTTCGAGGTTCGAGGTTCGAGGTTCGAGTAAAATGCTAAGACCCTCGTCAGTGAGCGGCCCTACTATCTTTTATATACTCGCAACTAATTGCATGCTTAACTTATAACTCTTTTGCTTCTCTGACCTTCGCCTTACGAGTGACCAGTTGCAGTTCACTCTTAGCCGTTTCAGGTCTAGGAATGGTTTCACATATTCTCAACGCTAAATTATCACGCGCGGTACCAAGTTTGCATCGGTAAGTCGGTAGATCTTCGACCCTCATAACGATATGCTCCGGCAATTCAACGGTGATCACGTCCCCTTCTTTAAATTCCATCACATCTTTTAGCGTAACTTGATGTTCTACAATGGTCGCATCTATGCCCACATCGACATCCATAATCTCGTCCTTTAACGCCTGCGACCAACGCATATCGGTATCTTGAGTATCACTTTGTACACCGGCATCAAGCAGTTCACGGATAGGTTCTATCATCGAATAAGGCATGGTTATGTGGAAATCGCCCCCTCCACCATCGACTTCAATATGAAATGAACTGACAACAACCACTTCAGTAGGGCTAACAATATTCGCCATGGCCGGGTTGACTTCAGAGTCCAGATAATCGAACTCAACATCCATCACTGGTGCCCAAGCATCTTTATAATCTTCGAAGATAATCTTTAGCAGTAACTGCACGATACGTCGTTCAGTTGGGGTGAATTCTCGACCTTCAATCTTTGCGTGAAAGCGTCCATCCCCACCGAAAAAGTTATCCACTAAGATAAAGACTAACCTTGCTTCCATGGTGATCAGCGCCGTCCCTTTCAGGGGGCTAAAACGCACCATATTGAGACTGGTTGGAACAAATAGAGTATGGACATATTCGCCAAACTTAAGCATTTGAACACCGTTAATGGACACTTCGGCGGCTCGGCGCATCATGTTGAACATGCTTATCCGTAAATGGCGAGCGAAGCGCTCATTGACGATCTCCAGTGTAGGCATACGTCCACGGACAATACGATCTTGCGAAGAGAAGTCATAGGAGCGGGCATCGAGCCCCTCGTCTACCTCATCTTCTTCTACGTCATCTACACCATGCAGTAACGCATCAATTTCGTCTTGGCTTAATAGATCACTCACAATAGTGCCTTTTTAACTTTAAATAGGATACGTTTTCGAATTACTGCATAACAAAACCGGTAAACAGGACTTTTTCAACCACTTTTCTTCCGGTTACCGGCTGCAGGGTATTTTGAACATTGAGCAGAGCCATCTGACGCATTTCGTCCTTACCGGCAAGTGAACTCAACTTCTGAACATCGGCGCTACTAAACGTAGTAAGTAGTGCATCTTCAATTAATGGAATGTGTTTTTTAATCAAGAGGTCATCTTCGCTTCCACGCACCATTAACTGAACTTTAATTTCAACTAACCTTGATCGGTTCGCCCCGGGAAGGTTAAACAAAAATGGTCTGGGCATGCCGACATAGAAGGCTTCACCGCTGTTGGCAGGTTCTCCGGCCTCAGTGGCAACCTCCTCGGTATCGGCAGCCTCTCCGGTATCACTCGACCCAAGAAAAAACCAGAGCCCGCCACCAATAAGCAGTACCAGAACAAGACCTATGGCACCAAAGATCACCAATTTTTTCTTACTTTTAGGCTCTTGGTTCTCTTCTAACTCTAATGATTCTTCTTCAGCCATCTGTATTCCCTTTTAAAGACGTAACTAAGCCTGTCATTGGTGCGCTGTGGTGCCTTCTATCTTGTCCCGACTGCGCTTAATTTTCAATAACTGCTTTTCTAGCGCTATAGGTTACCTGCTTATGCATAATAATCTATACCAGAACTATAACTTGTTGTCTGATTTATGCTAAATAGTGACTCTTCTGCTGCTATTTCATCCATGTCATTGCCATAACGGCCTTGGCTTTCATCACTGCCAGGCTCTCCACGCTCCCCTTGACCTGCATCCTGTTGAGATACATGACTGTCTGTTAGTTGCATGCCCTGCTCTGAAAGCAGCTCTCGTAATCTGGGGATAGCCTGTTCAATCAGATCTCGCGTTTGATGCTGGGTCACCTGGAATTGGACCTGTGTCTGATCGCCTTGAACCTGCACCCTGACCATCATCTGGCCCAATTCTGCCGGATCGAGTCTGATCTCCGCATGATGAACGCCTTGGCTCACCATAGTCATCAACTGTTGTTTCATGACAGGGGAAAACTTCTGAATCATCTCCTGCATCATATTTTGATGCTCGTTATTCTGTCTCAACGATAGCTGAAATTGAGGGACTTCACCTCGAGCCGTAGGAGGGGTGGGAGTTTGGGCCGCTGTCTGGAAAGTCTTTATATCTGCCACAGGCTCACTTTGAGCGGGCGAGAGCTCCATTGCACCTTTTAATGGCGTCAACTGCACCGAGAGTTCGGCTCCTTTCAACTGTTGCGCGGCGGCATCGGGGGCAAGTCCCGCACTCTTGTTGTTAACCTGAAGGTTTTTATCAACTTCGAGAATGGATTTTTCGCCGAGGATATTATTCAGTTTTGTATCGTTTGACTTAAGTTCAATCGGCTTAGTCTCTGCGAGCTTGGTTTCAACTGGCTTAGCTTCGACAGGCTTAGTATCGCCAAGATTTACGCCCGTTAGTTTTAGCTCACCCTCTTTAGGATCAGTGGGTAGAGCACCACCATTTAAAGCCGTCAATGGATCACCTTTAGCAGCTTGATTACCTTTGCTCTCTGCACCCAAGGCAATTGAACCAGTACTTTTATCTAATGACGCCCCTTCATTGGCAAGATTTCCCGATGCAGCCCCTTGCACATTGCCAGAGCTAGTCAATGATGCTTGATTCGCCCCCCCCGTGACATTAGCACCAAGAACCTCCTGTAAATTCGTCGCACCGGCTTTAGCTAATGCTGCCAGCTCTGTTAATTTTTCAGCAGGCAGGGCTTGCAACTCCTCTTTTGACAACCCAGTTTTAGCCATCAGGAGACTCATCATCCCCTGCTCGATAGAATCGGTAGACTCGAGACCTGCTGCATCTGCGCCACTGATTTTAAGAGCAAGTTCTGACTCCTGCGACTCCCCCTGAACAAGATCGGTCGTCAGTTCTGAATCCTGAGTTGCATTATTGCCAAACATATTGAAGTCGAAGGTAAGCTCTGACTCTTGCGACTGTGAATTAGATGCTAAATCGGCACTGAGCGGCAAGAGTTTACCGCTAAAGTCCAGGCTATTGCTATTATCAAGCTCAGTGGCAAGGGTCAGTTGAGCTAAAACATGATCCACATCGGTGGCATCCCCTTCAGCGGCATCGAGTGGCTCTTTGAACTGTGAAGACTTACCCTCATTAGCAACAGCATCGATACCCGTCTCTTTTGTCTTCTTTGATTTTTCAGATGAGTTATCGGCTTGATTACTTGCCTGCTCCAGCGCGGCATAAAAGTCATTCTTTTCAGAGGATTGAGTCTTAGAGGATTGTATTTCAGAAGATTGACTTTCTGAATGGGTACTTTTCTTAATGCCGGCAGAGGCGTTACTCTCAGCCGCTATCTCAGCATTAGATAAAAGTACATTTGTCATTTTCTGCATGAAGCCTCCAACAGCCGCTATAGTCCAATTTAAATATGGCCTGTACATAGCGTCAAATTATCGACCGAAATCGGTCAATCTATAATTGCATAAAGATTACATAGCAATTAAGGTGCCAACGTATGTAGTCAGTATAAAGAAAATACGAGTGACGCCACTAACGGGAACGCTTTCGATAAAACTGTTGTGAAGCAAACTCGTCAGTTAGTTTCTGCTCCCGTCTTAACTCTGCCTGTTGCGCCTTCTCGGCTTTATGGGCAAGCAGGAGTTCGACCGCCTTGCGCTTTTGCTGCTTCTCCTGCCAATACTGTTGACGATGAAGCCTCTGAGTATCGGCTTCGGTAACCGACGCTATCTGTTTGACAATAGCATCATCAATCTGGCGAACAAACTGATGGAATTGATGATAATAACTGGCACTGATCGTCTTACCATGATTAGTTTCCATCTGTTTCATATAATCTAATCGATAATTTCTCAACGCTTCCAACTGGCTCTGACATTTTTGCATCAGCAGTTGAGCCGACTGCAACTGAAGTGCTGCTTGCTCTTCAGCTTCTGTCGCCAGCTTTAAAACTGTATCTAACGGATCATGCTTGGCCATTGATATTCCTGAAATAAGAGAAGATTATAGGTACTAGTTACTAGAGCCTAGATACTTATCTACACCTTACACTGTGCGCCCAATTGAGACAGCATTAGCGTACTGCTATCGAAGCTGAGCGCCTCTTTCATTGTTTGTCTTAAGAAGGCATTCATCGCCGGTTGCAAGCGGATAGCATTATCTATTCTAGGATCGCTTCCTTGGGTATAGGCACCGATAGAGATGAGGTCTTTATTTTGCTGGAACAGGGAATAGACTTGCTTAACACAACGCATCGACTCTAAGTGCTCAGGGCTTATCACCATAGGGGCGACACGGCTGATAGAGGCCTCAATATCGATCGCAGGATAATGACCTGAGTCGGCAAGACTACGGGATAAAACAATATGACCATCGAGAATCGCTCTGGCCGCATCGGCGATGGGATCTTGCAGATCATCGCCTTCTGTCAGTACCGTATAGAACGCAGTGATAGAGCCTTGACCAGGCCCGCCATTTCCGGCACGTTCGACCAGTTTAGGTAGCTTGGCAAATACCGATGGCGGATAGCCCTTGGTCGCCGGCGGCTCACCAACGGCCAGAGCAATCTCACGCTGTGCCTGAGCATAACGAGTCAGACTGTCCATCAGTAAAAGTACGTTATAACCCAAGTCTCTGAAATATTCGGCTATTCTTGTGGAAGTTTCGCAGGCTCGAAGGCGCATCAAGGGGGACGTATCTGCAGGCGCTGCGACAACAACTGAGCGAGCTCGCCCCTCTTCACCCAGAATTTCTTCGATGAACTCTTTAACTTCTCGGCCACGCTCCCCCACCAGGCCAACCACAATCACATCTGCAGTCGTCCCTCTCGTCATCATTCCAAGTAGTACACTCTTACCCACCCCCGAACCGGCAAAAAGCCCCATACGTTGCCCTTTACCCACGGTGAGCATAGCATTGATAGCCCTTACCCCCACATCCAGAGGCTCAGTGATTGCCCTTCGGGACAACGGGTTAATCACCTGTGAATGTCTAGGGGCTCTTTGCTCGGTTTGCAACCGACCTAGCCCATCGAGAGGATGACCATTACCGTCGAGTACTCTGCCAAGCAGTGACATACCCACATTAAGACCCGTTTGTTCACCTAAGGGAGTGACTTTAGCCCCAGGCAAAACACCTCGTAGCTCTTCGATTGGCATAAGATAAAGCAGTTCATCATCGAAGCCTATCACCTCAGCCACCAGCTCTCCGGCCAGGGTCTCAATGCTACACAGGCTTCCTATCGGGGCACGGCACCCGGTGGCTTCGAGCGTGAGACCAACAACACGAACCAACTGACCGCTCGCCTCCGCGACAAAGGGATGAACCTTGATCGATTGATGTTTAATTTTACTGAGTAGTTGGTTTTGGCGGCTGCGCATGGTGTTCTTCGCCTTTTCAATGAATACTGTGTGTTTAGCAACTGGCTATAGCCGGAAAGTATGAAGGTGAACACGAACATCGCGCGCCATCATCGGGCATGTCTTCACTGAGACTTATTTATCGTTCGAGTCGCCGGTGGGAGGCTCAAAACACTCCTCACTTGCATCCTCACCAGGCGACGCTTCAGAGTGACCCTGTCCATCCGTGCTAACCTGCTGCGGGTTGTTATCAAGCTGAGTTTGTTGCTCTGAGGTGTTTGAGATATTTGAGTCAGTTTCAGGCAAATCTTGTGTAGAAGCATCTGCCGTCTTAACCCGAGAGTCCAGCTCCTGTTTTTGCTGCTCTATAGTTTGGGCCAGATGTTGCTGGTGACCCTCTAGCTCCTCAAAAACTGAGTTAATCCGTGTATCGAGACGCATATCTACGCTACTTCGCTGGCTATTAATGACACAGTCACCTGGGCTCAGACTCGGATCGGCTTCCAACTCCCAACGGTTTTTCTCTAACTGATTAACGCTATACAGGTCTTGAACGAGCCGATGATCATCGGGATGCAGGCGGATATTAATGCCTTGCTCTTTTATCGGTAAAGAGTCGACACCTAGCCTTAATGCCGAAAGAATATGTTCAGGATGAGTTTTCAGCTCGTGGCCAACCACAGCTTTCGACAGCTTCATCGTCAATTGAATGAGCTCCTGCTCTATTTCGCTGTCGAGCAACTGCATCGGTTTTTCAAATTGAGAGAGTATGGATTCGAATCGATTAATTAATACCTTAGCTTGTTCGACGCCCTCCTGATAGCCTTGCTCCCGCCCTTGCTCAAATCCTTCAGTATGCCCCTGTTCCAGCCCTTCTAAGCGACCACTTTCTATGCCCGCTTGGTAGCCTTCATCTTTACCTTCAGTGAAGCCATCGAGCTCAGCTTGTTTACGGATATCTTCAATTTCACTCAACGTGGGAGGGGAAAAGGTCTCGGCTTCTTCGACGTGTTCTTGCTGAGCGGCTCTGCGGCCAAACAAATTTGAGACATCATCAGGGACAGCTTGAGTCACATCGGGAATTTGCCAATGGCTGAAGTCCATTTCAGACTCAGATTTATTCTCATCTTTGGGCTTATCCGGGCTATTTGGTTTCATTATAAGAACTCTTCACCACCGCCACCGCCTAACATAATCTCTCCGCTGTCACTTAAACGTCGTGCGATAGAGAGGATCTCTTTTTGTGCCGTTTCGACTTCACTGATTCTGATTGGTCCCATAGCCTCAAGATCATCGCGCAGTAGTTCTGCGGCGCGCTTAGACATATTGCCCAATATCTTATCTTTAAGCGGGTCGTCTGCGCCTTTAAGCGCCTTCATTAACACGTCCTGCTGAATTTCACGCAGAAGCGTCTGAATACCAATGTCATCAACGTCGATGAGATTCTCGAAGACAAACATCAGATCTTGTATCTGTTGAGCCATCTCTTCATCCGACTCTCTCATGGTCTCCATCAACTGGCTCTCAACACCGGTATCGAGATAGTTCATGATGTTAGCAGCCGCTTTCAAGCCACCCATCTTGGCGGCTTGTGCACCACCTTGACCGGCAAACTGTTTCTCCATGATATCGTTCAACTCTTGCAAGGCGGCCGGTTGCACCTCTTCTAGGTTCGCTATTCGCATCATAAGATCGAGGCGGGTATTTTCAGGCGACTGAGCAAAAATTTCGGCGGCTTGATCGGGTTCCAGGTACGAAAGAACAATAGTTTGGATCTGCGGATGCTCATTCTGGATGATGGTAGCAACTTGACGTGCATCCATCCACTTAAGTGATTCAAGGCCTTTAGCGCCGCTTCCCATGATGATCTGTTCAATCAGGTTACCGGCCTTGTCTTCACCCAGTGCCGCTGTCAGCGCCTTACGAACGAACTCCTCACTGTTAAAACCAATTGAGGAGTACTTCTGAACTTCATCCAAAAATAGTTGATGAACACCAATGACTTTCTCTTGACCAAAATCTTGCATTGCGGCCATTGCCATGCCCACTTTCTGAACTTGTTTAGGTTCAAGATGTTTCAAAATTGAAGCCGCATCGGCTTCGCTCAAGCTCAGCAATAAGATGGCCGTTTTTTCGATGCCGGTAAGATCATCGACACTAAACTTGCCATTTTTGGCCTTAACTTCGTTCTCGGTATCATTGCTCATTGTCTTGTAACCAACCCTTTACGACTTGTGTCGACAGTTCAGGCTCATTTGCCACCAGCGCTCTAATTGCTTTAATCATATCATCATCTTTGTGAAGATCTGGTATCAAAATTGAGCCATCGTCGGCGTAACTGTATTCAGCTTCAGGCCTGTTCAGCATACCTAATGTATCTGAAGCATATTGATCTTCAATCTCTGCCAGCTCGTCACCAAATCTTGGCTCTTCCGGTAATTTAACGCTATCAGGGTAGATGAGTCGCTTTAACATGGGCCTGACAACCGCAAGAATGAGCACCAAGATAACAATGCCACCCAGGACAAGCTTAATTGCACGCCAGAACCATGGTTGCTCCCACAATTCGGGGGCTGGTAGCTCCTCAATCAACTGATCCATAAAGGGAACAGTAACGACTTCGATCATGTCACCGCGCTGGTTACTGAAGCCCACAGCACCCTCGAGTAGGCGACGTATGTTTGACAGTTCCTGCTCGGTTCTTGGCACACGATTGACTTGTCCATCTTCGCCGGCACTGCCGGATTTAAAATCGACGGCAACTGAAACACTCACTCGTCTCACTACACCAATCTGTTGTCTTGTATGGCTAATGGTCGTATCGAGTTCAAAGTTTCTGGTTGCTTCTTTATGAGATGAACCAGAAGATGAATTGGACTCTGCGCCCTCCTGGTTATTCAATGCCTCTTGTGGAATATTAGCTTCCATAGGCGGTTGGTTAGACAAGGCGCCGGGAATGCCACCCGTGGTTGCACCGTTCGAATTATTCACGACAGTCATCTCACTGCGAAGTGCAGGGAGGTCTGGATTGAATCGCTTAGCCGTCTGCTCAACGGAGGTGAAGTCCATGCTAACATCGACTTGAGAGGTAAAGTTCTCTGGCCCCAAGATTGGCATCAATATCGATTCAACTTTGTTTCGATACTCAGACTCTTTTTGTTGAACAAGCTCTTGCTCGCGGCGAGCTCGAGCCGAGACCGCATCCTGGCTACCTGAGTTAAGTAGTCGTCCATTGGAATCTGTCACCGTCACACGTGTGGGTTCTAACCCTTGAACCGCAGACGCTACGATGTCGACGATTGAATCAACTTCTTCCTGACCGAGACTTCCACGACGAGCATTGATCACAACTGTAGCACTAGGCTTAGAGCGATTACGTGCAAATACATTCTCTTTAGGAATAGCTAAGATAACTTTTGCGCGAGTCACGCTTCTTAATTCTTCGATGGCTCTGGCCAAGTTTAACTCTTGGCTGTGTTTGAGTCTGGCCTGCTCCATTCTTTGGCTGACGCCGAAACCGCTATCCTGGCTCAGGTAATCACCGCTATTGGCTGCGCCATCAACACCTTCTCGACTCAGCATCAACTTTACGTCTTGATACTTGTCTTCGGGTACCTTCACGACATCGACATCGATCTCATACTTAATTTTATTCTTATCGAGTACATCCAATACTTGAATCATCTCTTGAGTAGACATTTTACCCAAGGGTCTGTATTCAGGTTCCTGTGCCCACAACATGACAAATACAGCAAGCGCAAGACAGATAGCAAGAGCAAGGATCATAGTCACCTGGCGTAACATATCGACGCCACCAAAAGAGCCGACACCGCCAGACTTGTTTTCTTCCTGTACACCACCTGCAATGCCATCGCTTGCCAATGTGGAATTTGTACCTACAACCATATCAGTGCTCACAATAGATACCTGCTTGTTCTATCCATAATTTTAGTATTAACTCAAACTTGCAATTGACCGAAATTATACAGGCATACTCATAATTTGTTTATAAGCTTCGACAAACTTGTTTCGAACTTGAACCGTTGCCTCAAAAGCAACACTCGCTTTCTCTCTGGCGATAACGGTATCGGATAATGTCACGCTTGTATCACCCATATCCAGCCGACTTGCCATAGAAGATGAGTTGGCTTGAAGCTCACCCACACTGCCCACGGCTTGAGAAAGGAGCTCACCAAAATTACTGCCGGAGGTATTATTAACCTGTCTGGTAATTTGGGTATTAATACCGCCCGCTGGAATTTCACCGCTTAGTGACTGCATCTCTTGCAGTAATGAATTGGCACCTATTTGCATAACATGCTCCCTATCGCCGTCCTGCTTGAATACAAAGTGACGAATAGTTGACGAAAATCACAGATAGTTATGATGATGCAATAAGTTTGCCAAGTTAAACAGAAGGGGGGTCTAAGAAGAACGCTACGCTGCTAGGGCGTGACTTCGTCACTTCGAGGGCGTCGCGCTGCTTCTTCTAGAATCTAGGTTGGGGAGAATGAACTTAAAACCTAAACAATATAAGATAAGCTTGTGCTTTTACTTTTGCTAGAACCTATCAGGACGAAGTCCGTCCTAGCAGTGAGCCTGCGAGCGTCCTAGTAGCCCGCAGGGCGTCCTTCTCAAATTTTAAGCCGGGATCTGTATTCCCATATCCCGCATTTTCGCCATCTTATATCTGAGAGTTCTGGCGCTTATTCCCAGTTTTTCGGCGACAAGCTTACGACTTCCCTGGCATTGAGTCAGCGTCTCGAGAATAATGACGTGCTCTTGAGCCTTGAGCTCATCCCCCAGGCCGTCGAGCTCGGTAGGCTTTGGCTCAGTATTTAGGGTGATATCGCTTGTATCCTGATTAAGCAATCCATCTTGTGAGTCTATAATGATGTCGTTAACGCCGATGACCCCGCCACTTTGAAGTATCAAGGCTCGTTGTATCACATTATCTAACTCTCTGACGTTACCGGGCCAGCGGTGTGTCAATAAGCGCCTCGAAGCACTTTCATCGAGCTCGGGTACTTGAGCTAATCCGGATGACGTGGCATGCCTTAACAGTAAGTGCCTGGCTAACGGTAAGATATCAGCCGGCCTTTGATTCAACGCAGGCCAAGTCAGCGGGAAGACATTGATCCGGTAATACAGGTCCTCTCGAAACTCGCCGGAGCTCGCCAAAGATTTAAGGTCACGGTTGGATGTCGCAAGCACTCTGACATCCAATTTAATATTCTTACGTCCACCGAGTCGCTCAACTTCGCGCTCTTGAAGTACACGTAAAAGCTTGGCCTGAAGCCCAAGTTCCATTTCGGAAATCTCATCCAACAACAGGGTTCCTCCCTGTGCCTGTTCAAACTTTCCGGGGCAAGCCTGATAGGCTCCGGTAAAGGCCCCTTTCTCATAGCCGAACAGCGTGGCTTCGAGCATATTTTCAGGGATCGCGGCGCAATTTATTGCCACAAATGGACCGTCTACACGGCTGCTATTTTGATGAATAAAGCGCGCCAACACCTCTTTACCTGAACCACTGGGCCCCATAATCATCACGGAAGCATCGGATGCAGCCACCTTTTGCGCTAAACCGAGTAACGCCAGACTCTTGTCATCGGCGACAATGGGTTGATCCTGTACCAGTTTAGGCTTCATATAGCGAGAAACCTGGTTTAATAACACCTCGGGAGCGAAGGGTTTTGCCAGGTAATCGACGGCGCCCAACTTAATCGCATTAACCGCATTATCTATGGTGGCATAAGCTGTCATTAACAGCACAGGTATTTGAGTATTTTGATGAAGGTAATTAAGTAGGCCTATGCCTCCTATTCCCTCCATCTGCACATCGCTTATCACCATGTCGAATGATTCATCTTTGAGCTTAATGATGGCCTCTTCGGCAGAGCCAACATCGGTGCATTCATATTGTGCCAGTAATAACGTATCTAACAGGGCTTCTCGCAGCGAATGGTCATCCTCAACCAAGAGTATTTTTCCTTCAGACATGAGATGACTCCTCAGTTTGCTCAGATAAACCTTTCTGTAAAGAAGCTTCTTTATCTGTCATTTGTTGTAACTTGGGAAAGTATAAGGAGGCTCTGCAGCCCACACCTTTCTCGCACCTAAACTGAATTTTTCCGCCATGGTTCGCCACCACCGACTGAACAACGGCGAGACCAAGCCCAGTTCCCTGGGGTTTAGTGGTAAAAAAGGGTTCCATCACTTTCTTCTGCATCGTCTTATCTAAACCTTTGCCATTGTCGGTGACGTCGATCTGAAGTTCATTAACCGATTCACGACCTTTCAACTCAATCTGAGTCGCGCCGGCTTCTATGCTGTTAACTACAAGGTTATTAATAGCCGAACTTAATGCGCTGGCGTTCGCAAGAAACTCACCACTTGACTCATCAATAAATTCGAGCTTACATAAATGTTGCTTTGCTATGGGTTCACAATTCGCCAGCACACTTCCCATAATCGACTCAACAGTCTCTGCTTCACCTTGCTCTTGTTGACGTCCCTTTGCCATCAGCAGCATATCGTTCACCTGATGTTCCAGCTCATTTAGCCTGTCGACGAGTTTCTTCTGAAAACGGCTTCTGGCTGATTCTGAAATTCTCGGACTGGCTAAATTGGAAGCGTATAGCAGGGCCGCAGTCAATGGCGTACGCACTTGATGAGCAAGCGTGGCCACCATTTTTCCTAACGAAGAGAGGCGCTGGAGGTGTGATAAATTCTTTTGCAGCAGACGGGTTTCAGTCAAGTCTGTCAGCACTATCAACTGGCCAGGCTCTGGCGTCAATGGGGTTATCGCGAGTTTAACTCTGCGACCATTGCGAAGTGACACTTCATGACCGTCATCATCTTGTGGAGAGAAAGCACGATTGATGATCTGAATCCACCTTAAGCCCTCTAAAGGTAATCCCAAGAGTTCAACAGCCACAGGATTGGCATCCGTGACGAATCCATCACCATTAATGATGACGACTCCGGAAGGCATAGCCTGAAGAATGCGTTCCATTCGATTGGACATGTTCGCAGCGGGTGCTGTTTCCAACCATCGAGGCGAGTGCTGATTTAATGTATCAAGTTGAATTTGAGGGCTTACGGACATATCGACTCCGTCAAAAAATTGCTGCTAACGGAGGATTTGCATTAATTGTGCCAAAGAAGAAAAGAGGGTGCGAGGAACGAGGTTAGAGGTTGAAAGTAAAAAGATCTAGGAACTAGAAACTAGTTCCTAGGAACTTCTATTTAATCTTTACCCATTCCATATTTTCTCATCTTTTCGACGAGAGTCGTGCGTCTGATGCCTAACATCTCAGCGGCACGGGCAACGACATTATCTTGCTGTTCTAACGCTTGCCTGATCATATCGATCTCAAGCTCAGCGAGAAGGTCTTTAAGATTAACGCCTTCCGGAGGTAACTCACTGGGGAAACGCGTTTCAGGAATATCGACCGGTTCATCATTACTGAATATAGAAGCTAAGGCATCACGCTCAAGCTCCTCTTCACTAACTTCGACACAGTATTCAGGTACATCGATATGACGATACTTGACAGGAAGGTCGTTAACATCGACTAAGCCACCGGGGTAAAGAATCGTGAGACGCTCGACTAAGTTCGAGAGTTCTCTTACGTTACCTGACCAGGCATGTTCCTTCAGCGATTCTATCGCTCTCTGGGTAAAACGAACCTTACCACGGCCTTCGTTATAAACTCGGCTGACTAACTCCTGAAGCAGGAGAGGTATATCATCTTTTCTCTCACACAGTGCAGGCATTTCGATGGGGAAGACATTCAATCGGTAATAGAGATCTTCACGAAACTCACCGTTAGTGATCATATCTTCGAGATCTCTATGCGTCGCGGCAACAACACGAACGTCAGTAGTAATAGACTTACTTCCCCCTACCCGTTCAAATACCTTCTCCTGTAGCACACGCAAGAGTTTCACTTGCATCTGCAGAGGCATATCACCGATCTCATCCAGGAAGAGTGTGCCTTTCTCGGCTAATTCGAAGCGTCCTTTACGAGCGCTAATCGCACCGGTAAACGATCCCTTCTCATGACCGAACAACTCACTCTCGAGAAGCTCTGCTGGGATGGCACCACAATTGACCGGAATAAAGGGGCCATCGCGACGCTCAGAGATGTAATGAATGTTACGAGCAACCACCTCTTTACCAGTACCGGACTGACCTAACACCAATACCGTAGCATCAGAGCTGGCAACCTGACTAATTAAGTGACGAACCTGAGCAATACCATCACTTCGCCCCACCATACTCCTGAATAACTTAGTCTGATTGACACTGGTAGGAATATCCGGACGTTTTGCCTGGCCGAAGACCTGGCAAAAATGTAACAACTCAGTCAATTGAGGATAATTAAGAGGTTCCTCGATATGACCTAAGATATTAGATGCGGTGACGCCCGTTAACTCTCCGAGCAACAATATAGGTTGCCAAGGTAATGTTCCGGCAAGAGATTGAAGTAACTCTTTAGATTGGGTTTCGGCTGAAATAACCAAGGCTCTGAATCGAGTGTTTTGAATTCGCAGTTCAAGCTTATCGACTGCGACTAGCTCAACTTGCTCACCCAAAAACTCAAATACGCACGACAAGCGATTAATTCGCTCTGACTGGTTACCGACAAGTAGAATTCGTTGATCTGTTTGCATCATTAAAAAAGCCGTAAAGCGCTCGTTATTATTCGCATTAATTATTAGTGTTTGTTGCTTAAAAAGCTGTGTAGTGTTTCCAATACAAACCGAACAAAACCACTACCGTGAGGAATAGTGTATTATCAGCAAGCTATTAGCAAGTCCCTGATGCATTTAATGCAAACCTGAATTGATTTTAGCTCCACTCCATTGATTTTAGCTGAAATATTCAACGAATCCAGATACGATTGTCAATTAATTGACTTTTGACGTGTTTTTGGGGTTCCCTCCCCTTAAACTAATTTTGAATTTATACGGCTTCTGTGTGTGATGCCATATGATGTTGCTCAGGCGGAATCGCGTCCCACCCCTCTTTAATGGTTCTAAGAATCTCAGAAACATCATCGATCGCTTGAACATCATTATTCAGGTTTGCTTCTGAAATTCGACGCAACATAAAATCATAAAGTGCACTCAAGTTAGTGGGGATATCGCCACCTTCTTCCATATTCAAGCTATTATTTAATCCGGTAATGATGCCTATCGCCTTACCAATATAGATCCCTTTATTGGCAGCATCATTATTCTCAATAGCATAACGACTCTGAGCTAAACGCTGCAGTGCACCTTCAAACATCATCTGAATGATTCTATGGGGGGAAGCAACGGAGATTTCACTCTCGACTGATACTTTACGATATGATTGCAGTGACTTTCTCATATATACCTACCTATTTGGCACCTATTGATTTGTAAACATTAATTTGGCGTTTACTTTTTCTACCAAGATGCAAAAGTTCTTGCCTGTGATGTAATACTCGCTTAGCTTGCAGCTCAAATTGCTGCGTTAATGCTAATTGGCTTTCCAGTACAGGTCTATCTTCATCTTTTGGAGAAGTTAGCAGCTCTTCGAGTAAAAGTTGACGCTGTCCAACTAACTCCTGCAAATTTAATACCAATCCGTCTGCCACCTCATCTTCTGCAGGGATCTTCTCCAACTCGGTTAAGGTTTCCAATACAGACTTATTTAATTTTTCCAGCTCAGGTAGAACCAGCAAGAGAACTCCCGTTTAACATAACGTTATTTAACTTTGACTCTTAACTACGCCCGGCAGTGAGTTTAATCCATTAACAATACCGGAAGCCTGTTGATTTAAGTTACCGACAATCAGATCCATCGCATTAAACTGCTTCATCAACCTGGCGTTTAACTGCTCCATCTTAAGAGTAAAGGCTTCACGCTGATCATCCAGGCGTTGCTTATCACTGGTGTAAGCGTTGTTTCTGGTGTCAATCAAACCGGTAGTAGGTTTAACATAGCTTTCAACCACGGCATCTAAACGGTTCGCAAGCCCGGTATCCGTTGTCGAAAACAGCCCTTCGATACCTGTCATATTTTCTTCAATCGCGGTATCAAGCTTGTCACTATTAACAGTTAGCTTGCCATAACGGTCTGCTTCTATGCCAATATCATAAAGCGCAACACTCTCGCCTCCAACATCGACCCTTGAGCTGATCATACTCCTCAATTGAGATTCAATTGAGCGGATCATAGAGTCACCCTGAAGTGCTGCGGCCTCTTTCTTTTCGACATCATAAGCCGACAGCTTATCAATAGTACCAATCAAACTGTTATAAGCATCGACAAAGCCTTGCACATTTTCTTTAACGGCGTCTTTATCCAACTCAATCTTAACCGTGGTCGATTTATTCAGATCAGCATCGGTAAGGCTAAGTGTCACACCGGCAATGGCACCTTTAACTTCATTGGTCTGAGAAGTCAGCTGCTGTCCATCGACATGAATGATTGAATTTTTAGCAATCTGGAGTTCCGTGAGGTTAGCACCGCCAAACATATCATTAAGGCCGGTACCCACGGTATCGTTGGCCACTACGCTTATCTGGCTATCGGTGCCTTCGGTATCGGAGCTTAATACCAAACGACTACCCGCATCACTGGTAATAATCGTCGCAGTAACGCCCACATTATCGGTTGCACTATTAATATTTTTAGCGATATCTTCCAGAGAATCAGTAGCACCGACAGGCACGGAAAAGCTGTTACCGTTCACCGTCAGATCTAAGCTTCCTTCTCCAACGGGTACGCTTGGATCGGCAACATTAATACCGGCAACCTTATGCTGCTGAGCTAACTGCTCAACCTTCACATTATAACTGCCGGGCTGTGATGTCTTATCCGCTGTTGCTGTCAGATAGCTACTCTCACCGGTAGAAACGCTTCTCTGATTTAAGTTGCCACCATCTTTAAGCTTTTCCAGTGCATCTTGAAATGTGGATAAGGAACTTTTCAATGTACCGATAGCCGATACTTTTGCATCGATCGTCTTTTCAGTTTTATCGAATATCGCTTCTTTTGGGATTTTCTCTGCATCAACAAGAACACCGACAATAGTGTTAATATCGAGCCCTGAACCTATTCCCGTTGCCGTTAATGCCATAAAAACCTCTTGCTGCTATTACTATTTAGTTCTATCTGATTTAAGAATCAAGCTTCGGTCTTCATAAGAAGACCCGTGACTTCAGTCAACTTCCGCGCCAATTTTAACGCTTCTTCATTGGGGATCTGTCTAATCAGATCACCGGATTCGATGTCCATAACGCTTACAACATTTGTGCCAGAGTGTTCATCAATTTTGAATGCTAGCCCTTTACGCATAACTGACATCATACTGGACAAGTCTTCGACTAAATTCTGTAAATCTTCTTCATTTAACTTAGGCTCTTCAGAAGTCGTTTTTTCGGCTTCCTCGACAGCTTTAATTATAGTGCTTTGCTCAAGCTCTGCACCTTCTACGGTTCCAGCTTTAGCGGCTCCAACACCTATCTCGAGCTTAGTCGCCGCCGAGGCAGATGAGCTTGTAAAGTTGATATCCATGACCAAACTCCTCCAAATTTACCTAGTTTATCCTTAAACCATTAAAGGGAGATCCGTTACCGAACCTCCCTTTCTACCATCAACTATGACCCTGTTACATTATCAATTATAGTAATGATAGCGCTACTTGAGGTAACTGGTTAGCTTGCGCTAGCATGGCAGAACCTGTTTGCTGTAGTACCTGGTTCTTAGTCATTGCAGAGGTTTCTTTAGCGAAATCCACATCAACAATACGGCTCTTAGCATCGGCAACGTTAGCCTGTGTGTTCGCACTGTTACTGATATTGTGAGATAGACGGTTTTGAATCGCACCTAAAGCACCACGTTGTGTATCAATAGTCGTAATTGCTTTATCGATAGCTTTCAAAGAAGACGCTCGGTTTGCAGATGTGGCATTAGCTAAACCTCCAACCGATAGCGATGTCTTATCAGTCTTTTTAACTACAATTCTGACATCTTCGCCATCTTGGTGGCCAACCTGGAAACCTTTACCAGTATTAGAGAAGTCACCAGTCATAAGCTTAGTATTACCAAATGCAGTGGTTGTACCAATCGCATCAATCTCTGTTGCTAACTGGTCCATCTCTGCTTTCAACGCTGCAAGGTCATCTGTACTGTTTGCACCGTTTTCAGACTGAACTGTCAAGTCACGCATACGTTGTAGCATGTTTGTCTGCTCTTGCATCGCGCCTTCTGCAATTTGAGCAATTGAGATAGCGTCGTTTGCGTTACGCATACCAACTTCAAGACCTCGAACCTGACTGTTAAGACGGTTTGAAATTGCAAGGCCGGCGGCATCATCTTTTGCGCTGTTAATACGCAAACCACTTGATAGACGCTCCATTGAGGTTGCTAGACCAGTACTAGAACTGTTTAAGTTTTTCTGGGCTTTAAGCGAAGTAACGTTTGTGTTTACTGTAATAGCCATGATTGATTCCTCTTTATACCTGACTTAAAAACTTGCCTGTCTGCTTCAAGCCAGGCGGAGCTAATTGGTTACAGTATATTTAACGGCAGAGGATTTTTTATCTTTAGTTATTTTTATCAAAAAAACAGCAGTTTTTAAAAAAAGCTTAAAATTCAATTGAGAACGGACGAAAAAAAATGAAATAAAGCTTAAAGTGGCTCGCCACAAAGGAAATTGAGCCACTTTAATAGCGATATCCATGATTACCCGAGTAGAGATAGTGCAACTTGAGGTAATTGGTTTGCCTGAGCCAGCATCGTCGAGCCAGTCTGTTGCAGAACCTGGTTTTTAGTCATAGTGGCAGTTTCTTTGGCGAAATCGACATCCACGATACGACTCTTAGCATCGGCAACGTTAGCCTGAGTATTTGCACTGTTACTGATATTATGAGCCACCCTGTTCTGTACCGCACCTAAAGCACCACGTTGAGTATCAATGGTCGTAATCGCTTTATCGATGGCTTTCAAAGAAGATGCTCGGTTTGCAGAAGTGGCATTATTTAAGCCACCTACTGATAATGATGTCTTATCTGTCTTTTTAACCACAACTCTGACATCTTCGCCATCTTGGTGACCCACCTGGAAACCTTTACCAGTATTAGAGAAGTCACCAGTCATAAGCTTAGTGTTACCAAAGGCTGTACTGGTACCGATATTATCAATTTCAGTGACGAGCTGATCCATCTCCGCTTTCAATGCAGCAAGATCTTCTGTGCTGTTTGCACCGTTTTCAGACTGAATGGTCAAGTCACGCATACGCTGAAGCATATTAGTCTGCTCCTGCATCGCGCCTTCTGCTATCTGTGCGATAGAGATAGCATCGTTAGCGTTACGCATACCGACTTCAAGACCACGTACTTGTGAATTCAGACGGTTTGAAATTGCCAGACCCGCAGCATCATCTTTAGCGCTGTTAATGCGAAGACCACTCGATAGTCGCTCCATCGAGGTCGCCAAAGCACCACTAGAAACATTCAGGTTTTTCTGTGCCTTCAATGAAGTCACATTGGTATTTACCGTAATAGCCATGTTAATTTCCTCTTCTTGGTTGTACTGCCAAGACTTAGACCTTGGCTAAAAAACTCGTTATAAAGTTTAAATGTAATCAAACAGTGAAACTGAACCTACTTTGCTGAACACGTTTGACACCGCATTCAACGCCAATTGTTGCTTCTCATACTCAGTAATTGCCGAGGCGTAATCTAAATCTTCCAACATAGATAAAGCTGAACTATTAACAACTTTCTCCTCTACATGAGTCATATTGTGGCTCTCCAGACTTTTGAGACTATTGCCTGAAACACCTCGTTCAATACTTATTTGATTGACGCCACTGTCAATGTTATTCAATACCTGTGCCAACTCTGCCATTCCCTGAGGCGTATCTATTTTATTTGGTGTCTCCAACAAAGTGATCGCATCATTTATCGTGTCGAAGATACTTACATTGGCAGCAGGCGAGATACTGAAACTGTCTCCAGCAGCAGGTATACCGTCGAGTTTCACCTCTAAACCGTTATAAACAATGGGGTTACTCGAGTCGAAGTTAACTTCTGTCTGTACTAGGGCATTAGTGGCATCTCGTATCTCTAAATCCGCTCCCACCATAGTAAATGTGTAAGTTTGCTCTACGTGAACTGCCGGATTTGTTATTTTGGCGCTTTCTACTTTGAAATCACCCGCTTGGGTCGCCAGATAATTGGCACTATAATCTCCCATACCACTGGGGGCATTCATAAATGCGCTGTCACCCGGAATATTCGTGCCGATAGTCACTCCGGAAGCAACAACTGATTGCCTGACGCCGTTATCGCCGCTATAAACCATGTTTCCGGTTGCATCGAACTCAAAGGGTTGAGTGCCGGTTTCATTACCGGAAAACATATAATTACCCGACTCATCCTTCGTATTAGCAACATTTAGCAATTCATCAAGGGTGCCTCGCAACTCATCGGCAATCATTTGCCGCTCTGAATCGGATAAGGTGCCGTTTACCGCTCGCAATACTTGCTCACGAGTTGAGCCCACCAAAGTTTCAGCTGTACCTAGCTTGCTTTCGGTTATCGCCAAATGATTGGTCGCATATTCGATGTTCTTAACAAACTGATCGACTAAGGCGTTCTGTTGATTGAGGTTATCGATGCCAACAGCGGCAACTGGGTCATCACCGGCGGTGTTGACTTTTTTCCCGCTCGATAGTTGGTCTAAAATTTTGCTGGTCGCTGACTGCCTATCCAAAACACTGGTGATACCTTGGTTAAACATCTGTGCTGTTGAAATTCTCATATCAAGCCCCTATCTCGCTAAACTAATCTGGAAGTTAACAATAGTCATTTCGCTTTCCCTATCGAGTCGAGCTAAATAGTGTGTCGAAAATTTCAGAAGCTGTGGTCATGATCCGTGCCGATGCCTGATAAGCTTGTTGGAAGCGGAGTAAATTAGCCGCCTCTTCATCTATGTTGACACCAGACTCACTCTGTACTCGGCTATACGCTTGAGCGTAAACAGCCTGAGCAGAGCCCATAGCAACTTCGGCTGCCTTTGTTTTACCACCGACACTCAACTTGGTGCCTTCATACACGTCGGTCAGCGTGGAAGTGCCGCCGTTCATCAACTTAGCTTCACTCAATTTAGACATGGCAACCGAGTTGGTGTTATCGCCTGGTGCAAATGAGAGATCGAAAGTAAATCTGTCCGTTGCCGCTGCTGTCGATGTCACATCGAAAGTAAAGCCATGGGCGCTGATTGAGGGTGGAACAAATGCTGCCGGAGCGCCGAGTGAGGCACCGGTAGCATCGAAAACTTCGTACATATTTGTTGCTGTGTTTATCTCGAAGGTGAGCTCAGAACCTGCGGGAGGGAAAGCTGGATCTCCTCTGTTAACACTCACCATCTCTATCTCTGTGTTCCCGGAGTTTGCCGCATCGGCAGTGATCTTTGGTGCAGCAGCGGCGATCCCCTTAGGATCTGTCATCACAACACCAATCCCAGCGGCAGCGCCTGCCGCGGGTCTTATCTCAAACGTATCTCCATCTGCCAATGCACCGGAGTCGATATGAATAGTAAAACCGCCGGCACCATCAAGCTGAGTACCGTTTAGCGTCAGCGGTGTGATATTGCCGGTTAAGGTATCTTTGAGTTCATAAGTTGCCGGAGCGGTGTAAGATAGCTCGTAACTATTACCAGACAGTTGTCCGGAGTCATCAATATTGACCCTAAGCGCCGCAGTACCGGTATTTGAATTTAACGCTCCGACTCTTCCGGTCGACATCGATGGATCATTAATATCTTTAAAGATATCTTTGCCCACTTCGCCGTTTAGGTCGAAGCCCTCTTTTTGAGCTTTATTAAACGCATCGGCGACCCCCAGAGATAACTGACCCAGCTCCTGCTCCGCTTGGACTAATGTTTCGTCGCGAAATTCAAATAGCGCACCAATCTGTCCACCTAATTTTGAACCATCGATGATTTGGCTATAACCGCCAACTGAAGCGGTAATTTGTGACTCACTGCCGAAAGGGTCACCCGGTGTAGTACCAATGGCCATAGAAACTTCGCCGGAAACCAACATCACAGCTCCACCAAGCATGACGCTCTTGGCCCCGGTTTCCAGAGGAATGACATTGACCTCCGAGTACTGACTTAATTCCTGGATAAGCGCATCTTGTTTATCGAGCAACTGAGCATCTTCCCCATTAGACTTCATCAACTCCTGGTTGATATGTCCAAGCTCTTTACTGATCTCATTGATTCGGTCGGTAATGCCGACGATCTGATCATTGGTCTGCTTCATCTGACCATCGAGATGAGACTGCATCTGATTTAAGCTAGAAGCCAGTTGTCCGGCAGCGCCCAGTACGCTTCCCCTTATACCGATATCATCGGGAAGATCTGACAGGCTATTAAGGCCAGCGAAGAAATCATTGAGCCCTTGTGGAACCGCCTTACCGATTTGAGAGAAGAGCTGATCGAGCTCACTCATCTTGGTATGAGTCGTTTGCGCTTCACTGGCACTCGTCTGTCCGATGCGTAATTCACGCGCGGCATAGTCGTTGTAGATTCGTTTTACATCTGAGATATAGGTTCCTGAGCCATAGAACTCACTCCCCGCACGCTGTGATTCGAGACTAGACTGCTCGGCAACCTGCCTGTGGTATCCCTGAGTATTGGCATTAGCAATGTTATTACTGGTCACCGCCAGTTGTGATTGCGAAGCCAAAACCCCGGTACGGGCAATGTTAAGAAGATTCATCGACATTAGCAGTGACTCCCATCGAAATTAAAAGCAAAGCCGCTCACCGATTCAATTGCCATATGCAAACCAAATATCACTTTCATGGTTGTACTCCCGGTATCACAGCCTTGAGATCCTGACTGATGGATTTCATCACTTTTATCACTTTATCGGCATATTGAGGATCGGTTGCATAGCCTGCATCCTGAAGCGCTCGAATAAACTCATTTGGATTCGCTGCCTTCTTCATCGCCTCTTGGTATCTTGGACCTTGTGACACGAAAGAGACAAAATCATCGAAGCTTTGCTTAATATCGTCATAGACTCTGAAGTCGGCTTTTTGCTGGACGGCAACCCCTTGCTCAAACTCAAGAGTACTGACCATAGCCTTACTTCCCTGCCAACGTTTATCGGCCTTGATATTGAACAGGTTGTTACTCGAGTCTCCGCCCACACGTTTGACCATCTTCTGTCCCCAACCAGTCTCTAATGCCGATTGCGCAATAAGCACTTCAGGTTTGGTACCCAATGTGGCTGCGGCTTTTTCAGCATGAGGATAAAGCTTGGCAACAAAATCTTCCGGACCACTAAACGTCATTCCCGTTTTTGTCACTTCAGACGGCAAAGCCTTGCCAGTCAAGATGCTTTCAAGCGGACGATTTGGTTGAGCGTCAACAAGCTGACTGTCCGCAGGTGTATTAATCAGGCTAACCTCAGGTTTGACCGCACGACTCATCACCATACTCTGAGCAATTCCCTGAGCCCCTCCACTTTGCTCAATACCACCACGGAGCACCGAAGCCGGAGTGACCTTGCTGGTTTGTGGTGAAAGTTGCTGAACCATAAGATCTGCCAGTCCTAGCATGCCTTTATCCGATAGATTCACAGACATCTGTTGATCGTGCATCTGCTCATAAAATTTGGTGTACTGGCTATTCATAGGGCTATCAGATTCAAATACCGCATTGGCATCACGCATACTTTTCATCAGCATCTGAACAAATATCCCCTCAAACTGCTGGGCCACCTCTTTAAGCGCCGCCTTATCATCTTTCTGGGCCTTAGATCTAAGGGAGTCCAGACCTCCGATATCCAAAAAATGAGATGAGTTCGACAGCTTTTCCATAAATGTTCCAGGAGTTCCGACAATATTCAGACGTTAGTAACTCTACGCTGCAAAGTGCGTACCAATTCAACAAATAACGGGTATTTAGTCGGAATATATGGCAAATATCAGGAGGGATAGGCATCAAGAGAGTTCAGTTAGAGTACTGAACCCTCTTATATAAGGGCATTAAATAGGCCCTGACAAGAATCAGATAATGATCAGCTCACCATGCAGAGCACCAGCCACTTTTAGCGCCTCAAGAATCGCAAGCACATCGGAAGGTGCGGCCCCTACAAGATTTACCGCCCTGACGAGCTCATCTAAGGAGGTGCCGGGGTTAAACATAAACATGCGACTGTCTTCTTCGCTGGCATCGATAGTGCTGTTTGATGTCACTACCGTTTGACCACCCGCAAGAGGATTAGGCTGTGATACCTGTGTCGCTTCGGCAATGGTAACGGTGAGTCCGCCATGGGTAACCGCCGCAGGGAGTAAGCGAACATCTTTACCCACCACTATGGTACCGGTACGGGAGTTCACAATCACTTTCGCAGACTCAGACGCTGGCTCGACTTGAATATTCTCAAGAGTAGCCAGAAAAGAGACCCGCTGAGAGACATCTCTCGGGGCACTCACCTGCACAGAAGCGGCATCGAGTGGCCTCGCCATACCAGGACCGAGTAGTTCGTTAATGGCATCGGCTAAACGCTTGGCCGTTGAAAAATCGGCACGACGTAGATTAAAGGTTAAGTGATCACCTGTCGAAAATGGCGTCGTAACGGTTCTTTCCACCATGGCTCCATTTGGAATACGTCCAACAGTTGGAGTATTTTGAATGACTTTAGAGCCATCCAACCCCTCTGCACTAAATCCACTGACCACCATGCTTCCTTGAGCGATCGCATAAACGTTACCGTCGACTCCCTTCATGAAAGTTTGCAGCAACATGCCTCCACGCAGACTTTTAGCCTCACCCAAGCTGGATACGGTAACGTCAAGAGTTTGACCCGGCTTGATAAAAGCCGGCATTTCAGCACTGACAGCCACAACTGCCACATTCTTAATTTTAGGCCTGAAATTATCGGGTAAGTTAATACCGAAGTTTTTCAGCATGGTTTTAAATGTTTGCTCTGTATAACGGGTCTTCTCACCTGTACCGGGCAGACCAACAACCAAACCATAACCGATTAACTGGTTACTTCGCACGCCTTGCACATTCGCGATATCTTTGATGCGTTGAGCCTGGCTCGTGCCGCAAACAAGCAGTAAAAGGAATATAGAAAACAACTTAATTTTCATAATAATGACTCCTTAAAAAGGCCACCAGCTGCCCATAAAGAATGAACTTAACCAGCCCACTTTTTGAACATCAGCAAATGTACCTGTACCACTATATTGAATGCGGGCATTAGCAACACGGGGAGAGTCAATCGTATTGTCCGGTCTGATATCCTGAGAACGAACGATGCCGGTGATACGAACAAACTCATCACCGTTATTGATACTGATCCACTTCTCGCCGCGAATAACCAAGTTACCGTTATTCAGCACCTGCATCACATTGGCAGAGATACTGCCTGATAAACTATTACTCTGATCCGCATCCGACTCACGCTTAGTATTCATGCTGTCTTTATATCTGAGATCGATAGGCTGACCACCGATAGAGATGTTTTTGCCACCGGCATAAATGGGGTCTAACGTTAAGTCCGTCCCCTTCTTAATCTCATTAGCAGCACTCTTCTTAGCCTGTGTCGACTCCATCAACATCACAGTAATGATGTCACCAACTTTAAGTGCCTTGATATCAGAATAGAGGCTAGATGCCTGACTGTCCTGGTACATAGAGCCCGTGGCGGCTATCTTAGTTGGCGGTGCTTCCGGATAGACCGGCGCATAGTAGGGATCGTCCGCGATCGGCTTCTCGCCCGTTGAGCTACAACCTGTCAGTACCGGCGAAAGTACAATGGCTACAGCAAGCAAAATAGTTGACTTACTCATGACTATGCCTCTACAGATTCTGATTCACATAAGATAGCATCTGGTCTACAGCCGAGATCACTTTTGAGTTCATCTCATAGATACGCTGACTCTCAATCAGGTTCACTAACTCTTCAGTCACATTAACATTTGACGTTTCCAGCGCGCCCTGGCGTATTGCCCCCATACCGTCGAGTGATGCCGTACCTTGAATAGGTGTGCCGCTGGCTCCGGTTTCCGTATACAGGTTTTGTCCCATAGGATCCAGGCCGCTTGGATTAATAAAATCGGACATACTCAATTGGCCAACCACCTGATTCTCTGCAGTACCGGGTGTTTTAACTGACACTTCACCTTCAGCCGACACGGTAATACTCGTGGCGTTATCTGGTATTGTGATAGCGGGTTGAACCACATAACCTGAGCCCGGTGTTACGATCTGCCCGGTATCATCCAGGGTAAACTGACCGTTGCGGGTATAAGCGGCGGTGCCATCGGGAAGTTGGATCTCGAAGAATCCCGGCCCTTCGACCATCAGATCCAGCGAGTTATCTGTGGTGAGCATATTGCCCTGAGTAAATACCTTCTGCGTGGCAACCACTTTGGTACCCGCACCGATATTTAAACCATTTGGCAGCTTAGTATTGGAAGCACTCACGCCTCCAGCCTGATTAACCGTTTGATATAAAAGATCTTCGAAAACGGCTCGACTCTTCTTGTAACCAACAGTGCTTGCGTTAGCAACATTGTTAGAAATCACCGAGATATCTGTTTGCTGAGCGTCTAACCCAGTCTTACTTATCCATAACGCGGGATGCATAATTTTGACTCCTAACTAACACGCATTAATGAAGAGGAGGCTTTATCCATCTCTTCGGCTGTTTTCATCATCTTGACTTGCATCTCAAATTGACGCTGTATATCGATGAGGTTAACCATCTCATCGACGGCATTGACGTTACTGCCCTCTACCGCGCCACTTTCGACACCAACAAAAGGATCTGCCGGAGCATTTTCTCCCGACATCAACCTGAATAGGCCATCTGAGCCCCTCATCATATTTTGATTCCCCGGATTGACGAGCTTGATACGGCCCACCTCTTCAATCACTTCTGCCGTAGCGCCCTGGGGCCTGACAGAGATGATACCGTCCTGGGCGATCTCAATTTTTTCGATAGGCAGTGGCAAAACGATGGGACCTGAATCACCCATCACAGGATTACCGCGATCATTACGAAGCAGTCCTGTGGTATCGAAACTCAAACTCCCCGAACGGGTATAGGCTTCTCCGCCGTCCTCCGCCTGTACAGCAATCCAGCCATCGCCTTTAACGGCAACATCGAGATCTCTGCCCGTGGTTTTAATGGGACCGGATGCAAAGTTTGCCGACGGACTCTCAGTCATGGCGAACACACGTGTGGGCAACCCCTCACCGAAGGCCTGCATGGAACGTGCCTGTGCCATATCGGACTTAAAGCCGTCGGTATTGGCATTTGCCAAGTTATTTGCTCGAACCGCCAGCGAATTCATGTTCTGCTTAGCGCCGCTCATAGCAACGTAGAGTAATTTGTCCACCAGCGCCTCCGTCAATCTTTCTGCTATTACTATCTATTACAATAATAAAAGCAAACATCATGCCAGCTTGGTCAATAATTTTTGTGTTGAGAATAAGAGGTATACAATTCGAAGTGAAGATTCAGGGATAAGGTGTGAGCGGCAAAGCGGAAAGGCGTTGCCGCTGGCAACGCCCTTGTCATTGAGGAGAGAAAATTACCTAATCTGCAATACTGTCTGCTGCAGGGTGTTATTCACCTCGAGCGTTCTCGAGTTGGCCTGGAAGTTACGCTGCGCCGAAATCAGATCCACAAGTTCAGTAGTCAGATCGACATTCGATTGCTCCAGAGCCGATGAACGAACACTACCGAAGGTACCGCTATTTGCCTCACCGGCGAGTGCGGCGCCAGAGTCGAGACTCGCTTTCCAAGAGGTATTACCTACTTGCGTCAGTCCCTGCTCGTTAGCAAAACGGGCTAACGCCACCCTTGCCAGCGCGACCGTCGCGCCATTACTGTAGCTGGCATTAATCAGACCATCGGCGCCAACCTCAACATTAGTCAAACGCCCAACCGTAGTACCATCCTGAGTTAACTCTGTTACTTCGAAGGTCGAAGCATATTGAGTCGGGTTCTCAAAGTCTATGGTCAAGGTCTGTGAACCATCGGTACCTGGACCGAGAACATTAGCACCGGCGGTACCTAAGGTCTCAGTGACGATCGTTGCCGGGTCGGTCGAGGTGTGAGAGCCTAAGTCATTAAATTTAACTACTGCTCCCTTCCAACCGCCCGCGGTGACAGCAGTACCTGTTGCATCTGGTGTACCATTACCACTTGTGTCAGTTTGATAAGTACCTGCGGCACCAGCCAAGTCCACCTGTTTACCATCGACTGCATAGAAGGCAACCCAGTTACTCTCTCCATTATAGGCCGCATTCTCCGGACGAACGAAGTAGGTGGTCATCACATGAGGCTCACCCAAAGAATCATACATGGTGACCGCGGTAGAGTTATTATAGGTATCACGGTCTGTCGGATCGAACAGCGCCGGATCATGGGTCGGGTCGCCGGCGTTGAGGTTCATCTGTATTCCGACATTCTCTGTTTTCTTCGGGCTACCTGCGGTGTCCGGAATTCTGACAGGCTTAGTCTCGGTTAAGCTAACCGATGTCGAGTTTCCGTCTTTATCCACTTCGAACGTTTGCAGAAAATTCCCCTGCGAATCCACAAGGTAGCTGTTTGCATCAACCTTAAACGCACCGGCACGGGTATAGCTTAAATCTTGTGAGCTCAGACCCGATGAGGTGACAAAGAAGCCACCGCCATTAATCGCCATATCCAGCGCATTATTGGTAAACTGCAGGCTTCCCTGATGGAACTGCTGCGCCACCTGGCTGGTTGTAGCCCCGCCACCCACGGCAGTCTTACTGTTAGCAAAAATTGAGTTTGCATACACATCTGCAAATTCAGCTCTCGACTCTTTAAAGCCGATACTATTGACGTTAGCAATGTTATTTGCCGTGGTATTCAAATCTTTCTGCGCTGCAGCGATACCACTCAATGCGATGTTAAAAGACATAATTCACCTCAATTTTGATTCATTACTGTTGGCGACTTATCTATTCACCCACAGTCTTTTTGTTAACTGCTTACCTAACGTAAATACAGCAAATGTTGCGCCAGGTATAAAATTATTACCTAGTTTAAATAGCTACTTAAACTAGGTGCTTAGATGACTTACGTTTCGGCATCAACAACTGGCTTATTTAAGCTGCCAGACTCAGCTACGGCCAACACATCACCAAGCTTAATGCCGCCCACACCGCGCAGGTTAAGAATTGCGCCGGTACTTGCGGTGCCCAAAGAGACGCTCGTCACATGGGCATAGGTTGAAACAGGAAGCTCTTCACTTGTGCCATCTACGCGGCCACTGGCCTTAATGGCGTAGTTACCTGGAGCGACAGGCTCGCCATTGGTGCCCAGTCCATCCCAACTCACATCGACGTTACCGCCGGCGCTACCATCTATGGTGTAGGATTTAACGAGCTGCCCCTTATCATCTTCAATACGCACAGTGATCGTATCGATCGCTTCCGGTGTACTGATAATGCCGTTAATAGTCGGATCTTCTGCCGAGATATGGCCAGTGTCTGAAGGAATAAGTACCTTTTGGCCCACTAGGCCCGACGCCTGCAGTGCCTGACTCGATGTCATCACCGAGTTCAGATTAACAATCTCATCGTTGAGGTTCTTAATACCGTCAACGGTCGAGAATGAAGCCATTTGCGAGATCATCTGGTCATTGTCTACAGGTTTAAAGGGATCCTGCATCGAGAGCTGTTGACTCAATAATGAGAAGAAATCTTCTTGAGTTAGCTCTTGGCTATTGGGCTCTGGAATCGATGATTCCTCTGGCAACCTTATGCTATCGATAAAAGGGTTTCCTGTGGTGGAATCCGCTGTCGATTGCGTCGTTGCAGCTTGGGCGGCCGAAGGGCTCGCCTGCTGCGCTGGAGCCACAGAGTTTTGCGTCTGACCAGCTATAGGTTGAGCACCTGCACTACTAAGTGGGTTAATGAGGCTCACTTGTTACCTCCTACTATTTGCCAATTCTAAGGGTCTGTTGAAGCATTGATTTTGCCGCTTCAGCAACCTGTACATTCATTTGATACGAACGAGAAGCCGAGATCATGTTAGCCATCTCTTCCATCACGTTTACATTAGGTTTGTAGATAAACCCATCACCATCGGCCATTGGGTGATCGGGGGAGTATTCTTTTTGCAAGGGAGCATCACTTTCAACAATGCCCTTAACGGCAACCGACTGAGAAGATTGCTGCTGATGATTAGCTTTGGCCATCTCAGCCTCGAAAATAGGGTGGCGAGCACGATAAGTTTCATCAATGCTGCTGGAGACGGCATCGGCATTGGCAATGTTACTCGCAGTGGTATTCAATCTGACAGATTGAGCCGACATGCCAGAGCCTGAAACATTAAAGATATTAAATAAGCTCATAATTAATCTCCTCTCAGTGCCTTCTTAAGGCCCGAAAACTTACTGTCTAAAAAACCGAGTGACATCTGATATTCGAGTGCATTTTGCATAAACTCCGACTGCTCTTGTTGAATATCAACAGTATTACCATCACCGGTATCAGGCTGGTTTGGCACTCTGTAGGCCATGTTCTGTCCGGACAAAGCCTTCAGGTCAAAATGCTTAGCATCAGTTTGGCTCATCCCTAACCCACTCTGGCGACTCGTTGCCGCCTGCATCGCCTTATCGAAGTCAAGATCTCGTGCTTTGTAGTGAGGAGTGTCGGCATTGGCGATATTCGATGAGATGACTTCGGCACGCTGAGAACGGATCCCCAATGTATATTGGTGAACACCCAATGCTTTATCAAAGTTAATCGCCATAAAATTGCCTCCTGAGCTCGATGCTAAAAATAAAGCAATAGTCATGCCAAATAAAGAAAAGTGGTGGTTCGTCATGAAAGGAAGCTAATTAGTTGGCCGAAAAAACGGTCTACGACTCTAAATATTGAGTTTAAAGAGGAAGTTTGTTGTCTTTTACCCATAGCCAACTTGTTGGCTATGGCAGTGATGCGAGCGTCCTCATGGGCGAAGCCGTCTATCAGGTACGCTGTGCCGTCTTGCAGTTAAGTCTTCTTCTGGTAATAGATGCCCGGATTACAACGAACCCTGTCAAATTCTTCACGGTTACTTGAAATAGCACCGGCACTTGACTCCGAAGCACCGAGAAAAAGGAACCCTTTCGGGTTTCAAAGCCGCCAAGGGGTGGCGGTCATAAGAATGGGGGTTTCAGATGGTAGCAGAACAACAGGCAATCATTTTTCGCTTTTTTACCCATAGCCAACTTGTTGGCGTCTGGCAGTGAGCTTGCGAGCGCCCTCATAGGCGAAGCCGTCTATCAGGCGCGCAGCGCCGTCCTGCTGTTAAGTCTTCTTCTGGTAATAAATCCCCGGATTACAGCGAACCATGTCAAATTCTTCTGTCAGACCGGCAATTGACTCCGAAGCCCCAAGAAAAAGGATACCTTTCGGGTTCAAAGCGGCAGCGGAATCGCTACCACAAAATTTAAGTCTTCTTCTGGTAATAAATCCCCGGATTACAGCGAACCATATCAAATTCTTCTGTCAGACCGGCAATTGACTCCGAAGCTCCAAGAAAAAGGATACCTTTCGGGTTCAAAGCGGCAGCAAATTGCCGCAAAATTTTTGCCTTTGCCTCAGGCGCAAAATAGATAAGTACGTTACGGCAAAAAATAATGTCAAACTTGCCCAGTAAGGTATAGCTCTCGAGCAAATTATGCGCCCTGAAGTTCACAAAGCGTTTTACATTATCTTTGACTACCATAGTGCCGACATCAGTCGCGGAAAAAAACTGACGCTTTCGCTCCTCAGATAGGCCTCGACCTAAGGCTAGATTGTCATAGTCGGCATTTTTACATCGCTCAAGCATTGAGGGAGAGAGATCGGTAGCCAAAATAGACGCGCTGCCAGGCAGGGTCCCTGGTTTTTTCTGTTGATACTCAAGAATTGTCATCGCCAAAGAATAGGGTTCCTGGCCTGATGAACAAGCGGCAGACCAAATTTTCAGTGGTCGTCCCAATCGTGAATATTCCGGCAATAAGGTATTTGAGAGTAACTCGAAAGGATATCTATCCCTAAACCACAGAGTTTCATTCGTAGTCATTGCGTCAATAACTGAGGCCCGGAGCTGACGCTCGCTCGGCTTCATCGAATGTTTAACAACTTCAGACAGTGAAGGAAGGTTATATTTCCCCATCAAAGGTGCTAAGCGAGATCGTACTAAATACTGCTTATTATCGCCCAGCACAATTCCACTGTGTTGTTCCAGAAATAGTCTAAATTGTGTGTACTCATTTTCAGCAAGTGATTTATTCGGCACCTTGATATCCTAATATCAATAAAACAGACTATAACAGTGTTACATTATCTTATAATAGAGCGCAGCGTTATACATGAGCCAGATAAAAGAAACAAGCTTAATATCAAGTCACTGCACCCTATAGAGAATCATTATAGACTCAAATGCTTGTTCACTGCTGCAGCAAGTTCATCTGGGTTAAATTTCGCAATAAAATCATTGGCTCCTACTTTCTGAACCATAGCTTGATTAAATACGCCGCTTAATGATGTGTGCAATACCACTTTAATATCTTTTAACTTAGGGTTATCCCTTATCTCTGCAGTTAAAGTGTAGCCGTCCATTTCAGGCATCTCAATATCTGAAATGATCAAGGGGATTTCAGTTGCGACATTATCCATCTCTTCCGCTATTTTATTGAGCTTATCGAGCGCATCCCGACCATCGATAGCCGTATCAATTTGTAGGCCCAATGACGAGAGAGCTCTGATGATCTGCTTGCGAGCAACAGCCGAGTCATCGATAACCATAATATGGAAGTGCTCTTCCCGGTCGATGGTAATGCTTTCATCGGCCTCTTTACTAATCTCTGTTTTAACCGGAGATATCTCATCGAGAATTTTTTCAACATCGAGAATTTCGACCAACTCTCCCTCTATTTCTGTTACCGCCGTCAGGTAGGAATATCTGCCTGCACCTTGGGGAGGAGGTAGAATCGCTTCCCAATTCATGTTAATGATCCGCTCCACTGAGCTAACCAAAAAACCCTGTACGCTACGGTTATATTCAGAAATAATGATAAAACAACCTTCGGTATTCTCGATAGGACGACCACCGGTTGCAGCGCTCAAGTCTATGACTGAAATAGTGTTTCCACGAATATGCGCCACACCTCTCACAGTGTTATTTAACTTAGGCAAGGTGGTAAGAGGCGGGCATTGCAATACCTCTTTGACTTTAAATACGTTGATACCGAACCTTTGACGACCATTTAGTTTAAATAATAAAAGCTCTAAACGGTTCTGCCCGACTAACTGCGTGCGTTTATTCACTGATTCAAGAATGTTTGACATAGTACTCTTGCCTTGTCGACTTTTTGGATGCTCACCCATTACCCACTATCTAATGAGTATAGGCATACTAATTGCTTTATATAATACATCTCACAACTTGACCATATAATTGTCAAGTTTCTGACACTTCTCTCATAAGATGAGAGGTACAAAGTTCCGGTCACTAAGAAAGTATAGGTGTAATCTAGCTAATCAAGCTAGTCTATTCATTATGAAAGTAAAATATGTGGTCTATTTAATCATTTTATTCCAATCAACACATGCTTTTAGCTCACAAGAAGCAAGTGTTCCTTCTCTATCGACCATTTCTAACTTAGCTATAGCGGTTATCGAAGAAAAAATTAACGTTGCAGAGCATGCAAAAGTCAAAATTTCGCCCCAAAGCTTGGATTCCCGCTTGAAACCACCTCTATGCCTGCCGCCAGTGAAAGCAGAGTTAGCAAGCAATAGGGCTATCAAAAGAAATAATACAGTAAAAATAAGCTGTAACAGTCCGCAGCTTCAGTATCCCTGGCAAATATTTCTGTCTGTTCGGGTCGACGTGCTCTATCCGGTAGTCGTTTCCAGGGAGACCCTGGGACCCGATGACCTGATATCAAGTGGTGATGTCGCTATTCAATATGTAGAGCAAACAAGCTTGAGAGGACAACAGTTCGACAAAATTGAGGATGTAGTTGGTACACGCGTCAAGAGAAGAATCCCCCCCAATCAACCCATCTTTATCAGTAACCTCTGTTTTGTCTGCAAAGGTGATACGGTGTCGATTTTTGCCCGCTCGAAGAATTTCGAAATAAAAACAGTGGGAGAAGCACTGCGTGATGGCAATTTAGGTGATAGAATTCGCATTAAGAACAGTTATTCCAATAAAAGTCTTGATGCAAAAGTCACTGGTGTTGGCGAAGTTGAAGTTAGGATGTAACTTCAACCTGAGCGCTCTCAAGATATGGTAAAAAATAACTAAAGCTCTGTTGAACATTGCCGATATACGTGTATGTTCTTCCATTTATTGATTGCTGGAGCCTAAGATGGCTATTGATATTAAACAAGTAAATACATCAACACACACTCAAGTGGGTAAAGCTAAAGCTAATGCCGATGTTGCCAAAAGTGGTAATCAGGCGAGTCAGAGCACAGCGGCTAGCTCAACCAGCACGCCGCCTAAGAGTGATTCGGTCTCTATCACTTCTCAGGCTCAGCAACTACAGAGTACTCAGGCAAAGCTTGCTGGTATCCCTGAAGTTGATCAGAAAAAAGTTCAAGAGATAAAACTCGCCATTGCGGAAGGACGTTATAAAATCGATCCTGAAAAACTCGCAACCAATATTGCTCAGTTCGAAAATGAACTAAAGGATCTCAATTAATATCTCTATGAGTCAGATAACTAACATCATCGACCTGCAGCATAAGCTGCTTGAAGAGCTGAAAGTAACGATAACACAAGAGAAAAGTGCGCTCATCGAACAGAGTGCAGACCTTTTACTCTCATTGGCCACAGCCAAAGCTAAGTTACTCGATGATCTCAAAGCTAATGATGTGAACCTATCCACTCATCCAGAAAAATCATTGCTGATCAGTGATAGCGCATTATCAGCAAAAGTGAATTCAGCCAAGAAACTGCTTGCTGAATGCCAACAGTTGAACATTGAAAACACCAGTTTAATCGAACTTAATATCGCCAGTATTAACCGTCTCTCACAGGCTCTTCAAGTCAGCAGAAATGCATCCAGCCTTACCTATAACGGTAAAGGTAAGACCTCAACCATATCGACACTGGGCAATAACTTAAAAGCGTAAAGCAGCAACGAGCTAAAGATAAAGCTAAGAAAGCTCCGAATCGCGAGCCAAAAGAAAGCCCCTCTTCCCTTAAATTCTGATTAGTTGAAATATAGTAAATAGATCCCATCGAAACTCGCGAATTGTACTTTGCTTGGCAATACTGACAACAAAACCCGGTGATTGATTTTTGCTCTTTGTATTAAAGTGGCAAGCTTATCCCCGCTCAAATACATTGCGGGGATGACGGAGGAGGAAAAGCGTAGCCATAGCTCGTAGCCCGTAGCTAAAAATAGGTGATCTCTTTTATTTTCTGCGGCCTGTTTTGTTGTTGGTAAAGCGCCCATACCTGAGCGAAATCTAACTCAAGCTCAGTCACATAATGGTCACCGGCAGGATAACTTTTAACCACCTTAGCACCTCGTATCACCCCGGTAACCGATGCCTGAATACTGTCATCGGTCAACATCCAATCATCGACTCTACTCGAGGCTGAGAGCTGTTGACCATATACCTGCTCGGCTAACTCCCTGTAAGCGGCAATTTTTGAGGCTTGCATCGCCATTAATACTTTTTGTGACTGAACCTCTGCCGGTTGAGTATCCAATGGGGCATAGCCTATTGCGGTCAGCTTAGGAAAGCTATCAGGCGCCTGAGTTTCCCACTCGATATACCTGTCTTTTGATGAGCAGCCTGTCATTAGCACTAGAATTAACATCAGCCAAATCTTCATTTTGTATCACCTTTCACTTGAACCTCTTGCACACCAACACTGCTATCTCGATATAACAAACCATCTTGAGAGACCACCTTTTCAGAGTACTTCAGATAACCGGGAAGATCCTTGACGGAGAAACTCCCCTGAGATGCAGAGACAACACGATTATTCGTAACATTGACAATTCTTGAGTTAACCACGACACCTAAAGTATTAAGGCTCATGGTTGAGACAAGCACGTGCTGGACCGATATATCCGGGGGCAGTTGCTTCCAATCCCGAGTCAGTAAAAAATCTCCTTCAGGCGTCACCCTGATATTATCACCGACATTGATATCGACCAGACTAAATTGATTGTCATGCAGCGCAGAGATAAAGCCTTGCTGCAGCTGTAGACCGACGGCATTAGTTCTTTTTAGATCATCTAATAATACTGGTGTTGCGACAAGGAGTGGCTGATTCGATTTCAGTTCATCATTTTGCCTTACCAACTCATTGACTATCTGTTGCGACATATGGTTGATTGCCGATCTCTGCGGCAACTGGTTGCCGCTGGCAAGCGGTTCCATATCTGAGCTTTCACTCTGAGCACAAGCTGTAAGCAATAACACAGATGATAGAAGCAGAACTATACGCATAGCGATATCCTAAACTGGCCAATAAAAAAACTATGACATCGCAAAATTCAAACATTTGGCGATATCGAAAAATTATTCTGTCACTTAAAACTAAGGCAAGTATCACGCCAAAGATAAAATATTCATTCAGGCAGGTACAAATTAACCCTCAGACTCTGTATGCATGTTCATCGGCCTGATTATGCATAACTTTAACTAAAGAGCCCTTCTTTTACCTGCAGGCACATTTATTGCTTTATCAATTAAAATGTAAATAAACTGTCAGCTAAACGTCGGTGGTATGCCAACTAAGGTCAGCACCTAACTCCCCTGACATCTATCTGAAAGATACGGAGAGATTGTAATATGAAGAACTCAGGTTCTACACCTTATAGCAATAAGGGCGAAACCTTTTTTTGGCGTACCGGCGTTGCCAACATCAAGCTTGGCCAAGGGACATTCACCCAATTACATCAAATCGATTTAGGCATCGAAAACCCCAGGATCTCATCTATCGGATCTTGTTTCGCACAACATGTGGGTAAATGGCTTAACGCGGGGGGATACTCATTTAATCAGAGCAAAATAGAAACGGGCCAGGTATCCAGCTTCGCGTTCGGCAACTTATACACGCCAAGATGTCTGCTACAGTGGTTTGATATTGTAGAAACTGAGTCAAGTTTTGATAAAAGCAGTGCAGTCTACTGCGACGGAGAAAAATATTATGACTTGTTAAGACCCAATTTTAATCCAACGGGTTTTGATTCAGAAGCTTCTCTGTTCGATGCCAGAATTAAAGCTGCAACAGAGATGGTAGAGACAATCGCAGTAACCGATGTGCTGATTTTCACACTCGGATTAACCGAAGCCTGGAAAGATTGCAGCGATGTTTTTTATCCAAGCTGCCCCGGCATCATATCCGGTGTATTCGATGACTCCTGCTACAGTTTCCATAATTTTAGCTATGAAGAGATACGCACCGATCTTGAAATCATAGAGACACGCCTGAAAGCCATTAATCCGGATATAAAGATAATTTTAACGGTCTCCCCAGTACCGCTAACAGCGACGGCTACCGATAAGCATATTATGGTGGCCAATCAAAACTCAAAATCGATTCTTAGAACCGTCGCGGGCTTCTTGTGTGATAACAGAGCTGATTTTCATTATTTTCCCTCTTACGAAATCATTACCGTCCCCAACTCAGGAGATTTCAGGTTTGAGAGTAACTTAAGATCAGTAACCCCCAAAGCCGTTAACTATGTCATGCGTCATTTCGGTTCAGTACTTGGCGCACAAGATGGGGCGGCACCATCAGAAAGGGCACAGCAAGAGACAGAGGCCGAACAGGATAGCGATTCAGACAACGATGAAGTCGTCTGTGATGAGGAGATGCTCGAAGCCACAAGAAAGCTACAAGATGACCCGATGCTGCAGCCACTATCAGCACTCACCCTTTTGGGTGACAGTCATATGGGTAAACTCTCTACATCACTTAGCAATTTGGATATTAATCATTGCGGTGGCATGGTGATGAATGGGTCTGGCTTCGCTCAAAAGAAGTTCGTGCTATGCGATGAAGAATATTTCGTGCCTTTAGAGAGTGCAGCGTCGAGAAAATTATGGTCGGTGGCATTCAATAATTTGCACACTCACGAACAAAGCGAGTTACCGCTAAAATCGACCATCATCACCAATCTGGGAATGCAGACTCACCAAAGCGTTTCTCGATTCGCAACCTGGCTCAATATGACCTACCCGGAGGGCAAGGCTGAAGTATCCACCAAGGATTTTGTGGATTATTTCAATGAGGATTTGACAGAACAACTCTCAATTCTGCTTAAACTCCATGAAAAAGGACACAAGGTCATTGTCGTTTCCGATCCCCCTTTCAGTAAGTACTTTGACGAATCAAAATCTATGTCAGGCTTGATCTACTCATACTTTGACGCAATGGAGTACGTTTGCTCTCAACTGGGCATCAGCTTCTTTAATGCCTCTAACGCATTTGACTATGAGATCGAGGACCCAGAAAATTATGCATCGAACATCGCTTATGATGACGGTGCTCATGATTGGATCCACGGAAATGACAACTACTACTCCTGGCTTACCGAAAAACTAATGGCACTCGTTAATCAACCAAGTCCCGGTTAACTAACAGCAATAACCAAAGCAAAATCAATGCTTGTTAGCCAGGTTCAATCAATATTGAACCTGGCGCTTTCTAAGCTATTGATGAACACTTAACGGCGCTTGCTGAAGTTTTACCGAACTATTTAAACTTTTTATGCCAAAAGAGACACGCTTCGCACCGTCTCAGATATGCTCCGAAGGCAGAACCAGCCTTCCATCCTCATCGATAACGTACTCACCGACGAAATATAAGGCATAGATATTGCTAGATATTGGTTAATATTGATAATAGTTAAGTGACGACGGTTGAACTGTCATTTTTATGTCGATTCCCGGTTAGATAGCCATAGTTAGATAGCCATAGTCTGATAACCGAAATCGACGACAAAGAAGTGGACCAATAGATGAAACGAATTTCCTTGCTGCTCCTCACCTTAGTAGCCCTGTACTCTCAGGCCGCACTCGGTGCCTGGGTCGTTGTAAAAGGTGAAGCGAATATAGTTAACGGCAATGTTCCCAAAGCCCGGGAAGATGCGATTCATCAGGCGCTCACTTACGCCACGCTTAACAATGGCACCAACTTCACCAGTACTAAACAGGTAAAAAATGGCCAACTTGTTGAAGACAGTTTTTCAATTCAAAATAGCTCGGAAGCCGCCAAAGTTGAGTTAGTGAATGAGTTGATAGAAGACGAAAAGCTCACAGTCATGGTCAGGGTCGATGTTGTCTCTTCCGATGCCAAAGAGATGCAGTGTGACAGTCAATCTCTTAAGGCAGCAATATTAGTCCCGCAGTCACTGATTAAAGACAGGGCCCAGCTACGTTACGGTAATATCGGATTTTTTGAAAAAGCGTTATCTCAACGAATTGGAGACACATTAACCCAGAGCTCTCAAACCAGCTTTCCCCATATTCATGCCAACGAGCGCTTAGACATAGATCAGGCATTAGTCGACATTAGGGGATACCGTCTGCCCAGCTGGTTGAGTGAGATAACCGACAGCCAATATGTGTTACTGCCCGAGATCATCGATATCTCGACCGATCCGGCCCAGAGCCATATGCTTGGCCTGTGGAGCAGCGATCCCAATCGCCAGTTTCAAATTCGACTTTCTCTCTATCATGGGATAAGCGGTGAGAAGATTTGGGAAGAGAGCTACCACACCTTCGCCCCCTGGGAGTTTGAGCGTCAGGAGACTGTGCCCTCCAACCATCAAAGGTTCTGGCAATCGACCTACGGAAAAACCATCGATAAGGTTCTGGCTCAGGCCGTCGAAGATATCGATACCAGCTTAAGCTGTCGCCCTATTCTGGGACAGGTCGTCGCCAAGCAGCATGACAGGCTGATCATTAACCTGGGCCGACGCCACGGCATTCATGTGGGTGATTCATTCCAGCTTATCCTGCAACAGAACTTTCCCGACCGATTCGATAAGATGAGAGCGGTTGCCGGCAAGAGTCGTGCGACAGTAAAAATTGATCAGGTCACTCAAGATACCGCCACCGCCGTATTAGTCGGCCAGAAAGCCTCCTTCAATGTACAAATAAATGATATTGCGATAAAGATGTAACCAAAAGAGGCTCGCGGGTGCAGCCACACTCACTATAACTATCGAGTAAAGCTGGTAAGTTGGTAGGTAAAAGTAGTAAATGTGTGCACTCGCGATCAGATGATACACCTCAGTTTTGAATAAGAAACAAGCAACTAAATTTAAAGCCTTTTCATCCCTCTTTTCATCTGGGCTAAAACCAGTATAATCACTTCCGTCTCCCTATAGCTCAACAGGATAGAGCAGTCGCCTCCTAAGCGATCGATCGGGGTTCGAGTCCCTGTGGGGAGACCATAAGCGCCATGCGCTTATCCACGCTTTCATCGATTATCATTCTCCTACCCTTTCGCTATCTTCACTTTTGTTGCGTCTAGTCAGCTTCTCCGAAACCAAAACTTATTTGTCGTTTATTGCTTACTGCATGCTGATGTGATGAGGTCAAAGTGAACTTATGCTCACTTTACTCTGCACGGCTATTTTTTATCACCACTCAAACACCTCTGCGCCACTTGATAGACAATGGCATTCACTTGCTCTTGGCTGAATACTTGCGCTCGAAGCGTTGGTATAGCCTTCACCAACTGCTTGTGGTTCATGATGGGGAAAGGCGGTTTTGATTGGCTGGTAACAAACCAACCAGGGAACACTAAGACGGGTAATGGGTTAACAGGTAACCCTACTGATTTGGTTAACCACTCCCCTACCCACTTAGCTTGTCTTGATGCTTGCTCTAGAGGTTTAGTCTCTGTCCAAGATGGGAAAGTTAAACGGTTATCTTTAAAGAACAGCTGATAGTCTTTGCCGCCATTCTTCTTATCTTTAGCTCGCTTATGCCGCCCTTTTGTCTCGATGGCAAACACCCCATTATGACCGACCACTAAATGATCGATATTAAAACCATCGGCTTGCACATCATGGAAAACTTGATAACCCAATGCCTGCAAGCCTATTAACTCACTGGCAGTCGCTAATTCCGCAGTATGACCTAGCCTTAATTTAAACAGCTGGGAAAAAGTCTTCCATGTTCGGTAACCGCTATAAATAAGCCCGATGACAATAAATAGGGTAAACAGCCAAGGAAAAGAACCAGTGGTTAGATGCGTTTTGATACCAAGCATTGCAAAGGGGAGGCAAACGACCATCACGGCCATTAGCAAAGCTGACAATACATCAAATTGAAGATCTTGAATTTTGTTTTGTAAACCTAGAGCTGGAATCCGTGTGAGTTGTTCTCTATCGATTGGTAGCTTTACAGTTCTATCACGGTACTTAAGCATCACAAACGATACCAGCAACACCACGCCCATCCCCGAGAGTAGAATTACTATCGATAGAAAACTGGCTGTTAACTCATTCATACTCATCCTTGAATAAACGACAGATAAGACAACAACTTAACACAATTGTTGTTCTATAAATTTGGTCTAGAGCATAGTTATATCATTTGGTATAGAAAAAATCATTTTATGAAGAGGTAATCTTCAACATTTAGATGTGCACAAGTTCTGGCCGTGATTTTGCTATTTGCTAGCTGCTGACCTATTTTTACATGGCAGTTAACTACTACAGATAGCCTTAGGGAGGGAGCATGCGAATTATGGGGATGATGCTTACGGGTATCGGCCTGATTTGGTGTCTCATCGCATTCAGAATGCCCACCACAGTTTTCATTGGCGGTGAATATATCGGCTCGGGAGAGTTAGTGACTTATCTTCCTCGCATAGAAGTACAGAGCCTCGAACTCTCTGACAAACGCTGCACTCACCTTCTGCTTTCCGCTTCAATGGCAGTTATTGGTAGTATTTTCTTGGGGTTTAGCGCCATGCTAAAAAACTCATCTCACCATTAAACAGCCATCCAAGCTTGTCCATTTTGTGCCAAATGAGTGAAGGTGCAAGCGGATGACGAGATAGATAGTCCTGATACAGGGACGGCTCCGACTAACACCAGCCACTTCAGATGAGCTCATCCAACTTACTGGCTAAGATGCCATTTTCGATTCTAAGGCAAGGGATGCCAGCCAAAATCGGATAGGCGACCAGAGCCTCCTGGCTAAATAGCGCCCCTTGCACTTCCTTCAATGGCGTTTTAAATTTCGGACAGGCCAGCACCTGATCAGGTAACTCGGTATCACTTAGTTTTGAAATGATAGTCAAGGCAGTGGGATTTAACGGGTTTGTGACGTATGGGAACAATTCATGCCTTACCACATGGTAGCCCAACTTCTTGGCGATACCGGGCAAGTTCTTACAATAGCCGTGTGAGTCCATTCTATGTTTCGCTTCATCACTGGCCAGTTCATACCCAGGCTCCAGCAGGATCAAATACTTCCTCGTGACCCGGTATAACTCCTTGATAATGGCCTCCTCATTGCCGCCATTGGGCTCTATCGAGTGGGAGGTATAGACAAGGTCAATGGCATTATCGAGATACGGCATATTGAACAAATCACCGCAGCACAGTTGGGTATTAAGCTGACCCTGGGTGTGTAACCAATTTTTCGCATGGGCCACCCTCGACCAGCTAAGGTCGAAGCCATAGCTTTTGACTCCTTCGTCCAGGTGCTCCAATACACCCGACAGTGTCGTCGCCTCTCCGACACCCGCCTCTAAAATCGAAACGGGCTCACACAGAGCGTTTATGATATCGGCAATTTCTGAGGTAAAGGCAGCCTTACATTTGACCATAGACTCGCTGTTCATCGCCTCAATATAGCTGCCTGCCTGAATGTCATATGAAATTTCGATGATTTCCTGAGTATTGTGGTCAACGCCTAAGGCTTCGCGTAACAAGGCCGTGATGTTTTTCCCCTGAGCATAGGATTCTTTTAATTCGCGAGGTGTGATCATAATCTGTACTGTATTTGCTCTTACTTATTAAGCCTTAGCCCTGTGCTATTCATCTTTGTTTTCCTCAAGGGCCCCTAGCTAGCAAACCATAATCGACTGGTCTAACTAACTTTTAAAACGATATGCGGGGGCCGGAGGTAAAGCTCACTGCTTTTCGAGCAGAAACCAAGTCAGATCGTCTTGTGGAAAGTTGGTATCTCTGTGGTAGCTAAAGCCATAATCGACCAATTTTAGATCGGAGTACTTATCTAACATCTCACCGGCAAAGTCTCGCTTAAATAACTTCCCCTGATGCCCCCTGTATGGCACCTCTACCGGCGATGGGTTGTAATACTCGATGATGCAGATATAACGGGAGCTGGTGCGATAAAGCGCTTCATAAACCTTTGAGAGAGCATCGGGGTTAATATGGATTAACACCCCCTTGATAAAGCTCATCTCATACTCCCGTTGAGGGGTAAACTCTAACAAAGAGTCATGAGTGACGGTTAAATCGTCTATCTGCTTTAACTGTTCGACCGCTTTTTCATTTATCTCAATCGCGGCCAGATCTGTGCCCGGTAGCAGCTGTTTAAAGGCGTGGATATTCATGCCAATGTTGGCACCAAATTCAATCAAGGAACCGAGCCGCTCAGTACGACTTAAGATACGGGTAAAGAGTGCCAGGTTACTGGCCAGCAGCTGCTGGCCCTGGTTACGCTCGATGTAGTCATTACCAAACTCACCGGCCCAAAAGCTTTCCTGTTCTGTTTTAAATGTCATGATCTATTCTTATCCTTAGTTGTGTGACTATCGGTATTTTTCAAGATAGTTGGCACACTTAATAGCGGGGCTGCTGTCGTGAATATCAATCCTTCGCTAAACTGCAATATAGTCCATTTTCAGCGCCGTACCTTCTTCCAGATCTTGAGTAAAGCGCTTACCCATCACAGACTCCAGATGTTTAGGTGCTAGGCCAAAACCGGGGCGAATACTCTTAACATTCTCGGGGGTGATACGCTCCCCGGCCTTCACCGGCTTCACCACATAGAGTGAACGCCTGAATTGTAAATTCGCTTTTTCGGCTTCGCCTCGGGTGTAATTCACCTTGCCTAATGCCGACCAGGCCAGCTTGCTGTCATGACAGAGTTGCTTGAGTTCATCGGGTTCAAGAGAGAAGCTGTCATCGGGTCCACCGCCTCGCCTGTCTAAGGTCACATGCTTCTCAATAATGCTCGCTCCCAGACTGGTTGCGGCAATGGCAGTAATATTACTCAAGGTATGATCCGATAAACCTGTGACCAGATTAAACCTATTTTTCATATCGACTAAGGTCGCCAGATTATAATCTTCGGCTAACGCCGGATACGCGCTAACACAGTGAAGTATCGCTAAATCCTTACAACCACAACTTCTTGCCGCATCGATAGCTTCACTAATCTCTTCCGCATTAGCCATGCCGGTCGAGATGATCAGCGGCTTTCCGGTACTGGCAGCATATTTTATAAGAGGAATATCGACCGCTTCAAATGAGGCAATTTTATAGGCGGGCGCATTAAGGTCCTCTAACAGGTCAACCGCCGTAGTATCAAACGGTGAGCTAAAGATGGTGATCCCAAGCTGGCGAGCATAGTCGAACAGGGGTTTATGCCAATCCCATGGCGTATGGGCCCACTCATAGAGTTGATAGAGGCTTTTCCCATCCCATAAACCACCATGGATCTGAAAATCGGCTTTGCTACTGTCTATGGTGATGGTGTCGGGCCGGTAAGTCTGCATCTTGACCGCATCGGCTCCGGCTCGTTTAGCATGAGCGATGATCTCAAATGCCGTCTGAATATTACCATTATGGTTGGCTGATAACTCGGCGATAATATATGGTGGCAGCCCTTCCCCTATCGCTCTACCATCAATCGAAATTACATTATTCATTCGTTTCCTCTGAAGGGTATTGTAACCATTGGCTTTCATCCAGCTGTACATATCCCATGCTTTTAAAGAGTGACTTCGACGCTAGATTTTCAGGTAGAACCGTTGCAATTATGGTTATCGATTTAAAGGCGAGTCTTACCAACTCGAGAGCCGATTTGGCCACACCTTGTCGGTAATAACCGGGCGCGGTATAGATAGATATCTGATAGGTATTTAACGCCTCGAGAGGATCTAAGCGCACCATACCAACATCGGTTTGATTTCGGCGGATCATAAATAAAAAACTATTAGGGTCAACAACTTTATTGCTAAACCACTCACTATGCTCTTGCCATGAAGGCGTCGATGCAACCAAAGCATATCGCCGGGTCTCCGGGGCTTGTTGCCATTCAAACAAACATTCACAGTCCTGCCAACTTGCACGCTTGAGATATACTTCATCACCTTGGGGATCAAAGGTAGTAAACAAGCTAATCGCCACCCTACTTGCCCCCATCCCATCGAGCAATCTACCCGCTTTGGTCACCATAGTTTGATAATTAGCTTCGCATTCGGCTATCGCACTGTCTAAGCCCTTTGAAGTTAACTCATGGGGCTCGCCCAAAGATATGGCCACACCTTGCTCATCTAATTTAGATGCTATAGTGCGCTGATTATCGGCTAAGGTGATACTTAATGAGGGCTGAGACAACACACACCGCTCCCAGGCACTTGAGCCGGCAGCACCGATTGCAATATCGGAGTTGACGATTAAAGCAGCCATATTCGTCACCGAAGAGTATAGCTTGCATTGGAACCTGGATTGTTTAGCCGCTATCTCTAACAATGAGTAATTGGGATTATTAGGGCCCACAATCACATTCAAACAGGTCAAATCCGGGAGTTTTGTGGCCGCTAACAACGCAATAACCTTGCCGGTTATGTTATCAACATCGGTTCCACCCAAGCTGAGTAAAATGGAGTTAATTTTAACATGCTGCTGTCGCCGTCTAAGTGCTTGTGCACCGGCAAGAGCAAACTCGTCTCGTAATAATCCAAACTCTGTGCCTAAAAGTAGCTCTGTGCCGGGTTTAACATAAGGAAGGTAATCTTGGGCGGAACGCTCAAAGGTCTGGTCCAATAGGCGGTCACAGCTATAGTTACGATCGGCTAAATCATCGATCACCATTAACTTATATTTAGCCCGCTTTACGGCTTCATGCCAGCGACTATTCAGTTTGTAGTGGTCGACAATCAACCAATCTATCTCTGATTGAGAGAGGATATCCAGCGTTAATTGCGCATCATCTTGCCAGCTTCGCCCCAGCCATGAGCCATCTTCTTGCTTAACATCGGCAATGGGCAACCTATGAACCTGATAGCCTTTTGCAGTAATAATATGATTCAGATTACCCGGATGTTCGCTAGATACAAATTCAACCTGACAGCCAAACTCAGTCAACTTATCGGCTAAGGTTAGACAGCGATAAACATGCCCACATCCAATAATAAGTGATGCATCTACTCGAAAAAGAATCTTCAAGGCGTTCACCTCTTCTGATAGAACTCAAAAAGTGCTTCAGCCAAAGACCAATCCTCATGAGTATCTATATCGACCACACTTCCCTTAGGCAAAACAAGCCCACTCGCCTTATCACTGTAAATGGGCTTAGACCCAAGGAATGCCGACACTTTCCCCCAATAAAATTGGCCGGTATCGTAATAGGCCCGAGTTAAATCCTGACTACGGGTATTGAGGTTTTCTGGTGCAAACATGGTGACGTTAAAAGAATCATCTAAGCTAATGGCGCGCTGGATTGGCGATGGGTATTCACAGACAGGAAACAGATAATCGGCCTGTCGTTGCTTCATCTGCTGCAACCCCTCCCTTAGTTGTACGGCGGTCACAAAAGGGGCAGTCGCATAAATACAGCAGCAATCATCATATGACTCGCCTCTTGCGAGGAGTGCTTTTAAAGCATGCTCGATCACCATCAGAGTCGTGGAATAATCATCGGCAATATCAGCCGGGCGCATAAATGGCACTTCGGCGCCATATTCTTTTGCAACCAGTGCAATACCTTCGTCATCGGTCGAAACGATGACACGGTCGAAGCACCCACTCTTGAGCGCGGCTTCAATCGAATAAGCTATGATAGGTTTACCATTGAAAGGTTTAACATTCTTTCCCGGGATCCTCTTACTGCCTCCTCTGGCGGGAATAATGGCAATATTCATCCGATCAACCCTCTCAGTGTATCTATGATGAAACACTGGTCCTCTTCCGTTAAATCGGGAAAAAGTGGTAGCGTTAAACAGTGTCGATAGTAATATTCGGCTTCGGGAAAATTTTGCTCGGCAAAACCCAGCTTCAGGTAATAGGGCTGAAGATGTACGGGGAAGTAGTGGACATGAACCCAGATACCTGCGGCTCTCATCGCATCAAAAATAACCTTTCGGTCGAGATCCTCAGGCAATTGAATAATCATCAAATGATACGCGCTGAGGCTCTCTTCCGGCGGCGTAACACACTTTACTCTGAGCTCTTCGAATGCATCGAGATATCGAGCTACGATTTTGTTTCGCTGAGCGACAAAACTGTCTAAACGGTTGATTTGACTGTTACCTAATGCGGCTTGTAACTCAGTCATACGGTAGTTAAAGCCCAGATTATGCTGCTCATAATACCAATCACCCTCATCAGGTCTTAGCATTGCCTCGGCATCTCTGATGATGCCGTGGCCGCGCAGTTGTGCCATCGATTCAGCCAACAATGTATCATTGGTGGTTGCAATGCCGCCCTCAGCCGTAGTGATGATCTTCACAGGGTGAAAACTGAATACCGTAATATCACTGTACTGACATGCGCCTATCTTCGCATCTTGATAGCTACCGCCGATACCGTGAGAGGCATCTTCAACCACCTTTACCCCATAGGCTTTTGCCAACTGTCCTATGACTTGCATATCACAACTGTGACCGGCCATATGAACAGGAATAATAACTTTAGGCAGGCAACTGTCAGCTTTAGCAAGCTTGAGCTTCCTCTCCAACGCCTTGGGACACATATTCCCGGTCAACCTGTTCACATCGACAAAATCAACCGAGGCACCACAATAGAGAGCACAGTTAGCCGAAGCGACAAATGTTATCGGGCTGGTCCAGACACAATCTCCCTGCCCGACACCTAAAGCCATACAAGCCAGATGCAATACAGAAGTCGCACTATTGGCTGCAACAGCATATTTGGCAGAGGTAATGGCGCAAATACGTTTCTCAAACAGAGGAACCTGCGGCCCCTGAGTCAAGTGATCTGACTTCAACACCGCGGTCACTGCTGCAATATCTTCATCTGAGATATTTTGGCGACCATAGGGGATCATTAATCTTTCCCTTCATCAAGCTGCTTTATCTGCTCAATCGACAAGAATTCTGTGTTATTGCCCGAATGATATTCGAACCCCATAGACACAGCTTTTCCTTTCTCATCGAGTTGGTTTTTCGAATAATCGATATCTTTACCAAAGAAGGTAATACTGGGAGTGATAACAAAATGGTCATCAAACTCTATCGTATGATGTGAGTCATCTCCGGGACACATGATCTCATGGAGTTTTTCACCGGGTCTGATGCCGACTATCTCATGCTTTAGTCCCGGACCACACGCTTCTGCAAGATCGGTAATGCGAACCGATGGAATTTTGGGAACAAAAATCTCGCCGCCCTGCATTCTTGAGAAGTTTTTTAATACGAAGTCCACGCCATCTTGCAGTGAGATCCAAAAGCGCGTCATATCCGGATGAGTGATAGGCAATGACGTCGCCCCACCATCAATAAGCCCCTTAAAGAAAGGGACGACCGAACCACGTGAGCCGACGACATTACCGTACCTGACGGCAGAGAAACGTGTGATGCCTTCACCAACCATGTTATTGGCGGCAACAAACAACTTATCGGAGGCAAGCTTTGTCGCCCCATATAAGTTAATGGGATTCGCGGCCTTATCGGTCGATAATGCGATAACACGTTTTACCTTGTTGGCTATCGCCGCTTTGATGACATTCTCGGCACCGTAGATATTGGTTTTGATGCACTCCATAGGGTTGTATTCCGCTGCGGGGACCTGTTTTATCGCCGCCGCATGGATCACATAATCTACATCCCTGAATGCCTGCATCATACGATCGCCATCACGCACATCGCCGAGAAAATATCGCATGCAAGGCGCGTTGTATACCTGTTGCATCTCGAACTGTTTCAGCTCGTCTCGTGACAATATGATCAAGCGCTTTGGCTTATATCGCTCTAAAATGGTTTTAGTATATTTATGGCCAAATGAGCCGGTGCCGCCAGTGATTAGGATAGATTTATTATCAAACATGAATTCTCCAACCAATTATGTAAGTGCCATCATTCTAATTCACTCATTTAAATCAGATAGCGCACCGCACGTGTTGATAAATGCAAACTTCAAGCCAACCGGATTCGACAATAACCGAGGCTGATTATTAATCCCCCAGATAAACAAGAGCATATACATCGATAGTTCGCTCAAGTCGAACATATGCAGCTATTATACTTAGCTTAACCAGAGCATAGTAATAAGTATATAAATATCCAGATTTCTTCAATATTTTGTTATTTACCTCCATAAAACTTAGCTGAAAAACTGATAACTTCTCATGTTAATAAATATTTATTCTATCTTCTCATCAAGAATGATTTGGCTTACTCTTTGCTTAAACGGGGTAGTAATCTGGATGAAATAGGTTATCGAGTACTTGATTTATCCGTTCAGAGGGCTAATCCACTGTTAGCTGACAGAAATTTGACGACGCTGTAAACCATAAAACAACTAAATAAGAGGCTAACATGCAAGAGAGTCAATCCAATATCTTAAACACTTTTGCAGTAAACCCGTTCGGTGAGTATTACCTACCAAGCATCAACCGTACTCAATTTGAAAATATTGACTCTAAGACTCAATACGATTCCAAATTTGAGAATGACTTTAGCCGCGAAGACACTCTCCATGTTGTTATTGGTATGGACTCCGGCCTGCTGGCTAATTATGTCCTCGAGATGGGGATAGCAGAAGGAAGTCAGTTCATTTTCGTAGAGCTCGATGCAGCCCTCAGCATGTTACAGATCGAGATACCACAAGAATTTAAGCAGTCCCTGCATATCTGTAATCTATCTGAATTTACCGAATTACTAAAAAATGAAACCAATTCACTGTTTATCACTAAAGACCGTTGCTCTTTTTACCGTTCATTAGGGGTTTCATCGAACCACTTAGAGGAGTACACACTCCTTTGCAATGATGTTGAAAAATTAATCCAGAATACCTATTTTGAATCTGAAGTTAGTTTCTCACAAAAAATATTCGTCAAAACACAGCTTGAAAACATTATCGAGAATCGTCTACCTGCATCTGTTTTAAAAGATCAATTTACAGACATGACATGCATCATCATTGCCGGAGGCCCTTCGCTGGACCAGCACTTAGATTGGATAAAATCTCAGTCCGGTAATCTGATTGTCATTGCCGTTTCCCGTATCGCATCCAAATTACACAATGAAGGGATCACTCCTCATATCATCGTTTCTGTCGACCCTCAGGATCACAGCTTCGAAGTCAACCGCGAGATGATGTCACTCCATAAAGAAGCACTTTTTGTTCAATCATTCCATGTCTGTTCACGCATGAGTGCTCAGTGGCAGGGAAGAAGCCTATATTTAGGTAACAGAGTGCCTTGGGATAACAGCTTAGATGCGGATAATTTTGAATCTGTTGGGCCAACAGTGACAAACAGTGCCATTCATCTAGCGCTTAATATGGGGTTTACCCAGCTACTGCTGTGTGGTGTGGATCTATGTCACTCAAGAGACGGTTTTACCCATGCAAAAGGCACTTTAGAGGCAAGCTTAGGCCCTAACTTAGGTCAAATTTGTGAATGGGTCGATACCTATGAAGGCTATAAGGCTGAAACTCTGCTCCAGCTTCTATTTGCTATCGAATCACTGGAAAATCAAGTCGAAGCCTTTTCTGAACGCACCTTTATAAACCTATCGGGCAGTGCCGCTGTCGTTGAGGGGGTAAGCTATCAAGCAACCCAAGATATTCAATTGCAAGCCATAGCCGCTGACAAGTATCAGTTACTGCAAAATATCGGGAAAAATGAGTCCGTTCAGGAAAGAGTTGAGGAAATTAAGGGCTGGATTAACGAACTTGAAAAAACAGCAAAATCCATGGAAGAGATCACCGCTCTTTCATCGAATGCGCTCAAATATAGCCAAACAATGGCTGAGCAGGATGTTAGCCCACAGCAGTTAATAACGCTTGCAGATAAAATCGAATCTATAGAGCAAGAGTTAAATGGTAAGTATCACTCTTTGAGTCAGTTGATTAAATTTTACGGTTATTATGAATTTACTAAATTTTTAACGACCAAGGAATCCGAGAGCTGGTCTCAAGAACAACTCAATAAGATGACTTTCAACTACTATGATGCCTTCGAAAAGATATCAGAAACGCTACAGCAGCTGATAAATAGCTCGTTGCAGAGAAGCAAGGTTCGCCTTCTTGAAGCGAGTAGCAATAAGGAGATAACAGAGCTTGCTATACAGTGGCGAGCTGACAGGCAACAAGGCCGCGTAAAGATCTGGAAACAGACTCACCCCGACTATGAAGAACACTGCCAGCCTCATCTCAAGCTTATCGAAGAGTTGGAGGCTGAATATCAAGAACAGCTAAAAAACGATAGAAAAGTGTATGTTGAGGCAGTAAAGAAAACGACGACCTTAGAGCGTGCCTTTATAAAAATTATGGTGTTGGTCAATACAAAACATCTCACAGGCCTAAAGCAGATGGCCATCTACTTACACCCCTTCGTATCTAAAGATGATGAAGCCAACCGACTATATCATTTGGCTTATGGTCATCAGCTCCATTTAGAAGAGCGCTATGAAGAAGCTCTGGCCTGTATGCTTGAGTTACCTGAGGCATTAACCACAGAACCTGAGCTTAAATTAATTATTCAGTTATCACTCAAGTTGATGAAGCTGGACCATGCCAGCGAGGCCTTGAAAAAGGCGACCTCATACAGTGATGAGTATCTGCCACGTTTTGCCAACGTACTCAGACTTCAAGGGTTGACACAGGAAGCGGTTAATACTTATCTGGATTACTTAGATAAATACCCGTCAGATCTGATGGTGTGGTTAAAGTTCGGCGTTTTCATGTTCGATATTGACCAGATACAAGCCGCTATCGATGCCTTTAGTCATGTTATTCAATCCGATCCGGATAATCAGGTCGCGCTGAGTTATCTGACCCGTATCGAGGCCGATCTTAACGCGAGTCACGACAGATAAGCCGACATCTATTTCCCTAAGCCACGGCTAAACAGTATAATGCCGATCAATTAAGAATTAATCGGCATTTTCAACCGCTGCTTCTAAGTTATTTCCGGAGACCCCGCTTGTCACATACTTATATCCCTTTAGAGCAATACAAACGTAAATGGATCTTTAACCATAAAGATCTCCCTGTGACCGACGAAGACAAGGCGCAGATAAAACCATTGGATCAAAAAGGTTCGATGGAAGTATGGAAGAAGTGGATAAGCAATCGTAGCAACCATTCTGAGCAGTTTACTAAGGGTGACTGGCCCGCTAAAGGTGATGTGTGGGGTGAGCCCGATGATTGGCAGTCAGCCTGGGATAGCGAAGATCCTGCGCTTCCAGAGATGTTTGCCGAGTTCTTTGACTGGAAAGACGACACAAGCGTCTACTTTTGTTACGAGAAATATCAGGTGATCGAGACTCGCTGGGACGTATTCGTTCGCAACTGGAAGTGTTTCCTCTTCTTCGATGATGGTCCACTGCTTATTTCACCAAAACAGAAGCAAGCCGCTTTCATTCATCAAGATGGTCAGTATCAACTGGGCCAACGAGGCTAGCTCGTAGCCAGCAACGCAAGACTGAATCTAAGGTTACCTGTGCGTTCGCAAGCTCACTACCATTAAATCTGGATTCCGGCCAACAAGATGCCGGAATGACAGAGCTCCTAGCTCCTAGCTCGTAGCTCGTAGCTCGTAGCTCGTCAGTATGATGCTATCAAATATAAGAGGTTATATGATGTCCCTCATTAGACTAATTCCAACAAGCTTATTACTTACCGGAGTGTTAATTAGCGGTGCCGTCAGTGCCAAAGAGGTATCGGGTGTTGACGTTGCCGAACATATTTCGATCGAGTCGACACAGCTGCAACTTAATGGCGCAGGTGTTCGCAGTAAGTTCTTTATCGATCTCTATGTCGGTAGTCTGTATCTGCCATCAACGACTGATAATATCACTGCAATTCTCGATGCTCCGACTGCTGCCGTCCGATTAAACATCACCTCGGGGATGATCACCAGCGATAAGATGCGTGATGCAATCAATGATGGGTTCGATGATGCGACCGATGGCAACACGGACGAAATCAAACCGCAAATAGATGCTTTCATGGCACTGTTCAGCGATGAGATAAAAGAGGGCGATCAATTTACCCTAGCCACAGATAAGACTTTGGGCGTCACCGCCTATAAGAATGGTGAAGCACAGGCGACTATTGAAGGTGAAGCGTTCAGGCAAGCGCTATTGAAAATCTGGCTCGGAGAGAGCCCTGCACAAACCAGCTTAAAAGAAGCAATGTTGGGAATTTAATCGCCGACAACACTGGCTCCAAATGTTTGTATTGAAAATATTTACAATGAGTTATTTCGGGTGGAAGTATAAAGGTGTTGGCTTACCAACACCTTTTTTGTTTCATCGGGTTCTGAAACACTCTTAGAACTTGTATTCAACCGCCAGCGCCAGCGCAGTTTGATTATCAATCTCTTCTGTACGCACCCCGCTATCCATTGGCGCCTCACTTAGCTCCAACTCTCCATTGAAGTAGTAACCCGCATAGGCATTGAAGGATAACGAACGATTAAGCTTCCATCCCACCCGCAAAAAGCTGACCCATTCATCAATTTCAACGGTGATATCATCGTCTTCAACCAAGAATCGCTGCGTACGCTTCGAACTGCCCAAGCCAAAGTCGATACTTGGATTCAATCGATAACTCAGCTCTAAACCAGCTGGACCTGTAAAACCAGCGGAAAATGGATTACCTAACCGCCACGATTCATTTATCCGCCAATTAACTGCAAGGTATGGCACCGTTCTGACCTCAGAAATATCATTTAGATATGCCCCCCCTACTCCCAATAAGTTACCATTATCAAATCGATACATCGCGGATGTGACCACACCGTAACTTGCAGCATTACTTAGAGAGGCCGTTTCGGCAGAGGCATACTGTAATTTGGGTGCCAACATAAACATCCAATGTTTATCAGGACGGTAACTCAATGATAAACCTGCACTATATCGACGAACTTGCTGCCAACTATTCTGGTTTCCATCGAAGAGTGTTGCACCTCTTTCCCGCCAGTCATAGTCCAGATCTGCATAACCTAAGTTGAGTCCTAACGACCATTGTCGATTCAATGGAATACTGGATTTAACAGCGAATAACCAGGAGTCTCTTTGTAGTGACTCCTGTCCGTCAGCAACCCCGGCCTCTGCAGTTCCAATTTTCGATACACTGACACTGAGAGGAGAAACTCCTTTTGGCGCACCAGCCGTTGCATCGAGTGGATAGCACAGCAATAACACAAGTGCAGTGCAAAACATTGGTGTTTTAATCACAGGTGGAATATCCATACTCATCCTTAGGTGGTGATTATAAGTTTGTCGCTTTATAAGCTCTTAAAAACATCGCGACACATTCCTTAATATAACCGGAGCGACCATCAATTAACTCGTCGACATCCAATCCAAGTTCCAGCTTCATCCTCATCTCACCAAACATCATCAAACAGAGTCTGACCGCGCAATCACGAGGTGCATCGAAACGATATTCCCCTTTTTTATCAACCTCCTTCAGATAACCAGACAACATATCGAGTAGATGCTGCGGCCCCGCATCGAAAAACAGCGCCGAAATTTCAGGGTGAGTTTCGGCTTGTGCTACACATGCAGTAAACACGGTTATCGCCTCAGGACTCACAATCATAGCGCCGAAGTATTCACCAAAATCAGTCAGTGTCCTTTCCGGTTCACTGGCATCACCAAACAGCTCAGAGGTTAACTGGCTGACAACACATTTAGACTTAATAGAGGCAATGAAGAGGCCGTCTTTACAACCGAAGTGCGAATACACGGTTTGCTTCGAAACACCGGCCCTCCTGGCGACCTCGTCCATACTGGTATTGGGAAAACCATGCCCGCAAAATAGTTCTATCGCAGCCTCGAGGATCTGCGCCCTTTTTTGTTCACTACGACTCAAGTTTAAACAGGAGAGTTCGTCGGTCATTATTCACCCTTTGGTAACATAACACGTATAACTTAGACACATTTAATCACAAACTAGACTGGACAGTCTAGTTTTTCCTAAATAGACTATCCAGTCTAGTTTAACGATTTAGTTACTTATTATTAACCAGGAAATGTGTATCAGGATGAGTATTTTCAGAGCCCACGCCAGGAAAAAGGTGTTAACAGGTTTCTTGCTTGTTAGCTTTCTCAGCGCATGCGAAGCAGAAGTTACAGCTCATGCGACACAGCCGAAGTTGCAATCAGTAACCACTATGACCTTAACCTCTTCAACCTCATATCTGCATACTCAAGAGTTCACGGGTACGATTCGAGCGGGTAATACCACGGGGATTGGATTTGAGCTTTCAGGAAAAATCAGGCAGCTTGCCGTCGATAGCGGCGATCAGGTCAAAGAGGGGCAGCTGCTAGCCCAACTGGATACCCGCTTATTGGAAGCAGAGAAACAGGAACTGCTTGCCAGCTTATCGCAAAATCGTGCCGATCTGGAGCTCGCGACGAACACACTGGATCGAAGCCTAAAATTAAAGCAACAAGGTTACACATCTGAGCAGCAACTCGATGAACTCAAGGGTCAGCTGGCCAGTTTGCTTGCGGCACAAAAAAGGCTCAAGGCATCCATTCATGCCAATACGGTGCGAATAGAAAAATCATCACTGCTTGCACCATTTAGTGGCGTAATAAGCAGAAGGAATAACAACTTAGGTGAAGTTATCGCACTGGGTACCCCCGTATTCACTCTCATCCAAAATAACAACCCGCAAGCATTTGTCGGTGTTCCGGTTAAGGTAGCTCAAAGAATGAAGGCTGCGCAAGAAATCTCGCTCAGGGTCGCAGATACCCACTACACGACTAAAATTGCGGGGATTGGCGCCGAAGTGAACCCTATCACACGCACGGTGCCATTAAGGCTGATGTTACCTCAAGACGCGCCAGTGATTAATGGAGAGCTGACCTACCTGGCCTATGAGAACGAGATTGAACAGGAGGGGTATTGGGTGCCTATATCGTCGCTGACTGATGGTATCAGGGGGTTATGGAATCTCTATGTCATCACAATTGGTGAAGCGGCACAAAAATCTGAAAGCTTCAGTATAGAACGCAGAGATGTTGAAATTATCTATACAAAAAAGGATCAGGCTTACATTCGAGGTGCGGTAAACAGTGGTGAGGAATTTATCAGCCAGGGACTGCATAAACTTGTTGTAGGACAAAAAGTAAAGCGCAACACCACAGTGGCGTCGAGGTAGGTAATGATAAAGGCACTTGTAGAAAACGGACGTCTGGCAAGCTTAGTCATTGCACTGCTCATCGTTGCCGGATTAGGCGCAATATCCAGCCTGCCGAGAATGGAAGACCCGGATATCACCAATCGGTTCTCGTCGGTGATCACTCACTATCCGGGCGCATCAGCAGAACGCGTCGAAGCCTTAGTGACCGAGGTATTGGAAAACCAACTGAGACGGCTCGAAGAGCTTAAGTTGGTGCAATCGACCTCACGCCCCGGAATATCAGTGATACAGCTCGAGTTAAAGGACAGCGTCATCGATACCGATCCCGTCTGGTCAAGAGCCAGAGATCTCGTTGCCGACTCAAAATCTTTGTTACCACAGCCGGCCCAGAACGCCATTTTGGACGATCAGGTCGGTTATGCCAATACCGCCATTCTTGGACTCGTGTGGAAAGGTGGCGGAGAAGCTCGCACCGATATGCTTAACCGCTATGCTAAAGAGCTGCAGAGCAGATTAAGACTGCTTAGCGGCACCAATTTCGTAAAACTCTATGGCGCGCCAACCGAAGAAATTTTAGTCCAGTTAGACGGAAACAAAGTAAACCGCCTGAATCTATCTCCGGCGGCAGTGGCACAAATCCTCGGCAATGCCGACACTAAAGTCTCTGCCGGCGAAATCAATAACGATAGTTTCAGGGCCTTAATCGAAGTCTCCGGCGAGTTAGACTCGGTATCCCGAGTGCGCCAAGTACCGCTAAAAATTGATCAGCAGGGACAGATCATCCGCTTAGGGGATATCGCCACTATCTCGAGGCAAGCTAAAACCCCCGCAAACTCCATAGCCCTTATCGAACAAGAGCAAGGGGTGATGGTTGCGGCGAGAATGCTCAATAATACCAGGGTCGATCTCTGGCTAACTAAGGTCAGAGAAGAGGTTGAGACACTACAAGCCAGTATCCCGGCTAACATCGAAATTCAATGGCTGTTCGATCAAGAAGGTTATACCAGCGAGCGTCTGGGCGATCTGGTGGGAAGTCTACTTTTAGGTTTCATCATCATATTAATCGTCTTGATGCTAACTCTAGGATTACGTAATGCGGTAATCGTCTCCCTTTCTTTGCCCCTCACGGCGCTCTTCACCCTTGCCTGTATGAAATATATCGGCCTGCCAATTCATCAAATGTCGGTCACAGGCTTAGTGGTGGCGCTCGGGATCATGGTCGATAATGCGATTGTTATCGTCGATGCCATTTCACAGCGCAGACAACAGGGGATGACCAGGTTAGACGCGGTGACTAAGACGCTGCATCACCTCTGGTTACCGTTAGCGGGATCCACCATCACCACTATGCTCGCCTTCGCGCCCATCGTATTGATGCCGGGGGCGGCTGGTGAGTTTGTCGGTGGCATCGCCATCTCTGTGATGTTCGCCTTGGTGGGATCATACCTTATCTCTCACACCTTGATTGCAGGCCTCGCCGGGCGCTTTGGTGTCGAAGGTGAACAGCAAAAATGGTATCAGGTGGGTATCCAGCTCCCCCTCGTAAGCACACTGTTTAAATTCAGCTTAAGAGTCGCGCTGAAACGTCCGCTGTTATCCGGCCTCTTCATCGGCATCTTCCCCATCTTAGGTTTTATCGCTGCGGGTCAGATGACAGAACAGTTCTTTCCGCCATCGGATCGCGACATGTTCCAGATAGAGGTTTACCTCAGCCCTCATGCGAGTATAGAAAGCACCCGTACGCGCGTTGAAGAGATTGATAAACAGCTACGAAAAACAGCGGGAGTCGAACGTATCGACTGGGTAGTCGGTGGTAATACCCCCTCTTTTTATTACAACCTGTTACAACGACAGCAAGGTGCAGGTAACTATGCCCAGGCTATGGTTAAGGTGACTGACTTTGCTACCGCAAACCGTTTAATTCCAAGGCTTCAACAGAGCCTGGATCTCGCCTTTCCCGGCGCGCAGATATTGGTACGAAAATTAGAACAGGGTCCGCCTTTCAACGCGCCTGTTGAGTTAAGAGTGTTTGGCCCAAATTTAGACCAGCTCAGGCTCATCGGAGATGAAGTCAGACGCATATTATCCAATACCGCCGATGTGATTCATACCCGAGCCACCTTAAGTGCCGGCGCGCCAAAGGTGTGGTTCCAAATCAATGAAGATGCCAGCTTAATGAGTGGGCTCAATTTGACTGAGATAGCCAATCAGATCCAGATGGCCACCACAGGCATTAAAGGCGGAAGTCTTCTGGAACAAACTGAGTCTCTGCCTGTCAGGGTTAGATTGCGAGACAGCACACGAGAACAGCACACCAAACTGTCTGAGATTAATTTAGTCTCGGCTTCGGGTTCTGAGATCCCCCTTTCGGCTCTATCCACTAGCCGAATCGAAGTCAGCCGCGGCGCTATCCCCCGCAGAGATGGTCACAGAGTAAATACCATCGAAGCCTACCTGGTCAGCGGGGTCCTGCCTCAACAGGTGCTCGACGATGCCAAAGTTAACATAGATCAACTGGTGCTTCCCGCCGGTTATCATATTGAAGTGGGTGGCGAGAGTGCGAAGCGAAACGAAGCCGTGGGCAACCTGCTTTCAAATGTCGTATTAGTTGTGACCTTACTGCTGGCAACCGTTGTCCTCTCCTTCAACTCCTTTAGATTAACGGCCATCATTCTCTTCAGTGCCCTGCAATCGGCGGGGCTTGGCCTGCTGGCGGTATATACCTTTGGCTACCCGTTTGGTTTCACCGTGATCATCGGCCTGCTCGGGCTTATGGGTCTGGCCATCAATGCAGCGATTGTTATTCTGGCCGAACTCGAAGACTTGCCAGATGCGAGAGAGGGCAAGATAGAATCTATTGTTAGCGTCGTCTCCGGCTGTGGCAGACACATTGGCTCCACGACCATCACTACGATTGGTGGCTTCCTGCCACTTATCATTGCCGGTGGCGGTTTTTGGCCCCCCTTTGCCATCGCGATTGCGGGCGGAACGCTACTGACGACGCTGCTCTCACTTATTTGGGTGCCGACTATGTATCAACTCGTGATGAAACCTGCCAAAAAACGGCAAATAATGTCACGCAAAATGGTCACTGAGAGTTAATCCAAGAATCAAGCTTTAACCGCGGATGAAACACTATCAGTGTGTTTCATTCCGCATAATGCTGTACATACGTCCCAGTTATTTTATCTTCTTTAAACTTCTCTCACATACTTGCAAAAAAACTTATAAAAAAATGTCTGTTTGACCTTAATTAATGCCGCTTTTAGACCTATATCAAATCATTGATAGTTAATGTGATTTACATTACCGCTTAACATAATAACAGTGGACCAAAAAATGAATTATAAAAACTGGCCAATTGCACAACAAATAGGGGCACTTGCCCTGATTTTAACCATTCTTGTTTTTGGGGTCATAGGCAGCATCTCATACCTCACCGCCGCCAATGTCCTCGAAGAAAAAGCCGTCACCGCCATGCAGGCTCAGATGCATGGCACATCGGATCTCATTGAGGTTCAATATGGTAGCCTATTGACCCTTGCTCGTCGCAGCGCCGATGTCCTGCGCGCCATGTATCCCGGCCAGTTCAGAAAGCCAAACAAAACAGTCAAGGTATTAGGTAAAATAACCCCGGCGCTCGCCCATGAAAAAGAGCAGATCAATGCATCAAAAAGTAAGGTCGATCGCTTCTCAAACCTGACCGGCGGCACAGCAACCGTATTTGTCCGCGATGGCGATGACTTCCTGCGTATCTCGACATCACTCAAAAAAGCCAACGGTAAACGCGCTCTCGGCACTTACCTGGGTAAAAAACACCCAGGTTACTCCTCATTAATGAGTGGTCAGGCTTATGAAGGTTACGCCAAGTTGTTCGGCAAAGACTACATGACAGTATATCGACCCATCACCTCCGTTGAGGGGGAGATCATCGGTATTCTCTATATCGGCTTCGATATCACAGAATCCTTGACCCAGCTTCAGCAGGCGATGAATAAACTCAAGATTGAAGAGTCGGGTTATTTCATGATCATGCGAAAGAGTAATCAATCCGTCGTCGCCCACCCCAGTGTCAACTCAGGAGAAAAAATGACTCCGCAGATGCTTGGTGGCCTCACTATCGAGCAAGCATTAACCGATGATGGTTCATGGGAGTATATAAACGATAATAACGAACCTATGTACGCCTATAGCGTCAACATTCCCGGCTGGGATTGGGCACTGGTTGGCTTCGCTAAGGTCAGTGAGCTTAATGAAGAGAGCCTGAAATTACTCAGCATCAATGTCACTGTGGCCGCTGTAGGAATTATCTTAATCACCTTGATGCTTTTCTTTGTGCTGTTGAAAACTCTTCGTCCTTTAAAGGTGCTTCAACAACAGCTGGATCTTCTTGGAAAAGGCGATCTCTCACAAAGCTTCAACAGACCCAATACAGACAGCAAGAATGAAGTCGATATGATCACCATCAGTACGTCACAGATGGCCGATAGTTTAAGACAGCTGATTATGACCCTGCAACAATCGGTGAGCACCTTAGAGACCCAAGCCGCTGAAGCCCAACAAACAGCACAGCTTAATGGCGAAGAAGCGCAGTCATTGATGGCGCAGACAGACCAGATAGCCACGGCAATCGAAGAGATGTCGACCTCCATTCGTGATGTTGCCAGCCATGCTAGTGAAGGCGCAAACAAGAGCCAGCAGGTTGATACCGCCTCACGTCAAGGTCACGACCAACTAACTCAAGTGGTTAATGGCTTGGCTGAGCTTAGCCATCAACTCAATACCAGTCAGGTCAGCGTAGACAATGTAACCAAAGAGAGCGAAGCTATCAGTCAGGTCACAGAAGTGATCAATGGGATAGCCGAGCAGACCAACCTGCTTGCCTTGAATGCGGCAATCGAAGCTGCACGAGCCGGTGAACAGGGCCGTGGATTTGCCGTCGTCGCCGATGAGGTCAGAACACTGGCCCAGCGAACTCAAACATCGATTCATGAGATTGGCCTGACCATTACGCAACTGCAGTCTCAGGTCAAAACGACAGCAGAGCAGATGGGGCAGAGCCATCAATTAGGTATGGCATCTGCCACTCAAGGGGAAGAGGCCGGCATTCAACTGAACCAGATCACCGAGAGTATAGGTGAACTCGCCATCTCATCGAGCAGTATAGCCAGTGCAACGGAGCAGCAAAGTGCTGTAGCCGATGAGATCACCCGCAACCTGCACCTGATCACTGAGCTGGCCCGCGAAGGCGAGCAAAGAGCCGGTGAAAACGTCGATGCTGCGCAGGGACTATCGGATCTGGCCGTAGAGTTAAAACAGAAGATTAGCGTATTTAAAGCGTAAACAATCGATATCAAAATAGTATTAAGAAGGCCTGAATGCATTAAGTATTTTGGCCTTTTTCATATTCAAACACTCAAATCTGATGTGACCCACTCAAACCTCAAACCTCAAAACTTCAAGCATAGAAATCCACAGATTCTGATACAAGCTACGGGCCTATAGATCGAGCTGGCAACGAGCTTTGCGGCTAAAGCCTACCCTACAATTAATGCGCTGCCATGTTGGGCCGGCTTCAGCCGGGAATAATGAAGAATGGTCTCTGAAATACCCCATAAAGCTACGGGCTTATAGATGACGCTGGCACGGGCTTCGCGGCTAAAGCCGCTCCTACAATTAGTCCGCTGCCGTGTAGGACTAGCTTCAGCCGGGAATAATGAAGAATGGTCTCTGAAATAACCCATAAAGCTACGGGCTTATAGATATCGCAGGCAACACGCCTCGTGACTAAAGCCACTCCAACAAATAATGCGCCACCATGTAGGACTGGCTTCAGCCGGGAATAATGATGAGTGAGCGATGAGATAATGCAAAAGCCGTGGGCTTATAGACATAGCTTATAACACGCTTCGCGACTAAAACCACTCCTGCACAAAGGAGGCATAAAAAAACCCCGCAACATGATATTGCGGGGCTTTCAGCAAAAACTAAATCACTCTATGATTAGTCTTGCTTATCTGCTTCTCTGTCCATATTTTCTGTATTTTCAAGCCATAACGCATTGATAATACCGAAAGAACACGCCAGCAAAATACCTAATATCCAAGCAAAATACCACATGATGTTGGCTCCTAATCAGTAAAGTGATGTCTTGTTATTCTCGATAAAATCACGAGACAGGCGACCGAACATCTTCAGGTAAGTGTACACAGTGTAGCTCAGTACGATAGGTACGAAGATGATTGCAGCCCAGGTCATCACAGTTAAAGAAGTCTCACTTGCCGTCGAATCCCACATAGTCAAACTTACGTTTGGCTCGAGTGAAGATGGCATAACAAATGGGAACATCGCCGCACCACAAGTTAAGATCACAGCTGCAATAGCCAATGAACTGAACAAGAAGGCAAAACCACTACGGTTTAGACGGCTGGACAGTAGCACTAAGAGTGGCATAGCCAAACCAAGTAGAGGGAATAGCATAGTGATCGGGTACTTGTCATAGTTTGTTAACCATGCACCAGCCTCGACAGCAACGGTTTTAAGCGTTGGATCTGAGATACCAAAAGTATCTATCGTCGATGTGATCACATAACCGTCGATACCGTTAACTAACCATACACCCGCAGCGCCGAAGAGGACGAATAGAGCTACAGACAGCAACTGAGACATCTTAGCCGCACGAACACGCAGCTCGCCTTCGGTCTTCATCTGTAACCAGGTCGCACCTTGCAGCATAAACATGCTGACGCACACTAAGCCAGCCAATAGACCGAATGGGTTCAGCAGGCCGAAGAAGCCACCGTGGTAGGTTGCACGAAGGTATTCGTCAAAATTAAACGGCACACCTTGCAACAAGTTACCAAAAGCAACACCGATGATCAGCGGAGGTACGAAGCCACCAACAAACAGCGCCCAGTCCCAAGACTTACGCCATCTTGGATCTTCAATCTTTGAGCGGTAATCGAAGCCAACAGGGCGAAGAAATAACGCAAACAAGGTCAACATCATAGCGACATAGAATCCTGAAAACGATACACCGTAGACCATAGGCCAAGCAGCAAACAATGCGCCACCAGCGGTAATTAACCAAACCTGGTTACCATCCCAATGGGGGGCAATCGAGTTGATCATGATACGGCGTTCGGTGTCATCTTTACCTATGATAGGTAAAAGCGCACCAACGCCCATATCGAAACCATCAGTTACAGCAAATCCAATGAATAGCACACCAATCAGTGCCCACCAGATCAATCTTAACATTTCATAATCAAACATAATCAGATCTCCCGCTTAGGCATCAAGCTTTTCAAAGTGATATCTACCAGTCTTAAGACAACTTGGACCTTGGCGAGCAAACTTAATCATCAAGTAAGCTTCAATCACAAGTAAAACTGTATAGAACAAGGTGATAGAGATAATACTGAACCATAGATCACCCACAGATAAGCTAGATGCAGACATAAAGGTCGGCAGGACTTCTGAAATAGTCCATGGCTGACGACCATATTCGGCGACAAACCAACCACACTCGATAGCAATCCAAGGAAGAGGTAAGCTGTAAAGTGCAGCTTTTAATACCCAAGGTTTCTCATCGATTTTATGACGCGTGCTCTGCCAAAATGCGGCTGCGAATACTAACAGCATCACCATACCGGCACCCACCATGACTCTGAATGACCAGAACATAGGGGCTACGCTCGGAATCGAATCTTTAGCCGCAGCAACAATCTGCTCTTCAGTCGCATCGACAACCTTATCGGTATAGCGCTTCAGCAACAGGCCGTAACCCAAATCAACTTTTGCTTCATCGAAAGCGGCACGTAGCTCAGGTGTTTCATTACCTGCACGTAACTCAGTCAACATAGCGTAAGCCTTCATACCATTACGAATACGAACTTCATGTTCTTCGATAAGGTCGTGAATACCTGTTACCTGCTCATCGAGGGAGCGAGTCGCAATAATACCCATAGCGTATGGGATCTTAACGGCAAAATCGGTTTCCATCGTCTCTTGATTTGGGAAACCTACTGCAGTGAATGCTGCAGGAGCTGGTTCTGTGTGCCATTCAGCTTCAATTGCAGCTAATTTAACACGCTGAGCCTCACCCACCTTATAGCCTGACTCATCACCAAGGACGATAACAGAGAGAATCGATGCCATACCAAAACTTGCGGCAATCGCAAACGAACGGCGAGCAAACGGCAGGTCACGCTTCTTGATAATATAATAAGAGCTAATTGCAAGTACGAACATGGCGCCGGCAACATAACCCGATGCGACGGTATGAACAAACTTCACCTGAGCAACGGGGTTAAACAGCACTTCACCGAAGCTGGTCATCTCCATGCGCATTGTTTCGTAGTTGAATACGCTGCCGACCGGGTTTTGCATCCAACCGTTAGCAACCAAGATCCACAATGCAGACATGTTTGAACCTAATGCGACTAACCAGGTAACCGCAAGATGCTGACGCTTACTGAACCTGTCCCATCCGAAGAAGAACATGCCCACTAAGGTAGATTCAAGGAAGAAGGCCATCAAACCTTCAATAGCTAGCGGCGCGCCAAAGATATCCCCAACATAATGAGAATAATAGGACCAGTTAGTACCAAACTGGAACTCCATGGCAAGGCCTGTAGCCACACCCAGAGCAAAGTTAATACCGAACAACTTACCCCAAAACTTGGTCATATCTTTATAGATCTGCTTATCCGTCATCACATAAAGTGACTCCATGATAGCCAGCAAGAAAGCTAAGCCTAAAGTTAAGGGAACAAACAAGAAGTGATACATAGCAGTCAACGCAAACTGAAAGCGCGATAGCTCAACAACCTCTTCTAAAATCATTAGTGACTCCTTAGGTGGTGCATCCATTTATCATAATCAGATCCCCATCGATTATGATAAATGCCTATTTAGGAATTTTGTTTTAGTCACATTTATACGCAATTAAGCAACATAAAGGGCTAAACATCATTTTTTTATTAATTAGCCGAGATATTGAACAAACATTCCAAACTCGGCGCTATTTTGCGACAAACTTCACACTATTTATTTTATTTGTGACGGAGGCACAAACAAAATATGTAACAAGTGAGCTAAATATTATTAATCAGAAACTTAACTCAAATCCATGCCATTTCCAGCCCCTATTTTATACCATTCAAAATTGATTCAAATCAATCAATGACTCTGCCTAAAGCGTATTCTGTGGTTAAGGACACAGTTCCACCTGACGCGCTATTGACCGCCAACTGGCAACATGGTAGGAGCGAGGTTAACATCAAGTTTACTACCCATTTAAACCAACTCAACCTAATTTCGTAAAAAACCAAAAAAAATAACAGAAAATGGAATGAAAAAGATGAATTATATTGACCATTAACAAATTACGATCAATCACAACCCACACCTAAACCACTGTTTAAAAAAGAAAGATAACAACAAGCTTAATACAAAAGTAAAGATACATGCAATTACAGATTAGTTTTTGTAATGATAAAATCAAGTTTTTCTCGTTTGATAAGATAATACTTACCTATTATTATTCGTCCTGTGTTGAGGAGGCAGCTTGTTAATCCGGTGAAGTAGCCCGGCAAAGCCTAACTCCGCTCACATCATCTAATTACTGTGTGGAGATACCAATATGAAAAACTTATTTGATCGTCTAGTTTGCAACTACCAGCGTGTTTTTGTTGAACTTTATACAGCAAGAGAGCTGTAAATCGGCTTTATTGCAACCCAATTAATTTTGAAGTTTTGTTAGCGCAAAGCGGCCACTTAGCTCCTAGAGCTAAGTGGCTTTTTCATTTCAAGGCTCTCTCCTTTTTCCTGAGCAACAAATCAACCACTGATGAGGGGCACATCCCCCGCCTTACAACCTCAGTAAATTAATCGTTTATACTTATTAAACCCCATCGTTCACCGAAAGCCTTATTTGTCCAACTTTAGCACACCATCATTTACCCAGTTAAGCGTAACCATTTATTTAACTAGGACTTTTTAACCAAAAAAAATTCAAAAAAAAAGAGCCTCGAAAATTTCGAGGCTCTTTTTTATGGTTTTGGCTTTAGTAAACGTTAAATTAGCCTAGGTTAACACGAACGTTTCTGAACATTCTCATCCAAGGACTGTCTTCGCCCCACTCATCGGGATGCCATGAGTTAGCTACAGTTCTGAACACTCGTTCAGGATGCGGCATCATAATCGTCACTCGTCCGTCGGTCGAACTTAATGCCGTGATAGCGTTAGGCGAGCCGTTTGGATTTTGTGGGTACTGTGTAGCAATCTGGCCGTTACCATCGACATAACGCAATGCAACTGTGCCTGAGGCTTCAGCAGCGGCTAACGCCTCTGGCGATGCAAACTCGGCGCGACCTTCGCCATGTGATACGGCAATAGGCATACGTGAACCTGCCATGCCTTCAAAGAACAAAGATGGGCTCTTCTGAACTTCAACCAAGCTAAAGCGAGCTTCAAACCGCTCTGAGCGATTGCGCACAAAATGTGGCCAAAGCTCTGTACCCGGGATGATCTCTTTTAAGTTAGACAACATCTGGCAGCCATTACATACCCCCAGAGAGAAGCTGTCACTGCGCTCGAAGAAACCACTGAATTGCTCACGAGCACGCTCATTGAACAGAATTGACTTAGCCCAACCTTCACCCGCACCCAATACGTCGCCGTAAGAGAAACCACCACAAGCCACCAGGCCTTGGAACTCCTCTAAGCTGATGCGACCGCTTAAGATATCACTCATATGAACGTCACGAGATTCAAAACCGGCTCGATCAAACGCCGCAGCCATCTCAATATGTGAGTTAACACCCTGCTCACGCAAGATAGCCATCTTAGGTGCAGCACCTTTGAGGATATAAGGCGCAGCAACGTCTTCACTCGGATCGAAGCTCAAGTCAACAGTTAATCCCAAGTCTGCAGTGTCCTGCTTAAGTGTAAACTCTTCCAGTGCACACTCAGGGTTGTCACGCAGCGCTTGCATACGATGAGTGGTTTCTGCCCAGATAGTACGCAACGAAGTACGAGATTCGCTTAATACTTCACGCTCACCGTCACGGATCCTAATCACATCATCAGAGGTAAGCGCTGCGACCTGATGACACGGCACACCTGCTGTGGCAAATTTAGCAATAATGGCATCGACGTTCTCACGGCTGACTTGGATAACACCGCCGAGTTCTTCGTTAAACAGACGCTCAACATCGTTACCAGACAATGCACTGATATCGACATTCAGTCCAGTGTGACCCGCAAATGCCATCTCTACCAATGTGGTATAGAGGCCGCCGTCACTTCTATCGTGATAGGCGATAATCGACTGGTCGGCAACCAATGGCTGGATGACTTCGAAGAAACCTTTCAAGGTCGCGGCATTATCAAGATCCGGCGCGATATCACCCAGCTCACTGTATACCTGCGCTAAACAAGACCCCCCCAGACGATTCTTGCCAAGACCTAAATCAAGAAGGAGCAGAGCCGTCTCACCTTTATCGCTGCGAAGCTCCGGAGTCACGGTATTACGAATATCTTGAACCACACCAAATGCGGTGATAACCAGAGACATAGGAGAGGTTACGCTTTTTTGCTCACCGTTTTCTTCCCACGCAGTCTTCATCGACATCGAGTCTTTACCCACAGGAATCGTCAATGACAACTCAGGGCATAGCTCTTCACCGATGGCTTTTACTGCTTCATAAAGACCGGCATCTTCACCAGGGTGGCCCGCAGGAGACATCCAGTTAGCGGACAACTTGATACGCTTGAACGAACCGATATCGGTGCCGGCGATGTTCATAATCGACTCGGCAACGGCCATACGCGCCGATGCGCCAAAGTCCAGTAGCGCCAGCGGAGTACGCTCACCTATAGACATGGCTTCACCTGTGTATGAATCATAACTTGATGCAGTAACTGCACAGTCGGCGACGGGTACCTGCCATGGGCCGACCATCTGATCGCGATTAACCAGGCCCGTTACCGTTCTGTCACCAATAGTGATAAGGAATGTTTTCTCGGCAACCGTAGGTAGACGCAAGATACGATGCGCCGCCTCTTGCACCTCAATCACACTTTGATCAAGCGCGGCCGAATTTGCCTTAGCACTGACGACATCACGGCTCATCTTAGGGGCTTTACCCAGTAAGACCTCCAGAGGCAGATCGATTGGATGATTTTCGAAGTGCTCATCACTAAGAATCAACTCTTTCTCTTGTGTTGCTATACCGACAACCGCAAATGGGGCGCGTTCACGTTCACAGATAGCGGTAAACGTTGATAAATTTTCAGGCGCTACGGACATCACATAACGTTCCTGCGATTCGTTACACCAGATCTCGAGTGGGCTCATGCCTGGCTCATCTGAAGGGACCTTACGTAACTCAAACTTACCGCCACGCTCACCATCATTGACGAGTTCAGGGAAAGCATTAGATAGTCCACCCGCGCCGACATCATGAATAAACTGAATTGGGTTTTCATCACCCATCTGCCAACAACGATCGATCACTTCCTGGCAGCGACGTTCCATCTCAGGGTTCTCACGCTGAACGGAAGCAAAGTCTAAATCTTCACTGGACTCACCCGAGGTCATCGACGAAGCTGCACCACCGCCCAGACCTATGTTCATCGCAGGACCACCGAGTACGATCAGCTTAGCACCAACGGTGATCTCGCCTTTTTGCACATGCTCTTCACGAATATTGCCTAAACCACCAGCCAGCATAATTGGCTTGTGATAACCGCGAACTTCAACACCGTTGTGGCTGCAGACCTCCTGCTCGTAGGTACGGAAATATCCCACCAGCGCAGGACGGCCAAATTCGTTGTTAAACGCCGCACCACCGAGTGGGCCTTCGGTCATGATATCCAATGCCGTAACGATACGATCAGGCTTACCATAATCGGCTTCCCAAGGCTGGACAAATCCTGGGATCTTAAGGTTTGAAACGCTAAAGCCGGTCAAGCCTGCTTTTGGCTTGGAGCCACGACCGGTTGCACCCTCATCTCGAATTTCACCACCCGAACCGGTTGCCGCACCAGGATATGGGCTGATGGCGGTAGGATGGTTATGAGTCTCTACCTTCATCAAGATATGCATAGGTTCGCTGTGGTAATCGTACACACCGTCTTGTTTCGGGAAAAATCGACCTGCAGTTGAACCTGTCATTACCGCGGCGTTATCTTTATAAGCCGACAATACGTTTTCGGGTGTGGTTTCGAAGGTGTTCTTAATCATCTTAAACAATGATTTAGGTTGAACCTCACCATCGATTGTCCAATCGGCATTGAAAATTTTGTGACGACAATGCTCTGAGTTCGCCTGAGCAAACATCATTAACTCGACATCGTTGGGGTTACGGCCTAAGCGATTAAAGTTTTCGACCAGATAATCCATTTCATCACTCGCTAGTGCGAGACCGAGTTCAGTATTGGCCAACTCCAATGCACGGCGACCTTCGCCTAAGATATTCACGCTTTTCACTTCACCGGGCTCGGTGCGGGCAAACAGCACCTCAGCCTTATCGAAGCTGCTCAAAATCACTTCGACCATACGGTCATGCACGAGTGAATTTAACGTCTTTTGTTGCTCGCTGTTAAGCGCTGAAGATTCGACATAATAAGCAACACCACGCTCTAAACGTTTGACCTTATCCAGGCCACAGTTGTGTGCAATATCGGTAGCCTTGGAAGACCAAGGTGAGATAGTGCCGGGGCGTGGGGTAACAAAATGAAGTGAACCTTGTGGTGCGTGCGCTTCGATAGCGGGACCATAAGTCAGGAGTTTCTCGAGTTGTTGGCGCTCACTTCCATCTAATGACTCAGACAAATCGACTAAATGAATATACTCAGCATAAATTCCACTTACCGGAAGCGATGCATGATCGCAAGCTTCCATTAATTTTTGAACTCTAAACGCTGATAAAGCAGGGGCTCCGCGGATGATCTCCATCACGTCATTTCACCTTATAGATTTATATTATAATTGCAGGGTCAGATTTGGCGCTATTATAGGGAAATGTGAATGACAAATCATCCGTAGTCGCTATCGAAAACAGTGTTTCCTGTTAATCAAAAAAGGTCTGGTTAAAAATGTTGAGCTTAATACCGACAATCTAATAAAATCGACCATAATTAGTAATGAACATTTCACAAGACATTGCCCTAAATCATTCAAACACCGCCAAAAATGGAGTTTTTATTCTCTTGGCATTGATTATGATATAATCGCCGGCTTGCTCGATAAAAAATCAATGAATAACTAAACAGGTACACAAAGTTCGCTATGAAAAAATTGTTGTTTGTCTTGCTCACTATTACCTTACTGGCGTCTTGCCGGAAGGTGAGTGTGGAACAAACACAAGTGATCCCCGAACCCATAAAAAAAACGACATTGAATGTCGGAACCCTCTATGGTGCACAAATATATGTGACCACAGGGCAAGGTGAGGCCGGATTCGACTTCGAGATGGCGAGTCGATTTGCTAAATATCTTAAATTAGAACTTAAGATGAAACCTTACTCCAATATCAGCGAGCTTTATCAAGCACTGGAGAGCGGTGAGGTCGATCTACTTGCAGCAGGGCTGGCCGATACCCCGTCACGCCGGGAGAAATTCCGCTTAGGCCCACCTCTGTATCGGGTTAATCAGGTCTTGGTCTATAAGCAAGGTACCCCGATACCTAAAGATGTCTCGACGCTGGAAGATAACATTACCGTTATCACAAACTCCTCTTTTGTTGAAACCCTGTCTCAACTGCAAAAACTCTACCCTGAGCTGGTGTGGGAACAGGAGAAAGAGAAAGACAGCGAAGAGCTAATGGCCATGATTGCCAGAGGCGAAATCACCTATACCATCGCCGACTCGAGCACCTTTGAGATCAACAGGCGCTACATGCCAGAGTTAAGGGCAGGCCCCATTCTTAAAGAGAAACAGGCGATAGTCTGGCTATTGCCACCGAAAAACAGCGATCAACTGATGAGCGATCTGCTCACATTCTGGCACTATGAGAAACGCTCGGGGACCTTGGCACACCTCAATGAAAAGTATTTCGCCCATGTCAAACGCTTCGATTATGTCGACACCCGCGCATTTCTCAGGGCTATCGACAACAAGCTGCCAAAATATAAAGAAAGCTTTCAACATTATGCCGACGGTATCGACTGGCGCAAGCTTGCCGCCACCGCTTACCAGGAGTCTCACTGGAATCCGAATGCCCGCTCTCCGACCGGCGTTAGGGGGTTAATGATGCTAACACTTCCGACGGCAAAACAGGTTGGCATACAAAATCGACTCGACCCCATACAGAGTATCAAAGGGGGGGCCAAATACCTCAAGGATATTCTTAACCGGTTACCCGACTCTATTCCTGATAATCAGAGAATGTGGTTTGCCTTAGCCTCCTATAATATCGGCTACGGACATGTTGAAGATGCACGAAAACTTGCACAATCTATGGGACTTAACCCCAGCGCCTGGCGGGATCTGAAAGAGGTTCTTCCCCTGCTACACAAACGTAAGTACTATCAACGCACCCGATACGGCTATGCCCGCGGTAATGAGGCGGTTCACTATGTCGACAGCATCAGGCGCTACTATGATACGTTAGTCTGGGTAGACAACCAGAACCAACTCCTGATAGATGAGAAAGCATCGGCCAACGAGTCTCAACTCGCCGAGGAGATAGGCGGAAAACCAGAGAATATCTCGGGTGCCCAGCCCCAATAACTAATAACAATAGCTAACAAGGATGATTATTATGAAAAGAAAACTGATAAGTAAGGTGTCATCGAGACGCAGAACACAACTCAAATCGAAACACCTTCGCACGATGAACAGACAGAAGCAGTTCTTCGTATTTATTCAGCCATCTAGCTAATACCAACCGGAATTTGCTTAAACGTAAAAACAACAAAGCATGCTGGAGGGCGATAAGTCCTCAAGCATAAAGCAATGGACTCCAATCACATTCAGAATGACGGCTAAAAGGTTAGGCATTCAGGCCAGCTACACTAAAATTTGGGCCTAACTTGCAGGGGCATTACTCTCGCTTTTTACTGCCTCTAACCGTTTCAGTTCTCTCTTCTGCTCTTTCTTCTCTTTGCGACGCCGACGAAAAAATTGACTCAGCTGCTCGCTACATTCTTGCTCGAGTACACCATTGTTCACTTCCAGTTGATGGTTAAATTTCGGGTGTCTGACCAGATCGACAACGGAACCTGCAGCCCCGGTCTTCTCATCTTTAGCACCAAAAACCAATCGAGAGACTCGTGAATGCACCATGGCACCGGCGCACATGGCACAAGGCTCGAGCGTCACATAGAGGGTCGTATCGAGTAATCGATAATTCTCAACAAGCTTGCCAGCCTCACGCAAGCACTGCATTTCGGCATGAGCACTGGGATCGTGCTGTCCAATGCAATCATTAGAGCCAACCGCGACCACATTATCGTCCTTTACCAGAACGGCGCCCACAGGCACTTCTCCCCTTGCCTCGGCCTCGGCGGCCTGTTGCATGGCGAGGGTCATAAAATGGATATCTCTATCTAGTTGAGTCAAGCTTTGCTCTCCAAAAAAAACTTATCTTCCATTATACTCTTTCAATTGAACGAATAAATCCTAACGATACTAATAAGACATCTATAACGCCATTAACCAATTGACACTATCGATGCGTGAACCAAAAAATCTGGCACCTTCTACAGTATGATGACCATAGTCATAGAATAATTTTTGATAATCATCTGTGATGGCATAACAGACCTCCTTAGGCCTATCACACACGTAATCCATGCGGTCCAGCACTATCACCTGTTCATATTTAAGGGCCATGTTATCGATCTCTGCATTTATCTGCTTTCTATATTGGTCGGGATCACGAGTTAGAAATTGCTCAAAATGTTTTTGGTTGATCTTATGGATATCACCAGACGAAATATTTTCGGCACCGCCATTTTGTAGTAACAGGTTAAATAGAAAATCCGCATATGTTCTCTGCCCAAACTCCTCAAACTCATAGATATTCTTCACTAAGGCCGTTCTCTTTCCGTCAGAGATAGTCCGCTCAAGCACCCGAGAAAATACATCCAGATCCAATGGCTTATATTGAGACACAAACATGATCACATCGGCCAGACGATAATTTGGTGACGCGAAGAGGTTTTCGTCTATATTTGAGATCTCGGCGCCAAAGCGAGCGACCTGAAACTGACTCATTGTCTGCTCACTATTTTTCAGCACATTAAACATGTCTTTGGAGTGTGAGTTCCCCACTAGAAGCAAACGCATCCTTTTGTCAGACTCATCGAACCATAAGGTGCGATCATAAATATTTTGCTCCACGCCATAATTCTCATCACCACTTATCTCTCTCAAGTAACGCCAACTATTTGCGCCTAGTTCTCGATTATCGGGCTGATAGCCACCAACCATCGACTGCGCATAGACATCACGAGATTTAAACCCATCACTTAAGTTTAAAATACTGGCTGTAGAGATAAAAGCCATCGTCATCGCCGCCGATGAGACAAAAATAAACCGGCGACTATAAACCGTTTTATTACGAAATGGTTTCTCGACGAATCGCCAGCTCAAGTAAGCCAATAGAACGATTCCCAGACACAGGCTCATCATCAACTCGGCCGAAGGCTCATTAAAGCTGCTGTATTTAACGAAGGCAAAAATTGGCTGATGCCAGAGGTAGGCACTGTAGCTTATCAACCCGATACCAACAAACAGCTTAAGGCTGAGCATGCGATTAACCAATGTTCCCGGCTGAGCAAAAATGATGATAAGTACCGTGCCCACAGTGGGTACCAAGGCATAGACTCCGGGAAAAGGAACGCTTTCGTCGAAAGCAAAGGTCGCAAAGCCGATGAGAGCAAGCCCCGTCAGGCTTAGCCATTCATTGAGCCCAGAATGCGTCAATATCGGGTCTTTTCGGTTAAAGTAGAATGCCGCAAAAACACCGATCAATAACTCCCAACCTCTTGTAGGGAGCAGATAAAATGCAGCTGTAGGAGCATGATATGCTCCCCACTGCCCCATGGCTAAACTCAGCAAAAATATCAATGCCAGAGTCGCTAATATCCAGCGCTTTCCCAAGCGCCAGGTGAACATAAGAAACAGCGGAAAGAAGATATAATATTGCTCTTCGACCGCCAGACTCCAGGTATGTAACAGGGGTTTTAATTCTGCAGCTGTATCGAAATAGTCGCTCTGCAGCCAAAACAGAATATTCGATGAGAAGGTAGATACTGCCAATAAACTTTGAATAAAGTCTTTCATGTCGACCGGCATCAAGTAAAACCAGGCGAAGGGGAAGCAGGCTGCCATCACGAAGAATAGTACAGGCAATATTCTTCTGGCCCTGCGTTCATAGAAGTTAACTATGCTAAACCTTCCCTCATCCAGCTCCGCAAGTATGATGCTGGTGATCAGATAGCCACTGATGACGAAAAACACATCGACACCGACAAAGCCGCCACTGAAGCTATGAAAACCTGCGTGAAACAGAATGACAGGGACAACTGCTAAGGCTCGTAAGCCATCGATTTCCGGACGATATTGCATGATTCAGCTCCCCCTGATGTATTAATATGTAGCTATGTTATTTCTTATAGATACGCCTTAAATTAAATAGTTGAATGATATTTATTTAACAAAATAATAAACGAAATTGGTTTAATTATATGAGAGGTTTCAGGGCTTCGCGAATCCAAGGTCGATAAAAATGATGAGAAGCGGAGACTTAACAAGAGAGGAAATGGAGAGTTCTGCAGAGGTAAAAATATGATAAATTTGTAAAAAATGGCTGACGTATAAGATACGCCAGCCCTTTAAAAAATCACTTAAAAGTAATTATTCCCATTCGATAGTCGCAGGCGGCTTACCTGATATATCGTAAACGACGCGAGAGATGCCATCAATCTCATTAATGATCCGGTTTGATACACGGCCCAGGAAGTCATAAGGCAGGTGCGCCCAATGCGCAGTCATAAAGTCGATAGTTTCAACTGCACGCAGTGAAACCACCCAATCATATTTACGACCATCACCCATGACACCCACAGAGCGAACCGGCAAGAATACCGTAAATGCCTGACTCACTTTATGGTAAAGCTCGGCTTTATGCAGCTCTTCGATAAAGATAGCATCGGCTAAACGCAGCAGATCGCAGTACTCTTTCTTCACTTCACCGAGAACACGGACACCAAGACCCGGTCCAGGGAACGGATGACGGTAGAGCATGTCATAAGGCAGACCTAATTCAAGACCTATCTTACGCACCTCATCTTTAAATAGCTCGCGAAGCGGCTCCACAAGACCCAGTTCCATATCATCGGGTAAGCCACCCACATTGTGATGTGACTTAATGACATGCGCCTTACCTGTAGCACTACCGGCAGACTCAATCACATCTGGATAGATAGTACCTTGCGCCAACCATTTAGCATTTTTGCACTTCTTAGACTCTTCATCGAAGATCTCAACGAAGACATGACCGATAATTTTGCGCTTAGCTTCAGGATCGGCTTCGCCTTTCATCGCCTCGAGGAAACGATGTTCAGCATTCACATGAACGATATTAAGCCCGAAGTGGTCACCAAACATATCCATCACCTGGTCAGCTTCGTTTAGACGAAGCAAACCATTGTCGACAAATACACATGTCAGCTTGTCACCGATAGCACGGTGTAACAACATAGCCACAACCGATGAATCGACGCCACCTGACAGACCAAGGATAACCTCATCATCGCCGATCTGTTTTTTCAAACGATCAACGGCATCTTCGATAATCGATGTAGGTTTCCAGTTAGCTTCACACTCACAGATGTCCAGCGCGAAGTGCTCGAGCATACGTTTACCCTGACGGGTATGTGTCACTTCAGGGTGGAACTGCACACCGTAAAACTTCTTATCTTCATTGGCCATTGCAGCATGAGGACAAGTCTCGGTATTGGCGACGGTAACGAACCCCTCAGGAATATCTAAAACCTTATCACCGTGGCTCATCCAGACATCGAGTAGCGGCTTACCTGACTCACTGATCGCATCTTCAATACTCTTGAATAACTCAGTCTGTTCCTGAATTTCAATCTGGGCATAACCGAACTCGCCTTCACCTATCCCCTGGATGACCTTACCACCGAGCTGCTCTGACATGGTCTGCATGCCGTAACAGATCCCCAATACAGGAACGCCTGCATTGAAAACATATTCAGGTGCTCGAGGTGACTCATCGGCGGTCACGCTTTCAGGGCCGCCGGCTAAGATTATACCGTTAGGGGCAAACTCTTTAATCTGTGCTTCGGAAACATCCCAAGCCCATAACTCACAATAAACACCGATTTCACGGATACGACGGGCGATTAACTGAGTGTACTGAGATCCAAAGTCCAGGATCAGTATCTTATGCTCATGAATATTGCTCATGGGAAACCTTTATTTCATCTATCTAGTTTGTTGGTATCAGTCTCAGGTTTAGATAAAACCCCTGAGACTGGCATAAAAAAGGGATAAAGAATGGGCGACACACTGTCGCCCATTATCACCAGTTCCTATGAACCAGGACTGTAGTTCGGTGCTTCTTTGCTGATGGTCACATCATGAACGTGCGACTCACCCATGCCCGCAGAGGTAATTTTTACAAACTCTGCTTTTTCATTCATCTCTTTAATGGTTGCACAGCCGGTGAGACCCATACAAGAACGCAGACCGCCCATGTGCTGATGAATGATCTCTTTCAGTTTACCTTTGTAAGCAACACGACCTTCGATACCTTCGGGTACCAGCTTATCAGCCGCATTATCACTCTGGAAGTAACGATCTGATGAACCTTGACTCTGATTCATGGCGCCTAACGACCCCATACCACGGTATGACTTATAGGCACGACCATTATGAAGCTCAGTTTCACCCGGCGCCTCATCGGTACCGGCGAACATGGAACCGGCCATGATACAAGATGCGCCAGCGGCTAATGCTTTAGCTAAGTCACCAGAGAATCGAATTCCGCCATCGGCAATAACAGGAATATCTAAGTGCTTAACTGCGGCAGCGGCGTCAGAAACTGCAGTAATTTGCGGTACACCGACACCGGTAACAATACGGGTAGTACAGATAGAACCAGGACCGATACCGACCTTGACAGCGTTAACACCGGCTTCGGCTAAGGCAAGCGCGCCTTCTGCAGTCGCAACGTTTCCGCCAACAATCTGCAGTTCAGGGTATTTAGCGCGAGTATCACGTATACGCTGTAACACACCTTCAGAGTGACCGTGAGAGGAATCGATAAGCAGAACGTCAACACCCGCCAGAACTAAGGCATCGACACGCTCTTCGTTACCCGCACCAGCACCAACGGCTGCACCGACACGCAGACGGCCTAATTCATCTTTACATGCATTAGGTTTACGCTCGGCTTTTTGGAAATCCTTAACGGTAATCAAACCCTTAAGCTTAAAATCACCATCGACAACAAGTACTTTCTCAACACGATGAGAATGCATAAGTGCCTGAACTTCATCTAACTTAGTTCCTTCAGGTACAGTAACCAGACGCTCTTTCGGTGTCATCACCTCATCGACGGTAAGGCTCCAGTCAGTCACGAAGCGAACGTCACGGCCGGTAATGATACCGACAAGTTCATGCGCTTCATTAACAACCGGGTAACCGGCAAAACCGTTCTTCAGGGTCAACACTTTAAGGTCTGCGAGTGTCGTTGTCGGCGTAACAGTTACAGGCTCTTGAACGATACCAGCTTCATAGCTTTTAACTTTACGAACTTCTTCGGCCTGTTGCTCAATCGTCATATTCTTATGAATAAAGCCTAAACCACCTTCCTGTGCGATAGCGATCGCCAGGCGTCCTTCGGTTACGGTATCCATAGCCGCAGAGACAATTGGGGTATTCAGCTCTATCTTAGTGGTCAGACGAGTCTTGAGAATGGCAGTATTAGGGAGTACAGTCGAATGTGCAGGAACAAGTAACACATCATCAAAGGTAAGCGCATCTTTCTTTAAACGTAGCATTTAGCAACATCTCCCCATATAGGTAGGATTGGTGGTGAAATATTGCGGCGGGATTATACCTTGCATATTCACCTTGGTAAATGGAAAATGGTAAAAAAGTGCCATTAGACGCAAAATTAGTATGAAAATGCCAAAAAATAACGTTTATACCGTATCCCGCCTCAATGGCGAAGTGCGTCAGTTACTCGAAGGTGAATTAGGGAAAATTTGGCTGAATGCCGAAATTTCAAACTTTGCTGCACCCGGTTCGGGGCACTGGTATCTGACACTCAAGGACAATTTTGCTCAGATCCGCTCGGCCATGTTCAAAGGACGAAACCGAAGTGTCACCTTTAAGCCTGCAAATGGCCAGCAGGTTCTGGTGAAAGGCTCGATTAGCGTCTATGAACCCAGGGGCGACTACCAACTCATCATCGAGTCCATGCTTCCCGCCGGAGATGGCCTGCTCGCACAGCAATATGAAGCACTGAAGATGAAGCTGGCCGCAGAAGGCCTCTTTGCAGCGGAGACTAAGCGTCCATTGCCGGCGAACATTCAAAAAATTGGGGTTATCACCTCGGCAACCGGTGCGGCGATAAAAGATGTCCTCCATGTGCTGGCAAGGCGAGACTCCAGTATAGAAGTCGTCATCTACCCGACTCAGGTCCAGGGCGATTCGGCCTCCAAAGGTATCTGTAAGGCCATCCAAGTCGCCAACGCAAGACAGGAGGTCGATGTACTGCTACTGACCCGAGGTGGTGGCTCCCTGGAGGACCTCTGGTGCTTCAACAGTGAAGAGCTTGCCCATGAAATATACAACAGCGCCCTTCCCGTCGTCTCTGCCGTTGGTCACGAAGTCGATACGACGATCAGTGACTATGTTGCTGATGTCAGGGCCCCGACGCCATCAGCGGGCGCAGAGCTTCTCTCTGGGGATGCCGAGAATAAATCTGAAAAGCTTGCCACCTTCCTCGCGCGTCTTAAACAGAGCTGGCAGCATTACCAGTTAAAAACCGAGCAGCGTAGCCGCTCGCTGGAAAATCGTCTCCACAGGCAAGATCCGAAGCGAAAACTGGAACAGTTTCAGCAGAGCTTCGATGAGATGCAGCTACGCCTTAACGCCGCACTCAACAATAAACTGAACAAATCGGCGCTATTGCAACAGAATTTAAGTCACAGGCTTAATCAACAATCACCGAGTCATAGATTAACGTTAGAGTCCAAGCGACTCGACTACCTGACCGCACGCTTAAATGAGGGCATAAAGGGAAAACTCAACGATGTCGAGATGAGCCTTAAAAACAGCGCTCATCAGCTGGAAACCGTCAGCCCATTGGCCACCCTGAGCCGTGGTTACAGTATCACCCAAGATGAAAGCGGAAAGGTACTACTGAGCTCTAAAGACACTCAGGCCGGCGATACGATCACCACACGACTTCTCGATGGAGAGCTGCAATCTAAAGTACTGTAATACCACTCGGTATAAGAAAGTGGTCAACTCAGAGTTGTTTTTGGCTGCATAATTCAAGGTGAAAGAGTGAGGAAATGGTGATCTCTTTTGAACTCATTCAACTCATAGGCTTGATAATAGCTTTCCTTAATAAAAGGGTCCGACTCCAATATATTTCTAGCGGCTTCGTAGCTCGATGCGATGACTAACTGAAACGCACCATCATTGTTCTTAAATGGACCACACAGTTGGATTTCTCCCAACTCTGTTTTCTTCCTCAAGTGCTCTACGTGTAATTGCAACAGACTATCAGTCAGCTCACCAACGTTTTTACCTTTCAGCAGAGCAAAAATTGAAAATACAGAAAGATTTTTTAGATAAAAATGCCACCTATTTTGTATGACTCGTACAACCCATTTTAAACATCTTTTTATGCTGTTTTATTTTGGCAAGAGTCACAAATTCTCACCTTAAATCTGGAATCGAAGAAACATCTCTTTCTTTAAAACACCGAGTGTAGATGCAGCTGCGGACGTTGATGGCATGGATGCCATCGTCGAGCCTCCAAGGATGGATTCACGGCGTTTCGTAGAAGTATCTGCACATTCCCTCGCTGGAGGCGATAGACCACAACGAAGGGCAGATAAACCTGCCCACTGCCAAGTATTAGAAAAAAATGCCTCCCCTTCATTCCAAGGGCCGATAACTTGGTAGACAGAAACACCACAGATGCTAAAATGTCGCCCTATTTATTTCAACAACTGGATATCGGTAATGCGCGTTAGCAAGTACCTGCTTTCAACACAAAAAGAGACCCCTGCAGATGCAGAGGTGGTAAGTCATCAATTAATGTTACGTGCTGGCATGATCCGTCGTAACGCTTCAGGCCTATATAGCTGGTTGCCGACAGGCCTTCGTGTTCTGCGCAAGATAGAAGCTATCGTCCGTGAAGAGATGAATAAAGCCGGTTCTGTTGAAATCCTGATGCCTATGGTTCAGCCTGCTGACCTTTGGGTTGAGACGGGTCGCTTCGAAAAATTTGGTCCCGAGCTGCTGCGTTTCCAGGATCGCCATAACCGTGACTTCGTTCTTGGTCCAACTCACGAAGAAGTGATCACAGATATCGTGCGCAAAGAGGTTAACTCTTATAAGCAGTTGCCACTGAATTTGTTCCAGATCCAGACTAAGTTCCGTGATGAAGTCCGTCCACGTTTCGGTGTGATGCGTTCACGTGAATTCTTGATGAAAGACGCTTACTCTTTCCACTTAGATCAAGAGACAATGGACGAGACTTACGAGTCTATGTTTCAGGCATACAGTAATATCTTGAATCGTCTTGGTTTAGCGTTCCGCCCTGTCATTGCTGACACAGGTTCTATCGGTGGCAGCATGTCACACGAGTTCCACGTACTGGCCAACAGCGGCGAAGACTTGATTGCCTACTCTACCGAGAGCGATTACGCGGCCAACATCGAAAAAGCCGAAGCGCCTATGCCAACAGAGACTCGTCAAGCACCTACGCTTGAGATGAGCCTGATTAACACACCCAATGCTAAGACCATCGCCGAGTTGGTTGAGCATCACGGCATCGCCATCGAGAAGACGGTTAAGACCCTTATCGTTAAAGGCGCAACCGAAGAGGCACCTCTGGTTGCCCTCGTTGTTCGTGGCGATCATGAGCTTAACGAAGTCAAAGCCGAGAAGATCCCTGCGGTATTGGCTCCGTTTGAGTTTGCAGATGAAGCCGATATCCGTAAGGCTGTTGGTGCAGGTCCAGGTTCTATCGGTCCTGTCGGCCTAGATATCCCAGTCTATATCGACCATGGCGTTAGTGTGATGAGCGATTTCGGCGCCGGTGCAAACCAAGATGATAAGCACTACTTTGGCATCAACTGGGAGCGCGATCTTCCACAAGTTGAAGCATTCGATCTGCGTAACATCATCGAAGGCGAAGCCAGCCCTTGTGGTCAAGGTACTATTGCACTACTTCGCGGTATCGAAGTGGGCCATATCTTCCAGTTGGGTGATAACTACTCTAAATCGATGAACGCTAACGTACTCGACCAAAATGGTAAGGCGAAAACCTTATTGATGGGGTGTTATGGCGTCGGTGTTAGCCGTATGGTTGCCGCTGCAATCGAGCAGAACCACGATGACCGTGGTATCATCTGGCCGGATGCGATTGCACCATTCAAAGTCGGTATCCTGCCAATGAACATGCATAAGTCTCATCGTGTTAAAGATATGGCAGAGAAGCTCTATCAAGACATGCAGGACGCTGGTTTCGAAGTATTATTCGATGACCGTAAAGAGCGTGCCGGTGTGATGTTTGCCGATATGGAACTTGTCGGACTGCCACACGTTGTCGTAATTGGCGATCGTAATATCGATAACGGTGTGTTCGAATATAAGAACCGCCGCACGGGTGAGAAGCAAGAGATCCCATTCGATCAAATTATCGACTTCCTTAAGTCTGCTAAGTAAGAGCTTTACTTAAACAAGACTGAAGACAAACGTCATTAAAACGCCCTCAGGTTTCTGAGGGCGTTTTTTTATGCCCGGTGCAATCTATAACAACCGAAAGTCACTGGGGTTATCTCAGATCTTCAATCACGATACCGTCATTGCTCAGACTCCCCGGCGCGACGAGCTCAACATACCCCGTGAGCTTAGTAATGGCCTTCATAGTCTGCGCAACTTGAACCATATCGATATCATTGCGCGCGCTGTCACTCACCTCGCAGTGCAGTGTCATCAGATCGTTATCATCGATATTGGTCACCACTAATCTCACCTTAGCTAGCTCGCCATGAGATAGCCTGACACGCTCGACCTGCTCGGGATGGACAAACATCCCTTTAATCTTAGTGGTTTGATCCGCGCGCCCCTGCCAGCCTCTGATACGCATGTTAGTTCGCCCGCACGGACTGGTTCCAGGCATGATTGATGACAGATCGCCGGTGGCGAAGCGAATTAGGGGGTAGTCGGGATTAAAGCTGGTCACCACCACTTCACCAATCTCCCCATCAGCCACCAACTCCTGGCTTCCCGGCCTGACAATCTCTACCAGAATATCTTCGGCGATAACCAGACCACTGTCCGGGCAAGTCTCATAGGCGATTAAACCGATATCTGCAGTGGCGTAAGCCTGACTTACCGATATTTCTGCCGCCGTGAATGTGGCCTGCAGCGATGATGTCAATGCTTCACCCGACACCAGCGCCTTGTTTATCGAGGAGATATCCCTCCCCAGCTCTTTCGCCCTTTGCAGTAAAATATTCAAAAATGACGGCGTACCACTATACCCCTGAGGTCTGAGGCGCTCGATAATATCCAGCTGCTGCTCCGTCTGCCCTGGACCTGCGGGGATCACGCTGCAACCGCAGGCCTTAGCCCCCGAGTCCATGATAAAGCCGCCAGGACTGAGATGATAAGAGAGACAATTTTGCACTCGCTCCCCCGCGCGAAAACCTGCGGCATAGAAGGCGGCCCCCATACGCCACCAATCTTTGCTGTCGTGCTCAGGCTCAAAAATTGGGCCCGGTGATTGAAAAATGCGGTTCGGTGTCGAGCTAGACGCATTAAGCCCGGCAAACGGCATGTTCTTGGCCTGAAGTCCAATCAAGTCCGATTTTCTCGTGACAGGCAATGAGATTAATGACTGCCTGCTGGTAATCGTGGTTACATCGATATCACTGAGCGTACGCCGATAGTGCGCACACTCCTGTTTTGCATAAGCCAGAAAAGTCGGTAAACGCGCGAGCAGGTCGCCTTCTCGCAGTGTAGGGCTCTGCAACTCATTAGGATCATATACGCTATTCATGTCACTATCCTCTTACCATCCTTTTTAATAAAACCAAGGCTAAAATCAGTGCTACAACCAGCGCTTACGACGCTTATAAGACTTTAGATTTTTGAAACTTTTCCGTTTATCGTTACCGCCACCTAAATAGAACTCTTTTACATCTTCGTTGCTCAGCAGTTGCTCGCTGGTACCGTCCAGCACAATTTTTCCGGACTCCATGATATAGCCGTAATCGGCAGCCTTAAGGGCATAGTTAGCATTTTGCTCCACCAGCAGCATAGTGATCCCCTGCTCCTTATTGATCTTGTTTATTATGCCGAAGACCTCTTTCACCAATAAGGGAGATAACCCCATCGAAGGCTCATCGAGACAGATCATCTTAGGGCGTGCCATCAAGGCGCGGCCAATCGCCAGCATCTGTTGCTCTCCACCAGAGAGATATCCGGCCAGACCCGTACGCTCCTTAAGGCGTGGAAAATAATCAAATACCATCTCGATATCCTGATTGATCATATTATCACTGCGGGTATAGGCGCCTAGTTTAAGGTTTTCAATCACCGTCATATCTTCAACGATACGACGCCCCTCCATGACCTGAAATACGCCGGAACGAACAATTTCATCGGCATTTTTTCTGTCTATCTGTTGGCCCATAAAACTAATATCACCGCGGGTGACATCGCCATTTTCTGTTTTCAGCAATCCGGATATCGCCTTAAGCGTGGTGGACTTACCTGCGCCATTAGGCCCCAACAGAGTGACTATCTTGCCCTTCGGAACCTCAATGCTCACGCCTCTGAGCACCTGAATAACATCATCATATACAACTTCGATATTGTTAATGGATAACACGGGTGTCGATGGCTGGATCTGCGCTGCTTGTGTCATACATACCCCCTAAAAAATGAGGGGCGCAACGTAAGTTACGCCCCAAAAGATTAATAACCTAACCAGTCAACACGACGTTCTAGCGTCACCTGATCGGCCTTCTCGACGCGAATATCACCGCCGTTGAAATTACCCTTATAGATGTTCACCTGGTTGATGCCGCGGTGATCTTCCGGAGTCCAGGTCGCAGCAAGACAGACACCTTCGAGACCTTTAGGCACCCAATTTTTTTGGGCGTACATGCCTTTCTTAACGTTCTCGCCGGTCACGCCACCGTTTGCCTTAGCCCACTCCATCGACTCTTTCATAAAGAAGGTTGAGCATACTCCGCGTATGTAATGGTGCAGACGCTCTTCGCTGCCTGAGCGGTCAGACATCTTCGAGATCTCACGCACCAGCTTCATACCCGGTACTTCGTCGGTCCAAAACGGCGTCATGGTCGGGAAGACATAATCTTTAATCCCCTCGCCGGCCGCTTTAAATACCAGCTTGTCGCCGCCCCAGATATTAGACATAAACTGGATCTCGGTACCGACCGTATTACAGGATTTAATCAGTGACTGTACCGAGCCACCTAAATTTCCGATATAACCGTAGTTGGTTCCCGAGCTTTTCAGGCTCAGACACTGGGCCTTAAAGTCTCCGGGCTTCATGGAAATCACGACTGCGGGCTGAACATCAAACCCAAGCTCGGTCGCATACTCTGCACAAGCAGCCTTAGGTGCATTCGGGAAGGGGTGATTGGCGCCGATATGGGTAAACTTAGGCTTTCCCTTAGCGCCTTTGTCTTGCCAGTCTTTGGCAGCCCACTGAACCAGACCACGACAGGAGTCAGAATATGACGCACCATAGAAGAAATTGTAAGGCGCAGGCTTTTTAGTGTTGGGATTAAGCCCCTTAGGATCGGTCAGGTGACCCGAGTATGAAGCCGAGAAGATGGGCGTCTGATCTTTAGCGGCAAAAGAGATTAGCGCCTCGGTGTCGGCGGTTCCCCACCCCTGCATGGCCACCATATTCTTACGTGACTGCCACTTCTTATATGAGGCGATGGCCTGAGGCACCTTGTAGGCGTAATCTATCGTTTCATATTCGAGCTTAGTCCCGCTAATACCACCATGGGAGTTGATGTAGGCGAGTGAATCTCTCACCCCATCGGCATAGGGTTTCCCCACGAATGCTGTCGGGCCAGACATATCGGCGAGGTGACCAACGAAAATAGTCTCTTCGGCGCTGGCCTGACTACTGATGCCAAAAGCGGCAGTTGCAATAGATGAGGCGAGTATCAATTTTTTATACATGTCATATTCCTTCAAAATAGTGGCTGATAGCCGGTACTTTCTGTCATAAAAAGTTTGTAGTTAGAAGTTCGTCGTTGACGTTTATCGTTACGAATTAGCTGTTAATCGTTAGCAAATGGCTTCGGCTACTTAACAAAGTCCTTCTGCGGCTTACTTTTACACTGCTTGAATGGCTCTCTTAATAAGAGAATGGATAAAACTTCCAATAGTTCTTTATTTGCGCCCAGCGGTGAGCGAGTCCCTCTGGCTCAAAAATCAGGAACAGAATAATGACCAGGCCAATTGCCATCTCTTTGATATAGGCCAGACCATCGGTCACCATAGGGATATTGCCCCAATCGGTGTATTTCATCAGGCCGACGCCCGTCTCCAACATCTCCGGCAGTAACACCATGAAGATAACCCCCATCAGCGTTCCCTTGATTGAGCCCAGACCACCGATGATGATCATGGCCAGAAACTGTATCGACATAAAAATGGTGAACCCTTCTGCCGAGACATAGCCAAGATAGTGTGCGTATAGCGCCCCGCCTATCCCTGCGTAGAACGAGGAGATACCAAATGACAGTAAACGATACTTGTTTAACTTCACCCCCATGATCTCGGCCGAAAGGTAGTGGTCACGTACCGCCACAAACGCACGACCATCACGGCTGCGCATCAGGTTACAGCCCCAAATGTACATAAAGACGAGGGCGAACAGGGCGATATAGTAGAAGCTTTGGTCTGTATCGAACTCGAAACCCAACAGGTTCACCGGTGCCGCCATCGACCCCGAAGATCCACCGGAGAACCACTCGGCGCGGGCAAAAAAATCTTCGATGATAAACTGAGCCGCCAGTGTCGCGATTGCCAGGTAAAGCCCCTTAATGCGCGCAGCTGGCATACCAAACATCATGCCGACCGCCATAGTCAGAAAACCTGCTAACGGGATACACAGGGCTACCGGTATGTTAAAGCTGGTGTTGAGCCAGGCCGATGCAAAGGCGCCGAAACCGAAGAAGGCACCGTGACCCAAGGAGATCTGGCCGGTGAAACCCACTAAGATATTGAGTCCCAACGCCGCGATTCCCAGATATGAGATCTGAATAAACAGGGTCAGAAAGTAGCCATCCAAAATAAGCGGTGCCAGACAAGCGGCTGCGATGGCCAAAATAGCCACCAAACGTATGGTCTTGGTCTCAAATATCGTGTTGTCTTTCTTGTAACTTGTTCTGAAATCCCCGCATGGACGCATTGCCAAACTAGACATAAAAACTCCTTGAGCTCTATTTACCGCTCATTAAAAAATATGAATTTACCTGATAATGTCTTCACACTAGCCTAGATACGCTCGATATCCCGGGTGCCGAACAGGCCATAGGGCTTGAACCAGAGGATCACTAACAGCACGTAAAACGGCGCAATGTCATACATGTTGCCTATGTGTAAATATTGACTGTCAAAGAACTCGGCAACATTCTCTAACACGCCGATGATCACACCGCCCACGATAGCGCCCACGATGGAGTCTAATCCGCCTAATATCACTGCGGGGAATACCTTGATACCGATGGAAGACAATGAGTCTGACACCCCGTTAACCATGCCTATCACCACACCAGCCGTTGCCGAAACCGTGGCAGCAATCCCCCAACTCATGGCGAAGACCTGCTTAACTGAGATCCCCAGACTCTGAGCAACCTGCTGATCGAACGCCGTCGCCCGCATAGCCAGACCATGCTTGGAATATTTAAAGAAGAAGAAAAATCCAACCATGATGCACAGGGCAATGATGGTGCTCATCAGATAAGCCAATTCGATGTTGAGTCCAAATACAGACACTGACTGAGTGTCGAAGACCTGAGGGTAGCTCTGTGGCGAAACGCCAAATATCCATTTCGTTAACGACTGAAAGAATATCGATAAACCTATCGTCACCATGATGACCGAGATAATCGGCTCACCTATCATGGGACGCAGGACTATCATCTGTAGCAGCACACCAAACACGGCCATAAAACAGAGGGTCAACAGGAAGCCGACCACGAACGGCAACTCCATATAGATGAGGAATGCCCAGCACACCCAAGCCCCCACCAGCAGAAACTCTCCCTGGGCGAAGTTAACGATCTGGGTCGATTTATAAACCAAGACAAAACACATGCCCACAACACCATACAAGAGGCCGACAATCAGGCCATTGATGATGAGTTGCAGCAGTAATTCAAAATTCATGACGCTCTCCTTTGCTCTATTTCTGACTCGGATACGCTTGTCGTCTCGATGACCGATTCGACCTTGAGTTGGGTCTGAATTCGTGACTTACTGCCATCTTGGAAGGTGATCACGGTATCGATATCCACATGAGGTTCATCGTTATAGATAGATGAGATGATGTCGCCATACTTATCGGCTATCACACCGCGCCTGACTTTTCGTGTACGGGTTAATTCGCCATCATCGGCATCGAGTTCCTTATAGAGCAGAATAAATTTACTGATCTTCTGAGCATCAGGCAGTGACTGATTCACTATCTCGACCTCCTCAGACAGCTTTTCATAGACCTCGGGTAGTGATGACAGATTGGTGTAATTGGTAAAAGCGAGGCCACGTTGCTCAGCCCACTTAGAAACGATACTGAAACGTATGCATAAGATGGCCGACAGGTAGGGTTTATCTTTGCCTAAGATCACCGCCTCTCCAATAAAGGAGGAGAACTTAAGCTTGTTCTCTATATATTGAGGAGAGTACTGAATCCCTTGGCTGGTTTTGGCCAGATCTTTAATTCTGTCGATAACCACAAGGTGCCCGGACGGCTTGAAATAGCCCGCATCACCGGTATGCATCCACCCCAGTTTCACATCTTCGTCAAACGCCTCCTGATCGCCAAGGTAGCCGTTGAACATGCCTAAGGTTTTTGCAATGACCTCACCTACCCCTTCGCTGTCACAGTTGATCACCTTGACCTCAGCGCTGTCGAACGCCACACCGACGCTGTCGTAATCCACATCATCTTCCATGTGTATCGTGTACGCCCCACACATCTCGGTTTGACCATAGAGTTGACGCAGTGGTACGCCGATACTCTGGAAGAAGCGGAAGGTATCGGGTCCCATGGCGGCGCCACCGGTTGCCGCAGACTTTAAAAATGAGAAGCCGAGTCGGTCTCGCAGCGCCCTCATCAATATAAGGTCGGCAAGGCGGGATTTACGGCCCAGCTCTAAACATTTCTGCGCCCTGTTCATGGCGAAATTAAACAGCGCCTGCTTTAAACGGGAGGAGTCCATCATTCGTGCCTGAACATCGGCCAATATTCCTTCCCATACTCTTGGAGCAAGCAGCACAAAGCTGGGGCCGATTTCACGAAGGTCGGCCATCATGGTTTCCTGCTCTTCGACAAAGTTCACTATCTGTCTCGCGATTAAGGCCTGACCCACGGCATATACCTGCTCCATGATCCAGGGAAGCGGCAATACGGAGACATAGTTATCACCCGGCGCGCGCGGATCGGCGCGCAGGTAAGAGCAGCAGTGGTCGATAAACTTACTGCCTTGAAGCAGTACAATTTTAGGCTTAGAGGTGGTACCCGATGTGGTGCAGTAGATGGCAATATTCTCGGCCTTTCCGGCATCGACAAAGGCATCATAGAGTCTGGGCGTCTCTTTATCGATACGCTGCCCTAATGCATAGATATCCTCGACATTGATAAGGCGGGGGTCGTCATATTTACGCATACCACGAGGGTCGCAATAGACGATACACTTGACGCTTGGGATACTGTCTTCGAGCTCAAGTAGCTTGTCACACTGCTCCTCATCTTCGGCTATGACCACGCTGGCATTACTTCGATTGAGAAGATAAGCCACCTCTTCATGCAATGAGTCCTGATAAACTCCCAGAGAGAAGCAGCTCATGGCATGAGCCGCGACTTCACCCCATACCCACTCGGGTCTGTTGTCTCCAAGCAGAGCAATCGTGCTGCTTGCTTCTATTCCCATCGATGACAGGGCCAGAGTCATCCACTTCACTCGGTTGTGATAATCTAACCAGCTAAATTCACTCCATATCCCAAATTCTTTCTCCCGCATGGCGATATCATCGGGCCAGAGTGTGGCGTTATGCCTTAAGATCTTAGGAAAGGTATCCATATCGCCCATATCGAATCGATTGGATGATGCTTGATTTGGCATACTCATTAGCCCACCTCCTGTAACTGCTCGTTTTCTTCTAACCCAAGGTAAGCCTGTCTCACATGTTCATCTGCCATCACCTCATCGGGGAGGCCACAGATGAGTTTCTTACCAAAATCCAACACCATGACCTGATGAGAGATATCCATCACCACGCCCATATCATGTTCAATCATGACCACAGTGATACCGAACTCTTCATTGAGATCGAGTATGTAGCGCGCCATATCCTCCTTCTCTTCCAGGTTCATCCCGGCCATAGGTTCGTCGAGCAAGATAAGTTTGGGCTTAAGCGCGATGGCGCGTGCCAGCTCAACACGTTTACGCAGGCCATAAGAGAGTGTGCCAGCCACGGCCTTACGCACATGAGAGATATCCAGGAAGTCGATGATCTCTTCAACCTGACGACGATGAGTCAGCTCCTCTTTTTGTGCCGGAGAAGCCCAATAGAGCGGGCCGGTTAACCAATTATTTTTCATCAGGTGATGACGACCAACCATAATGTTATCCAATACCGACATATGGCCGAAGAGTGCGAGGTTCTGGAAAGTACGCCCGATACCCAGATCGGCCCTATCATTGGGTCTTAAATGGGTCACATCTGTGTTGTCAAAATGAATGGCCCCTTTATTGGGGCGATAACGGCCGGAGATGCAATTCAACATCGATGTCTTCCCGGCCCCATTAGGGCCAATGATGGAAAAGACTTCGCCTTTATTTACATCAAAGCTCACATCCGTCAGTGCCTTAACACCACCAAATGCGAGAGAGATTTGGTCTACTTTCAGGATAGTTTCTGTCACACCCGTACTCCTTGAACTTAAGTTCCATTCACAACAGTGATGTCACAGTGGTGATGGACACTAACCCTGTATTGCTTTGCAGAAGCTGGACTCGTTTTTGTCTGGCCGCTGGCAATAGCGCTAGTCATTTTTAAAACGATGTATAAAAAAAGAGAGGTGGGTTGCCCCACCCCTAAATGGAGCGTTTAGAGTGCGTATCTCATCGATAACTGTGCATAATCAGAGTCGACATTCTTATCGCCCATTTCAAAGTTGCCGACTTCGAATCCGACGGCAAGCTGGGGAGTCAGGTTTTGGAACAGATTGACACTCCATTGAGTGCGCTCTGCATCGGCAATATCGGTTTCAACACGGCCATACAGAACAGTACTTCGCAAGGTGTCGGTCCAATAATGGCGATACGCGGCAAGATAGGAGGTGGTACTTTCAACTTCCTCTCCGATGAGATCTGAGGCGGTACCTACACCGACATAACGGCCCACTTCACCCTGATGGAATTGAAATCTGAAATCGTCTTTACCGAAGGTCTTGATACGGCCGGCTAACGAACCACCTAACGCCGTTTCACTATTGCCCATCGTTGTATTAAGGCTACGGCCCAATGCCGATACTGACACGTTGCCCCAATCACCCTTAATGTTGTAGCGGGCGATAACATCCGGCAGATCGTCGTTGGCGGTATCGCCGCCGACACTCTCAGGGTTTTCGATAGAGACCTGGAAATTGCCGGCATCGAAACGGACCTGTCCCTGACGAATGAAGGCCAGTCCTACCGTTGCCCCCGCAAAATCTGCAGTCTCAGGAATCGCACTGGTGTTCATGAAGGTGGTCCAGGTCTGGCCTGCGGTGATCCCTTTGTATTTGATGAAGGCGTGACGAATTCGTGGATTGGCCGAATTAGACACCACCTGGTTACCGCCGCCACCGAGAAAGTCCATCTCGATAAAACCGGTCACATCCCCATGAACATACTTAGTATTAAAGCGCGACTCATTGGCAAAAATTCTGAACTGCGACGCGTCCTCTGACAGCGGTGTACCTGTGCCTATCCAAAAATCCCGATAGGCGACATCGCCGCTGACATAACGTGCATCAACCTTGATGTAACCCCCGAAACTTATCTTGCCATCTTCACCCACTTCGAAATCATATCCCGCCATGGCGGAGCTGGCGCAAACACACATGGAACCCGCTATCACGATTTTTTTAATTTTAGAAACTAGCATCATTTATCCCCTTTAATGTCTGCAGCCAAGATGGAGAATTCTCGGCATTCACTCAATTGGGAATAGGTATTAGTGCAGCAGTCTTAATACGGAAGTCGCAAGACAAAGGGGCTAATACTTAAGTCGATAGTAATTAGCGAAAAATAGAGATGGAAATATGATATGTTAAATTTTATAACAAACAGGTTTTTGTCTTCGTTTTACTTCGTAGACAGAAACCCATAATAAGGTTCATTAAAGCGTATGTTTCCCAACTGGCTGTTAGTCACCATCAGTATCAGCTATATCGGCTTACTCTTTCTGATGGCTTTCCTCGGTGACAGATATCGGGACAGGCTGGTTAATCGGCAACACACAGTTATCTACGCGCTTTCTCTGGGAGTCTATTGCACTTCATGGGGGTTTTTAGGCACCGCAGGGCAGGCAGCGAGTAACTCCTTCTCCTATCTGCCGGTCTATATTGCGCCCATACTGCTGTTTATTTTTGCCTGGCCGTTTATTCAGAGACTGATACGCGTCAGCCTCAAGCTCAATATCACCTCTATCGCCGATCTGCTCGCGGCCCGCTTTGGAAAGTCGCAACTGCTGGCCTTCATCGTGACCCTGGTGGCCCTGTTTGGCACCTTGCCTTATATTGCCCTGCAGCTGAAAGCCATCGTGAACTCCTACGAGATTTTACGACAAGACCACCTGATGTCTTCATGGCAGATAGGCGGCGTGGTGAGTATTATTTTGGCAGGCTTTACCATCATCTTCGGTGTCAGGGCCATCGACGTCACCGAGCGTCATCCGGGTATGATGTTAGCGATCGCCTTCGAGTCCTTCGTCAAGCTTATCGCCTACCTGACCGTCGGCATATTTGTCTCATTTTTTCTGTTTGACTCTCCGCTACAAATTTGGAATATGGCGAATGACAGCTTACCGACATCAACTGAATTTAATTACCCGAATCTGGTTTCTATGTTCGGATTGCTCTTTATTGTACTCTCCGCATTTCTCTGTCTTCCTCGTCAATTTCAGGTACTCATCGTCGAACTGAAAGAGCAGAAACATGCGATATGGAGCCGCTGGACCTTCCCTGTTTACATTCTGGTATTCGCCTTTTTTGCCACCCCTCTGGGACAGGCCGGCAACCTGCTCTATGGCGATTCACTCAAGAGTGACGCCTACGTGCTATTCCTGCCAGCTTTCAATGGTCAGGCCTGGCTGGGGCTATTCAGTTTTCTGGGCGCGATTTCTGCGGCAAGCTCCATGGTCATCATCTCTACGATTGCCTTGAGTACCATGCTCAGTAATGAAGTCGTCTTCCCCACCCTGTTTAAATTGAGCAACATTGAGAGTACTAATTTTCATCGTTTTCGTTCGCACCTGTTGAGTATACGCAAGGCCTTGGTGCTGCTTGTGATCTTCTTAAGCTACGGTATGTTTTTACTGGCACCGCCTGACACGCTTGCCTCATTAGGGGAAGTTGCATTTGGTGCCATAGCCCAGATAGGTCCGACCCTGTTTGCCGCCTTTTTGTGGCGAAGGGTGACACTGGTCGGCGCTATCTTAGGGATCTCCAGTGGCTTCAGCCTCTGGCTCGTGCTCAATATGCTGCCTCAACTGGGCTTTTACCCTCACCCACTGGCTGGCAGTGAATATTCGATGACCACCATGGCAACCCTGATAGGGCTGCTGGTCAACATCCTTATGGTGTGGCTGGTATCACTGCTCACACGCCAAAGCGTCCATGAGCAGATGCAGAATGAGCACTTTATTCAGAGACCGGATATCGATAATTTACCCCCCGGGATCCAAAAAAATATCAAACCTAAAGATCTCGAACTACTCGTCGCTCGTTTCGTGGGTGAAGAGCGAGCCGAGCAGGGGTTCAGGGATTTTTTCAGCCAGCAAGAATCCCCCCTCTCAGACAGGAACAGTCATAATCAGGCACTGATTTTTTATACCGAAAACATACTGGCGAGTGTGATGGGCTCGGCCTCGGCCCGTCTGGTGATCTCCTGTGCCCTCAATGGGCGGGATATCGCCATCAACGAAGTGGCGCAGCTTGTCGAAGATGCCTCCAGCCATAGAATGGAGTTCAGCCGCACGGTACTTCACAGTGCCATCGAAAATGCCAGTGAAGGCATATCGGTTATCGATAGCGACCTGAAATTGGTTGCCTGGAATAAGCATTATCTGGAGCTGTTCGACTATCCGGACGATCTCATCTACATCGGATGCCCGGTGAAACAGCTCATTCAATATAACCTCAGTCATGGGGGCAAGTTTAATAAGAATATCGAACAAAAAGTCGAACGACGCCTGGCGTTTTTACGTCAGGGTAGCCGCCACAGCACCGAGCGGGTCCAGGGTGATGGCAAGACTATTCGTATCGAGGGTAACCCCATCCCCGATGGCGGCTTTGTGATGATTTTTTCGGACATTACCATGTATCGGGAAGCCGAAAAGTTACTGAAAGAGAAAAACCTGGATCTCGAGGCTCGGGTCTATGAGCGCACCAGGAAGCTGGAACAGGCGAACCTTACTCTGGAACAAACCAATGATGAGCTAGCCGATGCGATTCAAAAAGTGGAGCAGGCCCACCAGAAGAAGAGCCAATATCTGAAGGCCTGCAGCCACGACCTACTGCAACCTCTGTCTGCGGCGCGCCTGTTCTCCTCCGCTTTCGCGCAGAGTAGCCAGCTATCTGAAAAACAAAAGCTGCAGATAGGTTACATTGATAACTCCCTTAAAGTGGCCAATGAATTGCTACTCGATCTCAATGAAATTTCACGCATCGAGAGTGGCACTCTGGTTCCTGAAATTGAGCGCTTTCCACTGCAGGAGGTTTTAGACTCCATCGTCGATGAATACGGCGCAATATCTTCGAGTGCCAATGTAGAGTTGCGGCATATCAGCACCGAACTCTGGGTCTCAAGCGACAAGGTGATGTTAAGGCGAATTTTGCAAAATCTGATAAGTAATGCCTTCAGGTATGCCGGGGAGGGGAAAATTCTTCTGGGCTGTCGCCGACATGGCCGTAAACTCAAGGTTCAGGTTGTAGACAATGGACCGGGCATTCCCTTAGATAAACAAGCGGTGATATTTGAACAGTTTACCCGCCTGCAACCCTCCGGTCATTTAGGGGTTAATGGGCTAGGTCTGGGCCTCAATATCGCTCAGGGACTGGCCTCACTATTAAAGCAGCAGCTGACCCTCTCATCTAATGTCGGTCAAGGCAGCATCTTTAGTCTCACCTTAGATATCACGATGCCGATTGCCGCCCAGATAGAGAAGAGTGAAGCCGACATCTTAACTCTGCATGGCGTCAATGTGCTGTGTATCGATAATGATCTCAATGTACTCGCAGGCATGACGGAGCTGCTCAGAGGCTGGAAGTGTAAGGTCTACGGTGCAAACTCAGTGCAACAGGCCAAGCGACAATTTAAAAAGCACGCCAGTGAGATAGACATCATGTTAGTGGACTATCAGCTCGATGATAGCCTGGATGGACTAGCCTTGATGGCTGAGCTACAGGGGATATCGGATCTGCCCTTACCCGGTATTTTGATCACCGCGACCATAGATGAGGCCGTGGTTCTGCAGGCGAAGGCGATGGGTTATGGTTACCTTAGAAAAATCATTAAGCCGATTGCATTGAGGGCACTGATGAGTGCGACACTGGCTCAAAGCCTACGCAAGAACTACTGCGCTTCGAGCGAGAAAGTGGCTTTATCCAACTGAAGTTGACTCATGGCTATCACTGCCTGGGTACGGGTGTGCACCCCTAGCTTTAAAAATATCGCACTGGCGTGAGCCTTGATAGTGGCTTCCGATAGTCCGAGATCGTAAGCAATCTGTTTATTTAACATGCCATCGGCAAACATCATTAATATGCGATGTTGACGCGGTGAGAGGCTCATAATCTTACTGCTCATACTATCGGCTTCTACCGCATCGAAGTTGCTGCAACCTTCGGGTAACCACTGCTTACCGGCGAGTACACTCTGTATCGCCTCTAGCATCATAGCGGCCGTCGTCGACTTGGGAATGAATCCTGCGGCGCCAAAAGACATGCTCTTTGAGACGGTGACTTTATCTTCCTGACCCGAGATCACAATCACCCCCATCTGAGGAAAACAGTTTCGGATGCTGATTAAGGTATTAAACCCATGGGCTTTGGGAATATTCAAATCGAGCAGTAGTAGATCCGCATCATCATGTTCGGACAGTAGCTTGTCTAACTCCGAAATGGTTTCAGCCTCAAAGAGGATCACATTATCGAAATTAGGCGCTAAAATATTGATTAAAGCTTGGCGAAACAGTGGGTGGTCATCAGCTATTATTATTTTAAGTGGCTGTAACATTGTTAACTCCTCGTTAATGAGCGATATTCAGTCTAACGGAACCCCTGAGAATAACAACTTCGACCATCGAGTTATAAAATTCGAACAAAACAAGTAAACTCCGTTTAATAACAATAAGATAGGACGAAACCAAAGACTAAAACGACACACTTAGCAACATAGGTTATAGACTTATTAACTAGTCCTGAATACCTAATCAGGTCTGTTTTGTCAGTATTACGACCCATTTAGGGTCAAGGGACTCGTCGATAGCAGCTCCAAAGATATGCTCATTAAACAGTCAACCTCCTAAAGGTTGATTTATTTCCCCACAGCCACTTGTACATTAACAAAGTCTCACATATTCTGGATTGAGGTTACCTTGATTTCAACATAACGGATTTTCAACACAACGCATTGACTATTAGGAGATTACTTTGCCTGATAAAACAGCATTAGTTCTTGGCGGTGGTGGTGCGCGTGCGGCATATCAGGTCGGTGTGCTTAAAGCCATAGTGCAGTTCTACCCCAGAAATCATGGGATCCCATTTAAAATTATATGTGGTACGTCGGCCGGGGCCATCAATGGCACCTCGATTGCGACCCATGCCTCCTGCTTTCACCTTGGGGTGCGAAAACTGGAATGGGTGTGGCGTAATTTTCATACCAGCAAAATTTACAGCTCCTCTGCAATTGGGATCTTGGGTCATCTAAGTAAGATGCTGTTGATGAGTATTCAAGAGGATAGAGTCAACACCAATGCGGGCAGCCTGTTTAATAGCGACCCTTTGCGAGTGCTGCTTAACCAGCTGATCAATTTTGTTCGAATAGACAGAAATATTGCCAGCGGTGCACTCAATGCGCTGAGCATAGATACTTCCTGCTATAACACCTCGCGTTCTGTCACCTTTTTTCAAGCCAGCCGGGATATCACGGAATGGCACAGGGATAGACGGAGGGGACAAAGAACCCAGCTCAATACCGAGCATCTGCTAGCAAGCAGTGCCATCCCACTTATATTTCCTTCGATCAAGCTCAATCAGGGCTACTATGGAGATGGTTCGGTACACCAACTCGCGCCCTTGAGCAGCCCTATCCACTTAGGGGCCAAAAAAATCATGGTGATAAACCTGGAGAGTCCTCATAAACAGTTACCCCAAGAGTTAGAGCATCACCCCAAGACAGCGACGATTACGGGTCACCTGCTCGATACCATCTTTTCAGATACACTCAACAGCGATCTCGAGCGGCTCGAGCGTATTAACAACACCCTCTCCCTCATCCCAAAAGAGGATTGTGAAAAGCTGCCGCTGACAAATATTGAAACCTTAGTCATCAAGCCCAGTGAGGATCTTAGTCAATTGGCGTCCCAGTATTACCATGAAATGCCCTTTGCGGTTAAGTCTATGCTCAGACCCTTAGGGATTAAGCAACAGACCGATTCGAGTATTGTCTCTTACCTGCTGTTTGAACAGGCTTACTGCAGCGCACTGATTGATTTAGGTTATCAGGATGCCATGTGTCAGATAGATGAGATCCGGGACTTTTTTGAGATAGATAAATAGCTCGAAATAAAGAGCGCGGTAGATGCTTGTAGTGAACCAATAGCAGCAAAGTTTCTGAGAAACAGCTCAGTGCATGCGTTCGGCGCGCCGGGCGATCAACCCCGCGGCACTCTCACCCCATACCCGATATATCCTGCCGCCGGGATGAAAACCATCAGCGGCCATATCCTGGCGCCCTAAGGCCTGTTCAATATTAACCAGCTCACAATCATCATCACCCAGGCTTAGCTTAGCGAGACGGGTATTGAACGCCTTAGCCCTTTGACCTAAACACCATCTCAGTGGTTGCGGCAGGGCCGGAAATTGATTCATCGGGGGGACACGGGTGAGTAAAATGTGTTTCGCGGCAAATTGTGACTTTAAGAGATTAACCAATATTCCTTGTTGCTCTATCCAGCGGCTCACCCGTAACGGACTGAGCACATCGTTGACCCCTAAAGAGATTAACACTACATCAAACTCACAGGGCTCTCGCGCCTCCAGTATTTTGATAAGATCCGCTGTTCTATTACCGGACCGGGCAAGAAGTAACCAGTCAACCCGATACTGTCTGGCAAGCTCACGCGTCAGACAGCCGGACAAAGCCTGCGATTGAGTCTCGACACCGACTCCGGCTGCAGCCGAATCCCCCACCACAAGCACCCTGAGCCTTTTCCCTTCACCAAGCGTTCCACCGCGGCCCCCCACAGCCTCCGGTAGCTTTGGCGTGACTCGACGCACATACCGTCCCTGTAATACTAACAAGGGCGCTAACAAGATTAAAATGACATTGTGAAACATACCCATTCCTTAGCGCCTGTCTATCAGTACTTAGCCTTGCAACAAAAAGTGTTCAGCCTTCTCTATTCGACGAGGCTTACCGAGAATGATCAAGGTATCACCCGGGCGAATATTCCAATCTAACTCAGGGCTTTCAACCTCTGAGCCTGAACGCCTCACGGCCCTAAGCTCGACCTTAAGTTTCTCCCAAGGGATCTCGGCTAAGGTCAGGCCTACCGCGTTTGCTCCCTTAGGAAGCGCGACGGCATGCAGATGCTCAAGGGTGAAGTCGGTCTCGGCTCCGGAAAAGAAACCATGGAGGTACTGGTAATGGTTACGTCTTTCATATTCCAGACGTTTCAAAATTCTCGTCAGCGGAACGCCGCACTGATACAGCACCTGAGACACCAGCATTAAGCTGCCCTCCAGCGTCTCGGGGATAACCTGGCTGGCCCCGGCGGCTTCGAGCTCCTCCATCCCGGTATCGTCACGGGTTCTGACCAATATTTTAGAGTCCGGGGCTAACTGGCGACACAAGGGCAACACCTCCTCGAGGATCCGGCCATTACTAAAGGTCAATACAATCAGCTTAGCCTCGCGAATTTTGGCCTGTTTAAGGATGCTACGATTACACACATCACCAAAATAGACAGGTTCCCCCGCCTTTCTCGCCTCCGATACCCGGGTGGGATCAAGATCCAGTACTAAAAATGGGACCGCCTCTGTTTTCATAAATCGGGCGATAGTCTGTCCGACACGGCCGTAACCTAAGATTAATACCAGATCTTTTTCACTTTTATTGATATTCTCAATATTGGGCTCAATGGCGGGGAAGCTTTCCGCTTTAGGTCGAACCCCCTGTAAATATCGGGCAATGTCGACACTGTGCCTTACAAGCCAAGGAGCGACCGCCATTGACAGCACAGCCACCATTACTAATTTAGTGCTCATGGCAATATCGAGCAGTCGATAATTAACCGCCAACGCCAATACCACGAAACTAAACTCCCCCACCTGAGCCAGACTCAAGGCCGTCGAAACAGACGTTCTGAATGATTCACGGGCAGCTCTTAACAGAGCGAAGATCACTAAGGCTTTACCGAAAATCACGGCCACCAGCAAAACTAAAATCTGCCACCAGAATTGTAAAACGAGCGTGAAATCGAGCAACATACCGATAGAGATAAAGAATAACCCCATCAAAAGGTCACGAAACGGTCTGATATCCGCCTCAAGCTGCCGTTTATATTGGCTTTCTCCCAACAACATACCCGCCATAAAGGCACCAAGTGCCATGGACAAACCCAGCCATTGAGTCAAGACACCGGTTAACAGCGCCACCACTAAGGTCGAGAGCATAAATAGTTCATTGGAGCGTGAGCGGGCCACCTCATCGAATAGACGCGGCAGGCCCCATTTACCAAAAGCCATCAAAGCAACGAAGGCCAGAACACCTTCAATCATGGCATAAGCGATGGTCTTTGCCGACAACACCTCTCCACCGGAGGCCAGCAGTGGTAAAAGAATTAATAAAGGAACAACGGCAAGGTCTTGAAATAACAGGACACTGACTGACAGCTCACCATGACGACGCCTTAACCAGCCTTGCTCATTAAGTAACTTAAGCACGATAGCCGTCGAAGACAGTGCGATGGCCGAGCCTACCACTACAGACTCAACTAAGGTCAGTGAACCCAAAAATGAGAGACCGGTAGCGAGTGCCGTGGTTACGACAACCTGAGCACTACCTAAGCCAAATACGGTGCGTCTCATTGCCCACAATCTGGGAAGAGAAAACTCCAGACCCAAACTGAACATAAGTAACACGACGCCGAGCTCGGCAACAGATTGCATCTGATGTTGACTAAACCAGTTGAAGCCAGCAGGACCACTGATAACGCCCGTGAGTAGATACGCCAAGATAGCAGGCAACCCAGCCCGTCTCAGCAGCGCAATCGAGATAATTGCCACCACAAGCATCAAAAGTATTTGAATAAGAAAACTGTGTTCCATGTAAATTTTGGCTCCAAGTCAAATAACTGACACATCATTTTTAGTACTGACTACAGAAAGATTAACTCAATGACAAATAAAGACAAATTTAATTAACAAAATTTTAGGCATACTAATTGCTAGTAAACATTCAATTAAGAGGTTTCTTAACCTCAGCAAGACAGGCATTGATGGAGTACTAATTATGGACTTTGGCTTAGCGACAGAGTTTTATCCCGAAGAGCATCAGTATCAACCCGAATTATACGGTGTTGATAATACTGAACTCGATTTAGTGGAAATTATTCAGCAACTACACGAAAGTTTAGATCCCAGGACAGTTTTTGCCTGTTTCGGCAAAGTCATGGGACAACACTTGCCTATGCATGGTGTAAAGCTCAACTACAAACACTATCAGTTTAGTTGGGGAAGACGTCAGGGGCTAGTTATAAAGCAGCAACTGGTATGCTCCGGTGAAGCGGCAAGCCTTCAATACAGCCTGAAGTCTCCTTTAACGCCCTCACAAGCTCAGCGATTGCAGTTACTGCAGACGCTCGTGCTCTTGCCACTGTTTAATGCCACCCAGTTCCATGAGATGTCTCAACAGGCCATGTATGACTCGCTCACTAAGCTAGGCAATCGCCACTATTATACCGAGAGCCTGAAGAAAGCCATTGCGACAGCCCAGCGTTATAGTAACGACCTCTCATTGATTGTGCTTGATTTAGATAATTTCAAGAAACTTAATGACCGTCATGGTCACCAATTTGGTGATAACGTGCTCTCTGAGTTTGGACAACTATTAACCGGCGCTATCCGAAATACCGATCAGGCATTTCGCATAGGCGGAGATGAATTTGTTGTCCTGGTACGCGGGGACAAGCAGGCCGCCAGCATCCTCTGCGAAAGAATATTAACCGCCATGTCATCGCTGCCTTTGTTTGAAAAGCATGGGATCCAAACCAGTTTAGGTGTTTCTCAATGGATAAACACAGAAGTCCCATCGGCACTGTATGAACGAGCCGACAGGGCACTGTATCGAGCCAAGGCGGCCGGTAGACAATGCTTCAGAGTTGACGGTGAGTAAAAGAGAAACTTAAGTTAAGGATCACGGTTTAAAGTGACGGTTCTGAAGCTTAAACCATCACCTGGGTTACGGCACATAAACGCCTTCTCAGTCCAATAACCGACGGCGCAGACCAACACGTTATTGTAAAAGATAAACGGCACCTTTTCTCGTTCCCAAGGAGGAATGCCAAACTCCTGCCATAACTTTTTGAGCTCCCGCCCTTTCTGCCGATTATGGGGAGAGCAACGCGTACTACCAACAATTGCAAAACGAACGGTTACCCTCTCATCTGCATTTGGAAAACGCACCCTATCGAGGGTGGCACAGTGACGAACCCCAAGCGATCTCACTTCTGAAACCCCAAAGCATAACTCAGCTTCACTATAGCCAGCTTTAACGCCATCACCCTGCTCTGTGAAGTCCGCTGATAGTAAAGAGCTTAAATCTAACTCGAGTAGCGGCGCTGTTATTCGGTCGGCTTTCTCAGATTCAATCGAGGAGAGATAAGCCCTCCCCCTGAAGCGTCTGACAAGAGTATCGCCTAATCTCAGCTCAACCTTAGCATCTTGTCTGGCATCGAGTAGCTGATTTAACACCTGCTCCAGTTGAACTTGGGATAAGGGTGCAAAGCCAAGATATTCGATATAGCCCCTGAGCAGCAAGAGCTGCCAATTGACACCTTGTTCTCTTAAGAGTGAGAGTTCCAGCGCGCTGCCACTCCCCTGGCTGACTTGCACAATATAGGAAGGTAAGCGTTTACTCACCTCCTCGTCGATAACGGCCTGCTGCTGAGCACATAAGGCAGCACTTCGGCTCGCCGTCACAGCAATAGAGTTCCAACGGGCCTTAAGTTTAGGAATGATCTCCAGACGCAAGAAATTACGGTCATATTTACTGTCTTGATTACTCTCGTCTTCGATATGATCGAGCGAGTCTCTGGCAGCCAGAGCTTCAATCTGTTCACGACTAACAGACAGTAGCGGCCTGAGTAGTTGTTTATTATTATCGAATACTTGCACCTCTCCCATAGCCGACAGGCCTTTAGGCCCCAGCCCTCGTTTAAGAGCAAGCAAAACCGTCTCTAATTGATCATCTAAGTGATGAGCGGTTAACAGAACATCACCCGGATCCATCAAGGAAGTTATCGCCTCATAGCGGGCATCTCGGGCCTGTGCTTCAACACTTAACCTGGGTCCAACTTTTACCTTGACCTGCTTTATTTCGATAGGCAGGTGATACTTAGCAGCCTGAGACTGACAATGGCTAACCCAAGTATCGGCATTTATGCTCAACCCATGATGGACATGCACCAACAAATAACGAAATTGAGGGTTTTGAGAGGCAAAGCCGGCCAACCCTTGTGCCAACACCTCTGAATCGACTCCGCCACTGTAAGCGAGTACTAACTGAGAGCCGGAGTCGACAGACGCCTTAGCGACACAGTCAGCAATTAAACTGCTGATATCAAATTCTGGGGCGAAAGTGCGATTACTCATCTTAAAAAAGGATCCTCACCTTACCGGCACCGGTTAAGGTCTCCAACGACAGCATCAACTCGTCGGTTGGGTTTACACGCCAACTCTCACCTAGTCTGAACTGAGCCTTGGCTTGAGGTTGCGCGTAATTAACGACCACGGGGACCGCGCCATTTTTCCAAGGTTCAACGGCTTCTTTAAATGTTTCCAACCAGGTCTGATCGATAGCTTCTGCATCTATATCGACCTCCACGCCACTGGCGAAATGACTTCTGGCCTCACCCATATCGATGATGTTTCTGGCAGTCATGCGGTTTCCACCGGAAAAATCATCGAAGCTCACCTCACCTTCGATAATTAGGATGCGGTCTTTTTCAAGCAGGTGATTAAACTTCTCGAACGCCTCGGTAAATAACATCACCTCTAAACGAGCACTCTTATCGTCCAGCGTCACAAGACCCATCTTAGAGCCACGTTTAGTCATCATCACACGCGTCGCGACCACTAAGCCCGCGGCCTTCATCGTCTTACCACGCTCGGTTGGATGCACATCCTTAAGGCGTCCCGACGTGTAATGCTTTAACTCTTTCAGGTACTGATTTATCGGGTGGCCCGTCAGATACAGGCCCAATGTCTCCCGCTCGCCTTCCAACCAGACTTTATCGGGCCAAGGCGTACACTCGACAAATTGCTGTTTCACATCTTCAGGATCGCTATTGAGCAAACCGAACATATCATGTTGACCGATAGCTTCTGCCTTAGCATTTTGATCCGCGGCTCTAATCGCCTCGGGCAGGGTCGCTAACATCGCGGCGCGATGAGGGCCTAGATTATCCAGGGCTCCGGCACAGATAAGCTTTTCCATGATGCGTTTATTGAGTTTTTTCAGATCCACGCGAGCGCAAAAATCAAACAGATCTTTAAATGGACCATCTTTTCGAGCCGACAAGATTGACTCTACCGGCCCATCACCGACCCCTTTAATGGCGCCGATACCGTAGACAATATTACCTTCATCATCGACGTTAAACTTTAGCAAGCCCTTGTTAACATCAGGCGGTAGCAGAGGCATTCCCATGCGCTCGCACTCATCGACTAAAATAACGATTTTATCAGTGTTATCCATATCGGCAGACATTACCGCCGCCATAAACTCGGCCGGATAATGAGTCTTCAGCCAGAGCGTTTGATAAGAGACCAGTGCATAGGCCGCGGAGTGAGATTTGTTAAAGCCGTAACCGGCGAATTTCTCCACCAGATCGAAGATCTTCATCGACAGTTCACCGTCGATGCCGTTATTAATCGCGCCCTCTTCGAAGGTACCACGCTGCTTGGCCATCTCCTCGGGTTTTTTCTTACCCATAGCACGACGGAGCATATCCGCCCCACCCAGCGAGTATCCAGCGAGAACCTGGGCGATCTGCATCACCTGCTCTTGATAGAGGATGATGCCGTAGGTAGGCTCGAGTACCCATTGCAGCGATTCATGTTGATATTCAGAGTCCGGGTAGGAGACCTCTTCACGGCCATGCTTACGCTCGATAAAGTTATCTACCATGCCCGATTGCAACGGGCCGGGACGGAACAGAGCTACCAGTGCAATCATATCTTCGAAGCAATCCGGCTGCAGGCGCTTAATCAGATCCTTCATACCCCGGGATTCAAGCTGAAACACCGCCGTCGTTTCATAACGTTGCAGTAATCTGAAACTGGCAGGATCGGTCAAAGAGATGGATTCGATGCGAACAGGATCTTTGCCCAATCTCTTCAGTTTAGGATTGATCATCTGCAGCGCCCAATCGATAATCGTCAGCGTTCTGAGTCCCAAGAAGTCGAACTTAACTAAGCCTGCGGTCTCGACATCATTCTTATCGAACTGAGTAACCGGGTTAAGCCCCTCTGAGTCACAATAAATTGGCGCGAAGTCGGTAATGGTGGTCGGTGAGATAACTACACCACCGGCGTGCTTACCCGCGTTACGTGTTACCCCTTCTAAAATGCGGCACATATCGATAAGGTCTTTCACCTCCTCATCGGCGTCGTATGACTCCTGCAACGCAGGTTCGACCTCGAACGCCTTAGCCAAGGTCATACCGGGTTCGGCGGGTACCATTTTCGATATCCGGTCGACAAAACCATAGGCATGCCCCAACACTCGGCCCACATCACGAATAACCGCCTTTGCCGCCATAGTACCGAAGGTGATGATCTGCGATACCGCATCACGGCCATAAAGCTCGGCAACATGGTCAATCACCTCATCACGCCTATCCATACAGAAATCGATATCGAAATCCGGCATAGAGACACGTTCGGGGTTCAAGAATCGCTCGAATAGCAGTTCATATTCCAGAGGATCGAGATCGGTAATTTTGAGGGCATATGCCACCAAAGAGCCGGCACCGGAGCCACGACCCGGACCGATAGGAATATCGTTATCTTTACCCCACTGAATAAACTCCATCACGATGAGAAAGTAACCGGGGAACCCCATCTGGTTAATCACCTTAAGCTCAATGTCCAGACGCTCATCATACTTAGGCCGCTTCTGTGCCCTAACTTCAGGGTCAGGAAATAAAAATTCTAACCTCTCCTCCAAACCTTTAACTGACACATCGACCAGGAAATCTTCAATCGTAAGATCGCCTGTAGGGAAGTTAGGCAAGAAATATTCGCCGAGCCGTACGGTGACATTGCAGCGCTTAGCTATCTCAACGGTATTCTCAATCGCTTCGGGAATGTCTTCAAATAGCTCACACATCTGCTCACTACTTTTGAAATATTGCTCGGCGCTGTATTTCTTCGGACGGCGAGGATCGGCCAAGGTAAAACCATCTGAAATAGCCACACGAATTTCATGGGCCTCAAAAAACTCAGGACTATTGAAGACCACCTGATTCGTGGCGACAACGGGTAAACCTTTCTCGGTAGCAAGATCTACCGCCATATGCAGATAGCGCTCCTCATCGGGTCGACCGGTGCGCAATAACTCCAGATAATAACGTTCAGGAAAATGAGTCTGGTAAAACTCGACTAAAGATTCGACTTGACCATGGTTGCCTTTTAACAGCGCCTTACCAATATCGCCCTGCCGGCCTCCGGAGAGCAAGATGAGTCCTTCATTGTAGTTAGCCAACCACTCATGGTCGATGACCGCCTTGTCGTCGAGATGCCCTCTGAGATAAGCGTCGCTTATCAATAAGGTTAAATTTTTATAGCCGTCATTATTCATGGCCAGAACGGTAATGGCACAGAATTCCTTCTCTATCCCGGGTACCTTAACCCAAAAATCTGCACCGATTAGTGGCTTAATCCCGGCTCCGTGACAAGCGCCATAGAACTTTACCAGCCCGCATAGGTTAGTCTGATCGGTCAGTGCCACAGCAGGCATACCGAGCTCTGTTACTTTCCCAATGATGGGTTTAACCTTTGCCAAACCATCTGACATAGAAAAATCACTGTGAACACGCAGATGCACGAAGCGGGGATCAGACATAGTACCTATTACTTTTTAATTGGGGGATAAATCAGATTTAGCTGAGATTAACAGAGTCAATCTCACCAAGCTAGCTTACTCGTTACAGTAAGAGCGAATTGCGGTTATATGCAGGCTCAACTCAAACTACCGCTTACTTTTTAGCGAGACGTTCTTTCACCGGACGGAAGCTTTTACGATGTTCAGCCAGCACGCCATGTAACGCTAATGCTTCAAAATGTGCCTTCGTTGGGTACCCTTTATGTTTGGCAAAACCATATTGAGGATATTCCATATCGAGTAGATCCATCTCTCTGTCACGGATCACTTTGGCAACGATAGAGGCGGCACTAATCCCGGCAACTAACCCATCGCCTTTAATAATGGCGTGGCTCTCGATATTTGTAACCGTGTCTTCGCCATGGGAAAAAGCGGGAGTACGATTACCATCGACCAAAACACTTGTCGGTGCCATCTCCAAACCAGCAACGGCTCGCTGCATGGCTAACATGGTCGCATGCAAGATATTAAGCTCATCTATCTCATCCGGCGATGCATAACCGATACTGATAGCCAGTGCCTTTTCGTGGATCTCAGTAAACAGGGCTTCTCGCTTCTTCTCGGAGAGTTTCTTTGAATCATTTAAGCCGACAATGGGCTCAGCCGGATCAAGGATAACCGCAGCGGTAACGACATTACCGACCAAGGGGCCGCGCCCCACTTCATCGACTCCGGCATACAATCCCGCAGTTAGGGTTTCAACTTGCTCGGTAGTGATATCTTTAAATACAGCCATAAATAATTCCCAACTCCTATCGAGGGTAAAATACTACTGGATCAGTTTAATGACAGCTTCTGCTGCACGTTCACTGGCATTACACTTCAGCGCCTTGTGTAGCTGCATAAACTTCTCCTTCATCGGTGAGAAGTCGCAGTCCAACTGCTCAGAGATGGCGTCGGCAATCAAAGATTCGGTGCAATGCTCTTGTATCAGCTCAGTCACCAAGGTCTCACCCGATAACAGGTTAGGTAAGGAGTATTGGTCAATTTGCATCATACCCTTGGCTATCTTATAGGTGATAGGGCTCACCCGATACGCCACAACCATGGGACGCTTGACCAGCATAGCTTCTAACGTCGCAGTGCCCGATGCAAGCAAGATGCAGTCAGCAGCAGCCATCACTTCCCGGGAGTGGCCTTCGATTAAGGTGATCTCAAGGTCGGGGGCATGGAGTTTCAGTGCCTGTTCAAATTGATCACGGCGCTTCTGGTTAACTAATGGTGTCACGAAACGAATATCCGGATATCGCTGCTTAATAAGACTGGCAGCCTTAACGAAAGGCTCGGCCAACTGTTTCAGCTCGCCGCCTCGGGAGCCGGGAAGCACGGCTAAATACTCAGCGTCGGTATCCAACCCCAATAATTTACGGGCAGCAGCCTTGTCGCTAATTAAAGGGATGTCGTCGGCTAATGTGTGACCGACAAATGTACATGGGACATCATGCTTATCATAAAAAGCTTTTTCAAAAGGCAGCAGTGACAGCACCATATCGGTAGCCTTGGCTATCTTAAAGATGCGTTTAGGACGCCAGGCCCAAACTGAGGGGCTAACGTAGTGAACCGTTTTAATGCCCCTTGCTTTAAGTTTTAACTCTAATCCAATATTGAAATCCGGGGCATCGATACCGATAAAACACTCAGGTTTTATCGAACAGATCTCATCGATTAAGGTTTTACGGACTTTCAACAGGCGCGGTAAGCGAGAAAGCACTTCAACAATTCCCATTACAGCAAGCTCTTCGAACGAGAAGATAGACTCAAAACCCAACGCTTCCATACGTGGGCCACCTATTCCGACAAAACGCGCATCTGGATATTGGTGTTGCAATGCTTTAATTAATCCTGCGCCTAAGATATCTCCGGAGAGCTCTCCGGCAACCATAGCAAAAGTGGGGTGTGTTGTTTCACTCATAGGATCAGATCTTAGGTTACGTTATAAAAAAGGGGTTAATAGTCATCTATATCAGCATACGAACAGATCAGAACATCTATTACTTCTGAATAACTACCGCAGATAGGTATAAAGCAAAGAGCCCGTTATTAACGGGCTCCAATATTCGGCTGTTAGCGAATAATACCGCGGCTGGACTTGGAGACAAAATCGATCATAAACTTTACTTGTTCATCATCTGACTCTTCCGATAACGCTGCGATAGCCTCATCGACAGTCAAGCTCTTGCGGTACAGCGTCTTATAGGCACGACGGACCGCCATCTGGCTCTCTTTCGAGAAACCACGACGCTTCATGCCTTCACTGTTCAATCCGCGTGGGATCCCGGGTTGACCCGAAGCCATCACAAACGGTGGGACATCTTGAAGGATCAAGGAGTAACCCGCTGTAAACGCATGAGCACCGATATGTACAAACTGATGCACACCCGTCAAGCCACCAAGAATGGCCCAATCACCAACATGTACATGTCCGGCAATTGACGCATTGTTTGACATGATGACGTTGTTACCAACGACACAGTCATGAGCGATATGCACATAAGCCATAAACAGATTGTTTGAGCCGATACGAGTCTCACCCTTATCTTGGGTCGTTCCACGATGAATCGTCACCGATTCACGAATGATATTATTATCACCCATGATGAGTCGCGTAGCTTCGCCTGCATACTTTTTATCTTGGCAATCTTCACCTACCGAGGCAAACTGAAAAATTTTATTGCCTTTGCCGATAACCGTTGGGCCCTTAACTACCACATGGGAGCTCAACCAACAGTCATCACCAATCTCGACATCTGCACCAATATAGGTCCATGGGCCGATAGTGACATTATTACCAATTTTGGCATCAGGATGAATATACGCTAATTTATCTATCACTTTTTGATCTCTCTGCGAGCACACATGATTTCCGCCGAGCAAACTAACTCGCCGTCAACCTTAACTACACCAGTAAACACCCCAATCCCACGGCGTTCTTTTACCATTTTCACTTCAAAGTGTAACTGATCACCGGGCTCGACAACTCGCTTAAAACGCGCCTTATCGATACCGGCAAAATAGTACAAGGAATCATCAGTGACAGCAGCTTCCATCGTCTTGTAAGCCAACAAGCCTGTTGCCTGCGCCATCGCTTCCAGAATTAATACACCCGGCATCACTGGTTGGATCGGGAAATGTCCCTGGAAGAAAGGTTCATTGATAGTGACGTTCTTGATCGCATGAAGCGTCTCACCCGGAGTATAGTCTAATACACGATCTATCAATAAAAATGGGTACCTATGGGGCAAAGAGTTCATGATTTCTTTGATATCCATGGTATTTAATTGATTTGACACTAATTTTTCCTTAATCCGCCTTTAGGCAGTTAATCTTCTGTTGGTACACTTTTTTCAAGTTTTTTAACACGCTGAAAAAGCTCGTCCAGTTGTCTGAAACGAACCGTATTTCGACGCCATAATTTATTGTCCATGGCGATAGTAGCTGAGCTATAGACGCCACGCTCACGAATAATACTGGTGACATTGGTCGCACCAGAAATATGGGTGCCATCGGCTACGCTTAAATGGCCCGCAACTGCACTGTTTCCACCTATGATACAGTACTTACCAATCCGGGTACTTCCTGCGATGGTAGAGTTGCCGGCAATGGCGGTATTTTCACCGATAACATCGTTATGAGCGATCTGAACCTGATTATCGAGTATCACACCGTCATGGATCTCAGTGTGCTCAATCGCGCCTCGGTCGACCGTAGTGCTGGCACCGATTTCGACACGGTCCCCCACTCTAACGCCACCAGTCTGTGGAATTTTAATCCATTGACCGCGCTCATTGGCATAGCCAAAACCATCGGAACCAATCACGGCACCTGAATGGATAATACAGTCCTGTCCAAGGTGAACATCATGATAGATGGTGACATTCGCCCACAGACGTGTGCCTGAGCCTAAGATACTATCTTGGCCGACGACCGAGCCTGCGCCAATTTGTACCCGTTCACCAAGGATGACATTTTCACCGATAACAACATTAGCGCCAAGGGCAACATCTTCACCCAGCTTAGCCGTCGGATGAATAATTGCTGATGGATGAATGCCTACCGCTGCTTTTGGCGTGGTATCTAATAACTGAGAGACACGTGCAAAACCAACATATGGGTCACTTAAAATGATCGCGTTACCTGAGTAACCATCGACCTCTTTAGGAGAGATCAACACCGCACTCGCTTGGGTTGACTCCAATTGAGCACGATATTTTGAATTGGCTAAAAAAGAGAGTTGGCCCGCTCCGGCATTCTCCAAGGTCGCAACACTGGTAATAACCAGTGTCTCATCACCTTGAATATCGGCGCCAAGCTCAAGAGCCAACTCTTTTATGGTGTAGCTTTTCATCAATAATTAGCCTTTGCCATTAACCTTTGCTTAGAGCATCGACAACTTTGCTGCTGATATCGGCAGTTGGCTTAACATAGATAACTGCGCCACGTTGAAGCACCATGTCGTAGCTTTCAGCTTCTGCAATCTTGTTAATCGCTTGCTGAACTTTAACTAAAAGCTTGTTCTGCTCTTCACCCTGACGACGACGCATATCTTCATCAAGAGCCTTACCCTTAAGCTGTAACTCAGACTTCATAGACTCCATCTTACGAACCATCTCAGTCTTCTGAGATTCGCTCATAAGCGCACCATCACGTTGCTGCTTCTCTAGCATGCCGCGCAACTCTTCCTGCATCTTCTGAACACTGGCAACACGGTCACCAAACTCAGTTTTAAGAGTTTTGCTTACCGCTTCACGCTGTGGTAATTGCTCGAAAACGGCTTGCATATCAACGACTGCAATTTTCTCGGCTTGAGCCGCAATAGGTGCAGCAAGAAGAACCAAAACCATCATCGCGCGATTAAACATCTTTTTCAAAATAGACTCCTTTAATTCAGCAAAACTTGCCGATTATTCTTAATTTAACTTAGTTTTAATTTAGAAAGTTTTACCAATATTGAACGAGAAGATCTCAGTCTCATCATCCTCGTATTCCTTAATTGGCCAAGCAAGACTAAACACCATAGGTCCCATCGGTGACAGCCATTGTACGCTCATACCCGCAGATGCACGGATCCGGCTCGGATCGGCGTAATCTTCAAGCTTATCAAACTCGTGTGCAGGAAGATAACGATATGAGTCATAGTCAAACTCGGTATCCCATACGTTACCGGCATCGACGAAGAAGCTGGTTCGTACTGAATTGGTGTAAGCCTCATCCAAAAATGGCGTTGGCACAATCATCTCAATGCTGGCTGTTGCAATCGCATTACCACCGATTGAACGTCCATCGCTGACCTGAATCGAGTTAGGATCGCCCGGCAAATAACAGCCAGAGCCCGAAGGATCCGGAGAACATGGCTCGCTACCACGATAAAGGTAGAACGAACGTGGGCCTACTGAGTTCGACTTGAAGCCACGTAAGGAACTACTACCACCTGAGTAATAGTTTTCCCAGAAAGGTAATATCTGGTCGTTATCATTAAACTGACCGTACCCATTTCCGTAACCCACACGCGCCTTCGTCAGCATAACAAAGCTGTGACTGCGATTGATTGGGAAGTAGAAGCTGGTATCAAAATCTGCCTTAAAGTATTGCAGATCTGAACCTGGTATTGTCATCTTAGTGCTTAAGCGCTGAGACGAGCCATCCGATGGGAAGGTGCCTCGGTTAAGCGTACTACGATACCAACCTAAGTTAGCCTCGAAGTTATCGAAGGCCAGATCGGCATTCGGATCGTCTGCGTCACGATAGATGTTATAGAAGCGCAGCGCCTGCTCATAGGCAGAAATCTCAGAGATCGAGTTATGTCGGTAGCCAATACCACCGTTAAGTCGATTGGTTTCGTTGATTGGGAAACCTGAGTTAAGCGCAATACCATAAGAGCTGTTCTTATAGCGCTCGAGGTTGGCCTCATTAGCGTCAAACTCGTTCCAGTAGATACTACCGCCTAAACTGACACCATCTTTAGTAAAATATGGATCGGTATAAGAGACCGTCACGTTCTTCGAATACTTGTTAGTATTTAAGTTAATCCCGGCCTGGTTCCCCGTACCCAGGAAGTTACTCTGCTGCACACCAAACTGAAGACTCAAACCTGATTCAGTACCATAACCGACACCGGCATTAAATGAACCCGATGGTTGCTCTTTTACGTTGAACGCAACATCGACTAGATCATCAGTGCCTGGCACTTGCACCGTTTCGGTATCGACAGTTTCAAAGTAACCTAAACGGTTCAGGCGGGCTTTCGATTGCTCTACCTGCGCCGAGTTTAACCAGGCGCCTTCCATCTGACGAAGCTCACGGCGCAATACTTCATCTTTGGTGACCTGATTACCCGCAAAGTTGATGTTACGTACATAAACGCGTTTACCCGGCTGAATATTAACGTTGAGAGTCACTTCTTTGGTCTCATCATTAATTTCAGGATAGGTCTTAACTTCCGGATAGGCATAACCGAAACGGCCCAGATACTTGCCATACATCTCTTCGGCAAATGTCACATCGGCGCCGTTATACATGTCTCCCTCTTTAATAGGAAGAATAGCCGCCATTACCTTCTCACGTCCCATCAGGTCGCCAGTCAGGTTAACTTCTTTAACCTTATACTGCTCGCCCTCATCGACATTGATTGTGATATACAGACCCTTACGGTCAGGCGTCATCGCAACTTGTGTCGAAGTGACATCGAAGCGAATATAACCACGGTTATGGTAAAAAGACTTTACGGTCTCGAGATCGGCTTGAAGTTTCTGTTTCTGATAGCGGCGCTCGCCAAACAGATCCCACCAGGCGACATAATCTTTAAGCTCCAGCATGCCGATAAGCTCAGCATCGGAGAAAACTTCATTGCCAACTACGTTGATCTGTTTGATCTCTGCGGCCAAACCTTCGGTAAAGTTAAACTTTAGCTCGACACGATTACGAGGCAAGTTAATAACCTGAGCTTCAACTTTCGCTCCGTATTTACCCACACCATAATAGAAATCCTGAAGACTCTTCTCGATACCCGATAACATGGTACGGTCTAATGACTCACCGACCTTAACTCCGGAGCCGTCTAGACTCTCCTGAAGCTGTTCATCTTTGATATCTTTGTTGCCTTCAAATGTCACTGTACTGATCGTCGGTCTCTCTTTGACCGTAACCACCAACACACCACCATCACGACTCACTTCGATATGTTCGAAGTTAGTCGAGGCATACAAGCTTTTAATTGCTTGTTGGAGTTTAACTTGATCAACCGTATCACCGACCTTAACTGGAATGGTCAGTAGCGCGGCACCAAGAGCTACACGCTGTAACCCTTGCACTTGTATATCGGTTACTTCAAAAGGTTGGAATGTTTCTGCCCAACCGTTCCCTGATAAAGACGCACCGACTAATACCATCGAGGCAAAAAGTTTATTCAATCTCATAGAGCGCTTCTAGTTATGTGTGTGTCCTTGCTCAGAGTCGGGAGAAATCGTTGAAAAGCGCAACGCTCATCAACATTAGCAGCATCGCTGCCCCAAATCTGAATCCAATTTCCTGTATCTTCTCGGGTACAGGCCTGCCTGTGATCACTTCAACGAAGTAATATAACAGGTGTCCACCATCGAGCACCGGCAAAGGCAGTAAATTAATAATGCCTAAGTTTACGCTGATCAATGCGAGGAAACCTAAAAAGTAAACCAAACCATAGTTAGCACTACTTCCTGCACCTTGTGCAATCGATATTGGTCCACTTAAATTCTTCACCGACACATCGCCGGTGACCAACTTGCCAATCATCTTAATGCTGACGACGACAAGTTGCCATGTTTTATCTGCTGCAACGCCAAATGACTCAACGAAACCATACTCTAGCTGTAGTTTCATATTCTCAGGCCATTGGGCCTGAGTAGGAGCGACACCAATCACCCCCTCCATCTGTCCTTGGGCGTTTTCTCGCGCTTGAGGTATTACTTTATACTGTAATTGCTCGCCATCCCGTCTCACCGTGAGCTGTACGGCTTGGTTAGGTGAAGACTTAATGGTAGCGACAAAATTATCCCACTCTCCGTAGGGTTCGCCATTGAGGGCGACTAACGTATCATCCACCTGAATACCGGCCGCGGCCGCTGCACCATCGGGGGAAACTAAACCTAAGGTAGGGGTGATCTCAGGCCTGAAGATGTCTAAGCCCAAAGAGGTTATCGGGGATTCCTTTTCAGGATCAAACTGCCAATTTCTGGTGTCTAAGGTGTATGAGCTGCCTGTTACTGACTGGCCAGAATCGGAGTAATCGGTGCTACGACTCAGTGGAGATACTGAGATATCGATCTTAGGGTCACCAATATGTCCCACTAGGGCATAGGTCACCTCTTCCCAGTTCCTCACGCTTTTACCACCGACAGAGGTGATGAGCATAGGCTCTTCAACTTGGATCTGAGCCGCCGGAGTGTTGAGTTGGGTCGATTCTATAACCGGCTTCAATGATGGCACGCCGATTAAATACATAAAATAGAGAGCAAAGATAGCAAAGATAAAATTCGCTAAGGGACCCGCTGCGACAATTGCAATTCGTTTCCACACACTTTTGCGATTAAACGCCTGATCTTTTAGTTCATCAGGCACTTCCTCGACGCGTTCGTCGAGCATTTTGACATAGCCACCCAGTGGGATCATAGCAAGCACGTATTCCGTGCCGTCTTGCCCTACTTTTCGCCAAATCGCTCTACCAAAGCCGATAGAGAAACGCTCGACTTTAACACCGCAACGTCTGGCAACCCAAAAGTGACCATATTCGTGTGCCGTGATCAGCATGCCTAAAGCGATAACAAAGGAACCCAAGTTCCATAAAAAATCTATCATTCCCTTCCTCAGAGATTATTTAAATTTTCTTAACCCATTCTGCAGCATAACTGCGCGATTGAAGATCTAACCTAAGAATATCTTCAATGCTGTCCAACGACTGCGGTGCAACCTGACTTAAACAAGCTTCGTTTACTTTAGCAATATCGGTAAACTTAATCTTGTTATCTAAAAATGCCTGGACAGATATTTCGTTAGCGGCATTGACTACCGTAGTCGCTTCTTGCCCCTGCTTGCAAGCTTCCATAGCCAATGCTAAACAGGGGAAACGATTGAAATCGGGTTCTAAGAAGCTTAACTGTCCGACTTTGAAAAAGTCTAAAGGTTCAACTCCGGAGAGAATTCTTTGCGGGTACGCCATGCAGTGAGCGATGGGCGTACGCATATCTGGATTACCCAATTGAGCTAAAACTGAGCCATCTAAATATTGCACCATAGAGTGAATGACACTCTGTGGGTGAATAACCACTTTTAGCTGCTCATCAGTTGCATTAAACAACCAGCGAGCCTCTATATACTCCAGGCCCTTATTCATCATAGTCGCTGAATCGACAGAGATCTTACGCCCCATCGACCAATTCGGATGTTTACAAGCCTGTGCAGGAGTCATTGAGGGCAGCGAAGAGAGCTCAGAGGTTAAAAATGGACCACCGGATCCTGTCAGGAGAATATGAGAAACACCGGCTTTTTCCAGTTCACAGTAACCCATGTTGCTCTGCATCGACTCAGGAAGCGCCTGAAAAATCGCATTGTGTTCGCTATCGACAGGAAGCACTTGAGCCCCCGAACGTCTCATCTCCTCAATAAAGAGTCGACCAGACATGACTAATGATTCTTTATTGGCGAGCAGTACACGTTTGCCGGCTCTAACCGCCGCTAATGTCGGCATCAGACCCGCTGCGCCGACAATCGCGGCCATCACACTATCTACACAGCTTGCACTGACGATATCATTGAGTTGATCTTCGCCGGTGGTTATTTCCACATTCAGACTTGCCGGTAATCTCTGCTTGAGTGATTTAGCCGCTTGCCCATCGACCATATGGGCGATTTGAGGTCTATGTGTCTCACACAAGGCGAGCATCTTATCGACATTGGTATTCGCGACCAAGGCATACACGCTGTAGGCATCAGGATTGCTTTCTATGACACTTAACGTACTCGTACCAATAGAACCAGTCGCACCTAAAATTACCATTCTCTGCATGGGTTACATCCAAAATGCAATATATATAAGGGTAAATACAGGCAGTGCGGCAGTTAAACTATCGATACGATCGAGTATCCCCCCATGCCCGGGTAAAATGGTTCCCGAATCTTTAATTTCGGCTACACGTTTAAACATACTCTCGGACAGATCGCCGACAGCGGAAACCAATGCAACAAACAGGGTGACAACGACAACCAGCCCAAGCTCTTGTTCGGGAGAAGCGGTCATAACACCAAAAACAATAATCATGCTGGTTGCCAAACCACCCAGTAAGCCTTCAATGGTTTTAGCCGGACTCACATTGGGCATCAGCTTGTGTTTACCTAATGCTTTCCCCGCAAAATATGCGCCGGAGTCGGTCGCCCAGACGACGAGCATAACCAAGAAGACTAATGTTCCACCGTAATAGGGATCCGCCTCAGAGCTTAATCCCTTCAAAGCGACCAATGCGGCGAAGCAGGGGATTAGGGTCAACTGGCCAAACATCGACTTGAACATATGGCTTTTTTGCCACATCGCCGAACTCTTAGGAAATGAGAGGACCAAAAGAAAAGAGACTGCCCACCACATAGCACCGATTAAGATAACCGAGAGGTAAACAGGATGAAGGTGCCCTTTAAACCAAAGCTCATCCGTAGGCACAAAAATATTCAGTGCTAGCAGTAAAACGCCTATGGTAATAGTAAAACTCCATTGCGTTATCTGACAGCGTTTATCGATTATCTGTCCCCACTCCTTGGCCGCAATAAGGAATACAGGGATCAACACCCATGAAAAGTACTCCGTAGGAAGCCAAAATATAGCTCCCAAAACCAAGGGAATTAACCAGATTGCTGTTATTATTCGTTGTTTTAGCAAAAAATATCCCTCTAAAATTTATTTCTGAGCCTGCATAGATTCGATCTGGCATCCCGTTAAGCCAAAACGGCGTTGACGAGATGCAAAAGTGGCTACCGTCTGCCTGAATGCATTTTCATCAAAATCCGGCCATAACGTATCGGTAAACACCAACTCTGCATAGGCAGCCTGCCATAAAATGAAATTACTGATACGGAAGTCCCCACCAGTACGGATCATTAAATCAACTTCGGGTTGATTTTGCATGCATAAATGTTCATTTAACGCCTCTTCGGTGAACTGACTGCTGGTCATTTCACCAGACTCGACCTTTTTCGCTAAAGCTGCCGCGGCCTGCATGATATCCCAGCGGCCGCCATAGTTAGCCGCAACGTTAAGAATCAAATCGGAGTTATCGGCAGTTTTCGCCTCGGCCGATGCGATCTGCTTCTGCAAACGCTCGGGGAAACGACTAATATCCCCTATGATATTCAGCCTTACACCATTTTTATGCAGTAATTTAATCTCGCGCTGTAGAACAGTAAAAAACAGTTCCATCAACAGCGTGACCTCTTTATCGGGTCTACGCCAATTTTCACTCGAGAAGGCAAACAGTGTTAGCGAGTCTATTCCCATCTCTCTGGCAGTGCTAACGACACGACGAACCGCCTTCACACCGGCTCGGTGCCCCATCACTCTAGGTTTCCCTTGTGCCTGTGCCCAACGCCCGTTTCCATCCATGATGATGGCTACGTGTTTGGGTGTTGACAGCTTGACAAGTTCAGCGACCTCCTCAGGAGTGAATTCTGAACTAGATTGGGAGTCGATTGACATCTATTACAACCCTTAAAATAGACAAACGCCGTGTAGTATACCGCTACACGGCGTCTGAACTCTAGTTTCTTAGTCCTAGATTAGACTTCCATCAACTCTGCTTCTTTTGCAGTCAATATTTCATCGATAAGCTTGATGTGAGCATCGGTGAATTTCTGAACTTCATCTTCAGTACGACGAACATCATCTTCAGTACACTCTTTCTCTTTTTCAAGAGATTTAACGTCTGAGTTCGCATCACGACGAACGTTACGCACTGCAATACGACCATTTTCAGCTTCGGCGCGAACGACTTTAATCAAGTCTTTACGACGCTCTTCCGTTAATGCCGGAAGTGGAATACGGATTGTCGCACCCGCAGACATAGGGTTAAGTCCAAGGTCTGAACTCATAATTGCCTTTTCAACGGCTTGGATCATAGTACGATCGAAAACATTGACAGCAAGAGTGCGTGAATCTTCAATCGATACATTACCGACTTGCTTAAGCGGCGTCATTGAACCGTAATAAGAGACTTTAATTGTATCTAATAGGCTTGGGTGTGCACGACCAGTACGAACTTTTGCCATTTGAGTCTTAGTGGATTCAACACACTTGGCCATACGTGCTTGAGCATCTTGTTTGATTTCGTTTATCACGATAAATATCCTTTCTAATTCACTAATTGCTTATTCTTTTATTGAACACTCAACTTCAGCTACCGGAGTCAGTATCACTCGGCTGATTGAGCCTTGATCATTGTACCTTCCTGCTCACCCATTATTACACGACGAAGGGCGCCAGGCTTATTCATATTAAATACCCATAGTGGCATATTGTGATCTCTTGCCATAGTAAATGCGGCCAGATCCATCACCTTTAATTCTTTGTCGAGCACTTCATCGTAACCCATTTCATCGTACTTTACTGCATCTGGGTTCTTAACTGGGTCATCTGAGTATACACCATCGACTTTAGTGCCTTTCAATACGACTTCTGCTTCAATTTCAATACCACGAAGACACGCGGCAGAATCTGTGGTGCAGAAAGGGTTACCCGTTCCCGCAGCAAAAATAACAACACGACCGGACTTTAATAAGCTAATTGCTTCAGCCCAGTTATAATCATCACACACGCCCTTCAATGGAATAGCAGACATCAGTCGTGCATTGACATAAGCACGGTGCAAAGCATCACGCATCGCTAAGCCATTCATCACAGTTGCAAGCATACCCATATGGTCACCAACGACGCGGTTCATGCCAGCTTGTGCCAGTCCTTCGCCACGAAATAGGTTCCCACCACCGATAACAACACCTACCTGAATGCCGAGCTCAACCAGTTCTTTAATCTCCTGAGCCATACGATCTAATACTTTAGCATCGATGCCAAAGCCTTCCTCGCCCATCAAGGCTTCGCCACTTAATTTTAGAAGAATACGTCGAAATGCAGGTTTAGGATTCGTGCTCATTTTTATTGTCCTGAATTGATGCCGATAGGGAAATATATACGATAAGACCGCAGCAAATGCTACGGCCTTAGGGGTGCGTTACATAAGGAGATTAAGCCTTAGTAGCAGCGATTTGTGCAGCTACTTCAGCAGCAAAATCTTCTTCTTTCTTCGCGATACCTTCGCCAACTTCTAAACGTACGAAGTTTGAAACGCTAGCGCCTTTCTCTTTAAGAATTGCACCAACAGTTTTCTTAGGCTCCATGATGTAAGCCTGACCAGTTAGAGAGATCTCACCGGTAAACTTCTTCATACGACCGATAACCATCTTCTCAGCGATCTCAGCAGGCTTGCCTTCGTTCATAGCGATTTCGATCTGAAGCGCTTTCTCTTTTTCAACAAGATCAGCAGGAACATCTTCAGGGTTCACGAACTCAGGCTTAGAAGCAGCAACATGCATTGCGATGTGCTTTAGCGTTTCTTCGTCAGCTTCACCGGCAACAACAACACCGATACGCTCACCGTGACGGTAAGAAGAAAGGTTTGCACCGTCGATGTACTCAACGCGACGAACGTTGATGTTTTCACCGATTTTAGCAACCAATGCAACACGAGTCTCTTCGAACTGTGCTTTCAAATCTTCGATAGTAACTTTAGAAGCTGTAGCTACTTCTAGAACAGCGTTAGCAAATGCTAGGAAGTTTGCATCTTTTGCAACGAAGTCAGTTTGGCAGTTAACTTCTAAAAGAGCAGCGAAACCTTCGCCATTCTTAATAAGAATAGTACCTTCAGCAGCGATGTTACCCGCTTTCTTAGCAGCCTTTGCAGCACCGCTCTTACGCATGTTATCAATCGCTAGCTCGATGTCACCAGCAGTTTCAGTCAATGCTTTTTTACAGTCCATCATGCCAGCGCCAGTGCGGTCACGAAGTTCTTTAACTTGGGCAGCAGTAATTGCCATTGTTAAATCCTCTACAGATAATTCTACAAATTCGTTAGATATAAAACAGGGGCCTTTAAGGCCCCTGTTCACCAATCACATATCTTGGTTAATAAGGGAGATGAAACTCATCAGCCTTATTATTCAGCTTCGACGAAACCGTCTTGCTCAGCCTGTACAGCTAGATCTTGACCACGGCCAGCTTTAGCAGCTGTCGCAACAGATTCAGTGTACAAACGGATTGAACGCATTGCGTCATCGTTACCAGGAACGATGTAGTTGATACCATCTGGTGAAGAGTTAGTATCAACAACAGCTACAACTGGAATACCTAAGTTGTTAGCTTCTTTAATAGCGATATGCTCATGGTCAGCACCGATAACGAAGATAACGTCAGGTAGGCCGCCCATGTTCTTGATACCACCAAGAGATTTTTCTAATTTCTCAAGCTCGCGAGTACGCATTAGCGCCTCTTTCTTAGTAAGCTTGTCGAAAGTACCGTCTACAGACTGGCTCTCAAGGTCTTTAAGACGCTTGATTGATTGACGAACTGTTTTCCAGTTAGTCAACATGCCGCCTAACCAGCGGTGATCGACGTAGAACTGCTCACAAGAGATAGCAGATTCTTTGATAGCTTCGCTTGCAGCACGCTTAGTACCAACAAAAAGAACTTTACCTTTCTTTGATGCAACATTGCTGATGAAAGCAAGTGCTTCATTGAACATAGGTACAGTGTGCTCAAGGTTGATGATGTGAACACCATTACGAGCACCGAAGATGAAAGGCTTCATCTTTGGGTTCCAGTAACGAGTCTGGTGACCGAAGTGAACACCGGCTTGTAGCATGTCGCGCATTGAAACTGTAGTCATTTTATTACCTTAAATTGTTAGGGGTTAGACCTCCACGCTTCCCATATCTTCGACCTATATAGGCACCCCGAAGAATGTGTCGAAACGTGTGTGATTTAGTATTTAATAAATAGCCATGTATAATGGCCGTCATCTTAGCTTTAACCGCTTTAACATTTTGCTTGAATCTCCATCCAATTGAATATAATTCTATTGAGTCGAGAGTATCTTGCATCCGCGAAAGACAGGTTAGAGTCAAACATAACGGCGCGCTTTATACCATATTAAGAGAGCAAACACAAATTTTCGCTCTTTTTTGCTGTAAAATATGCTCGCCGAAATCGCCATAAAAAGACACTGAGAGACAGTTAAATGAGTATAGTGATAAAGAGTGCAGAAGAGATCGAGAAAATGCGTGCGGCTGGCAAATTAGCGGCCGACGTTTTAGAGATGGTGGCACCTTTTGTTAAGGTTGGTGTTACAACAGATGAGTTAAACGATATCTGCGCAAAATTTACAGAAGATCATGGCGCAATCTCAGCCCCTCTCGACTATCACGGTTTTCCGAAGTCTATCTGTACTTCAATCAATGAAGTGATCTGCCATGGGATCCCAAGTTCCCGCGCGCTAAAAGATGGCGATATTATTAATATCGACATCACGGTCATCAAAGATGGTTACCACGGCGACACTTCAAAGATGTTTTTGATTGGTGATGTCAGCGCTAAAGATACTCGCCTATGCCGCATTGCTCAAGAGAGCCTCTATGCCAGCATACGTAAAGTTCGTCCGGGTATGAAACTCGGCGAAATTGGTACCATAGTTGAGAAGTTTATTAAGACTAAGAAAACAGGACTCGAGAAATACAGCATAGTAAAAGATTACTGCGGCCACGGTATTGGTGCAGGTTTCCATGAAGAGCCTCAGGTCATGCATTATAAGAACAGCGATAAAACGGTTCTGCGTCCTGGTATGTGCTTCACTATCGAACCTATGATCAACGCCGGTCGCCACACTTGTATTCTCGATAAAGAAGATAACTGGACAGTAACGACCTCAGATGGTAAAAAATCAGCTCAATGGGAACACACACTGCTGATCACTAAGACCGGAGTCGAAGTACTTACTCTTCGTGAGGAAGAGGACTTTCCAAGAGTGATTAATCACTAATTAATCCGCACTGGCTTAACTGTTTGTACGTTAAGCCAGTGAACCAACCAGCTCAAGGGAATCGATGACCACGGAACCAGCTCAACTAGCCAAAGCTCAGCTCCTCTCGCAAAACCACGATCTCCTTACCCGCTTTCGTCATGAGGAATCGATCAAAAACCTAGTCGCACAACGATGCCAATTCGTCGATGAATTGTTACAGCAGCAGTGGCAAGAGCAGCAGTTAGATCAATTCCCCATCGCGCTCATAGCCGTTGGCGGTTACGGCCGCGCTGAGCTGCATCCCCAGTCCGATGTTGACCTTCTTTTCCTGATTGAGACAGAGCTCTCCCCTAAAGCCGAACAGGCATTAAGCGGATATATCGCTTTTTTATGGGATGCCGGCTTGGAGGTCGGTCACAGTGTTCGCAGTCTGGCCCAAACCCTTGAGCAAGGGCGAAACGACATCACCATCGCCACTAATCTTCTCGAAGCAAGATTACTCTGTGGCCCTCAGACACTGTATCAATCTTTACACTTAGGTATCAGATCCGATGACTTTTGGCCCGCCAGTGATTTTTATATCGCCAAACGTGACGAACAGGTCGCACGCCACGCTAAGGCAAGTGCATTCGATCTTGAACCTAATATCAAGACCTGCCCTGGCGGTTTAAGAGATATCCATACCATCTCCTGGGTTGCTATGCGCTACTTCGATGCGGCTAACATCGAAGCGCTCGTTGGCCATGGGTTTCTCGAGTCCGATGAGCTCGATGAGCTGCTCGAGTGTCAGTCATTCTTATGGGAGTTAAGGTTTGCACTGCATTTGATCTCCGGGCGGGATGAAAACCGTTTACTGTTTGATCTTCAGCGCCAAGTAGCTGATCTTCTGGGTTATGAAGATGCCACACAGCTTGGCGTGGAGCAGATGATGAAACGCTACTATCGCACCGTAAGGCGTGTGATGGAGCTGAACCAGATGCTACTCCAACTTTTTAAACGTGCCACACTGGGCCATACTAAAGCGCTGGAAATAAAACGGATCAATGACGACTTTCAACTGCGTGGGAAGTTTATAGAAAGTATTACAGAACACCTGTTTGACGACCCGGTTCAGTTAATGACCCTGTTTCTCCATGCGGCAAAAAACTCCAATATTCAGGGTATTTACGCCCCGACCTTGAGAAGTTTGAGGAAGGCTCGTCGTGCTCAGACACAACCTCTGTTGAACCTCCCAGCTTGCAGAGCGGTCTTCTCTGAGATATTACGTCATCCCAGAGGCATCGCCGCCTTGTCCTTAATGCACCGGCACGGTGTTTTATCTTCATATCTCCCCGCCTGGCGAGATATTGAGGGGCAGATGCAATTCGATCTTTTTCACGCTTATACGGTCGATGAGCATACCCATAGACTCCTGCAGAATATTGAAAGCTTCGCTCAGACGGAACAGAAAGCGGAGTTTCCATTAGGCTCTGTACTCATCAATCAACTGCCTAAAAAAGGCCTTCTCGTGCTAGCGGCGCTGTTTCATGACATTGGAAAAGGACGTGGTGGTGACCACAGTAAACTCGGTGCTGTTGATGCACTCGATTTCTGTAAGCTTCATGGACTCAACGATCACGATGGCAGAATGGTGGCCTGGTTAGTTGAAAATCACTTGGTGATGTCAGTTACCGCGCAAAGGCGCGATATCTCCGATCCCGACGTGGTCGCCGACTTTGCCGATAAAGTCAGAGATGCGGTACACCTTAGCTACCTTTACTGCTTAACCGTTGCCGACATCTGTGCCACCAATGAAAAGACCTGGAACAGTTGGAAAGGTTCTCTACTGCGAGATCTTTATTTCTCCACACAACGCGTGTTAGCCCGAGGAAAAGAGAAGCCTGTCGATATTCGTGCCCGGGTCAGGGAGCATCAGGCAAAGGCGAAAAAAGAGCTGCTCAGACGTGGCGTGAAAGAGAAAAACCTGGATGCACTATGGCAACGATTTAAGGCCGATTATTTTTTGCGCCATCAGCCTAATCAGATAGCCTGGCATGCAGAAGCCATACTTAAACATAAGCAAGATGAACCTCTGGTCCTTATCTCTAAACACACCACCCGAGGTGGTACAGAGCTGTTCATCTATGGAAAAGACAAACCTAAGCTATTCGCGACCGTTATGGCCGTGTTAGACAACAAAAACATCGATGTTCACGACGCTGGGATCATGGCCTCTAAAGATCAATATGTGCTAGATTCTTTCGTCATTTTAGAGCAGGATGGTAGCCCAGTATCTCGGGTATCCCGAATTCAGGGACTCAGAAAGACACTCATTAAAGCGCTAAACAGTGACACATCTAAGCTCCCCAAATTTAAGAAGCTGTCACGGAAAATGAAACCTTTTAGGGTGCGAACTCAGGTAAACTTCCTGCCCTCTCGGCGCCATGGCACCAGCATGATGGAACTTATTGCCCTCGATAGCCCGGGACTGTTGGCAAAAGTTGGGGATATTTTTTATCGATGCCAAGTCACATTACTGGCAGCCAAAATAACCACTATTGGTGAGCGAGCAGAAGATTTTTTTATTCTGCAAAATACCGAGGGTGAGCAGCTTAATGAAGCTCAACAAGAGATGTTGAGACAAAACTTAATCACTGCACTCGCACAGTCAACTCCACAGTAGTGCTTACTGTATAGCCGATGAGCAAGAATTTAGTAAACGGAGCTGTTCGAAAGAGATAAGTTCTGATTGAATTATTCTAATTCACTCTTTCATATTCATATCTCGGCAGTATTTGTTTGTGGCTTGTGTATATAATACCGATTGGTATAACTTTTTTAAAACCAGATTCAGTCAATAACACAATTGGGAGACGTTAATGGAGGCTTTACGCCAACGCATAGAGGCAGCTTTTGAAGCTCGCGCAGAAATAACCCCTAATTCAGTAGAACCAAGCGTTCGTGCTGATGTAGAGAAAGCAATTAGCATGCTTGATAAAGGTGAAGCTAGAGTTGCTGAGAAAATTGATGGCCAGTGGCACGTTCATCAGTGGCTAAAGAAAGCCGTTCTGCTCTCTTTCCGTATCTTCGATAACGGTGTTATCGATGGTGGCGAAACGAAATACTTCGATAAAGTTCCCATGAAATTTGCCGATTACGATGAAGCTCGCTTCAAAGAGGAAGCAATCCGGGTCGTTCCGCCAGCCACGGTACGTAAAGGCTCTTTCATCGGCAAGAACACGGTTCTAATGCCTTCATATGTGAACCTAGGTGCCTATGTTGACGAAGGTACCATGGTCGATACCTGGGCCACTGTGGGCTCTTGTGCTCAGATAGGTAAGAATGTTCACCTATCTGGCGGTGTTGGAATTGGTGGTGTGTTGGAGCCATTACAAGCTGGCCCAACTATCATCGAAGATAACTGTTTCATCGGTGCACGTTCTGAAGTTGTTGAGGGTGTTATTGTTGAAGAGGGTAGCGTTATCTCTATGGGCGTTTATCTTGGACAAAGTACCCGTATCTATGACCGTGAAACAGGTGAAGTCCATTACGGAAGAGTACCGGCTGGCTCGGTCGTCGTTTCAGGTACCTTACCTTCAAAATGCGGTACCTATAATCTTTACGCCGCCATTATTGTTAAGAAAGTCGACGCTAAGACTCGTGGCAAAGTGGGCATCAACGAGCTGCTGCGTATCGTAGATTAAGCAGATCATGTAGTTCTGTATCTGAAGCCAAGCAATAATTGTTTGGCTTTTTTAATGCCGTTGAAATTCAGTGTCAAAATCAAAAGACTGTGCATTGGCCATTATTTTCCAAGTCACACACCCCAATGGCTCGTTTCCATCTATCACCACTAAGAACTCTAACTGCTCACCTTCGAGCTGGTGTTTCGCATCTTTCAATATGGTATTCGATTCCACTAAGGGCACCTTATGCCGCATCACCTGATGTACCTTTTTATTTTGAATATTACGGTCAACAGTTCGTTCAGAAGCAGTATCGAGTAACGGACTATGCCACACATCTAAAATCATCTGATCGACAAGGCCAATAATTTTCCTCTTAGACTCATCACGAACGACACCAACTTTGGCATTACTTTCAAAAAGCAATTGTCTGACTTCAGCCAAAGTATTATACGGCTCAATACATATAACGGGTTCTAAGGGCAGATGTGACACACATTGAATATTTTCAATCTGATGAGAAGCCAACATATCAATACAGATATCGACAATTTTGGAGTCATAAAGGCTTCCTTTACCTGAGACTAAAATCTCCTTAAGCTTTTTCATACCTAAGGAGGGTCTGTAAGGGCGATGGCTAAGTACTGAATCAGCGACATCAGCAATGCCAATGATTTTGGCCTCTAAAATAATTTCGTCATCTTTTAAACCTTTAGGATAACCAGAGCCATCGAGCCGCTCGTGATGCTGTAAAATCATCTCCATTATAGGCCATGGAAACTCAACCTCACTGATAATATCAGCACCTTGCTCTGAGTGCATTTTCACTAAAGCAAATTCTTCATCGGTTAATTTTGAAGGTTTAGATAAAATCTGCGTCGGTATCCCTAACTTACCAATATCATGAATCAAAGCACCTAATTTCAACCCCTCCAACCTTTCATGGTTCAACCCAAGCCGCTCTCCGATAAGGTATGCCAGTTGCGCCACTGTTTTTTGATGCCCTGCCGTATAGGCATCTTTTAACTCAACGGCATCAGATACCGCACCAATGAGTTGCTCTAAAGCATGTGCGAGTTTTTCCCGCTGCGTTCTGATCACTTTTGATTGCTTCGATAGCACTTTCATCGACCGGGGCAGCTCAACGCTATGCCAAAGGATAGATGCAAATACCGCCAGAGACTTCGCATCTACTGGCGTATAAGGCATTTCACGATTACCGACCCCAATCACGCCTACAATCCTATCACGATAAATAATCGGAACGCTCATGTGCCTTGTTAGTTCAAATTCCGTCCCTGAAAGCGCTTGAATCACCTGCTCACGATTACAATCATTATGAATAGCTGCCGTTCTTTTCCGGATGCTGTCGGCCCATAAACCGGCATCATCTAATTTTAAAAACTTCTCCTTCGGAAGCTGACACAGAGCAATTGCCGAATCAGACCAAGCCGTTAGCGATATTTGACTGCGTTTTTCATCATAAAGGTGAAGATAGCCAATTTGGCTATCTGTTATCGTGATAGCTTGGTTCACTGCAGTTTTAAATACTGATTCGGGTTTAGAGACAATCACCTTTTCTATTTGGCTCAGCCACTCTTCGCTGGATTGAATAGCATGATGATAGTCAGGGTGTAGTTCCATTAGCCACTTCTCATCAATACTCAGTTCGGTAATTTGTAAACACCATAAATCAGATGAATCAGGCAAGGAACTGAACACTCCTTGCACACCATGACCTTTATCATCTATCCAATTCAACACAGTAGAATCATGCGAAGGAAGCTCAAGAGTTGAAATATCTATCGAAGAAAAGCACTTATTAATTGGTTGGTTAAGTATCAAAGATATTGGCTTATTGACCTGTAAAAAAAATGCTTCACTTAAACGTTTAAGATGAAATTGGCTGTCAATTATCGCCCAGGCAATCGATATATTTTTGGGGATTTCAGAGGCTTTTAAAAAAAAGTCCATTTTTGTTTGTTTGTTCATATCAACTCCATTTGCCAAAAGCATCCTACATATTTGATAATCTAGATAAATAAATACAAGGTGATCGGGCACATATTAAATCTAGTCAACAATACGGCTAATATCTAGTGTTACAGACGTAAAGTACATGCACGGCACACTCAAAATACACAAATTGTTACCCACAGAAACAGTCTGTTCCCATCTGCACATCTCGATACACTTAGCTACAAATCGCTTACAGCATTTCGGCCTAAAAGGGTCTTTACTCAATAGCACACCCCGAATAAAAAACGCTAGGAGCTACCATGAAAAAGTTCATTGCTATAGCAGCCATAATCCTGACTCCACTTGCTTTTAATGCCTCAGCAGCCATGTCCCCTCAGATTGAAAAAACATTGGTACAAGTGTGTAAAGCAGGAGCCAGTAATAGTCTATTTAAATTCAACGATACAATGAAAGGCTATCGCATTAACAAGCAGAGAGTCTTCCCTCGCTTAGTCTGTAATGGCCAGAGTTATCATCAATTTGCATTGAGCCATGGTGCAGATAGAACGGCAGGTAAGATAGCCCCGTATATGAAAGGTCAAGTAACGATTAAAGATTTGGCTATGACTTATGGTTCAGACGAGATGTTGGCAGTGAACTATTAAGCCTTAATAATTAGTCATAAATATAAAACAGCCTCATTTGAGGCTGTTTTATATTTTAAACGGTCAATAACCCATTACAAATTCAGAGCTAAAGTGTAAAAGATAATAACTATAGACACATATTTTGTTACTTTAAGGTACGTCCAGAATCCCTTTCAATACTAAATACCAATCAATAAAAAATTAATCGTCAATTTTTATATTTTCCGAGTTTTGGCTCACACCTCTGACTTAAAAAACGACAGTTTTATTCCCATACACGATCACTTCTTCATGCAGTACCAGTTGTAATGCCTTACTGAGTACGCTTTTTTCAACATCCCGGCCACACCGGGCCAAATCTTCAGCGCTATAACTATGATCGACTGGAATGACATCCTGTTTGATAATGGGGCCTTCATCTAAGCAATTGTTAACGAAGTGGGCCGTTGCACCGATAATTTTAACTCCCCTCTCCCATGCTTGTCGGTAAGGTGCCGCACCGATAAATGCAGGTAAAAATGAATGATGAATATTGATAATTCGATTAGGGAACTGCTCTACAAATTCAGGGGTTAAAATACGCATAAACTTTGCCAGAACAAGGTAGTCAGGCTGATACGTGTCTATCACTTTACTCATCATCTTCTCATGTTCGAGGCGTGATACACCGTCATGGGAAATATAGTGGAAAGGAATATCAAACTTATCCGTTAAGGGTTTCAGACTATCGTAATTACTGATAATCGCGGCAATTTCAATATCCAATCCCCCGTAGTAGGCTTTCATCAAAATATCACCGAGACAATGTGCCTCTTTAGTCACTAAAATAACCACTCGTTTCTTAGCAGTGCTGACTAACTTGACGTGACTTGACTCAGGTAACACGTCATCGATATCGGATAAAATGAGAGTATCATTAAAAACTCCTTCGAGCTCTGTCCGCATAAAAAAGCGCCCTTGAGCATTATCGACGAACTCACTATTTTTTATGATATTCAAACCATGTTTAAAACATACTTCAGTGATTTTCGTTATTAACCCCTGCGCATCGGCACAGTCGGTGATCAATACTTTACGTTCCATCTCCACTTCCCCAAACTAAAATTATAATAAATCTATTTTTTTTACGATGTCTATACCAAGGACGCTTGGATATAATTAAGAACGTGTATCGATATACCTTTGCAATAATCGACGTATGCTTTCGGCCTTAGTACCATAAACAACCTGCACCCCATTACCGACAACGACAACCCCTTTAGCCCCCAACTGTGTCAACCTCAATTTATCGACCAACAGAGGTTGTTTGACGCTTATTCTTAGTCGAGTCAAACATGCACTTAAATCGAGTATGTTATCAGTCCCGCCTAGTGCCCTGATAATCGTCAGTAAACCGGCTTGAGGTGTGTTATCTTGCTCCATTCTTCCAGGCGTCTTGAGGTTAAAGAGTAAAATGGCCCCTCTAAAAACCAGATAGTAAATCACTGCAGTCAATGGTCCCAAGATCAAAAACCACTCACTATTTTTAGCGTTACCAAACAACAGAGAAAAATCGACGAGCCCATGGGAAAATACAATGCTGTGACGGATTTCGAGCGTAATACATACCGCATAAGCAACCCCAGTCATCAAGGCATGCAGTATAAATAACAGCGGAGCAATAAACATAAACGCAAATTCGATAGGCTCAGTAACACCGGTAAGCCAACTTGCAGAGGCGGCAGATATCATAATGCCAGCGACTCTGTTTCTCTGACCTCTGTCGGCACAACGCCAGATAGCCAGGGCGGCTGCAGGTAACCCCCACATTTTAATCAGGTAACCACCCGCTAAATTTCCGGCAAGCGGATCGCCGGCAAGATACCGAGCCACTTCACCTCTTATCACTTCCCCATCTTTGACGTACTGTCCCATCTCTAAATAAAATGGCGCATTCCAGATATGATGTAATCCCAATGGGATGAGTAGTCTTTCTACAGCGCCATACAGCGCAAAAGCTTCAGCTGGTTTTTGATATACGACCCAATTGGAAAACCTCTCGATCCATAAGGACATCGACGGCCAGATATGAATGAGCAGGTAGGCAAGGATTATGCTGAAAGGGATCATTAACAGAGGGGCGCTTCTCCTTCCCTCGAAGAAAGAAAAAACAGCAGGAAGACGCAACCTTTGGCTCTGATTTACCGCAAAACAGGTTACCGCTCCAACAAGCAATCCCCCGGCAATCCCGGTATCTATGGTCTCAACCCCCAACAGGGTACGAGTAGGAACTTGATACACTTCGGCCAGAGCAGCCATACTTGAGAGATATACGCCAAAGCCAAATACCGCACTGAATGCGGCGATGCCCTGATCTTTACAAAAACCTATGGATACGGCGACGGCAAATAACATAGGCATCATGGTAAAAATAAGGTTACCCACAGTTAACATGAGTATCGACAGCTGATCAGGAATAAATGGGATGGGGTTACTGGCCAAACCAATCATAACCCCTGCCGCGGGTAAAATGGCAATAGGGATCAACAACGCCTGACTGAGTCTTTGCGCAAATTTAAACCAATGCTGATTAATATAACTTAAACAGCGGTTTCCATGTCGATTAGATCTTTCCAGCTTTGCAGCCATGCCTTTGCTTCTACCTCAGGTTCCATTGTTTCACAGGCGTCAATTTTTAAGATATCACCAATTCGTTGCGAACCAAGTTCGTTAAACAGCTCATCAAACTGTATTCCAGCCCGACAAAAAGTGTCGTAACTAGAATCGCCAAGGGCGATCACGCCATACCTAAGCTCTGGAAGGTAAGGTGCTGTGGTTTTCATATTCTCAAACCAAGGAAGTATGTCTTCCGGCACATCCCCCTGCCCCGTCGTTGAACAAACGATCAATAAAACTTCATCTTGCGGAGGAATGAAACCTCCTAATTCATTATGCTGAAACAATACAACCTCTCGACCTTCGCATTGAAGCTCATTACATAAGGTTTCAGCTACAAATTGAGCATTACCATAGACAGTTCCAAAAATCAGATTCACTTTTCTCATGTTTCAGATCGCCCTCAGTTCAATTTCGACTTATAATCCAAACAATACTTTATTGACAGCGTCATGCCAACTGATTCAAATGAAGTTTCAAGGACTCAATAAGATGCGCCACTCTAATCGCCAAAAGCACCTGAAGCAGCTTCATCGCTCTGCTCACATCAGACGAATGTGTTATTTTCGTACTGCTCAATCCGGCAATACCTTAAATGCTCCCTCACAATCTATCCATTCAGATAATAAAACAGCGCAACACCATGAAATCTGTCACAAAAAGTAAAAGCCATTAGAAAGATAATAGTAACCTATTGATTATAGGCTACTCATTTTAATATTGATGCGATGAACGCTTCAAGGCGGCTTTGCAAGCCATAATCGGTTACGCCATGGCTAAACACAAGAGAATATCCAGCCGTTTAATTTCTTGCGCATTCTTACGCTATTAAATAAGAGCTATCCGTCGCTAACTTGTCTTCATCCCACCCAAATGCCTCAAACAAGGTGAACCACTGCTCCTCAAGCTCTGTTTCGATAGTGATGCGCTCTCCACTTCTGGGGTGTTCGAAAGAGAGGTGCTTGGCAATCAGCCAGAGTCTATTCATCGAGAAATGTTCCCTGAAGAACTTATTCTGCTTACCATCACCATGGGTGGTATCGCCAACAATAGGATGTCTTAGATGAGCCATATGGCGGCGTAATTGATGTTTACGCCCAGTATGTGGAGTTAACTTTACCAGTGCATATCGACTCGTTGCATATCTCCCCGACGGGTAGGGAATTTCAGCATTAAGCAGCGGCTGATAGCTGGTTACTGCATCTTGTGCCGCTTTATTAGGGTCGACATCTTTATCGCCGTGATCATCAAGCTCTACTTTCAGCGCATAATCTAAAGTATCGGCTTCATGCATATTCCCCCTGACAATAGCTAAGTAGTGCTTGTCTACGGTTTTAGCTTCAAATTGCTCACACAACTTGTTGGCCATCTCGCTACTTTTGGCAAACAACAACACACCCGAAGTCGGCCTGTCGAGCCTGTGTACAGGAAATACATGACACCCCACCTTATCGCGGGTGAGTTGCATTGCAAAAAATCGCTCGCGACGTGCCAGGTAAGAGCGATGTACTAACAGGCCTGCCGGCTTGTGAATAGCCACCACATCATCATCTTCAAACAGAATTTCAATTTCGGGCGCAGACTCTTCGACAGCATCTTCTGCCACTTCCGGAGACTCGGCTATATCTAAATCTTTCTCAATTGTCTCTTCTAGCATGTTATCTTTGTTCACTGAGCAATGTATCCAACTTGTCAAAAATCAAAATTAAAGTATGTAAGTTTTGCTTACTACCCCATACATGATGGGCCATAGGCGCTATCGCAATGTTAGTGGGTAAGGTCTGCCCTGTATCGATCAACTCTTTCATTTTAGGTATAAAAATAAACTGACCCCAATTCTCAAATGGCATCGCTTCACAACTAAAGGGCGAGGTATCATTCATGGCTTCCTGTGACGGTTTATCTGAGGACCATAATGATTGCAGCTTGAGTTCACTCTCTAACTTATCAAGCAATTCAGTCGTCTTTAAATAAAGCACTTAACACACCTTCTAATCAATACTCATTATGGTAGAAACATCGAACACACGCTTGGTGACCTTCCCACCCTATTAAACGATAATACCATCTCACTAAAATTCTCTCTATATACCCGTCGATAAGTGAAGAAGCGCAGCCCTAAAGCATATTCGGTTATCCCGGCACCGTACTGAAACTCGCATCTTGAAGTAGCTTGGGTATAATAGCCCCCATTAAATCGCAGATCATCGATGTTACGGCAGCCACATGACAGAAATAACGACCCTCAGCCAGTTCCTGACAACAGCTAATACACAATTCCAAGTCTACGATATGGGAAGAAGAGTCCAGCACATCGACATGATGGCCTTTAACGAAATAGAAAATCTGAACTCGCCTTATCCATCTCCATTACAAGGTCATGCACAATTTGCTATCGTTTTTTGGGATGCCAGCCAACAACACTACATCTGGTTTTTAAAATTACCATTAGATGAACGAGGCTTGCTGTCACCTGCACCAAGAACCCAGTTTATAAAGATGATTGTTGAGGCCCTTGGAAAAGACCCGGCGCAGACACTATCAGAAGAGCAGCAGCAGAAATTGGCTAACCACCCATTTGCATTTAAACCTTCAGCAGAAAAACTGGCCATCTTTAACGCCCTGGTACGTAAACAGCTAGGTGATAAAGCCTCACCTCAGTACGAGTTTGCCTATCAATATATTTCCGGGCAGGTAAAGGCGAAAAACTGGCAACAGATAGGTCTTCAGGGCATTGCCGACATTTGCGTTAGAGCCAATGAGTTAGATCACCTTAACCATCTTAAAGCGTGTTTTGAATACGCCTCGACAGAAGTACAGGTCGCAATCTGTCAGTGTTTGGAGCATTTAACAATAGATAAGAGACTGGCTGAAATTATTTTGGCCAAGTTAATCGCGGCAGATAAGGCCACAAAACTCTATTACCTAAGAGCGCTGGCATCTCACTCGCCACTGGCCCAAGAGGCTATTTTACATCTGGCCCAAAGTCAGTTACTCGATGCCGATGCATTGATCACCATAGCCGCGAGAAACTGGACTGTACTTAAACACGATGCAAGCCGCACAATTTACTTAGAAGCACTCGCAACGCAGGAACAGCACTTCTTTAATCAAATCTTTGCTGATATTGTGGTGATCCCTATGTTACGAACTCAAATGCTTGCCGAGCTTCGTAATCCGAATCGAAGCCCGCAGCTATCAGCAGCCATTGGTGGATTATTTAAGGTTACAAAAGCATGATGACAGACTTTTTATTCATTGTTGCACTTGTTGTTATTGCAGCATTTTTCTGGCAACTTCGACAGATGGCCGAACTGAGCCGGGTATTTGCTGAACGCGAATGCCAGAAACAGAAGGTACAACTGCTTGCGATCGCAATGGAGTCAGCAAGACCTAGCATAGGTGGCAGCAGTGGCCTCACCTGGAAGGCGAAATATATTCTCGAGTTTAGCACTGACGGCATAAATCAATTTCGAGCTCATATTTGGATGCACGGAAAGAAAATCCAGAAAGTACAATGGCCGATATTCCCTGAGCCAGAATGGTTAGAAGCGCCGGAAGCCCGTGGCTCAGTGGGTGGTAGCTGTGGTTCTCGCGGTAGTTGTAATTCAGGCAAGTGTAAATAAACTGTAAAACTGTAAGCCTGTAAGCCTGTAAGCCTGTAAGCTAACAAATGACTACAGAATAAAAGAAAAAGCGCGGCCCCGTGAGGAGTCGCGCCCTTTATCTCTTTGCTAAGCTATCCCGCTATTTATTGTGCTCCCTGCACCTTCCATGCGTCTAATGTGCTCCCTGCATCATCCATGTAACATCCTGTTTTCCCTGTATCTACTTAAAAAGTAGCTACTCTTCCTTGATCTCAGTCATCCATTTACTGAGCAGGCTCATCCGTAAGCGTGTCCAACGTCTTCCATGTATTTCCCTACAAATTCCATTTTTTCCCTGTATCTACTATAAAAGTAGCTACTCATCCTTGTTCTCAGTCATCCATTTACTGAGCTAGCTCATCCGTAAGCGTGTCCAACGTCTTCCATGTATTTCCCTACAAATTCCATTTTTTCCTTGTATCTACTAAAAAGTAGTTACTCATCCTTGGTCTCAGTCATCCATTTACTGAACTGGCTCACTCCGTAAGCCTATCCAATCTCATCCCTGTTGCATCCTTTCAATACACTCCCTGTAATCTGTCTTCCAGACAGTAAACCTTCCATCCTGGATTGTTTAGCTTTCCTTAGTTGCTGTATAGCACGCCATCCTAGAGTGCCTCGTCCTTGATAGTTTCCTTTCAGTGCTGTTCCATCAGTCACTTTTGATCATCCTGACCATCGCTTCCATTCGTTTACGTATTTCCTTGTACGAGTTAAATTTTAGAGGAAATTGAGATAAAAACGGGTTAAATACTAAACTTTAACATTCATGAAAACTAATGCTTACTTCAATATTTACCATAAGTAACTGTATTGATAACACAAAATAAAGCAGGTAAGGTTTTACCATAAGTAAACAATTCTTATGTCTCACGCTCATGTAAGAGATCTCTCACAAGAAGTCTGGCAGAATGGATATAGGTAAAATAAATACTCCTTTGCGAAATTCGATAAAAGAAGAAAAACTAACCTTAATACCTGTCATTTCCCTGTATTCCTGTCAGTTTTCATCCCAGCAATAACCGCAACTCTATTCCTCATCAGATAGTCGGCATCCTTCATCTATCTGGCTGTTATTTATGATTATAGCTATGTATTTTTGATACAAATCCAGCTCTCAGGATCCAACACCTCAATTCAGCTCCAAGGAGCCCACTGATAGATATGATTCTAGCCGATAGAGACACCTCAACTATCAAACAAGTGTCATGGCACTCAAATGACGACAAGCAGCATAACTAAGAAAGCGAAGAGGAGCGTTACAAGTGTTAACTTTTATCACGCACAGGTACACTAACTAAGCGATTGAATTATAAAACATATTAAAAGTCAGCACCGATACTGCTCAAATGTTGAGTAAATAAACCTGCAGACTTGTGAGAGATCTCTTACACGAGTAACTGTTCATACAGAGATCACCTATTTGATTATTTTGTGAACCCACTGCAAACTCATTGAATCAACATATAAATTTACTGAATAGATAATACTATTTACAGACTTTAAGAGATTGTGGACTTAACCAATACGTCTATGGATAAATTGCTCATTTTCTTTATCTGCGACAAAAAATACAGATAACCTTTTGACTCAGCATGACCCAATCAGCCATAAAGCTATATAAAGGATAATCAAAAGTGGCTGGCCTATTTTTCTCAAATAGAAAATGGCCCAACCATGCAAAGCCATACCCAACAATTGGTAATAGAAATAGTGCTCCTAGGCTGCCAGTTATAATGGCTATAATCAAAGTGACTAATACAATGAGGCTGCCCACATAATGCAGTGACCGGCAGGCGGGGTTTTGATGCTGAGATAGATAAAAAGGATAGAATTCCTTAAAACTTCTATACCTCAGTTTTCTATGGTTCTGTTCGTTCATATATCATTACTCATTTTCGTGTCCCCGATAAAAGAGTAACTCCCCTCCAACGTTTCCTATCGATATGGCTTCCAAAAGAGCAAAACTATGCTTACTAAATAGCTGCGCATGACTTGAATCACTCACAAATACCCCTATCCCATCGAGCTCAGGTTGCTCATCACACCAACTCAAGACGGCTTCAACAAGCTGACTTCCTAAGCCCTTTTTCTGCTCGGTCGGTGATACGGCGATAAATTGTAAAATTCCACAATTAGGACTGGGCAGATGCTCTAACAAACAGGTCTCTTTGTTCATTAAGGCCTGAGTCGATTGCCAACCCGTACTGATTAACATCTTTAAGCGCCAATGCCAGTATCTCGCCTCCCCTAAAGGCACTTGTTGTGTAACGATGCAAGCAACACCGACCATACGTTCGTCATCAAACAGTCCAATCAAGGCCTGCTCCTGTTGCCATAATTCGTTTAGTTCCTCACGAATCGCCCCTCTTAACTTCTGTTCATACATAGCAAGATCGCCACCATACAGGGCATCGAAGAAAAACGGATCATCATGGTAGGCGTTATAGAGTATAGAAGCGGCAACTCTAAGATCTTCAGCTGTGAGATAAACGGCTCGAAAGCGCTCTAATTGTTGGTTTTCTGCATTTGTCATCAATGTTAACCTTTGATCCAGATCAATTATAATACCAATCAGTATAAGAAAGTGATCTACTCAGAGTTATTTTTGGCAAACTAATTCAAGGCGAATAGATGATGCAATGGTGATCCCTTGTGAAGTTATTCAACGAGGAATTAGGCAGCCAAAAACACTCCTGAAAGGCGAGTTTTAGCCTTTCTGATGCTGCGTTAACGAGCTTAAACGTAGAACAACTATGCTCTTCAATCGCTGCCTTGCCTCAGAATAGCTAAACTCTCGCTGAGTACTCACATCTTTATACTGATTGGTATAACAATGTAGCAAGCAAGCGGAATAGTGTAAATATCAATCATGTACCGCTTTAAAAATAGTCACTTCCTAGTGTTTGTTCCATACTAAATATAAGTCTTTTTGTTATTAACGAACCTAATGGAGCCATAGATGGATACAACGCCGCAAGACCTCAGTCACCTATTCGAACAACTTGGTTTGGCAAATAGTGAGGAGAGTATCGCTAAGTTTATAAGTAGTCATACCGTTCCTGATAAGGTACTTATCTTTCAGGCAGATATTTGGAATGAGTCACAAAAGAGTTTCTTGAAGGAGTCTATAGAGGAAGACGCCCAATGGTCTGAACTCGTCGACCATTTAGACGCCCAGTTAAGAAAGTGAATAGGGCCTATATATTACCGTACGCCTTTTCACCCCAACCTACGAGCGCACCATTACTGATAACCACAGGAGTACATTCGTCTTTTGTGGTTTTTCCATCGCCATTCATATGTTGAGTACGATAAAAGAGTACATGCACCTCTTTATCTTCCTGAATATAGGCTTCATTGAAATCGGCCTGCCCCATCAATACCTGAACTTGATCTCGGCTCATACCCATACTCAACCTGGCCAAATTTTCTTTATTATTAGTTTGGTTTTTCTCCCATCTCGCCTGCTTGTCCCAGCCGGATTCACCGTCACCAATATTGAGCACACAGCCTGTTAGTCCTAAGCTTGCGACCCCGAAAAATACTAAACCCATTAAATTTGTTTTCACTATGTCATCCTGTTTCATTATTATGATGAGAAGAGATAAAGCAAATCACAGGCCAAATATGTATCACACTGTTTTAATTTGTTTTTATTTATTCAACAACTTTTATGTTAGTAATATCGACTAACCAATGAGAAAATTAACTAACTATGAGCCCAGTAGAACAGGTATTAGCCGCAGCAAAATCTATTGCGACTTCAGGCAAGGTTCCCAGCCTTGCACTGATCAAAACCAAGCTTGGTAACAGTGTCCCGATGCCGATCCTCATACAAGGGTTACAGCAGTATAAATCTATGTCACAGGATTTGATCGATCAACTTCCCGAGATACATGTTCCGCAGGAAAAAACTAAGCCAAAAGATGAGTATTCTGAAATGGCTGAACTAAAGAAAGAACTCATGCAATTAAAGGCTGCTTATAAAGAGATGAATGAGCGATTAACGTTTTTGGAAGAAAAGCATAAGGCAGACAAGTAATGCATGTTGTTGAGCTAAGATTTGAATGTTTTGACAACACCACCATTACCGCCGCCGAAAAAGCGATCAATGGATTACTTGAAGCATATCGGGCTAATGGTCAGGTACTAGGGCGAGAGTTCGCCGTTGCGTTCAATGATGGTGAGTTTAGAGTCAGACTATTGATGCCGGAGAAGAGTAGTTTAGCCAAACGATTCAATAGCCCTTGGGTCGAACGGGCTCTGGAGGAGTTAACCGAAGCTAAACTGCTGGCTCCGAGAGACAAATATATCGGCCAAGATATCAATTCAGAGGTCAGTAGCACCGAAGCACCCAGTTGGCAGCTGCTTTATACGAGTTATGTGCATATGTGCTCGCCGGTTCGTAATGGTGACACGCTGCAACCGATCCCCCTGTATCAACTTCCAGCGACATTTAACGGTGATCACAAACGTATTATTCGTTGGCAAACTGAATGGCAAGCCTGTGATGAACTGCAGATGGCTGCGGCCACAAAAGCCGAATTTGCGGCGTTAGAGGAGCTAACATCACCGAAAAGCGATCTGTTCCGCCGCGGCTGGGATTTAAGAGGGCGCATTGAGTATCTGACAAAAATTCCGACCTACTACTATCTCTATCGCGTTGGCGGAGATAACCTGGCTTCAGAGAAGGCTCGTCCCTGTCCACGTTGCGGAAATGAAGAGTGGTTACTCGAAGAACCACTTCTGGATATGTTTCATTTCCGTTGTGATACTTGCAGAATTGTCTCAAATATCTCTTGGGATCATCTTTAAAAGATGGGGCTAGGGTTAGATTCTAGATTCTAGGAACTAGGTCCTAGAATCTAGAATCTAATGACCTCTTAAGTTACGCCACATCAACTTGATACGCTGCCAGATCCCCGGATGATCAAGCTCAGGCATAGATTCCTCTACATGAAGTTCCGGAGGAGCGACTCTCGGTGTTAAAGAGGCAATAAATCCATCCAAGCTATCACTTAGCTTTTCACAGGGCTCATCACCCGGTACCTCAATCCATACGCTGCCATCGCTATTGTCGACCGTTAACATCCTATCGCCATCGCCCAACACTCCGATAAACCAGGTTGGCGCTTGTTTCAGCTTTCGCTTCATCATCAGGTGACCAATCATATTCTGCTGCAGATACTCAAAATCAGTCTCGTTCCAAACCTGTAATAACTCGCCCTCTCCCCACAGGGAGTTAAATAACAGAGGGGCGGAAAAATATTCACCAAAGAAAGCATTGATTTCAGTTCGTAGAGTGATCTCAAGAGCGCTGTCGACATTGTGAAAAGATCCGTTCTCTTGCCTTTTTACCGGCCGCCACATTACCGTATTGTCATGACTCGCACTGACATCGAACTCCCCCTCGATACAGAGAGAATCTTCACCTTGGGGGTAATACCGCGGGGATTCACCTAGTTGTTCTGTATAAGCTTGGTGATATATTTTAAAAAAATTATCTAATGCAGGTAAAGAAGACACTTAGCAGAAGTCCAAAATTTAAGTATAATGTAGTGCTATTTTGACATGGAAAACCTATTGATGACACAAGTTCATGATCCTTACACTGGTGCAGAAGCTCTCTCTGAACTCACGCTTGGTAAAGCGACAGGCTATCAGGCTGAGTACGACGCATCTCTGCTGCAAGGGGTCCCCCGTAAGCTTAACCGCGATGCTATTGGTCTAAATGAAACGCTACCCTTTCATGGAACCGATATCTGGACGGGTTACGAATTGTCATGGCTCAATGCCAAAGGCAAACCTATGGTTGCAATAGCCGAGTTTCATCTAAGCTATGAAAGTCAGAACTTGATCGAATCGAAATCATTCAAGCTTTACCTTAACACCTTTAATCAAACCAAATTTGACAGCGTAAAGCAGGTTCAAACCACACTGGCTGATGATTTGAGTCAATGTGCAGAGGGTGAGGTTTTAGTCAGAGTACTCGAGCCAAAACAGTTTTCCACTCAACGTGTCGTCGAGCTACCAGGCACCTGTATCGACGATCTTGACATTGACGTCAACGATTACAGTTTTAACCCAGATTATTTGCAAGGCAGCACAGATGACAAGGCGATGGTTGCTGAGACACTCAACTCGAACCTGCTTAAATCTAACTGTCTCATCACCTCTCAGCCTGACTGGGGAAGTGTGATGATCCGATATCAGGGACCTAAGATAGATCGCGAGAAACTGCTGCGTTATCTCATCTCTTTTCGTCAACATAATGAGTTTCACGAACAGTGTATCGAGCGAATTTTTGTAGATCTTAAACGCTTCTGCAACTGTGCTAAATTGACGGTATACGCACGTTATACCCGCCGCGGGGGCTTGGACATCAACCCCTACCGCAGTGACTTTGAGAACCCACCCGAGAGTCACAGATTGGCCAGACAGTAGTCAGTCAAACACAATATACAGAGCCCGATAGAGATATGGGGCTCTTTAGTATAAGAACGAACACGATTAGCACAACAAAGTAAGCAAGCTGCGACACTGAGAGCTATCAATATCTAAATGTAGATAAAGTCAACATTCACCAAAGCAAGCCAACGACATGGCTCGGCTTAACCGGACGATATCAAGTTTGCATCTTCTATTGCGGTTAAGATTGTCCCCCTTAACCATTTATGAGCCGGGTTTTGCGTCAGCTTAGTCTTCCACACCATATAGATCTCAACCGGCTGCGCCTCAATCGGTGCCTCTAACACCTGATAACCCAATGCTTGGGCATACTCCTGTGCATATCGTTTCGTAGACAAGCCAATTGCCTGACTCTTAGCTATGGTTGCCAATAGTCCTAATAACGATGATTGCTCACTGTGCATCTGTCGCTTAGGAAGTACCTCAGTAGTGAATAGATCAGCAATGGTTAGGTTGGCCCTGCGTAATCTCATAAAAACATGTTTCTCACTGAAATATTGCTCTCGAGTGATCTGGCCTCTTATTCTTGGATGATTATTTGCGGCCACACACACTAAACTGTCTTCCATTACCTTCTGTCTTGAGAGCGAAGCTTGCTGCGGAAAGTTAACATCAATAACCATATCGACCAGTTCCATCTGCAAAGCAGTTTCCAGCTCACTGTCCTGACTCGGTGGTTCACAAAAAATAATATCTATGCCTAAACCTTCAATCATCTTTTCCAGTGGTGCTTGCAGGGTACGAATAACCACATCGTTAGCGTAGACCCTGAACTGACGTGTGGTTTTATCCGGGTCAAATGACTCCATACCGAGAATAACTTTCTCAATCGATAATAGAGGACCATCTAACTGCTCATACAGGTGTTTCGCCGTCGCAGTGGGTTCGATCCCTCTTCCAACCCGCAGGAAAAGCTCTTCGCCAACAACGGCTTTCAGGCGCGCTATCGCATTGCTCACCGAAGACTGAGTCAGATCCAACTCTTCGGCGGCAAGCGTAAAAGAACCTCTTCGACAGACCACCAGAAAAACCCGTAATAAATTGAGATCAAAATGCTTATTCTGCGGCATGAATAACGCCCTTATACATTCACAGTGTAAATATTAACCACAAGATTAGCGCTCTAATTCGATGAATTCAACCAGACCACCAGCTCTGTGCGGTCAAACATAACAGCTCACAAGAGCCATCATCGGCCCACACCTGCCTCATTCACAAATAGAGCGAGTTGACTCACACATTAAGCGATAAACCCCGACTGGCATTCATAATATGAATATTACACAGCCATTTTGCCCCCATTATAAATGAATCTAGCCGCAGTATACTAAGTTCAATTAATCAGCCCCAGCAGCGACTCAAGGGTTACCTGATGTGATTTCAACGTATTTTCGATTTCAATTTAACCAATATTTATAGGTAAACATTATGAAAAAATCACTTATTGCCATATCGATCATGACCTGCTTTTCGTTTAACGCATTCGCCGCGCAACACGAGCATGATCACATCAGCGTAAGCTATGAAGGGAAAGATGCAACCCTACACACTGCCAACATCAACAAGGCAACGGCTAAGACATTAAACTTCAATGATACCGCCGCATTTGAGCAGTCTTCAAAAAACTTAATAGCCGAGCTTGATGAGAAAACAGCTGCCATCATGCGATCTGAATTCGAATACCTCACTGATAAAGCACCGGATTCAATAAACCCGTCGTTACACCGTCAGGCACAACTTAACATGGTTGCAAATGGTCTATATAAGGTCCGTGATGGCATCTATCAGGTCCGCGGTACCGACCTCTCGAATTTAACCTTGATCCGCAGCGATAACGGCTGGATAGCCTACGATGTATTGCTAACCAAAGAAGCAGCCAAACTGTCACTTGAGTTTGCCATGAAAAATCTTCCCAAAGACGGCGATCTTCCCGTTGTGGCGATGATCTATTCACACAGTCATGCCGATCACTTCGGCGGCGCTCGTGGCGTGCAGGAGCTCTATCCGAATGTCAAAGTGTATGGATCAAACAACATCACTAAAGAGATAGTCGATGAAAATGTATTAGCCGGCAACGCCATGAGTCGACGAGCCGCCTATCAATATGGGGCGACACTGGGTAAGCATGACCATGGCATCGTCGATGCTGCACTCGGTAAGGGAATATCAAAAGGTGAGATCACTTACGTTAAACCCGATCACACCCTCAATGGCGATGGAAAATGGGAAACCTTATCTATCGATGGCCTGGAGATGATATTTATGGATGCTTCCGGCACCGAAGGCGCATCAGAGATGATCACTTACATCCCTTCGATGAAGGCTCTGTGGACTGCAGAACTCACCTATCAGGGCATGCACAACGTCTATACCCTACGCGGCGCTAAAGTGCGCGACTCCCAGAAGTGGTCAAAAGATATCAATGAGATGATTAATGCCTTCGGCGGTGACGTTCAAACCCTGTTTGCCTCTCACTCAGCTCCTATATGGGGAAATGAAGCAATCAATGATTTCCTCAGGCTACAGCGTGATAACTATGGCTTCGTTCATAATCAAACGCTTCGTCTGGCTAATCAGGGGGTAACAATTCAAGACATTGGTGATGCGATCCAAGAGGTCATCCCTGAGTCAATATTTAAAGCTTGGCATACTAATGGCTATCACGGGACATACAGCCACAACGCTAAAGCTGTGTATAACATGTATCTGGGATATTTTGATATGAACCCGGCTAACCTCAATCCCCTGCCGAATCACCCAGAGGCAGTTAAATTTGTCGAGTACATGGGCGGGGCAGAGACGGTCATGACTAAGGCTCAGGCCGATTTTTCCCAGGGGGAATACCGTTTCGTCGCCACTGCACTCAACAAGGTAGTGATGGCCGATCCGGATAACCAAAGTGCACGTGAACTCCTTGCCGATACCTATGAGCAGCTAGGTTATCAAGCCGAGGGAGCAGGCTGGAGAAATATCTATCTGACCGGTGCTCAAGAGCTAAGAGTCGGTATTAAGCCGGGCACCCCAAAAACCGCCTCAGCCGATGTCATCAGCGAGATGGATCTGCCAACCCTGTTTGACTTTTTGGCCGTGAAAGTCGATAGTCTGAAAGCCGCCGAACTTGGGCTAATCACGATGAATATCGTCACTCCGGACAATAACAAAATACTCTATGTCGAGATGAGTAACGGCAACTTGAGCAATATCGAGGTAAATCAAACTAAAAAAGCAGATGCTACGCTAACGGTCAATCAAACCGATATCACTCGCATATTATTAGGAACAGCGAAGATAAAAGCGCTGTTAGACCAAGGTAAGGCGACGATGTCGGGTGACAAAGAGGCCTTTAATAAGATTGCATCAACCTTAGTGGAATTTGACAGCGAATTTGAAATTGTCCCTCTGAAAGCTCACTAACTGAAAAGCTCTTTCAATTAAGTGTCATCTTTCCCATAAAGCCTCTGACAGATAACGACGAGTATCAGGGGCTTTTTCATATCTTTTCCGTACGTTCAATCATTCCAAGATAACGCTTTATTCGCGTGACCATACTCAAAACTTCAAACCTCGCCCTTCAAAAAAATCTGCCCTCGCGCCTGCATAGTAAACAGAACAGGGCGATAACACTCAGAGCGGAAATATCTGTTACATAAGTAAAGCGGCCACAAACAAAGATTAAACAATTCACCGGAAGCGACTTTAGTACAAGTCAACAAAATACCTCTTTAGGAGTACCTCTTTGTAAGTATAAGCTATTGATCTTAATCACAATTAACCACTATAGATGTAAAAAAATCTCAAGACTTGATTAAGATCAAGAAAACCATAGCCGAACAAGGCGTATAACACTCCTGAGATGATGACGAAACAATAATGAAACAAAAGGACTGTAAAATGAAAGTTCGTGCACTTACCCTAGCAATCATAGCTGGTTTAGCTTCTTCCGCCGTCGCAGCTGACACTGTCGACCCACTAAAGAAAGCTTTTATTGATGATTCTGCTGTAAAAGTTCAATTCCGTTTACGTTTCGAACAAGCCGATGTCGATACTGTCGATAAGCAAGACCAAACAACCATACGTACTCGCTTAAATTACAAAACAGGTGATATCTATAACTTCTTCGCGCTAGCAGAAGTTGACGATGTTCGTTCAACCGATAATGAGCCGCTCATTGCCGATTATGAGTACACGCAAATTAACCAAGCCTTCATTGGTTATAAGGCACCTGCAGAAACACTATTGAAATATGGTCGTCAGCGTATCTTGCTGGACAACCAACGTTTCGTTGGTGGTGTAGGCTTCCGTCAGAATGAACAAACTTACGATGCATTCTCGGTAAAGAACACTGCGATAGAAAATTTAACGGCTTACTACTCATACGTGAATAATGTCAACCGTATCTTCCCTGAAGGTTCAGGAAAAGAGTCTCACACAAACGAAACAAGCCTGCTCAACCTGAACTATAAAGCAGGTGATATCGCCAATATCACAGGTTACGCATACCTGATCGATAACAGCGATGTTGCAGCTTTCTCTACCGATACCTATGGTGTTCGTGCAACAGGTAAGCTCAAGTTAGATGCAATTAAGCTTAGCTATGAAGCTGAGTATGCCCAGCAATCAGAAGGTGGCGATAACCCAACTAAATATACAGCTGACTACTACAAGCTAGGTGCAGGAATTGGCTTCGATGCATTCGGTGCTAAAGTTGGCTACGAAGTGCTGGGATCTGATGACGGCGCAGCCGGATTCATCACTCCGCTGGCAACACTACATGCCTTCAACGGTTGGACAGATAAGTTCCTATTCGGCGGCAAGGGGAACTGGGAGAATGGTATTGTAGATACCCATGTGATCTTAACTGCAAAACTTGCAGGTCTTAAGTTACTGGCAAAATACCACAAGTTCGAATCTGACTACGGCGACATCGACATGGGTAAGGAATGGGGAGTTGCAGCAACATATCCATTCGCTAAGCACTACAGTGTAGGTGTTAAATATGCCAGTTTCAGCGGCGCCGATGCTGGTTATGGTTTCTCAAATGATACCGATAAGCTATGGCTAACGCTTCAAGCTAAGTACTAAAAAAGGACTAAGCATAAGTACTAAAAAAGGACTAAGCATAAGTACTAAGTAGCTAGAACTTAGTACTTAGCTGTATCAGGCAAAAAGTGCATTAGAGGGTCGGCTCTGTTTTTGAAAATAAAATCAGAGATACGGTTTAAGTAGGGCATACATTAAACAAAAGGCTCTCTTCTCACTCCCTTTTGAGCAGGTTTAACGCTATTGATAGCTTAACTCCCTGCTCTTTTTTCCCATCCCCTTACACGACTAACGGATCACAGGTATTGGGCCAGCAAACTGCCCAGACTCATTTTATGCGCCTCTAAATCCAAGTCACCTGCTAAGCCGATACTGATGGCGAAACGATACTCGGAATTTAACCGTCCTAGAAATATTGACCACTCATCACTTGCTGGCAATCTTACTACATCTGTACTCGACTCAGTAATAGGCGCTTCTTTATGAAGGTTAAGCTCCAGGTTACTCTGCAAACTTAATGTTTCGATAAGCGCGTTATCTTCATATAGGGCTAATTCTTGGTTCATTATATGGCTAAACCCAAAGCTGAATGATTTGAGTGACAAGGCTAAACCTAGGCCTTTAGCCTTGATATATGACTCTTTCAATGCCCAAAGATCGAAAAACCGGTCTCGTTGCTCATGTTCATCCAAGGCCAATAACGACTCAGACTCATCTTTAGTAAAATAATGATTCAATATCGGATAAATATTGGTACTCGTCCGAGAGCGCTCAATATCGACGCCCAGCTCGATGCTCTCTACCATAGATGCAGGCATTAAAGAGCCTGATTGACCACATGACAACTTGATCACGGCGATGACTAACCAATCACCGCTGTGGCTGATATTAAACTCCAGCCCCGTCATCTCCCTCTGCTTAGGAACCAGGCTTGGCTTCCCCTTCTCTCCGTATTGAAAGTGCCAATCGCCGGGGGCTATGCCCTTGTCACCCATTGGCTCATCATGTTTATATCCAGAGCAGATAGACAAGATACCACGCAGGTATCCGCGTACCATTAACCCTTTATCCCGTGCGTTAAGCTGAATATAACGCGATACCTTTATCGACTCCTCTTCACTCAACCAAGATTGGATGAGTTGAGCTTGTGCAAAGTTCATCGCGGTAATATCCAAAGGACAAAAGTAGAGCTCAACTGTCGGCAATGAACAAGCTTGTAATAATTTAGGTGCCAAACGAACTCCAAAATGGATTGCTAAAAGTGGATTGCTAAAAGTGAGTCGATATTAACAGTTCACCTTGCTTTCGTTAAGTAGCCTTATAATCTTTCAGACAAGTATAAAACTGTGAACTCGAACCTAATTAACAGCCAATAAAAATAAACTAATCACGACCAGATCATACAAACACACCTATTAACATGTAAAAATAAAATATAACATCAGAATCGATTTGAGGTGTGTGATGCAGATAAAAGGGCAATTTATTCGTTGTGTTCTCCCGGTGATCTTAATTGGATTACTGGGCGTGACATTCTTCTCGACTCAGGAGTCCAGTCAACAGATCCACCAACTCAACGAAGTTAAAGTAAAATCGTCCCATGCACTACTCGTTAAAAACCTAAGTAATTGGTATTTCTTGAACACTCAGCTCGCAACCTCCCTGGCTCAAAATGCTCCCGAAGTGAGTAGACTAAAACAAAGCCCCGAAGATGCAGTGGAACTCTCGGAAAGCTTAACTCGATTTGCAACTAACTATCACCTTAGAAACGCGGCACTGCTCGATACCAATGGAGTTGCGATATCGGCCAGCAACCCCAAAAGAATCGGCTCTGACTACCGAAAGATGAATTACTTCAATGAAATTAAACAGGGCACTAAGCTTTATGTTGCCCCGCCCAGACTGAGCCGTATTGACGGTAAACCCTTACTGACTATTTCGGCAAGAACCAGATTTGAAGATGTGCTATTTATCAGCTTACCTTTGGGCGAGTTTTACAACCGCTACATTAATATCACAGAGCAAGATCAGAATAACTTAAGCTTCATTTTAAACAGCGACTGCACCCCCCTGGCCCACCCGAATCCAGAGTTAGTAAGAGATAAGAGTCAGCGATACTCCTCCCTTTGTAAACAAAGCGGGCACATCGAATGGCACGAGGGTGATGAGCCCTACACAGGGTGGATAGAGAAAGAGAAAAATACAGGCTGGATTGTCATATCGGGTAGTAAGTACTCGCCGATACTTACAGCTAAAAATAGAATGATATACTCAAACTTAGCCATAGCCTTGTTAACTGCAATCGTCGTTTTAGGTGTGTTAATACTATTAATCAATCATATTTCCGGAAAAATCCACCTTTTAGTATCGGCTATCGATGATCTTGCAAAAGGCGATATTGAACTCCAATCAGTTTCAAAGACGCCATGGATAAACCTGCTAAATAGAGGAGATGAGCTAGGTCAAATTGCCAATGCATTACAACGGCTGATCAAGGTGCAAAAAAATCATATCTCACACGCCGGTGACATCGCAAACGGTAATCTAACCGGAAAAATAGTGCCCTGCAGTAGTGTCGACAGACTAGGCCAATCATTGGAAAAAATGCAAAATGACCTAAACCAAATTATTGCTAACGTGATTAATAAAGCCAGTGTGATCGATAGCAGTTCGGTGCAGTTAGCACTGAACGGAAACTTGGTCGCCGAAGGAACCAGTACTCAGGCTAAGTCAATCGAATCAACGAGTGCCGCAATGAATCAGATTGAAAGCCAGATCACCTTGAATTCTGATTCAGTCTCGAGTCTTCATTCACATTCTCAACAGGCCTTAAACGAAGCGAAACTTGGATTAGAGTCCATGGAAAAGCTAACTCAATCCATGCAAGAGGTCGCTCACTCCGGATCCAGAATAGAGCAGATCATGGCTGACATTACTCAGATAGCGTCACAGACTAATCTAATTTCTCTAAATGCCGCGATTGAAGCCGCGAGAGCCGGCGAACATGGACGTGGGTTTTCGGTGGTAGCCGAGGAGGTACGTAATCTGGCGCTACGATCGAGTGAGGCGGCGGAGCGTAGCTCGATATTAATCAAGGAGATCATAAATAAAATTAGTACTGGAAAACACGACTCACTTCAGAGTGTAGCCACATTCAATCGGATCGTGGACCAGATGAATGAGACCGCCCAGCAGATGTCGCTCGTCGCCCAAGGCACTGAAGAACATACGGCAGCGGCTGTCGAGCTCAACCAAGGGTTACATGACATTGATAGTGTTATTCACTCGACCTCTCAAACGGCGGTGGAGACAGTAAACCAATGTCATCAATTGATGGAGTCGAGTTCATCTTTGCAAGAAGCCTGCTCTCACTTCAAGCTGAGTGCTTAGCCTGCACAAAACGCATTCAGCTGAGTATTGGCCACAAAAGGAAAAGTTGAACTAAACTCAATAATACAAGTTCAGGAGTAGTTTTCGTTTCAATAAGAAGACAATTCACATGGAGTTTTGTAGCTCGTACTCGTTTGTATAAGAGCTATAAAATCAGGGTGGTGCAGTGAGTTCTTATTCTGAGTTACAAATAGATCTACGCCAGATGATTCTCGCTATAGAAACTGCCGTTTCTCTAGTCGGAATGAACGATACAAATCATGGAAAGCGTGTCGGCTATATTGCCAGCCAAATTACCCATCAGCTTGATTTTAGCGACGAAGCGATACAATACTCATTCGAGTTGGGATTACTTCATGATTGCGGCGTATCCACCGAACAGATGCATGCTAATCTGGTCAACCATTTTGACTGGAATGATGCGGATATACACTGCAAGATTGGCTATCGCTTATTAAATGACTTTGAACCGCTTTCAAAGTTTGCCGTGCCAATTTTGTATCACCACACACCATGGAAAGAGCTCAGTGAATTAACTGTTTCCCCACAAGATGCTCTTATGGCCAACCTTATTTTTCTTTCCGATCGTATCGATGTGATGGCTGCCACTCACTATGAAACCGATATTTTGCTCGCAAGAAAGGAGATAGTAAAAACGATTTCCAGCTATGCCGGTACCTATTTTGAAGCGTCCCTCGTAGAGGCTTTCACGCAGATAGAAACATCAGAAGCTTTTTGGATAGCATTGGAGAATCGTCATATCACCCGTTATACATGGGACATGGGGCAATTAAAAAGTAGCCACACATTGACGATTCCTCAGCTCAAACAACTTTCATTAATCTTGGCTTATGTCGTCGATCAGAAGAGTCCTTTCACGGCTCAGCATTCCATAAAAGTCAGCCATTTAGCCCACTACCTGGCATCTATTTACGGCTTACCTACTGAACGTTGTGAAAAAATTGAAGTTGCCGGATTACTACATGATCTCGGCAAACTTCACACGCCAGATCGCATTTTAGAAAAACCCGGACCACTCAACGAGATCGAACAGTCAATAATGAAACAGCACAGCTATGAAACCTATGAAATTCTAAGACATATAGACGGACTCGAAGAGATCGCTCAATGGGCAGCATTTCATCATGAGGGCCTAAATGGTGCAGGGTATCCTTTCCACCCTAACAAAAAAGAGTTGAGCATTGAGGCCAGGATCATTGCCGTGGCCGATATTTTTCAGGCTCTGGTTCAAGACAGGCCTTACAGAGATGGGATGCCATTGGTGGAAGTGAGCAATATTTTAGATGCATTTGCAAACAACGGGAAACTGGACCCTGAAATCGTAATTTTGGCAAAACTGCACAAAGAGACCTGTTTTAACATTGCAACTCGCGGAGTTGAAGATGGAGAAGAGCGCCATTTGCGATTAAGGTGCTATTCGTGATTAAGCTAATCGCCGGATCTGTTACCTTCTCTCACTTTCTATCGACAAGTTTTGTTCCCAATGACAAATATGTTACTTTTTCATCAATAAAGTGAGTAATAATCGGCGCCTATTTTTAAGTAAATTGGCGCTAAAAATTAATCCTTATCCGGTGAGAGTACCAAGATTGAAAATGCGTGAAAACAGCACCATGCCCTGCTTGATGGAAGCCTGGCTTCAATACCAGAGCCCGCTGTCACTCTGGTTAAAAAGCCAAACCCGTGACGACTCCCTGGCCCAAGATATATTACATGACGTCTTTATTCGTGCCATGGACCAAAAACAAGCATTCTGCGACATTCGAAATACCAAGGCATGGTTATTCAGAGTCGCTGGAAATCTGGTGATTGACCATGCCAGGAAGCAGCAAGCGCACCCTATGGTTGAAGGGGTGGCATTAGAAGAGCCTGAGTTTGCTGTCATCGATAATGATGTCATCGACAAATTAGCCCACTGTTTACCTCGGGTATTAAATGAACTCTCCCCCCAAGACAGTCAATTACTCAAAGACTGTGACATTAATGGCATGAGCCAACGGGAGTTCGCCACCCGCCATGGGCTCACCCTCAGCGCGACTAAGTCACGTCTGCTTAGGGCCCGTTTAAAACTAAAACAACAACTGAGTAACTCCTGCCAAGTCAAACTGGATGAAAATCAAAACGTTTGCTGCTACACACCACGAAAATAAAAATATTTTATTTTTTTATGCATCCTTTGCAACTTAGTTTCGTCTTATAGGTAAGTCAAATTCAGGTTGAATGAATTCCAATCAAATCATTAGTCTGAAAAATATGTGATTCAAAGAGATAATGGGGTAATCGATGTTCCAAATTTTCACTGAACTTGCCAACTGGTTAGTTTTCGAGCTTCTAGGGTTGCAACCGGAGACGAAGCTCGGCGATGCGGTACATTTCTTTGTAGAAGATACCAGCAAGATATTTGTCCTATTGATAGTGATGATCTATGTCATCGGGGTGATTCGAGCCTCATTAGATGTCGAGCGGGTTCGCGATTACCTGGCGGGTAAAAATCGCTTTGTCGGCTATATGCTTGGCTCGATGTTCGGTGTGGTAACGCCTTTCTGCTCTTGCTCGAGTATTCCTGTATTTTTGGGCTTCACTTCAGCCGGGATCCCACTTGGGATCACGATGGCATTTCTTATCACATCACCTTTAATCAACGAAGTCGCAGTATTACTCTTAATGAGCCTGCTGGGGTGGAAATTCACCCTGCTTTACATTGTTGTAGGAATGTCAGTAGGCATGTTAGGTGGGCTGTTTCTCGATACGATCAAGGCTGAACGTTGGTTACAGTCTTTTGCCGCCGAAGCCTTAAAACGTGGTCAGAGTCAACAGACTAAAAATACTCAAGTTCATCAGGTCCCGACTCAAAAACTGACGTTCAAAGCGCGACATGAGTTTGCGAAACAGGAAACATTTCAAATTTTCAAACGGGTATGGAAGTGGGTCTTTATCGGTGTAGGGCTTGGCGCGGCGCTTCATGGCTTTGTTCCCGCAGGCTGGATAGAGTCCAACTTAGGTCAGGGACAGTGGTGGTCGGTTCCAGCGGCCGTACTGCTCGGGATCCCGTTATACTCTAACGCTACAGGGGTTATCCCTGTAATGGAAAGCCTTATCATCAATGGGTTGCCCATTGGTACCACGCTGGCCTTTTGCATGAGTACCGTTGCTGCCAGTTTGCCCGAATTCATCTTGCTAAAACAGGTCATGCAATGGCGTCTGTTAGCCACTCTATTTGTTGTTTTATTGACTGCCTTTACCCTCGTTGGTTGGGTATTCAACGCTTTCTCTCCACACATATTAGGATAGTATTTTGAAAAATATAAAAGTTTTAGGTTCAGGTTGTACTAATTGCAAGACAACGGCCCAGATAATTATCGATATTGCAGAAAAAAATCATATCGAAATTAATCTGGAGAAAGTCACGGACTTAGCACAAATCATGGCATACGGGGTGATGTCGACACCAGCGGTGATCATAGATGAGCAGTTGATGCATAAGGGCAGTGTCCCGACCCGTGAAATCGTCGAGTCTTGGCTGCAGAGTTAGTATCAGGCTCTGTGTATATTCTATTTCAGAGGTTTTGAGTAGAACAGAAAAACTCTTTACAGCAATAGGGGCACATTAAATGCCCCTATTGTGTATAAGTAGTTATCTAGCGATTGTCAATTCTGATCTCTACCCGGCGATTTTCAATGCGTCCTTCATCTGTATTATTGTCCGCCTTAGGCTGCAACTCTCCATGTCCAGCCACAGTAAATCTATCGCGATCCATCCCTGTTTTTTGCATCAAAATTTCAGCTACGGCTTCGGCACGATGCTCAGATAATATTTGATTATCCGCCTGTTTACCTTGCCAATCGGTGTGCCCTTCGACGGTGAAGCGGGCCTTTTTAAACTGTTTTAGTTTTTCAGACACTGAGTTTATTTGTTCAAGATAAGCGGGCTTAACGACCCAAGATGCCGTATCGAATTGAACATGCAGCGTGATTGTCTCTAACAAGGGACAACCATCTTCATCAACTACAGCCTCTGCAGCAGTGGTCGGACACAGATCCATCTTATCAGTAACACCATCATTATCATGATCTAGCACTATGCTAGAACGGGCTACAATCACTGCCGGTTCAACATGTTTCACCACACTTTTTGCACTGCCACCAAAGTACCTGCCTATGGTCAAACCAACGACACGTGCATCACGATCATAGGCATCGATACCGACTCGGGCAAACCAGTGATCGCTAAACCGCCATTGCGCACCCACTCCAAGCGTCCATTGATTACTGTGACTCTGCTCGACATAAGGGCCTGTGTCGGTCTGCAGGAAAGCCACTCCAGTCTTGGCGTAGAGATTCCAGGTATTGCTCTGTTCAAACAACCAGTAACCCAGGCTCCCGCCAAAAGCACTGTAACCAATCTCAGGTCTATCTTTTATGGCTGGATTAGCATTGGTCAGACTCGCCGCTCCCATGTTTTCATAACTTATCTCACCAAACCAGTGCTCGGTAAAACCATAGCCACTAAGCAACTTAAAGGCGGTATCCTGGCTGTCACTCACCCGCCAGGAGGTATCGTGTTTGTCTGGCATCAAACGTGAGACACCGACTCCCGCTCCCAAGTACCAGCAACCACTCTCTTGGACCGCCCCCTCCAAAGAGCATGACTCGTTTGCCTGTACCGTGACCGAAAACAGCGCGAGAACAGAAAGAAGCATGACTATACAGGCCTTGGTTCGACGTATCAGCGCCACACAAAGAAGCCCTAACAAACCCAGAAGGTTAATCGCACCGGCCCCATCTATACCGGTCTCAACTTTACTACTGGCTTGTAGTCGATCGTTAATACCGTCCTGGTTATAATCACCATTTTCATTACCATCAAGGATATTATCGTTGTCCGAATCAATATCCAGGAAGTCGGCTTGACCATCCTTATCGGTATCGACAATGCCCTCAACAGCATCCAACACGCCGTCACCATCACTATCGAGGTCGCGGAAATTTGCTATACCATCGCCGTCAAAATCAATCGCGTTAAACACACTATCATCTATACCGTCCCAGTCTGTATCGACACCAGAGGTTACATCGACATCAAAAGCATCATCAATTCCATCCATATCACTGTCTCTATCCATTAATTCAACCATCACCTGCTCTTGGGTATCTGAAATACCGTCGTTATCACTATCTGTATCTAGGTTATCGGGCAGTCCATCTTTGTCGGTATCGATCACACTATAGCGATCATCGATACCATCATTGTCAGCATCATTGCCTGCCGTCATATCAACATCCCACGCGTCATCGATACCATCTCTGTCACCATCAAGGCCATGAGGAGCGGGTCGATCATTCTCAAATGCGTCTGAAAGACCATCATTATCACTATCCTTGTCAAGGTGATCAGATATAGTGTCATGGTCACTATCATGTAGCCCTTCAATTACATCTGAGATACCATCATTATCATCATCGAGGTCTAAACCTGCGCTGACCCCATCACCATCACCGTCGACTCCTAATGCAGTACCAAAAAGATCCAGGGCGTTATCAATGGAATCGTCTATACCATCCAAGTCTCTATCGAGAGTCGTATCGATACGACCATCATTGTCTTTGTCCAGTTTTTTTTCAGGGCTGGCATCAATATCGAAACCTTGGTCATCATCGCTATCCAGATCCCTGAAATCGGCCTGGCCGTCTCCGTCTGTATCTTTCGGAGCGCTGATAAGTTCATTACCCATATCGACTTGACCGTCACCATCTTCATCCCGGCTCCCCGATTCAATAGTGTCAAGCAGGCCATCGTTATCACTGTCGAGATCGTGCATATCAATAATGCCATCACCGTCGGTATCGGTACGTATGACACCGTCTAAGATGCCGTCATTGTTATCGTCCTTGCCCACATTAAAGTCATAATCAAACTTGTCATCGATACCATCTGCGTCATCATCGCGATTCCAGGCATCGGCTTCTGCCGTATCCCAAATGCCATCGTTGTCGCTGTCCTGATCCATAAAGTCGGCGACGCCGTCCGCATCCTTGTCGGTCTCTATTAATTTAGCGTCATTGATGCCGTCACCATCGGCATCAAAACCCGCCACTATGTCGATATCAAAACGGTCGTCTATACCATCACCATCGGCATCGCTCCCCACAGTTACATCGATATCATAATTGTCGGCAATACCATCACCATCGGTATCCTTGCGTGTCTGGCTCGCCTCGACAGCATCGGGGATTAAATCATTATCTGAATCTTTATCGGTATAATCAGGCTTTCCATCCTTGTCGGTATCTAAGGGGACAATGTCATCATCTATACCATCGCCATTGACATCCACACCGCCAGTCTGCTCCACATCATAACCATCATCTATCCCGTCACCATCGCTATCGGTGCCGCTGATCCCGGCTTCGAAGCCATCAACTAAACCATCGTTGTCGCTATCGATATCTAAAAAGTTAGGGATGCCGTCTCCATCGAAATCACCACGTCCCTCAACCACATCGGGGATCCCGTCATGGTCGTCATCTATACTGGTGTCCTGATAATCGGGAATACCATCGCCGTCGGTGTCCGTCTGCCCCTCTTTACTATCCGGAATACCATCACCATCGGAGTCGAGATCGCGACTGTCTGGAATACCATCACCATCGGTATCCCCCTCCCCCTCGATAACATCATCAATACCATCACCGTCATCATCTGGGTCGGTCACATCGGCAATACCATCACCATCGAGATCCTGCAGCACTTCGATACTCACAGTGGCAATATTTGAATCCTGCTCACCGTCGTTCACTTTGAAACTAAGGCTGTCAGTCCCAAAATATCCGGTTTCCGGCGTGTAGATAAGATATGGAGCATCACCTGATAACGTTCCATTTTCTGGCAGAGAAATGACGGTGAAACTCAAGGTTGTACCCTGCTTGTCGCTGCCGCTCAGGGTTATTGCCGTAGGGGTATCTTGAGTAACAAGAACCGTCTGAACATCGGCCTCTGGGGCATCATTGACCTTGACTATATCGATACTAATATTAGCGATATTTGAATCGGCTAAGCCATCACTGGCTTTGAAGCTGAAGCTGTCGCGGCCACTGGCTCCCTTGTTAGGGATGTAAACCAGCGTCTTTCCGGTACCGGACAATTGACCCTTTGTTGGGGGGGTGACCAAGGTATAACTCAATGAATTACCATCAACATCTGTAGCCGAAAGCGTCACGGTTTTCGGCTGCTCTTGATTGGTTGTCAGAGTCTGACCCACAGCCACAGGCGCATCATTTTGCGGCGTGACCGTGATATTAACCGTGGCAATATTAGAATCTACCGTGCCATCATTGGCCTTGAAGCTGAAGCTGTCGCTGCCACTGTAGTCCTTATTCGGCGTATAAGTGCGGGTAGCCCCACTGCCCGATAGCACACCATGTTGCGGTGTTCCAACCAAGGCGTAGCTCAATGTATTACCATCGGCGTCCGTGGCGATAAGTGTTATCGCCTTAGCCTGCTCTTCCTTAATCGTCAGGGTTTGACTCTTAGCCACTGGCGCATCATTTTGCTGCGTCACCGTGATATTAACCGTGGCAATATTAGAATCTACCGTGCCATCATTGGCCTTGAAGCTGAAGCTGTCGCTGCCACTGTAGTCCTTGTTCGGCGTATAAGTGCGGGTAGCCCCACTGCCCGATAGCACACCATGTTGAGGCGTTCCTACCAAGGCGTAGCTCAATGTATTACCATCGGCGTCCGTGGCAACAAGCGTTATCGCCGCAGCCAGGTCTTCCTTAATCGTCAGGGTTTGACTCTTAGCCACAGGCGCATCGTTTTGCGGCGTGACCGTGATATTAACTGTGGCAGTATTAGAATCTACCGTGCCATCATTGGCCTTAAAGCTGAAACTGTCGCTGCCACTGTAGTCCTTGTTCGGCGTATAAGTGAGATTAGCCCCACTGCCCGTTAGCACACCATGTTGAGGCGTTCCTACCAAGGCGTAGCTCAATGTATTACCATCGGCGTCCGTGGCAACAAGCGTTATCGCCGCAGCCAGGTCTTCCTTAATCGTCAGGGTTTGACTCTTAGCCACAGGCGCATCGTTTTGCGGCGTGACCGTGATATTAACTGTGGCAGTATTAGAATCTACCGTGCCATCATTGGCCTTAAAGCTGAAACTGTCGCTGCCACTGTAGTCCTTGTTCGGCGTATAAGTGAGATTAGCCCCACTGCCCGTTAGCACCCCATTTGAAGGCATTGTGACAATGGTATAGCGGCTTATAACCGCGGTCTCGGCGTCCGTGGCAACAAGCGTTATCGCCTTAGCCTCGTCTTCCTTGATCATCAGGGTTTGACTCTTAGCCACAGGCGCATCGTTTTGCGGCGTGACCGTGATATTAACCGTGGCAATATTAGAATCTACCGTGCCATCATTGGCCTTAAAGCTGAAACTGTCGCTGCCACTGTAGTCCTTATTCGGCGTATAAGTGCGGGTAGCCCCACTGCCCGATAGCACACCATGTTGCGGTGTTCCAACCAAGGCGTAGCTCAATGTATTACCATCGGCGTCCGTGGCGATAAGTGTTATCGCCTTAGCCTCATCTTCCTTCGTCGTCAGAGTCTGTTCCGTAGCCACAGGCGCAGTATTGAATTTCTTGACTCTGACTGTGATGGCTTGCTGTGTATTGAGCGTACCATCATTTGCAGTCACCACAAGAATGTAGTCATTATCACCATCGCTGTCTGTCGGGGTAGCGAAAATGGGAGCTGAATTAAAGGTCAGCTCACCGCTTGCGGCTATACTGAACTTTGCAGCGTCTTTATCGCTAAGCAGGTAAGTATAACTGCCGCTACCGCCGCTAGTTTCTACTTTTGTTACCGCCGTAGACTGCTCATAAACCTCGATTATCACACTGTAATCACCGCCATTTGAGGTGATTACGGGCGCATTCTTATGTTCAACTATCGCCTCTGAGATGAACTCACTACTCTTACCATACACATAGGTGTCGATAAAGCTTTCGTCTCCTATGCCTCGCCCAGTAAGATCCCCCCAAGTGTGCCTGTGGGCACCTACTGATGCTTCAGAAGATAAGGCGCCAGCAGGTAGGTTAGAGGTGGCACTTAGCAAGGTTTTGTCATCCCAAAACACCTGTGTCCCAACTAAGGTCGTTGCATCCTCCGCCCGCAGAATAGTCAGGCCATTATTGACCCCACCGCCACTAGTCTCTACATCTGAGCCAACGAAATGGTACTCGCCGATCCTGAGCTCAAGTTTGACACCATATTCAGCTTGAGAAACCACGTCACCGGCAGCATCCTTACCATCCCAACTGACATCGACTTGCGTATTAGCCTCCATGGCCCCCAACAATAACCGATCGTTGGCACCGAAATCTCCATCGCGGTTAATATCTATGGTAATGGCATAGGTGCCACTTACATTTGGCGTGAAAGAAAAGATACCGGTCTCTTCGACTGCGTCACCATCAGGTGAGATGATATTGTCATTACCCGCATCATCGGTGAAAGTGAGTGTGTCGATTAATTGAGGAGCAAGATCCGGAGCCGGATGAGGGTTAGCGCCTTTAGGGTAACTCAGGTAAACCGGAAACTTTTCCTGCACAGTGGGAGATTTATCCTGAGGCGTGCTTATGCCAGAATAAGGTGCATCTAAGCCGATATTATTGGCCACAATGTCATACACGTTACCAGAAAATTGTTGCAGATCCAGCGCCCAGATATAGTTTGTATCTTCGAAGCCTCCGGGAACCAACACGTACATTTTAGTGGTCGCGGCAGTGGCGGCACTGTAATCATCAGTTCGAAACATCCACTTATAGGAAAAGAGGTTTCCATCATCAGCGGTAGGATCGACATTGTCCGATGCTAGCGCCACTGTCGACACATCCCAACGTTCATATGGGCTAGAGCTATGGGAAGGAATAACCATATACACACCGGCACGGGCTACTCGGTATTGCATCTGTTCACCGGATACCGGTATGGCGGGGAGTGGGTTGTCCATTGTATTGGCACAGCTGATATTGGCCGTGGATGAAGTGAGAGCAGCCAACTCAACATCGGCAACATACTTTCCGTCATCTAGCCTGGTCGAATAAATCTTTGCACCAACCGCATTAACCGATTCATCCTTATCATTTGTCCATGAGTCATCTTTTTGGCATAAGTGCAAACGGATAAAAGGTTTAGCATCATCGACATGAATCAAGAGTCGAGAGTTACTATCCAAAGGTTGAGGATGCGCCGCATCCATCTGAAAAGTGCCTTCGGCCACCGCCTGTTCACACATCAAAACTAATAGTGACGTACTCATGAGTCGTATTAATTTTTGCACTGATTAACTCCATTTATTGAATAACAAGCTGAGGTCAAAGATGCCATTACAGGCCTCCAGACAAAAACGGTTCTGCCCGACCGTTTGCGACAAAGGTTTGCTCGAGAATGATAATTCTCATTAAGCGAAGTTCAATATCATGAAGTGGTCTAAGCGATTGATGTAGCTGGATATTGCCACAGTCAAATTTATGGCGGGATATTAAGGTGAGATGTAACAAACATCAACAAATTGTATACAAACCTAAAAAATAACAACTAATAATGATAAATTTTGGCTTTTTGTCGCTGTAAATGAGATTTATTATGATGCATCTCTTACACCAGATAATTCAGTGATTTCTAAATGATTACTGGGTTTGATTGACAGTATCGGCATTCAATTCTCATTGTTCTCATCAAAATAATATTCATGATGGCTCAAACTTTTCCGCCGCCGATGCTGAGTTTTAAAGAGCTCTGACATACACTCAGTAAAACCTTTATACAGAGAAATATACATATGCAAACAGCCGATGAATTCATTCAAGCCCTGGCGTTGGAGCAACATGTCGAAGGGGGTTACTATCATTCCTCTTTTACTTCTGGAAGCCATTTCGATGACAAAAGAGCCTTATGGAGCAGTATCTACTTCCTGCTTAAAACCGGAGAGGTTTCACACTTTCATCGCTTAACTGCTGACGAGATGTGGTACTTCCACGCCGGGGAGTCATTAACCATCTATATGATCTCTGAAGAGGGAGAATTAACGACGGCACAGTTGGGGCTGGATCTCGCAGCTGGTGAACGGCCACAATTCCTGGTACCTAAAGGCTGTATCTTCGGTTCTGCCATGAATCGACCCGGCTTCTCTCTGGTAGGCTGCATGGTCTCTCCCGGATTCACCTTCGATGACTTTGAGCTCTTCAGTCAGGATAGTTTATTGGCCGAATATCCACAGCATGAAAAGGTTATTCGACGCTTAAGCCGCTAACATTCAGACATATCAATGAGAGAATGGCCAATCATCTGGCCACTCTTCTGATGACTCTTTTGACTCTGTCCACAACCATCAATATCGGTAGCAGATAAAACCGGAACTTTCCTCCTAAAACTTTAAATAATCCAGCTTAAACCTCTATTTGTGACCAAGTTCCCAAACAATTAGTGCCATTAGGTGCAGGATGACACACTCTAATAACAAATATTTATCGGGGTTAAACAATGTCATATAAAATACAAGATCTAATCTATCAGGGTGAAAAAGGCGGAGTGCGTAACTGGAGTACCATAGGCGGAGCCAGCTTCTATTGGCATCCGGACTGGCTGCATATTGCAGAGGAAGCCACCGGCGTTACTCCAACAGCTAATATCGAATGCACTAAAGAGAAAGCCACCGAGAATGAAGCGGCTGAAACCATCGTCAAACACTTGAACGACAAAGAGTGATCCCAGCTAAATCAACATCTTTTTAGCTGATAGTTTAACGTCTTTGAAATGGGTCGGGGGTCGGCTCAATCAAAGACGTTTCTCCTCTAACCAAGCCAGTTACCCTCCCGAAGAAAACCTGCCACTAGAAACTCCACTTCAGCTGTACAAAGCCCAGTGTTGTCGCCGTTTTCCCAAATAAGCTATCGCGACTGCCGTCGAAGCGTTGCAGTACCATTAATAGTTGCCAGTCATCGGCCAGAGAGTAACTGCCATTAGCCCCGATAAAATAGGAGCCATCCTGATAATAACTGGTCGTCAAGGTTAAGCGGCTAAGGGATGAGATATCGAAACCCAAATCGAAATAGTAGGTCCAATCGGTAAAGCTCAAGGTTCTGGCCGTCAGCGGCAGATTAAGGTAAAGCAAGGCGCTATCTGACTCTGTCGGATTTGATATATGCAGAATAGAGCCTCTGATCAACCAATTACGCCTGCCGGTAAAACTGTAATCGGCCTCGAGTGTCGAAACACTTGTCGCTTCAAGCTTTTCAGACGAAGGAGCTGTCATAGAGGGAGATAGAGAAACAGGCGTAAATATCGTCCCCCTATCGGAGATACTCGATGGCATGCTGTTTATGCCACGTTCAACGTCAGGCACTCTTGGCCATTGATCATAGATAGGGTCGAAGTAGGTAAACTCTCCACGAAAGCCCGCACCGGATATATTTCCCGCAAATCCCGCCCCCATGACGCGGTCGAATCCGGATTTCCCCAGCAACACCTGCATATCCCAACCATCATAATTAAACAGGTATCGCGCCGCATAGCTATTGAGCTCACTGTCCTGGTTAGGGTTATATACAAGGTTGAGTGAACTTGCAAAACCCAGTTTTCGACTAATCAGCACCGCATCTGCGCCAGCACGTTCCTCATAATCGAAGTCGTATATGGAGTAGGCATTAAAAATATCATTGGGGTTCCACAAGGTTGTCATGGCCCAATTGATACGAAACCGCCCCACTCTCAGCTGCCAATCGCCCTCTGGCGACCAATTAACATATGCACGATCAAACTGGCTATTGCCGACCCAGCCATCCCTATCCATCCAGGTCGATGACATGTCCCAATACCCCGGGTCTAACTCGATTAAATCTCCATAACCCGGTGTTTTCGAGGTATCCCCATAGAAGACTCTATTCCTCATACCTATGTTGACTCTTAACGCACTGTCGAATCGGTATTCAAAGTTGAACCTTTGATGTAGCAGGTGATCGCTCAAGTCCGAGCCGGTATCAGGAAAGGTACCTGTGCCCATATATTTCACATACCCATCGAGATCCCAGTTCGAAGCCGGTTCAAGGCCAGGGATCGGCGAAGCTCGGCTCTGTGTAGTCCCGAGTGCAACAGAAAGTATGGCAATGAGAGATAAACAACAAACCCAACCAGGCTTCATTGCACTCTATCCTCTGTCAACTGACCATCTTCAAATACGATCACCCTTCTGGCTCGCTTTATCACCCTGGGATCATGGGTCGAGAAGATAAAGGTCGTGCCCTCCTTTTCGTTGAGTTGCTGCATAATGTCGAGTAGTTCTGCCGTGCTTTTAGCATCCAGGTTAGCCGTAGGCTCATCGGCCATCACAAACCTGGGGCTCGGCGCCAATGCTCGCGCAACGGCCACTCTCTGCTGCTGCCCGCCGGAGAGTTTGGAGGGTCTTTTATGTAATTGATCGCCAAGACCAACCTGCTCCAACAAGGCGATAGCTCGCTTCCTGCACTCCTTCTCACTGTGCCCTTGCAGCTGCATCACAAACTCGACATTTTCAAGAGCTGTCAATACCGGCAACAAGCTGTAATCCTGAAAGATAAAGCCGATATTGTCACGCCGAAAGGCAATAAGCGCCTGATCTTTCAATGAACAAATATCGATACCGTCAATAACTACGGTCCCCTCGCTGGGGATATCTATGCCACCAATCATATTCAACAACGTGGTTTTACCTGAGCCTGACGGCCCCATAACAGCCACAAACTCCCCCTGGTCAATACTCAAGTCGAGCTGCTTGACGGCATGAACAGGAAAATCCGTATCCTGATTATACGTTTTACGAAGCTGAGTCGTTTGAATACTCATATCCGTTCTCTCCCTCATCTTAGCAATCGGTCATAACAAACTGATTGCGCAAATATCGGCTAGCATAATCAACTAAAAGTATCAACTAAAGCTCTCAGATTTAGTTAAACCGCTACCACTCCGATAATGTAAACTCTGTCTGTTTATTTAATGCTTTTCAGCCATGGCATCGACCGGGCGTTGTTTTAAAATCTGCCTCGCCGGATACAAGGCTGCTAACACACAGACCAGTACCACAGTGATAAAGATATAACGATACTCGCTGGCGGCCACCTGCGGATATAGAGTCGTATCGACACCAAACGCCCCCAATCCTTCCGCCATATTGCCCAGAGGAATTCCGGTAATTTGCAACAGCTCTACCAGTGCTAAGCTCGACACCAATCCCAGAGTTGCCCCCGACACCCCAAGCAAACTGGTCTCAAATATGATCAATGCAAACACCTTATGCTTCTGCATCCCCACCGCCATTAGTACCCCAAACTCTCTGGTTCTCTCAAACACAGACATCAACATGATGTTGACCACACCAAACCCCATGGCTAAGACAAATATGCCCAGTAAGATGGCATTACTCGGTCCCATCTGAGCAATAATCGATGCCAATATAGGTTGTATCTGTTGCCAGTCTCTGACGCTGTTCTCATTAGCGGTTATTAAGCGGATTTTGTCTCTCACAATGACGGCTAAGGCATTTGACATTTTATTATTGTCATCGAGTAACACTGCTATCTCATGACTACCATCAATACCTGCCATAGCCATCAGATCGGTTCGCCTCACATAGATATTGCCATCGTCGAAATTACTTGAGGGTGTGCTGAAAAAACCTGACACTCTAAAGGCTGCACCAGTGACATCTTTTTCCGCATTACTGAAAGTGATCACGACCTTAGAGCCTAATTTTAAACGCAAGCGTTGTGCAGTCTTTAGTGACACCACGACAGGATGGCGCCCTTCTGCTGGTAACCAACGACCCTCTTTAACGCTTGAAGCTATTGGTGTCACCCTGGCCTCGGCATCGATATCGACACCATTGACCCGCACACCACGGGATGAACGCGCCGAGGCCACCATGCCATCGACAATAAATCGCTCAGACCAGGCGATCACTTCGCTTATTTTATCCAGCTCGGCCGTGATCCGCTCAGGCTCAACTATCGTCAGGTTAATCTCAGGGTTATCGACAAAGCCCTGATGATGAACCTGCACATGACTGGTCTGCCAGGAGATGGCGTTATCGATCATATTGCCATACATGCCATTCATAAAACCTATCATGGTCACGACACCGATTAAGCCAAAAGCCATCGCAGACAACATGATCGCGGTACGTAATTTATTGCGCCATAGGTTACGCCAAGCCAGCTTAATTAACATGGGCACCTCCCTTTAACGCGGTAACCAGATCGAGCCGGTAGATCCGCCACAGAGGATAGAGTAAACAGAGCAACATTAACCCAAGCACAATGAGTATCTGATCCATAAACAACCAAGGTGATAAGAGCATGGGAAGGATAGGCTCCCAACCCAGCTCCAACATCATCTCGGCGGTTTCGCCGGTTAACTCAATAGGATGATAATGGAACCACACCACCAGAGGAGTGCCGAGCACCAGCCCTATCGTGAGCCCAAGAAGCGAGATAAAACTCGATTCAAGTATCACCAAACCAAGCAACTTGGCCCTGACTAACCCTGTTGCCATCATCACGCCAAACTCTCGATAACGCTCAAGCGTCATCATTAAAATAGTGGCAAAGAGTCCAAAGCCCACCACACCATAAAGGAGGTACATCATAAAAATGCCTCCCGCCTTATCCATGGCAATCTGCTGCGCCATCTCGGGAGCGAGATCTTCCCAGTCACGTACATTAACCAGACTCTTGCCATTTTTATCCAGTAAAGTCCCCTGTAAGGAGGGTTGTGAAGGAGGGAGTAAAGAGGGCTGCGAACTGTTCTTTGGCAAAGCCGCTGAATATTCACGTTCCAGATCGGCCATCGTCTGTTCGAGTTTAGTCAGGTCCCGGGTATCGATAACCCAAGCAGAAACCTGATCGCCCGTGCTAAACAGTGTTTGCGACAGTGGCAGCGGCATATAGATAAGCTGATTATCCAGCTGAGGCAGAGGGAAGTGCACGATTCCCTTAATCTTGTAGAGCCCTGCTGCGGTCTGGCCACGATAGCCTTGTCCATACAGCACCAGCTCATCACCCACAGTCAAAGAGAGATATTCGGCCAATCCCTGACCTATGAGTACCGACTTGTCATCGGCCTTGATAAACTCACCCTCTACCACTTTATCGGAGATACTTGAGTATTCATCTTCGAGGGCTGGCATAACGCCCAGCACCATGACCCCTTTTGATTTATCGCCGGCGGCCGCTAGCGCAAAAGACTCCAGCCGGGGGAGTATTCGCTCCACATCATCGAGTTTTCGGGCGGCGGCGATAAACTCATCGGTTGCAGGAAGGAGATCTTCAATGCTCTGACTCTCCTCAAATTCGGCATGCTGCAATTGAATCAACCCGGTTGAAAACTTAGCGCTGTTCTCGATGTTATTGGCATAACTCCCCTCCTGCATACTTCGCATAAACAGAGAAAGAACCAGGGCCAACGCCAGCGCTATCGCCGTTAAAATGGTGCGCCGCTTCTGTCGCCACAAATTTCGCCAAGCCAACTTTACTAACATAAATCTCCTTAAAGCAGCCCCGAGCACAATATAAAGCTAAGAAAGCGACGAGTTTCGATATGCAAAAGACAACAGCTTTCACGCTCGTAGCTTATAGCTCGTGACTCGTGACTAAAAGCTTAATCCCTTAACATCTTCATCTGCTGCTGCGAAAAAAAGTCATCGCCAATATCAAAATTAAACTGAGCTTCATGGGTAATAAACTCAGTTCTCTGGTCGGGTTTATCGGCCGGGATCATCGTCATGCGGGTGGCAATATTACGTCCGCCCATCTCCTTAACATCATAGGTTTCCATGGTATTAACCAGCTCATCAAACTCATCGATAAATTCAACTTTACGTTGCAGGTAAGTCTGCTTGGATATCCATAATCTCACCTTACTCCAAACCACTGGCGCATTGGGTTTCGCGATGGCATCGATAACCCAGGTATTATCGTTATCGAACAACTCCTCTTTTAATAATTGATGCTCATAATCGACGACAATAGAGGATTGGTTGATGAGGTCGTCGTTGGTAAAATCAGATCCCATCCAGGATTGACTCAACATAGAAGGGGCAATCTTAATGACCCGCTCGATGCTCGGGATCCAGCTCCACATCTCCTTTTGACGCTTTAAAGATGCACTACCTTTATCTTTCGCCGGAGCGGTAACCAGAACCAATGATAGCTCCTGACCTTTGGTCCAGCTTTTCATACTCATGGTGCGGGTCCAGTCGGGCCGAATAATCTTCATGGTCGCCACCGAATAGCTCGAATCGCCGCGCATCTGTTTATCTGACTTATCTACGATATCTGACGCCGTTTCGGCTACTACCACGCCAGAGGTAAGCGCAACGAGAAGTCCTGCCATGACCGAAAAAATTAACCCTGTTCTACTGCACCAAGTATCCATCTTGATTATCCCAATCGTCGGTTTTAATTAAAAAAATCTATAAATTAATACTGTATTAGTACTATAGCGCATTAGGTGAAAATCTAAACAAGTATAGCTATCAGACAGGAAAATAAGTGGCGATTTATTGCTCGGAGCAAAGCTTTGTTAAAGACAATGTTTTGGGGCTGGTATTACGGCTATTTTGATGTCGATTGGCATTCATGCCTTGAGCCTAACTTTACTACACGATTTAGTCATGATTTAGGGGAACAGCGTCATCGCCCTCACTTATCTTCGTGAGGCTGACAATGGAGCAACAACGCCGAATGACAATAACTACCGAGTATAAATTTGTAGAATAGGAAATAAATGCTGACCGAAGGAGAGCGTCATCGAAATGGTCTCTTCGCGTTTAAATTTTTGCCTATAGGCCGATGGTGCACGCCTTTCACCATCGGCAAATAATGCCAACATCTGTTCACTTTGAAAAATCCGGCTACCCGAAGAGACATTCTTAAGTGTGACAACAGCCTTTCGAACACCATTTTCGTTACTCATAACCACGTAATTGACGACATCAAAATCGCTTATATCTGGCTGTACTTCATCGTCATTGGTGAATTTAATCTCAACGTTTTCACTTACAACTCTATCAATGTTGAACACGTCATCGGCCGAAGCACAGCTAAAACTGATAAGAAGTAATGCAAGAACCCTAAACATATTTATCCCTAAATTATTAATACCAATAGGTATCATACCCCGTTAATAACATTAAACCGTGTCACCAAAAAAAGGGCCAAACTATATGTGGCCCTAATCTGAACACTTGCTTAAAAAGTTATTTAAACAATAGCTTAAAAATAAACTTCAACACAAGCTAATCAATAAACTCAAGTTAAGCGACCTCTCTTACCGCTTTGATTAATAATTTCTGCACATTGTCAGGCGTAATATCATATCGGGCAAAGGTCATACTGAACTGACCATCCCCTCCGGTCATAGATTTAAGTCGGGTCGAATAATCATCGACAGTCGCAAGCGGCGCCTCGACACTGACAACGACCTTATTATTCCCCTGAGCCTGGGTACCACACACCATACCTCGACAGGAACTGATATCACCTGTGACATCGCCCACATGCTCCTGTGCGACAACCACCTCCATCTCAACCACGGGCTCCAGTATCACCGGCGTCGCTTGGGCAACCGCATCGAGAAACGCCTTCTTACCGGCCATCACAAAGGCAATCTCTTTCGAGTCGACACTATGATGTTTACCGTCGAGTAGGCAGACCTTTATATCTTGCATTGGGAAGCCAGCTAAGGCGCCTGAAATCATCGCCTCTTTTATCCCTTTTTCAACGGCAGGGATATATTGCCCGGGAACCGAACCGCCCACAACCTTAGAGACAAACTCAAAACCTGCCCCCCTTTCTAAAGGCTCAACCGTAAGCTCAACTTCACCGAACTGACCAGAACCGCCCGATTGCTTCTTATGACGGTATCTGGCTGTAGCATTGCCGGTAATTGTCTCACGATAAGCGACTGCGGGTTTATCGGTATCCATATCGACATTAAACACTTCATGGGCTTTTTCTATCGCGATCTGAAGGTGCAAATCCCCCTGCCCTTGCAGTATCGTTTGACCTTCAGCATCATTTTTCGCCAGACTTAAACTAGGGTCTTCGGCAACCAACTTATGCAAGACTTCGGCAATTTTTTGTTCATCACCTCGGCGCTTGGGCATCACGGCTAGACCGAAAATTGGTTGAGGAAGGTTTAGCTCTGGGAGATGGAATTGATCTTCATCATGACTATCGTGCAACACGGCGCCGACTTCAAGTTCATCCACTTTTGCAACCGCACAGATATCACCGGGAACGGCCTGAGGTACGCCTATCTGCTTATCACCTTGTAACTTAAATATATGAGTCACTTTGAACGGTTTTCGTCCCTCACCAATAAACAGCTTCATGCCGACAGTGACTGTGCCCTGATAGAGGCGGAACACGCCCATTCGCCCAAAGAAAGGATCGATGGAGATCCTAAAGACATGGGCAAGCACATGGTCACTGGCACTCTGAGTCACATCTACAGGTTTAAGCTCGCTCTCAGCCCCAGTCACAAACTGAGGCGGGTTAGCCTCTAACGGACTTGGCATCAACTTAGTGATAATCTCCAGCAATGAATCAATACCGACCTCTTGCTCTGCACTGGTGAAACACACAGGCACCAGATGTCCCATGCGTAGCGCGGCTTCCAGTGGCGCATGTAGCTGCTCAGGGGTCAAACATTCTCCCTGCTCGAGGTAGACCTCCATCAACTCCTCGTCTTCTTCGAGTACCGTATCGATAAGGTCATCTTTAGCCGACGTAGCAGAGTGAAACAAGGGAGCTGCGGCATCGTCACAATGAAGATAACAGTCGACCACATCATCTAATGAGGCTGTCGGCAAATTAACCGGCAGACAACGAGGTCCGAATCGCCGCTGAATCTCTTCGAGCAGGCCAGGTAACCTCTCTTCATTGCCATCGATATGGTTAACCGCGATCAATACCACCTTCCCCATAGTCCGAGCCGCTTCGAATGCCCTTTGGGTCAGCGTCTCGATACCGGTCGATGCATTGATCACTAGCAGGACTGACTCAACACCGGGCAGGGGTAATAGTGCACGACCAAAGAAGTCAGGCATGCCGGGGGTATCGATAAGGTTAATATGGTGGTTGTCGAAATCTAGATTTAAGAAGGAGGGTTCTAAGCTGTGGCGATGGGATTTTTCTTGGGCAGTGAAATCAGCATGATTTGTGCCCTTATCCACCCTGCCTTTTTGAGTAATAGCCTTAGCGCGGAAGAGTAATGCCTCCAGTAGAGAGGATTTACCCGATCCTGTGTGTCCGAGCACCGCCAGATTTCTGATCTGCTCGGTTATAAACTCAGCCATATTGGCCTCCTTCATGTCATTAAATTAAGTCAAATGGATTAAACCTTTGTATTGCTGCTAATAGAAAGTAACAAGCTACTAGTGAAGAAAATTAAGTTGTTATCATAGAGTATAGACTTGTACTTGTGACTGTTATTTGACCTAGATCACGCTTTATTTTTCCTACCTGTTTTTAAACAAAAATCACACACATGGAGTACAAGTGTAAGCTCAACTTATTCTAAATAGAAAATATTAAGTCCCAGGTGATTGTGTTGAACCTTAAGGTCAGGTAGTCTGCTCAACCATTAGTCAAAAAAGACCCTTTAAATAACGACAAACAGGGAACTCATGCAGGGTTCTCCGGTCATAAAGTCGTATTTAGTCCCAGTAGATTATTAACGGAATATTGCTAACCCGATGGCAGAGCAAGCGAGTAAAAATATGAATCCGGACAACTCAAATTCGGATAAGCGTACGCAAAGCGCGACCGAGACTCGGCACCGCAATGCCACCACAACGCCCGAAATGCGTCGGTTCATCCAAGAATCTGACCTTTCAGTCACGCAACTTTCCAAGGTGTTGAACATAGGCGAAGCCACGGTACGTAAGTGGCGCAAACGTGACTCTGTCGAAAATACGCCAAATACGCCCCACCATCTCAATACAACGCTGACGCCGCTTCAGGAATACGTGGTTGTAGGCTTGAGATATCAACTTAAGATGCCACTCGATAAACTGCTTCGGGTCACGCAAACTTTTATTAACCCCAATGTTTCTCGCTCCGGGTTAGCAAGATGTCTTAAACGCTACGGCGTGTCACGGGTGAGTGATATTCAGAGCCCACACGTACCCGAGCGATACTTTAATCAACTGCCCATCATTCAAGGCAGTGATATTCAAACTTATACTCTTCACTTCGAAACGCTCGCCAAGACATTGCAAATGCCAAGTCCCGATGGTGATAACGTGGTTCAGGTAGTGTCTCTGACTATCCCGCCACAATTAACCGAAGAACAACCGAGTTCAATACTGCTTGGCATCGACCCGAGCAGCGACTGGATCTATTTAGATATATACCAAGATGGCAATACCCAAGCCACGAATCGATACATTGCCTATGTGCTAAAGCATGGGCCGTTTCATCTGCGTAAGTTGCTCGTTCGCAACTACCACACCTTTTTACAGCGTTTCCCCGGAGCCAGACTCAGTCACACCTCTGTCACGGAACACGTTGAAACTAACAACAAGACGCCTGAAAACCAGGCACCCAGCGGAGACTCATAATGAGCCAGACCTCTAAACCTTCAAAGAAGCCTTTAGCGAATGATAAAAAATCAGCTAAAGCGGCTGAACCACAGCATGACGCACAGGCTGCTAATATTGCGGAAGACAGTCGACTTAATAAACGTCTTAAAGATATGCCTATCGCCATCGTAGGTATGGCCAGCATCTTTGCTAACTCTCGCTACCTGAATAAGTTCTGGGATCTGATCAGCGAGAAGATCGATGCTATTACCGAACTGCCATCGACACATTGGCAGCCGGAAGAGTATTTTGACGCTAACAAGAGCACACCCGATAAGAGTTATTGTAAACGTGGTGGATTCCTGCCGGATGTTGATTTCAATCCAATGGAGTTTGGCCTGCCGCCAAATATCCTGGAACTGACTGATAGCTCGCAGTTACTCTCTTTGATTGTTGCTAAAGAGGTTTTGGCCGATGCAAATCTGCCTGAAGGTTACGACAGAGATAAAATTGGTATCACACTCGGTGTGGGTGGTGGTCAGAAGATCAGTCACAGCTTAACGGCTCGTCTTCAGTATCCAGTCCTTAAGAAGGTATTCGCAAACAGCGGCATTAGCGACGAAGATAGCGCTATGTTGATCAAGAAGTTCCAGGACCAATATGTTCATTGGGAAGAAAATTCATTCCCGGGATCACTGGGCAATGTTATCTCAGGTCGTATCGCCAACCGTTTCGATTTCGGCGGCATGAACTGTGTGGTCGATGCGGCATGTGCAGGCTCACTTGCCGCAATGCGCATGGCACTGACAGAGCTGACAGAAGGTCGCTCTGAGATGATGATCACCGGTGGTGTCTGTACCGATAACTCACCGTCTATGTACATGAGCTTCTCGAAGACGCCAGCATTTACCACTAACGAAACCATTCAGCCATTCGATATTGATTCCAAAGGTATGATGATCGGTGAAGGTATCGGCATGGTAGCGCTAAAGCGTCTCGAAGATGCCGAGCGTGATGGCGATAGAATCTACTCAGTCATTAAGGGTGTAGGTTCATCGTCTGACGGTAAGTTTAAGTCTATCTATGCGCCGCGCCCGGAAGGTCAGGCTAAAGCACTTAACCGCGCCTATGATGACGCAGGTTTTGCCCCACACACACTAGGGCTTATCGAAGCCCACGGTACGGGTACGGCTGCAGGTGACGCTGCAGAATTTGCAGGTCTTTGTTCAGTCTTTGCCGATGGCAACGACACAAAACAGCATATCGCGCTGGGTTCGGTTAAATCTCAAATTGGCCATACTAAGTCTACTGCGGGTACAGCGGGTCTGATTAAGGCCGCCCTAGCACTACATCACAAAGTATTGCCTGCGACGATTAACGTCAGCGAGCCTAGCCCTAAGCTTGAGATTGAAAACTCACCATTTTATCTAAACACTGAGACTCGCCCCTGGCTGCCTCGTGTCGATGGTACCCCCCGCCGTGCAGGTATCAGCTCATTTGGTTTTGGTGGTACTAATTTCCACTTTGTACTGGAAGAGTACAACAATGAGCATAACCGCGTAGATAGCGAGAAAGCAAAGTACCGTCAGCGTCAAGTTGCGCAAAGCTTCCTGGTCAGTGCCGCATCAAAAGATGCACTTATCGCTGAACTAAATAAGTTAGCGACTGCAGCTGAGACTGATGAATTTATCATTGCAACCGCAGCAAAAGAGTATGGCCTACGTGAGCTTGACACCAAAGCACCACGTATCGGTCTAGTCGCCAATACAAGCGAAGAGCTAGCATCACAGATCAAGCAAGCTGTCGCTAAGCTAACAAGCAGTAACGACGACGCTTGGCAGCTACCTGGTGGCACTAGTTATCGCCCATCAGCTATCGAAGGTAAAGTTGCCGCGCTATTTGCAGGACAAGGTTCGCAGTATCTGAATATGGGCCGTGACCTTGCTTGTTACTACCCGGAGATGCGTCAGCAGTTCGTTGCTGCAGATAAAGTCTTTGCCGCCAACGATAAGACTCCTCTTTCACAGACACTTTATCCAAAACCTGTTTTCAATAAAGATGATCTAAAGGCACAAGAAGCCATTCTGACTAACACCGCTAATGCACAAAGTGCAATTGGTGCTATCTCTATGGGTCAGTACGAGCTGTTTACCGCTGCAGGCTTCAACGCCGACATGGTTGCAGGTCACAGCTTTGGTGAGCTAAGTGCACTTTGTGCATCTGGCGCTATCTCAACTGATGACTACTATAAGCTGGCGTTCGCCCGTGGCGATGCCATGGCAACGAAAGCTCCAGCTAAAAATGGTGTAGAAGCTGACGCTGGTGCCATGTTTGCCATTATCACCAAAGGCGCAGCCGACCTTGATACTGTAGAAGCCACTCTCGCGAAATTCGATGGTGTGAAGGTGGCTAACTACAATGCACCGACTCAGTCAGTCATTGCAGGCCCAACAGTTTCTACAGGTGAAGCAGCTAAAGCATTAAGCGAGCAAGGCTTTAAGGCAATTAACTTGCCAGTATCTGGCGCCTTCCACACCGAACTTGTGGGTCATGCCCAAGCGCCATTTGCTAAAGCAATTGATGCCGCTAAATTCACTAAGCCAAGCCGCGCGCTCTACTCAAACGCGACAGGTGAACTTTACGACGCGACTGCCGCTAAGATTAAGGCCTCGTTCAAGAAGCATATGCTTCAATCAGTACGCTTCACATCTGAGCTTGAAGCCATGTATGACGCCGGCGCTCGTGTATTTGTCGAGTTTGGTCCAAAGAACATTCTACAGAAGCTGGTTCAAGGGACTCTTGCTGACAAGATGAGCGGCATTAGCACTATCTCTGTCAACCCAAGTCCTAAGGGTGATAGCGACCTACAGCTTAAACAAGCTGCTGTGCAGCTAGCCGTTGCGGGTATCAAGCTCGATAATATCGACCCATACCAAGCCGATATTGCCGCGCCAGAGAAAAAGTCTCCAATGAGCATCTCTCTCAATGCGGTAAACCATATCAGCAAATCAACCCGCGCCAAGATGGCCAAGTCACTAGAGACTGGCACAGTCACTAACTCTACGATCGTAGAAGAAAAGATTGTTGAGAAGATCGTCGAAGTTGAAAAAATCGTAGAAAAAATTGTTGAAGTACCGACAGTTGTAGAAAAGATTGTGGAGATTGCAGTACCTATGTCTAGTGACGAAATGTCTAATGAGAATGCTGAGAGTCAAAGCCGCCCTCTTGCGAGTACACCTATACAGCAGCCTTCGGCCGCGCTTAACGTCAGCGGCGATGCGCTAACTCACTTCTTTGCTGCACAACAGCAAGCCGCCGAGCTTCATCAACAGTTCCTGGAGATCCCGCAGCAGTACGGTGAAACCTTCACAACCTTAATGACTGAACAAACCAAGTTGGCAGAAAACGGTATCGCAATACCAGACAGCCTACAACGCTCTATGGAGCAATTCCACCAGCTTCAGGCACAGACACTGCAAAGCCACACTCAATTCCTTGAGCTGCAAGCTGGTAGCAACAATGCAGCGCTAAGTATGCTAAATGGCACACCTGCAGCGGTTCAACGACTAGCTAAAACAGTTGCACCCGTAGCCCCTGCCCAAACTCTAATAGCTCAAACAGCTCCAGTTCAAGTTGCAGCTCCAACGCCTGTAGCCGCATCGGTGCAAGCAGCTCCAGTTCAAGCTGCTCCGGTTCACAAAGCTGTACCAGTACAGACAGTGAGCCATCAAGCCGCTCCTGTACAGACGACTGTGACGCCTGTTGCTACTAATACAAGTGCCGCTGAGGGCTCACTCTCTGCTGAGACAGCCTTGAGCGCAACTCTTTCTGCTGAGAAGGTCCAAGCGACCATGCTTGAAGTGGTTGCCGAGAAGACAGGTTACCCAACTGAGATGCTAGAACTTGAGATGGATATGGAAGCCGATTTAGGTATCGATTCTATCAAGCGTGTTGAGATCTTGGGTACTGTTCAAGATGAGCTTCCTGGCCTGCCAGAGCTTAGCCCGGAAGATTTGGCCGAGTGTCGTACACTGGGTGAAATTGTGGCGTACATGAATAGTAAACTTCCGTCAGGAAGTTCAGCTCCTCAAGCGACAAGCGCTACAGACTCTGCTAATACAAGTGCCGCTGCGGCACCTTCACAATCTGCTGAGGGCTCACTCTCTTCAGGCCTTAGCGCAGACCAAGTCCAAGCTACTATGATGTCAGTCGTTGCCGAGAAGACCGGCTACCCGACTGAGATGCTCGAACTTGAGATGGATATGGAGGCGGACCTAGGTATCGACTCTATCAAGCGTGTTGAGATCTTGGGAACTGTTCAAGATGAGCTTCCAGGCCTGCCTGAGCTTAGCCCTGAAGATTTAGCCGAGTGTCGTACACTGGGTGAAATTGTGGCGTACATGAATAGTAAACTTCCGTCAGGAAGTTCAGCTCCTCAAGCGACAAGCGCTACAGACTCAGCTAATACAAGTGCCGCTGCGGCACCTTCACAATCCGCTGAGGGCTCACTCTCTTCTGGCCTTAGCGCTGAGCAGATTCAAGGCACTATGATGACAGTGGTTGCCGAGAAGACTGGCTACCCGACTGAGATGCTCGAACTTGAGATGGATATGGAAGCGGACCTTGGTATCGACTCTATCAAACGTGTCGAAATTTTGGGTACCGTTCAAGATGAGCTTCCGGGTCTGCCTGAGCTTAACCCTGAAGATTTAGCCGAGTGTCGTACACTAGGTGAAATTGTGGCGTACATGAATAGTAAACTTCCGTCAGGAAGTTCAGCTACTCAAGCGACAAGCACACCAGACTCTGCTAATACAAGTGCCGCTGCGGCACCTTCACAAGCCGCTGAGGGCTCACTCTCTTCTGGCCTTAGCGCAGACCAAGTCCAAGCCACTATGATGTCAGTGGTTGCCGAGAAGACCGGCTACCCAACTGAGATGCTAGAACTTAGCATGGATATGGAAGCGGATTTAGGTATCGACTCTATTAAGCGTGTCGAAATTTTGGGTACCGTTCAAGATGAGCTTCCGGGTCTGCCTGAGCTTAACCCTGAAGATTTAGCCGAGTGTCGTACACTGGGTGAAATTGTGGCGTACATGAATAGTAAACTTCCGTCAGGAAGTTCAGCGACTCAAGCGACAAGCACACCCGACTCTGCTAATACAAGTGCCGCTGCGGCACCTTCACAAGCCGCTGAGGGCTCACTCTCTTCTGGCCTTAGCGCTGAGCAGATTCAAGGTACTATGATGTCAGTGGTTGCCGAGAAGACCGGCTACCCAACTGAGATGCTTGAACTTAGCATGGATATGGAAGCGGATTTAGGTATCGACTCTATCAAGCGTGTCGAAATTTTGGGTACCGTTCAAGATGAGCTTCCGGGTCTGCCTGAACTTAACCCTGAAGATTTAGCCGAGTGTAGAACATTAGGCGAAATCGTTGCTTATATGAACTCTAAGCTGACTAATACAAGTGCAGCTGAAGGCTCTGCTAATAGCGCCGCGGCGGCTCCTAACGTTAGTGCCGTTGAGGGCTCACCCTCTGCGACTCTTTCTGCCGAAAAAGTCCAAGGTACTATGATGTCAGTGGTTGCCGATAAGACGGGCTACCCAACAGAGATGCTGGAACTGAGCATGGATATGGAAGCTGACCTGGGTATCGACTCTATCAAGCGTGTCGAAATTTTGGGTACCGTTCAAGATGAGCTTCCGGGTCTGCCTGAACTTAACCCGGAAGATTTAGCCGAGTGTAGAACATTAGGCGAAATCGTGACCTACATGAACAGTAAACTGGCTAATGCAGGTGCTGCTGTATCTGGCGCTGTTAAATCAGTAGCTGATACCATCACAACATCTCTTGAGCTTCCTCCTCACAGCGAGGTAGCGCTAAAAAAGCTTAATGCGGCGGACAAAATTGAAAACTGTTTCGCCGCAGACGCAACCTTAGTGATCACCGATGATGGTCATAACGCAGGCGTATTAGCAGAGAAACTATCAAAGCAAGCCCTTAAAGTAGCCGTTGTTCGTCTACCTAAGGGGGCTGCTCAGTCACCATTAAGCAGTGATGTAGCAAGCTTCCAGGCAGATAGCCTTGATGAGGCTGGTATCAATGCTGTTATCGGTCAAATAGAACAGCAACTTGGCCAAATTGGTGGATTTATTCACCTGCAGCCGGAAGCTGATGCTAACAATAGTGGCGATGCCGTTAACCTAAACGACAACAGCTTCACTCACGTTAGCCAAGCTTTCCTTTGGGCCAAGCTTCTACAACCTAAGCTTACTGCCGTTAGTGACAAGCGTCGCAGCTTTATCACCGTCAGCCGTATCGATGGTGGCTTTGGTTACTTAGACACTAAGCAGCTACAAAACGCGGAGCTAAACCAAGCAGCATTGGCAGGCTTAACTAAGACACTTAGCCATGAGTGGCCAACCGTCTTCTGTCGCGCTCTGGATATTGCTACAAACTTAGATGCAACCCATCTAGCTGATGGCATCGCAGCTGAGTTATTCGATTGTGTGACCAATCTGCCAGAAGTGGGACTAGCTATCGATGCTAAGGGTAACGTTTCACGTACAACTCTGATTGCAGCCGAAGCGAGCAGTAAACATGCAGCATCGTCGCTTAGTAGCACAGACAAAATACTGGTGACCGGGGGAGCAAAAGGTGTGACTTTCGAATGTGCCCTTGCATTAGCCAAGCGTACACAGTCTCACTTTATCCTTGCAGGGCGTAGCGAGCTACAAGCTATCCCAGCATGGGCAACAGCTAAGCAAATAAGTGAGCTAAAACCTGCGGCTATCGCGCATATTATCGCTACAGGTAATAAGCCGACGCCTAAGCAGGTTGAAACATTAGTTTGGACAGTGAAAAGCTCTATCGAGATAAACACTGCCCTTGAAGCTTTCGCGCAAGTTGGCGCAAGTGCAGAATATGTCAGCATGGATGTAACCGACACCGCCGCGATTACAGCTGCGCTTAAAGGTCGCTCTAATGAGATCACTGGCCTTATCCACGGTGCAGGCGTACTTGCCGATAAGCATATTCAAGATAAAACAACCGATGAACTTAATCGCGTCTACGGCACTAAGGTCAATGGCCTTAAAGCCCTGCTTGCAGCACTTGATTCAAGCAAGGTAAAACTACTGGCGATGTTCTCATCTGCTGCTGGCTTCTATGGTAATACCGGTCAAAGCGACTACGCCATGTCAAACGACATCCTTAACAAGGCGGCGCTGCAGTTCACTGCACGTAATCCTCAGGCTAAAGTGATGAGCTTTAACTGGGGACCTTGGGACGGCGGTATGGTTACCGATGCACTTAAGAAGATGTTTACCGAACGTGGCGTATACGTTATTCCGCTTAAAGCTGGCGCCGAGTTATTTGCGACTCAGCTACTGAGCACTACTGGCGTACAACTGCTTATCGGCACCTCTATGCAAGGTGGCGATGATTCAAGCAGTAAAGACGCTAAAGGCGCTTCTGTAAAAAAGCTTAATGCGGGTGAGGTGCACAACGCATCGCGCCCGCTAGCACCTGTTTCTCTGACAAGAGCCTTAAACCCTGATGCGATGGTCTTTATTCAAGACCACCGCATTAGCGGTAACCCAGTGCTTCCTACCGTGTGTGCAATACAGTGGATGCGTGAGGCAGCGAGTGAGATGCTCGGCGCTCAAGTTAAAGTGCTCGACTATAAGCTACTCAAGGGGATCATCTTCGACAGCAGCGATGTTCAAGAGATGACGCTGGAGTTGACACCTAGCGATAACGGGCAAATGAAAGCGTTAATCAGCAGTCAAGGGCGTCCGCAATATAAGGCAACTCTTGCTGTTTCAGATGAGACCTTTGCAACTAAATCAATCGATTTAGCGGGGGAGGAATCTGTCACAACAGCTGCAGAGCTCTATAGCAACGGCACCCTATTCCACGGGCCACGTTTACAAGGCATAAAGCAGGTATTTAAGTTTGATGATGCGGGCCTGATTGCCAATTGCCTGCTACCAAAAGTCAGTGACAGTGATTGCGGCCAATTTGTTGCAACTCAGCACCTTGGTGGTAGCCAGCCATTTGCAGAAGATCTACTGCTTCAAGCAATGCTTGTATGGGCAAGGCTTAAGTACGGTGCAGCGAGTCTTCCATCGGCTATCGATGAGTTTATCTCAAACAAACCGCTCGCATTTGGTGACAAGGCAGTGCTGGAGCTAGAGGTGATAAAAACAACTGCTCGTTCACTTGAGGCTAACGTTGCGATCTACCATGAAAATGGTGAGCTTAGTGCGATGATGAAAGGGGCGAAAGTCACTATCAGCAAAAACCTTAATAGCGCTTTCTTAAATGAAACAGCCTTGAGCGATACTGGAACAGCCCAGAGCAAGGGAGAGACAGCCTTGAGCCCCACGGGAGAAAAGTCCTAATGGTCAATTCGGCTCCCTCAGCTAGCATAGCGACTAGCACGAGCGTCAGTGATCAAGTTATCAAGAGTGAGATGCCACTGCGCATCGCACTCTTGGTGCTTCCTGCGCCGCTGGATTTTAGTACCCAAAGTGTTAATGGACCGGAGATAGCTAAGCAGTTATCTCAGCTATTGCCCGATCTACATCAATCAGCCCTGTTAAGCACTACAGAACTTGTCACTATCAAGGTCGATGATTTTGAAGCTAATTTAACTGCCACCATCGAAGCGATAGAGCAAGGTAAGTTAGTGCAAATCTCCACAGAGACAAGTTCACTGCTGATGATGCATGCACTAAAAGCGGCACAAAATAGAATTCACCCCCACGCGCAACTTGCAGCGATGCAAATCAGCTCTACGTCAACAGCACAATCAGCGACGTCAAATCTTGCAGACTCATGCATGATTAAAGCGTTAAGCCAAGCCAAGCGTAAGTCTGACAGTGTCAGCAAGCGCTTCGATCTGCCACAGCTTAACAGCACTGAGCAGTTTGATGCCGTATGTAAGCTCATCAAAGATCTTGCCTCTCGTACCCATCACAGAGATGCTGCTTCGATTGGCCCTAAGCAAGCTCAGAGCCACTACTGGTTTACCGAACACCACCAAGCACGTGTGGTGACAATTAACCTGACTAACGTTTCACAGACGAGTGGTTCACAAAGTCACAGTACACAAAACAGCTCAGCTAGCTGCATTAGCTTTGTGGTCTCCCAAGGCACTGGCTTTATCTCGCCAAAATCGATTATCGATACTAAGCGATTACAGTTTATTGTTTCTGCGGATACCCAAGCTGGACTTATCGACGGGTTAAGCTCACTTGAAGCTCAGTTGGCTAACACGGCGACCGAAGAGTCACTACTTACGTTAATGCGCGATAACCTCATCTCATATGAGAAGCGTCACAGTGATTCAGCTAACGTCTGCAGGTACGCTATTACACTCCAGGCAAGCTCTGTTGAAGCCATGCTTCAAGAGATCACCGCCATGGGTGAAGCGCTGCCAAATGTAATGAGTGAAGATAGTCAGTACCGCACCCCCGCAGGCAGCTACTTTACCGCGGAGCCCCTGGGTTCTTCGACTGAAAGCGGCCTTGCATTTGTCTACCCTGGTGTTGGTACTGTCTATAGCGATATGTTTAGTCAGCTACACGGATACTTCCCGTCACTCTATTCTCAGCTCGAACGTGAAGGTGACTTGAAGTCGATGTTTCAAGCCGATGCTATCTATAACCTGGACCCTAAAGTCGCACCCAATATGCCCTTAGGTGATCTGGCTATCGCCGGTGTTGGCAGTAGTTACCTACTCACTCAGTTATTGGTAAAAGAGTTTGATATTACACCAAACTTTGCCCTGGGTTACTCCATGGGTGAAGCGTCGATGTGGGCAAGTCTGGGCGTGTGGAACGACCCACATGCCTTGATTGAAAAGACGAAAACGGATCCGCTATTTACCCGTGCTATTTCGGGTAAGCTGACCGCTGTTCGTCAGGCGTGGCAGCTGGGTGAAACAGCCCCTGACATCGTTTGGAACAGCTTCGTGGTACGTTCAGCGGCAGATCCTATCAAAGCACTTCTACCTGAGTTCCCCCATGCCTATCTGGCTATTGTTCAGGGTGATACCTGTGTGATTGCAGGCTGTGAAACTCAGTGTAGAGAGCTATTAGCACGGATGAAAAAGCGCGGCATTGCCGCAAACCGAGTCACGGCGATGCATACCGCGCCGGCGATGGAGGAGCATAGCAACGTAGAAGAGTTTTATGCTCAACCGCTTCAAGAACCGCTGCCAACTGATATCAAGTTTATCAGTGCCGCTTCTGGTGACAGCACCGTAGCAAATGATCAGGGCAAGCTGGACAATCAAGTTGTCGCTCGCTCAATCGCCGACACCTTCTGCAACACCTTAGACTTTACCGCGCTTATCCACAGCGCTCAAAAGCAAGGTGCCAAGCTATTTGTCGAGTTAGGCGCAGATAGACAAAACTGCACCCTTATCGACAAGATTGCCAAGCTAGATAGAAGCGGCGGCGGTGAAGCGAGTAGCTATCCATGCTGCACAGTGCCCGTCAATGCCAAAGGAGGTGATGATATCACTACCCTACTCAAGGCATTAGGCCAACTCATTAGTCACCGAGTCCCTCTCACTGTAGCGCCGCTTATCGATGGATTAAATCGTGAGATAGCGCTGGCACAGCTAAACACTTCATTATCAAGTGGTGCACTAGCTAGCTCAGATAGCGGTGAACACTCGATGAAACAAACATTACAAGGGGAAGTTTAATGTCTGCTTCAGACAACAACGCTAACTCCAAAAAACTGGCTAAACAAAGTAAGATCGCCATCGTCGGTCTTGCTACGCTTTATCCTGATGCCAAGAGTCCACAAGAATTTTGGCAGAACTTGCTCGACAAGCGAGATTCCCGCAGCACCTTAACCAATGAAAAGCTCGGTGCGAACAGTGCCGACTACCAAGGGGTACAGGGACAATCGGACAGGTTTTACTGTGATAAGGGCGGCTACATCGAAAACTTCAGTTTCGATGCCAATGGCTACCGTCTATCACCGAGCAGTTTAACCGGACTCGATAACAGCTTTCTTTGGGCGCTGGACACCAGTCGTAAGGCCCTGGAAGATGCCGGGATATCACTAAATAATGATGCATTGCTGCAACGCACCGGTGTGGTCATGGGCGCGTTATCATTCCCTACAGAGCGCTCAAACGATCTGTTTTTGCCTATCTATCATGGCGCAGTCGAAAAAGCCCTGCAGGATAAACTGACCAGCGACAAATTCAGTTTAAACCCGACCAATGCAAAAACGGCGCGAGCCCACAGTGAGACCACACTCGACAGTGCCAATGGCTCAATCGCCCATAACACCTCAAAAGTGGTTGCCGATGCACTCGGTTTAGGCAGCGCTCAGCTCAGTCTGGATGCAGCTTGTGCCAGCTCAGTTTACTCACTCAAACTTGCCTGTGACTATCTAAGCACAGGTAAAGCCGATGTGATGCTGGCAGGTGCCGTGTCTGGTGCAGACCCCTTCTTTATCAACATGGGCTTCTCTATCTTCCATGCCTACCCTGAGCATGGCTTCTCTGCACCGTTCGACGGTGACAGTAAAGGCCTGTTCGCCGGTGAAGGTGCCGGCGTGTTAGTCCTTAAGCGTTTGGAAGATGCCGAGCGTGATGATGATAAAATCTATGCGGTGGTTAGCGGTGTAGGTCTGTCTAACGATGGTAAGGGTCAGTTCGTACTCAGCCCTAATCCTAAAGGCCAGGTTAAAGCCTTCGAGCGTGCGTATGATGCCAGTGATATCGAGCCAAAAGATATCGAAGTTATCGAATGTCATGCCACCGGCACGCCATTGGGTGACAAGATTGAACTCACCTCGATGGAAACCTTCTTCGAAGATAAGCTCGCCGGCACCGATACACCACTGATTGGCTCTGCCAAGTCTAACTTAGGCCATCTGCTGACCGCAGCGGGTATGCCGGGGATCATGAAGATGATCTTCGCCATGAAAGAGGGAGCACTGCCGCCAAGTATCAATATCAGCGATGCCATCTCTTCACCTAATGGCTTGTTTGGTTCGGCCACCTTGCCAAAACAAGTACAACCCTGGCCGATGAAGAAAGGTAATCAGCTGCGTCATGCCGGCGTATCTGTCTTTGGCTTCGGTGGCTGTAACGCTCATCTCTTGTTGGAGTCCTACTCAGGTCAACAAGCCGCAGGCGCTGCGACTGTATCCCCGACATCGGCTTCAATGCCTCTCAAGCCAGCCCCATTAAAGATCGTCGGCCTAGCGTCGCACTTTGGCCCGCTAAGCAGTATCAATCAGCTCGATCAGGCGCTTGGCAGGGAGAGTCATGGCTTCATCGAACTCCCTAAGAAACGTTGGAAAGGGCTGGAGAAGCATCCTGAACTGCTTAGCCGTTTTGGCCTTAATGCTGCACCGCAAGGTGCCTATATCGACAGTTTCGAACTCGACTTCCTGCGCTTTAAGCTGCCACCGAATGAAGATGATCGCCTGATCTCACAGCAGCTGATGTTGATGCGTGTCACCGACGAAGCGATTCGAGACGCTAAGCTCAAATCGGGTCAGAAGGTAGCCGTATTAGTTGCCATGGAAACTGAGCTTGAACTGCATCAGTTCCGCGGCCGCGTAAACCTGCATACTCAATTGAGCGAAAGTCTCGCTGCCATGGGCGTGACCCTGAGCAGTGATGAGTATCAGGCACTGGAAGCGATTGCGATGGACAGTGTCCTCGATGCCGCTAAGCTGAATCAATACACCAGTTTTATCGGCAATATCATGGCGTCGCGTGTCGCCTCGCTTTGGGACTTCAATGGTCCGGCATTTACCATCTCTGCCGCCGAGCAATCGGTCAGCCGTTGTCTCGATGTGGCACAAAATCTTATCAGCGAAGATAATTTAGACGCTGTGGTGATTGCCGCCGTCGATCTCTCTGGCAGCTTCGAGCAGGTAATATTGAAAAACCATCTCTCACCTGTGGCCATGACGCCGGGCAAGGGTTCTGCTGATTCAGCCAATAACCCAGGCTGGAATGTGGGTGAAGGGGCTGGCGCCCTGGTATTAGTCAAAGATGAGATGAGCTCTGAACGCTCATATGGGCAGATTGACGCCCTCGCCTTTGGCCATGCAGAGCAAGTGTCATCGGTTACCGATAAGTTATTGACTCAAACCGGCACAGACTCAAGCAATATCTGCGTCAATGAAACCAATATTGCACCCGGAAGCCTGACTAGCGCACCAACAAGCTTATCTAACGCTGCGTTTCCTAACGCAAGCGTGACCAGCGCTGATAGCCGTATCGGCCACTGTTTCGCCGCGGCGGGAATGGCGAGCCTACTCCATGGTCTATTGAATGTCTCACGACATCACAGTCAGGCTGATAACAGGGTCGCACTGGTCACTAACATCAGTGAAAACCAGGTGTCACAGCTGCTAATCAGTCAAGATGCGAGCCAACAACAAGCGCTATCACTGCGTTTAAGTAGTGAGTTGAAGTCCGATGCCAAACATCAGCTGTTAAAGCAGGTGACCTTAGGCGGGCGAGATATTTACCAACATATCATCGAGACGCCGCTGGCAAATTTAACCTCGATTCAGAGCAAGCTTGCCCTGGGCACGGCTTCATCTGTGGTTAAACAGTCAAAAGCAATCATCGCGCGCCCACAACAGCTAAAACATCAAGCAGTACCTGTGACCCCTACTCCAGCATCGGGTACCCCTATGATCACTAAACAGAGTGTGACAGCCAAAGCTATGACAACTAAATCTAAGTTAACAACGACGCCAAGCACGCCTATCGATCTGTCTGCAAGCGATTTAGCGGCATTCCAGCAAAATCAACAGCTCACTCAACAAGCTCACCAGGCATTTTTAAAGAGCCGCTCGGCGGGGATGAAAGTGGCGGACGCCCTGCTTAAGCAGCAACTCGCTCAAGTCACTGGGCAAGAGTCAGGACAAGCGCCTGTCGTCCAGCAGCAAGTAATGACAACGCCTGCACCTGCTTCATACGCTAATATTTTGAGCACAGCTCCTGAGCTGAAGCCCGATCACGCTAACGTGCCACCATACACAGCGCCAACGCCAGAGCTTAAGCCGTGTATCTGGAACTATGCCGATCTGGTCGAGTATGCCGAAGGCGATATTGCTAATGTCTTTGGCAGTGATTACGCCATCATCGACGGCTACTCACGCCGCGTACGTCTACCGACCACTGATTACCTGTTGGTATCTCGCGTCACTAAACTCGATGCCACCATGAACGAATTCAAACCTTGTTCTATGACCACAGAATATGACATTCCGGTCGATGCGCCTTATCTGGTAGACGGTCAGATCCCATGGGCCGTAGCGGTAGAGTCGGGTCAGTGTGACCTGATGTTGATTAGCTACTTAGGTATCGATTTCGAAAACAAGGGCGAGCGCGTTTACCGCCTACTGGATTGTACCCTCACCTTCCTGGGCGATCTGCCACGTGGCGGCGATACCCTGCGTTATGACATCAAGATCAACAACTACGCCCGTAACGGCGAAACCTTGTTGTTCTTCTTCTCATATGAGTGTTTCGTTGGCGACAAGATGATCCTCAAGATGGACGGCGGCTGTGCCGGCTTCTTCACCGATGAGGAGCTGGCCGACGGTAAAGGCGTTATCCGCACCGAAGATGAGATTAAGGCCCGCGCACTTGTCGTGAAGAAGACCTTCAACCCGCTACTGGACTGCCCTAAGACAAGCTTTAGCTATGGCGAGATCCACAAGCTACTGACTGCCGATATCGAAGGCTGTTTCGGTGCAACTCACGCAGGTCCGGCTCAACCCTCACTGTGTTTCGCATCGGAAAAATTCCTGATGATCGAGCAGGTGAGTAAGGTTGAGCGCGACGGCGGTACATGGGGCCTTGGCCTTATCGAAGGTCACAAGCAGCTCGAAGCCAACCATTGGTACTTCCCATGTCACTTCCAGGGCGATCAGGTGATGGCAGGCTCGCTAATGGCCGAAGGTTGTGGTCAACTGCTGCAGTTCTATATGCTACACCTTGGTATGCACACTCAGACGAAGAATGGTCGTTTCCAGCCACTGGAAAATGCATCACAGCAGGTACGTTGTCGTGGGCAGGTACTGCCTCAATCGGGCACCCTGACCTATCGCATGGAAGTGACCGAAATTGGCTTCAGCCCACGCCCTTATGCCAAGGCAAATATCGATATTCTGCTTAATGGTAAAGCCGTTGTCGACTTCCAGAACTTAGGTGTGATGATTAAAGAGGAAGATGAGTGTACCCGCTACCCACTCCTTTCTACATCGAAAGAGCCTTCAGCGGCTCTTAATGAGAGCAAGGCTTATCAACCAGCATCGAAGAATGCGCCGCTGATGGCCCAAATTCCAGACCTGACTAAAACGCCAAATAAAGGTGTCGTGCCAATCTCCCATGTCGAGGCACCAATCACACCGGATTACCCCAACCGTGTCCCCGATACAGTGCCATTTACCCCGTATCACATGTTTGAGTTTGCGACCGGTAATATCGAAAACTGTTTCGGTCCTGAGTTCTCGATCTACCGCGGCATGATCCCACCACGCACACCTTGTGGCGATCTGCAGGTAACTACTCGCGTGATTGAGGTTAACGGTAAGCGTGGCGACTTTAAGAAGCCATCTTCATGTATAGCCGAGTATGAAGTGCCAACCGATGCCTGGTACTTTGACAAAAATAACCACGAAGCCACCATGCCGTATTCGATATTGATGGAAATATCTTTGCAGCCAAATGGCTTCATATCCGGCTACATGGGCACCACGCTTGGCTTCCCTGGTCTTGAGCTTTTCTTCCGCAACTTAGACGGTAACGGCAAGATGCTACGCAATGTCGACCTTCGCGGTAAGACGATCCGTAACGACTCACGCCTGTTATCGACGGTAATGGCTGGCACAAATATCATCCAAAGCTTCAGTTTCGAGCTGAGCACAGATGGCGTGCCTTTCTATGAAGGTAAGGCCGTATTTGGTTACTTCAAAGGCGATGCGCTTAAAGACCAGCTGGGTCTGGATAACGGTAAGGTCACCCAGCCCTGGCATGTCGCTAAAGGTATTGCAGCTGATACTAAGGTGAACCTGCTCGATAAGAGCGGCCGTCACTTTAATGCGCCAGCCAGTCAGCCACACTACCGCTTAGCCGGCGGCCAACTTAACTTTATCGACTCTGTTGAGATTGTCGATAACGGCGGCACCGAAGGTCTGGGTTACCTGTACGCCGAGCGTACTATCGACCCAAGCGATTGGTTCTTCCAGTTCCACTTCCACCAAGATCCGGTTATGCCGGGTTCACTGGGTGTTGAAGCGATTATCGAAACCATGCAGACTTACGCCATCAGTAAAGATTTAGGCAACGGATTTAAGAATCCAAAGTTTGGTCAGATCTTGTCTGACATCAAGTGGAAGTATCGCGGTCAAATCAACCCATTGAACAAGCAGATGTCGATGGATGTCAGCATCACATCGGTTAAAGATATCGACGGTAAGAAAGTGATCACGGGTAACGCCAGCTTGAGTAAAGACGGACTGCGCATTTACGAAGTCACAGATATTGCCATAAGCATCGAAGAAGCTCTTTGAATTTGAGTTATTGACTGGCTATTTTACTCAATTTCTGTGTCAAAAGTGCTCACCTGTAGTCATAGGCTGCGCACTTTTTTCGGGAAATTGAGCAAAAGTATCTGCGTCCTAACTCAATTCATGGAAAGTACAGAATTTAAGTTTGAAAACTCAAACTAAAAAGAACTAAACAGATAAAGAATAATTAAGGGTCAAAGAATGAATCCTACTACAACAAGTGAAATGCTATCTCCATGGCCGTGGCAGGTTATCGATGCCGACATCAGTTTCGATGTTAACGCGATGGAACAGCAGCTGAAAGACTTCAGCCGTGGCTGCTATGTAGTCAACCACAGTGAGAAAGGCTTTGGTCTTGCACAAACGGCTCAAATTGTTTCAGAGGACGCTGGTGAGCAAGCCGCTAACAGCACTTTACTACCTGTCAGTGCATTTGCACCTGCCTTAGGCACTGAAAGTCTGGGCGACAGTAATTTTCGCCGCGTACACGGCGTAAAATACGCCTATTATGCCGGCGCGATGGCCAACGGCATCTCATCTGAAGAGCTGGTGATTGCACTGGGTCAGGCCGGCATTCTCTGCTCATTCGGCGCAGCGGGTCTTATCCCAAGCCGCGTCGAAGCGGCGATAAACCGCATTCAAAAAGCCCTGCCAAATGGCCCTTACATGTTCAACCTTATCCATAGCCCGAGTGAGCCTGCATTAGAGCGTGGCAGCGTCGAGCTATTTCTCAAGCATAAGGTTCGCACCGTCGAGGCTTCGGCATTTCTTGGTCTTACACCACAAATTGTCTATTACCGCGCCGCAGGTTTGAGCCGTGATTCCAATGGCAATATCCAAGTTGCTAACAAGGTTATCGCTAAAGTCAGCCGCACCGAAGTGGCTGAAAAGTTTATGATGCCTGCGCCGGCTAAGATGCTGCAAAAGCTTGTCGATGATGGCTCAATTACCCCTGAGCAGATGGAGCTGGCACAACTCGTTCCTATGGCCGATGATATCACCGCCGAAGCGGATTCTGGCGGTCATACCGATAACCGTCCACTAGTGACTCTTCTGCCAACTATCTTGGCCCTTAAAGAGGAGATCCAGGCTAAATTCAACTACCCAACACCAATTCGTGTCGGATGTGGTGGCGGTGTGGGCACTCCCGATGCGGCGTTAGCCACCTTTAACATGGGCGCCGCTTATATCGTTACCGGTTCTATCAACCAGGCCTGCGTCGAAGCCGGTGCCAGCGAGCATACCCGTAAGCTGCTTGCTACTACCGAGATGGCCGATGTCACCATGGCCCCCGCAGCCGATATGTTCGAGATGGGCGTGAAGCTGCAAGTCGTAAAACGTGGCACCTTGTTCCCGATGCGCGCAAACAAATTGTATGAACTTTACACCCGCTATGACTCTATCGAAGCGATTCCGACTGACGAGCGTGAGAAGCTCGAGAAGCAGGTATTCCGCTCGAGTCTCGATGATATCTGGGCCGGCACTGTGGCGCACTTTAACGAGCGAGACCCTAAGCAGATTGAACGCGCAGAGGGGAATCCTAAGCGCAAGATGGCGCTTATCTTCCGCTGGTATCTCGGACTTTCAAGCCGCTGGTCAAATTCTGGTGAAGCGGGTCGTGAGATGGATTACCAGATCTGGGCAGGTCCGGCACTGGGCGCATTCAACCAGTGGGCCAAGGGCAGCTACTTAGATAACTACCAAGACCGTAATGCGGTCGACCTGGCTAAGCACCTGATGTATGGCGCCGCTTACCTTAATCGGGTGAACTCCTTGACCGCTCAAGGGGTGAAGTTGCCGACTGAGCTACTGCGCTGGAAGCCAAGTCAGAGAATGGCTTAGGGCCAAGAAGCTTCGAGGGAAAAGCAGTTTCGAGTTGCGAGGAAAAGCTTCAGCCTTGAGCGGATTTTGAAAAAGAGAAGTTTTAAGTTTTAAGTTTTAAGTTTTAAGAAATTGAAAAAGCAAAAGCCATCGGGCACTTCTTACCTGGACAGAAGTAGTGCCGATGGCTTTTTTGTTGAAGCCAAACCATTATGGGTTAAACACCATACTTTAAATTTCACCCCAGCTCTGCTTCTACACTTGTTACTTGCTGACACGGCGTATCTGATACTTTAGGCTGATATTCATCACCTAATAATTCATAAAGCATGTTCTGAGCACTATAGTAAGCCTCAAAGCGCTCTGTTGTGTTTAAGTACCTATGCTGGTAACCGGTGAAGCTTTCTTGATAACGCATTTTTTGTCGGACACAAACTCGCATTGCGACGAGATAATCAGTAAGTAAAGCGGCATCTTCAATGGATACTTCGCTGAGTTCCATTGAAGCCAAATTCAATAATAATTGGTAAATTTTGCCCGCCTTAAACCCAAGCATACGTAACACAGGATCCGTATGCTTCATGACTACAAAGACTTCATAGTCATCCCTCACACCATCAAAATTGGAGTCGACTCCATCGAGAATCTGAAGGTTCAACATTGGAGCTCGGTAGCACTGAAACCCAGATTCGATGACTGTGAGTAACTATCTCACTTCTCTTATATTTCCTGTCACCATTAAATTTTTCATAGTCTTGATAATCAAGAGCCGAAGTCTGCGCAGAAAAAGCAAGAAGAAAAAATAACGATAGAAATCGAAAAAACGGAATAGAACAGAGTGCTTTGCTGATTAAGGGCATGCTTCAAGGCTTTTCATATGGCAGGAGACTCGTCCGTGAGTAATTGGAAAAGTCTAGTATTAGAAAGCTATTATCGCGAACTTAGCTGTTGCCTGTTGGTTTAATACTGTTTATTTCGAGAAGAAACCTTCTTGTATCTAAAAATAAAAACCGAAACAGATCGATACTCACCGTCGCTTATCTTTTTGTAGGCTCTTGTATCTCATAAAGCGTTTTATGTTCCTCGCAGGTGACTTCACAGTCGCAGCTTTTCTCTATGCCGACACTGGCAAGTCCGGCACAACTTCCCTGAATGCGTTTTCGACCAAACATGACACCTAATGCCATTGCGACAGAGACCAATAAGAAAATGAGAAACGTAATAATAAATGTCATGATTTTTTCCTCTCTATGACTTAGCTAGCCACTAGTATTTGTCTTACTTTCTTGTGGCACACTTACCCTCGCAAAAACCTACTAACTTTGTAGCTGGGCTACTGAAGTTAGCGTAAGACCAGCGCCTCACCGTTAACTAATGCCGAGGTTATTTTTTTGCGTGACGCCTTTAAAATATTGGCAAATGTCTGCCTCGAAATACCCATTTTTTGGGCGGCATCTTGTTGAGAAAAACCCTCTATATCAACCAAACGAACAGCTTCAAACTCATCATCTTCAATTTTTACCTTTACAAGTTCAGACGCCGGTACACCGTTAGGCTTAAACAGGCTAAATTTCGGACAATGATTGGCACAAATATGACGCTTTATTTTGGGCCGCATTTTAATACTCCAAAATAGGTAGGTGTGATACTCTAAATCACTTATTGGCATATGCCAATTACTATTTTTAACTTTATCTATTTGAGTAAGAAAATGAGCGAACACAATAATTCAGAAAAAACATTATTATTCCAAGGCTTAAAATCATTACATCCTGAAACCCAACTCTCTTCCTTGCACTTAGTCAAGAAACAAGCAAGCCATGAGCATTGCATGCTGTGTGGCACGCAAGCGCTATTAGGCTTGCATCTGAACTTCTATAGCACAGGTGACCAACAGGTGTGGGCACGCGCGAAAAGCACTATTCATCAACAGGGTTACCAAGGCATATTACACGGTGGCTTTTTATCGGCGCTGCTCGACAGCGGCATGTGTCAGGCTCTTTTTCATAATAATATTGAAGCAGTTACGGCGGATATGAATATTCGTTATCTGCATGAAGTGCCAGTAAAAAGTGATATTTTGATTAAGGGTAAAATCGTCTCCTCTCGCCTCCCCTTGTATAACCTTGAAGGAGAGCTGTATGTAAACGGAAAACTGATGGTAAAAAGTAGCGCCCGCTTTATGAAAAAGGGCTTTGGCAAAAAAACGACTAACGATTAAGTACTAACAGCTAGCCCAATAAGAGATAAATAAGTGTCAACGTTTACTCTGCCCTTCTTTTCTTGCAGTTTGTCTAAATGGTGATCTGACGCCGAGTAGCAGTTCAGTGTTTAATAGATAATTCTTTTACTATGTAAACAACTTGTTTATATAGTAAAAGGTCTGGTTTGTTTAAGAAGGAATTTGCATTGTATGCGCCAATACTTGAAGTACATAATCCCCATTCTTATCCCTCTGATTGTTTTAGCCCTCCCGACCCATTTTTTTCCTTTTGATGGTTTAACAGTCATACAACAGCGGGTGATTGCAATATTTCTGTTGGCGGCATTGTGTTGGGTGATGGAGCCGATTCCAATTTATGCCACATCCGTAGTTATTATCGTATTAGAGTTATTACTGCTGTCCGATAAAGGTTTCATTCTTTTTCGCTTAGCGGAAGATCAAAGCAACTTTGGTGAACTGTTAAAGTACAACGAGATAATGGCGACCTTTGCGAGCCCAATCATTATGCTGTTTCTTGGAGGTTTTTTCTTAGCGATGGCGGCAACCAAATATCGTTTGGATATCAACTTGGCCAGGGTGTTATTAAGGCCATTTGGCAGTGAACCTCGCTTTGTGATGCTAGGTTTAATGCTGATCACAGGCATCTTTTCGATGTTTATGTCGAACACCGCTACCACTGCGATGATGTTGTCGATTTTAACCCCGGTTATTGCGCTGTTTGGCCCGAAAGATCCCGGTAAAATTGCATTTGCATTATGCATTCCTGTTGCGGCTAATATTGGTGGTATCGGCACCCCAATCGGCACCCCTCCTAATGCGATTGCCCTTAAATACTTAGTGGACGATAACCTCATTACCTTTGGTGAATGGATGATGTTTGGAGTGCCCTTTGTGGTGGTGATGATGACCGCAGCCTGGTTCCTGATTAACCATCTTTTTCCCGCTAAGCAAGAGAAGATAGAGCTTAAAATAAAGGGGAAGTTTTTAAAAACACCAAAAGCAATTACCGTTTACATCACCTTTATTATGACCATAGTATTATGGTTGATGGGGTCTAGCCATGGCATGAACTCTTACACGGTTGCCTTGATCCCAGTGGCCATTTTCTCTTTAACCGGCATTATCAATAAAGAGGATCTTAAAAAAATCTCCTGGGATGTGTTATGGCTGGTTTCGGGGGGGATCGCATTAGGGCTCGCGCTCGATAAAACAGGACTGGCACGCTTGATGGTGCACAGTATTCCATTTGATGCCTTCTCACCATATGTGGTATTGCTAGGTGCGGCAGCGCTTTGTTTGATCATGGCTAACTTTATGTCACATACGGCAACCGCAAATTTGTTAATGCCAATTATGGCGGCTTTAGGCACGTCAATGACATCATTAACACCGCTCGGAGGTGAGATCACATTGATTTTGGTCGTTACCTTCGCCGCCTCGCTCGGTATGTCGTTGCCAATTAGTACGCCACCGAATGCATTAGCACATGCAACCGGCCACGTTCAGACTAACCAGATGGCAAAAATTGGGATCATTCTTGGCGTATTAGGTGTCTCACTGAGCTTTGTAATGGTGTGGGTCTTGAACATAACAGGTTTTATTGGACAGCCATGAGCGAAACGGACAGTAGCCAAGAGCGATAGCCTTTAGAGAAAAACAATGGAAAAAGTGACGCTACAACGACTTATAGAAGATTATTTCGAGAATCCATTTCGTCAAATAACGATTCCTGCAGGCGAGGTAGTCTTAAAACAGGCGGAATATAACGATCGCCTCTATTGGGTAAAGTCCGGGGAGTTAGAAGGTTTTTTCTCTTCCACAGCCAAAGACAGACAGACCAAGGTGTTTACCGCCCCCGCAGGAACCTTTATTGGCGTGCACAGTTTTTTTGCGGAAACGCTCGAAGCATCAACCACTGTGATAGCAAAAGAGAACAGCGAGCTTGCCTGGATTGATACTTCGACACCTGTGGTATCGCCAGATAAATATGGCCCGCTAACGGCTCAATTTACCCCCGTGATCGTTAAGGAATTAGCACGCAGACAGCGCCGAGCCAGCATGGAAGCGGTTGAGCGCGAGACGGTACAGAACAAGTTAAATACCGCCGAGCAGATGACCACCTTAGGGCAGCTGGCCGCGGGTATTGCTCATGAGTTAAATAATGCGGTCGGTGTTATTAATAGCAAAACGGAACGACTTCAGACAGTCGTATTTGATCTGATCGAAGAGTGTCACCCGGATACCAGGCAATTTCTCGAACATGGTTTACTTTATGGTCAGAAGGCGAGTTCTTCAGAAGTTAGAGCCAGAGCTAAAGAGCTGATGAAGGAGTATCGAATTGACCGTGATAGTGCCCGAAAGCTTGCCCGCGCCGTACCTCATGGTGAAATCGACAGCTCGTGGTTAACCGATATTGAACAAGCTTTGCGTTATTGGGAGATCGGCCGGGATCTGCATGATATGCGACTGGCTTCGAAGCATTCTGTGGGTATTGTGAAGTCGGTGAAACAATTAGGCAGAACCGATACGGATACGGAAGAGTGGTTGGATGTTAACGATAGCATCAATAAGGCCCTGGCCTTATTGCACAATAGTTTACGTGGCATTAATGTAAAAATAAGCCCTGCGGTCTTACCTAAGCTGAAAGCCAGTTCAACCGAGCTGGTGCAAATCTGGGTCAACATTATTAAAAATGCCAGTGATGTGTTAGCTCATACCTCTGAGCCAGCGATTGAGATATCCACTCGTCATGTACGCAATATGGTACAGATAACGGTTACCAACAATGGCCCTGAGATTGATGAAGTCACGCGAAGAAAAATTTTTCAACCGAACTTTACTACCAAAAAAGGTGGGTTATCATTCGGGCTGGGGCTTGGGCTCTCAATCGTTCAGCGAATTGTAAACAGTTACGGCGGCAGTATTGCGGTAATGAGCAATGATGAGAAAACCATATTCAGGATAAAACTGCCTGTACCGGCACAGGAAATCGAGGGAACTGATGGAAAAAATTAATATAATCTGTGTTGATGACCAACGTGAAGTATTGAGTGCAGTGCTACAAGATCTCTCTCCATTAACCGCATTTTTCAATATCGAAGATTGTGAATCGGCAATTGAAGCGCTGGAGGTTATGGACAGCCTTGATGCAGAGGGTGAGTATATTGCCTTGGTTATTTCTGATCATGTCATGCCTGAAAAAACCGGGGTGGAGTTTCTCACCGAGATATCTCAAGAGCGCCGTTATCATCAGACTAAAAAGATCTTATTAACCGGCCAGGCAACCCATCAGGACACCATTGCCGCCATCAACCGAGCCAGAGTCGAGAGCTACTTTGAGAAACCTTGGAAGTCAGAAGAGCTACTGAACACGGCCACCACATTAATCACTGAATATATCTTCGACAGTGGGATTGAATACGAACCGTTTCAAGCTATTCTCGATCATGCCGTGGTACTGCAACGGTTAAGATAAACCGTAGAAAAAGATAAAGGGTCGGAGCGAACACAAATTTATTGTTCAAGGTTTATGTCGTTTTAATATGTCGTGCTAAAATGCGCGCGGCAGTTCAAATGACTGCTGAAAAACACCCCCTACCCTGTTCCCATCATTGATTAGAGTCGCTATGAAACGGATTTTACTTTTTACCTTGCTTGTTTTTTCTAACCTCGCCATCGCCGTCGATCCCTTATTTGAAACACCGGAAAATATGGAACCAACATGGGTTGATGACATTTTGGAAGTCTTTGGTGCCGATGGCGAATTTGATGACAGTAAAGCCATTGATATGAGTTACTTACCAACGGCATATTACACTCCAGAGAAAAAGTTTGGCGCGGGCCTTTTAATGGTGGGCTTATATAAAACCGACAATGCTTCGAGTGAAGAGCAGCCATCATCCTTAGTATTAAACTCGTTTGTATCGATGAACAACTCTTATGGTGTCGAAGTTGAGAACATGACACTGTTTAACGAAGGCAAACAACGATTATTGCTGGGATTAGAGTTACATAATGAAGCCGCGGTTTATTATGGCCAAGGCATCGAACAAGGTAACCAAGACAGTAACCATCATGAGTTTGAAGAGCAGTTATACAGTTTCAAACCACGCTGGATGAGTGAAATTGCTGATAACTATTTTATCGGCGTAGGTGCAGATTTAATCTACGCAAGTGCTGAAGATCTAACCTTGGTAGACACTGACATACCTGTAGACTCAAGTGATATTTTACCGGGTAACTTCAGCTCAGGCCTGGTGGTTACCAGTATATATGATTCACGAGATTACCGATTAAATGCCACAAAGGGGTGGTTATTTCAAGTTGAAGCCGGCTTATATCAAAACAATCAATACTCTACGTTTTCTACTTATAATATTGAGTTAGCCAACTATATTGATCTTAGTTCAGCACCAGGTCTTATCGCATGGCAAGTGCAGGGCCACTTTACCGACGGTGATGTGCCTTGGAATTTACTGCCCGATCTTGGTGGTTCTAAGGCCATGCGTGGATATATCAAAGGACGCTACCGTGATGAGCAGATGATGATAGGGCAAGTTGAGTACCGCTTACCCATATTCCAACGTTATGGCATGGTCTTTTGGGGGGCTGTAGGAAGTGTTGCACCAAAAGTAAGTGAGCTCACTGAGACGTTATTAACCTCTTACGGAACCGGTTTTCGTTTTAAACTCAAAGACAATATCAATTTGCGCTTAGACGTTGGCGTTGGTGAAAATGAAACAAACTTCTACCTGAATGTGAATGAAGTCTTTTAACCCGTACGTCCCTTATTTAGTATTTACATAGGTGAAAATAGTGACCGTTTCATTCAACGCCACCCCATTCGAGCCCGTTAAGGATATGCTTACAAAGTGCGGTCACTCTTGCCGGCAGGCTATCTCAGGTCATCTCGTAAGCCCTACACGTTTATATGCCAGCGCACTTACGTTCATGTTAGTGCCACTGTTATTGACCAATGCCGCCTTCGCAAGTGCCGTTCAGGGGCATAGGCAGGGACAGGAGTTGGACCAAGCGCTAAACCAAGAGTTAACACAGTGTAGTCGCACCTCTGATTACGATATTTACCTCAGTGGCATACATACTGGAACAATGCACAGAACGGAGACTTGGCAGGGAAAAACTGCGGTCGTTATCTCTAAAAGTGAAGCCAGTATTTTAGGTATCGGCACTCAGTACCAGCAGCGGGCTGAGTTATCTTGGTCGAGTACAACCAATGAGTGGCTTACCGATAAGTTTCATCAAAAAGTAACTGGGTTTAGAGCCAGAGACATGCGAGCGACTTTTGCTAATAATGGTCGTGACTCCAGGGTTGATATTGATGGTGACATAGATACCTATTCATCAAAAGAGATCCCCCTTCGTGATGTAGATACCTTGGCGATTCAAATTCGTGAACACTTGCTTCAAGGTCGGCAGCAATTTGCATTAATAAGACAAGCTTCAGATGACATAGAGCCGTATCAACTCTATGTGCAAGAACCGCAGACAAGCATCATCGAACCTTGGGGTGAGCTAACTTTGATTCCTGTTGTGCAAACAGGTGCTGAAGATGTGACCTATTATTTTGCCCCCTCTATGGATTACCAATTAATTAAAGCCCGCTATCACGGCATCATACTTCGAGGGCTTGTTGAACTTAATCGTTATACTTCATCTTGCGCGCCAACCTCGGCTCAACGATAACAGGCTTTGGCAATTAAGGAGCTGAACGGGGGGTAATAAAAAGCCCATCAATTGACAGGCTTATTATCTGTATTGGCTAAAATAAATTAGCGGACATTAACTCGCCGCTTTAGCTTTACGGGCTTGATGCAGCTTCTTGTAACTTTCAATCAGCCTCAGGTGTGGCTCTATGCCCTCAAGCTTCATGCTGGTTTGAGTCAGTCCGAAGAACTTCACCTCACCGGTCACAGAGCCAACCACGTTATCCATGGTCTCTTTACCAAACATTCTCTCGAAGTTATGAATAAAGTGTTCGAGTGCTAACTCTTCATCTAAAGTGACTTCCAGCACAGCATTGACAGCCTGATAGAACAAACCACGTTCAACCGTATTGTCATTGTACTGCAGGAATTCGCCAACCAGCTCAATGGCGTTTTCAAGCTCGCCCAATGCAAGATAGATAAGGATCTTAAGCTCAATAATCGTTAACTGACCCCATGGGGTATTTTCATCAAATACGATACCAATCAGTGTTGGAATGTCAGTTTGGTTATCTAATTGGCTCTCTTCCAGACGCTCAACTAAACCGGCTAACTCATCATCATTTAGCGAATGAAGATTTAAGATATCTTCGCGATAATCGAGCGATTTATTGGTGTTATCCCAAATCAGATCTTCAACCGGGTACACTTCAGAGTAATCAGGGACCAGAATGCGGCACACAGAGGCCCCCAGCTGATCAAATTCGGCAATATACGCCTCTTTGCCGATATCGGCTAATATGCCGAATAAGCTCTCAGATTCTTCTGCGTTAGTGCCGGAGAAATCCCATTCGCAAAAATCATAGTCATGATTGCTACTAAAGAAGCGCCAAGAGATAACACCGGTAGAGTCGATAAAGTGCTCGACAAAGTTTTCAGGCTCAGTCACCGTCATGCTGTCGAAAGTAGGTTTAGGTACGTCATTTAAGCCTTCGAAGCTGCGACCCTGCAGTAGCTCGGTCAAGCTGCGTTCCAGCGCCACTTCAAAGCTTGGGTGCGCACCAAACGAGGCAAATACCCCACCCGTTCTTGGGTTCATCAGCGTGACACACATGACCGGAAATTGACCACCAAGCGAGGCGTCTTTAACGACAACAGGGAAGCCCTGTGCTTCCAGGCCCTGAATACCGGCTAAGATACTCGGATACTTTTCTAACACTTGCATAGGTACATCAGGCAAGACAATTTCTTGCTCAATAATTTGTCTTTTAACCGCACGCTCAAAAATTTCTGATAAACACTGCACCTTGGCTTCTTGCAGATTATTACCCGCACTCATGCCATTACTCAGGAACAGGTTTTCGATTAAGTTCGACGGGAAATGTACCGTTTCACCATCTGAGTGACGAGTATAGGGAATCGTACAGATCCCACGTTCTACCATGCCTGAGTTGGTATCGATAAGGTTAGAGCCCGCAAGCTCACCATCTGGGTTGTAAATATCTAAACAATATTCATCTAACATCCCCGCCGGCAATGCATCATCGTCTTCGAGCTCAAACCATTTTTCATTGGGGTAATGAACAAATTCACTGCCTGCAATCTCTTCGCCGAAAAATTGATCGTTATAGAAGAAGTTGCAGTTTAAGCGTTCGATAAACTCACCGAGTGCCGAGCAAAGCGCACTCTCTTTAGTGGCACCTTTACCATTGGTAAAACATGAAGGTGATGCCGCATCGCGAATATGTAACGACCACACATTAGGCACAATGTTGCGCCACGAAGATATCTCAATCTTCATCCCCAGATCGGCTAACATGCCCGTCATGTTCGAAATCGTTTGCTCAAGTGGCAGATCTTTACCCAATATATAGGTGCTGGCATCGCCATCGGGTTGCCCCATCAGCATGGCATTCGCATCGGATTCGAGGTTTTCAACCGTTTCAATCTTAAATTCAGGGCCTGTCTGTACCACCTTCTTAACGGTGCAGCGGTCTATCGAACGTAAAATACCGACTCTATCTTTCTCTGAAATATCATCAGGTAGTTCTACCTGAATTTGGAAGATCTGGTTATAGCGATCTTCCGGGTCAACAATGTTGTTTTGTGACAGTCTGATATTTTCTGTTGGAATATCACGCGCCTTACAGTACACCTTGATAAAGTAAGCTGCACAAAGTGCTGATGACGCTAAGAAATAGTCAAAAGGGCTGGGAGCAGAGCCATCGCCTTTATAGCGAATAGGCTGATCTGCAGTGACGGTAAAATCATCAAACTTAGCTTCCAGTCTAAGATTGTCGAGAAAATTAACTTTGATTTCCATTGATAGTGTCCAGAGTCGTGCGCGGTAAATCGGCGGTCGTGCCTTAATAGGGGGGATTATCGGTGTTTTTTAAGCAATAGTCTTGGGTTAATTACGTAAATGGTTAATTATGAGCCGTTAGCGCGTTAACCATGGGCGCTTGCTTGTCCTGTAGTGCTCCCTCATGGGAAGACCGTTGCAGCGGTCATTCCAAGCTTAGGTGATAATTTCCCATAAGATTATTTGAAGAAACAGTGACAGCGAAACCAGGCCAATAACAGATAGTTTTGATGATAAAAAGAGTTGAAAAACAGCAAGGGACGAAGCGAATGCTTCATCCCTTTAGCTAATATTAAAGGCTACTGATAAAAACCTATTTTTAAAAGGTCTAAGCTAAAGACCAAGCTTGTCAGCTACATAGTCGGCGTCTTTATCGCCCCGGCCAGACAGGTTGACTAAAATTTGCTTATCTTTTGGCAGTTTGGCAGCTTCGCGCATCGCCCAAGCCACGGCATGGGCACTCTCCAGTGCCGGGATAATCCCCTCGACCTGTGACAATCTCATAAAGGCGCTTAAGCACTCCTCATCGGTAACCGAATCATACTCTGCACGCTCAATATCTTTAAGGTAACAATGCTGAGGCCCGACTCCCGGATAATCTAAACCAGAGGCGATAGAGTGCACCGGTAGCGGTTCGCCTGCATCATCTTGCAACACGTAGCATTTAAAGCCATGGATAGCACCCGGCGTGCCTAAAGTTAAGGTTGCAGAGTGCTCTGTGGTTTCCAGCCCTTTACCGGCAGGTTCGACGCCGACAATTTTCACCTCACTATCATCCAAAAATGCGGTGAACAACCCAATAGCATTCGAGCCTCCGCCCACACAGGCGGTGATGATATCTGGAAGCTTATTGAATTTTTGTTGGAACTGCTCTCTGGCCTCACGGCCGATAATGCTTTGAAAATCACGCACCATCTTAGGGAAAGGGTGTGGGCCAACCACAGAGCCGATGGCGTAGAGGTAATCTTTTGGATTCTTAAGGTATTCCACAAAGGCGCTATCGACTGCATCTTTTAAGGTGGCGGTACCTTGAGTGACTGGTACCAGCTTACAGCCTAAGATTTTCATCTTAGTGACATTAGGATGTTCTTTTTCTATATCGACCTGGCCCATATGAATTTCACAGGGGATCCCCACCAAGGCGCAGGCGGTGGCGAGTGCGACGCCATGTTGACCCGCACCAGTTTCGGCAATCACCTTCTTCTTGTTCATGTACTTGGCGAGCAGGGCCTCACCCAGGCAGTGATTAATCTTGTGGGCACCGGTGTGGTTAAGATCTTCACGCTTAAGATAGATCTGAGCGCCGCCTATTTTGTCACTGAGGCGTTTGGCATGATAGATAGGGCTTGGACGACCGACATAATCCTGAAACAGATGCATCAGCTCATCCTGGAAACCTTGAGTCTGTCGAATCTCTTCGTAGGCTTGATTAATCGCATCCATCGCACTCTTTAGCTCAGGCGGAATAATCTGACCACCATACTCACCAAAGAAACCTTGATTGTCAGGCATGGGGGCGAATTCGAACTTGCTCATAGGACCTCTCTATACTTCTGTATTTATTGCAACTTTGACATTAATTGGGTTCGTTTTTGATACACCCGATCAATATATAACAGAGTCAAGGAGAGGCCAATAGCAATTAGTATAACTATGACGTAGAGGGGGCTGCGCGGCTAAAATGAACACAAACTGGGTAAAACAGGCCAGATATTGTTCTCCAATGAAGCTCTATGCTTCCTCCGGCTTGGTGATATACCAACAAACAGCTTGGGGCTTAGCTGTCTTAGCTGTCATTATGCAAAAGCACAGACCTATTGTCTGTGCCATAAACCTCTTGGTAATGAAATTAAGGCCTACAAAACGCATTCTTAAAATGAAAAACTAAATGTTAAGACACCGACTTTAGTCTGCACCTTATCTGCACCTAAATACTTATAATCTAACCCAATCCCAAAACCATTAAATGCTTGGAATTTAATGCCTAATCCGGCGGCAAAATCCACGCCAACACCATCTACAGATGGAGCAATTATGTCTGTATACCTTACATCGTCAAACTCTATGTCATATCGGTTTACACCAAGGTTCAAATATATCGCCCAGAGTTGAGATATCGGGTAGGTATATTGTGCAGTGAGGTAATAATTATCAACCTTCATGACATTTTGTTTGAATGTAACAGGGCCGTCAGGTATCGGGCCACAGTTGAAGCAGAACCCTGAAGCTGTATCCTGGTATCCTGGTATCCAGCGGCCACGGCCCAGTTGCTGTCTATATGAAACTGGTAAAATAGTGCTGTAGAAAAGCTGCTATCTTCATAGTAGAGTTCCCCATGTATGTAATCAGAGTCCATCCTTCCTGAAAGCACGCCTATCCCCCCCCTAAAGTATGGGTTTTATTGAAGCTGGTTTTGGTATTTTTGATATGTTTTTTAGTATTGTTGTTGATATTGGTATCATCTACAAAGCATGTATTGGACAACAAGATACAGAATAGAATTGAATAGAGCGTTTTCATTAAAATTCCTTTTTAATTATTCTGATACGACTTGATAAGTAGCCACAGAAACCAATTCGAGTCATAGGTTCCGTCATTCAGACCTGTTTACTTTCCCTGCAACAAGTTACACCACCTAAAAATGGTTACATTTCAAGCAACAACAACTTTAATCGCCGACCATTTTAACAATTTGCCAACAAGATCACTTTCTTCAACATAGATGATAATTTCTACAGCATTTTTGGACCGAAAATTATTGAAACTTGGGATGGCCTTCACTGGATTCCCGCTTAAAAGCACTGCGGGAATGACGAAGATAGAAACATTGAGAAGTGACGGTAGTAGGAACATAACGGAAGCGATGAATTACAACTCACTTAATCAGCATTGGACCATTCAAAAAAAGCCATCGTGTCTCCGCGATGGCTTATATCTTTACTGAGGGTTACCCCCTTAAGTTAACCTAGAAGCTAAAGTTAACTTTTGCCGTGTAGGTCGTGCCATCGAAACCGTAAGGCAGAGCGCGAACCGGGTACTGAAAGGCCTGATTGGTAATGAAATCGAGCGATTCGTTCGCCCCTAGCTCATCAGGGGTGATATCGAAGATGTTATTGATGCCCGCAGAGATGCTCAAGGATTCGGTGAACTGATACTCCAGATTGATATCCACCAGCACGGCGGCTTCCACTACGCTGGTAGGCAGGAACGAGCCTGTTGGCGATAACTCATCGGGCAGACCGATATGATCGTTACCGAAGTAAGTCACGTTGGTTTCACCAAAATAGTTAGCCCTTAGCATACCGCGCCAATCATTCTTGCTGTAATCGAAGGTTAAGGTCGCCCGCTCTTTCGGCTGACCATCGGTTAAGAAGCTACGCTGCAGGTCGTCCAGCGCTACATCCTCCGGGATCCCATCTGCCGCGTTCACGCTGTCTATCTCAGTTTCGTTAAGGTTCCCTGCCAGCGTGGCATTGAAATCACCATCAAACAGGTCAGTACGATAGGTCACAATCAGATCGACACCTTGCGTCGTCGAGTTCACCGAGTTTGAGAAGTAGTTAGCCTGATCGGCGCCTGTCGCATTCAATGCCTCCACCGCGTCGGGGCTGAAGGCCACATCATCGGCCGAGAGTAAACTACCCAAGGTGATCCTGTCTTTAATCTTAACCTTGTACGCGTCTAAGGTCACCGAGATCTCCTCGGTCGCATTGAAGACAAAACCAAGACTTAAGTTTTCGGAGGTTTCAAGTTCTAAACTGTCGACCCCTAAGGCCGATGGAAAATCTGAGCCTGCGGTAGCGGTAAATGAGTCAGATAGCACGCCACCCGGACCTAAGTTGGTGGTGTAAGCCGTATAGGCACTTTGCTGTAAAGATGGCGCCCTGAAGCCGGTAGACACCGCACCGCGAAGGGCAAAGTCATCGGTTACTTCATAGCGTGATGAGACTTTCCACACCAGATCGCTGCCCGCATCGGAGAAGTCCTCGAATCGAGCCGCCGTGCCCAGAGACCAGGTATCGGTTAACTGGGTTTCGAGATCCAGATAGAAGGCATAACTGCTTCGATCGGCCTTACCTGCAGCATCGGGTCTCAAGCCCGGGTATGCCTGAAATCCACATCCGGCATAGACATTTGGATCCATGACCGATGGAAAGGCGCTATCGGCATTAGACATACCACAGGAATATGAGGCCAATTCACCGGCAACAATTTCATAGTTTTCGGTGCGGTATTCGGTACCGAACGCAACATAGAGCGGGGCATCGCGACCTACCTCTACAAAGCCTGACACATCGGCATTAAATGTGGTCTGGTCGAAACGAAAACCACCGGAATAGCCCGATGTCGGCCCCGAATTGGCGGCGATATCTTCATCCGTTGCCCCTGGGTTATTGTAAAGATACTCTGCCGCATAGGAGGCATTGATGCTGTCTCTGGAATCGAAATCATAACGATTTTGACCGTAAACACCCGAGACATCGAACTGCCAATCATCGTTGATATCACCACGTACACCTGCGGCGACCGAGATATCCTGCGCTTCATTATAGATACGCGGCAGGAAACCATCCGGATACACCTGGGCTATATTTTTAGCCGCTTCATCGAAGTTACGCCAGAAACCATTACCCAGTGCCGTACGGTTAGAATAGCCACCAAAAGAGTAGAGTTCGACATCGCCCACCGGCATCATGGCGTTGTAAAACACAGATTCAAACTCGGAAGCGGCGTTACCTTGCCCCCAACGAACGTCATCTGACAGGGTACCCGGCGCGATGGTAGATGAACCGCCAATATCGCCCTGGGCACGATTCGTGCCGTCGGCATCACGGTACTCGAGAGACAAATTGATAAAGCCGCCATCATCACCGATATCGAAACCGGTATTGAGCCCTATCGAATAGTTGTCACCATCCCCTTCACCTGTGGTGCCGCCTTGCAGGTAACCGGATGTCTCACCAGTGGTGTCTTTGAGAGATAAGTTAATCACCCCTGCGATAGCATCTGAGCCATATTGCGCCGCGGCGCCATCACGTAATACCTGCACATCTTTCAGTGCGATAAGTGGAATCGCATTCATGTCAGTACCCGCAGCGCCTGCGCCAACGGTACCATTGAGACCAAAAATAGCCTGATTATGACGACGTTTACCATTAATCAACACTAAGGTTTGATCGGGCTGGAGTCCGCGCAGCGTCGCCGGACGGAACAGATCTGAGCCGTCAGAGACTTGAGTTCGACTGAAGTTAAATGAGGGCACACTTGCCTGCAGGCTTTGACCCAACTCGGTAAAGCCGCCACGGCTGAGACTTTCGGCGCTGATAATATCGACCGGAACGGCCGACTCAGTCGCCGTACGACTTGATACCCGGCTTCCAAGCACAGACATTTTTTCTACGTTCGCATCGGTTTGTGTGATTTCGGATGTTTCGGCGTAAAGATTTGAGCTTGTTAAAGATAAGGCGATGGCCAGCGCTAACCCATCTGGTTGAAATCTTGTGTTCATCATACGGCTTCCATTTTTATTATAAGGTCTCTGGCATCGCGCTATTTATTCCAGCAGTTCTAAAGGCTACTTTTAATAACAATCAGTTCTACTGACCGCTTTTAATAAATAGTTTCCGTGTTGCAATTTCACGAAACTCGACTATACCAGACAATACTTATGCACTTTTAATGGATACAATGTCAACGACTTTGTTAATAAAATGAAAATGTATGTGAGTAAATTTAACACCCGTGATGTAACAGTAAGGCTTTACGAGCGGTAATTAAGCTCTTAGGATGATGAATAGTTTTCTGTCGCTCGCGTTAACAAGCAACCAATCACAATGTGAAGAGAGATAGAAGGTAAAATCATGATATATAGAACAAATGCTTGAGGTAATGGTTGCTGTTTCAGTTTAAATGCGTTCAGAGGTTAAGGCTTACTAACCTCAATTATGAACGAACAAGTGAACGTGTACTCCCCTGATGCGCCTGATGTGACCTCTCCTGAGCATTGTGGAGTTCGACCCCATCACTAGCGACTTCGAGCGCGACATTGCAGCTGGCAGGTGATTGGTCTACCTTCTCACAACGATTAAGCTCGAGTGTAAAGGCTTTACGATCTATGGCTTGGGCTATCTTGGTACAGCTCATCGGATGTTCATTTTCCTCGCGAAAGTACAAGCGTTGCCTGTTCCCTTCACCTTCCCCGTCATCGTTGGCGATCAGGTACTCCCAATCATCACCCCAGGAATCTATACGAAATCTATGGGCGCCGGAATCGGTAAACACCGTGATTTGAGGTCCAACCTTAACGCCGTATTCCAGATGGTTAGTGGCGTATACCCGCAGATAACAGGTAAATAAAACGTCATCACTGTCTTGAGCACTAAACTCAGATTCTGAAACAGCATCCAGTTGAAATGAAACGTCTTTATCACAACCTGATAATGCAACAACACTCAAGATGAGTGCAGTAATCCAGGTGTTCTTCATCGCGCTATCGGCTCTATTGTAATTATTTGTATCCAAGCTTAACAGAGTCTGGCTTCATATTTAAAATCATTGCACTTACTTACAATGTAGCTGGCAAGAGAAAGTACTTTTAAATACCTCTTCCTTAGCCGATAAACCGGAAACTTGATATTCGGTTCGAATATCTATTCATTAGATTCGAACAGTCAAAGACGTTTTACCTGACACAAATAATTTCAAAAAAGCCGAAAAAACTCGATACATCGACAAAAACTGACAATGTAAAGCGATTAAAGGCCAGTAACTAAAGCAATCTTCAGCCTGTACCTGTTTCATTGAACCGGCGTTATGGCTATCCGATGTAGCACTTCACCCGGCAACAGAGGGGTGGCTTCCTGGTTGGCATATTCATCGAATCCGGCACGGTAATAGTCCGATAACGGATGACCAGACTGACCACCAGGGATAGTCATGATGGCATTTTCCTCGGCGCCAGGTTGTACGATGAAACGCTGAGAGGCCCCGAAAGAGCTGCGCTGCACAGCTGGCATAAAGGTGTCACCGAAGGCCTCAACTTCCGGCATATCTAACCATGAACTCAAGATTGGCAACTGCTTACTAAAAGGGTGCTGGATCTTCAACGCATTGACCTTTCCCCAACTCAGGGAGGCTAACGCCTCTCCATCACTGAAACCGGCCAACAGATCGGCAATAGAGTGTTGATAGCTGTCAATAGCAAACTCATCCCAGCTTTCATAACCATCGGCTAACCAGTTTTCGGGCCCCTCCTTGATCAACTGCCATATAGCAGGTTCCAGATAACGCTTAACTACCGAAAGAGATAAGTGATGTTTCGATAAACCCGTCTCAATAGGCGCAAAGCTGGCATCAATGAGTCCGGCTCTGAAATGCCGGACTAAAGTATAGCCTACCGAGTCTGAGCAGGCACATGCTTGCCAGTCTCGAAGATACTGAATATCTTTGGCAAAACGCTTTGGTTGGGTCGATAACAGCTCAAGCAGATAGCGGTGCCAAGGCTTTAAAAACTCCGCACGATTATCCAACTGAAGCCGATAAAAAGCGGCCTCATCGAACTGCGAGTCCGCCTGTAAATTATCTCGAATTTGCGTCGCACGCGCACCGAGTGCATATCCGCCATCACCAAATCGATCTTGCTCGCTCGATGACATTACCCTTGAATTTGCACTCCAAAGACGGTTATTTTGAGGGTTGACCACACTGGGAAGCGTCCTTTCGTCAAGCTTCCACCTCTTGGCTTGAAAGCTTGACTCATCCTGAGCAACATCTGATGGGTTAGTGCGAGAGGGGATCGCGCCTGTGGGTTTCCAGGCCGCACTCCCTTCACTGTCCACTATCATCATGTTTTGTACCGGGATCCCAATCGATGTGGCTAACTCCAGGCCACCTGCCACATCCGTTGCCGTCTCCAATCCCATCAAGTCCATATCGACCGCATAGCCTTTATGGGCCACCCAACTCAAGGCATACTTCTGTCCACCAACAGAGCGGACAGGACCATACTGAGACATCTCGATATCATATTCATGATGCTTGCCGTCGGGGAGTGAGATCTGTTCAGTCTTAACTGAAGTCGGGACACCCGAGGTTAACTTTATCCAATCGGCCGTATCGATATAGGCATTAGTGAATCCCCAGGCTATATGGTTATTGCTGCCGACCACAATGACCGGAGCACCAGGCAGGGAGACCCCGGTAACTTGCACACTCTCTTTGGTTATCGAATGGGGGTAGTTAAGCTGAGCGCGATACCAGATAATAGGTACAGCGAATGAAAGGTGCATATCATCCGATAACATGGCGCGTCCCGTCTCGGTTAACGCCCCGGTGACCGCCCAATTATTGCTGCCGATATCTAACGGTTCTTCAATTGTTTGATTGACTGCATTAGCCACAAATTCGGGAGAGATATCCGGAATACTGACAGCTTCGATGGGCAGAAGACTGGCATCTAGCGCCGCCTGAAAGGAACTCGGCTGAGTAATAAATGCCAACATCTCCTCACCATAAAATCGTTTAACCTGCTCTAACACGAGATCACGCTTAACCGTATTAGCCTGCAGGTCCAAATACATACTATAGATAACCAATAGGCTGTCGGCAGGTTTCCATGGAGAGGGGCTTGTACCGGTGAGAAGGTATTCAAATGAATACACTGGCATAGATTTTACGGCTTCATTGACACCGTTAGCATAAGACTGGAGCAGCAACTTTTCCGCTATTGGCATATCGGCGACGATATTTTCGGCATGCTTTCTGAACTGATGAAAACGGCGAGATTCATCCAGTTTTAATGCTTTTTCACCAAATATTTCCGATAGTTCGCCGGCGGAGTTTCGTCTGAGCAGGTCCATCTGAAAAAAGCGGTCCTGACTGTGGGCATAACCAAGTGCAAATGCCACATCACGGCGATTATCGCCGCTCACAATCGCTGTACCTAGTCGATCTCGTTCAATCTTAACGTCAGACGCTATCCCTCCACTCTCCCACTGACCCGACAACTTGGGCAGACTGAGGTGAAGTCCAAGGTAGATGCCCGTCGCAACGAGAAAAGTGAGTGTTAAGGCTCCGAGCAGGAATATTCTTATTATTCTAAACATTAACTAACGCCATGATTAACAGATGCTTTTGTCCATCATAGCGAAAGTTACTTAGATGTTAAATATCGAAAGGGTGAAAAATCAACAGTAAACGACTAGCACGGTACTTGCTCAAACGCTAAACCATGAGTCTTTATTAATTACTCCCACTCACCCTAGGGTATTTATCGCAGATCCAATCAACAATTTTCATGATCCTGGCATCACGCTGCTTCGATGCTTTATACGCTATCGAATAATTAAAACCTGAATAACATGAAGGGAGCTCTAATTTCACCAGGTTACCGGATTCGATTTCAACCCTTAAGGTTTGTTCAACGCCCAGTACGATGCCTTCTCCATATATCGCGGCTTGAACGGCAAGCATATTATGATTGAACACTAACTTCTTCTGCGTCGAACTCATTTCGACACCGTTATCCCGGAACCAGCTATCCCAATCCAGGCCATAATCTTTGTGTTTGGAGAATAGCAAACAGTGCTCGTGTAAATTTTTCGTGGTAATTTCTTTCGACTTTTCAAGATATTCAGGACTGCAGAATGCAATAAGCGTCTCTTTAATAAGCGGCTTAAACAGATATCCATCTTGTGACTCTCGAGTCACGATAAATATATCGGCAATCATATCGCTCATTTCAATATCATTTTGGAACATACCGACGTTAATATTCAGCTCAGGATATTGCCTTCTTAACTTCTCCATATTCGGAACCAACCATCTGGCCGCGAGAGAAGTATAAGAGTGCACCCTGACCTCACCAGACATAGTCGGAACCAGACTGGCACAGACACTATTTAAATCATAAAATACGGGGGACAGTCTCTGCCGAAGCTCAAGGCCTGCCTCGGTCAGGTTGATCTTGCCTGCATTTCGATAAAATAGCTTCTCTAAGAAGTAGTCTTCCAGCTGTTTGATCTGTTGTGACACTGCACTTTGAGTAATACTCAATTCATTAGCGGCAAGAGAGCAACTTTCTAATCTTGCACAGGACTCAAAAATCTGAAGCGCTCTTAACGGAATGTTATTATTCATAATTAGCTACATATCGAAATACCTTACAGAAGGTTACCATAAGCTTTTACTTAAAATATGTAATGAGGCGCACAATAAAGTGTTACACCTTAGTTAAATAGGGCGGGATTTTTTAATTATAAGACCGGGCTCACAAACACTTGCAATAACGTGAACACCAATAAATCGGTGAGTGTTATTCCAAGTAAAAATAAAAACTTAATTGTGAAAAATAAATATAACTATAAATAAAAATATGAATATAATTAGAATGATAAGCTCAACACACAAGCTAACTCAATGAGCTTGTTAAAACAATATCGACACGATAAAGACTATCACTCTAATAAAAGCTTTGTTCACACATTGATAACTTGAACGTTATTACCAGTTAGTTACAAAAACGGCCAACTAAATTAACTTGGCCGTTAACTTGTAGATTCTGAATTAAGCAATCAAGATTCAATTGATATACACGATATTGAGCTAGCCAATTATTGGCCTCAAATCTTCGCTGACCTCATCGAGGAACTCATCGGCTTGATCGAATACACCCAACATCTTAATGAAACCGTGAATAACCCCCTCGTACATCTTATGTTTTATCGGCACGCCACAAGCCTGAAGTTTCTGCGCATAGTGACAGCCATCGTCACACAAGGGATCATACTCGGCGGTATAGATGAAAGTCGGTGGCAACCCACTATGGTCGGGGGCCGTGAGGGGCGAGCAGTAGGGGTTTTTGGCATCGGCTTCACTGCGCATATAGTGATGCCAGTAATATTTCATGCTGGCTCGTTGCAATAGATACCCCTCCGCATTGGCGACGGCAGAAGGGGTATCCCACCCATATTGCACTGCGGGATAGACCAGAACCTGGTAAGCCAGCTTAGGGCCATTTTCGTCACGCAGGCGTAAACACACTGCTGCGGCTAGATTACCGCCGGCACTATCGCCCAAAATTCCAATTCTGTTAACATCCAAGCCCAGCTGCGATGCGAACTCGAACACCCATTGTGTCGAGGCATAACAGTCATCCATAGGAATAGGAAACTTGTGCTCCGGCGCCTTCTGGTAATTAATGGCAATAACAACTGAGCCGGTTCTATTAGCAAGTGTACGACTGAACGAATCATTGGTTTCTATGTTAGATACGACCCAGCCGCTGCCATGAATAAAGATAAGCCCGGGCTGTAGCTCTGCTGTGTCTTCACAGCCTTCCGGGCGATAGATACGTATAGGCAGATCAGCCGTCGGCCCAGGGATAAATCTATGCTCAACAGCAGCAACACTTTCCGGTTTACGGCTTGGTATCGCTGTGGCTAATGCGTTTAGATCTTCACGTCTGGACTCTGCCGGCGTCATATCTTCATAAGCCGGAGCTCCGGAGCCACGCACCTCTTGCAAGAACTGTTCAACTTTTGGATCGAGCGGCATGCTCCTCTCCTTATCTCTAATGTATTCTATTGAAATTACTGTTCAGTTAAGATTCGTTCTATTCAAATTTGATCGATTAAAAATACACGCTGGTGCATTGGCAACATCGCATATCGCTTCGATTCTTACCCGAACAAAAAAATGGTATGCCGCCTGACAATCACTAACAGCAACAGAATCAAATGATGTGGGGATTGATAATCATCAATTGAACCTGTTGAAATAGAGCATATGAGTAATCAAACTCGTCAGGCGGCATGGAAACCGTCACGCTTTATAAGCGTATACCACTGTTGTGCAATATATTTTCAAGCCAGTTAGCATTTAAACGACTAACTTTTCGGCTGTACCTCGGTCGACCCAGTTAAACGTGGACGATTTGCCTCCATCTGTTCAAGCGGTTCAACCTCCTGCATTGATCTCGACGAGCGACCGGCTAATAGCTGATACTCCAGGGTATTTAATCCTTTCCAGTGGAGATCCTGTTCAGACACCTGACGAACAACCTTAGCGGGTGAGCCAAGTAAGAGCTGCCGTGGCGCCCCTTTAAAGCCCCCTTTTACAAAGCTCATTGCACCGACAATGCTATCTCGCTCAATCACGGCACCATCCATCACTACCGCATTCATGCCGACCAGAGCATTTCGCTTAATCACACAACCATGCAAAATCGCGCCATGACCGATATGACCATCCTGCTCAACTACGGTATCCATACCTGCGTAGCCATGCATGATACAGCCATCTTGCAGATTGGAACCTTTCTCTAAAATCAACCGACCATAATCACCACGCAGCGACGCGGTTGGTCCAATATAGACATCGGCGCCGACGATTACATCACCGATTAATACCGCAGTTGGATGAACATACGCACTGGGATCCACCACTGGCACTAAGCCTTCAAATTCATAAAAGGGCATTTAAATCACTCACTTTATCTGTCCACTTTGACACATTGTCCAATTTAACCATCGGCTTAGGTCTTCACTCTTTCAAGACCGTAACAGGGCATTTAAATCACTCACTTTATCTGTCTACTTTGATACATTGTTCAATTTAACCATCGGCTTAGGCCTGCACTCTTTCATATCCATAACTGAGCATTCAAATCACTCACTAACGATATTCAAGAAATTAGCGGTTAACTCTCTGACTCAAAGCGCAAAAAATTAACGGATACTTTCTATTAAACCAATTGGGTAAAATGTTGGTGAGCTCAGCATATCGAGGGGTCTTCGATATTGATAGGATCATTGAGCTCACCAGAAAAACGTATATCAATTTGTTTCTAATCGACTATTTTCACTCGCCTATTTCCACTCAACCAGGCCAAAGTTCAAATAAACCATCTCCGGGTCGTTGGCATCCACCATTTTGAAATGAATGCAGTTATCGTCCCATCTCCAGATTTGGGTCTTCACCGTGCTGCCCGGATATAATGATTTCGTGAGACGGGTCTTAAAACGGGTTAAGCGTTCAGGTTCACCGGGGAACATCGCCTGAATAATGTGACGACAAGCAACACCGGCCGTACTCACGCCATGTAGGTTTGGCTTAGGATGGCCAAATTCCTGCGCATACTCCCAATCGACATGCTGAGGGTGGTCATCGCCGGATAATCGATAGATAAGCGCCTGATTCAGAGGGATAGCTTGTTCGATTTCAAAGTCCGGTGCCCGCTCCGGCATCTCAACGATGTCTCTGGGCGCCTTAGGGCCACCGAAACCACCGTCATAGAGCGCGCAGTCCCAGCTTTCATTAGTAAAGAGTTTAGTGCCGGTCTCATCGAAAGTTTCGCCGATATGTTGGGCCAAGCAACCACGACCTTCACCGCGGTCAAACAGGCCTTTTAACAATACCTTAGTACTTAATCTCCCGGGACACGTGGGCAACGGGTGATGAATTCTGAGATCAAAGCCCCAATGCAGAGAACCACCCCACTCGAAACCGTAATCTATGGTCTTAGTCACCTCGGCGTCGACAATTTGTATTGCTGCAAAGATAGGTAATACTTTTAAATTCTTTTCATACACATAGTCTAAATCTGTTTTTCCGTCGCTAGCCGCACCGCAACCCAGTGCAAACAGCATGACATCCCTTTCGGTATATTCATTAATAAACGGACCATAAGTCTGTCCCTGCATCTCTAACTTTAACGCCATTTGAAACTCCTTTTAACTACCAAGACTAACATCTGATATTTGAAGAGTGGTCCCTTCGAAGGCTCTCTAAAAAGCACATTGGATATGGATACAACAAGATAAAACTAGAATTTGAACAGATAACTGTGGGACCGGGAGCACCGGATCCCACAACTATTTAAAGGCTGTTAATCGATAGATTATCTGCCTTTCCAAACAGGATCGCGCTTCTCAGAAAATGCTAAAGGTCCCTCTAGCGCATCTTCAGAACGTAATACCGATGGATAGTTCTTCAATGTTCCGGTGCGGATATGGCGATACCCCTCTTCGACCGATAATTCACTGGTTTCACGATAGATCTCTTTAATCGCGGCAATGGCTAAAGGTGCACCTTGTGCAATCTCTTGTGCCAACTCACGTGCGCTCTCCATCAGTTTGTCACTTTCAACCACGCGGTTAACGACGCCCCAACGTAGTGCTTCTTCGGCGCCCATACCACGGCCGGTCATCATCAACTCATTGACTATGGCAGGTGGCAGTAACTTAGGCAGACGCAACATTCCGCCGCTGTCCGGCACAATACCCAGCTTGGCTTCAGGTAGAGCAAAACTGGCATTTTCGCTACAAACAATCATGTCCGCTGCGAGTGCAAGCTCAAAACCGCCACCGAATGCATAACCGTTTACGGCTGCAATTACCGGCTTATCCAGATCGAAAATTTCAGTTAACCCTGCAAAACCACCAGGACCAAAGTCTGCATCAGGCGCTTCACCTTCAGCCGCAGCCTTCAAATCCCAACCGGCAGAGAAGAAACGTGCACCGGCACCGGTAATAATCGCGACGCGCAGCTCAGGATCTTCACGAAATGCCAGGAAGGCTTCTCCCATCTCAAAACTGGTTTTTGCGTCGATGGCATTCGCCTTGGGTCTGTCCAAGGTAATTTCTAAAATACTGCCATTTCGGACGATGTGTAATGATTCGCTCATGTTAATACTCCGTTTGGAGTCATCCCTGATGACTCTCATAAAAAGATCAATTCACAAATTTAAATTAAATTCACTCAATTCAACTAAAGTCACGCAAGAAGTTTTTTGTCTACTTTACAAGTACAAGTTCTTGGGAATGACTCTCTTATTTCAACAAAAGATGGAACTTTAAACTTCGCCATATTTTCAGAACAATGTTCTAGTATTTCATCGACGCTCAATGATTCACCTTCATTAAAAATAACGAAAGCTTTGACCGCTTCATCACGAATATGATCTGGCACGCCGATAACCGCAGCATCCAATATATTGGGATGCGACATAAGAGCCTTTTCAATTTCACTACTTGAAATGTTCTCTCCCGAGCGTTTAATCATATTTGTCTTTCTATCGACAAAATAAAATAACCCTCTCTCATCGACATAAGCTTTATCACCGGTACAAAGCCAACCGTCGGCAGTCAGAACCTTGGCAGTCGCTTCAGGGTCCTTGTAGTACCCCTTGAGAATCGTTCTTCCGGGCACACCTTTGACACGCAGATCACCGACTACATTAGGCAACACTTCATCGCCATTTTCGTCCGTAATTTTGGCTTCATAAGAGAGTCCGGGCCTGCCGATAGACGGCCAGTGACGTTCTTCACCTGGCGTGTCGCCAATCAGGCCGACTAAGGTCTCTGTCATACCATAGGAATTAAACAGCGCAACCTTAAATCGCGTCTCGAAATCCAATTTTTCCTGATCTGAAATATGCATAAAAAACAACATGTCACGCAGACAATGCTCACGTTCACTGGTCATTACTGGCTGTAACATCAAGGTCCGTACTATCATCGGCATGCTGTGGGTGATAGTGGCCCTGTAATCACAAACCTGCTTCCAGAACTTACGCGCACTGTACTTTTCAAGCATGACCAAACGTGCACCAACGGTAAACGCAGCCATAGCCGCATTACACTGAAAATCAATATGAAAGCTGGGCATCATAGTCAGGTAAGTGTCATCGGCTCTCAAATTTGTTTGCCAGGCTGTGTAATAGCCCGCAAACAGCAGATTACAGTGAGTGATCTCCACGCCCTTAGGCCTGGAGGTCGTGCCTGAAGTACATAGAATTTCAACGACATCGTCACTGCTTAACGGCACAATCTTATCTAGCTGAATAGACTGTTGACTCAAAAGCAGATCGAAATTAATGGCACCCGAAATCTCTGTACTTGCCGATCTTGTCACTAAGATATTATTTATTGAGTTATCGTCATCCTGCTCTATTCTTTTAAAGGTAGGCAGAAACTCCTCTTCAATAACAACAGCTTTTACATCACATTTATTGATGATGTATTTACACTCTCCATACACATATTGTGTATTAAGAGGAACAATAACGGCACCTATTTTTGCAAGACCAAACCAACAGAATATAAATTGAGGGCTGTTATATAACTGTACAGCTACTTTATCTCCCTTATTTATACCTAATTGAAGGAATAGATTTGCGGCCTTGTTAATTTCATTATTCAGTGCACTATAAGTTAACTCTCGGACATCGCCAGCAGCATCCTCAAAAACTAACGCTGTGTTATCACTATATTTACGTGCACGCTCTTCCCACATGCATCTTATTGTTTTGCTACCAACGATATCCATTCTCAATGCCTCACTTACTACCAGAGACTTTGGCCAAGCCTTTTTCACTTAAACTTTGGATCTCTTCCTGTGAATAACCAATGTCACTCAAGATATCCGCAGTATCCATACCGTGCTTCGGCATACCACGCCAGATTTGGCCAGGGTTATTCTTGAACTTAGGCATCACGTTAGGACCTTTGCAGGTCTTGCCGTCGATGTTTTCCCATTGTGTGATAGACTCACGCGCCACATATTGTGGGTTAGACTCAAGCTCCGGAACCGTCAATACCTTAGCGCAAGCAACTTTAAGCTCGGCAAATCTTGCTAACACCTGTTCGATAGTGCGAGTCGCAAGGTAGGCATCCAGGCTATCTTCAACCTGCTCACCGAAAGGACACTCGACGCGATGGATTAACTGAGTTCCTTCAGGGATCTCCTCAGTACCATAGAGGTGAGAAATATTCATATCCTTGAACATCTCTTCTATCTGCATAGCACCAACCAACTCCATAACGATGTAGCCATCTTCACAGGTGTACAGACCACAACCAGCATAGTATGGATCTTTACCTTTGGTCATACGCGGGCACATCTCGCCACCGTTGAAATGATCCATCATGAAGTACTGCCCCATACGCAACATCACTTCATACATAGCGATATCGATACTTTCACCAACACCGGTTTCACGAACGCGGTAAAGCGCCGCCAAAGCCGAAGTGGTCGCCGTCATGCCTGAGAAGTAATCGGCCGTATAAGGGAAAGCCGGCATTGGCTGGTCCTTGTCCCCGTTTTGGATCAGGTAACCACTGAATGCCTGAGCGATAGTGTTGTAAGCAGGAAGGTTAGTGTACTCATCGGTGCCGTACTGTCCGAATCCTGACAGGTGAGCCACAACCAGCTTCTTGTTACGTTCCCACAAGACTTCGTCTGTGATCCCGCGACGAGCGAAGGCTGGACCTTTACTCGCTTCGATGAAGATATCGGTGGTTTCCATCAATTTAAGGAAAGCATCACGACCTTCATCTTTAAAGATGTTCAGAGACAAGGCATGTAGGTTACGACGAGACAGCTCAGGATAGTTAGGCTGCACACGGATAGTATCTGCATAAGCCACGTTTTCAATCCAGATAACTTCTGCGCCCCACTCGGCAAGCATCTGGGCAGCAAATGGCCCTGCGATCTCAATACCGGAAAATACAACCCGAACCCCGGATAGCGGGCCGAACGTAGGAGTGGTTAATTTCTTTGACATAATACCCTTCTCTTTTATATTCAAACTAAGACTCTGCACGACGATGGCGTCGGCAATCTCTAATAAAACTAAATCGGATTTGAAGATAAGGCGTACGGGATCGTGAAAACGTGATGAAGACAGATGCGCGTTTTCAGGAACAAAGCAAGAATTTGAATTGCCTCCACAAGAGATGTGGAGGCCTTGCCGTACGGATTAACCCAGCATTAATTATCTGTATTGCTTAAGCACAGATCGGCCAAGGGTCAGAATTTGCATCTCATCTGAACCACCAGACACTCTATCGACACGGATGTCGCGCCACATACGGCTGATACGATGCTCGCCGGCGATGGCATAACCACCAAGAACTTGCATCGCAGAATCGATAACTTCGAAACCAGCATTGGCACAAAAGTATTTGCACATTGCCGAATCACCCGATGTCATAGTGCCTTGGTCACACTTCCAGGCTGCTTCATAAACCATGTTTTTCATGCTGTTAAGCTTGATAGCCATATGAGCAAACTTATCCTGGATAAGCTGGTAGCGACCGATAGCCTCACCGAATTGAACCCTTTGGTTGGCATACTTAGCCGCATCTTCAAATGCACAGTAAGCAGCGCCATAGTTGGTCAGTGCAACAAGGAAACGTTCTGAGTCGAACTCTTCCTTAACACGTAAGAAGCCATTACCCTCTTCACCAAACATGTCTGACTCTTCCAGCTCAAGTTCATCGAACTGAAGCTCACAACAGCTGTCCATCTTCAAACCAAGCTTAGGTAACTTGCCTAACTTGATGCCTGGCTTAGACATGTCCACAAACCATTCGGTGAAGATTGGCTTCTCTGAATCAGCATCTTTAGCCATAACCACGATGTAAGGCGTACCCGCCGCACTTGTGATAAAGCACTTGCTACCAGTAAGGTAAACTTTGCCGTTCTTTCTCTTATAAGTGGTTAGCAAGCTACCCACATCAGAACCTGCGCTTGGCTCAGTAATGGCCGAGTTCCACATCTGCTTACCGGTACCACGTAGCGCCATGATCTTATCGATCTGATCTTGGTTACCGTGTTTCAGGATTGTTGTGATGCCAGGTAGTTGATACAAGACATAAGTCGGTGCACCTAAACGGCCAAGCTCTTCCCAGATAACGGCAAGGGTAACCATGCCGGCATCGAATCCACCGTGCTCTTCTGGAAGCAGCAGGCTATCGATTCCCATTTCGGCTAACTCTTTGACGAATCTCTCTGGGTACTGACTATTTTCATCACACTCTGCAAAATAGTTTTCCCAATTCTCCTTCGCCATCAAATCGCGAATACCAGAAACGAATAACTCTTGCTCGTCGCTTAATTTAAAATCCATCGTATATTCCTATAAATTACTATTACTTGGCTCAAGTGCTGGCTCATAACCCAACACTAAGAGGCCCATTTGTTTTTACGCGCGTCTTTCAAGAAAGAGATGATAATCATGATATTGACGACAATCAGTGGCGCACCACCTGCAATAATCGCCGTCTGTAGAGGCTTAAGTCCGCCCAGTGATAACAATACGATACCGATAACACCGACCAGTACAGACCAACCCACACGAACCCAGACTGGTGGTTCGTTGTCGGCATCGGCACCCTTACAGGTAGACATTGCCAATGTGTAAGAACAGGCGTTGATCAAGGTCACTGTTGCGAGGAAACATAAGATGAAGAAGCCCCACATAGTGATAGTGCTCATTGGCAGAGCTGCCCAGGTTTCGATAATCGCTCTGGGAGCACCATGGTCCGCAATCAGTTGAGGCATGTTGATGATATTTTCATTCATCAGATTCATGGTGTTACTGCCCAGGATGGTCCAAAGGAACCAAGTAGAAGCTGTCAAACCACCAACCATTGTCAGACAAAGTTGACGCACGGTACGACCACGAGAAATCTTAGCCAGGAAGATACACATCTGAATGCCGTATACGACCCACCACGCCCAGTAGAACACGGTCCAATCTTGCGGCCAGCTACCTTCACCGATAGAGTTTGTATAGAAAAGCATACGAGGCAAGTAATCAAGCATCACACCTACAGACTCAGTGAAGTAGTTAACAGTGAAGCTGGTTGCGCCAATAAGGAACACCCAAACAAGCATGATAATACTCAGGTAGCTACGCAGGTCACTGGCAATCTTAATACCTTTGGTCAGACCGAACGCAACACATACAGCGTTAAAGATAATCCATACTGAAATGACAAAAGTATCGACTTCAATGGTACGTGGAATACCGAATAGCCACTGGATACACTCAGTCACCAAAGGTGTTGCCAAGCCTAAACTTGTACCCATGGCCAAAATCAGTGCTACAACATAAATATTATCGATGATAGTACCGAGAATACCTTTATGATGTTTACCCAAAACTGGTTCTAATGTGCCACTGGGACGAACCACATCCATCTTCTTAACATAAAGGAAGTAACCCAAAGCTACAGTGAAGAAACCGTAACCCATCCAAGGTAGAGGTCCCCAATGGAAGAGACTATATGCGACACCGAGTTCTTTCGCCTGAACCGAGAGGGACTCAAGCTGGAAAGGTGGATAAGTCACATAGTAGAAGACTTCTAATGACCCCCAGTACAGTACGGCGGCAGAAGTACAAGATGCGAACATCAGGAAGATCCAACTTCCGGTACTAAACTCAGGCGTCTCCTGGCCTAAACGATTATTAGAGTAAGGTCCCCAGACCAACCAAGCCCAACCAACGGCCATTGCGATCATGTACCACTCAAATGCCCAACCCCATGAGTGGGTCAAATAGTGAAATACATCCTTAATAACAAGATTAGCTGCGTCCAAATCTCTTACAGTTAAGTAAGAAAGCAATATGACGACAAGTAATGAAGGAAAAAAGATTTTCGGGTCAATGGTGACCTTTCTCTTTGTTCCTGCAGTGGTACCTACATCCATAGTTTTTTCATTCATCTTAATACATCTCCCTCTTTTTTTTAGGAGGATAATAGTTAAGGTTTCGAAGTTCTTTCAATCTGTGTATTTATCAATTCTCAGTTTATAGCCAGTCAGGATACCCCGACTATTATGGATAACTATTAAGAACAATTAAAAACGCAAATCAAAATAACCTAACACACCTTTTTCATTTTCTTACCAACACATTAATCAACGTTCAAACAGACATTATTCATTAATTAATAACTCTTGGTTGACGGCAGAATAATGCATTCCCTGAATTTCTTATTCAGTGATCGTTATCACGTTCAATTGAAATAGAAAAAAACCGGAAAAAACCACTAAAAATTTAATGTTATTCCCATCACAAAACAGAGGGTAAAGATGAAGTTGACAGGAGCAATCCCATTAAGGAAAAGTGAGCGTCCCTGAATGATAAAAACAAGGTGAAAAACGCAAGCGCAACAATTAAATCATTGAAAAAAAAGAATATACACCAAACTTAACCAATGATAGAAAGGGCTATTCCGACTCCCTATTTAAGTAAGGGAACAGATAAAATTATGACAAAAAATAGTATTTCTAATAGTGATATTAGCACGGCTAAAACCCCTTATTAGTAGAGCTAACATTAATATTAGACGCTCTAAAATACAACGTGAAAACCACTTAGAATCAACCCTATTAGCAGGGCTAATGTTATTATTACAATAACTAAAAAGCCTTGTATTTAAAGAGCTAAACGGCCCCTTGAAAGAGGTCTATTAGAATGGCTAATATTAACGTTAGAAACACTAACAGCAAACACTTAATAAGTGTGACCCGCCTAACATTAGCGCCGATAATTCTAGTCATATAATTGCACCACTTACTAAATCAACATACGGCAATAAAACAACATACTTTTAAACTAAGTACTAGCTACATATTGAAGTCGCTATAAATGATTTATTTATGATATCGACAGATTAACGCTATTGATACGCCGGATTGGCAACAAACAATAAGCATACAGCGGTTTGACCGTCAAAGCGTTATCAGAGGTTATATAAGTAAAATCATAAATAATTTAGCCAAACATCAATTTATAAGTATGTAATATCTAAACTGGAGAAATAATGAAAATTATTACGTGTTACAAATTAGTTCCTGAAGAGCAAGATATCGCAGTGAAAGCTGACGGTGTTCTGGACACAAGTAAAGCATCACCAAAGATCAACCAATTCGATCTCAATGCAGTAGAAGCTGCTGTAGAAATCAAATCATTGGTTGGTGAATGCAAGATCACCGCCTTAAGTGTAGGTGGCAAGGCCTTGGATAATCCTAAGGCACGTAAAGACATCCTCTCTCGCGGACCCGATGATCTGACTGTCGTGGTTGATGAGAAATTCGAACAGCTACTACCTCACCAAACTGCTCGCGTTCTTGCCGCAGCAGCACAAAAAAATGGTTTCGACTTGATTATTTGTGGTGATGGTTCTGGTGACCTATATGCACAACAAGTTGGTCTACAACTTGGTGAGCTACTGGAAGTTGCTACCATAAACGCCGTTAGCAAAATCGTTTCAGCCCAGGACGGAATCGTTACCGTTGAAAGAGCCTTAGACGATGAAGTTGAAGTTCTTGAGATCACGCTTCCTGCCGTTATCTCAGTTTCAGCCGATATCAACGAGCCAACGATCCCATCGATGAAAACCATTTTAGCCGCGGGTAGAAAGCCGGTAACTAAACTCGCAGCCGAAGAGATCGAACTAGCCGAAATTCCGGCTCTTGTTGAATCAGTTTCAGTACTGGCTCCAAAGCAGGCTGAACGTAAACAGATCATTATTGACGGCGATGACGAAGAACAAGTCGCAGAATTTGCAGAACACCTGCGCAAAGCACTTAAGTAAGGGGAAAAATGATGAGCAAACTGTCTAACGTATGGGTATTTAGTGATATCGCTTCCCGTTTACCTGAAGTTATCGCCGGTGGTGTTGAACTGGGCGAAAAAGTCTCGGCTTTCGTGATTGGGTCTGAAGATGAGATAGCTAAAGCATACTCATTGGGTGCCACTCATGTGTATTACTTGGGCGAAAAAGATACCAGCAAGATTATTGAAGATTATGCAGAGACTATGGCCCATGCCATCTCAAATGGCGACGCAAATACCTTAATGCTGCTCGGTGCCACTAAGCGCGGAAAAGCACTCGCTGCAAAATTAGGTGTACAACTTAAAGCCGGCGTTATCAACGATGCCTCTGAAGTCTCTGTAGCTAATGGCATCACTGCAAAGCATATGGTCTACGGCGGCCTGGCTATCGGTGAAGAGAAAATCGTTTCGCCAGTAGCTATTGTCACTATCGGCAATGGCGTGTTCGAAGCAGCCGAAGCCGACAGTACAAAAAACGGTGAAGCCGTTTCGGTTTCATTTATCGAACCAAAAGCAGCGATCAAGTGCATCGAGCGCCGTGCTAAGCAAGGTGAAAGCGTTGACTTAGGTAAGGCGAAACGCGTGATTGCTATTGGTAGCGGTATCGGCAAGCAGGAAAACTTGCAGATGGCAGCGGACCTGGGGGCTGCACTTGGTGCAGAGCTGGGTTGTTCTCGCCCGATTGCTGAAACAGAAAAATGGATGGAGCGCGAGCGTTACATCGGTGTATCAGGTGTCATGCTTAAACCTGAACTTTATCTGGCTCTTGGCATCTCTGGGCAGATCCAGCATATGGTTGGCGCATTAGGTTCACAAACTATTCTTGCGGTAAACAAAGATAAGAATGCACCAATCTTCCAATATGCTGACTACGGAATTGTTGGTGACCTGAATAAGGTTGTACCGGCACTGATCAGCGCCTTTAAAGGTTAATTGAAGATCGGGTCGTATTAATCTCCCGACGTAACACCGGACACATTCATGTCCGGTGTTAAAACCCAAATTATGTAAAGAGTAAATTTGTATGGAAGAAGAAGCATTTGACGCGATTATCGTAGGAGCCGGGCTTGCTGGATGCGTTGCCGCTTATGTTTTAGCAAAAGAGGGAGCGGACGTTCTCGTTATTGAGCGCGGTAACTATGCCGGCAGCAAAAACATGACCGGTGGCCGACTCTATGCCCATAGTCTGGAGAAGATTATTCCCGGCTTTGCTAAAGAAGCCCCTGTAGAAAGAAAAGTCACTAAAGAAAAAGTCACCTTCCTAACCGATGATACCGGCGTCACTCTGGACTACCATAATGGCCGTTCACAAACATCGACACAAGAATCTTATACTGTATTACGAGGTGACTTTGACCAATGGTTGATGGCTAAAGCCGAAGAGGTTGGTGCCCAGTTTATTACCGGAATTCGTGTCGATGAGTTGATCACTAAAGATGGCAAAGTCGTCGGCGTTAATGCAGACGGTGATGAGTTGATGGCTAACTCAGTCATTTTGGCCGAAGGTGTTAACCCTGTGCTTGGTGAAAAATTAGGCATGGTAAAACCTAAAGTAAACGCCGATGCCATGGCTGTAGGTGCAAAAGAGCTGATTGAACTTCCCAAAGAGGTCATTCAGGACAGATTTAATCTCTCTGATGATGAAGGTGCAGCATGGTTGTTCGCCGGTTCTCCATCAAATGGCTTGATGGGCGGTGGTTTTATCTATACCAACCAAACTACAGTCTCATTGGGTATCGTCTGCGGACTGCATGATATAGGCAGCTCAGATAAAACCGTTCCACAAATGCTTGAAGACTTCAAAAATCACTCAATCATTAAGCCTCTGCTTGAAGGCGGAAAACTACTCGAATATTCGGGTCATGTCGTACCGGAAGCTGGCTTGAATATGGTGCCTAAGTTAGTCGATGATGGCGTGTTGATCACGGGGGATGCGGCAGGTTTCTGCTTGAACATAGGTTACACCGTCCGCGGTATGGATCTTGCCATCGCTTCTGGTGAAGCTGCAGCAAAAGCCGTATTAACTGCACGTGAAAACAAGGATTTCAGTGCACAAGGTTTGTCTTCATATCAAACTCTTCTGGAAGACAGCTTTGTAATGAAAGATCTGAAACTCTATAAGAACCTCCCTGCTTTCATGGAGACTCCACGGATCTTCAACGAATATCCAAAGATGGTGGCCGACATAATGCAGAGCATGTTCACTGTAGATGGCAGCGAATCGCAACCACTTCGAAAGACCCTAATGAAACACTGTAAAGAAGTGGGTTACATGAACCTGATTAAAGATGGCATTAAAGGAGTGACTGCAATATGACCGAAACAGTCAATGTAGACGTAAAACTTGGCGTCAATAAGTTTCATGTAGATGAAGGTCATCCACATATTATCTTGAAAGATAATCCGAATATGACCGAGTATCGCAAATTGGTAAACGCTTGCCCTGCTGGTTTGTATAAACTTGAAGAAGATGGAACTATACGTTTCGATTCTGCGGGTTGTTTAGAGTGCGGTACTTGTAAGTTTCTCTGTGGTGATACAATTTTAGAAAAATGGGAATACCCAAGAGGAACATTTGGTATCGAATACAGATATGGTTAACCATTTGGAAACTGGGTGTTTATAGAACACCCATATTTCTGGCCCCTACAGCTTAAGAGTCAGAATAATGTTATCTCTATTAAAGTTATTGATTACACAATTATAAGAACAATAACTTAACCATTTGGGATTTAGCTTGATTGATAGGCGCGTGTGTTCAGTTTATAACATGAACAACCTGGTAAAAATATGTGAAGCCCATAGGCTTATTTGTTCAATGCGCGGTAAAAGCTAAAAGCAAAGCTTAACCAAATAAAGCATTACCCTATGTTTAAAATAAATTTCAACATTTACAAAAAAAATAAAACATATAACCAAAAACATTGGTTACATCACCATTATTAAATTGTAAATATTGTAATATTTAAATATAGGATTATCTGATTCGGTGAAATATACGTTAGTTCAAAATTGGGTCTACTGTAATTTTGAAGCGACATTATAACCATTCGTGACCATACAGTTGCGAACACTATTAATAGAACAAATAAAGTTGGTGGTTAGTAGTATGAATTCAAAGAAAAACTTCGATGATATGGAGTTTACTCCACTTCATAGAAAAATAATGCTTTGGGGAAGTGGCGGTCCATTTTTAGATGGTTATGTATTAGTCATAATAGGCCTTGCTCTTCAACAACTTACACCAGAATTAGGGCTGGATGCACAGTGGATAGGCTTAGTCGGTGCAGCAACATTGGCCGGTTTGTTTATCGGAACTGCCCTATTTGGCTATGTGGCTGATATAGTTGGCCGTAAAAAAATGTTTATGATTGATATTGTTGCCATTGCCGTATTGTCATTTGCAACCATGTTTATTTCATCTCCCATCGAATTAGTTATTTTACGATTCTTAATTGGTATCGTAATTGGCGCCGATTATCCCATCGCTACCTCTATGGTTGCCGAATTCTCACCAACTAAACAACGTGCATTCACCATGGGCTTCATCGCTGCCATGTGGTACGTTGGTGCAACAGCGGCCAACATGGTTGGCTACCTTCTCTATGATGTGCAAGATGGCTGGAGATGGATGTTTGGTAGCGCTGTGATCCCATGTCTCGTTATTCTACTCGGACGTTTTCACCTACCTGAATCCCCAAGGTGGTTACTTAAAAAAGGCCGCGTGGAAGAGTGCCGTGAAATAATGCATCAGTTTTTTGGTAAAGATGTCGATATTAGTTTTGAAGAGGCTGAAGAGACTAAATATAGTAAACTATTTGAGCCTATCTATTTAAAAAGAATTATATTCATTGGTACGATATGGAGCTGTCAGGTTATTCCAATGTTCGCCATATATACATTTGGGCCTCAAATAATCGAGCTACTTGGATTTACTGAGGGACAAGATGCCGCGCTGGGTAATATCGTTATCAGTATATTCTTTATGGCTGGTTGTATTCCTGCGATGTACTGGCTGAACTCTATCGGTCGCAGACCTCTCTTAATTGGTAGTTTTGGTATTATGACCGCCTCACTGGCACTGCTTGGTATCGTGCAAGATCCTAGTATCTGGCTGATTGTTGGTGCTTTTGCAGTTTATGCTTTCTTCTCTGGTGGCCCAGGTATCCTGCAGTGGCTTTACCCAAATGAGCTGTTTCCTACTGAGATCCGAGCGTCAGCCGTTGGTGCAGTGATGTCTTTTAGTCGAATCGGTACCATAATATCGACCTATGCGTTGCCCATATATATGGCCACCTACGGCATATCATCCACATTGCTCGCAGGCGCAGGGATATCACTAATAGGATTAGTTGTTTCAATATTTATGGCTCCTGAAACAAAAGGATTAACATTGGAAACGACTAGTTCAGTTGACTTCGCTTCTTCGGCTGAAATAAACAGATAAATGATTATCTAAACGATTAAAAGAGTCCCGTGTATCTGAAATACGCACAGAGAAAGTACGGGGCTCAAAATGAAATTTGAAATTACATTTTTACCGTTTAACAACAAAGTTATAGATATTTACCAGCCGATATTTAAATGGTTTTACATTGGCAAAACATGATTAATAAGAGGAGGATGTCCGCGCCAGCCGAAAAGGATGTCGAGTGTGTACGGAATTCATGAATTAAATATAACCTGTAATTAGACCGGGGGGGGGTTACTTGCCTGTATTTAATTACCCACACTGCTCCAAATAATTAAAAACTTTAAATATAAGTACATGCTAAGTACTAACAACTTTAAATATAATTGGAATATAATGATGATGAAAACTAACAAAACGTTTTATATCTCTCTTATTGCAAGCGCTATTGCATTAAGTAGCTTCAACACAGTTGCAGCGGCTGAAGAAGATGGAATTAATATCCACGGTGGCGTGCGTATTAACTACTCATATAAAGATTACAGTGAGAGTTCAAAAGATAAAGGTGGTGACATGACCTTTAACATGGCATCACTACGATTTGACGGCAAACTTGGTAACTGGGGGTTAAAATCGGATTACCGTTTTACTGCCGATACTAACTATATCAAATATGGCTACGGCTTCTACGATCTGAATCCTGATTGGGAACTTCAATTTGGTATTAACCAAGTTCCGTTCGGTAACATAGGTTATATCTCTAACAGCTACTGGTTCGGCCTACCTTACTACCTTGGTTTCGAAGACGACTATGATATTGGTGTAAAAGCCACCTTCGAGAAAAATGGTTGGCACACTGATATGGCCTTCTACAAGAGCGCCGAATATGGCCCAAGCGAAAACAAACAGTACGCAGCAGACCTGTATACCGGCACTATCAATGGTACCGAGTATAACAACGAAGAGACCAACCAGCTAAACCTTCGCCAAGCTTACACCATGGAACACAAGGGTGGCTCAACCACTTTTGGCGCCTCGGTTGAAGTCGGTCAGATCTACAACGCTAAAACCGGTAACAATGGCGACAGATACGCCGTTGCCGCTAGCCTTGATAGCAAGTTCAATGGCTGGAACCTGCAACTTCAAGCCATGCAGTATGAATATGATGCGGCTGATAGCGCGGATGACAACAAGATCGCCATCGCTGTAGTCAGCTGGCAGTATGAAATTGCCTCTAAGGCGCAGGTATACAGCGTGAATCTGGCTAAAACGATTCCTACCGAGTGGGGTAGCGTGAAGTTCTACAATGACTTCGGCCTGATGACACCTGATGTCGCCGACAAAACCTACGATGACAGTATGCAGAACGTACTGGGTGCAGCCATTGCCGCAGGCCCTACTTACACTCAAATCGACTTCATCATGGGTAAGAACATGACCTTCTCAACGGCGAACAACGACCATATCGGTCTGCCAGAAGTCGGCGATGATTGGGACAAGCGCTTCAACATCTCTATGGCTTACTACTTCTAAGCACAAGCACGGAAGAGGCAGGCAATCAACTACACCCAGGTTGATTGCTCCTCTTTCTATTTAAGGGTCAGCACGTTCTCATCTCGACGCATTACATGGACATTTTATGACCCAGCCTTCGCCCTATCGAAGGCTTTTTTTTTATCACCAAAGGAATGAGGATCTCAGGTTATGTTCAACCTCAAAAACTTATCAGTTAATAACAAAATCGCCCTGGCCTTTAGCTGTATCGCCGTGGGAGTGATAGCGCTCAGCATGCTGTTTATATCGGGACTGAATAACACACGCGATAATATCCTCACACTCACAGACAAAGTCCTACCCAATGTCTTGTTAGTCGAGAAAATTAAATTTGTTACCATCTTCATTCGCCGGGATCAATTCTCTTTCCTGCCCAGTATCGGCGATCCGGACATGAAGAGCTGGATGCAAACCACCGACAATATGATTGATGATGTTACCGACATGATCAACACCTATGAAAAGAGCATTCAAACAGACGAAGAGCGACGCGCTTTTATCTCTGCAAGAGAAAACTGGCAGAATTATCTTAACGCACAGAGCGGTTTTAATGACATAGTGCTGCAAAATGATCTCTCAGGCGCAAACAAGTACCTGCTAAGTTCATATAAGCAGTTTAACAAGATGCAAGACGCCTTAACCGAACTGACTGAGATTAATGTCGCCCGTACCGATGACGACCGCACCAGTACGCTCGAAGGTGTCAGCACTGCCACGATAAAGACCTATGTCGGCGTAGCGGCACTTTTTGCCCTGATGGCCTTGATGACCCTCTTCCTCGGACGACAGATCCGCAATCCATTGCGCGCCGTGATGACAATGGCGGAAGAGATCGCTAACGGCAATTTAGCCTATCAGATAGATAGGGCCCAGATGGGTAATGATGAACTTGGACAACTGGCCGATTCCTGTATCAGTATGCAGAAGAACTTGCGAGAACTTGTCAATGAGATAGGCGGCGCCGTAGTACAACTTAGCTCCTCTATCGAAGAGGTGAGCGCCATCTCGGAGCAGTCATCTCAAGGCATGTCACAGCAGCAAAATGAGATCACTATGGTGGCTACTGCGATGCAGCAGATGCAGGCGACCGTCAACGAAGTCGCCATGAATACCGAAGATGCCTCGAGTTCGGCAAATTCGGCAACCGAACGTGCCGAACAAGGCAGTAAAGAGGTTCAATTAAGCATCGGCGAGATCCAGCAGGTTTCAGAAGTTATCGAAAATGCCGGACAGATGGTGGCTCAACTGGAGCAAGACTCCACGAGTATCTCTATGGTGGTTGATGTTATAGGCAGCATTGCCGAACAGACTAACCTGTTGGCCCTGAATGCGGCCATAGAAGCGGCGCGTGCCGGTGAGCAGGGACGAGGCTTTGCCGTCGTCGCCGATGAAGTGCGTACGCTGGCAGGAAGAACCCAAGATTCGACCCGTCAGATTGTCGAGATCATCGAGAAACTACAACTTCGCGCCGTCGAGGCTGGAACCGCGACGAAACAGAGCTGTGAAATGATCAGGAATTGTGTAGAGCAAACCCACTCTACAGGTGAGAAGATCTCCGAAATAGAACAGGCCGTAACACAAATCGCGGCGATGAACATTCAGATAGCCAGTGCCTGTAGCGAACAGAACTCGGTGACAGAAGATCTCAACCGTAGCGTAGAAACCATCAATGTCTCCTCATCGGAAGCCGCAATCGGAGCAAGCCAGACAGCTCAAGCCTGTATCGAGCTGAGCCAGCTCTCTTTGGGCCTCAAAACTATGGTCGAGAAATTTAAGACAACGTAAATAAAGCTGGCTTGTCAGCGATCCCAAGTGTCCGGCTTGGGATCCTGAATGAGTACCCGGCTCGATTCTCATTCAATCAAGCATAAAACCTATACAAAAAACGACCCAACTTACATACATTGAGCAAGTGCCCCCTTCTTGCTGGCCGCCAGTACACAACCTCGCTCACTATCTGATGCCGCTTTGCAGTCTGCCATCATGGTCTTAACGTCAGGTGCCATACTGCCCAACACTTTTTGGGCGTGTTTAACCACCTCATTACACTTCTCAACGGGAACGGGATCGTAATTACTGCAGCCGCTGAGCAAGGTGACGCAGAAGGCAAGGATGAGTAAAATTAAAGACGTCACTTTCCTGATATTTAAAATTGGTAACATGTTGCTTCCTTAAACTTGATTAGGGACTTTGTTAATAAGGAGAATGGTACGATTTTTTTAACACTGAGATCCTCTCCAGTCGATCACAGTTCTTCTCATTAGAAAATGATAGCTAACTTTAGCCTAATCCCCCTGTTTTTATTACAATGGGCATAAGAACGTTACAGAGCTTAAATTAAACTCAAAGATGGCAAAACCAAATAAGAAAGGCCCCTCTCGAACCGTCGACATTTTCTGCGCTAAGTGTAAGACTCAGTTGTTTAAGTATCGCAAGGGAGGCAAAGGCGCCTTAGTCAAATGTTTCAAGGAGCGCATTGCCGAGGACTACACGACCCTCCCCTGCACCTGCCCCGGATGTGGCCAACTGTTTGCCCGAGATACCTTAGTCAGAGGAGCACCAGCATTTAAGATCGTGGGCGGAAAGGTCACGTTCAAATAATTCACCACTCCTGTCAGCCGCAGCACTTCAAAGAGATCGTAAATTGAATAACTATTTTGACAGCCCTTTTGCGGGAAAATCACTTAAAGAGCAGGTAAGTAACCCTAATATCATCGTCGGAAGACATAGCTACTACTCGGGTTATTACCACCAACACAGCTTCGATGATTGTGCTCGTTACCTTCTTGCGGACAGAGACGATGTCGATAAACTCATTATTGGCCATTATTGCTCTATTGGCTCTGGAGCCGTTTTCATGATGGCAGGCAATCAAGGTCATAAAAACGATTGGGTGAGTACTTTTCCCTTTTATTATCAAAACGCCCCACATTTCACTGAAGCCTTTGATGGATTTGAAAAAGCGGGAAATACCATAATAGGTAATGATGTCTGGATAGGCAGTGAAGCCATGATAATGAGTGGGATAAAAGTTGGTGATGGGGCGATTATCGCCAGTCGTGCAGTGGTCACTAAGGATGTGGAACCTTATGCAGTTGTGGGCTCAAACCCTGCAAAACATATCCGATTTCGTTTTTCACAACCTGAAATCACCATGCTACAAGAGATGCAGTGGTGGAACTGGAGCGATGATGTTGTGAAAGCCGCTATGCCACTTTTATGCTCAGCCGATATTTCAGGTCTATATCAATATTGGCAACAGCAAATAATGTCATAAGCGGGTTGCCGGAGAGCTGACAACCTCCGGCGTTCACCTATTTTCGACACCTAACTCTACCGATAAAGAGAGTCGACATACTTCTGTATCGGCTGGGGCAAGAGATCTTGTGGGTGATCGCCACCAAAACTGGCCAATTTGCTCTCTCCCGAAAAATTGGTACTGGCGACAGTTTTTTGTGAACCGAGATCGTAAATGACCAACTGTATCTCTATCTTATCGGGCTTACCCGACCATTCAGTGTTTCTCTCTTCCCAATGTAAAATCTCGGGTTTCACATAATAACCAAAACGCTGTTTATCGAGCATGTTTAAGCAGCTTTCACCATGGCAATCGGTAGTCACATCGACTTTTACTGTCCGCTTCGAAAACGCACTCCTCACAGCATCGGTCGTCATACGGCCAGAACCCGGGTACTTCTTATTACCATAACGGCCATCCGCAGGTACGGAAATAATCACGCCAACGGCAGGGTCGAGTTTAACCTCTGGTTTTAGTAGTTCACTGTGTTGATAGGTAGAGGAACAGCCCGCCAGCAACACGCCACCCGCAAGCATACAAATATGCCTTTTCATGTTTAGTCTCCTGATTTGATACGCACACCATATGCTCGTACCACAATAATTTATTTAGCTGTTGATAGTAAGCTGAATTGTTCGATAAGAAAATCGAGAAAAGCACGTATATGAGGTTTTGGATACTGAGCGCCCTTATAGATAGCAAATATCTCACCACTGCCCTGCGCGCCATGAGTAGCAGACCAGTCGGGCAGGAGTTCGATGAGTTGTCTGTTCTCGACATAAGGTTTAACCATCCAGCCGGATAACAGAAGTACTCCGCCTCCCTGCAGTGCGGCACTTAACAAGGGTGAGCCTCCCTTAGAGATTAAATTCCCGCTAACCAAGACCTTTTTGCTGACTTTCCCCTTACTGAAATGCCAATGATTACGTTGCCTCTCATGGCTTATCAGCAGACAGTTATGTTGTTGCAGATCTTCTGGTTTGCAAATTTTTGAATGGCTTTGAATATAATCGGGCGAGGCCACCAGCGAAGTATGGTTGGTGAGCAATTTACGCGCCTTTAAACGACTGTCCTGTGGTGTGCCAATCCTGATAGCCAAATCGATATTTTCACTATTAAGATCGACAACTCTATTGTCTAACTCCAGTTCGAGCTGAACGTTCGGGTAGCGCTTAAGAAATTCAGGAATAAGTGGAGCAAGGTAAATATTACCGAAACTTTCAAATACGGATATTCGCAGCATTCCCTCGGGATCAGGGTTACAGCCCTTCATTTCGCTCAGCAGTTTATCTGCATCCTGAAGTAATCTGGCCGATTGCAGGTGAAAATACTGGCCCTCTTCGGTCAAAATTAACTGACGTGTACTCCTCTTAAAGAGGGTGGTCTGTATCAGGGCCTCCAAATTATCGATATTACGGGCAACGGATGAGGGAGCAATGTTGAGTGCCTGTGCTGCCTGTGAGAAGCTTCCCGACTCAACCACCTGATCGAACACCTTAATCAAATCTAACATCTGTTCCCCTTGATACCTGTCAAAACCAGCACTTGCCGTTTCTAACATCGATCACTTCTCAATATCTGTCACTTTTAATAATACTCACCTTTGCATTTAACGCAAAACAATCTCAGTTTTCATAACTATTCCGCCATTAAATCGAATAATGCACAATTCAGTCATCGCAACACGGCGACCCACTTTATCAATATCGAGAAAATGAAATGACTAAACGTATAGATCTGGCTAAGACTCAACCTGCTGCACTCACCGCAATGCTTAGCGTTGAGAGTTATCTTTCACAAACTGAGCTTTCCGCGAAATTAAAAGAGCTAATAAAGATACGTACATCTATGATTAACCAGTGCGCTTACTGTATCGAGATGCATACGGCCGATGCTCTCAAGGCCGGAATCGAACAACAAAAGCTATTTGCCATATCGGCCTGGAAAGAGTCACCGTTATTCGATGACAAAGAGCGTGCAGTCTTAGCATTAACAGATGAGATGACATTAATTGCCGACTCTGGGGTATCCGATGCGAGTTATCAGGCATCAGCGGAGAAGTTAGGAGAGGAGCAGCTCGCTGAGGCCATGATGCAAATAATTATGATCAACGCCTGGAATCGCTTTGCATTGGCAACACAAATGAAACACTAACTGAATACGGTTATTTAACTTAGATAGTTATCATCAGGCCTCAGCTGACTGAGGCCTGATACAAAAGAATTAATATCCATTATGGACTGAATGAGTTCAGGTGAAGGCTCTAAGTTTCAGGCTAGTAGCTCAAACCAGCCATGCAGAACTGCCCCCTCGTCATGCTGAACTTGTTTCAGCATCCAGCTCTATCTCTTTCATATATCAAGATTCAAGGGTGCTAAGGGATTTGGACCCTGAAACAAGTTCAGGGTAACAAAGGATTATTTCAACTTATGGCTCATAGCCTGCCACTCGAAGCCCTTAGTCTTTAGCTTATAGCTTACGACTTACGGCTTACGACTAAATTTACAACTGATAACTAAATGTCACCTTAGCATTACGCTCCTCACCGGGCATGCCACCTAGGAACATCGCCTTATTATAGTAGGCCTCGTTAAACAGATTATTCACGTTAAGCTGCAACTTCCAGCTATCGGCCTGATAACTGATAGCGGTATCCACCACGGTATAACTCGGCACATAGCCGGTCGGGATCCCGAATGAGCTTGAGTTAGTGCTGCGCTCATCGACATATTTTGCCCCCAAACTGATGTCCAGCGGATTACTGAGTGAGAACCACTCGGCACCATAGGTAACCCAGGCACTGGCGGTAACATAAGGCACACCTTTCTGGCGGGTATCATAGCTGCTACGGGTTGGATCTTTCTTATCCCGCGCATCCTGATACACACCGTTAACGTTGATGGCCCACTGCTCATTGAGGTGCGCATTCATATCCAGCTCGACACCAGTGGTTTCTTCGCTACCATCGTAAAAGCTATCGGGTACACCTGGGCCGGAAACACCCTCCTCATAATCCGGATTAGTGTACTTCAAGTTGGTACGAGAACTCTTAAAGAACACCAATGAGGTCAACATCTGATCATCAAACGCTTTAACGCGCATCCCCAGATCGTCACTGATAGATTCAGAGTCCTGTCTGTCCGAACCGTCTCCATTGATACCCCCTAACATGCTATAGGCCGTGCGCCCCTTAGAGTGGTTAACGAAGAATGACAAGTCATCGGTCGGCATATAAGTTACGCCTAGGTTATAGGTGATGCCGTTATCGGTCGTGTCGGCTTCCGGAGTGGGCTCAGCAGCGCTGGCACGGTAGCGTTCATCGACACCGAAGTGCTCATAACTTTGCTTAATTTCATTAAAGGCAACGCCGATGCGCGTGGTGAAGCCATAATCGAAATAGCCGACATGCTGCAGTCCGACGCCCCAAGCATTAACCTTCTTATTGTAGTTGCTGGTCATCAGAGGATCGTGATCCTCAAAGCTCCCTTCGGCCCAGTTTGGTTTGCGGATATCATAGATGTAGGGCAGTGCTCCCTGATAGATAACCTCACCCGCCTTATTCTTAATCACCTTATCATTGTCATAGATAGAGTACTGTTTGAAGCGAATATTTCGGTCTTCAAAGTTAGCATTCACTAACAGTTCGTTATCGATGCCGGCGAGCTCGAAGTCATATCGAAGATCCGCGAAGTACTGCCATGAGGTTTCATCGGCTGACACCTGACGGTACTCCTGGCGACGTGCCGCGAAGGGGTACAAGACACCGTCTTCGACCAAAGGCGCGCGTGGATCGGCGTTGATGGTACCGCGACGGTCCCAGTACACATAGTTATAGGCGCCTGTCTGACGAGAAAAACCTGAAGTGTAATCACGGTATTGAAGCTGCTGATTCAGGAACAGGTTGTCATTGAAGAAGATATTATGCGTTAGCTTGAACCTAAGCTCTTCGCCTTCATTATCCTTCGCCATCGGTGAGATAAGGCCCGCATGGCCAAATTCATAAGGGGTTAGTCCATCATTATTGGCTAACGAGTCGGCTAATTGTTGACGCTGAGTATCGGTCAATTGAAGGCCTTTGCCGCCCGGATCATTAATCAAGTCTTCCCAGCTTGCCTCGCCTGCCGTTTTGCCACCGACTGACTCAGCATTGTAAATTCGGATTGGATGACCGATAGAGTCAACGGCAATGGAATCTTTGATATAGGATGCCGACAACATCAGGTCCTGAGCATCGTCAAATACATATTTAAGTGAACTGTACACCTCATCTCTGTCGGTGCCGATTTCTCGGTACCCATCACTTCGCGCCGTTTTCGCCACGACCCGATAGGCCAGTTTGTCGCTCAAACCACCTGTGCTATCAAGGCTTAATGAGTAGGTATCCCATTGACCCAGCTCGACACCAATTTCATTTTTAGACTCAAATTGCGGCTTCTTCTCTATCAGGTTAATCACACCGCCCGCACTGCCCATGCCATAAAGCCCGGTCGCAGGTCCCTTAAGCACCTCGACTGACTCGACATTAGTCAGCGAACGCGTTGGATTAAAGGTATTGCCCAGGCCTGCACCGCCATACATACCATCGTAGGTATAGTTTGCTCCCAGGCCGCGGATAACCAGGTTATCTCCGATACCATAGTTGTTTCCTGCCTGAGTCACACCACTGATGTTGCGCACTAAATCTTGCAGGCTGTTGACGCCTTGGGCGTTAATCAGCTCTTCATCGACGATCACCACAGCTGCAGGTGTTTCCATCAAAGACATGTCTGACTTGGTGGCAAGCCCTGAATTCATGACGACTTGATTCTGTCTTCCATAAACAGTAATACGCTCAACGTCCGTGTTTTCCAGCCCTTGTGCCTGTTCAGCGTGAAGCGTGGTAGGTAAAAATGTTGAAGCACAGGCCACAGCAAGTAGTGAAAAACGAAATTGATTCATCTGTTATCATCCCTCTTAAATATTTGAGCGAATGATAACGATTTGCATTTAGATTACAACACCTGTTTCAAGCCGTGATACAAATGTGTGCTTGATATGGCGGTTTTAGCGGGGGTTTAGGGCGAGATTTACAATGTAAACAGAAACCAACTGCTTAAGAGATAATCAATCGGTTTCATCAATAGACATGAGGATATCTTAATGCGGTTATTTTATGAGCTCGTATTTCAATTCTATAAACTGTGGAGCTTGTCTGCAGTAGTCAATTAAGTGCTCGGTCAATCTATCGTAGAGGTCTTCCTTTACATAGGGTAACTCTTCAATATAAACCCGGCTGTCTAACTCGGTAGGTAAGAGGAAATGGCTGAGCCTATGTAGATCTTCTGCCGCCGAAAGCTTCGCTTCTTCACTCATTGTCGCCGCTATAACCGATTCACTCGAAGTAAATACCTCTCTCAAGAAGTCGATCAATGTATCAAATTCTCTATCCCAGTTGAGATTACCGTTATTTTGCGCTTCCCAGGCCAGCAATTCGATGGCGCGGAGCACCTCTCCTTGAAGGGTGTCAGCCTTGCCCGATGAGGGTACCAGGTTCTCCCATATCCACAGGGCAATATCTTGACTGCAGCCAATAAGTTGAACGGCACCATGGCCTTGTGATTGAATACATGTGTCTTGTAACTGAGAGTCTTGTGTTTGAGTCATAGGAATAAAATAGCGATTTAGGTGATCGAACAGCTTAAAAGAATGAGCCTGACATTCTAATGCCAAGCTCATAACGAATAAAGAGGAAAACCAGAATTCAGAGTAAGCGGCGCTTTAACGACACACATCCAAGCATAAACAAGCCAAGCAGGGAAAGTGACCCGCCACCGTGCCCCTCACTACTGCTATCGCCACTATAGATCTCATCACGGTCACTGCTTTCCAGCGGCAGGGCATAAAGGTTATCGGTATCGTCCGAACTGATAGTGGCGACAATATCATCGAAGCCCACCTCATAAAGATCGATCAACACATCGTAATAATCTGTTGGATAACCGGTATGCAGCGTCGTTAACACCTCGAAGTCATCTTCACTCGAATCGCCAATAATGGTGAATATATCGGTAGAATAGTAGTGTACCCAGGGGCCTCCATCGCGACTCAAATAGAGTTCGGCATAGACATCGGCACGTTCATAACTGCCAAATCCGATTAAGTCGGCATCGAAGGTCACACTGAATGTCTGGTAAAAACCGTCTAGATCATTGTCTGTAAACAGCCGACTACTGGCCTCATAAATAGAAAACTCATGGAAGATAGAGTTGGCAAATTGTGCCGCTTCACCTGCCACTTTTTGCTTGGCGTACCTTAACGAGGTTTGACCATTTTTATGGGCCAGTATCACCTCCTCTCTGGTTCTCATCAGGCCTGTTTTGACCCCCTTACCGCTTGCCAATAGTTGCTGTTTTTGCTGGGCGAGTGTTTGCATTAGCTCACTATCTGCCGTGCTCAGTCCCAAAGCGCTCTGGTCAAACGGGTGCTGTGTATCAGAGCTACTAGCTTCATCGGATGTGAGTTGAGAAACTGTCGACTCACGTCCAACAGAGAAGGTTTGCTGAGCCAGACTTCCGCCGTCTAATACCTGACTTTCATTCAAGGTGTTGGCATGGGCTGGGGCTAATACAGCAAAATTCAGCGCAATAACACTTAACACTGCAGCACCTAGTCCGCCACCAGACTTAAGCAATCGGAAATTTATGGGGTTAATGTTAGTTGTATACTCATCTGCGTTATGAGTGTTTAGCTTGTTTTGGCCCATCTTCGGGAAGCTGTTCATATCTAAAACCCTATTCATTTTTGGTTATTGAGGCCATTAGAGCCGGATCAAAGTGAACACAAGCTGAACGTTAAAAATTGCCCCCTTAATCCTACTCCTCCCCTTTCGAGCCAGCAGACAAATTCAGCTAACGTTCATCTGGGATCGGTTATTGATATAGGCCAATGAGGGAAAATGGATAAACCTAAGGGAAGAGAAAACAGGCATTCAGGATAAGACCATTGCTGGTTTCTTAATATGACGGGATCTTTTACACTAGCTTATAACCACTATCCTGGCACTGAGCGGGGCATTTAATGAAATTTGGTTCCATGTTGGTACTCACAACTTGTATTCTTACTCCGTTTTTCGGACAGGCATCGAGTGCCCAACTACCAGGGATTGGCGCAGCTTCGATGAGCATCGCTGCCCAGACATCAAAAAAAACCTCCCAACCACTCAAAGTCAGAAGTCGTGAACAGGCTATACAGTTAGTAAAACGTCAATATCAGGGAAAAGTACTCAAGGCACAATCGAGCCGAGTCAATGGTCATCCGGGTTACAGAGTTAAGTTGATATCGAACGAGGGGCTGGTGTTTTATGTCTCTGTCGATGCCCAAACCGGCAGCGTTCGCAGAAATTAGCACTATTATAACGAAGGAATGAAACCATGAGAGTACTTCTGGTAGAAGATGACATTGAACTGCAGACTAATTTAAAACAGCACCTGGTCGATGCAAATTACAATATAGATGTGGCCGATGATGGTGAAATTGGCCTGTTTCAAGGCACAGAATACCGTTACGATGCGGCCATTATCGATGTGGGTTTACCTAAGCTCGATGGCATCGCATTAATAAAAACACTGCGCGAGCAGGAGATAGACTTCCCCATTTTGATCTTAACCGCCCGTGACAGCTGGCAGGATAAGGTTGAAGGACTCGATGCCGGCGCCGATGATTACCTCACTAAACCGTTTCATCCCGAGGAGTTAGTCGCCAGACTCAAGGCGCTTATCCGCCGCTCGGCAGGTAAAGCCAGCCCTGTCGTAAATAACGGTCCCTTCAGCATCAATACCAGCAGTTTAGAGGTCAAAAAAGGTGATGTGGTGATCACCCTAAGCGGCACTGAATATAAGTTATTTGAATATTTTATGCTGCACCCGGGTGAGGTCGTCTCTAAAACGGTACTCACGGAGCATATATACGATCAAGACTTCGATCTGGACTCTAATGTTATCGAAGTCTTTATCAGAAGACTGAGAAAGAAGCTGGATGGAGATAACACCTTTGGCCTTATCGAAACTCTGAGGGGACAAGGATACCGTTTAACTCAGATGCAAAAAACTCAAGCAAACGATGATTGACTCCCCCTCAGAGCCTCAATCGGCGACAGTGGCTAAACCCAATAATGGCCTGTTGAACTCACTCAAGGCCAGACTGGTTGTCAGTGCCCTGCTGTTGATATTGGTCCTGCTGCCCCTGATTGGTTTCACGCTTAACGATGCCTTTAAGCAACAAGTAAAAAGCGCCGCAAAAAACGAGCTCAGTGCTTACCTCTATTCAGTGTTAGCCGTCACCGAAGTCGACAATAACCGTCTACTCATGCCTGAGTTATTGGTAGAAAATCAATTTAATGTCATTCAATCCGGCTTATATGCACTGATATCGACACCCAATAAAACCCAGGAAATACCGGCTGAAAATCTGCTGTGGCAATCAAACTCCTTTCTTGCGTCAAAAACGCCTCAGCACTTACCCCATCCGGCAACCGGTCACAGTGAGTTCGCAGAAATACTGCTAGAGGGTAAGCCCCACATTATCTATAGCTTCAGTGCCAGTTTCGAGCAGAGGCAAAATCAGCAGTTCCCCATCACTATTCATATCATAAAAGATCAGGCCGACTTTCAGCTGCAGATAGATATGTTTACCCGGCAACTCTGGACCTGGTTGCTGATCTTAATGGCACTCTTGGGAGGTGTGCAGCTGGCTTGGTTGCTCTGGACCTTAAAGCCCTTAGCTAAATTTAAGCAAGAACTCGGTGATGTCGAACAGGGCCGGGCCATGCAGCTGGGGGCTGACTACCCGACCGAATTGCAAGCTGTCGCGCGCCAGCTCAATACCTTACTTAATACCGAACAGAACCAGCGTAAAAGATACCGCAATGCCTTGTCCGATCTGGCCCATAGCCTGAAAACGCCCTTAGCCGTGATCCAGAGCCAAAAAGATCTCAGCCAGGGATCTTTTGAGCAGATAACCGTGATCAATAAAATCATTGGCCACCAGCTCAAGCGCGCCCAAAGCGCGGCAGGTTCTTCGTGGCACTTAGGAGTTAAGGTCGTGTCTGTCAGTGACAAACTCATCAGAACCTTAGCAAAAATCTACCGAGCTCCCGAAATCGAGATCACCGCTTCAGTCGATAGTGAGGTCATATTTAAGGGCGATGAGTCAGACCTGACCGAGATACTGGGCAATCTGCTCGATAACGCCTGCAAAGCCGCACAATCAAAGGTGTTATTAAGCGTCACCTCCTGCGACACTCAGTTAAATATAACGATAGAAGATGACGGTAAAGGGATAAGCCCCAAGCAACAGAGTCAGATATTCGAGAGGGGTATTCGCGCCGACTCCTACAGCCAGGGGCACGGTATAGGCCTTGCCATCGTGCGCGATCTCATCGACAGTTATAACGGCAAGCTTTCAGTGTCCAGCTCAGAGAAACTGGGTGGCGCTAAGTTTGAGATTAGTTTCAGCCAGGGAAAAAGGTAGGACTGGCTTTATGTAAGACCGGCTTTAGCCGGGAATATCTTTATGTAGGACTGGCTTTAGCCGGGAATTATGTCCAAGAGTGCTTCGCGGCTAAAGCCGCTCCTACATGGGAAATAATTAAACGGAAATAGGTCCTAGAAAGCCGCTCCTACAAATAGAATTTTACCTTTCAGCTTGTGTTCATCTTCGACTCTATATCATAACTCTAAAGTCATAAAAATGAGTTTGGAGACGACATGAAAACATTCATCCAATGGTGTTACCTATCCCTGTTGATAGTTTTCACTCCGGCAATACTGATGCAAGAGGTCAGCGCCCAAGAACGAACCAATGACAATGCGCAATCGGTGTTCAGTGAAGCAGAGCTCGAACAGATGCTTGCCCCTATCGCACTGTATCCTGACAGCCTACTAACTCACATACTCATCGCGGCAACCTATCCGCTGGAAGTGGTGGAAGCCAGTCGATTGAAGAGTAAAAATACGCTGCTGCCAGCCGAACAACTAATGGAAAAAGCAGAAGGCAAAGAGTGGGATCCCAGTGTCATCGCCCTGCTCGCCTTCCCTAACGTACTGGAAAAACTCAGTAATGACTTAACCTGGACTCAAAAACTGGGTGATGCCTTCCTTCAAGATGAGGCTAAGTTACTCGCCAGCATCCAGTCATTGAGACAACAAGCCGATGAAGCTGATAGCCTGTCTGAGATGGAAAATGTCTCGGTAACACGGGTTAATAATCAGATTGTCATCGAACCTGCACAACCTGAGGTGATCTATGTGCCCTATTACGATCCCAGAGTCGTCTATGGCCATTGGCGCTGGTACCGTTATCCTCCGGTATATTGGGCACCTTATCCATATTATGCTCGCCGCCCCTATGGACATTTTTACTGGAACACTGGCGTACATATCAGGTTTAACTTCTATTTCAGTGCGTTTCATTGGAACAATCATCATATTGTGGTGACGCACCATCATAATTCACACCATTATCGTCACAGAGGCAGAATCGTCACCAGTCACGGGGCTCAGCGCTGGCAGCATAAACCACAGCATAGACGTGGCGTTGCTTACCGCAGTAACCATGTGAAGCAAAGATATAATAGTCACCGCCCAAGCATGGCGCATACCAAGCAGGTGAGAAAAGCTGAGCGTCATCAATTGAAGCACACAAACGTTAATAACAACCGACTCCATAACAATAAAGCGAACAGCCGTGAGCTTAACAGAAGCCGTCAGCCCCAACGCTCTAAACCAAAGCAGAGCCATCAGCCTGTAAAGAGTCATCAGCTAAACCATAAAATAGGTAAGAGTCGTGAACAGCAATTTGCCAGTAAGCTTCACAACGCTCCTACCCACAAACAGGTGAAGAGTCATCAACCGGCGAAGAGTCATCAGCCGGCGAAGAGTCATCAGCCAGTAAATAGTCGTCAGCAGGTGAAAAGCCACCAGCGAGATGTGAGGAGTCATCAGCCAGCAAAGAGTCATCAACCGACTAAGAGTCATCAACCGACTAAGAATCATCAACCGGCTAAGAATCATCAAGATTTAAAAAGTCATCAACCCCAACGCTCTATACCAAAGCAGAGCCGGAAGCGAGATGCGAAAAGCCATAACTCCAGCAGGCCGAGTCATTCCCCGGCCCATAAGAGCAGGGCTCATAGTAGTAACTCTCATAAAAGCGGGGGGCATAAGCAGAGCGCCTCCCGGGCTAAGGTGCGTGATTAACGAATCGACTCAGGCACTCCCATAAAGTAGCTCCAATAAAATACCGCTAAATCGCGGTATTTTTTAAGAAGGGATTATTGTCCAGCCATTATTTTTTGTTATTAAGCAGCCGCTTAACACATTCGCATTCACAAATTTAAAAAGCAATCCGGTGAACTAACAGAACAGTAAATTTCCGGACAATAAATGCCAACATGGGTCTAGTTTTCATCATGTTCTAGATATTTTATGGCTTCTTCGTTACCAGACTCAGCGCTAAGGTAAACCAATGCCATCCCTTTTTTTACATCTTGAACAATACCAATCCCACCAACTAAACACTTACCAACTTCAAATTGAGCTGGTGAATAGCCTTTATCTGAAGCCATATTGTACCATTTGAAGGACAACTCCAGATCACGGCTTACACCTAAACCATCACGGTACAGTTCAGCAAGATTCATCATTGCAACTGTTGAATCTAACTCAGCAGATTTTAGGTATAAATCGTGTGCAGCATTAAAGTCAACATTCACACCATATCCTAATCGATATATCTCCCCAAGATTGTTCATTGCCCGAGAATTGTTTTCTTTCACCGCTTTTTCATAATAACGCCTAGCAATTAAATAATCTTTACCTATTCGAGTACCAAAGAAAAACAAGTCACCTAAATAAGAATTCACATTATACCCTTTATATAGAGCGTAATCGCTAAATAGCTTTAATGCTTTCACTTTATCTTCTTCGACACCAAGCCCGTTAAAGTATAAAACACCTAAGTCACGTTTTGCTCCCTGACTTCCCATTTCTAAAGCTATTTCGTACCATTTAAAGGCTAACGGAAAGTTTTCTCCACCTTGAAATCCACTCTCATAAATCCAAGCAAGGTAGAGCGCCGCATTAAAGTCTCCTTGCTTATAAGAGAGCTCAAAGTAGTCTATTGATTTATCTATATCCTGCGGGACAGTCAAACTGTCATGATAAATGACACCAAGATAATAACTTGAATCTTCGAATCCTGCATCAGAGGCTTTCTCAAGGTATTCAATGGCTATAGTATCATTCTTACTTGTGCCTTCTCCCTCGTGTGACATAATTCCTAAGTATTCATATGATTTAATATAATCTAGTTCTGCTGACTTTAAAAAATAATTATAAGCGCGTACATCATCCTTCTTTACACCATCACCTTTCCTGTATATTTCACCCAAATTATGTAACGCGTAATCATTATTTAATCTAGCAGCCTCTTGATATAGTTTAATCGCTTCAGATTTATTTTCCTTCACTACTATTCCATTAAAATAGAAAGTTGCTAAATTGTTTAATCCCTGTGGATTATGTTGTTCCGCGGACATTTTATAGAGGTAATAGGCTTTCTCAAGGTCAACTTGCACACCATTACCAGACTCATATTTATAACCCAAATTAGCTTGTGAAGTCCCTTCACCTAACTCGGAAGCCTTATGATACAGCTCTATAGCTAACTTGAGGTTTTTTGGTACATCCCAGCCATTGTCAAACATTTTCGCTAGATATTCATATGCTTTGCCATAATTTTTTTCTGCAGAAGCAGTCAAGTATTCCAGGCCTTTTTCAGTGTTAACATTCACGCCCTCGCCGTTCAAATAAAATATGCCAACATAATATTGAGCCTCAGCATTTCCTAAATTGGCCGCCTTTTCATACCAAGAAAAACTACGTTTTATATCATTGAATTCATACTCATAAACTATACCAATATTTAAGTAACAATCATGCAAACTGTGACTAGCACCAATCTTGAGTAGTGACATTGCTTTATCAAGATCCTTATACCCATCAACATCCATATAAATTTCTGCCAACTCACAGTTACCTGCAACAAACCCAGCATTAATTGATTTTTCATAATATTGAATTGCTATATCAACATCCCTATCAACAAACTCTCCAACCCTATAAAATACAGCTAGATTATAAAAGGCCTCAGCGTATTTTTGCTCCCCCGCTTTTTTATACCAGTAATAAGCCCGTTCATTATTCTCAGTTAACCCTAAACCTGCAGTATCATACATATAACCAAGATAAAACTGAGCTTTAGGGTCACCTTCTTCAGATGATTTTTCTAGCAAAGACAAAGCATTTCTTGAATCACCTTCAGCAATTGACTTTTGCGCTTGCTCATAAGTACTCAATACATTTGACTCTTCATTTAAATAATTATTACTAGTAGAGCAAGATGTCATAATTAAAGAAAAGCCGAAAAATATAAAAAAACGTAACATTCCAATCCCTTATATTACTGTTTATTAATCAATTCAATGTTTGAATACTTTCGCCCAACCGCTACGAGCGCAAAACATTGAAGCCGCAAAACATTAACACAAGGGTGCACATAAAAACACAAAATTCAGCCCAGCTACAATAAAGAGAAGCTCGTTCCCAAGCAAACTTTTCACCTGTTAAACAATCACTTACACCTAAGACTGCACATCTAAACTCATCCCATAATATCGGTAATACCCGATAATGTTGCTACCAATAAACAATAGCTCCATAACCACCGCCGTTGGTGAACCGGCGAGAGAGTTGTGAAAAAGCCAGAGTGAAGTCCCGAGGATCATTAATTGTCGCAGACGTTGATCGCTTTGACAAAATGCAGCCATAGTTTGAAATAGCGTTCCGCTAAAACTCAGCAAGCTGATTAAGCCGCTGAACGTCATCAAGGTGATCACTAAGGCACAGGTTAAAAAAAGGAACATCAAGCTTTTAGAGGTAGTGAAAATACTGGTGAAATAACGAATGCTCGCCAGCAACATTAAGCCTGCTGCGGTCCACTGCTGCAGTAAAATAAAATGAGCACTAATCAAGATGCCTGATACACACAGGCAACAGACGATTTTTTGCCTCTGCTTAAATTGAAACGAGATCAGATCGAATACGATAGCGATGGCGATTAATACTTGCGACCAAAGAAATGCCGACACAGCTTGCTCCTGCAACCTAATATAAAAATGGTGCAGGGATTATGAAGATATCCCCCCAAGGAGGAATTAACTTAAGTTAAGTGATCTCTCTATTTCTCACTTTTTATTCTCGCTTTTAACCGAGACAGACTGACAGGGCTGATGCCTATATAGCTGGCAATTTGAATGTTATTAAGTTTGCTCACCCAATGTGGCCAATACTGCTGTAAGTGTCGATACCTCTGTTCCGGGGTATTGAGTAATAAGAGGGCCTCTTTCTGCTCTTTAAAAATCAGCTGTTGTTGCAGTAGTGCCACTTTGGCGGGTAAGAATTGAGGTAGTGCCAGTAAACTCAAAGGGACTCTTACCACCTCTGCATCACAGATAGCTTCAATTTGATACTGAGCCCCCTCTCCCTGCAACCAGCTTGAATAGAGGAAACATAGCTCATCTTCAAAATAAAACTCCTTACACCGCTCAAGGCCACTCTCACCGTAATGACAGGCTCTAAGCGTGCCGGACACGATAAAGAAGCCATAGTCCTGCTCGGATCCTTGCACGAGTAACACCTCAGCGGTGCCTAATGAGATCGACTTGAATTGAGACACTTGTGACTTAACCACCTCCCTTGGAATGCCAAAAGCGGAGAAAAAATTAACAACCTTTGTGGATCTACTCACCATAAAAACAACCAGCCAGTTCGAGTCTTATCGGCCAAGACTAGCACATAAACCATTGGGAGAATGTTTAGTTAATTCAGGTCTGATAGATTTTTCATAATCACCAAATCGATACATATAGCCTTATTCAATCTCATATGTCGATTTGTTATGTTTGCAGGCTGAAACATTAACCCATGACAATGCTGCACCGGTAGGTGATAACCAAAACTCAATCACGGCCGGTAGTAACAATAGATGAGAAGCTCACCAAAGAGACAAGGCTTAAGTTAGGGTTTTAGCTCAGACTTGGATTTGAAATTGTGCTCGGACTTGAGATCTGAAGACTGCTCAAGATAGTGTTGCAACAAGGCCTCGCCCTGAGTTTTTCGGATCTCCGAAAGAGTAAGCCAAAACTCCAATGAGAACTCAGTATGAGCCTTATACCATTGATGGGAAACGGGCATAAACCAATGTACACGCATAAAAGGAGGGGCTAGCGACACTAGCTTATCGGTCAGTTGCAGATCATTAATAACCCGGCGACCAATTATCTCCTCAACCACATAACCATCCAGTCGCCCCAACGCCAACAGCGCAAAGCCATCGGTAAGGGACAGATTTTGATTGTGCAGCACCCCAAGTTCATTCAATTTTTTATGTGCAATATACCCCAATGGTGCCGCAATACCGTGGCGGATACCTGAAAAATGGCTACCGTTCCAATTGAGCCTGGAGCCTAACTGAGTATAGATAAGGTAATCGACAAACCAGATAGCTTTCTCATTATCAGCCACTGCCCCCACCTTAGGAAAAACACCCCATGAGTCACGCTCAGAAGACCAGATAGCGGCAACGATCCCATCGACCTTGCCTTGACCCAGCTGCTGAATGCAACGCTTCCAAGGCATAAAAGAGAAGTTTAACTCTATACCGCGCCGCTCTGACGCAAGGATTAACAGATCCGCGATGACCCCATGCTCACCGAGTATCACCATCCCATCCTCGGGTACTCCCTGAATAAAAGGCATATTATCTTGCATCTCAAAGCAGACTCGAAATGGCCTGTCAGGAGACTCTGAAGCCATGGATGTCCCGATAACTCCTGCAATAACGAGCCCCATGGACAGCAGGGATCCCACAAGGCAGAGGCTCAGGCCCAATAAACGAATGGCCACTCCATGCCAGGCTTGAATACTTTGTAATAAAACGCAAGGTCTCAAAATGCTCTCCATCGGCTTATCTTTCTATACACCTAAAGATCTTTTAGTTGATGAAATCACCTTTGTCCATCGAAGCAATAAAGATAGCCTCAATGCCTTAACATATTTCCGAGCTAAAGCCACTGAGTCACGTAGTGAGAGTGCTTGCTTATGGGCTGCTTAACGCCCCAGTCCAGGCTATCGGTGGCTAAAAGAAGGCAGGCCGTTGAGAGTGGCATATTCGTTTATGCACTCTTTTCAGTTACGACCGTCCATAGAAAAAGGGGAGCCGGTGGTGATTAATCCGTAATAGTGAGTCTCAAAACGGCAAAGGTGACTCGATAGTCAATATAGCCAGAGCGACCAAGATATTCCAAATGGTCATATCAAACACTGGACATGGGGCTGAGTTATCACGACAATTCGCCCATCATTTAACTCCTTCGTTTTTATCAGCAGAAACATGGCGACTCGGCCAATGTCACTTCTCTGTTATCTACTTCATTTACTTTAAAATTGTTGTCTTAATGAATAAAAAACAAGCGCTTTGTGCCGTCTCAATCCTCACCGCTACCCTTGTCTTAGGTGGCGCACTACTTGAGGACTCATCTCTATTTTTACGTTTACTGTTTGGTCTGGCTCTTGGATTCGCCTTAGCCAAGGGTTCGATTGGTTTTGCCGGCAGTGTTAATCGTGCCTACAGGCGCGGCTCGACTCAACTCTTACAAACATTGATGCTGATGTTTGTGGTAACCGCTGTTATCAATGCAGGGTTACTGCTCAATGCTGATATTAATCATTATGATCTCTGGGTTAATCCCATTAACTTGGGCTTAGTTCTTGGTGGTGTCATGTTTGGTGCAGGCATGAGTCTGTCGAGCTGCTGCGCAACCGGTGTCATGGTCGAATTGGTGAGTGATGTTCCCCGAGCGTTAACGACACTGATCTTTTTTGGCGCCGGTGTTTTCTTAGGTTTTCCACTTCAGGCGACCCAAAGCTGGATCACCACCACGGCATTATCTTCGGCTAGCTTCACCGGTAAGGGGGTCTACCTCCCGGATCTATTTAGTTGGGGACCATTAAACGGCTACTTTCTGGCTGTATTAATGACCATGATACTCGCCGGAATCGTAGTGTTTTTTGCCAAGAAATATGAAAACTACCGCCGCGCCAATGGCACATTCTTAGGTGTCGATGGAGAGATAGCCCGCCAAAACATGACAATTATAGATACTGAGCAAGACTTTACCCTGTTTAGTGTAAATAGCTATCGACGGTGGCTGGGTAACCTTTGGCAAATGAAGACCACGGCGCTCGTTATCGCCTTAATCTTTGGTGTGATGATGATGTCCACAGACGCAGGATGGGGCGCTTCGACACCCTTCGGGATCTGGTTCGCTAAAGGCTTAATTGCCTTTGGGGTCAGTGTCGATGACATTGCCAACTTTACTCACCGCCCTGTGGTGATGTTTACCACCCCTTTCTTTAATCATGGTATTTCAGTGCAAAATTTTGCCATCATGCTGGGCACCTTGATTGCGGTGCTTTTTATGGGAAAATTTTCCTTCTCATTTAAGTTTAACCATTCAGCGAAACAGTTCGCGCTTTTCGCCTTAGGCGGTCTGCTGATGGGGTTGGGTACCCGCTTTGCCAATGGGTGTAATGTTGGCGCCCTGTTTACCCCTATCGCTAACTTGTCACTCTCGGGCTGGGTTTATCTGGTCTTTTTACTTATCGGCGGAGTCTTAGGCAACCGATTTCATCGAGCTATAGTCAAGTAGCCTTATCAACAAAGACAGAGTGGAGTAATACCAAGCGGTATACTAGTTCACTTCACCCTGTCTTAATTCTCAATGTCATCATTAATCAACACTCCCACTTACAAAATTTCTAAACCTTGAAAGAGCAGATACCTATCACTCATAGCATCGCATATGTTATAAATAGGTTAAATTTATCATTATCAAGGATAGAAGGGGGAGCTAGATTTGATTATTGCTGAAACGGACAGACTGATTTTACGGCACTTCAACGACCAAGATACGCATGCCATATACCTGCTTAACAGCATTCCCGAGATATTGACCTATATTCCAGGTGAGCCTATGTCATCGGTATCTCAAGCCGAGCAAATTCTCAACGAGGTCATACTGCCAAGCTATGAAGAGCTGGGTTATGGCCGTTGGGCTGTAGAGCATAAAGCCGACAAAAAGGTGATTGGTTTTTGTGGGCCTAAGTTTGTCACCGAATTTAACGAAGTTGAATTAGGGTATCGCTATCTGCCTGAGTATTGGGGCAAAGGGATAGGCTTCGAAGCCGGAAGCCAAGCACTGGAAACGTTCCCGCAATTTGGTATCAATGAAGCCATAGCCTTAATCCTGTTGGGCAATAGAGGCTCCGAAGCATTAGCCAGAAAAGTGGGCATGATTGAGCGTGGAAGAGATAGTTTTATGGGGCATAAGGTCACGGTATTTCATAAGCACTTAACCACTTAAGCCTGATTAAGCCTTAATCCTGTGTGGCATTTCCACATGAATAGGTCTTTAGAATAAGAACCGGGAACCACTTGGCTCCCGGTTTTCATTTACGCTTTATTGCGCCTACACTTTAAATTGCGTCAACTGCTTTGATAGTGTCTCGCTTATTCTATTTAACGACTCACAGGTCTCTACCGTATTCGACACCTGAAGCGATGTCAGGTTAGACAGCTCGCTTATCTGAATCACCCGTTGATTCAACTCGTCTGTGACCCCGGTTTGCTCTGTAGCCGCATGAGCTATTTGAGTGTTCATCTCTGTCACTGTATGCATGGAGCCGGTTATCGCATCCAGTGCCTCACTCGCAGATTGCGCACCTAGCAAGGTGTCAGAACTCACCGTCTTGCTCGACTCCATTGCCGTCACAGCTTGCTTGGTCAGCGCCTGAATTTCATCGATAATCTCCCGAATATCCTTGGTACTACTTTCCGCTTTTGCAGCAAGGGCCCTGACTTCATCGGCCACGACGGCAAACCCTCTCCCCTGCTCACCAGCTCTGGCAGCCTCGATGGCAGCATTAAGTGCCAGCAAGTTTGTCTGCTCCGATACCGACTGAATAACATTCACCACGGAATAGATAGATGAAGACTTTTGAGCCAATGAGTCGATGACATCGACTGCACTTTGCACTTCATCGGCAAGACTGGAAACCGAACTCAACGCACTGTTAACGACTAACTTACCCGTGTCGGCATGGCCGTTGACTTCGACCGCCGCCGTTTCGGCGCCAATGGCATTCTGGGCCACTTCCTGAGAAGTCACACTCATCTCGTTGATCGCGGTGGCGATCTGCTCAACCTCCTGCTGCTGTTTATGCATCGCCTCATTACCCTCCGTCATGGCTTGCAGGGTTTGATTCGAGGCCTGACGTAACTCCTCCATAGAGTGAGTGACATCGGTCAGTAACACCTGAATTTTTTCAACGAAGCGATTGAAGGCACCGGCAATCAATGCCATCTCATCGTCCCCACCAGCCTGCAGACGCTGAGTAAGGTCGCCATCACCATCGGCAATATCCTGCATAAGGTGCACCGTCTTATTGATAGGGTGAATAACGGCTCGCACGATAAGGAAAGCGGCAGCCATAGACAACAAGGCCAGAATAACTAACGCAGACACAAACAGTTTTTGCTGCCACTGCACTTCACCAGAAGCTTGAGTCGCCAGCTGTTTAATTTCGGCGCTGGTATCTAAGGTAGACTGGCTCACTTCAACCTGCTGACGCAAGAAGACGTCGAGTTCGGAGACCTTAGAAGCCTGCTGTGAAATTTGAGCGCTGAAGTTATCCATATTTTTAGAGGAATCGACAATATTAATTAATGCCTCACGCCTGATTCGCTCACTGATATCACCAATCTCATCGCTGACCTCTTCCAAAATAGACAGCGCATCTTCGTCGGTCACATCTTCAGAAAGCTCTTCGATCGTGCCCATCAGCTCGGTCAGTGTCACGTTGATGTCATCGACTTTCTTACTGATAAGTTTTGTTCTTTGGTTCGCACGCTTGATGCCATCGACAATCGACATCATGTCAGTATTGACGGCGCCAAGTTGCTGGCTTCCGCTGGCCGAGCTTCGCGTCGCCTTCTCAGCGCTCTTTGCACTACTCGATGACGCATCGACCACCTGTTCAAATCGTTGAGTCAGGCCATTAAAGGAGACCCAAGCCCCCAGGCTAATCCCGATAAGCAAAACACAAAGTAGAGCGCCACTTGCATATAACTTTGTTTTAATTAGCATAAAGCCATCCCCGCTAAGTTCAGTTCTACTATTTAGCCGCCTCTTTCTCATAGAGTTTTACCGCGGCATTCATCTGCTTGAGCAGTGGAAGGTTAGACTGAGCAACGGCGTCAACTTGCGCCGGGGATATTGCAGTGGTTTTATAATCGGCACCCTGCTCGACCAAAGGTTTAAATGTAACCCACAAGCCATCAACCACATCCAGTTGTTCGCGAATGTGCTGAGGTTTTGTGCCTGGTAAGCCCAGTACCTCGTCGCCGTCTTTTAACCCTTTAAGGGTACGGTCAAACAGGGAGTAGGTTTCCAGCAAGTTCAATTTATTCTGCTCAATGTCATGACCCAAGGCTATCAGGAAAAACTCTTTACTCATCTTCTGAGTCAACATTCTCTGCTTACCCGAAAGGTTGAGAGTAGCAGCAAGACCCGGCGCCGCTTTTAGTCCACTCTTCTTCGCCTCTTTTTCATATAAACCCACCGCCTTGTTCATCTGTTTCAGCAAGGGTAGATTCTGACTGGCAATCACAGCTAGCTGCTCATCAGATACCGATTTTGAGGTGATAATAGATTGAATGACGGGATAGAACTCGGCCCATATGCCTGAGACCTTATCGAGCTGGCGAACGATACGTTTACTCTCGGTAGCAGGCAGTCCCAGAGATGCGTCTCCCTCTTTCAGACCCTTGAGGGTTTTATCAAACAGTGATGAGGTGGCTGATAAATTGGAAAGATTTTTCTCGGCGTCGACACTAAGCCCTATCAAGGTTACCTCTTTAGACATCTTCTGAGACAACATACGTTGCTTACCGGAGAGGTTTAAGATCACACCATATTCGGCCGAGGTGGGTTCAGCAAAAGCTGAAAAGGTAAAGCCAAACATCAAACCAGATAAAACGCACGAACTGATAAACAGGTTATAGAGTTTCATTTTCGAAATCCTTTCAATTAAAGCCAAATGTTTTGAATAAAACTATAGTCCAATAATACACCAACCGCTCTCGCTCCCCCTACGAAGTTAATCTGAATTACCAACCACTTAAGATAGTAAATACTATTGTCTCTTGAAAAAGAGAATAGGGCCATTAGACCCTTGGCTATTTACCTGATATGCGATTCCCGATTTAGTGGACTCTCTTTCCATCTATCCAGGTTTGATTGACCTTTGTCTGCCACAAATCTTTAGGTTCAATGTTAAATATATCGCTATCGATTAAGATAAAGTCGGCCTTCATACCGGGTTTAAGTTGGCCAATTTGATTTTCTTGATGGGCTGAGAAAGCGGCATCACGGGTAAAACTACTGAGCGCTTCAGTAAGCGTCATCTTCTCTTGACTATACCAGCCTCCCTCGGGCAGATTTTGCTGATCTTGTCTTGTCACTGAGGCGTGCAAGCCAAAGAAAGGGTTAGCCGACTCTATCGGAAAGTCCGAACCCGCTGCGATAATCGCACCGGAGTCGAGCAACTTTCGCCAGGCATAAGCCCCCTTAATACGCTCACTCCCGAGTCTATCTTCGGCCATATTCTTATCACTGGTAGCATGGGTCGCTTGCATGGAGGCGATAACGTTCAGCTTTGCAAACCGAGGGATATCAACGAGTCTTAATACTTGCGCATGCTCGACTCTGTGTCTCAACTCCCGAGTGTTGGTCTGCTTAATCAGGCGCTCATAATTATCTAACACGAGTTTATTGGCATTGTCGCCGATGGCATGAGTATTAACCTGAAAACCCGCCTCCATGGCTATTTTCATGGTATTTGTCAGATTAGCATCTGAGTACAGAAGTAAGCCTTTGTGACCGTGAAGATCGCTGTAATCTTCGATAAGGGCTGCACCGCGGCTGCCTAAGGCACCATCGGAGGATATTTTCACGCTGCTAATGGCAAGCTTTTGTCTGGTGTCCTGATAAGGCCCCTTCTCCATCAGGCTCTCAAACTGCTCATCAGCGGCCGAGACCATGGCATAGACGCGTATGGGCATCTGTTCCGACTGAGCTAACGATCTGTATACCTCTAAGGTCATACTCCCCACGCCGGCATCATGAACGCTGGTGAGCCCAAGCTTTGCCAGTGCATTCATCGAGGTTAGCAACACACTTCTCTGTTCTGATCGCGTCAGAGAGGGAATGTTCTCGGTGATCAGATCCATGGCATTATCGATAAACACGCCGGTAGGTAGCCCGTTTGCATCACGGACAATCTCTCCACCTTTGGGTGACTGAGTTTGAGCGCCGATACTGGCCAACTTCATGGCAGCAGTGTTCGCCCACCCCGCATGACCATCGATACGCCTGAGCCAGACCGGCGTATCGGGAAAGTATTTGTCCAGAGTCGCTGCCGTAGGAAATGACTTTTCAGGCCAAAGAACCTGGTTCCAGCCTCGCCCTTGGATCCAGTTCAGCTCAGGATTCTCGGCGCGAAATGACTGCACATGCTCCACCGCATCCAGCTCAGATTTAGCCCCTCTGAGTTGTACTCTCATCAGGCTGAGACCATAACCTAATACGTGTCCATGGGCGTCTATCAGTCCCGGTAGCATGGTTTGCCCCTGACCATCGATATGTTTCAAATCCGCATCATCCGGTAATGGCTCACCTTGAAAGAAAAGTCTATCGACCCTGTCCCCTTTAAAGGTCATGGCCTTGAATTGGGTTAACTTCCCATCATTGACACTGTAACCTTTGATATTGGTGATTAAACTCGTTTCGGCGAATGAGCTAAAGCTGAGAATGATGCTACTGGCGAGAAGTGATTTTATTATTTTTTTCATCTTATTATGATCTGCTTCCGGATGTATCTGTTTGATATTATCACGGGGTAAAAAATGCGCAAATTATCAAAGATAATAATACCAAGCTATTTCATGAATCACTGAACTTCTATCTTGACTGCCCAACCAATTCGTTGGGATTAGACCTTAGTCTATAAAAAAAACAACTGTAGGTGAGAGAACAAAAAATGCCAGTCACTGATAGGTGACCGGCATTACCCTGGACTGATACCTCAAAGGACTTACCTCAAGGGACTTACCTTAAAGAACTGGCTTCAGAGGGTTTGCCTCAGGAAATTGCAGGAAAACTAATTCAAATACTTATACTAATACTTATGAATTTGTCCTATCTTCGCCGCACGCGCGTCATAGTCATCCGCATGACAGCCTGAACAACTGTCGTAGGCACGAAGCCAAGGTTTCATGTACTCGCCATCTGCAGAGAAGTGCCTTGGGTCGTCCTTTGCCCCCTCGAGATCGATCTTGAGCAGATGAGATGAACTTGGCATGTGGCAATCGGTGCACGTGGCGATGAACTCGTGAGCGGCAGAAGCAATTTCACTACCTGGGACGTCGGCAAATTCCTTGGTATGACAATCGCTACACTGTCTTACCATCGCATCTTCATGACCCGGTTTGTCCTGATTGAGTTCAGATCGGTGAGGATTATGACAAGTTGAGCAGGTGAAGTCCTTCTTCTTACCCATGGCCACGCCTGTATCCGGATCGGTTCCTATCAAGGTTGTCGCAGCATGTCTGCCACCACGGCCATCTCGGCGCCCTTCGGGGCCAAAGCCAGAAGTCCGTAACAAGCGTGCATTCAGTGTTACGCCACCAAAGGCCTGTTCAAAGGGAGACTGATAGTCCGGGTAACGTCTGACGGCATCATCGGTGGTATGACACTCCTGACAGGTTGCCGCCTTACCATATCCCATATCATCTGCAGTGTAATCGCCAGTAACACGTGCTTCTGCTAATTTAACAATGTTATGTTTTGTCGGGCCCTTAATGTGTTCACTACCTGCGCCATGACAACTTTCACACTGAACCCCGGTCATAGCAAATGTACCGCCCATTCCCGGCATATCGTCTTGTCTGTTCAGATTACGATTGTCACCGGCACCTTCGGTGTAATCCTGCCAACCTGTGGTGTGACATCTTCCGCAGTAATCATAGCCATTTGCATCTGGTGCATCATTCGGATGAAAAGGCCATACCATGTGGGCATTGGCTTCAGTCCCCTCTGGAACAGGGAATGTTCCCACCGCGTTCCCGGTCATGATGTAGCCATTCTGGTCAATGAACATGGTACTGCTCTTGTAACCACCAATAACGTAACTGATATCGGCCCAGCTGGAAGGATTACCCAGCGTATTGTTTACATCGAAAAATTCCAGGATCCCATTAGGAATAGAGGAAAACGGGTAGAGTGGTTTCTCTCCATTAACCTTAGTCAGCTTGAAGTTATGACCGGTCTCAAAAAAGGTTTTTTTATCCGTATGACAAGAGATACAGGTATTGGAACCGACATAAGCCAGGGCCACTTCATCTGATAGCACCACGACAGTGACAATCGACTCGGCCTCGCCACCATTACCATCTGAGATGGTGTAATTGAGTATTGTGGCACCGACTTTATCCGACACGAACAAGATTTTATTATCTTGAATCAATGCCGTTCCTGCGCCTGATGTCACGGTCACGGTTTCGATAGTCAGTGAATCACCATCGGGATCGGTATCGTTGGCCAAAGCATCGATCACAATACTGGTGCCGATAGTAGTTTCAGCACTGCTTGGATTAGCAATGGGTGGATTATTATCTTCTGGTGGTGGAGGAGCTGGATCATCGTTATCGCTACCACAAGCCACCAACAAAGAGATCATACCCGCGAGTATTAACTTCTTATATGGAATGTGTATTTCATTTATATTCATCATGACATGCCCTTAATATATTTATTGCTCAATATATTGGATGTTATTTTTATTGTAGAACCGTTAGAACCGTTAGAACCTTAGTTCAAAACAGATATCGTCTTTCCGATTAGCACTTTTTATTTAACAGTCATACCTCATAAGTTAAGTCATTAACTCAATGAGGTATAACAATGAAAATATGATTCGAGCCTGTACGGCCAATCACATTACTTGCAGCAACAGTAAAACCTTCAAGACATAAAAGATGTCCTCACTGACAATATCTAAAAAGCCAGGTTAATGCTTAAGCTGTCTAGGTGTAATGTAATTAACTATTCTCGCTTCATATTCCAATACCATAAAAGTAGTAGAAAGGTTCGCTTTACGGCATAGACTTATTGGCTTAAAAATGGTGCTTTTCGAACCTTGCAGTCATTTTGTGAACTCGTACCAATTGCATCGAATATCTGACCATTCCACGGGAGTGCAAATCTGGGGGGGGGAGGCTGGAGCCCTCACAAGCCAGACGCCCTTAAAAGGTGGTCGGGCGTCAGCGGAGCCGGAACTGAATTAATTCGCTTTAGAGTACTCTTTGAACTGAGAGGGAGTGAGTAAAGTGTGCCGCTTAAAAAACCTGACGAAGTAAGGTACATCATCGAATCCCAGTTCATAAGCGATCTCCTGTACCTGAGAGTTATCTATGATGAGCCTTCTCTTGATCTCCAATATTGTGTGAGCATCTATCAGCTGCTTAGCGGTCTGCTCACACGCCAGTTTACAAAGTTGGTTCAAGGACTTATAGGAAATATGCAGCATCTCGGCATAAGCCGAGGCTTCCCTGGTCTGAGTGAACTTCTCCTCAATAGACAACAGGAATTGATTGAAGCGCATCGCCTGTGTCTCACTCAAGTGCTCGGTATTGCTTTTTCGTTCACGCGCTAACGCCACCAGCAGGGATGAAAACAGCAACTGTATCAATAAGGGATCGCTGTTAGCCGGTGTTTGAGCCCTATCGATCTCCAGCAACAAGGCATCACAAGTCTCGGTCAAAGAGTCACTCAAGGTAAAAACTGGCAGATATGAGCTCACCAGATGCGTGGGCGTAAAAAGAGGAATGCGAATATTGGTCAGGATCGAGTCGAAAAATGCTTCTGTCACATTGATCATCTTTCCCTGAGGACGACTGTCTAAATCAAACGCATGCACTTGATTTTTATTGACGAATATAAAACTGCCCTTCTGGAAAGTATGATACTGAAAGTCGATAAAGTGACCACCTTGCCCCTGAGTTATATAGATAAAGCAAAAGTAGTTTATTCGGTGAGGCTTTGAAGGGTCAAAATTACACTGAGATAGCTTATTATAAAAAATATCGAGATCTAAAACTTCTACTCCCGACCTTTGAATGTTAGGTGCACGAAATTCAACATTTGGTACATTTTCCATGTTTTTCATTAATTTCAATTCTTTACTTTGTTACCCGTTTAAAATGGCTCTTAACACTGGCTTACTCTTGTAAATATCTTGAATAAGCAAAGTTATAGCTAACTGTTATCCTTTCACTATGTGGCTTGTAACGGGAACAATCAATAAGGATCTGAGTAAAGCAGGTCAAAGTTCTCAAATTAATTAAAAACTGATAAAAAAGGCATAAAAATACACTAAGTTTCCAATGTAATAGAATTGTTATCAATATACGAATCTAATAACTTAATTACCTTCATCTCTGAAAAAACTGAAACGACTCTTCCCCTGTTTTTTGGCCACATACATGGCAGTATCTGCTTTTTGCATCAACTTTTTAGCCTTCGTTGCATCATCAGGAAAAATGGCAATGCCGATACTGGCAGACACCTTTGTGGAACAATTTTCAACCAAGTCACCTCGTGCGACCAATTTTATGATCTTATCGGCAACGGATTCCACATCTTCACGCTTTTGAATATGATTCAATATCACCAGAAACTCATCGCCACCGAGGCGGGCAACGGTATCCTCTTTTCTTACCGCATTATTCATCAGCGCCGCCACTTTTTTCAAAAGTTCATCCCCGACGTGATGTCCCAGAGTGTCGTTAACCTCTTTAAAGTTGTCTAAATCGAGAAACAGCAAGGCACCTTTCTTGCCGTCTCTTTGGGCAGCCGAGAGTGTCTGATTCAGCCGATACTCAGCCAGGAAGCGGTTAGGTAACTGAGTTAAGGTATCAAATGTTGCCTGCTGAATGAGCTTCTCCTCACTCTCTTTTTTCTCGGTAATATCCTCTATCGAACCTAAGTAATGAGATATCAGACCATCCTCATTCGTAATTGGCGTGATCAACACTCTATGCCACAGCAGCTGTTCATGACTCGTCTTATTCAAAAACTCTCCCCGCCAGGAATGCCCCTGAGAGACCTGTTGGCAGAGCTGTTTAATCTTATCTTCACTGGTATGTTCTGACTGTAATATTAACGGCGTTTGCCCCACAGCCTCCTCCCTGGAATAGCCGGACAGCTCTGTAAACATTGGGTTGACGTACTCTATAATTCCCGTCGAATCGGTGATGAGCATGCCAACAGGGCTTTTCTCAACAGCAACGGTCAGCTTTTTCAAATCGTTCATCACAAGGTGCAAGTCCTGGGTTCGCTCCTCCACCCGCTCTTCCAGTGATTCATTTTGCTTTTGAATAAAGCTATGCTGCTCCTCTATGGTTACCAGCATAGCATTGAAATTATTGGCCAATAAGGCAAACTCGTCATTGCTCTGGATTTCGGCCCTGATCCCCAACTTTCCACTGGCAACCTCGATAGAGGCTTTCGTCAGATTGAGCACCGGAGAGAGAAGACGTCTGGTGATGACGGTACCTAATACCATGATGATCACCACAGACAAGAGCGTCAGATACACATATTGAGAAAACAGGGCAGACTCGATACTTTCAAGCTCTTTACGAGGTTTTAACAGCAAGATAGAACCCGGCATACCACCACTCATCTGAACAAGATCTTTAGCGGTTACAAAGTACTTCTGCTTTAAAAATTTAATCTCAATGATTGAATCGGTTTTTTTTAATAACTGTAGATATTCCAGATAAGGCAGGGGAATATCGATAAGCGGTTCTCCATCGATTTTTATTGTCGATGCCATTACCGCCCGATCCCGAACGATGGCCATCTCAATGTCATCATCACCCAGTTGAATATCCGCCAGATAATTATCATCGATAATCTTCCCAACAATGACAAAGCCTATACTCTCGGTCATTGAGCCCTTTTTGAATACCGGGCTGGCAGCATAAAATGCAAACTTGTTGCTATCTCCGACAATCGCACTCTTAGTCATTAATGACCTTGTCACCTGCCGGATAAGTTCCACACCTAAAAACGAGTTCCCTAGATAATCACATTGATGGGAGCAGTAGATCACCTTCCCCTTATTATCGAGAAGATTAACGAACGTGTTCTCGAAGAAAACAACCTCATGTTCCATAAAGAAATGCTCTATATTTTCTACAGACAATTCGGATCGGGTTAAAATTTCTTTAAGCTCATTTTCATCCGCTAAATGCTTGGACCAGGTCTCGGACGCGGTGACAAACTGTTTTATTGCAAACTCATGAGCATCTAAAATGCCATGAAACTCAGAATGTATCAGGTGTGAATAATTACTTTGAACCATTTTAAGATTGAAAAACAGGCCAACCCCAAGCACAAACAGAATAGCCACAAGGAAACTCCCCGTGAGTTTATAACCAATCTTCTTCGTGAAAGGAAAGTATTTAGTTAACTTACTCCCTGTTGGTAACCTATTCATTTCCGGTAAATTCCGGATAGTGTTCATCAAATGCCTGTTTAGCCCAATCCAATGTTCTATCTGTGTGGCAACCACCATTTTGACAGGAATTAGGCATATTCAAAGCCTCTGTCGCAACAGGCGGTACAATTTTAAAAGCATGGCTTCGAATAGGAAAAGCCCCGCCGGACTTAATAATGTAGGGCATATGGCAATCGGCACATGTAGCCGCACTCGGTGGGCAGGGGGTATGCGCCCTGCCGGTATCGGCAGCCTTATTTGAAAAACTATCCAGATGACAAGATCCACAACGTTCGGCACTCACATGTATTGATTTAAATTCACGATCTAATCCATGGGGGTCGTGGCAAACCACACAAGATATCCCCTCCTGAGCCGTTTCGAGTGTTGGTTTATTTCCCTCCTCCGCAAACAGATAATCTGCCGAGTGACACTCGAGACACTCATCGGTGAGTTCACCTCTGTCTGGTGTCATTTTCTCTTTCAAGTTTCGAAGAGACTTACTGTGCGCCGATACCGAAAAGTCCGCAAACTCCTGATGTCTGTTTTTTGATAATCCTGTAGCCCACCAATTCTTGCCTTTACTGTCGTTTTGCTTCGTTGATTGCTGATAATCGGCTGGCAGCTCTTCTCCGGGTTTATAGTTCAGCGGAAAATTAAAGCTGGTTTGCATATGCTCGCTCCCTCGACTCTGCTGACCTCGGCTATGACACTGCCCGCAGACGGAGTTTTTAACCGACACGATTATCCCATTATCTTCAGGGGGAAGATCATTAGCATGACAAAGCGCACACAGGCTATCCGGGGCGAGTCGCTGTTGCTGCTTTACGTGTTTACTCGCCTGCCCATGACAGGCTTCACAACCTATCCCATACTCAGAAAACTCATAAGTATCGGAGTTAAATCCTGTGGTATGGCAACCATTACAATTGGTCGACAGGGGAGTTTCTCGCCAACTATCAACTTTATATGGGACCCATTGCTGGTTCGTTATCAGCCACTTAGCAGGAAACAGATAATATTCTCCATCGATCATTCTGGCATAGACCTGCTCCCACTTATTGCCTATGACAAATTCAATCTCCTTTTTTTTGAAGGTGACAACTGGAGTATCGATGTCAAAATCACCTTGTATCTCATCGAGGTTATTAACAGGTTGAAACATGATGGGGTGTAGTGTTTGGTTTTTCCAGGAATCATATCTGACACTGTGGCACTGCTGGCACGCCTCAGAGGTTACATAGTGCGCCTTATCGTTTACGTCATAATGAAAGTAAACTAGCCCGCTCAGCAGACAAGTCAGTACTGCTAAGAAAAGGTAAAGTGCGATTAGAATTCTTCTCTTACTATTCATCAAGACCCTTAATCCAGCCGGGTAGCTCACTAGCTTCTAGCTAATTGTTATTTTTTGTTACATTTAATATAGCGATTAAAAAGAGTATGGCAATCTTGCTATGTATATTAGTGAGGCTCTTTTGATCTACTTCCAGTTTTAGTTGTCGAATCAACTAATAATTCAATGCTCAAAGTCGCTAAGATAAAACCCACAGAGAAAGAGAAAGTTCAAATTCGATGCTGACGCCTTTACCAGGAAGCACTAGCATGTTTGCATCTTACTAATGCGAACTCTGGCGGTGTAGCCAATTCAGAAAGGCATTTTACAACTACTCAGTAACTCCCTTACGTTTCTCAAAATATCACTCTTCAGCGTCTCTTCCAGATCATAACCAATATATGATTTGGTCACGCAACTTCGTTCAACAACAGAGAAGTGCGCTTGCAGCGGATTGGCTAGTGATGCGTAGATGGGAGAGCTGTATTGATCAAACTGATCTGCGGTTATATCGAATGTATAACCGTCGACTTCGAGCCAATAGTGATGTTCATTCTGATATCGATGCAAACCATGGATCAGCTGAACCATAGAGTCAGGAAAACGCTCATTTAACAAGTAGCCAAGGTAGATGGAAGCCCCCCGACAGGAGTTCTTCGGGAAACTGGAGAAGAAAGGTAAACTTATCTTATCTCCGTTTTTCTGAAAAACGGCTCGCACTCGCTTGCTGAAGAACACCAGCTCTCTATTCATCGCCGCTTCCTTTCTATTAATCTCAATCTAAAGCCTAGTTCACCCCCTCCAATTTAGCTTCCCGGGCCTCCACTTACAGGATGCTTACAAACGCTTACTCAAGGCGGACAACCGCTTACACTCCAGAGCCAATGTCGGTGATATTCTGCCAGCACTTAGGGATGAGCATAAAAATCACACCGCAATTCATCTCTATCTTAGGGCTTTAAATCATGTCAGCTTTGTTTAATCGTTTTTCAAAGTGCCAGTTGAGCACTAATCAGCTTATCCTGTTGGTCGCACTCTACTTTACTCTGGTATTTAACTTCCCTTTTCTTAAAGAGGTGACGACCACAGTTCTGTCCTTGGAAAAATTTAACCTGCTGTTTCTGGCTACAGTCCCGATAATGGCATTCAACCTGTGTACAATTCTGTTTTCACTTTTTTCAGCCAGACCCATTCTAAAGCCCGTCCTGATCGGTTTGACCCTTATCTCGTCATTAGTCTTCTATGCCAAGGTGAGTTACGGTGTCGTATTCGATTACGGTATGATCCAAAACTCCGCACAAACCAACACCGCAGAGGCTATGTCTTACCTGAACTGGCATGTGGCAGCCTTCTTTCTCTTTACCGGAGTATTACCGGCCACATTTATCTTGTGTGTAAAAGTCCAGCAATACCCAAGGATAAAATCTTTAATATCCAGAATAAAATTGATCACTATCTCACTCCTTTCAATCCTCATCATAGCCGCAATTTTTTACCCCAACTACGCCTCAGTCGGGCGCAACAACAGACACCTTCAAAAATCCTCGATCCCCTTTCCATATCTGGTCGACAGTTTCAAATATACGAGAGACCACTACTTTACTGAGCCGAGAAGCTTTAAAGTCCTGGATGAACACCCCACTCTGGATAGCGCTGGTGATGGGCAGAAAAAGGTGATTGTCATGGTGGTGGGCGAGACGGCGAGAGCTCAAAACTTCTCATACAACGGCTATGCTAAGCCGACTAATCAGGCCACCGAAAAGTTCGGACTGATATCGTTTGAGAAGATGTTTTCCTGTGGTACGGCAACCGCGGTCTCCCTCCCCTGCATGTTCTCGACATTGACCAGAAGCAGTTACGATGAGCTTGATGCCGAATATGAACAAAATTTATTGGACCTGGTATCGCTTGCCGGAGTCGATGTGCTTTGGATAGATAACAACGGCTGCAAAGGTGTGTGTGCACGCGTGCCCACCATCAATATCGATGTAAAATCCAATAACCCTCTTTGTGATGGCGAATACTGTTTCGATGAGGTGCTGATTGAGCCGCTGCAAGAGAAACTTGCACACCTAAGCGCTCCGACCACCCTGATTGTACTGCATATGATAGGTTCTCATGGGCCGACCTATTTCAAACGTTACCCCAGTGAAACGCGCCCTTTCAAGGATGATTGCCAAAGAAGTGATATACAAAACTGTTCACCTGAGTCTCTGGTCAACACCTACGACAACACGATTGCCTATACCGATCTGGTACTCTCTGAGGTCATATCGAGTCTGAATGTCCTGCCACAGAGTGTACAACCCTCTATGCTATACGTCTCGGATCATGGTGAGTCTCTCGGCGAGTCCGGTGCCTACCTTCACGGTTTTCCCTATGCATTCGCCCCAGAAGAGCAGAAGCATATCCCTCTGTTGGCCTGGTTTCCCGAGCATCGCAGCCCCTATATTGATACTACTTGCCTTCAAAACCGCGCTAAGAAAGAGACCTTCAGCCACGACAATATTTTCCATAGTATGTTGGGTATGTTGAATGTTAACTCGACGCAATATGATAAAAGTCTGGATATGTTTGCAAGCTGTATGACTCCCCAGATTCAAGAAGGTATGAGGCTCACTCGAGTAAATAATTAACTAATGGCGAGTAGTTGGAGATAAAGCAAGCCTCCAACTTTTCATCTTTTAATAGGCTGTATATCGGCATAAATCATAACCATACCGAGCTTTCTCATACCCGGCTTTTTCTCACCCGGTAACTATACTAATGGGAGCAGTAGAAACGGATGACCGAGACTCTCTTATCAAAATACATAAACCACCTGTAGTGAGACTAAAGCAGGGTTAAGGAGCCATTAATGAGCGATTTCATTCTTCTTAGTCTCGATTTCCTTGCGAGTCTGTTTATTTTTGTCATAGGTACCGGCGCACTGGTCGTTATCTACCTGTATATCGCCGACAAAAGACAACATAAACAAGCCATTCGTCACAACTATCCTGTTATAGGAAGATTCAGGTATATACTTGAAAAACAAGGTGCATTTTTCAGACAGTACTTTATGGCGATGGATCGCGAAGAGATGCCCTTCAACCGCGCCGAACGAAGCTGGGTGTATAAGGCGGCAAAAAATGTCGACCGCACCATTCCTTTCGGCTCAACACTTAGCTTAGACCCCTCGGGCACCATCATGTTTATGAACTGCGCCTTTCCGACACTGGAGGAGGATTCCGTGGCACCCGGCCCAATAACCATAGGCGAAGGATGCCGTTTTCCATACACTGCGGGTTCAATTTTTAATATCTCAGGTATGAGTTATGGCGCCATATCTAAACCCGCCGTTCAGGCCCTATCCCATGGCGCCCACTCGTGCGGTTGCTGGTTAAATACTGGAGAAGGTGGGCTGAGCCCCTACCATCTGGAGGGAAAGGCCGATCTCGTTTTTCAAATCGGCACAGCTAAATACGGTGTCAACGATACACTGGGCAGACTAAGCAAAGAAAAACTCATTCAAATTTCTGCTCATCCGGAAGTTAAGATGTTTGAAATAAAAATCAGTCAGGGAGCCAAACCGGGGAAAGGCGGCATTTTACCGGGCCGAAAAGTCACCGCCGACATTGCCACAATTCGGGGGATCCCCCAAGGGCAAGATTCGATAAGCCCCAATGGCCATAAAGAGCTAAGCAGTGTCGCTGACCTGCTCGATATGATAGAGCTGATAAGAGAGCTGACCGGTAAGCCCGTTGGATTTAAAGCCGTGTTCGGTTCGATGGAATGGTTTGATGAACTGCTGGCAGAGATTGACCTGCGCGGCGAACAATCTGCCCCCGACTTTATTACTATCGACAGTGCTGATGGAGGAACAGGCGCCGCCCCCCAATCACTGATGGACTACGTTGGCTTACCACTGAAAGAGAGTCTGCCTCTGGTCGTAAAACACCTGGAACGGCATCAACTAAAAGGCAGGATCAAAGTAATTGCATCAGGCAAACTCATTACCCCTTCCAAAGTCGCCTGGGCGCTTGCTCTGGGCGCCGATTTTATTGTATCGGCCCGTGGGTTTATGTTCGCGCTTGGATGTATTCAGGCTCTGCAATGCAATAAAGACACCTGCCCTACGGGTATCACCACCCATAACAAACGCTTACAGCAAGGCTTAAATGTCAAAGACAAAACCCTCAGAGTCGCTAACTACAACAAACATATCCATTACGGCTTAGGGTTAATTGCCCACTCATGCGGTGTGAGTAATGCCAGAGAGATAGACAAGAAACATATAAGGATTGTATCCGAAAATGGCCTATCTATCGCGCTGGATAAACTCTACGAGAATTACCGATAACGCCGAACAGCCTGAACTATAGCTGGAACACGGAAAATGAGTTAATTTCTTCAGCCGTCAGATACCGCCACTGGCCGAGTCCTATATCCAGTTTGATTTCACCAATTTGCTGTCGATGCAGGCCGTTGACCCGATTCCCCACGGCGGCAAACATACGCTTTACCTGATGGTATTTACCTTCGGTGATGGTCAATAGCACCTCTTTGGAGCTCACCACCTCAAGCTTTGCCGGTAGAGTCGGTGATTGTTCCCCCTGAAGCTGAACCCCTAGGGCAAACTTTCCGGCGACATCGGCTGCAATAGGGTCGCGCAGGCTAACCCGGTACACCTTTTCACAATGATACTTAGGGTTAATAATATTAAATGACCAACGTCCATCATCGGTGACCAAGACTAACCCTGTTGTATCGGCATCTAAACGCCCTGCAATATGAAGGTCGCACACCTTATCGATATCAAGACAGTTCATCACAGAGGGATAATCACCATCGACATTTGAGCTGAGTGTATCAAGGGGCTTGTGCACCATAATATAACGCGAGGCTCGTGGGGTGAGAACCTGCCCGCTCAGAGTAATACGATTATTTTCATGCACCTGAACGGCAGGGTCGGTAAACACCTCCCCATTAACGCTTACCTCTCCAGACTCAATCAGCCCCACGGACTGAACTCGGGTCAGCTCGGTACTCTTACACAAAAATTTATCGAGGCGCATTCCAAAAATATCATCATGAATAGAAACTAAGGCCGCTATTATCCTCATTCATATGTTAAGTTCAACTACTAGCCATCAAGAGTCACAATGAGCTAAAATGTCTGAATACAGTAGTAACCGGGTTACCCCATTTTTTGCCAAGTAAACCCTTCTCTTAACTATGGAAAGAGGTCAACTCAATGTCTACTCGCGTTTATGTCATCGCACAGTTTCGCCCAAAAGCCGGTAAAGAATCTGAATTATTTGAAGTATTAAAGGCACTAGAGCCCGATGCCCTTCGTGAGCAAGGCTGTATTCAATATATGCTCACACGGCAAATAGACCACCCCAGCGCCACTCGAACTAACTATCCCATTGTGTTTAACGAAATATGGGAAAATGGAGAGAGCTGGGCGGCACATGGCCGTCGTAAACAGATACACCACTTCTTCAATACACAGGTTATCGCAAAAGATGGCATGGTCGATGACGCTATAGTTACTGCTTACACAGACGAAGGATACGACTATGACGCCCCTATTTTTGGATTAGGTACCAAGTAACATCCCGATAAATCTTTACTCTTACCTGTCAGCGATAAACGGCAGGTAAGAGCGAACGGCCTATTGACCCGCATACACCTGTATTTAACCTATCAATCATCTCTCCCTCCTTCTTCAAGCCGTTAAACAAGCAAAAAAATCAAAGAGATATACTAATATATAGACTTTTTTCTACTTGCTAAAATCTAAGCTGGCGTTTAACCTTTCTACACTCACCATCAGGGAGATGAACAGTGAGCAGAAAACCAACTGAGTCTAAGGTGCTGAGCCTAAAATGGAAAAAATCGCAAGGTTTTCAGGAAAAGATCATACCAATTTTACAGTAACCGAGTGTTACATAGCTTCATGGAAGAACGGGGTAATTGGTGAATACTAAAGTCACGTATTTAAAGTTCATTGTAGTAACGCTATTTGTCATCTGGACGGTATTAATCGTTTCTCTGCTGATCAATTGGTTTAATCAGGAAAATCGTCATGCCGAAAGACTGGCATTTAAAGAAGCCACAGTAAGCATAAATAAAGATCTGGCATATCGGGCATGGGTCACCTTCCACGGAGGGGTCTATGTTCCAGTAACCTCGCAGACCCAACCAAACCCTTACCTCGAGCATATTCCCAATCGTGATATAGAAACAGAGACGGGTCAGCGGTTAACACTCATCAATCCCTCTTACGCCATTAAACAGACGATGAAAAACTATTCAGATCTCTACGGCACAAAGGGACGTATCACAAGTAACGCACCACTCAATCCGGACAATAAAGCCGATTCTTGGGAGTCAGACTCTCTGTATATTATTAAAAATACAAAAACTCCCCATCACGAAATTCATCCGATTAACGATCAGGACTACATGAGGCTGATTATTCCGTTATTTACTGAAGAGGGATGTCTGAAGTGTCATGGTCATCAAGGTTATAACGTTGGCGACGTGCATGGTGGAGTTTCAGCCTCGATCGCACTGTCTCCTTATTATGACGATGCATTTTCACGTTTGAAGGCCAACCTCCCCTATGTTGTCATGATCTGGTTGATTGGCGTAGCGACATTATTCCTCGGATACTGGCTCACCAGGCGGTACATTTCAGAAAAAATTTCCAGTTATGAGCAACATATTTTTTCTATCGTCGACATGATAGAAAACCGCGACAGCTATACTGCCGGCCATACTAAGCGTGTCGGAAAGTATGCCTCACTTATCGCAGCGCAGATGGGCTACAGTGCCAGAGCCATAGATAAACTTTACCGCGCATCTATGGTTCACGATGTGGGTAAGATATCCACACCTGACTCAATCCTGTTGAAACCGGGAAGGCTATCCCCCTTAGAGCGTAAAATTATTCAGCAACATGTAGTCACCAGCTACCAAATGTTAAGGCGGGTAGATATCTTTCAGGGGATTGCAGAAATAGTGCGTCATCACCATGAACACTATGATGGCTCTGGCTATCCCCAAGGCCTAAAGGGTGCCCAGATCCCTTTGCTGTCACAAGTTATGAGTGTTGCCGATGCATTCGATGCTATGACGACAGACCGGGTTTACAAGGGCAGAAAAACAATCACTTCTGCACTCGAAGAGCTTCAACTGCTGGCGGGTAAACAGTTTAGCAGTGAAGTCGTCAAAGCGGCTCAGATAGCCTTGAAAGATGTCGTCAGTCCAAAATCAAACCAGCTACCGGTAAATGAGATAGAGAAAGAGCGATTTGCCTACTTTTATAAAGATCAGTTAACCGGCGCCTATAACCGTGACTACCTGAACAATATGCTGCTGATCAACGGCGACAAGCAAAGTGACGCCCCCTATAACTGCATCCATATGATTTTATTGACCAATTTCACTCAATACAATAAGGGGCAAGGTTGGGAGAAAGGTAATAAGATACTTATCGATGTGACACAATCCTTGATGGCCTCATTTCCTAGCGCCTTGATATTCAGGATACACGGTGACGATTTTATCATTCTGCATAAGCAACACTATGCACTCGAGGGGGAGTTAGGCCCGATAGATGCCCAGCTGGAAGGTACCGGAATCTCGCTGGATACTCTGCATGTCAATATAAAGGAGGATGGCATAGGCTCAGTAGATAAACTGGATAACTGGCTGGTTTCAGCAGCCGACAAGGAAATAGAGATCAACCAGACCGCTTAGTTTCTGTGGTCAGTTTTTATGGATAGCTTTATAGACAGTTTTATGGAAATTTTTATGGAAAGCTTTTATGGAAAGTGTCCAAGAAGGCGCCGCAAAACAAATACTCATTTAACTTGTTCATAAAAAATACTAATTTAGTGTTTTCCAAACAAAGTTCAACCGTGAACTGAGTCACTGTTTGCGTAAAAAAGACATTTTTTATCGATCTTTACACAATCATGCCTCCTTACGAGTTGCAAGTGAGACTGATTATCACTAGCATTCCCACCACGTTATCTTTCTCACAACACCTCATTACTGCGCGTTACAGATGATACGGAATATCTTTCAAGCTTAAATAAAAGCTGAGCACGCATTGAGCCCCTTAGGTTTAAACAATGAAAACCAATATTAAATTAATCGCGACCGCTATCGCGGGTATTTTAAGTGCTAATCCTGCATTTGCAGTCGATACCGGAACAAACGACACTTCAGCCCAAGTTGCAGGTCAATCTGATATCGAAATTATTACAGTTACCGGTCATCAACAGCATTATAAAACCGATCAGGCCCATGCGGCGATGCGTTCAGATGTCTCTTTGCTAGACACGCCGCAGTCCGTGGCTGTTATTCCAACAGAGGTGATGGACGACCAACTAATTCTGACCTTAGGTGATGCGCTTAAAAACGATGCCAGTGTATCGATTGGCCGTGTGACCACTGACAGAGAAAGGTTTAGCCTGAGAGGCTTTAGCCTGGACGAGAGCACTAACCTACTCAAAAATGGCCACCAGCACTTCTCCAAGTACCGTTTGCCTATGGCGCTGGTCGATAATATTGAGGTGTTAAAAGGCCCATCCAGTCTGCTCTACGGACAATCGACTCCAGGTGGATTAGTTAATTTAGTCACCAAGAAACCCACTTACGATTCCTTTCTAGAACTCGGCCTTAAAGGCGATGATAATGGTTCAGTACGTGGCACTATCGATGCCGGCGGTAGCTTAAACGAAGCGCAAACCATTCGCTATCGCGCCATCTTAGAGAAGCAAGACAACAAAAATTGGCGCGAGTATCAGGACGGCAGCGCCCAGGAGAGTGACTTTTTCGTAGGCAGCCTGATGACCGACTTCGACATCAATGATGATCTGACCCTGTCACTGCACTATGACCACTCCGATGAGGCTGCAGGACAAGACAGCGGCGCTTTGATCGATGACCGAGGTGATGTCATCGGCGGCGATGAGATGATTTGGGACATGCCCTGGACCAAAATTGATGCCCAGAGCGAAAACTACGGCGCCGACCTCAGCTATCAGTTAACAGATGACTGGAGCATAGATGCAGGCTATAACAAGCAGCATAACGAGCGCGAGCGTTGGGAGAGCAAGCCTCAGACAGGCAGTTATGATCCCGAAGATGGCAGCTACAAGAACAAGCCCTATAACAAGCTCGAAGATTGGCAGCAGCACGCATTCTACTTCGACATCGTCGGCAGCGTCGAACTCGGTGGCATACAACACGATCTACTGTTCGGTGGTAACTACCTCAAACACGAATACAGTTCACTGAAAATCAAAGGCAAGATGGACTCGGGCAATATCGGTACCGGCATAATAGTACCGCAACCGGAGCTCGACTACGCCGATGGCAAATCCGAGACCGAAGATTATAAATATTATGGTGTATTCGCCCAGGACTTAGTCACCCTCAACGATCAGTGGCAGCTGCTCCTGGGTATGCGTTACGACAAGCAAGAAAAGACCGATGCCGACAACGACTCTGTGTTACCTAAGCTAGGTATTATCTACCATCCGGTCGACAACGCCTCTATCTATGCTAACTACAGCGAGAGCTTCGAGCCACAGGGCTGTGTGCTGGACGATGAAGATGCTAACTTTGGTAAAGAGCTGGATCCCGTCATGGGCGAGATGTATGAGCTAGGCACTAAGTGGGAGCTGCTGTCGGGTAAGCTGCGCCTCAATGCCGCGCTGTTCGATATAAAACGCAGCAACATCTTAGTTAATCAAGGCACTTCCGATAACCCTGTTACGACTCAAGGTGGCGTGCAACGTCATAAAGGGTTCGAGCTGGGCGCTATCGGCCAGATCAACGATGATCTATCTTTAATCACTTCACTCATGTATCTCGATGCAGAATATGAAGTTCATGACGAGTTTGAAGGCAACCGCCCCGAAGATGTCCCTGAGTGGACTGCCTCTGTCTGGGCTAAATACTCACTCACCGATCGAGCCGCAGTTAACTTAGGCGCCTTCTATGAGGGACCTCGCTTCGGTGATGCCGATAACAGCTTCGAAAAAGCGGGATACACTCGCATCGACACGGGGATCAGCTACGTACTACCCATTGCCGGTAACGATCTACAGCTCAGACTCAAGGTCGAGAACCTATTCGATACCGACTACTTAGGTGGTGGCGAGAATGGAGAGGTGAATGTCGGCAAACCTAGAACACTGAAATTTGGGGTTAGCTACAAGATCTAGCCTAACACTTCGTGTAAAACAGTCATTAGAATATCGATTACAAATTTAAAATGGCCTGCAACTTCAGGCCATTTTCTTGATTGTTTACGTCAAAAACTTATCTCTTTTCACTCCCAAGCTTGGCACCACAATGGGGACATTGACATAAGTTCAGCTGCACAGAGCGGCCAGTTCCATCGGTTGCCACATGATGGCATGCCGGACAACGCCCCCAACGATACAACCCAAAAACGTAAAAGAAGATACCGAGCATCACCAGCGGAAATCCCACCCCAAAAATTGGTACGTGAGTGGTAAAAAACAGGGCCAGCAAGCCGACACCAACCACCGCAATGACGGCACAAACTTTAAAATGCTTTCGTATTCGGATCATATTCGCCTGATAGATATCGACGAAATTTTCACTCTGGCGGTCCAACGGGTGACGCTCCTCCCCCGTAAGCATCGTGATAAGCGCATGAGCAAAGATAAGCCCGCCCATGGCAAAGGGGACGCCTACGATATAGGCCGCCATATCTGGTCGACTCTCCCCCCACACTAAGTTTTCCAGCACTAACTGCACAACCAAACCCGCGGCGGCAATTAACCAACCTATAAGCACCTGCTTTTTAACCCGATCACCATCGTATATCTTTTTCATCTTTTACCATTACACTGAAACTCTTCTTAGCATTTTACACCGCGGGGATAAACATACCTAGATGTGAGTCAATGGTTACCGTATGAGAGTCCCAGCTTTCACTCAGAAAACAGACCTACCCACTAAATCATTTCCCAAGCGTCTGTTCACGGTTTGCAGCTTAGTATCAGTTCAAAATTCTGAATTTAATTCCGGCTTGCGGACTTTTGTCCTAATAGACCTGTCACTGTCGGTCGTAGTATCGAGTCAATTTATGACTCATACCAGATTACTAAAGAGAGAGAATAGCGATGACTGCACACATTAACGGCCAGATGGGCGACTTTGCCGAAACCATCATCATGCCTGGCGATCCACTGAGGGCCAAATACATCGCCGAGACGTTCCTCGATGATGCAGTAGAGATCACCAACATACGTAATATGTTGGGCTATACCGGTTTCTACAAGGGCCAGCGTATCTCAGTCATGGGCCACGGTATGGGCATCCCCTCTATGGTGCTTTACGCTCATGAACTGATCAATGATTTCGGGGTGAAACGCATCATACGTGTCGGCAGCTTGGGCGCGACACAGCAGGATGTAAAGCTTCACGATGTGATTCTGGCACAAGCGGCAGGCACAGACTCTCCCACTAATGCAAAGCGCAGCAGCGGTTACCAGATGGCTACTTCAGCCACCTTCGATCTGCTTCATAAAGCCTATAGCTCAGCAGTTGAAAAACAGATCAGTGTCAAGGTGGGTAACATCTTCAGTGGCGATATGTATTACGATCCGGATGAAGATATGATCCCGGCACTGGAGCGTTTCGGGGTACTCGGCATCGATATGGAAGTTGCGGGTCTCTATGGTTTAGCCCACCAGCAGGGTATCGAATCCTTAGCGATCCTAACCGTGTCGGATCACTGCCTAACCGGCGAAGAGACGTCGGCCGAAGAGCGTCAGTTGTCATTTAACCAAATGATTGAGTTGGCTTTAGAGACGGCATCTAGCTAATACAAGGCACGCCTTATCAGCCGACGCTCGCAGTATACCGATATCATTAATGGCAGTTTAAGACTCGCCAATAAAAAAACAAATAATGGATCAACTGCGAGCCTTATAAAAGACACTAAAGATCGATGAAGAAAGGACCGATGATGAAAAACAAAATATCACTCACTCTGTTGAGCTTTCTCGCCAACTTTATTATGGCGGGTTTTGCGACTCAGTTTGGAATGTTAATCGAACCTATCGCAGAGAAATTTTCGGCAAATGTGAATGAAGTCGCCTCAATTTTCTCCCTCCTCAACGGCGGCGCCTTAGCGGGTACCGTTGCGGCCTTCTTCCTGATTGAGAAGATAGGCATCAAACGTATCACCCTAATGAGTTACCTGACTATCGCCCTGAGCGCCGCGGCGCTGCACTTCGCCTCATCTTTGAGTATTGTCATGATGGCCATGACACTTATCGGACTGTGTGGTGGTGTGGGTCTGTGTATCGCCGGCACCATAGTGGTATCGGTATGGAAGGAGAAAATTCAGAGCACTATGTTAGTGGTACAAGATGCCACCTTTAATGTCGCCGGAGTGGTATTTCCACTGATAACCACCTACGCCCTGAGCAATGCACTGTCATGGAGCTATAGCTATCTGGCTGTAGGTATTGTGGCTTTAGGTACGGCTATCATGGCCCTAATGACTAATTTCGACCTGTGCGAAAACCAAGGAGATAAGGAGTCCGGCAAGAATCGAGTGGAAAAATCTGAATGGAACTTCTCGATTATCAGTGCCGGTCTAGGTCTGTTCCTCGGCATGTTGGCACTCTATACCTTCCTGACCTGGGCGCCAATGTTTGTCAAACAGAAGTTCGACATCCCATTTGAAGAAGCAGGCAACATCATCACCCAATATTGGTCGGCAGCACTGGTTGGCGCACTGATCTCCACTGCGATTGTGTCGCGGGTGAAAATTCAAAACTTCCTGATGGGAATGATGGCTCTGGCTTTAATCATCACCAGTGTAATAGTCACCACAGATAAACTTGAGTGGATGTCTTACCTCACCTATGGCTACGGTTTCGTCTGTGCGGCACTGTATAATTCATTTATTGCCTACGGCGTCTCCTTTGTAAAGCAGGCCAGCAGTAAAAATGTCTCCTTCATTTTGATCAGTGGCAGTGCAGGCGCCATGTTCAGCCCGGCTATCAGCTCCATGTTTGAGACTATTATCGGCCTGCAAACCGTGATGTATGCTATTCCGGTTATTTACGCCATGATTTTAAGTATGCTCATCATCTCTCGTCGTCAAACAGCAGCGAATAAATTAGCCGCGGCTTAATATTGATGAAATACCGATTTAATTTGGTATAATTGCCGCAAATGCAATATTGACCAATGACAGCTTGAGTAACTGAACTGACATGCGAAACAAGAGAACGATTCGAGTTAAGGCAAGAGTGCGAAAAATAAGGATGAGACGTGCCAAGCGGCTAAGTTTGTTGATGATGAACGCCAGTCAACATCATGATAAACAGCGTAGCTTATCCTTATCTAAGATTGCTTAAACTGAAAACGATATAATCCCTGCAAGTGTTACCAAAAACTTGTAGGGCTTTTCATTTTTACATTAATAGCGATAGCAATAGGAAATAAGCAGATACGCAGGCTACTCGATATAGGCTTTTAGCCCTTCGAAATCACAGATAACTATGCCCTCCTTATCCCTTTGGATCAGCCCCAACTCCTCTAATTTTTTCACCGAGCGACGATACACGCGATCGGTTGTCGCAAACCGCTCAGCCTCCAGATAACACTTAGTAAAGCCATCGACAGGTTGGTCGTTAAGATGTTGATGATACAGATCATAAGCGATGTTATAGGCGATAGGATATAACATACGGCGAGTCAGGATATCTATGGTGTCTTGATAATCGATAGCAATTGCACTGGCAAAGAAAAGCGCAAACATAGGTTTGTTCGTTAACGCCAGTTGCAGTTTATCACCACAGATCACCTCAATTTCAACATTTTCTTCGGCAATAATATCGAGCTGACACAGGTAGTCACTAAAAAACTCCATCTCGCCAAAGAGCTGTGAGTCGCAATCCATGGTACCGAGTTGAAAGCTGCGACCGTTGCGGGCACTGTAGCCTAAAGAGACACGACCCTGTTTCACTAAGATAAGTGAACTCACCTTCTGTCCCTGCTGCATCAGTTTCTGATGCGCTGGCACCACTTTAGTTTCACTGATGCAATCGAGCATGATCCGCTCAACCTCACCGTGTTCCTGCTGCCAAAGCGTATGAAAGCGACCTTTCGAAAGTGGTTTTAACTGCATAATTAATAAATTAGTAAATAAATTAGTGGATAAAATTGAACTGGCCTGTGGGTCATTATACCCAAGCATATGACTAATGCGAGATTAAGCCGGACAGAGAAATCACTTCAAACTCCTCCAACCTCTCTTACAACCTCTCTTACAACCCGGCTCGATGAACGAGCAAAATTGCCAGAAATACCAGTAACTGCACTGACAAACTTTGTAGCAACTTATGGAATTAGAGAGACATGGAGTCACACCTGAGCACAAAGGTTCGATATTCACCATTTATTCGCCGCGATTAACCTGCAGCTATTTTAAGCAGAGGTTTAAGCTTATCCCACCGAAAATAACAGACAAAGAGGTGAGGGAAAACAATGAAAAAGACCATAGCCAAACCGATGGTTCAACAACAATAACAGACTTAGATAAAACGGCAGAAAATAAAGCCTTAGTGACCGATTTTGTCAATACCATACTGGTAAAAGGTGAGTTCGATAAACTGGCCAACTACTTCGATGGTGACAACTACCTGCAACATAATCCTCAAATCGGTGATGGTGTATCAGGTTTAGGCGCGGCCCTCGACGCCATGGCGCAACAAGGGATAGAGATGATCTATACCAAAAACTATAAAGTCCTTGGCGAAGGTAACTTCGTGTTAAGTATCAGCGAGGGAACACTGGGCGGCGTTGAAACCTCATTCTACGACCTGTTTCGTATAGAAAATGGCAAAGTCGCCGAACACTGGGATGTCATTGAAACTATCACTCCTATCGCGGAATGGAAAAATAATAATGGCAAATTCGACGGTCTTTAAGTCTCACTAAGGCACTAAGCTAAACGTTTAAGATAAGCTTCTAAAATATTCTTTTAAAAAGAATGCCCGATATTCACATTGAATATCGGGCATTTTTAATGCGGTACATGCCCCCCTTATCCAGATGATTTTGCCTTAATATACTGGCTAGGTGTATTCCCCAAATGTTGCTTAAAGAAACTGATAAAGGCGCTATCGCTGGAAAAACCTAAAGAGAAGGCCACCTGCGACACCGGGTTCCCCAGAGCTAATCGCTCGATGGCACCATGTAATCGCCACTGCTGCCGCCACGCCTGATAGGGCATACCTGTCTGCTTACTAAAAATTCGGGAAATGGTCTTCTCACTCGCGCCAATTCCCTTCGCCATCGTTTTCAGGGCTAAAGGTAACTCATTCCCAGATTGCAGCGCAGATAACCACGACTTCAATCGCGGATCACTTGGCAGAGGTAACAACAGAGGCTCCAGAGGCGCGGCTGCCAGCTCTTCGATAAACAGAGTCGTGACAGCTTCTTGTTCCTCACTTGGCTTATCCCACTCCCACATCGCCATTCTTTCGATTAATGCCTGCAGCAAGGTATTTACCGAGATAACCCTCACCCCTTGGGGTAAATCCGTGAATGTTTGAGTATCGAAATAGACAGAGCGATAGGCAACGACATTGCGCATAGTAACACTATGCTCGACCCCCGCCGGGATCCATGCCGCCTTAGTCGGGGGCAATATACACTGAGTGTTATCCAGGGTGATGTTCATACAGCCAAGTGGCGCATAGAGTAGCTGCGCCTTTTGATGTCTGTGCATCCCCGAATCGTGCCGGCCTACATCGGCCGCGATACCCACCACAGGCACCTCCAGGGTATCGACATCGAAACGGTTCTCTTGTTTGATAAAGGCCATACGTCTCTATTTTGATGTTTTCTGTTCTTATCATTGTAACCGGACACCCGACTCATCTCTATACTTGCCGCCATTGAAACCGTATTAAGAGTATAAACCGATGAAAAATTCACCTCCTATTTGGCTGATGGTAACTCTGTTGATGTTTCCTCAGGTCGTTGAAACCATCTATAGCCCATCACTTCCCCATATTTCACAGGCATTTGGGGTTAGCTTTGAAACCGCGGCCCAAACGCTCTCGGTCTACTTTATCGCCTTTGCGCTAGGAGTCGTGGTCTGGGGACGACTCAGTGACACCTTAGGCCGTAAAAAAACGATGATTTATGGGTTAATCACCTATGGTATAGGCGCGTTACTCGCCCTATTGGCCGGAAGTTTCGACACCTTGTTGTTGGCCAGAATCATCTCGGCATTTGGCGCAGCCGTAGGCTCAATTGTCACTCAAACCATGTTACGCGACAGCTTCGAAGGCCCTGAGCTTGGCAAGGTATTTTCTGTGATGGGAATGGGGATCTCAATCAGCCCGGTACTCGGCCTGATACTAGGCGGTGCTATCGCACAAAACCTGGGACACTTAGGCGTATTTAGTTTCCTGCTAAGCCTAAGCCTGATCTTATTATTTCTAAGCCAATGCAGCCTGTCGGAAACGCGACCGCAACACTTAGCGACGGTACCATTATTGCCGCTGGCTAAGCAGATGATATGCGATGGACAACTGATGCGTAGTGCAACCTTAGTAGCCCTGTTTAACCTGATGCTCTTCGGCTACTACGCTTTAGCGCCCTTTATCTTCACAGGCTTTAATATGAGCTCGATAGAGTTTGGCTATAGCGGTATCGCTCTGGCACTAGGATCCTTAATGGGGAGCTTGCTTAACAAAAAGCTGCTGTCCAGAGGATGGCAATCGGCGACACTCATTAATCTGGCATCGATACTTGCTCTGTGCGGTGGTGCTGGCGTCTACCTGCTACAGTCGAGCCTGGCTTTCTTGCTGCCCATGGTGTGTGTGGTGCTGGCGTTCGGCATCGCCATCCCCAATATTCTCAGTCAGGCATTGGTCGATTATAAACAGGTGGCGGGAAGCGCCGGCGCCCTGTTCGGCCTGACCTATTACCTGATGTTGGGAGCGGGGCTAGCTCTGGCGGGACTACTGCAGAACCTGGGCCTGGTGTTAATGTTAGCGGCAGGGCTGAGTGGTGTGCTTTGCCTGCTCAATATCAGGAGCGCAACCCCGGCTCTATCGACGAGGGGAACGTATATAGTCTTGATAAGGAAATAGCATAAAAAAAAGAGGAGCCTACAGGCTCCTCTATACTTTCAAAACATGCTTGTTACTTCTTCCAATAAAGCGAAAATCACACCTCAGGACATGCTTCGGGCTGCATCAGATTTACGTTACCTTTATCAAGATCTGCTTCTTCGATATCAAGGTCATCATTATCTGCATCAACAGAGATCGTGCCTCGATCTTTATTTTTACCTTTACCTTCCGCTCCACCGGCGCCTTGGGTCAGTACGATCGTTGCATCACCCACTAAATCCTCATCATCAACGATTTCACACAGGAAGCTCACGGCTAATGTGGCCGTACCTTCAACTTCATCATAGCCAATTGGCGCGGTAGGGGTAAAGTCACAAGAGTAACCTGCATTCTTGTAGTTAATATGCAACATACCGACAGGGTTTGCATCGCCACAAGCCTCACTCTCGAGAGTACCTATCGCACCGGAGAAGGAGTAAGCCCCTCTTGGACTCCAGCCTCCATAATTCTTACCTTTTCCAGGCCTATCACTATCACCAGCCTTACCGCTGACTTTGGCATAATCGACGACACAGTCGGTGGAAAACTCGACGTCATCCCAATGTACATTCGCTGGAGCACCATCACCATCCCCGCTAACCATAAATTTGGCCATCATGGCGAAAGGCGGAATGTTGCCAGCCACTGTCATTAGCTGGTAACCATCAAGAGCTCCAGTATCATCGCTACTAGTTTCATTCAAAATATCATCGAAGAAAACAGATAAACTTGGAACTCCGTTTGCGTCTTCATTATTGTGCCAACCACTAACTTCAAACATACCCAGCCCATAGGGCGAACAATCTTCGACCATCTCCATCTGATATGCGCTGCCACTAAATACATCAACTTGTTGTTGGTCATCAAAATAGGAGGTCATATACATGGACCATGCTGGTGTATTATGACCTGTAGCAGCAGTTCTTGCGGCTCCCATTTGTGTCCAATCGGCAGCATCGGCAGCATCCACACCTGCGACTTCGAAGCCTTCGTTTTCGAGTAGATTACCCGAGAAGAGTAAACCAAATGCCGCACCACTCACACCAAGCAAGAGGGCGATACTCGCAGTTAAAACCTTTTTAGAATGTTTCATCGTTTTCTCCTGGAAAACTAAATTAAGCTGCGAGCTTATCCCGAGGGCAGTTTAATTGATTGCTCCGACTCGGCCTTCTTACTTCTTGCGTCTTACATGTGCCGGTAAGACTCTCTCTGTACCGGGCTGTTATAGCTGGTTCGGAATAAATTTGCGCCACAGAACTACACACCCTTCCACTCCATGTCTGGCGGCATAATCACGAGAGCTCACACATCAATGAGTGCTCGTAAGGTTATTTCTTTTTACATTTACATCTACAGCTACATCTACATCAACTGTTTTAAATCAAATTTTAAAGCATTTTGCATTGCAAATTGCATGATTAAAATATAGTACAAAGCCAGTAACAGCGTGGGTTTGAACGATATAAAATCATCTTATATACACTCAGGTTTTAAGTCCTTTTTAACCTTAAGGTATGAAGGCTTGTGTCGTGATATTTTTATGAAATGATGAAGTCTCAAGCAGTTACATGCACAACCAGTCCAACCTATAAAGCGTGAACCTTGTCACAGTAATTAATAACGAGCGGATGACACCTTAGGTTTCATCAAAATCGCCTGAATAAAGTTAACATTTATCCCAATAAGGGAGGTTCTCATCGAAGCAGGTATTAAGGTATTCGAGAAATACACGAATTTTCGCAGGTAGGTGTTTATATCTCCCTGCAGGGAAACTGGCTGAAAATAAAAAACAGCCAGACTATTGATAGAGATTAAATGTAACCAGAAGTCATTACTGGTAGGTTAGTCCTTTGTGTTTTAACCAGCCACCGGGGTGCCTTCCTTGAGGGTCATGATGAGTCCAATGCACAACGCCCCCCTTGTTATTAAACTCATATTGACCATAAAACGCCACAGTATCACCGATGGCTATGCCCGCTATCCGTGGCGCCAAGTCGATGTTATGGGCGATCAACAGGGTTTGCCCATTGGATAAACGTAAAATAAAACGCTGATGACGCCTGCCCTCGTTGTCATCGCTCAATATCTTACTGACCGTCCCGCTGCTGTTAACCTGCAGACCACTTTGACGATTTTTAAATGCCTCGCTTATCTGCACAGTACCTTTCTGAAGAGTACCTTTCTCAAGAACCCCTTGAGTCTGTTGCGACGAGTCATCGAGGGCAAATTCAAAACCCGATGTGGAAGAGCTGACAAGGAAGGGGGCGATAACACGATCGTAAGCAACGCTGGCTATGGCCAGCACCACCATCATGATCCCTATGCGGTAGATGATAGGGCCGATTGGCGTGTTGTGCTTAGAGTTAGACTTGGCTTTGGAGTCAGACATAGCGTTAGAAGATGAGCCCCTTCTTTGACGTTGAGATTGAGATACTGCATCGGCTCTGACTTCGACACCTTCGATGCGCGCCTCAATGGCATTGAGTTTGCCGCCGGGTTTATGCTCAATTTGAAAGAAGATGGTATCCCCTTCCAGTGGCCGTCTGCTCATATGCCTAAGCTGCGATACATGAATAAAGACATCGGTATGACTGTCAGTACCAGAATCAGTTTCAGGCTCAATGAAACCGAAGCCTTTGTCGTCCTTCCAACGAACCAGGGTGCCCTTTATAATTGGGTTATGCATTTAATTCTTCTTTTTCATACACAAGCTGATGGATAATGCCGTCAAATGTACTCCTAAATGCACGAACAAAATAGAAAAATTCCAATAAGAGCGCTTCGATAGACCAAGCAAAGAAGCCGCCCAGCTTAGCGGCTAAGATTCATAAGTTACTTATCTATTTCGATTCAGAGCGAAATATTGGTATCGGTAAAAGCGACAGTTTCGATATCGATAAGTTTATTGACCCCATCCCGACCATCGACCATATCCGAAATCAGGCTCGAGCCATCTTCTTGTTTTTCTATGCTGTACTGTGATGAACTACCACTAAACATCACAATATTATTACCGCTATTTCCCTTGATCAAATTATCACGCTGATTCACGATAACATTGCTGTCTAAGCTTCCCGTCAAGGTGACGTCTTTAAGGTACTGGGAATGGTGGGTATAGCCTAAGTTTGAATTAAACTTAAGACTAAAATCACCACTGAAGCTCTCATCTATTCTCGCATTGTAAGTGAGGTACGGATGGAAAAACTTATTATCCATCAGTGCTGAACCCTGCATATCTTCACTATCAATCTCGGCTCTTGTTTTAGCCACGTATTCTCCCCACATGCCATGGGTTTGACTGCCTGACCAGGCGCCCCACAGACCATAGTAAGAATCAACGAGCGCCGCCAGATACTCCTGGGATAAACTGTTCTCGGCGGTGAGCTCTGCAATCCAATCCGGTGAAGCCATTCCCCATAACTTATCATTAACGGCGGTTATCTGAGCGCTGCGGATGTCGGCCTGATAATCGGCTAGCGCCCCGATAAACTGGCTATTTTGATCCACACCAATACCGGTATCGTGAACCATGTGCAATATTTCTTCGAAGCTGGCATCACGGTGAGCATCGTAGTTTTGATTTATATACCAAGCACCTCCTTCAACCTGGATCTCATTTTGATACAGAGGTTGACCATTAAGGTTAGCCCCGGCATTAGTACCATCATCACTGCCGTTGAGCAGTAACAAGGTGGCGCCGTTATCCGCCATCTTATTCGTTACCGCCGATTTGTCGCTGCCATATTCAGATCCCGGAAAATCAGTCAAATAGTGTGTCAAAATTGAACGAGCTCTCACGATTTGATTATCGGAGAGCTTATCCTGGGCGATAATATGGATAGCCTTGCCATTAGGGGCTTTAATTTGCGTATAGCGATTAAACTTTAGCTCAGGTGTAAAAGTCCCGGTTAACGACTCAGGTACAGGCTTGATAGCCAATGCTAAGGTTGCCGCACTCAGGTGTGAACCATTGTTGCTTCCAGCGTTATCAATTGTTGTACTTTTTGAATCTGATTGGCACGCCGTAATGCCTATCAGGCTTGTAGCAAACGCGCCTGCTATCACTATTTTATTCATCTTGTGTACCTGTGAAGAATTGAATCATATGGCAGATAAAATTAGCATGGCTTTATCTTGGTTAGGGTAAGAAGATGTAAGCTCGCAGCTTTCCATGTAAGCGGATGTAAGCGCGCTACCAATAAGATAAATACCCTGTAAACTTGAACAGACCATATAGGTGCTCTAAATCATCAACCTTTTGGGCAAACAGAGGAAAGGTGCAGTGACTAAAGCAAACATACTCATCATTGAGGATGATAAAGAGATCTCGCGGCTAACCGCCATGTATCTCGAAGCGGAGGATTACCGGACACAGATCATCGACGATGGTTTGCAGGCGGTAAACGCAGTACGACAACATCAACCGGATCTGATCATTCTCGACCTGATGTTACCGGGTTTAGATGGCATCGAGATCTGTAAGCAGGTGCGCACCTTCCATACCGGGCCGATACTCGTACTGACCGCCTGCGCCGATGATATGAGCGAAGTCAGTCTGCTCAAATTGGGCGCCGACGATTACCTGACAAAACCGGTGCGCCCCCATGTGATGGTGGCAAGAATTGAAGCCCTACTCAGGCGAACTCAAGTGGCTCAACCAATCAATAATCAGCTTCATCTTGGGCAACTTCATATCGACACGGCCAAACAGATTGTGAGTTACGGTAAAATAACGCCTAAACTGACGGCGGCGGAATATGAAATGTTATTACTGCTGGCTTCTAATGCCGGATGTATCGTCTCCCGGTACGATTGTTGTCGTTCATTAAGAGGCATAGATTATGATTTTAATGACAGATCGGTAGATATGCGCATCTCAGGGTTAAGAAAGAAGTTAAATGACGATATCCCGCCCTATAAAACAATCTTAACAATACGAAACAAAGGCTATATGTTAATCAATGGCTAACTACCTTCCCCCGCTATTTACCCGGCTATACGTCAGCATGATAGCGACGCTATGTGCCAGTATTTTTGTCACTCTCTATTTTAGTGAACAATTTCTGGAACAAAGTGACATTGTTGATTTTTATGAAGACACCTATCATGTCTTCACTGAAATCAATTCTGACTTAAACCGCTCTGGTTTAGAACCTGTGCAGTACTTTGACGATCTACAGCTCAATCATTACCACTTCAATATCGAATGGCAAAAACAGTCGCAGGGTAAAGCCAAGTGCGATAACTGCGAGTTTATCAATAAGATAGCCGGAACATTCATCTATCGGCTCGGTGATGAGCAATTTTTGGCAATCTATCCCCTCGACGAACTCAAGGGTGCCATCTTAATTAGTGATCAGGCACCCAGCAGCCTTTTTTTTGATAACGCCGGGGGAAGACAGCCATTAACTCTTACTGAAATATGGCACGAAGACCCCGAAGAGCTAATCCCTTTTATTCTGCTTATCGTTACAGCCTTAGCTATTGGCGCAACACTTTACTACCCGGTGCGCCAACTGCAGAAACAGATCAATCAGCTCATTGAAACGAATCAAAAGTTTGGTAATGGAGAGCTTAATGTCCGGGCCGAGCCCGTATTTTCAGAGCCGGTGAATTCGCTGGCCAACAGCTTTAACAGGATGGCAGAATCGATAACCGAAACCGTAAAAGAAAATCAAATTTTTGCGCAGGCCGTTCCCCACGAGATGCGCACCCCCTTGAGCCGAATTCAACTGGCAACCGGCTTACTTCGTAAACGCTGTCAGCAAGCTGACGAGCGGGAACTGCTGGATAATATCGACTGTTATATCGACGATATCGATGAGCTAACCAAACAGGTACTCACCTTCTCTAAACTCAACGCTGCGCCAAGTCAAAAAGAGTGCCTGAACAAGCAACTCATCCAACTCGATGAATATCTGCAAAGCCGAGTACAGCAATTAAACCGTGAACAGGTTATCGACGTCATTTTAAAGATGGAACAACACCAATTCGAATGCGACCCGGTATACCTAAGATTAATGTTCGATAACCTACTGAAAAATGCGCTCAGATATGCGATAACCAGAGTCGTGGTAACGGTTACAGGAAGCGGCGAGCATGGAGAAATGCGAGAGCTTGTTATTAGCGTCGATGATGATGGTCCCGGTATCGAAAGCCAACATTACGATTCAATCTTTCTACCTTTCTCGCGCATAGATAAAAGTCGCAGTCAGCAAACAGGTGGCCTTGGTTTAGGGTTGGCCATCGCTAAAGCCGCAACGAGGCGAATGCATGGCCACTTAACCGTGAGTCGCGGTGAGTTGGGCGGGGCTAGATTCAGTTGCCGATTTACCATCCCAAAAAAGGCCGGGGAATAACCGAATCGACGATTTTACATAGAGAGACGCCACGATGATTATCCTTGCTTAGCTTTTTCCTTTCTTTCCTGCTCAATTTTCGTATTTGTCAGATCCATGAGTTGAGCCGTGAGTACGGCAATTTCTGACTCCAGTGCATCACGTTTCTTTTCGCCAGCCTCGCTCTTATCACCAGCCAACTCTTTAAGCTCTTGTTTAAGCTTCTCGAGTTTCTCTTTCACGATTTCTATCATCTCATCAATTTTTTTCTTAGGCTTCTCTGAACCCTCTGCAGATTGAGCCTCTGCAGACTGGGCATGCAGTGTTCCACCCGAGTCCGATGACAGTGCATCCCTTCCCTCTTTGGAAATTGAGACCCGAGTATCGCCTTGTGCAGAAGCCGCTACAGGCGAGGGTTCACTTCCCCCTTCAGCAAGTGGCTTTATGGATGATTCGACTTTAGCTTGGCTAATCCCCCCGCTGGAAGATGGATTATTCAAGTTCATTCCCGACACGTTCATAGCGTTCCCTTAATGACTGCAACACAAGATGCGTATTTGTATCATTGTTACCGGCCACTTGGTAAGTAAGCTTATGTAAGCTGTGCAAATAAATGTGAAATTGCTCATATTTTCACAGCTTATAGTCTTTTATCGCGTTACAAAATAAATATTTAGACTTCCAGACGTCCATTTGTTATGTTCAACTTTCACTCAAAGGAATAGGCAGAGACAATATGAAACTCGAATCATTGGCACTTCACCACGGATATGAATCTGAAGCGACAACGAAAGCAGCTGCGGTGCCCATCTATCAAACGACCTCCTATACCTTCGATGATACCCAACATGGTGCCGATCTATTCGATCTCAAAGTACCGGGAAATATCTACACCCGCATAATGAACCCAACCACAGATGTGTTAGAGCAGCGACTGGCCGCCATCGAAGGCGGGATTGGCGCACTCGCGCTGGCATCGGGCATGGCTGCGATAACCTACGCCATTCAAGCCCTGACTCAGGTAGGCGATAATATTGTCAGCACCAGTCAACTCTACGGGGGGACCTACAACCTGTTTGCTCATACACTCCCGCGTCAGGGCGTGGAAGTTCGCATGGCAGGCTTCGATGACTTCGACGGCCTTGATGCCTTAATCGATGACAATACCAAGGCTCTGTTTTGTGAGTCTATCGGTAACCCGGCAGGAAATATTGTCGATCTGGAACGCTTGGCCAACATCGCCCATAAGCATGGCGTACCTCTGATTGTCGATAATACCGTGGCCACCCCAGTGCTGTGTAAGCCGTTTGAATATGGTGCCGACATCGTTATTCACTCGCTGACTAAGTATATCGGCGGTCACGGCACGACCATCGGCGGTGTGATTATCGACTCGGGCAAGTTTGACTGGAGTGCTCAGCCTAAACGTTTCGCGCTACTGAACGAGCCGGATCCCTCCTATCACGGTGTTATCTATACTCAGGCCTTCGGACCCGCCGCCTTTATCGGGCGTTGCCGCGTCGTGCCACTGCGTAATACCGGCGCAGCACTCGCTCCCCAGAGCGCATTTTTGTTGCTACAGGGACTTGAAACTCTGTCACTGAGAATGGAGCGCCACTGCAGCAACGCACTGGCCTTAGCCGAATACCTTCAGCAACATCCTAAGGTGAGTTGGGTGAATTACGCGGCACTGCCTAATAGCCCCTTCCAGGATAACTGCCACAAGCTCACCGGTGGCAAAGCCTCGGGCATCATCAGTTTCGGCATAAAATCAAACCTGGCCGGTGGCGGTAAAATCGCTGGCGGACACTTTATCGATGCCCTGAAGATGATACTGCGACTGGTCAATATAGGGGATGCTAAGTCTCTCGCCTGCCATCCGGCTTCGACCACTCACAGGCAGTTAGACGCAACTGAGCTGGCTAAGGCTGGCGTAAGTGAGGATTTGATACGCATATCTGTCGGTATCGAACATATCGATGACATCATTGCCGATGTCTCGCAGGCACTCGAAACACTCTAACACCAGCCCCATATGGACTAGGCCTTCCACATAAGGCATTTTCTTGTTTGAGTTTTGGCTGCTTGTTCCCTCTTATCGGGTATCAAGCAGCCAAGAATACTTACACCCGATAACCTAAGCTGTTCTCTGGCATAGATGAATAACGTATAAACTTCTTGGTAAATAGTCAAAACTAGCCTTTAAAATCATAATGTAAGCTCTTATCAGTATTCGATAAAACAGCTATAGTTTACTAATGGGAATCGCACGTAAAGGACAGTTGCAAGATGATGAATAAGGCCTCGGAACGGCATTTACAAGATGAACATCTGCTAAATGACATATCGGTCAATACCGCCGAAATATGTGTGACCGAAGATATTTTCAATAGCTGGCAACAGACGCTGGATCTAATCTCTGAGATTGTAGACACTCCTGCAGTCCTCATTATGCGAATACACAAAAATGACAATAAGATGGAGGTATTTGCATCGAGCAAGAGTCCCGGGAACCCCTACCGTCGCCACGAAAACGATAATTTAGGCAATGGTCTCTACTGCGAAACCGTTATCGCCCAGAACGCCGAGTTACATATTCCTAACGCCTTAAAAGACAGCAACTGGGATCATAACCCTGACCTTAAACTTGGCATGGTCGCCTACTGCGGCTTACCCCTGCTGTGGCCCGACAACACTCCCTTCGGCACCATATGCATGCTCGACAATAAGGAGCACAGTTACAGCCATAAATTCAGGCACCTGCTAGCTAGATTTCAAGAAGCGATAGTCACCAACCTTGCCACCCTTTACCAACAAGAGAAACTGCGTTACCTGAATCAACTCCTGGAAAAAAGGGTGCAACTCAGAACCCATGAACTGGCGGAACTCAGCACAAAACTGATACGAGAGATAGAGGGCCGAACCTCTGCTGAATATACCCTAGAGTATAATAAGAGTTATGACGAACTCACGGGGCTTCCTAAACGCGCCAGTCTCATCGATTCTTTGACTCAGATGCTAAAACAGTTACAGAGAACTCAAACTGTCACAGTACTCTATTTTGGCCTTAGAAAATTCAAGTCAATTAACGACAGTTATGGCTATGTGATTGGCGATCAGATCCTTTCTCAACTCAGTCAAAGGATAAAGCAGCAATTAAACAAAGATACCATTATCGCTCGCATTGCCGGTTCAGAGTTTGTCATCGCCCACCCCCATAAGAGATCGGGCAAAGATGAGTTTGAGCTCATCACCAACATAATCAATTGCTGCAATAACCCTTTTTATATCGCCGACTTTTCGATCTCTGTCCCATCCAGTATGGGGGTCTCTCAGTTTCCCGCCGATGCCAAAACAGCAGAAGAGTTGCTACAAAAGTCAAGCGCGGCGATGAGCATAAGTAAGGCTGAGGGAGTCAGCTATAGCTTTTTCAATCAAGATACTCACTCAAAAATTAAGCAACGCTATGAAATCGAGTCTCACCTGGTAGATGCACTGACCAATAGTGAGTTATCTATAAACTACCAACCTCTTATTTGCTTAAAAACACATACAACTCTCGGCGCCGAGGCGCTCTTGAGATGGCATAACCCGGTCTTGGGACAGGTGCCACCCGACAAGTTTATTAACTTAGCCGAGCGAAATGGTCAGATTATCGAGATAGGTAATTTCGTACTCCACAGCGCACTTGCACAGGCTTCTCAATGGCAGGTAAAGCTACCGGGTGAGTTCAGAATCGCCATCAACATCTCGCCACTGCAGTTCAGGGCTCCCAACTTTGCCGAGCATATCGCCGATCTGCTCACTCTATATCAAGTATCCCCGACCTCGTTAGAACTCGAGATCACCGAGGGGATCTTGCTACAAGATGAGCACTTAGCTCATGACTCGATTAAAAAACTTCAAACTCTGGGAGTACGTATCTCTCTCGATGATTTCGGTACTGGGTATTCCTCATTAAGCTATCTGCAAAAATACTCATTTAACACCCTAAAGATTGACCGCTGCTTTATTACCAATCTGGAGAAGAATGAGCAGGACAGAGAGCTCACCCGAGCCATAATCGCCATGGGTAAGAAACTAAACCTGCACGTTATCGCCGAAGGGGTTGAAACACACGAGCAAGATAGTTTTATTCAGAGCGAGGGATGTGATTATGGCCAAGGCTATCTCTACGGCAAACCAACCAGTGCCGAAACATTTGAGGCTAAATACCTGACAGAATAAGGCTCTGTATAGATGGCGATATTTATTTGGCCCGGGAGGCTTTTGCCTTTTGTTCATGCTCATTTAATATCTGCATTCCAGATGTGATGGCCACAACAGCCTTAGAGTTGAACTCCCTTGAGTATAAGGTGTATACGACAAACAGACTCGCCACGATAAACAGGGCCGGATGAAAAAACCAGCTCAAGACCGCCATAGAGAAATAATAGGCCCTGAGACCATAGTTATAGGAGTTAGCCGCTTGGTCTTGCACGACAGCCATCTGTTTTGCATAACAGCGTAGCTTCTCATCCCCGCCGTCCGTTGGGTCAATTGGTGCGGCACCGACCATAACATTAAGAAAACCATATTGCCGCATCGACCAGGTAAACTGAAAAAAGGCCATCACGAAGATAAAGGTCAATACACACAATTTTAGTTGGATAAGGGCATCGTTAGGCGTAGCCGTATAGGGAATCGAAGCGATCACCGCCTCTAGCCGCTCAACCTGAGAAAATAACGTTAGCACACCGGCAAGGACCAACATGGTTGTCGAGGCAAAGAAGGTAATACTTCGCTCAAGATTGGCTAACAATGCCGCCTCACCGACTCTCCCCTCACGGGTCAACAACTCGTTCATCCAGTGAATTCGATGCCGATGCAGGCATCGCGCGAGACAATTAGTGGTTTTGGCTTTACGACGTGCAAAAGTGGTGTAACCGACCCAACAACAGATAAAACAGAAAAATGAGATAAAATCTAACGCAGTAAACGACATATCAACCTTAAGAAAATTAAATACCAATCACTATATAATGCTGTTTCAATCTTAGCTGTCAGGATCCGCGGCAAGCCTTCTAAAGACCAGAGCTTAGATGGGATAACCTCATGCAACTTTTATTCACTTGGATTATCTGTAAACAGTTAAGCAAAAAAAAGATAACTAAGCATATAAAATGAATAACGCCTTCACACACTCTAGTTAATAAACATTAACGAGCAAGCTAAACTTAAACTCATGCTTATATACATTAACAGACACCACAGAATTATTATAAACCATAACTCTTGAGTATCACGCGATCATTTGAATTAAAATCATTAAAAATAATGTATTCATTTCCCTCCTAAACCACCTTTATTAAACATTCCTGAAAATAAATAAAAACACATTTAAGATTTACACATCAGCCATACCTCCATTCAACACAAACAACAACCAAACGCAACAAAATTGCAATTAAACAACACCTTAACTGCAACCATGCAAGAGGCTCATTCTATCAATTAACCCGTCACCACGATCTAACGCTTAATAAATGATAATTAAACTCATTACAGCAAGCGCCACCTTTACAAAGTAAAGATCCAGTTCACATTACATAAATCATTCTTTAAAAAGTAGATGTATTAATGTTTGTTTAATATTTAGAGCGCCTTATACAGAAGTACCAACAAAGAGGTACAAGTTAACAATATTATTAAACCCTGCAAGTTAATAATAGCCACAAAAAATAACAATATAATAAAAACACGTTCTATTTGGAGCAATGATGAAAAATCAATTAAACAAGAGCTTTGTTCTTAGTCTTATCATGACAGGTATGATAGTGGGTTGTAGCGATGGTAAAGATGGAACCGATGGTTCCGATGGTGGAAATGGCACCATTATCGCAAAATCAGCCGAGAGCTTGCATCTGGAGTATCTTGAATATGGTATCGATGATGCCGGTATGCGTTCTGCCAGCTTTAAGATCACAAATGAACTCAATCAACCTGTGGTCGGTATCGGTTCGGTTCGCTTCCTGAGCTCGCAATTAGCAACATCGGAGCAAGGCTATACCGAGCGCCAAGGCTTAGGGTATGTCACCTGTACCAGTGAAGCAGAAGACTGCTTAACGGATCATGAAGATGGGACCTATACCGTAATCAACACCACTTCCGTCAACGAGCTTGATTTGAGTAGCAAGGACTATGCGTATAACCCAGCTCTTCCACACCGCTTCATGGTTCGCCTACAAACCTATGGCGGTATTCCTGTTATTGGCAGTGTACAAGACATCATGCCTGAAGTGGACTTTATGGTGGACGGTTCGGCAGTGACAATCACTCGTTCAATGGTCGACACTGCAAGCTGTAATGCCTGCCATACCGATATCGCTTATGCCCGTTATGACAGCTATGATCGCTCACCACATTACGCCAATAATGTACAAGCCTGTGCGACTTGTCATACGACAGGTGAAAAAGACTCTAAAGGCAGCATGGTTGAGCGCGCTCACCGCTGGCATAATGGCCTCGATGGCGATCTTGTCATTAGCTCATATGATTGCACCAGTTGCCATGTCACCGAAGCCACTGACGACCTTCCAAATGGCGCAGAATGGTTAGCAAATACCACCAATGATAAAGCCTGCTTAAGCTGTCACGCGTCAGAGCAACTAAAGCATGGTCCAGAGATGCAATTCTCATGTGCCACTTGTCATGATGTAGCCCAATATCACTTGACTAAGGTCGACGCGAAAAAAGCGGCACGTGATGCTTACAGTGTCGATGTAACCCAAATCTCGACCCTACAAGGGACCTCTGTTCGTGATGGCAATAGCTACAACACGGCTGAAATTACCTTTACCGTAAAAATTCTGGACAGTGAAGGCACACCGTTGGCCAGCAGTCCAAAAGAAGCCAAGGTATTTAATGCCCTTCGCGCCTCAGTTTCATGGGACATGGAAGCGGGCTACCGTATGTTAACCACTGAAACTAAAGACTCAGGTGAACTAGGTCGCTTAGCCAACCACTCCGTTAACTTCAAGTTTGAAGGTGTTGACCCGATTTCATCTAACCCTGCAACCGGTGAATACACCTACGTCATTTCCGGTCAGCTTGAAGATGATAAATCGAAGAACGCTACCGGGGTGATCATTCCTGTCGGTACCGATCTCAAAACGGGGATCTTAGCAATTGAGGGGCAGGTTAAGGCCGATGAAAAAACCGGTATTCCGACTCCTGATGGCACCTTAGTCGAGCGTATTCGCTCTAAATCAGTCTTCTTTACCTTAGAGGGACTCACCGATAATAGCCGTCGCCAAGTTGTTGATAATGCTCTATGTGCATCCTGTCATGGCGATCAAGCATACGGTTACCATGGACGTCGTAATGACTTAGAGCAGCAGTGTGTCGCTTGTCATAACTTAGGCAATGCCGAGTGGGATAAAGGTCATATGGCACTGGAGCAGGCACCGGCCGATCCGGTACTCGACCATATCTCATGGAACACCTTTGTTCATGCCTTACATGCCCAAAACCGTGAAGAGCAAAATATGGGTGAAACATCGAACCGTGTCTTTAAGTACCCTGCACGCCTAAACGATTGTGCTCAGTGTCATGTTGATGGCAGTGCAAACCTTAAAGAGATTGAGAAATCGAATGCATTAATCACACGTAAGACTCATGAAATCGATGCCGATTTCTTTGCCACCAGCCCTGGAGCTGCGACGTGTTGGTCTTGCCATGGTCCATCTGGCGGTGATTCACTTAAGAACCATATGATCCAAAATGGGGCTGATTTTGAAGTGAAGCTTGAAGATGGTGTTAATGCCACTTTCGACGGTGATGTTGTGGTCGATGTCACACTATCGGGCGAGGCGTGCTCTGTGTGTCACTCCAACGACAAATTAGCTGAGTCGCACCGTTTCTGATATTCGAAGATATCTAGCAAACTAGATTAAGTTACACCTAACAGCAAAAGGCCTGAATATTCAGGCCTTTTTAATTTTCTGCCCAACAAATATTTTTCACAAATGCCTGCTATAAAGCTCCGGTCATAAACAGTAAATCCCAAAACATTGCTCTCATTAAAAGCAAGTTGTGGTATAAAACACGAACACTACAAACAATTAACAGACCTTTCATTTCGTATCTAAATGACAAGTAAGTTTAATAAGGGATTATTTATGACGTTACTCTCTGGCAAAACACTGACACTGCTCCTCTCTTCAACCCTGCTCACCTTAGCGGGTTGCGGAGGTGGTGGCAGTACTGATACCAACAATAATTCAGGCTCATCGGGTGGAACCAACTCAGGAACCCCCCAGTGGGTGGCCGGGGTATTTGCTCCCGACAGTGAACTTGCCGGACAGTGCGCCGCCAATCAGACTGGCTCAGAACTAACAGAAAAGCTCTGGCTACGCTCATGGAGTAACGACACCTACCTTTGGTATAGCGAGATCGCCGATATCGATCCAGTGCCCTTCGGTGTACTCCCCTATTTCGATCAATTAAAAACTCAAGAGTTGTCGGCTTCAGGCAATATCAAAGATCAATTCCACTTCTCTATGCCGACAAGCGAATGGGAGCAGCTAAATCAGTCTGGTGCCTCCGTCGGCTATGGGGCTCATTTTGATCTGCAACAAACCGACGGCAACCTGGAGCGAAAAATTACCGTCACCTACAATGAACCGAACTCTCCAGCTAGCAATGTAAACCTTACCCGAGGCGCACAAGTGCTGGAAATCGATGGTGTGAATGTTAGAAACGCAGCCGATAGTGCCAGCATAGCGATTCTCAACAAAGGCCTATTTCCTTCCCGTGCGGGGCAAGAAACCCTTTTTAAAGTTCAAGACTTAGGTGTGTCAACCAGCCGCGAAATAACCTTAACCGCACAGACCATTGTCTCTACTCCAGTTCAGAATGCCAAAGCGATACTGACCCCCAATGGTATGGTTGGTTACTTGCAATTTAACTCTCATATCGCAACAGCTGAACGTGGCCTGTTCGATGCGGTCAATACCCTTAACCGCTATAACATTGATGACTTAGTACTCGATCTCAGATACAACGGGGGTGGCCTGTTAGCGATGGCGAGTCAACTCGGGTATATGATTGCCGGCAATCAAGCGACCCAAGGCAAAGTATTTGAAACGACCACATTCAACGACAAGTATCCCAATACCGATCCAGTAACAGGTCGAGCTCTGACACCTATGCCATTCTTGAGTGAGAGTCTGGGCTTTAATACTGGCCTGCTCGGCGCTGGCCAGCCTCTTCCTAGCCTTAATCTGTCACGTCTGTTTGTGCTCACGACTGCCAATACCTGCTCAGCCAGTGAAGCACTGATGAATAGCCTGCGAGGCATAGATGTAGAGGTTATCCAGATTGGGGATACGACTTGTGGTAAGCCTTATGGTTTCTACCCGACGCCAAACTGCGGCACGACATTCTTTACCGTGCAGTTTAAGGGCGAGAACGATAAAGGCTTCGGTGACTATTCCGATGGTTTTGTCCCGAGCACCAGCCCGACTCTGGATAGTGAAATTCCCGGATGTAGTCTAAGCGATGACTTCAACCATGCCTTAGGTGATACCGATGAGCGACTGCTCAATGCCGCACTTTACTACCGCGCAAACGGCCGATGCCCGACAATAGGCAACAGAGTGGCTAAAGCTCAGCCGAGAACTCAGGTTATCGATCCCGGTTTCATTCTGGAAGATACCAGAACACAAAATGTGCTGCTAAATAACCGTATTTTAACCCAAAGCCCAGAATAGAGGTTCAGATGAAGATTCACTACTTACTAGGATCACTACTTTTACTCGCGGGCTGCTCCCTTCAAGCTCAGGACCTAAGGGTTAGCGAGGCGAGCCCGGCACTATTGAGCGATAGCTCACTCGAGAGTCAAGCCGAACTCCAGCAGGCCATCGCCAGTCTCTTAAAGGCCGAAGAGGTACTGATTGCAAACGATGCATTTATGCAAAGCAGTCGTTTATCACTCAGTCGTGCCCCTCATACCGATCCCAATGGTCAGCTGATTATGGGCCGAAACTTTGAGATGCCCGATATGGTTCAGCTTTTTATTCAGGGTGATCAATGCTTCATCTATCATGAAGAGAGCGACCAATACCGTCCCCTACCGCTATCGAAATGCATCGCTGAGTAGTTCATAAATAGCTCATAGAGCATTAATAGAAAGCTCATACAGGCCGTAAAACTTACGGCCTGTTTTTATCTCTTTCATGACTCATGGCACCTATCAATTCATTACCTATTTTCGGTAAAAGCCCCTCTCTCCTAAAAAAGATCCTTAAAGATATTCGCGACTTGAATTGAAAACAATGTAACAAAACACTTCAACCCCGCGGCTCTGCTAGACTTAATGTAACTATCGGCCGCTGAAATAAGGGGAACGGTAATGGATTACAAAGCTAACATCATGAGGGTCGCGCTACTAAGCCTATCCTTATCTGCAGCAGGTTTATCAGGATCAGATGCCACTGCAGCCAACCCAGCTACTAACGCAAGTACTAACGCAAACACCATCTCTGACACAGCTTCTAATCCTGGAGTTCAACACAGAAGCTTCCCGGACGTCAATCTGCCCGAACCCGCCAATGGCGAACACGCCATCGGACTATTAGGCGATAAACTGCCCGATGTCGCAGCGGCATATGAGATGACAACATCGCAGTTCGCCAGGCTAATCAGAACCGATAAGACGGTATGGTTAGACCGTAAAGCTCATATATTCTACGTAGAAATTGAAGCACCTACAGAGTTCGCCGACCCCGCTTCCGGCGGCGAAATTCAAACCGCACTCAGTGAAGTGGAGACCTTCAGCCTCAACAGTCGCCCGGGTGCTCCGCGAACCATATTTCTCGATTTCGACGGCCACATAACCACGGGCACCGCCTGGAATAACTCCTATAATGTCACCAATATTAACTCACCCGCATATAACACAGATGGTACATCAGCCTCTTTCACTCAACTCGAACTCGATAGAATTTATCTGATGTGGCAACAGGTAGCCGAGGATTTTTCTCCGTTTAACGTTAATGTGACGACCCAGGAACCTTCAGCAGATAAGATAACGAGAACCACCTCGTCCGATCAAACATTTGGAACCCGGGTGATCATCACACAAGATAACTTCGCCAATTGTGGCTGCGGCGGTTTCGCCTACCTGAGAATATTCGATGATTACGGCAGTAATGGTGATTATTACAAGCCCGCCTTCGTGTTTAACTCAAGCGTTGTCGGCGCCGGAGAAGCGATCACCCACGAGGCCGGACACAATCTGGGGCTAAGCCACGATGGACAGAGTGGTGGCCCAAGTTACTACGAAGGCCACGGCTCCGGCGCCACCGGCTGGGCCCCTATCATGGGAGTGGGTTATTACCGCCAACTGGTGCAATGGAGTAAGGGGGAATACCCTCAGGCCAACCAGTTACAGGATGATATTCAGGTCATACAGAATTATGGTGCGCCTTTGATGCTCGACGATCATGGTGACAGCATCGCTAACGCATCGGCGTTAACCGAGTTCCCCAATGGCGATACAACCACACTCGATGCCAGTGGCCTGATACGCCGCAATGATGATATTGACATGTTTAGTTTCACTGCCGGTGTGGGAAGTTTCACTCTGAACATCTCACCATCCGATGTGAGCCCCAATCTGGATATTTTGGCTCAGCTCTATAACAGCTCAGGCGGCCTGATTGCCAGCAGCAACCCCACATCATCACTACCCGCGACGCTCAGCGGCAGTTTCAGCAGTGGTGGCGAATACTATCTGAAGGTGGATGGCACAGGTAAAGGCGATCTCTCTACCGGTTACAGTGATTACGGCAGTTTAGGCCGATATACCATCACAGGTAGCGTGCAAAATGATAGCAACCTGCAAGCTCCGACCGCCGTCGCCGCCTCAGTGGGTTATGTTCCGGGATACGCTCCGATTACTGCATCCTTCGATGGTTCGGCTTCCAGCGATGATATAGGAATAACCAGCTATAGCTGGGACTTCGGAGACGGAAACTCAGGCAACGGAGTGAGCCCGTCTCACGAATATCTGGCACCGGGCGAATATACGGTAACCCTAACCGTTACCGATACCGACAACCTCACCGACTCAGATACTGTGCCAACCTCTGTCGTTAATCAGGCACCGATAGCGGTAGCGAGCGCCGATAGCTATTCAGGCAGCGCTCCCCATAGCGTTCAATTCGATAGCACGGGCTCACAAGATCCGGATAATTCGGGGACCATCAGCTATGCCTGGCTATTCGGCGATGGTAATGGCTCCAGCTCGGCCAATCCAAGCCATATCTATACCTCTCAAGGCACGTTTACCCCAGGCCTTACCGTTACCGACAATTTAGGCGCCACGGATAGCATTACTTTGTCTGATATCAGCATCTCCGCACCGGCTTATCTGGACCAATACGCACAAGGCGAGATATTGGGTGCGGGATCGGTCACGGGAAACTATACCTATACCTTCGATAACAGTTCGGTTCAGACTATCCGGGAGCGGGAGCCCGGTGGCAGGAAAAGCAGTCGTTATAGTTATCTGCAACATACCTGGCTGTTTAGTATTATCCCAGGTAACACAGTGACCATACATCTTGACGCCTGGATGACAAACTCAAGCGATAATGATCAGATGCGTTTCTCCTACTCCGTTGGTGGCAGCGCCTTTACTCAGTTCACTGTGATTAACAATACAAGCAGTGCTGACCCGATATCTTTCTTCATGCCCCAGGGCACCAGTGGTGATGTACGTATTCGCGTCGGGGATACGGACCAAACTCCGGGCAATCGAAGCTTAGATACCGTCTATATCCGGGAGCTCTATATCAGCAGTGAAACCCTGCAAGGTGGAGATGTGCCGGCAACGCCAACACTGCAAAGTGCCACGCCGATATCATCGAGCCAGATAGATATCGACTGGACAGATACTTCAGACGATGAGTCTGGCTTTAATGTCGAGCGCTCTGATGATGGACTCAATTGGGTCTCAATTGATTCGGTATCGGCCAATGTCACCGCATTCAGCGATAACGGATTAATGGCAAATAGCACCTATTACTATCGCGTCACGGCATTTAACGGTTATGGCAGCTCTGTTGAGTCCAATACTGTTTCGGCCACTACTGAAGCTGCAAGCCCTATTAACCTCACAGCCACGGGTAGGAAGGTTAAGGGCGTTAAACACATCGACCTGCAGTGGTATCAGTACCAAAGCGTCGACATCTATTTCGATAACGATGATGCAGTTCCTGCCAATGGAGGAAGCGGTGAACCCTATAGCTATGATCTCAATACCGGCCAGAAAGGCGGCGGCACTCATACGATTCAGGTGTGTAACGCTGGCGGCGGTGACTGCTCTGAGGTGGTAACCGTAGTCTTTTGACTTAAGTTACAGATGGTGGAGAACGGACTCCTCTTCATAAGGAGATAACTTCACCGCGAAGTTGTTTCCCCTCACCACGATCGTAATAAAAAACCGCAGCGAAAGCTGCGGTTTTATTTTGCTTTAACTAAACTCAGTGGCTTCGAGTGTCGTTTAACACACTATCGAGGCGACTTAATCACTTAAAAGTTAACGGTCTGCTCACCTGTACAGGTCGATGTACCTTCATCACAGGCCTTATAGGTATATGAACCGCCGCCCTTAGTGTTGATAGAATCGGTATAAGTTGAGCTTGCCGATGTAGTAACAATCATGCTGCCATTACGATACACATCAACATTGCTGCCCGCCGCACCGCTAAAGCTCAGGTCGACTTTCTTCACGCCTTTGCTCTTATAGCCGCTCGCAGACAAAGTGAAATCACCACCGGGCTCTCCACCGCCGCCGTTACCGGCACAACCGTTGGCAGTCAGGTAAGCATCTGCCGCAGCCGCCTTGACGATACCGTAACCAAAGTATACATCTTTACCCGCTGCGCCGCTGTCCATGGCAGTCGCTTTCAGTGCTTCACGAATTTCTGACCCCGTACACTCGTTATGATTCGACCAAACCAGCGCCGCAAGACCTGAAACCGCAGGTGTCGCCATAGAGGTTCCACTCATGAAGCCAAAGTCAGAGGTACCGATATCAATATTCGCAGTGCCGGCAGCGAGCAGTGCAGCTCGGTCTTCGAAGGCAGCGCCTACGGCTGGAATCGTTGTCGTATTGGTATCACCTAGAGTGGCATAGAGCATACCCGCTTCATTGTTGATAATGATTGCACCAACACCGCCGGAGCCTTCACAATTTGCCACTTTGTCGTGGAATGAGATCACGCCGCGATCAATCATACAGATATTACCGTTGGCACCACTGTCGGTAGCCTCAGCTGTCCCCATGTAGTAAGTGCCACCGCTGATAGCACCTGAGTTCTCCATCGCAGAACTGGCGTAAGCCGCGCCATCGGCAGTCATGTTTGATGACGTCGCCATACCCGCTGGGTAAGTCGATAGCGTGTCGACACCACCAGCCGTGACCTCGACACAAATAGTTTCATCATCTTTCGCACGCTTGCCGCGACCAGACAGACAGCTTGGGAACTGAGAGAAATCTGCGATATTATTATTGGCATCGTTCGCGCCAATCATCATCACAGAGGGGTAACCAGCAGGATATGAACGCACGTTGTTACCATCATTACCGGCAGCGGCTACGACCAAGCCACCCGCATCGGTGAACGCCTGAAATGCATTCGATTCGGTAGAGTTTGAACCACCACCGCCAAGACTCATACTGATAATGTTAGCGCCTGCGGCACTACATAGATCGGCCGCTTTCGCTAAATCTGATGAGTAACCCCAGCCATCTTCATTAAATACCTTGATAATATGCAGCTCGGCGCCCGGCGCCATACCTACAACACCGAAACCATTATCGGCTGCGGCTACGGTACCCGCAACGTGTGTACCATGTGGGCCGCCATGGTCATTCCAGTTACCCGTACCCGAGTCATTATCACCGGTAATATTGTTCCACTCGAAATCACCATTGGTGCTGTCCAGACCCGAGTCGATAATACATACCTTCATGCCGGCATTGGCGTTAAAGGTAAGCTGATCGGCCTGAGACTGGTAAACCGCGTAAGGGGTTACCTGCTCAGTCATTGGGTTACCCGCATCATCACTAAATGACATAAGGTGACGACGTTGATCCGCCTCGATCAGTTTAATGTGTGGGTTATTCAGTAACCCTTTAACCTGTGAAAGGTCTTTACCGGCAAAAGTTGCCGAAACAAAGCCGTTACCATCAACATGTATTTGAGCACCAAGCTTGTTAGCTAACGCCTTAACGATGCCTTTATTGTTATTGTCCACTTGAATAATATAACGATCGTCATCTGCTTTTGCGGTTGTCGATACGCTCACTGTCAGGGCAATGATTGCACCCGCAATTTTAGATAATTTCATAAAGTCTCTCCGATTTATTTTTTAGTATAGAGTTACTATCGCTACTGGATAATGCCGCAACACTTTTCACTGTTGAAGATGCCTTTTTCGACATTATCGTTTGCTTTACGATTTAGAACCTAACAGACATCACAAAACATAACAATAGAATAACAATAATTTAACAGGTGTAAGTATAATCTAATATTTTGTGTCACATTTAGACTATTCCCAATCGCTAACGCTTATATTTCCCAATATCAGGCTTCCTATGTTATTTTTCAGTGTCACCAACCCAAACCATAAACAGGTAGCGAGCCCACATGTTTAGTCCAAAAAGTTTTTCATTTTTATCTCTGCTCGCCAGTAACAATGAACGAGAATGGTTCAAGTCCCATCAGGCTCAATATGAAGATGAGGTGCGCACACCGGCGCTCAAATTTATCGAGGCTATGCAGCCTCATATCCTTTCCCTCTCTCCAAGGCTGACTGCTGTGTCTAAAAAAGTCGGGGGCAGCTTAATGCGGCCACAACGTGATGCCAGGTTCAGTAAAGATAAGACCCCCTACAAAACCAATGTCGGCATTCAATTCAGGCATTTTCAAGGCAAAGATGTCCATGCCCCGGGGTTATATCTGCATATCGCCAACGAAGGCTGCTTTCTCGGCGCCGGGATCTGGCACCCGGACTCCAAGGCACTAAACAAGCTACGCACCTGTCTCGATGAGAATCCCAATGCCTATAAGAAGGCGCTGGCTCAACTACGGTCCGCCGGCTTTGAGATGGAGGGGGATAGCTTGGTGCGGCCACCGCGGGGCTACGATAAAACCCACCCCATGCTCGATGAGCTTAAACGAAAAGACTTCATCGCTATCAAGAACATAGATAAAGAACAGGTATACGACAAAAATTTTGTGAATTGGTGTGCCAATGAATTTGAGCAGACTCAAAAGTTAATGGGATACCTGTGCTTCGCATTGGATCTGGATTACTGATTTGAACGCGCTAAGCTTGTAAACAGGTTAAGCTAAGGAGTGACCATGATAGACCTCTACACAGCAGCAACGCCAAACGGACATAAGATCTCCATCGCACTCGAGGAGATGGGATTGGAATACCGGGTTCATCATCTGGACCTGATGGCAGCAGATCAGAAAAAACCTGAATTTCTCGCCATCAACCCTAACGGGCGAATTCCCGCCATCATAGACAGAGATAACGATGATTTTGCCGTCTTCGAGTCAGGTGCCATCTTGCTTTATCTCGCCGAAAAGACTGGCAAGTTTTTACCTGCCAACCCTAAGAAACGCTCGCAAGTGATTCAATGGTTGATGTTTCAGATGGGCGGCGTCGGCCCCATGATGGGACAAGCCAATGTGTTTCACCGCTACTTTCCGGAAAAGATACCCGCAGCCATCGAACGCTACCAACATGAAAGCCGCCGTCTGTTCGAGGTGATGAATACCCAACTCACCGACAACCGCTATTTAGCGGGTGAGGAATACACCATCGCCGATATGGCCACCTGGCCATGGGTGAGAACCTTTGAGTGGAGCGGCGTAGATATCACAGGACTGACTCACCTACAGCGCTGGATTGAGGAGTTAGCAAAGCGCCCCGCATGCCATAAAGGCATCAATACCCCACCCTCATCAGATCTTAGCGATGAGGAACTCGCCAAAGAGATTAGGAAGATGGTGACTGAATAAATATGGGTAGCTAGTGCACCGAGAGAACACTTGCACATAATCCCGCTGCAAACGATAGATAACAATGAAGGTACGGTCTTCAAACACATTACCTAATACCAAAATGCCAAATAAAAATGCCACCAGCCTTCATTCTAAGGCTGGCCAACTTCTGTTACACTTGCGCCCAGATAAATACCAGCGCTAGGCAACTACCCATGGGCGACTCCTTGAACTCAAGCCAGACTAACTTAACCCCAAAAGATTTACTCTCAATCACAGACGTACAAGCTGAAACCACGCCTCAAAAGCGGGCACTAAGCTACGCCAATACCATATATGTGCTGTTTCATCAGGTTATGGATAAGCAGCAACCTGCCGATCGTATTGTGGGTGAGTATTTCAGGGTCAATAAGAAGCATGGCTCTAAAGACCGACGCGTGATCCGTGAGAGTCTGTTTGCCCTGTTCCGTTGGTGGGGCTGGTTAAACAAACTAAACGAGACTCAGTCGAGTCAAGCCTGGTTCTCTATGCTGAGCGCGGCCGCAACCATAGAGTCACACGCCTGGCATGACATTATTCAAGCCTGGGGCGAGTTTTCAGGTATCAACTTTTCTGGCGCTAGCGATAAGCAGGATGCACCATCGACTGCACTCCCTTGTGTGACTAGCAAGTGTGAATGGATGAATGCGCAATTTGCTCCACTTACATTCGCTACCGATGAGCTGGTGCCTCAGTGGTTCTGGCAGGTATGCCCTATCGAAGATGCGGCGCAGCGTTTGGCCATGGTCGAGTCTCTGTCATCGCGCCCGCCAATCTGGAGTCGTGCTCAGAATATCGATACCGCGACCGCCATTGAACAGCTAAATCGGGTCGAAGTTCCGGCGACTGCCAATAACTATTTCGGTGACACGATTAACTTAGGTCATAAAAGCATTAACTTGAGTGGCTTAGCTCTGTATAAAGAGGGCAAGCTGGAGATCCAGGATCTTGGCTCTCAGGTCATTGGCCATATCTGCGCCCCCAATGAGAATGACCTTTGGTGGGACACCTGTAGCGGCGCCGGTGGTAAAAGCTTACAGCTCAGATCTCTGATGCTTAAGCAAAACGTCCAATCCGCTGGCAGTATCATAGCATCAGATATACGTCGCAAGCCCTTAGAGGAGTTGGCCAAGCGTGCCAAACGCGCCGGTTTTAAGGGGATATCTGTTTCGCCCTGGAAATCCGATGAGCTACCTGTACCCCACGCCCATTTCGATGGCGTGCTGGTCGATGCGCCCTGTAGCTGCACCGGCACCTGGCGTCGAAACCCGGACATGCGCTGGATAGATGGTATGGAAGCGGTTCAGGATAAGCCGGAGCTACAACTCGATATTCTTCGAAGAAGCAGTCAGGCCGTTAAAAGTGGCGGCACCTTAGTCTATGCTACCTGCTCACTATCCCCTCTCGAGAATGAGGAGGTGGTTAATGCCTTTCTGGCCGAGCAGAGTGAATTCACCTTAGAGTCGAGCATTCACCCGTTCACCGGCAAAAAGACTGAGATGCTAACCGTATTTCCCTTCGAAGCCGATACCGATGGTATGTTTGTGGCGCGAATGAGACGAAGCTAAGCTCCCTCGCTGATACGGTAATAGATAAAAACTAAAGGCGGCTTAGGTCGCCTTCTCTTTGTAAACCCGCACACCTCTCACTCGCTCCGACCTGATTAAATAACTAAGACGTCTGTCACCTATCTATCATCATCTTGTCATCTATTTGTCATACGTTTTTTTTATTCTCACCTCTACGAATGCTGTATATCTAATTAGCTCTGCAGCACAGTAAAGGACAGCGATACATTCAATACGTCGCAGCATTAATTGGAGATGAATATGACGAACTTCTATGAAAACAGTGATCCGCTCTGGGAAGGTGAAGACGAGAATGGTCAGCCTAAACAAAGAAGTAAGCGAAATAAACACAGGCGCAGGCAAGGATCTGTTCAGAAGCGTCAGTATTTCGAGGGACTCGAAGTCGACTATCAAGAGCAGAAATGGCAATGACATAAGCTAAGAAAGCACTGACGAGCTTAAGCCCTCCCCTCATATTAACCTTGGGCTCTTCTGAGCCACGGTCATGAAGACGTTATACCTGGCTTCTCCTAGTGTGTCCGTATAAGTTTGCCGCTCTTCGGAAAGTAACTTTACCTAATTTGCCAGCGCCAATGATAAAAGCAGCGTAGTCGCTTCAGTGCGACTACGCTGCCAAATCGTATTCAGGAACACGCTTAGAATTTCACCTGGCCACCGATATAGAAACCACTATCGAACGTTGAGTTAGAGGCATTGTCATACTGGAAACGAATATTTCTATATCCTGCAAATAGCGCCAGATTCGGGTTGAGTTTGAACTGCACCTTGCTGTCTAACTCGTACTGCCCATCTACACTGCCGAATGAGAGTACGGTTGGTGCATAATAGCCTGAGGCATGAAATGATAAATTTGAGCCTAAGTCCATTGCGTAGCGACCGCCAATTCCGACAACACTGCCATTTGCACTGTGCTTTGCCCAAACATAAGAAAATTTAGCCCCAATTTCAAAGTGATGTATGCCAGCATCATGCTCTATATGCATCGCCCCGGATGTCAGGTGACCGCCATCATTAGAATAGATATAACCCACAGAGGCATTGGAGTGCTTGTTAAGATCGAAGATAAGATCGGTGGAGATCACATTATCGTTCAGGCCAAGACTAAAATCATTGGCGTGAGCAGCAATGGAAACACTGGATAGAAGGAGTGCACAACCCCACATTTTAAGTTTCATATAAACCTCAGTTTTTCGTTTTCACAATAATACCAAAAATGCCACCACTACAATATATCTCGTTGTTTTAAAAAGATAAAACAAAATAAAAACAAACAAGCCAGCAATTAAGTAATCACATCCGCACTAAGAAAGTAACATTCAATTAAAAGCCTTCCCCTTTTATGGCAAGCTGTATCACAGTCCCTAACGATACGAAACACACTAAATTGCGCACAACACGCTTGCGCGCAATTATTCATATTGCTATATTGTGCAAAACAGATAAGGAAATAGAGATGACGACATCCATTTATGATTTTTCGGTCAATGATATTCAGGGAGAAGCGATTTCGCTTTCTCAATTCAAGGGCAAGGTGCTACTCATAGTGAATACTGCCAGTGCTTGTGGCTTCACGCCTCAATACAAAGGCCTGCAGGCACTCTATGAAAAGCATGGACCAGATAATTTCGTCGTACTGGGTTTTCCCTGTAATCAATTCGGTGAACAAGAGAGCGGTAATGAAGATCAAATTCAATCTTTTTGTGAACTAAACTTCGGGGTCAGTTTCCCACTGTTTGAAAAAATAGAAGTCAATGGCGAAGGGGCGCACCCACTTTATCAATATCTGAAATCATCGGCTAAAGGCATACTGGGCAGCGAAGGGATAAAGTGGAATTTTACAAAATTTTTGATCGATGCTGACGGAAAGGTTCTCGAGCGTTACGCTTCAACCACTAAACCTGATTCGATAGAAAAAAGAATAATGTCTTTATTAGAGTAAACAATAAGATAAAAAATTATTGAAAAAAACCTAAAAAAAATTGGTTGTTTTTTGAACTTTTACGTCTCTGGAGCATCAAATTATATGAACAGCGAAATGCTTTTTCATGTTCATCATTCTCCCGGGACTTCTAGCGCGGTCCCCTTGATCTTTCGAGATCATCAGGCAGCCAGATGGTTGCCCTTTTTTTGTCTCCAGCATTTGTCTGCAACAAGAGTACGCCCAAGAATATTTATCGATTCAAAAAAATTTTATGATCGGATTTGAACTTTTCGCCATAGTGACACTCTGAATATATGTAGCGAGTTAAGTGTTACATGTTAATGTTTTCATCATGGTTCATCACCTCCCATTAGGGGCTCAACTGAGTTTCCGCAGGAAGAGTTAAGTCGACTGCTAGCGCTAATCGCTTAACGATTCCAGATACTGATTCTTATTAAGAATGTTATGGCATCCCATCTCGATTGAGAAATGGATGCCATTTTTTTTGCCTGCTTGAAGCCATGGTTAGCACAGATACAGGACAAGGAGCCCGACGAAAGAACTGGATAGCGCTCAGCGATGGCCGCCACTGCGGCTCATTTAACTGAGCCTTGTTATGACGAGCTTTTTTTCATGATGAAGTAAACTTTAAACTTTTATCCAGTTGAACCACGATTGACGGGTGATAGCCCTTTCTGGCCTTCCCATAAATTTCTTTAATCTCCGTATTGTAGCCTGCCACCTGAAGTTCAGAGAACAGGGGTCTGACAAACTTTCCTCGGCCGATACGGATTAAGTACTCCGTCAGCGCTGGAAGGACAGGATCATAATGGTTTCGAATGGCCACACGAAACCAGTCACACGCGATTTCAGCATTGGTCGACGCCGTGAGTTTGAAGCACTCATCTAACTCCATCAACTGAGCCTGTTGTAATACTTCCGGCAAACTATTCAGGAAGTATTGCCAATGGTGTACACGCCAACTCTGCGTCGCTAAAGACTCGGCACCAGCCCCTTTCAACCACATTGAGAGTGCTGCATCGACCTTATCAAGACTGTCCGATTCTGGCGGTAAAAACCACGATGGCATGCCGCAGCCATAGATCCACTCTAATAGTTCCGCCTCAGTGATCTTATCGGCGTGCTGGACCAATAATGTCTCAGTGGCGTATTCAACAAACACTTCGGTCGTTATCGCCTGAAATGCGAAATGCTGAACATAGTGATAGAGAAACGTGTCAAATGCGGCTCTACCTAGTCGTTTCTCCAGATCGTGAACAAACATAGACGCCTTATCATAAGTAAAGCGATTGAAGGCATCATTAGGATCTTGCGTCTGCACATTCGCGGGAAGGTTTTGTGCATCATACTCTGTTGTCGCCAACTCCTCTTTTAAGCGACCATACTCTATGACGACTTCCAGCTCTGCCTGCTCTTTACCAAATACCGCCTCGACTATCCGGTTTGTGAAGTAAGTCGTAAAGCCTTCGTTCAACCACAGATCTCGCCAGGTGGCGTTGCTGACTAAGTTTCCGGTCCATGAATGTGCCAACTCATGGGCAACGGTGGATACCAAACTCTTATCGCCCGCAATTAAGGTCGGGGTAATGAACGCCAGTCGTGGGTTCTCCATCCCCCCAAACGGAAAGCTGGGCGGCAATACAATCATGTCATATCGACCCCAGGGGTAAGGGCCGAGCAAGGATTCGGCAATTTCAACCATCTGCTCTGTGTCTTCAAACTCTTTTACCGCAGCGGCCAGCACTTCCGGCTCGGCATAAACACCAGTCCTTTCCCCTATTTTTCCAAAAGCAAGCTCTCCCACCGCTATCGCTAACAAGTGAGTCGGCATCGCCTTCTCCATCGAGAAGGTAAATAGCCCATTTAAATCTGCACCGGAATCGTTCATCGCACTCATAACGGCGCGCATACCAAGTGGTACGTTAACACTGGCTTCGAAGGTGATTCTGGCCTTAGGGCTATCTTGCAGTGGTATCCAACTTCTTGCATTAATCGGCTGTGATTGGCTAAACAGAAATGGCAGTTTTTTACCACTGGTTTGCTCCGGTGTGAGCCATTGTAAACCTTGTGCATAGGGAGAAGTCAGGTAGTGAACCTTAACTCTTCTGGTCGTCGACTTTAGCGAAATATTAAGCCTTTGCCCTAAGACTGGGTCCTGTGCATCTATGCTAAAGGTTAGTTCCTCAGCATTATCATCCATCACTTTAATAATCGATAGTTCGCGTAGATCCAACCAAAGTTCACGACAGGATTTATCGACAAATTCCAGATCGAGTTCGGCAACACCCGATAACTGCTTAGCGTGAAAATCAACATCGAGTGTCAGTGCAAGGTGGCGAACTCTAACTTCATCAACGTTAGCAAATGAATGATAGTCATGATTGTTATCCCATCGATTTGGCACTGGTTCTTCCTTCTTATTGCGGCAGAGTAAGAGACTTCTTATCGTTTAAAATATATTACATTAGGTTCGGTTGTCATGGTAATTGACATAAATACACTAAGATGAAACACTTGATAGAATATTGTATACAAAGAAAGAATTATGAGGAAACATTTAGTGAACAGATCTCATTTACTCCCTATCGTCGGCATCTTATGTTTGTCCTCATCTGTGGTTCAAGGTCAGGAGCTCGCCACATTATCTGAAGTGCTTACACAGAATCATGCCTGCAGCGACACCATAGTGATCCGCTCTCAAGCCTTGACGAAAGCTCAGATAGAACAGGCATGTGATCTCATGAGTAAGCAGGAGGTTAAGTTTCACCAGCTTTTTGGTACTCAGGGGAAGCCGGTAGCCAATGATAACAATGTCAGCATGCGGGCCAATGTCTACCACTCCAGCGACGATTACAAACGCTATGTGACGGCTCATTTCGATGTACCCAGTGATAATGGAGGCATGTTCTTGGAGGGCTTGCCACACAAGACAGACAATCAGGCTGAATTTGTGGCCTATGAAAAGAAGGGACAGATCTGGAACCTGGCACATGAATATGTGCACTATTTAGATGGCCACTTCAACTTATACGGTGATTTTTGTGCATCATTACATGACTCCCATAGCGCTCCCGAATACTGCCCAAAGCCAGCACCTCTGCTTCCCCACTTAGTATGGTGGAGTGAAGGCTTAGGCGAATACATCTCTCATGGCGATGATAATGCATCGGCCATCGCCATCGCGAAAAGGCCTGCCAGTGAAGGGAACCGTTACCAGCTCAGCGAGCTGTTTAACACCAGTTATGAAAAAAATGGCGGCAGCGAACGTGTCTATAGATGGGGATATCTGGCAGTACGCTTTATGATGGAGCAACATAAAGATAAGGTAGATACCATGCTTTCATTTACCCGCAAGGGCGACTATCCAAGATATCAGGCCCTGGTTAACGAGTGGGGAACCAGTATGGATGAGGAGTTTCAGCGCTGGTTAAAAACATTAAGTTAAATCCTTTATTTTCAATCGTTTTAAAAGGTATAAGAAAAAATAGATAAAAAAGGGATAAAAGATTGAACCAATTAAAAAATGGTCTGTCTTATTTTATGAATCCGTTACATTGCATCATTTTTTGTTTTGTCACTGTTCATCATCATCTCCCTTGGTAACCCGTTTGGGTTATCTGAAGAAGACTCAGGCATTGCTAGCGCTCAGTCAGACTCTTCTTTTTAAGTTTACCGAACTTTTTATGGCAACCCGATAAGGGTTGCCATTTTTTTGCCGCTCACTTTAGGAACCCGCCCCTTGTTCGCTCCCCAAAAAAACTAACGGCCCGTCAAAGAGACCAAGCACGGTATCCCCGATTTGACCTTATTTAATTATTTTTAACTTTTTTTACTATTCCAATGAACTTTTTAAGCTTGGTACGCTCTGAGTATATGAACCGAATTTATGGCTTCGATGGTTAGCACTAGTAAATTATTAGTTATCTAATTATCGATTACCGCTTTTTCACTGTTCATCATCATTCTCCCTTGGTAACTCGTTTGGGTTATCTAAAGAAGATTCAGGCATTGCTAGCGCTCAGTCAGACTCTTCTTTTTAAGTTTACCGAACTTTTTATGGCGACCCGATAAGGGTTGCCATTTTTTTTGCCCGTTTGCTATCTCCGGCTCGAATGATTATGCCCCACAGCTTTCAAAGCTCACCGCAGCGCAGACCCAATATCCCTAAACTAAACTCGCCGCCTCAGAGGTCACTAATCGCATCACCAAACTGCTAGATCTCAGGTAAGATAAAAAAGCCTATTTAAGAAATATCGCATTTTTTTAATCAAGTAATGAACTTTTATAGATTGGTACACTCTGAGTATATGAACCGAATTTATGGCTTCGATGATTTACTCAGTTTTTTATCGATTACCGCTTTTTCACTGTTCATCATCATTCTCCCTTGGTAACTCGTTTGAGTTATCTAAAGAAGACTCAGGCATTGCTAGCGCTCAGTCAGACTCTTCTTTTTAAGTTTACCGAACTTTTTATGGCAACCCGATAAGGGTTGCCATTTTTTTTGCCCGTTTGCATTCGGCTTTCCCGCTCCATCTAGAGCTAAAATAGTGGTTATTATATTTATTTTGATATTTTTAGATAAAACGATGAACTTTTTAAGCTTGGTGCACTCTGAGTATATGAACCGAATTTATAGCTTCTTTTGTTAGCACTCTTAAGTTACCGATTGTCGCTTTTTCACTGTTCATCATCATTCTCCACTTTTTGGTAGTTTCTAGCGCAACTGCCCACCTTATTCCAAATATTGGAACTTATAACGACCTTAATTAGGTCGTTTTTTTTTGCTTGAAATTTGAAAGATAAGGAAAATAACGAGCTACGAGTTGTAGGTTGCGGATTATAGGATGCTGGTTGCATCTTGCAAAAAACATTCGCGGCTAAAGCCGCTCCTACATGGACGACGTCTCACTCTGGCGATGACCAGCACCTCAACTGACTCCTTAATCGGTTCAGGGTCATATCACGCTTATGACTTTGCACTCAAGCGGATTCTCAAGCACAAAAAAGGCCTCTGATGAGGCCTTTAAAGCACACTATGTGCGGGTAGAACTGATTACTTATAGCTTAGCGGTTAAAGACGGATACCGGCTTTTTCTAAGTCTTTAGCCGTTACACTGCGAGGAAGTGGAACATAGCCATCTTTCTCAACAATTTGCTGACCCTGTTTAGACAGTGCAAACTTAAGGAACTCACGGTCCATAGGCGCTAAGTCTTTGTTTGGATGCTTATTCACATAAACATAAAGGTAGCGAGAAAGCGGGTAAGTACCACTTGCAGCATTCGCAGCAGTTGCCTCAATGAACTTGGTCCCTTTCTTAGAGATAGCTACCGCTTTAACGCCAGCCGTCTTATATCCGATACCTGAATAACCGATAGCATTTAGCGATTGTGAGACCGACTGAACAACAGAGGCAGACCCTGGCTGCTCATTCACATTAGCCTTAAAATCGCCTTTACAAAGTGCTTTCTTCTTAAAGTAACCATAGGTGCCTGACACAGAGTTACGGCCATAAAGCTGCACATCTCTCGCAGACCAGCCCCCTTCTAACCCAAGCTCGCCCCAACGCTTAACATCGTTGCCACCACACTTATGAGTAGCGGAGAAGATATTATCTATCTGTTCAATACTTAACCCTTTAATCGGGTTATCTTTATGAACGAATACAGCAAGAGCATCGATAGCCACACGAATTGCCGTTGGCTGATAGCCATAATGCTTCTCGAACGCCTCAACTTCATTTGGCTTCATCTTACGACTCATAGGGCCAAATTGTGATGTACCTTCTGTCAGTGCCGGTGGCGCAGTAGAGGAACCTGCCGCTTGAATTTGGATGTTCACATTAGGATACATCTCTTTAAACTCTTCAGCCCAGAGTGTCATCATGTTTGCCAACGTATCTGAACCGACCGATGAAAGGTTACCCGATACGCCACTCGATTTTTCATACATAGGTAGCGACTGATCGATTGCAGCTATAGATGCTGCAGAAAATACACTAACGGCTGTAAAACTAACCGCGCTGACAAGCTGTTTCAGTTTCATTCTTTGCTCCAGTATTTAGCGAACTTGCTAGATGTTGACTTACTCAGTGTCGTCTTGCTAGATGTTGACTAGCGAGTTAAGTTGCAGCCAGTATCAGTTCCAATGATGACAAGTCTATTACCTTGATATGACACTTAGATGACAGGCTGCATTTTATAGAAATGATTTATCGGTATTTGATCTATTGGGGCAATCATCGAGCAGGTAGCACCAATCAGTATAAAACAAAGAAGCAGGCCAACTGGCCTGCTTCATTTCTAAATCAACTAACTCGAGTCACTTGCTCGAATCACTTACTCTGTTCATAACAGCCGTTCAGCCTTATCGGTACTGAGATCGCACTCGATAAGATTAATGGGGATAAGGAAACTAAATGTACTTCCCTTGCCCAATTCACTACTGATCATAAGCTCACTCTGATGGTGACTGAGCGCATGTTTAGTGATTGCAAGGCCCAGCCCTGTCCCACCACGTTGCCGCGTGCGCGCACTGTCGACGCGGTAAAAACGTTCGGTCAGGCGACCTATATGTTGTGGTGCAATCCCATCTCCGCTATCAGTCACGCTGAATATCCCTCCAGTCGCGACCTTACGCCAGCTGATATCAATTTTACCTCCAGGCTCAGTGTACCTGATGGCATTGGAGATAAGGTTAGAGCAGGCACTGCGTAACTCAAGTTCATTGCCATAGAGATGCAGTTCGGGTTCACAATAAAAACTCAACGCATATTCACCTTGGGACAGTGCATTCGCCTCCTCCTTCAGCATCTCCATCATGTGGGACATATTAACTCGGGCCTCCAGGTCTATCTCCGCCGAATCTTCAATCCTGGACAGCACCAATAGCTGCTCCACCATAGAGCGCATCCTATTCGTCTGCTGCTGCATCTGCGACACCGCTTTAACATTAGGAGAGCCCGGCTCAGCCATTCCCTGCATCATCTCAAGATAGCCTTGCAGCACAGTGAGTGGAGTCTTGAGCTCATGGGAAACATTGGCGACAAAGTCTTTTCTCATCCCCTCGAGCTGCCTTACCCTGGTGATATCACGGGCGATCAGCAGGAATTGACCCGAGCCATATCCCATTACCCTTATCTCAAGAACACGACCTTCCGCATGGGGAGATGCGAGTTCCAGTGGCTCTTGATATTCCGCTTTCTTCAGGTAGTTAGCAAAATCTGGGTGACGCAATAGGTTATCTATCCGTTGACCACTGTCTAACGGCCAAACAAAGCCAAGCAGAAGCTGAGCAAGTTTATTACACCAGATAATATTGTATTCAGAGTCGAGCACTACCGCCGCATCGGGCAGCGCCTCCGCCCCTTGCCTGAATCTACCAAGCAGAAAGGCTAGCTGAGACACTCTTTTTCTGTTCTTACCCTGGAGGCGATAGATACCATTAAATACCCCTTCCCAACTGCCACTGCCATTGGGAGGCGTCAAACGCCTGTCACGCCATAGCCAAAAGTTAAGGCGGGAGAGTTGACGATAATGCCAAAAAAGTAGCCCGATAGCACCGATAAGGAGAACCCAAACCACCTGGCCAACAATGAGACCCAGAATAAAGCATAATAATAGGTAGGTTATTAACCGGGAAAGCAGTCGGTAACCGGAATATGAATCAAACATATATATTACGTGGCCATAAATAGAAGCTGGGCACAAGATAACTTAAATCATCCAGAGTACCCAACTTAACTTCATTTAAAATAATACCGATTAGTATAAAGCTATAGACGCGTAGAGAAGCGATACCCTGCGCCACGAACAGTCTGTATCAATCGGTCGTGCCCCGAAGGTTCGACAGCCTTTCGAAGTCGCCTGATATGTACATCTACCGTTCTGTCCTCGACATAGACATTGGTTCCCCAAACATTATCGAGTAACTGCTCACGGCTATAAACACGTTCTGGATGGGTCATAAAGAAATGCAGCAACCTAAATTCGGTCGGCCCCATATCTAGTACCAGTTCATCAACCATCACCCGGTGACTGGTGGGATCCAGCATCAGCCCCTGAACATCGATTGGCTCCTCTAGGCTTGTAGGCGAGCTGCGACGCATCACTGCTTTTATTCTGGCCACCAGCTCTTTGGGCGAGAATGGTTTGGTCATATAATCGTCGGCCCCCACTTCGAGCCCCCTGACCTTATCCTCCTCTTCACCTCGTGCCGTTAACATAATGATAGGGATCTGACGGGTAAACTCATCCTGACGCAGACGTTTAGCCAGTCCAATACCGCTTCCCCCGGGGAACATCCAATCTAATAAAATCAGATCGGGATAAGGTTCTGATAGCATATCTAATGCCGAATCAAAATCTTCCGCAGCAGTCGTCGTAAAACCATGCTGCTCCAATACAAAAGTTAGCATCTCTCTGATGGCTAACTCATCTTCAACAATTAATATTCTAGCGGTCATATGCGATCTTCTATCCGATGAATGTTCACGCGTCTATTATTGGTCAGTAATATTACAAAATTATGATCAACAGACTGTATATTGTCATAAAGCGAAGCAACTTGTCATAAAACCCTCACACTGTCGCACATTAAGAATTAACGTTTTCGCAGAAAAACAGTGCCGGCAATCGCGCCGATTAATTAGCAGACAGAAACGCAAAAAGGAGGCCGAGGCCTCCTTTTATTCTATCGTTGAGATTTGAAATTAAAACTTGTGTTCCAGACCCAGACCGAAGAATTTATCATCATTGTCATCGCCTTCATAGGCACGGTTCGAGTAGAAGGCAAACAGCTTAGTCGGCTTACCTAACTTGTAATCACCGCCAACAGACCAGGAATCGCCTTTATTTTCCATATCCTGATACTGAGCCTTCAAGACTACCGCTTCAATTTTGTAGGCCGCACTCAAGAGGTAACCGGTATCACTATCGTTAGATACGGATTGGCCGTTATCGAAGGTCTTCTCCTGTTGCTGGTACATACCACCAATTTTCAGACCTGCAATTTTGCCCTGTACACTTGCACGAACAATTTCATATCCTTTGACATCAGAGTCATAGGCGATTGCAGCATAAACTGGAGACTTCTTCAACTTGGCATCACCATACATGGCCGCAACACTGAAACCATCCTGACCTTGCTGGTCGCTATCGCCTTCGGCTGCGTAGGTAACACCAAGCTTAAATCCACTCAATGAGGGCGTAATATATGTGGCTGTCTGAGCCAGACGGTTCTCACCCTTAAACAGTTTCTTCAAATCACCGGAAAGGTCATTGAATTGATCGATCTTACCTTGTGACTTCTTCAGCATGGTGTCATTACGACCCACAGACACGGCACCGAAACTTCCCTTAAGGCCTACGAATTGATTACGTGCTTTGAAGTTATCTTTCGTATCATCACCGGTATCTACCTCATACTCGATAGTGTAGAACGCTTCCAAAGAGTGACTCAGTTCAAATGTTCCCTTTGCGCCGAAGCGAGAGGCATTACTCTGAATCGTTGTTGTGGCATCACCATCGACATCATTAGACTGAGCCGTTACGTTCAACTTACCGTAAACAGTGAGCGGCTCAGCAGCCTGTGCAGAAGCCAGAGTTGCAGTAGCAAGAGCAGATGCCAGTATAGTTTTACAGAAAACGTTCATCATTAAATCCTTTCGACGTATCAGTTCGTCTTAGTTATTGGTTTGGACGGCCGAAAGTTTGCAACGTTTCTGTTTCAGTTTTATTTCAACTCAGGTGCATTTTATTAATGAATAGCGATAATTGAGTGACAACCGCTTTCAAAGCCTTGCCAGCCAAGGGATACAGCCGAAGTGTTTCTAATATGACAGTTTCATGAAATATGTTCAGTAGGGTGTTATCGATAATTTTTTTGCGGTTTACCAGAGCCTGACAATGACTTACACTGCGCCTTTATTTTTGATTGAGCGCTTATTATGTGGTTTAAAAATCTGACTGTTTACCGTTTTAATAAACCTTTCTCTGTTGATACAGAAGCTCTTGAAAAGTCATTGGAAGACTTCACATTCTCTCCATGCTCAAGCCAAGACATCAGCAAGTTCGGTTTTTCCAATGCTCTTGGAAAACAAGGCCAAACACTGGTACACAGTGCCAGTGAAAGACACCTGATTTGTGCAACCAAGGAAGAGAAGATCCTTCCTTCACAAGTGATAAAAGAAGCACTCGAAGAGAAAGTTGCTCAAATTGAGGCTGAAGAAGATCGCAAACTGGCTAAGAAAGAGAAAGATACAATGAAGGAGGAGATCGTCATGACGCTGCTCCCTCGTGCATTCACTCGACGCAGCCAGATCCGTGCTCTGATCATCCCGGAAATTGAGATGATTCTCGTTGACAGCTCAAGCGCCGCTAAATCTGAAGAGTTACTGGCTCTGTTGCGTAAGGCTTTGGGCTCTCTTCCTATCATCCCATTGAGTTTTAAGACCCCAATCGAGACTCAGTTAACCGAATGGTTAAAAGGAAACTCGACACCGGCTCCATTTATCATGCAGGATGAAGCCGAACTAAAAACTGACTCTGACGAAGGCGGCATCGTTCGCTTTAAGCAACAAGATCTCACCGAAGATGAAGTGCTGGCTCACATTGAAGTGGGTAAGCAGGTTCACAAACTGGCCCTGTACTTCGGTCAGTCTATCGCCTTCCTGCTGCAGTCTGATGCTGGTATTAAACGTTTGAAGTTCTCTGAAGAGTTCAGAGCGGGCAACGATGAGGTCGGCACCGAAGATCCTATGGCTCGATTAGATGCTGACTTTGCCTTAATGGGCAGTGAACTTATCGCCTTGATGAACTCACTCGTCGACGTACTCGGTGGTGTAGAAGACAGTATTTAATACTTTACTTGCTGTAAAAAAGGCGCCTATGGCGCCTTTTTATTAACTCAACTATCTCAACTAACTCAACTAACTCAACTAACTCAAGATTTTAGCAACCCTTTTCTATCGAAAGGCCAATCTATGCCTAACCAAGCCTCAAAGAAGGCCTTCTGGCTACGGCTTGGCTTCTTCACACTCTTAACCATTAACGGTCCACTTTGCTGCTCGCCTAAGGTTAAGAGCACGGATTTAAGCCTGTCATCACTAAATAGGGTGATCTCTATCTGGCCTCCGACTTTAAAGTCTTTAATACGCGCACCGAAACCTTTCGCCGTGACCTTAAGACCATTAACCGCAACAATCTCATCGCCTGTAACAATCCCGGCATTCCATGCGGGGCTATCCCTCAACACTTGGGTCAAAATTAGCGAGGAATCAGGCTTCATTCCTGTATATGGGACGCTTTTCGAGTCTTTCGAGTGATCCAACTTTAACCCGGCTTTTTTCAGCAAGGCTGAAAAGTCCAGACTCAGTGGCGAGTTGATATGTGCCTGCCACCAGGCGTTATAATCTTCGCCGGTTAACTTCATTAATATCTGCAGCACATCTGATACATCGAAGCCTGCCGGAACCCTGTGGTCACGATAAAGGGCTTTGTGAACATCTCGGTATGAGTGCATCAAATCTGACTCCCCCAAGAGAGAGAAATCGAGCGCCAATGAGGCGAGAAACCCTTCAGAGTAGATATTAGCACTATGGTTAGTAGCATAATTCCCATTACCGCTGGCCCACTGATTGACGCTCGCCTCGGCAACAGACTGGAACTCTCGGCCCGGCGTCAACTCATTGCTGGCAATACGCTTGGCCAGATCGTCAAAAAACTCCTTTGTCGTGATCACCCCGGCGCGAAGGAGTAGTTGACTCTGAAAGTAGCTGGTAGAACCCTCCGATAACCATAAGAGTTCAGACATATTCTCTTTTTGGTAATCGTAAGGCACCAATCCAGCAGGGCGATATGCCTTTACGTTCCAGCTATGAACAAACTCATGGGAAGCTGTTTTAATAAAACCTAAATAATCTTTTCGTTCACGGAAACTGAATCTGGGCCGCTGAATAATCGTCGAATTCCGGTGTTCCGTAGCCCCACTGGCACCACTGGTCGCATGCACCATATAGACATAGCGCTCAAAAGGATACCCCTCCCAAATCGCGTTAGCCTGACCACTAAGCTTGGTCAGATCAGCCACCATTTTATCAAGATCGTAGTTTCCCTCTCCCCAGACAACGAGCTCATAATCGCGCCCATCGGCGCTAAACTGCCGATGATGGTTTATCCCGGTCTCTATCGGTGAGTCGACTAACACATCGTAGCTGTTGCCAACAAACGTATGCGCTCGCTCGCCTTTTTCCATCCCAGAATAACTTCGCCAATTGTCAGGTACCTGCATCGAAACCGCTACCGCTTCATCTCTAAACTCCGGACTGTAAACAAACACGCCACTGGCATCCAAAAATGCATGAGTCCCATCGATGTGTGCAACTCTTTCTCCCAGCTGATTAGCATATAGCTGATATGACACAAAAACCGCTGTAGGCTTAGTCAACCCGACTTGCCACTCTCCACTCGCCATACGAACAACCGGTAGCGGCATACCCTCTTCATCCTTAGCAGAAAAGGAGCGGATAGCATCGGCCAGAGGCAATACTTGATATTTTCCTGTACGCCAAACCGGTAAGTTAACGGTAAAATGGCTGGAACTCGTTTTAGGGAAATTGACCTCCACGCGTGCACTGTGATGCAGGGGCTGGGTCAGATCGATGTGGTAACTCACTTCGGCTTGAATAGCTGCAGAAAATAGTGCGCTAAAAGTTAACATCAATGGGATAACAGGTTTCACTCTTGCTTCCTTCTGTTATTATTGTTTTTATTTTTCGATGTTTGGATGCAGAGTATAACACTCACATTTCTGTTATCCGGCAGATCGACACAAGTTGCAACAAAAACAATATTTAACTTCAGTCGCCTAACACCGTAAGTCCCTACAAGAGGGCGAGGTCTCGATACTCTATGCGCACCATTCTTATTACAATTGCTCTCTTATTATTCAGTACTTTAGCCTACGCTCAAGATCATAAAGCCATTGAGATAAAGTTCAGAGAGGCGCCGAGCCAGCTCTTTGAAGAGGTTATCGCATCGGTATCCTTACCTATCCAAGCCAAGACCAGTGCCGAATTTAGCAAAGTTTCGAATGAACAAGGTTATACCGTTGAAGAGTTAAAACAGAAGATGCAGTTACTGGCACGCCTGTATTTGGACACCAGTATCAAAGAAAAGCATAAATACACAAAAGCAGAATCTCTGCTCAAACTGCTCGAAGTCATAGGCACCACAAGCTATGACGAAGCTTACCTTCAGATGTTAACGGGGCGCTACATCGCCAGAAGTACTCGTGATTACGAGAAGGCAATACCACATTACGAGCAATCTATTAGCACCCCATTACCCGAACAAGAGGTCAAGTCTCAGCTGCTGAGATTACTCGCCTATGACAACCTGGGAGACTTAAACAGAATCACCAGACAGGATAAACCGGCACTGGTTTATCTGACTAAGTATCGGGAGATGGCTTATCAACTCAGTGACGATTATTTTATTGCCCAAGCCGAAGCTTCTCTTGGAAGTTATTACAACAAACTTGACCAACTCACCGAAGCTGTACAACATTACAGCGAGGCCTTGAGACTCTCGAATAGGCAAGATAAGCCTTTTTTAAAAGCCGATCTTCAACTTAAACTTGCCCGGGTTTATCGTGACTTAGAATCTTGGGATGAGGCACTTCAATATGCCCATGAAGCCGCTCAGGCTTTCGAGAAGCTCGAAAAAAACGGCTACCGCTCTAGTTGTATGACGGTTATCGCTATGATTCATGCAAACCAGGGGCACTGGAACCAAGCCATTGACTATTACCTGAACGCTCAACAACTCGATTTAAAGAACCAAAATATTACCGCTCAAGCGTTAAACTTTCATAATCTGGGTGAAGCCTATTTTAACAGTGGTAATAGCGTCACTGCGCTAGATTTCTTACTCAAATCGAACGCGCTTTTCGTTGAAAGGAAAAGTAAACACTATCAAGTCTATAGTGATCTGTTAATCGCTCAAGTTGCTGTGGCAGATAAAAAGTGGCAACTGGCAGATAAGCACTCGACATCTGCACTCTCAATAGCCGAAGCCCTCTCTCTAAGACAAGAACAGATTGAAGCCCTCGAATATTCCGTTAAGGCCTCAAGGGGCTTAAACCAGTATGACAAGGCATTTAACCTAACAGATAAACTGATAGCCCTGAGTCAAATGGAGCAGGAAAAGGTGGCAACCAAAGAGAGTTATTCACCTTCAATTCTTGCCGAACAGAAATTAAAACTTAAACTAAATCAAATCAAGACAGAACAGAGTCAACTCAACAAACAGTTGGAACGCTCTCGAATCATCCTTATCACAGTGATGATTGCGGCGATATTAATCTCCCTATTCTCTTTTAATCAATGGCGGATGAGGGAGATATTATCTACCGAGCTGGCCCATGCCAATGAAACCAACAGACAGGAGCCAATCAGCGCGATCCCAGGCTACAGGGGCTTCATCGAGGAACTGAATACTCATCAAGCAGGTAAACCTAAAGCCATCGCATTGATATCTTTGACAAATCAGATGAATAACGACATACATCAGGGGCTTGAGGAAAATTCAAACATAAATAAGAGTCAACTGGAAGCCCTATCACACTGCTTTTCAGGTAAGGCTTTTCTGGTAAGACCCGGATTGTTTGTAATATCGGTAACTGAGCCTATTCAAGCGGGACTACTGCTGGAAAAGTGCAGCAAGGCAATCGATAAGGTTTATGGTGGCACCAGTATTCATATGGGCTACCTTCCGATGCCTTTATTGACCGATCCTCAAATAAAGCTCACTCCACAGGTCCACTTTGGTGCGGCGCAGTTGACATTAGCGGCAGCACTCAGCTTAGGGACAGATAAAGACTATTTTGTTACACTAAAGGCCCTTAATTTTGCCCCTTCGGCCATCTTCTCTCCGCCTTTATATCTGCATCTGGAGAAAGGCATTGCTCGAGGGCTACTCAAGGTCGAGACCAATGGTGATAAGAAGCAGATCTTGTGGCCAAAATGGGAAAGTGATAAAAAATTTCACCATTCAGAAATAAATTGACTAATATAGGTCTCGATCTCGTAAATGAAATTTGCACTCCAAAGGGATTGCTATACCATTAATGATACTTGTTTGAGTTTGTATCTAAGTACCGCTCTCTTTTGCCTGGACCAAGTAGGACGTGATTATCAATGAAGGATTCGATGGCGAGCACATCTCAACTTAGCTTATTAAAGCAAAAGCTCCATTCCGCAAAAGTTGCTCTCGATGAAATGACTGAAGGGAACAATGAAAAGTTGCAAACACTGCTGCAATTCATCGGTCACTTGAGCCTTGCATGCAAAGGGCAAAGCCTTGAGTTAGATAATAAACTGGCCAAGTTGAGACACCAGCTCAGCAATACTGATAACGTCGAAGAATCCCTCCCTGAGCTTGTTGAAGTAGAGCAACTGCTTAAACAACAATACAACCATGTCATGGTGCAGCTCGAAGATAGCCGTGCAAGCCTCTCTCGCGTCATCAGACAGATCCAAAGGGTTGAGTCGGTACCGGATAAAGTTAAGAAAGAGATAAACTACTATAAGAAAGATCTCGCCAAGCCATTTCATACATTTTGGGACTATATCCCGAAAGTCGAACAACTGGTTGGCTTTTATGAAAGCATATTACAAGAGCAGCTAGCTCAAGGTGATAAGCTCGTTGTTTTACCTAAACATAGACAGCTGGCCCATGAGCTGGCACATATGATCTCCGAGGTAGAATTTAGAAAAGATCAGCGTGACCAAGTACTCGTTATCAAAGAGACCCTCTCTAATGAGATCGAAGTCGATAGCTTAATCGACTCTTATCAGGTCATTCTGTCTCTACTGCTCGATAATATTGCTCGTGAAAAATCGACTTCTCAAGAGTTTTTATTCGCTCTCAATGATGCATTGTCTGCGGTCAGAGAGGTCGTCACCGACTCATACAACAATACTCAACGCAGTTTTCAGTTAAAGAAACAGCTAAACCGTGAGATAAATTCGAGAGTGGATGATGTCGGTGAAGCCATTATTGATATCGATGACATTCACAGCCTTAAATCTCAGGTCACGGAACAGCTAGCCTCCATTCGCACCGCCTTGGGGCGCAAGGAAGCATTGGAAGAACGCGAACAGACATTGCTTCGAAAATCGATGGAGACGATGCGTAAAGAGCTTAATGACCTCAGTAAAGAAGCCAATACCTACAAGGAACGTCTGTTCGAGCAACAGAAGCTCAACCTGCTCGATTCATTAACTCAGCTGCCTAACCGCGCCGCACTCGAAGAGAGAATGGATCAAGAGTTTCGTAACTTTCAGCGCCAGAAACTCCCCTTGTGGGTTGCTGTCGCCGACATAGATCATTTCAAAACCATCAATGACAACTTTGGACACAGTACCGGAGATAAAACACTGCAAGTCATTGCTATGGCACTAAAAAACTCACTCAGAGACACCGAATTTGTTGCACGTTACGGTGGTGAAGAGTTCGTACTTATCATCCCGGATGTCAATGCCGAAGATATTGATCACCTTTTAAACCGAGTAAGGGAAAAAGTAAAAAGTATTCCTTTTAAGTTTAAAAATCAGAGAATTACAGTTACAGTATCTATAGGTGCTGCACAAATTTTAGAAAATGAGCTCATCAATGAAACGTTTGAAAGAGCCGATGCAGCACTCTACCGAGCTAAACATGAAAGCAGAGACAGAGTTATCATCGACGTGTAAGCCAATTTTATCCAGCAAGCTTTCTATATAGAAAATCAGGCTTGTCACCTCGTGTTAAAGGTGCCCTTACAACACATCCTTGAACTCCGATCACTGCCAAGGAGTTGCTATGATAGTAAAAGTAAGCCCAAGAGGAAGCATGGATCAGCTTTCTCAACTCGAAGTCGATCGTGTCAAACAAAGTGCCAAAAGCGAACTCTACCAACTTTTTCGCAACTGCTCCCTCGCAGTGCTCGCCTCGGGTATCCAGGGCGATAATGCCGAAGGCCTCTTCAAACAATTCAGTAATTTTAATATTAATGTCCTGCGCCGTGAACGCGGCATTAAAATTGAACTGGTAAACCCACCGGAAGAAGCCTTCGTCGATGGCAAGATTATCGCTGGCATTCAGGAGCACCTTTTTGCCGTATTGAGAGATATTGTCTATCTCAGTGATAAATATGAAAACCTCAGACACATCAATTTAACTAACTCCAGCCACGTCACTAATGTTGTCTTCGACATACTACGTAATGGACAGGTTATCCCCTTCGAAGATCCGAACGTTGTGGTCTGTTGGGGTGGACACAGCATCAATGCCAACGAATATCAATACACCAGAGAGGTGGGATATGAGCTTGGCCTGAGAGAGATGAATATCTGTACGGGTTGTGGACCCGGAGCCATGGAAGGGCCGATGAAAGGCGCAACCATAGGCCATGCGAAGCAACGTATCGGTCAGGCACGCTATATCGGGCTCACGGAGCCCAGCATTATTGCAGCTGAACCGCCCAATCAAATCGTCAATGAGCTTGTCATACTGCCCGATATCGAGAAACGTTTAGAGGCTTTCGTCAGGCTAGGACATGGCATAGTAATCTTTCCCGGTGGCGCCGGGACGGCCGAAGAGCTGTTATACCTGTTAGGCATACTGCTTAACAAGGAAAATGAGGAGATGCCTTTCCCGTTAGTATTAACCGGCCCTAAAGAGAGTGCCGAATATTTCATGAGAATCGATGAGTTTATTGCCGCAACGTTAGGTGATGAGGCCCAGAGCAAGTATGAGATTGTTATCGATGACCCCGTCAGGGTAGCAAGGATAATGAGCCATGGCATGGATGTGATAAAAGATCATCGTAAAATCTCCGGAGACTCTTATCAATACAATTGGTCACTCAAGATTGAGCCGGAGTTCCAACTCCCCTTTATCCCGACTCATGAGATGATGGGGAACCTGAACTTACACTATCAACCCAATAAGGCCGAACTGGCGGCGAATCTTCGCAGGGCCTTTTCCGGCATTGTCGCCGGTAATGTTAAAATGGAAACCATCAGCAGCGTTACAAAAGAGGGACCATTCCAGATCAAGGGAGACCCGGATCTGATGGCATTATTGGATAAACTATTGAGTGCGTTCGTTAAACAGCAAAGAATGAAGTTGCCGGGAACCGAATACGTCCCCTGTTACAAGATCAACACTTAACCAATGCAGGCTATCGGCAGTAGACAAGCCGATAGCCTGATTAATAAAATGACTGCAACCTATCAACAGCCACTGCATCTGATTTTAACCACTTGAAAATAGGCACGATGAACACATTTTTAATTATTGATGGCATGAATCTGGTTCGCCGAATGCATGCAGCACAGCCCAATGAAAACGACGTAAATGGACTCGATATTCGGGTAGGATCGGCCTGCAAGAAACTGGTTAAATACCACCAGCCGACCCATGTTGCAATCGTATGGGATGGCGATGAACTTTCATGGCGTAAACACCTCTTCGAGGGCTATAAGAAAGGCCGCAAGCCTATGCCTGAAGCCCTGTCAGACACCTTACCAGCCCTTAAGTCCTACCTTGCAGCACAAGGTTTTAACTCAATTGACGCGGCATCTGAGGCCGATGATGTTATCGCGACCTTAGCGAGTAAACTCGTCACCAATGGTGGCAAGGCCATCATAGTATCCACCGATAAGGGGTTTACTCAACTCAGTGATCCTAATATACAAAGATGGGATCATTTCAATCAGGATTACATGACGATCGAACAGAGAGAGAAGAAATTAGGCGTAGAGCATTCGCAGTTTATCGACTACCTTGCCTTAGCCGGTGATAGCGGAAACAAGATCCCCGGAGTGCCGGGAATAGGGCCGAAATCGGCCATCGAACTGCTAAGAACGTTTCGTTCATTGGCCAATATCTATGCGTCGCTGGATAAGATTGGGGCCAAGCAAGCTAAGAAACTCGAAGCGGGCAAACAGATGGCAAGGTTGAGTTATAAATTAGTTCAGCTTCAAACCGATATTCCGCTGAATGTAAATCTGAGCCAGTTCAGGCTACCGAATCCGAAAGCATAGCCCTGACAAATGTAAATATTAAGTTACTTATTTGCGATTCACCCGCAACAACTTAGAGGGTATCTTATTACATCTGACTGATTTATGATTTATCATGGTTTATATTAGTAATATGCTAGTGAGTGCTAGTGAGTCTAAGCGTTAGTAGTGTGAGTCTCAAATCAAAATTGTTTACGTTAATACCAAGGACCCGTCGTACCAATGAAATCTAAACTCCCCGTTATAGTCGGTTCTATTTTTGCAGCTTACCTCGCCTTTGTTGCGGTAGTGGTACTCGTCTATGAGCCCACTCCTGATGAGATGGACTGGGAAGACAGACAGGCTTATATCAATGGCAAACTCACTGAGATCTCGATAGGCCAGTCGATCACTCACATCAAAACACTTCTGGGAAAGGCCGACTTCTCCGAAGCAAAAATGGCTAACGAATCGACATTACAGGTACTCTTCTATCGAACTCACCATAAGAAATCTGACGGTGAAACCACCAGAGATGAATGCACGCCATTACTGTTCAGGGATCAAAAGCTGATCGCCTGGGGAGAGGCTTCCTACCAAGAGTATCTGAGCCACAATGGTAGTAATAGCAATACTAGCATCACTAGCAGTAGCAATAACGGCATCTGATAGCCTTCGAATGAAGGCTGGTTACATTTTCTATTTTAACTTCTGGCTGAGTAGGTATTGAGTGGTGTGTTTGAAAGTCATACTTTCATTGCTATCTATCACCTGCTGTGGGCGTATGTGTAAGTAATCTCTCGGTACGCTGTAAACCCGTCCTTGGGCGCTCTGCGATTTCATCCCTGAAATCGAAGTCCTCGAGCTCACTTACACCCGTTTATCTATCTCTTCGATTGAAGTTTTGTTGGTAACACGTTTGTGCCCCAAAGTGAGTTTCAGTTGGTATGCTGTCCAGATAAATAACCAGCCAGTTGGCCTACCTTTACTAATCCATTCATGGTACGAACTGATTGCTTTCACCAAGACCTTTGTATCAATGTGCACTTTTTCGATTAAGTGTGCTCGTTCTTTAAGCGCTACTCTGCTAGAGTGCTTATTAATCAATGGCTTTGATAAAGCTTGGCTTAGATAATAGGTTTATTAAATGTGCATGCGCGTTTTGCCAGATATACGCGCATGCGCACTATAGAAACGTTATCCATCATATGAGGTATTCCGGTAAATGAAGAAGAAAGTCAGCAGTTTCCTTGTGAACTTTGGAGCTTCGGTGTTTTACCTTTGGATAATTATAAAGGTATGTGGATTTGCTATCTCTTACTTCGAAGTTGAGCTGCCGACTTTGTGTGTAAACGAAAATATCATCGAAGTTATATCTCCAAATGAAAAATTGATAGCGAAGTATGGTTCATCAGATTGTGGTGCTTTCTCATCTACTGAAAGTGGTGTGCTCATTGAGAATGTCGAAACTGGTGAAGTGTATCGTGGATTGCTAGGAATCAGAGGTACTCCAAATGACTTTAGAATCGAATGGGACACAAATAAACGGCTGATTTTCCATAACGTACCTATCGATAAGTTGATTTGGTTTAATCAAAAGTATGGTTCTGGTGTTTCACTCGTTATAAAAAATGACGGATAATAAGTCGCAACAGGCGGAACGCAACGTATTTGGTTGACTGTTGCTCGTTCCTCGAAAATTTTAGCCAACTAGTCGCGCCGCTGAGCTGGGCTCAGCTAATCACACCGTCGCCATACATTCCCTTATCAATATTTAACGAGTTAGAGGCCAGGCTCTGACTCATTTATGTCCAGAATCGAGTTTGAGAGGACTTGTAAACCTCAATCGAAGAGATAGATGACTAGGTGTAGATGCGGCTGAGGGTATCGAAAACATGGAGGTTTTCGTTAAGCGGCACGGATGGCTTCACAGCGTCCCGAAGAAGTATCTGCACATAAGGTCGTTCATTCACATCCATGTGATCACGACATTGATATATCCATATATGGCACCTGCTGCAAGCAATTGGCACAAGCAGGGCTATGGTTCTCCACGAGTAAACCCAAGACTAAACAAGTTTAATGAAGCCAATCTAAGAAGATACTTGAAACTTGTTATCCGACAAGGCCGAAGTTTTCGATCTAATCAGAGATCTGAGTCTGAGCTATTTGTCACAGTGCAGTGAGTTGATCTTCGATGTCAGGCAGTGATCTTCCCACTGTCCGGCTATCTTAAGGTAGGACTTGGCCAGCCCCTCCTCTTCAAACCCCAGTGATGCGAGTAATTGTCCACTTCGTATATTGCTTGGAATATAGTTCGCCATGACTCTGTGCAGGTTAAGCTCGGTGAAGATGTAGTCGATCCCAGCCGTTAAGATCTCTTTCATTAAGCCTTTGCCTTGATGCTCCCCGGCAATGGAGTAGCCTAAGTTACAGGCCTGAAAGGAGCCTTTAATAACATTGGTAAAGTTACAGACCCCAATAATCTCACTGCGGTTCTCGTCGCTACCTGAGCAGGCTTGCTCATCTAATGCAAATGCCACGAAGTGCACCGCTCCGCCCACCGCAAACAGCTCATTACTCTCGAGTAGCCTCCGCTTTACCTTAGTGGGATTGAAATAATCAGCTTCTCTTTCTGGCTCCCATGGCGCTAAATGGGCGCTATTTTTCTGGTAATAATCGATTAATAGCTGATATTCATAATACTGCAAAATAGTCAGTATGGTTCGCTTTGTCTTAATTCTTGGAATCGTAAACATAGATTAAAACCACCTGCGAACCTGTTGTTGGTAACGAATATACTCATCACCGAATTTACGGGTTAAATAGGCCTCTTCCGGCCTGATGGCCACGTAATAGACACCGATACAAGATGGGATCACGCTGGTGATAAGCCAAACATGGCTGAAATAGAGGCCGAGACCAACGGGGATGGTACACAAAGCCAGATAGATGGGGTTTCTTGAATATTTATAAAGCCCGGTCTTAATAAGTGATGACGTTGGCTGCCAAGGCTCTATTGAGGTCTTTACGCGCTTAAATTGGAACAGCAAAGCGAGCAGTACAATAAGGCCAGTCATTACCAAACCCAGGCCGATATAGGCTATCACTGGCGCAAAGGTTATCCCGATGGGGAATAACAGCTCATTGGCATGGGCCAATAACATAAACAGTATAAAAATAACCGGTGGGGGAATTTTAACTCCAGCCCCTTTATCATCTTTCTCCATAACTCTCTCTATCTCCATAAGCCTCTCCATGATTTCAGTTTGACCGGTAACACCGGCTTACCCTATAGCGAATGCGCCTTTTATCCCCTCTATGGCCATCTGCGTTCCTATAACAGCCAAGATGAGCCCCATCATGCGGGTGATGGCGCCAAGCGCCGCACTGCCAAGGTAATTGACCAACCTGCCGCCAAAGATGAAAAACAGATAGGTCACGTTGCATAATGCGCCAAAGGTCCCTATGGTGATCAGCATCTCGGCTATGCCCCCCACAGCAGAAAAACTCATCGCCGTGGCTATGGTACCGGGGCCGGCAAGTATGGGTAGCGCCAGCGGAGATACCGCAACACTCAATGCCGCCTCTCTCTGTAAGTCGCCGCTCTTGGCTTTACTCTCCTCAACCTGAGCACTATCCGGGTGGTGCACGCTGGAGCTATTACCCTGCAGCATATGAAAACCGATTAAAAAAACCAGCAAGCCGCCCGTGATACGAAATGCAGACAGAGATATACCGAACAGGGTGAAGATAAACTGTCCCATCAGAGCAAAGACGGTGATGATGATAAAGGCCAGTAAGAGTGCCCTGAAGGCAATTGCTTTCGTCGTCTGCTCATCATCCTGAGAGGTTAAACTCAAAAATATCGGTACATTAGCTATGGGATTCATGATGGCAAAAAACCCCATAAAAACTGTACCTAGGTGTAGCCAGAGTCCATCCATATCTCATCACGTCCTTCAGTCAATTGATGCTCAATTCTTACCATAAATACAAGCGCTGTCCATAAAAAAACCGAGTAATAAACTCGGTTTTTGTCTTATACCAATCGGTATAAGAAAGTGGTCAACTCAGAGTTATTTTTGGCTGCATAATTCAAGGCGAAAGAGTGAGAAAATGGTGATCCCTTTTGAACTCATTAAACACAGAAGTAGGCTGCCAAAAACACTCCTGAAAGGCGAGTTTTAGCGCTTGCGATACAGCGTTAACGAGCTTAAACGTAGAATAACTATGCTCCTCACTCGCTGCATTGCCTCACAAGCGCTAAACTCTCGCTGAGTGACCACACCTTTATACCGATTGGTATTATTCACCTGACGAAGAATCTATGCCGAATTAATCGGCCTTCTTATATTCGGTATACGCCTCACCTTGCGTTAACCATGCAGGTGCCGGTTTACCTTTCAGGTAGTGATCGAAGTACTGCATCATACGAATGCTGTAATCGAGTTTATTCGGATACTTCTTCAAGTGATGTGGTTCATCTTGATATTGCAAAAAGACCACATCTTTACCCGCACGGCGCATGGCAAGATAAAGCTCAATTCCCTGCTCCCAAGGCACCGCATCGTCTTTATCGCCAAACATGATCATCATAGGTGTCTTGATACGCTCAGCATAGAAAATCGGTGAATTCTCAATATACTTCTGCGGCGCTCGAAACAGGCTCTCACCAATTCGACTCTGGCCGGTTTCATACTGGAACTGACGGGCGAGTCCACTACCGTGACGAATGCCGCTATAGGCGCTGGTCATGTTAGAGACCGGAGCCCCGGTTACCGCAGCCTTGAAGATATGAGTCTGGGTGACGGCGAAGGCGGTTTGGTAACCGCCCCAGGAGTGCCCCTGGATCCCGACAGCATCGGGATCGGCGATCCCCATTTCAATCAACTTCTGCACACCTGAGGTCAACGCCTGAACGGAGGTTGCACCGGGATAACCCACCTCAAAACGAATATCCGGCAGGAAGATGGCATAGCCGTTATCGGCGTACCAGGCAAAGTTAGGTCTATGGTTGAGCTTCATCTGCGGAAACGCATGCAAGCGGTCGCTCATAAAGCGGTAGAAATAGACCAGTACCGGATAGCGTTTACCCTCTTCATAGTTTGTCGGCTTAATTAACACACCATCTAACGGCTGACCATCGCCATTGGTCCAGTGCACCAACTCAGACTGACTCCAATTAAATTTACGCTTCTGGGCATCTAAGTCCGTCTGGCGGGTAGCCGTTTGAGGTGAAGCGTACTCTGCGGTATAGAGGTCCGGAAACAGATCATATCGCTCTTTCGAGAACACTATGGTGTTGGAGCTTTTGCTGCGCGTGAGAGGTTTTATCTTATAATCCCCCTCCATCAAAGTCGTTACGCCTGAGACGCCGATTTTTACCCGGTAATAACCATCACCTTTGGTCTTCTCGTTATAGCCATGAAGCAGCACCAGCTGATCGAGAGCAACCACATCAGGATTATTTTCATCATCGATGAGTCCTGTTACCCGATATTGGATCCCTTGCTTGCGTCCTTTACCCGCCGTTAGCTTGAACGCCTCCAGAGATTCGGTATTCACCTGCCAGATATCATATTTATCATAAACCAACAGACCGGCATCGTTTTCGAGCCAAGGACCGAAACCATACCCAGGTGCGTTAGAGGGATAATCATGGTCCTCATCGGCAAAAGAGACCTTCAAATCTTTAGTTAGATTATGTCTGCGATCTTGAGATATTTGATAAAGATATACTTGCCCTTGCTGGTAGTAGGAGACAAATCGCTCCTTAGGAGAGAGATTTGGCGCTTCATTTGTGGGCTGCTGGGTCAAGAATGCAACTTTGCGACCCGTGTTGAGATCGATCAAATAATAGTCCCGATAAAAACCGGCCCAGGTGATCATCTTACGGTAGGGAATATCTGAGCTGGCGATAACAAATCGTTCCTGCTCCTGTAACTCAATATCCGGTACAGATTCGTCGGCTAACTGAACAAGGTTATTTCCCTGCAGATGCAATACGGCCAGATAGGTCCGCTCCTGCTCCTTCTTGTACTGTTTAACCTCGTTAGGCTTAATACGTGCATCGTCACCGTGCCAGATACGCAGCTCTCTCTGACCTGTAACTATTTTTTCATTAAAGAGGTCCGCTTGTTTCTCAATCTTTTTGATTTCAAGCTGTTGGCTCACCTGGGGAACCCGTCCAAAAAAGAGGCGGTTACTGTCTTGTGAAAACCTCAATGTGGTATAACGATTAAGTTTCCACTCATCGGTGACGGGGGCAGGCTTAACGGCTCCGGTGGCTATCTCAAGCAGAGACAACTTATATTCACGTCCATAAGGGGCGCTTGCTGCGACCCCATGGGTGAAGGCGATATAACGGCCATTCTCACTGAGTGAAACCTCACCAATCTGTTGGTCATTATACTGACGTGCGATCTCTTTTTCGTTGCTGTTGAGCTTAACTAATACCAGTTGATGCTTTTTCGCTTTCACATCATTGCTTGCCAGCACCAGATGCTTACCGGCTTTATCAAAATAGAAGCGGGTCACATTTTTCACACTTTGCTTATAGCCATTTTTCAGCGAAATAAGCTGCAACTCGGTTCCTTTATCGAACTTATCTACCTTTTCAGGCTTATTTTTCTGCTCTTTTTTCTTACTGTCGGCATTTTTATCGGTTTCTTTACTGTCGCCATTTTTCTCTTCAGCTTCAAACCAAACAGCCAGGTGGGTTCCGGTTTCATTAAACTCAAAAGTTTTAACTCTTTCAAAACGCGTTTCTTTTCCGGATGTCGTATCGAGTAACACCATGCCGGATTTGAGTTTTTTCTTCTCTTTGGCGGATGCCATCTCCGAATCGAGTAACGAATTTTTAACAACAAAAGCAACAAAACGGCCATCCCGGCTCATTTTGGGCTTAGAACCGCCATCTACAGTAAACTTTTTAGATGATGTCAGGCTCTTAACCAGCCCATGACTATCACCCCGATCGGGCGCTACCTCAACGGCTAACATAGTGCCGGAATCTGAAACCACAGGTTTCTTCAATGATTCAAAATGCATGATGTCATCAGGCACAATTGAATGTGAGCTGGAGGGGGATGAAGCGTAGGCTCCAGCGGTGAGCAGGCTCGCCGATGCAAGAATAAAAGATGCTAGGGATAGTGACTTCAAGGTCTTCCTCATTTTTCTTATTTTATTAACGTAAACCCGAGCCTTCATTAGACTAAAGTCGACTTTTTTAACCTTTAACGAACAATCATCGTCATAAGCCTTATTTATTGCAAGTTCCACTATATAAAAAAATGTGAGATTGCTCACTATTTTCTGTAAAAATTGTTTAAAAGTGTTTAAAATAAAGCGGTGAACAATAAAAACAAATTCCAAGTCATACTACCGTGTCTTTAGACATGGCCAGACATAGCAGTAACGACAAACCGTGGAAGGACTCTCCATGTCAAAAAGAACTATAACCGTGATCCCTGGTGATGGGATTGGACCAAGCATTATCGATGCAGCCATAAAAATTCTTGATAAAGCCGGTTGCGATTTTGAATATGAATTTGCCGATGCAGGTTTAGCCGCACTTGAAAAGCAAGGTGAGCTTTTACCTCAGCGTACTCTCGATATGATCGAGAAGAACCGTATCACGTTAAAAGGTCCATTGACTACACCAGTTGGTGAGGGCTTTACCTCTATTAACGTTTCATTGCGTAAGAAATTCAGCCTATACGCTAATGTTCGCCCAGTTCTCTCTTTCAAAGGAACTCAGGCTCGATACGATAATATCGATATCATTACCGTTCGTGAAAACACCGAAGGCATGTATTCAGGTCTGGGTCAGACTCTCTCTGATGATGGCGCAACGGCTGAAGCAACCAGTATTATTACTCGTCAGGGTGCAGAACAGATCACCACTTTCGCTTATGAACTCGCTCGCAAAGAGAATCGTAAGAAAGTGACCATAGTTCATAAAGCTAACATTATGAAGTCAACATCAGGACTCTTCCTGAAAGTGGCCCGAGAAGTCAGCCTGCGTTACCCGGATATCATCACCGAAGAGATGATTGTCGATGCAACGTGTATGAAACTGGTTATGAACCCTGAAAACTTTGACGTTATGGTAACGACAAACCTTTTTGGTGACATTCTTTCCGATCTCTGTGCAGGTCTTGTCGGTGGTCTGGGGATGGCTCCGGGTGCCAACATAGGTAAAGATGCGGCAATTTTTGAAGCGGTTCACGGTAGTGCGCCGGATATTGCCGGTAAAAACCTGGCAAACCCAACATCGGTAATTCTAGCCTCGATCCAAATGCTTGAGTATCTGGGCATGGCTGATAAAGCTGAGAATATCCGTAACGCCGTTACCGCCGTCATTGCCGAAGGCGACCGTACTACACGCGACTTAGGTGGCACACACGGTACTACTGATTTCACACAAGCAGTGATTGAACGATTATAAAAGCAGCTTCCAGGTTCTAAGTCCTAGGACCTAGGACCTAGCAGCTTATACGAAAAAGGCCTCATGTTTACACATGAGGCCTTTTCTTTATCAGACTCGGGGCTAGGGTATCAGCTTACCAAGGTTGAGTTGGGTTGAGCCATAGGTGCACAGTCACTTCATCACGGTCATGATAAAGGTGTTTACACTGGATCTGAAAATCTTTGATGTCATTCTCTTTTAAGATCTCCGACATCGTCTCTAGAATCTGAGACACCTCAACATAACGACTCTTCATCGGCAATTTAAGGTTGAATATCGCCTCTTTAAACCAGCCATTGATCGCCCAGGCTTCAATCAGCTCAGCCACCCGCGAGGGCTTCTCAATCATATCGCAGACCAGCCAATAGATATTCTTACGAGGCGGCTCGAAACGGAAACCATCGGCTTGATAGTGCTTCACCTGACCTGTATCCATCAAAGACTCAGCCATAGGGCCGTTATCGACAGACGCGACAAACATGCCACGACGCACTAACTGATATGTCCAACCACCGGGACAGGCGCCAAGATCGACCGCATTCATGCCGCTTCTTAGCCTCTCCTCCTGCGCCTCTTTGGGAATGAAGTGGATAAAGGCTTCATCTAACTTCAAAGTCGAACGGCTCGGGGCATCCGCAGCCATTTTTAACCTTGGGATCCCCATGAAATTAGGTGAACTGTTGTTACTCAGAGAGTAGCCAACATAAGCCGTGCCTGATGCCACGAAACAGACATGAATAATAGGACGCTTAGGGTTCTCTTTCTCGAGTAGACAACCGGCCTTTTTCAGCTTCTGTCTCAGGGGAACCGTAAACTTGCGGCAGAAATTCGACAGCTCTTTAGCTTCATTGGTATCCGGAGTCTCGACTCTGAGCTCACCCGCTTTGCTGACTTCGGCTAAAGCCTCGACAATGGGCGTGACTCGATCATCTTCCGGCAGATTTTTCAGCAGCGCTTTGGCCGCAAACATCTGTCTGGCAAAAATCAGAGAATCCAATTTGATTTTTTGCGCCAGGACGGCGGCATCACCGGCTTGAAAGCACTGAAAAATCACATAAGCATCGTTTCTGTTGGTTTTTACAAAACCACCGATATCAAGTTCAGCCGCGCGGTGCTGTATCTCAGCGGCACACTCTTTCTCATAGCCTGCACGGCAAAACAAAAATAGGTTAATCATTGGAATTCCTGGAACCAGCCAATAAAAAATGGCGACAATCGATATAATGGCCGCCATTCTACACTGTATGTGCTGTTATTACGATTTCTAAACAAGCCAGCTTCTATGGTTTAAACCACAGATAAGATTAGTCGTCTAACTCAACCACCCAGCCAACCTTCATATGGCTATTGCCCTTCTATAATGACAAGCGGCTAAGTTTACAACTTATTTGAGGTTAATCGTCTAACTCAACCACTCTATTTCGCCACACTGCTAAGGCGATAAATAACCAGCCGAGTAGGAAACAACCTCCCCCCAGAGGTGTGATGGGGCCGGTCCATTTACTCCCGACCAAGGCATAGAGATAAAGTGACCCCGAAAATAGTCCTATGCCGGCAATAAACAGATAACCCGCCCAATCGATCAATCTCGACCTTAACCAATGACCGGAAAACGCCACAGCTATCAGAGCGAAGGTATGGTAGAACTGATACTCAACACCTAAGTTAAAGATGGCTATCATCTCCGGGGTCGTCACGTTTTTTAACCCATGTGCACCAAATGCACCTAAAGCAACCGCCATAAAACCACTTAGCGCCGCTAGCAATAGAAAACCTTTACGCATCTAACCCCCGAATAAAATCAATACTATGTGTGATCGCAGTGGCTAGATTAGCGTCTTGCGTCGTACCTGACGACTTCCTTGGTGCAAAACTATGATCGCCATCCGTTAACCAATGCAGGCTCACCTTACTCATCACAGACCAGGTATCGACTAAACCTCTGCCGCCAAATTTATCTCTTTCACCTTGAATTACACAGATAGGTGCCTTGCTGTTCTCGATGGGCTCCAGCCTTGGCTCCCCCCCCTTCAGTGGAATAAAGGGGTACCCGAGACAGATAACACCATCGACATGAGTGTCCTGTGCAACAATGGCTGCCATGCGCCCGCCCATCGATTTTCCCATCAGAATAATTCGCTTGGGGGCGTACTCAGCTTTAATCGCCTCTATATGCAGATTAAAATCTTTAATCAGTTTAGGGGCGCGATCGGGGGGGCGGCGTTTACCATCAATGGCATTGGCGCGCATATAGGGAAAATTGAAGCGAATCACACCAAAGCCTGCATTCGATAACCCCTTTGCCATCTCAACCATAAAGTCAGATTGCATATTTGCCCCGGCTCCGTGAGTAAATATGACGATGGTTTCACCCAATTCACCTTGGGTTACACATTCACTCTGGAGAAGTTCTTGCGCTTCCAGGGACGCTTTAACCAGGAAGTAGCTCACTGCGAGACTCCTCTTCAAACATGTCTAACATCCACTCTCTGAAGGCCGCGACTTTACCTATATCCGCATGATTTTGCTGACAAACCAAGTAATATGCATTCTTACTCACCAAGACCTCCTGAAAGGGGCAAACCAGTCTTCCCGCTTTAATATCAGGTTGGGCAAGTACGCTATAACCCAGCGCGACACCTTGTCCATGAGCCGCCGCTTGCAGGACTAATGAAGAATGACTAAATATGGGCCCCTGGTTCACATTAATATCATTAATCCCACATTGCCTAAACCACGCTTGCCAATCATGGCGACTCGAATCATGTAAAAGCGTATGATTTTTAAGGTCACTGGGTTTCTCAAGTGGCTTGGGACCATTGAGTAACATGGGCGAACAAACGGGAATTAACACCTCATTTTTTAACTTGTCGGCTCTTAATCCAGCCCAGCTCCCCTGCCCGTAATAGATGGCAACATCGACATCATCAGTCAAGGAACTATCTTCATTATCGACCGCCTTGATTCGAACATCGATATCGGGGTTGTTCTCACTGAATTTAGCCAAACGAGGCACTAACCATTGAATGGCAAAACTGGGTGAAGTGCTTACTGTCAGTGAACCTATGGCACTTCTGGCAAGGAGTCGGTCTGTTGCATCGGCCAACTGAACAAAGATGTCCTTTATATCCAAAAAGTACCCTTGCCCCTCCTCTGTTAGTAGTAAGGAACGGTTCTTTCGACGGAATAACTTCAGGCCTAAATATTCTTCTAAAGCCTTTATTTGATGACTCACTGCAGCCTGAGTTACGAAAAGTTCTTCGGCTGCCCGGGTAAAGCTTAGATGCCTCGCAGCAGCTTCGAATGCTTTCACTGCATTTAATGGCGGTAAACGTCTAGACATAGTGATCCGGATCCCATCTTTTGATTAGTTTTTCTAATCCGTATTGTTACATTTTATCGTTTGTTAAGGGAAGTGTTTTTGATTAAATTACGCTCCAACGAAACGAAAAAAGTTAGGCAGCCTCTACGACGTAATCGGGGAGTGTCTGACAACCCGAAATGTCCGCCCGGAGGCGACCCATATGCTAAACCTTAAAACTGTTTTTGTTCTCGCTCTTCTCTCTACTGCGACGACCGTTAGCGCCGATGAAATGGTTATTGATACATCTGACCTACACGCAACGATTAGTGCTCAGCTGGCTGAAGGCATGGAGATGATGCAAAACAACCTGACTGAAGATTTGAATACGATTTTAATCGCAGAAGAGACCACAGAGAAAGCCCCTGTGATAGTCACTCGCGCGGAGTAAATCAACTCCCTTCATTAAAAGCCGCGTCGCTAACCATATTAGCATCGCGGTTTTTTTGTGTCTGTAATAAGGAAGAGAAAGCGCTAAGTTTTAAGTTTTAAGTTTTAAGTTTTAGGGGGTCACATCAGTGACAAAGCTTAGGGTAATTGACTCCAGACGCAATTCGTTTGCTCTTACCGCTTATAACTTACAGCTTACGGCTTTCTATAACCATTCGCGGCTAAAGTCGCTCCAACATAAAAAATATCAGACTCCAGACACTGTTCGCTTGTTCTTACCGCTTATAACTTACGACTTATCACTCATGCCCTAAAGCTGGATCCTGAAACGAGTTCAGGATGACATTCAAAGCTTATGTCTCACCCTATTCTTTCTCTTTACTTACCGCTTAAAACTTACGACTTATCACTCATGTCCTATTAGAAATAGGGTCTGAATATCCAACCACAAACCTTCCAGTACTAAACCTTTGAACGACAGACATAAAAAAGCCGCGACTATTAAAATAGTTGCGGCTTTTCAAGTAATCTATCTCATCTATAGGCTTGTGAGCCTCTGAGGCGCGATTTAAGGACGATATACCTTCACGTTCTCATAACCTTGCTCTTGTAGATATAAAGCCTGCAATTTACTCATCACGCCACGATCGCAATATAATAGGTAGGTTTTAGTTTTATCCAAATCCGCAAATTGAGTCGCAAGCTTAAAAAATGGGATCGCTTTAATCTCAATACCATCAAGCTTCAGAGGAGCTTTCTCTTCCTCTTCCGGTGCTCTGACATCGATAATGACTTCATTAGAATTGACGTCACCAACGGTTTCAGTTTCAGTTATCTTAGTATCCATGCTGGTTGCAATCTCTCTGATATCGATGATTTCGGCAGTTTCCAGGACACGTTCAATAAGATCCTCTGAGAACTTTTGCTCTTCGGCTTCAATTTTTGAAAGTATCGCTTTAACCGTTGGCTTTTGCGAAATAACCCCACAATATTCCGGAATCGATTTAGAAAAATCTTCGGTACCAATCTTACGACTCAGGTTTATAATATCTTGCTTATCCATCGCAATCAGCGGACGTAATATTAACTGCTCGGTACAACGGTCGATGACATTCAAGTTCGTCAATGTTTGACTGGACACTTGCCCCATGGCTTCACCGGTTACCAGCGCCTGGATCCCCATTTTGTCAGCTAATCTTGCCGCCGTGCGCATCATCATACGCTTGAGGATAACGCCCATCTGACCATTGTCTATTTTCTCCAGGATCTCGGTGACGACCGGATCGAAAGGTACAGAGATAAACTTAACCTTATGAGACTCACCGTATTTCTGCCACAGATGGTACGCGACCTGCTTAACGCCGATCTCATGTTGATCGCCGCCTAAATTGAAGAAACAGTAGTGAGTTCTGGAGCCACGTTTAATAAACTGGTAGCTGGATACACCCGAGTCAAAGCCACCCGAGATAAGAGACAGTACATCTTCCTGAGTCGCCATAGGGTAACCGCCCAAACCTTGAATACGATTCACAACCAGATAGAGATTTTCTCTGTCTATCTCTAAGTTGATGGTCATATCGGGATTTTTTAACTTAACCCCGGCAGCCTCAGTAAATTGATTTAATCCGCCACCAACATAGCGTTCGACTTCAATCGATTTAAAGTCATGGTTACCCACGCGCTTTACACGTACACAGAACGTCTTTCCGACGAGCTGATCTTTATATAGAGCTAAGGTTTGCTGATAAATATCATCGACGGATTCAAAGGTACTTTCGTTCACCTGAAGTACATGCGCAATCCCCGGAATACAAGATAACCGCTCCGCATATGCCTCAACTAAATCGGGCCTATCGTTGGGAACCAAGACCATGATTTTATCCCAATCACGCTTAACCTTGGCAGACTCATCCACTTTTTTAAGCACGTTACGGATATTAGTTTCAAGCATCTTGGTAAAACGCATTCTTACCGGCTTGCTCTTCATCATGATTTCAGGAAATAGTTTTACGATAAATTTCATCAGGGTATTCCGAACGGGGGTGGGATTTAAACAATATTGCGTCCATTATACCAAGACTATTGAATGTTTGACTATCGGGAAATAGCAGAAACAGCGATGAGCCCTTTCAATTACAAAAGATAAGGCTGGAAAGTTTACCTTTTCCAGCCCTATTCTTTTTCAGGCCCGGTGATAAGAGTGTCGTTAAACGTTAAAGCTACTGACCTACCAAAATTTCATCAGACTCTATGGGCTTACCCTGTTCGATGGCAATTTCTACCCGCCGATTACGTGCACGGTTGCCCGGTGAATCATTGGCAACCAAAGGATCTGAGTTAGCCATACCAACCACCTTCATCCTACGTTGATCGAACCCTTTGACGCGAATAAGCTCATGAGCTACGGCTACGGCTCTCTTACTGGAGAGGTCCCAGTTAGAACTGTAGAGCTCATTGCTGATCCGCATGTCATCGGTATGACCCGACACGGTGACAATCCCCGGAACATCTTTAAGCAGCTCACCCACACGACGGATAACGGGTTTAAACCTGGGTTGAAGGAAGCCTGAGCCCGATGAAAAAGCGCCCTTCTCCCGGATCCTGATGATGATCTGCTGACCCAGAGATTCAATTTCTATAGCGCCGTCGACAATCTCCTTATTGAGCTCCTGAGCCATCTTCTTAACTTCGTCGTTAATTTGATCTTGTGCCGCCGCTTGAGCCTTTGACTCATCTTCAGATTTGGCTTTCGCCTCTGATTCTGATTTCGCCTCAGCTTTCGCTTCAGCCTCTTCCTGAGCAGTAGCTGAGGCCTCTCCCCCGCGCTGCTCGCCTCTTTGTTGCTGCACACCACCAGAGCTATCGTCATCTCCGGCCTGATACTCAAGCACAGGCTCTGTCATTTCGTTCGTTTGTTGGTTGATAATTTCGATGGGAGTCGGCTCCGGGCGGCCGGGTCTGAACTCTAGAGCGATGACTGAAGTTCCCTTAGGAATATCTTTTACTTCGACTTTATTTTGCACACCAAATGCGTACTTCATCGAACCGGCGATCTGCTTAAACTTCATCACATCCATTTCAGAGAAAGCCAACAGCAGAACGAAGAAGCACATCAAGAGTGACATCAAATCGGCAAAGGTTGCCAACCACAGCGGCGCTCCGGGTGGTGGACAGTCACACTTTTCCTTCTTTGCCATGGGGCTATTCCCCGTCCGTTGTATCTATTTCTCGCTGCTTCTCTGAAATATAATTCTTCAAGAAACCTTCGATAACCCTTGGGTTTTGCCCATCCTGAATCGCCAACACCGCATCCATGATGAGGTTGCGGTTTAACATCTCTTCATTCATTCGTAGCTCGAGTTTACCTGCGATAGGAATTGCAACCATATTTGCCACAACCGCACCATAGAGTGTCGTCAATAAGGCCACAGCCATCGCAGGTCCGATAGATTTAGGGTCATCCATATTCGACAACATGGCCACCAAACCAATCAGGGTGCCAATCATTCCCATCGCCGGTGCCACGTCTCCCAAGGCCTGGAAAATACTGACTCCCATTTTATGCCGCTCTTCTGTGAGTGCGATATCTTTCTCGAGCGCGTCGCGGACCACATCGCCATCATGGCCATCGACAAGCATATCGACCGCTTTTTGCATAAAGCTGTTGTCGATTTCCGCTTCTTCTAACGCTAAGAAGCCCCCTTTTCGGGCAGCATCGGCCATAGTGATCGATTGCTCAATCAAGGCGTCAGGTTTATCAATCTTGAACATGAATGCTTTAGCGGCAATTTTTATTGAACCAAGAAACTGCTTAAGGTTGTACTTCATCATGACGACAAAAAGAGAACCACATATTACAATCAGCACCGAAGGAACATCGATAAAAATGGCAATACCACCACTGCTGACCATCGCCATGATGACAAAACCAAACGCGCCAATGAGTCCTATCAGGGTTGCTAAATCCACAACTGCTCCTTAAATGAAACTGATTCCGGATGCGGTCCATCCGATCAGTATGAAGTTGTTTTTATTGATGCGGCCAACAATAAGTGCCATATCACAAAATATTCTTACACGTTAATATACCCAGGTTTAGCGCTAATCTCATAGTATATTGGACAATTATCCTTTGTATAATTGTCAAAATGAGAGTGTTAATGACAGTGCTGCGTTGAGTAACGTGATTAAAGGGGCCGAACCGAGACCGAAAATATCGATTCAACAATTATTCAAAAATAAAAGTCCTACTTTCAATTATCGGACAGCTTACACGCAAGTTTAGCTACAAATTCAATTTTTTATAAAAAAACCTCGATAAAGCGTGCTATTGCACAAATATACCGCAGCCCGATTTGACGCTAGTCGCTGCCTGAGATACCTTGTCACACGCAATTTTCTAGGAAACGTTACCGTGGCTAAAAAACCTGAAAACCTCACTTTTGAAGAATCCCTTTGCGAACTCGAACGTATTGTTTCAGATCTTGAACAAGGCGATGTTTCCCTCGATGATGCACTCAAACAGTTCGAACGCGGGATAAAACTTGTTCGCAATAGCCAAGGTAAACTCGAACAGGCCCAACAAAAGGTCGCCATTCTCCTGCAAGAGGATGAAAATGCCTCTTTAGCGACTTACGCAACTGAGGGCGAATAATTGTTAGCCAGAGCCATCTCTCAATACCAGCAACGCGTCGATGAGCAAATCAAATCCATTATCGACTCTCAAGCTACCACAGATCTTAAATTACAAGCGGCCATGAAGCATGGGGCTTTAATTGGTGGTAAGCGCATCAGACCATTCTTGGTCTATGCCGTAGGCGACATGCTGAATGTTGCCCCTGAAAAACTCGACGCCTGCGCAGCCGCCATTGAATGTGTTCATGCTTATTCATTAATTCATGATGACCTGCCGGCTATGGACGATGATGCTCTACGCCGGGGCCAGCCCACAGTTCATATTGCCTACGACGAAGCCACCGCTATCTTAGCGGGTGATGCACTGCAAGCCTTGGCCTTCGAAAGCATCTGTGACCCCATAGATGGAATAACACCAAGCCAAAACCTGGCCATGGTGAGAGCCTTAGCTAAGGCCTCCGGATATTCCGGGATGTGTGGCGGTCAAGCCATGGATCTCAATGCAACCGACAAGCAGATCGATCTAGCGACACTGACTCAGCTGCATAAATTAAAAACCGGCGCCCTGATCCGTTGTGCCGTTGAACTGCCGATGATCGCTGCGGCTGTCAGTATAGAAGAGCAAAATTTGTTGATGGATTTTGCTGACGCCATAGGTCTGGCATTTCAAGTACAAGATGACGTACTCGATATCATCGCCAGTACCGAAGAGCTAGGAAAGCCTCAGGGTTCCGATTGTGATTCCAACAAGAGCACCTATCCCAAGCTACTGGGATTAGCAGGAGCACAAGCCACAGCCCAAGGTTTGATTGAAGATGCCCTATCAGCGCTGACCAAATTACCATACAATAGTCAGCTAATTGCCGAATTCGCCCGTTTTATCATTGAGCGAAGAGTATAATAAAGAGACAAGTTATCTCGATGAGTTTGGATATATCTAACTACCCTGTGTTAGCACAGGCTAATACCCCCGATGAGCTACGACAGCTCCCTCAAGCAGTGTTGCCTCGATTGGCAGACGAACTTAGAGGTTTCCTTTTGAAATCAGTGGGTAAATCTAGTGGTCATTTCGCTTCAGGGCTTGGAACTGTCGAGCTCACGGTAGCGCTTCACTATGTTTATAACACCCCCTTCGACCGTCTGATTTGGGATGTTGGCCATCAGGCCTACCCACATAAAATCCTGACAGGTCGCCGCGACAAGATGCACACCATACGTCAAAAAGGGGGAATACATCCTTTCCCTTGGCGTGAAGAGAGTGAGTACGACACGTTCAGCGTGGGACACTCTGGCACCTCCATCAGCGCGGCACTTGCTATGGCTGTCGCCGCCGAAAAAGAGCAAGCCGGACGCAAAGTGGTCTCAGTTATCGGCGATGGTGCCATGACTGGCGGCATGGTGTTTGAAGCCATGAACCACGCAGGCGATCTGCACAACGACATGTTAGTCGTACTCAACGACAACGAGATGTCTATCTCTGAAAATGTCGGCGCACTGAACAATCACCTGGCTCAGCTTATGTCAGGACGTTTCTATACGACGATTCGTGAAAATAGTAAGAAGGTTCTGGAAGGTATGCCCGTCATCAAAGAGATGGCAAAACGTACCGAAGAACACCTCAAAGGCATGGTCGTTCCCGGCACTATGTTTGAGGAGCTGGGGTTTAACTATATCGGCCCTATCGATGGTCATGATGTTGATGCACTGGTCGAAACCATGCGCAATATGCGTAATCTTTCCGGTCCGCAAATTTTACATATCATGACCAAGAAAGGTCGTGGATATGAGCCGGCAGAGAAAGATCCTATTGGTTGGCACGCCGTCCCCAAATTTGATCCCTCAACCTTTGAGAAGCCTGCTTCTAAACCGAGCAACCCAACCTTTTCCCAGGTATTTGGTAAATGGTTGTGCGATGTTGCCGAGAAAGATGACAAGGTGCTGGGCATTACCCCTGCCATGCGAGAAGGTTCCGGGATGGTTGAGTTCTCTCAACGCTTTCCTAAACAATATTTCGATGCCGCGATTGCAGAGCAGCACGCCGTCACCTTAGGTGCCGGTTTTGCCTGTGAAGGGTTAAAGCCTGTTGTGGCTATCTATTCGACCTTCCTGCAGCGTGGTTATGATCAGCTGATCCACGATGTCGCACTACAGAAGTTGCCCGTACTATTCGCCATCGACAGAGGCGGTATTGTCGGTGCCGACGGCCCCACACACCAAGGTGCCTTCGATCTTAGCTTTATGCGCACTGTGCCTAATATGGTCATCATGGCGCCATCGGATGAAAATGAGTGTCGGCAGATGCTCTATACCGGTTATTGCTACTCAGAAGGTCCCACCGCAGTTCGCTACCCCAGAGGCAGCGCGACGGGTGAGCCTCAGATTGAAGAGATGCAAGCCCTGCCCATAGGTAAAGGCTTAATCAAGCGTCAGGGGCAGAAAATCGCAATTCTTAACTTCGGCACCCTGCTCGCGGATGTATTAACCGCCGCCGAGTCTCTCGATGCAACGGTTGCCGATATGCGCTTTGTCAAACCTCTCGATGTTGAGCTGGTCAAAGAGCTTGCCGGTTCACATGACCTGCTCGTTACCGTCGAAGAGAATGCCATTATAGGCGGCGCAGGCTCTGGAGTCCTGGAACTTCTGCAGCAGCTTAAACTGCCTATGCCGGTACTTCAAATTGGTCTTCCCGATGAGTTTATTAAACATGGGGAATCGGGTGAAATTCTTGCAGAACTCAGACTCGATGCTGTGGGTATTCTGGAGCAGATTGAAGAGTACCTGAGGTAGGCTTTAAGCAGCCGCCGGGGATAGCGCTTAGTTAGTGAATTCCATGTATAAAGTATATGTCTACCCATCAGACCGCCAGGGATGGTGGGAATGTCATAATGATGTATGGAACATCAATGACCATGGGAAATATACCTAATTCTCCCTACAGGGTTCCAGACATAAATCCCGCTCTCTGGCCCTCCATGGCCACCGGGGATAAATACATCCGAGTATAAAAAAGGACTGCATCTGCAGTCCTTTTTGTTGTTAATTGTTTAGTATCAATCTTATGATTAACCGACGCCTTTTCCAGGAAAAGTGTCGATCTCAATATTAAGCCTGTGTATCTACAGCGGCTCCGCCTTGAGACACCATAACCATAGCCGGACGTAATAAACGCTCGTTAAGCGTATAGCCTTTCTGCATAACCATCATGACAGTGTTTGCTGGAAATTCCGGGCTTGGTTGCATACCGATTGCCTGGTGATGCTCGGGGTTAAAAGGTTCACCCAGCGGGTTAACCACTTTCAATCCAAACTTATCAACCGTATCAACAAAGCTCTTCAGTGTTAGTTCTACACCTTCGTAGACCGCTTTAGTCGCCTCTGCTTCAGCATCGGTTCCCTGGAGCGCGCGCTCCATATTATCGATCACAGGCAGAAGTTCGTTAGCAAACTTTTCAAGGGCAAATTTACGCGCTTTCTCAACATCAATAGCGGCGCGACGACGAATATTATCAACTTCGGCAGCGGCTCTGATAACAGAATCTTTCTGCTCATCAACTTTGGCTGTTGCGGCTGCTAATGCCTGCTCCAGTTCTTCAACACGGAAGTTTGCCTGAGTAAGTTCATCCATCAAACTGGCTTCATCTGTAACAGTTTCATTTTCATTATCTGTGATGATTTCACCTTCAACAGCTTCATCTACTTGGTTCTGTTTCGCTTTACTCGAATCGTTGCTCATTCTAACTCCAGCTAAAAATACTTTGTTTCTGCGTGCTCTGAGGATAATATGGGGATCACATTCAAGGTTTCAAGCCCTAGCACTAAGATAAATATGCCTAAAACGTTTCAATCTATTGGCCTGATTGGCAAGCCCAATCATCATGGCACAAACCTCACTCTAAAACGTTTGCATCACTGGTTAACGATGCAGGGCTTCGACATATTAGTAGAGGAGAGAGTCGCTGCCGATATCGGACCTCAGGCAGTGTCAGTCGATCTACTCGAGATTGGAGAGAAGTGCGATCTTGCCATCGTCGTCGGCGGTGATGGTAATATGCTGGGCGCCGCGCGAGTGCTAGCCAGGTTCGATATCGGTGTCATCGGTGTCAACCGCGGCAACCTGGGATTTCTGACCGACCTGCCCCCCGATTCTTTCGAGGCCGCTCTGGGTGAAGTACTCGATGGACAATTCAAGACCGAACACAGATTCCTGCTCGAAGCCGAGGTGCATCGCCACGGCCATATGAAGTCGAGCAACACCGCGGTGAATGAAGCCGTGCTCCACCCGGGAAAAGTGGCTCACATGATCGAATTTGAGGTCTATATCGATGACGACTTCATGTATAGCCAACGCGCAGACGGCATGATTGTGTCGACCCCGACTGGCTCTACCGCCTATTCACTCTCGGCGGGCGGAGCGATTCTGACCCCGAACCTTGAAGCGCTCATTCTGGTGCCTATGTTTCCTCATACCCTCTCCTGTCGTCCAATCGTGGTCGATGCCTGTAGCACCATAAAACTGGTGGTGTCACCGGATAACGGTGATAATCTGGAGGTCAGTTGTGATGGACATGTCACGCTATCTGTTCTGCCGGGGGATGAAATTATCATAAAACGAAGTCATGAGCGCCTCAGACTTATTCACCCTAAAGGGCATAACTATTTCCATGTATTAAGAAGCAAGCTCGGCTGGGGAAGCAAACTATTTTAATACCCACAACGCCACAAAAAAACCGACCATTATCCAGTCGGTTTTTTTGTATCTCAAGCTCGCTCTGATGATGCTACTCGATGGTAAACTCCATTCTGACTCTAGTCTCTGCAGCAATGGGCGCACCATCGACAAACTTTGGCGCGTATCGCCATTGTTTTAAGGCTTTGATCGATTCATCGCTAAATTTACTCCCTCCTTTTGAATCGAGTAATTTAGGCTGCTTCACAAAGCCGAACTCATCGACTATAAATGAGACCTCGGCCCAGCCACTTTTTCTTCGCTTAGCATACGAGAGAGGGTAATCAGGGGGTCGACGATACAGCGGCATCTGCTCTTGAGCATCGAGCCAGGGGCGCATACTGCCGATAGCGATGCAGTGCTCGGTAGACTTATCGCTCAGCCCCTCACGCTCATACAGCTCAACCAGAAACGCGTGGGCCTTGAGCTCATAAGGGTGGGTGTAACTGAGTGCCGAGAATTGTTGCACGACTTCATTGAGTAGCGGAATCGCTCTGCTGTTTTTCTTCTCTACAAAATGAATGGAACCCGCTATGTATGCCGCCTTCACTCTGGCGAGCGAGTCTTGTGGGAGCTCTTCGTTATAAATTTCGTAGGCATCGAGCGCGTAATTACGAATTCTCTTGTTATAGAGGCGAGTTTTCGAGAGGGTAGCAAATGCGGCACTCAAAGTATCGGCATGTAATATCCGATTTTCTGCGTCTGAGGAGATATCGATGGCATCTTCAAACATAGACTTCGCCACTTTGGGATCTGAACTCGTTTGCGCCGCGCCAATAAGCGGGTCTAACACCTCGATGGCTTCATCGCCATATTTTGATTGATAACTTTCAAGCGCCAACAGATAGAGCGAATTAGCCAGCTCTTTTTGCTCTTGCACTTCGAGTGCACTCGCATAGTTTAATGCTAAGGTTGCCGTATCGAGACTTTGGGGCCCAAACTCCACCGAGCCCAGCTCATAAGCCTGCCCGGCATACTTGAGCGCCAGTTCATTATCTTTCTCTGCTACGGCTTGTTTATAGGCGGTGTAACTTTGTGAAAAGTCAGAGGCGAATGCTCCAATGCTGCTCAGACTTAAACAACCCAGAGTAACGGCTGTGAGAATATGTCGAAAACGGACTGATGACTGCATAAATGTCCTTATTTATTAGCGTTTATCTATTGCTAGCGATTCTATTAATACTAACTGATAAAACATGATGATAGAATTTAGAGATAAGGCCAAAGCATCCCTGTGATCCGCACTAATCCCTCCCTCTGTAATCTAACGGATTCACTGGCTTAAGTAAACGCTAGCTCAGCCGCTGCGATACTCGCTTTAAGGCAAACATCATCCAACACACCAAAATCGTACTGCAACATGCCAGTGAAACCCAGACTCCCTTAACACCAAATGCCCAGGCAAACAGATAGATAGTCACAGCTATTAAGACAAGCTTTATTCCGGTCAACATAGAGGCTTCTTTAGAACAGTTAATCGCCTGAAAAAAACTCGCACCGACCAGCAAAAGACCTTCCATCGGTAAGCCCCAAAAATAGAGCCGCATGCCCTCGACAGCATAAGGCGTTAATTGGGGGTTATCACCGGCAAAGATATAGACCATCCATAGAGGCTTAATGTAGATAAACAACAACCCGATAAAGGCGGTAACTAAGGCGATCCCAAACGCAATCTTCAAGGTTTTAAAGACTCTGTCATAACGCCCGGCTCCCGCATTAAAGCTAAAGATAGGTTGAGTACCGAAGGCGATTCCTTCGAAAATCAGGTAGAAAAATGCCTCGGTGTAGCTGACAACTCCGTAAGCCGCGACGTGGATCGGCGCGCCGACCCACAAGAAAGCCATATTATGAAGGGTTAAGACTATCGACAGATAGAGACTCAACAAAAAACTAGGCAGGCCGACCCTGAGGATATTCAGGCAATGATCGAGTTTAAGCGACATCTGCTGCCAATTAATACGTAAGCGGGTCTTAGGGGTAAAGAAATGCTGTAAACAGAGTAAACCGGTGACGGCTTGTGAAATCATGGTCGCGATGGCGGCCCCGACCAACCCGAAGGGGAAAACGACAATAAACAACCAGTCTAATAGCGCATTTAAACAGCCCCCCAAAATGAGCACATAGGTGACAAAGCCTGGCCTGCCGTCATTTCTTAACAGAGCGGTGAAGGCCATCGAGATGATGGGGAAATAACCGAGAGCAAAATACCAGAAGAGATAATCATAGGCGCTAATTAATACCTCCCCCTCCGCCCCCAGGAGTTGCAAAATCTCACGAGAATAACGCGTTCCCAACAGAGCAAAGACAGTCCCTGAAATAAGGCACAGGCTAAAGGTATTACCCAGTATTTTTCGAGCCTTAGCAACTTCTCCCTGACCTAAATTGATGGAAACCAGTGCCGCGCCGCCCATGCCTAACAAGGCACCTATGGCATAGAGAACGGCACCGATGGGATAAGCCAGTATCATCCCGGCCAGACCTGTTTCTCCAAGGTAATGACCAATGAACATGCCGTCGATAGCGACGTAGATCCCCGTCACCAACATCGACGCAATAGTAGGAATGGTATATCGCCAAAACAGCTTATGAATTGGCTCATTCACTAATGCCAGATCTTGAGATGACATATCTACACTCATTCAGACTTACCGTTCATTTATTGTTATTGATTTATAGAACGGCAAGATATCAAAAACTTAACCGCTTAGATATAGCAAGAAGCCTCCTCTCGAGCGCTTCACTATCGACTGAAGTTAACGTAATAACCTCTATTCTGGAGTCCATCACATCATCGAGTTCGATAACACTGAGTTCATCATCAATTAAATTGAGTCCGGCGATGCCCTCATCGGTGATCAGTACCGCCTTAAGTCTGGTCACTTCCAGCGACTTAACCAGACTAATGACCTCATCAAATATAAACTCATAACTGAGATCAAATATCCAACCACAACTATAGAAGCCCTCACCCTTATTGCATTTTCTTATCAGACCGACCTCATCAAATTCACTCTCTATAACCGTCGGCTCGAGGGCGAATACGTCAAGGGATTGAGGCCTGAGCATACTGGGTTTTACTCTCTTACGGGGCGCAGGAAGCTGAGCTTGTTTATCTAACAAGTTAAATAATTGACCTGAGAGTTCGCCCGATGAGGAGTGTGTCAGACTGATAGGTATAACGGGTTTGTCACCGGAGTCGTTGCTCACCTTTTTCTCATAGAGAAAAGAGTTCAACTCTTGGATGTTTTGCTCTGAATAGAGGTCTGATTTAGCCGCCAGCACGACATCTGCAACTTCCAGCTGCTGATTAAAGGTCTCATGATCCCTATATCGGGCATACTCAATTTTTCTGGCATCGACCAGACACACTGTCGATTTTAGATTGATGACATTGTGGTAATGTGGCTCACTGAGTACCTTAAGCACCTCTCTGGGGTGCCCAAGTCCCGTAGGTTCAATCAATAAACGATCTGGCTTAGCTTTCGCTATCAACTGATTTATCGCCACCTGCATAGGCACACCAGCCGCGCAGCACATGCACCCACCAGCGACTTCCCGGATCTCGATAGCCTGCTCGCCACCGCCAAGCAACGCCGCATCTATGCCTACCTCACCAAACTCGTTGATCAACACGGCCCACTTTTCATCGGCAGGTTTACTCAGGAAAAGCTGCTTAATAAAGCTGGTCTTCCCAACGCCCAGAAAGCCTGTGATCACATTGGTGGCGATAGGTTTGATTATCATAGCGGGTTCTCAATAGCACAACGAAAGCTGCACAGTGTAGGCATTAATCAACAGAGTCTCAATAACAAGTGGTCTTAAGATTTGAGCACAAAAAAATATATTCAAACCAAAATGTTAAAACTAGCCTCAAAACACATAAATACGATAACGCAACGCAAGACCAACAAGCTGTTAAACAAAGTAAATTTTGCGTAAAAAGGCGGATAAACTGCTCGATTTAATAATCCGTTAATGTACACCTGTATATGATGCACCGAAAGCTCAACTAAATGAGCTAAAGATAACAATTAATAATGATGGGTCACAACATGAAACTACTAAAAACAGCGGCTGCGGCTGCAATATCTATGGCGTTATTAGCTGGATGTAATGATGAAACTAACAACATCTATCCACCAGAGCCAACTGAACCAACGAATGTTCGCTTCGCAACATACAACCTCTCTTTCGATCGTTATACCTTTGAAGACCTTGTCACTGAAATGCAGTACTCTGCACCAGAACAAGAAGCCCTAATGACCAAGTGGTTTGAAGATGATCTCACTGAAGATGAATTAAAAATTGTCGAAAAAATCATTCAGATCCGTAACGTTGCAGCCGTAATTCAAACTGAACGTCCTGCCGTATTGATGATGGGCGAGTTTAACAACGATGGCCTGGGCGAAAACCAGGATGCAATTAATGGCTTCCGTTTAAACTATCTTGCTGTGCCACAAAATGGTCTAGGCACCACCTCTGATGAGAAGAAGATGCTTGAGCCTATTCAGTTTGCTTATACTGAGAACTTTTCGACCAACACAGGTTTACTGAGTGAGTTTGATCTCGACAGAAACGGCACTGTCGCGCTACCTGGCGATGCTTGGGGCTATGGTAACTACCACGGACAGTATGCTTTTGGCCTACTATCACAGTACCCAATTGATACAGATAACATCCGTACTTTCCAAGACTTTAAGTGGAAAGATATGCCGGGCGAAACTAACCCAGTGATCACTGTTTGTGATAATCCAGACAAGCCTATTCCTGATGGATTAGCGTGTGGAGATGAGTGGTATACAGCCGAAGCATGGGCGCAGAAACCACTTTCTTCTAAAAACCATGTCGATGCACCAATTCTTATCCCAACCGCCAATGGTGAAAAAGTTGTTCACCTGCTCCTATCTCACCCAACGCCACCAGTATTCGATTACATCACTGAAAACAACAAGTTGTTAAACAGTGCCGAGATTAAATTCTGGAGTGACTATGTATCAAATGCCGACTACATCTACGATGATGCAGGTGTAAAAGGTGGGTTAGGTTTGGATGCATCTTTCGTGGTTATGGGCGATCTTAATGCCGATCCTGAAAATGGTGATGGCTTTCTGGAGTCAATTCAAGACCTGATGAATCATGAGCGTGTAAACGTGCTTGCTACAGATGGTGTTTACGCGCCAAACAGCTTAGGCTCTACTGAGTGTGTCGCCCTTGGCGACTGTGGTGACAGCATCTACCCGGATCGTATCACCAGCACATTTGGTCTTCGTGTCGATCACGCTATCCCATCGAATGATCTAAACATCATCGACTCTGGCGTATTCTGGCCGGCAACCTTTGAAGAGGGTCGCTTGCTGATGAACGATTCACGCGTTGGGAAATGGGGTAACGGTAAAGATATCTCTTCCGATCACCGCCTGGTATGGATCGAAGCTGAGCTTTAATCTTTCTGAATAGATAGAGCCTCACAAAACAAAAAACCGCCCTGATTTATAATATAAATTTGTAGGCGGTTTTTTTATCTTTGTAACCTCGTCAGATTAGCGCTTCTTATCGGCTCTTCGGCTTGCGTAACTCGACTTCCCTTTATCTGAGTTGTTGCCACCTTTCGCTCCCCGACTCCCATGCTTAGGCTTCCCCTTACGCCGCTCTACACGTTTCTTACTGGGCTCTTGAGTTTCTCTATAGCGGGCAGGTAGTGGCGTTCCAAGCTCATACCCGGGAAGGACTGTACGGGGTAACTTAAGCTCAATTAAGGTTTCAATCTCTTCGAGCATCTTCTCATCGGATGGGCATACAAAGGAGATAGCACGCCCCTGAAGACCCGCTCTGCCTGTTCGTCCTATACGATGAACATAGTCTTCGGCATCGAAGGGAAGCTCCAGATTGATAACCAGAGGCAAGGCTTGGATATCCAGCCCCCTTGCCGCAACGTCGGTGGCTACCAGCACTCTTAACACACCATTTTTAAAATCATCGAGGGCACGGTTGCGAGCACCTTGGGTCTTATCGCCATGAAACACCGCACTCTTAACCCCATCGAGTTTTAACTCGTTCTGAAGGTGCTCTGCGCTCTCTTTACTACTGGCAAAAACCAATACTTGCTGCCAATTATTACGACCGACTAACTCAGATAATAGCTCTGATTTACGCCGTTTATCGACAAGATAGACTTCCTGCTCGACACTGGATGCCGATCGGCTCTGGGCGACATTTATCCACTGAGGAGATTGCAACATTTTCTGCGCCAGCGTCTTTACATCATCACTATAGGTAGCAGAAAAGAAGTGTGTAAGATGCTCAGAGGCGACAAGGGCTTTTACTCGCTCTATATCACGAACAAACCCCATATCCAGCATTCTATCGGCTTCATCGATAACCAGCGTGGTCACATCCGATAGGTCTAATCCATGCTGGCCGATAAAGTCGAATAAGCGACCTGGTGTGGCCACCAGAATATCAACTCCGGCATTGAGTGCTTTTCGTTGTGGGTTCATATTGGCACCACCATAAACCGCTAAGGTTTTCAGTGCTGTGAACTGACTGTAGCGAGAGATATTCTCTGCTACCTGTATCGCCAGCTCTCGAGTCGGGGTCAATATCAGGCCCCTGAGCGAACCTAAACTAGTCTCATCAAAGAGCAGCCTCTGTAATAGGGGCAGTGCAAACGCTGCGGTTTTACCTGTACCTGTTTCGGCACAAGCCATAAGATCCACGCCCGTTAATGCAACAGGAATAACCTCACATTGCACCTGAGTCAGTTGTTGATAGCCACATACATCGATGGCTTCAAGAATTGAGGGGTTCAATTCGAGTGCGTCAAATTTCATGAAAAACTCACAGGGGATAATAAATGAGCGCGGAGTCTACCAAAATCAGGCATCACTGGCTACGGCGAACCCTTTTCATTGGGTAACTCTGTTAACGCGATAAGGTATTTCGCTTCAAAATCTGCAACTGGAATAGGCTTCGAGAACAGGTAGCCTTGCCCATAATCACAACCCGCATCGAACAAGATTTTTTTCTGGAACTCGGTTTCGACGCCTTCGGCAATCACTTTCATTCCAAGCTTATGGGCCATCACAATAATGGCCTCGCAGAGAGTAACGTCATTAGAATCAGACTCTAAGTTACGAGTGAAGGATTGATCAATCTTAAGATAATCGATATCGAATTTCTTGAGATAGGCCAGTGATGAGTAACCCGTCCCAAAATCATCGAGAGAAACCTGAACCCCAGCATCCCGGTATGCCAGTAGTTTTTCAGAGACCCCCATACTCGCATCCAATAACAGGCCCTCGGTTATCTCCACGCAGATCCCGTTGCTCTCGAGGTTGAGCTTTTTTAACTGCTCGATCCAATCGACGAAGCTCTCTCCCTCATCCCTGAACTGAATAGGCGATTTATTAATACTGATCTGTATCGCGACACCAAAACGTTCACGCCACCTCGCACTCTGTTTCGCAGCCTGCTCAAATACCCAGTTGCCGATTTCGATGATTAAGCCCGTCTCTTCGGCTACGGGAATAAACTCACCGGGTGATACCACTCCTCTTGAGGGATGATGCCAACGGATCAGTGCTTCGGCTTTAAACACTTTGGAGTCTGTTAATTCGATAATTGGTTGGTAATAAATTTCAAACTCTTTGCGTACTATCGCCTTTCGTAAGTCCCGAATAAGCAGCATCCGGTATTTGGCATATTCCTGCATAGAAGGGGTAAAATAGTGGTATCGATTTCTCCCTTGCTCTTTTGCCGCGTACATGGCTTGATCCGCATGTTTGAGCAGACCATCGATAGTTGAGGCATCGTCAGGGTAGAGGGTGATCCCGATACTCGCACTAATATAAGCACTTTCATTATAAAGATTAAATGGCTCAGCCAGCCTGGAGAGAATATTTTCGGCAACTCTTTCAACCCCTTTGTGATCTTCTATCGCCGAAAGTACGACAGTAAACTCATCCCCTCCTAACCTTGCCACCACATCTGACTCACGAATGCAGCCCTTGAGACGTTTTGCCGTTTCCACGAGGAGCAGATCGCCAATATCATGACCTAAGCTATCATTGACCTCTTTGAAATAATCTAAATCGAGAAACATTAGTGCAAAATGTTTTTTATTTCGGTCTGACTTAAGTAATTCTGTACCCAGATATTCGAGTAGCATTCTACGATTGGGTAATCCGGTTAGGGGGTCATAATTCGCCTGCTTCCAGATAATATGTTCGGCCTGTTTCTTATCGGTAATGTCGGAAAACAGTGCGACTCGGCGATAGACCTCCTCCTTGTTATCTAAAATGGTATTGATGGTCAGCCAGACAATAAATTCAGTTCCACTCTTGTGCTTCAACCACACTTCGCCCTGCCACCGACCTGTTTCAGTTATCTGTAGATTCATCTGATCATATTGACTTTTACTGGTTCTATCACACTGCAGAATTCGAATATGTTGACTTAAGACCTCATCCTCCTGATAGCCGGTTATATCGGTAAAGGCAGCGTTGATGGTGATGATATTACCCAAGCTGTCCTGAACACTCATCGCCTCACTCGAGTTGTTATACACAGATGCTGCGAGTTGTAATGACTCCTCTACCCGCTTTCTGTCGGTGATATCCGTATTCGTGCCGCAGACTCGAAGGGGAACACCATTAGCGTCTTTGCTCGCAACCTTGCCTCGATCGAGTATCCAACGCGTCTCACCGCTAAATGTATTTAATCGATATTCGACAGTGTACTGAGGGTTCTCTCCCTTGAGGTGTTTATCCATCGCATGTAACACCTCCAGCCTGTCCTGTGGATGAATAGCATTGATCCATAACCGTCCGTCTTCATTAAGCTCTTCGACACCTGAGCCCAAGAGCTTGGCACAGTAGTCATTACGATCGACCTTATCCGACTTTAAATCCCAGTCCCACAGCCCAAGCTCACTGCTGTCTAATACCAGTGCTAGCTGCTCCTGACTTTTTGACATGGCCGATTCAGCCTGTTTCTGAGAGGTGATATCCAGCAGACCCGCTATCACCAACTGAACTTGATTATTCACTCTCTGACAAGCTACCGTTAAGTGGGTATAGAGAATCGAACCATCTTTAGCCACATAACGTTTATCCATCTCGTACTCATCAAACTCACCATCTAACATGCGGTTAAACAGCTCTAAATCCGTTTGCAAGTCATCAAAATAGGTCATTTCGGCCCAGGTTTTTAACAGCAACTCCTCCTCGGTATATTGCAGCATCTGACACATGCGAGGATTCACCTTTATCCAGTGCTGGTCCACCGAAGAGATTGCAATACCAATATTACCGACATTAAATTGAGAGCGGAAAATGAAGTCATCTTGAAGCTGGATCTTGGCGTCTCGCTCAATCTCCAGGCGCCTGGAGAGCAACAGGCCAAGCAAGACGAATGCGATGGGATAGACAATTAATGCTGGGAAGCTAATCCGGGATAAGATACTTATCGCCATCTCAAATGGCAGTACAAACATCCATAGAAGGCTAGTGACTTGCAGGATAAAACCAAAAATATAGAGTTCTCTAAAGGAAAGATCCGCAATGAAACTCTTTCGATAGTATCGCCAATAACTCCCCAGGAGGCCGGAGGTAAAAATGATGCCTATTCCGGCCCACCAGCCACTCCCTCCCTCTAAGTACCGATAAACGGATGCGATAACCATGGCAACAAAGGTGGGCAAGCCGCCGAAGAAGAGCCCGGAAACCCCTAAAATAATGGATCGCGCATCGAAAAAGACCCCTGGCAGATATTCCCAGTGAGTCATCATAGTCGTCACAGTTATCCCACCAATGACGGTTCCGACGGAAATTCGCCAAAGAAAAAAGTACTCATGCCTCTGCTTTCTTGGAACGGCATCGTACACAAATACCATAGCCAAAAGCAGCGCCGCATTCTGCACTAAAGAAAAAATGACATCTGAATCCATAGGACGGAACGAATCTCTTAAATAAATAGGGAGTTACGAACTCTGATTGTAGCAGAATCGTTATAAAAATGAGACAAGTAACTAGTACAACTGAAAATCTGAATTTCGATCGTTCTAAAATAAACGATAAACATTAGGTCCTACTGGAAAGCTTGTTCTGTCTAAACGAAACTAAGGGCGACAGCCAACAGGTATTAACATCCAGATCACAAAAAACACATTAAAACGGACAAATAACTGCCACAAATTTAGCTATTTCGATTATCATGTTTTTAAGAGTCATATGGATACTCATGGTTTAAAGGATTTTATGCCAAACCTCAACCTACTACCGCGAGCACTTTCACTGCTATTGTGTTTCATCAGCTATAATCTTGCCGCCGATGACATGGCTAAGACCATCAAGTTAGCCGCCGAAGACAATTGGGCTCCCTATGCCGAATCCTCCGGAAGCGGACTTTCCCACTCTCTGATCAATTCCGCCTTCTCGCGTGTTGGCATCGAAGTCGACAGCATTGTTGTGCCCTATGCTCGCGCAGTTGTTATGGCCAAAAAGGGGATAGTCGACGGTGTCTTTAACTTAATAAAAGAGAAAAGCACTCAAGACCAGTTTATCTTCGGCAAGCAAGCGCTTTTTTCAGCCACCGCATCCTTTTATCAAAACAAGCAGTCTCCACTTAATGTGGGAAGTAAATGGCAACTCCCCCAAAATACTAAAGTCGGCATCATCGATGGCTATGAGTACGGAGATGAATTATCTGAATTGCCAAACATACAGCTCATTAAGCTATCTAATCACAATCAACTGATTAATTTGCTGTTATTAAATAGGATAGATACTGCGATCATGTATGATCTGGTTGCCGAGCAATATATTGAACAGATGCGGGTGTCATCAGAGATAAGTTCGACATTCATTAATCATACCGGGCAAGTTTATCTCGCATTCTCCAAGAAGAACCCCGAAGCAAAACACTTAGCCGAGTTGTTGGACACAGGGTTAACTGCCCTTAAAAATGATGGAAGCTACCAGCAAATTATGACTTCGAGCATCCAAACTGCTCATCATTCGAATGGGAAGTTAAAGCCTTAGCAGGCATGTGTCGTCTCAGATCTCTTCAGAGCATTGAAATTGAGGTCACTTAGGTGCAAAGCTAGCGGCGATGAAGGTATAGAGGTAGCACCTCTTAAGCGCATTGCTGTGCTAGACTAGCGCTAATTTTTCTACCGTTCCCCCCTATGCCGAACTAATATGCAAAACACTAAAGAGATGAATTACAGCTCAACATTTCACTTTCCGGTACAGATCTATTATGAAGATACTGACTTTTCCGGTGTGGTTTACCACCCCAATTTTCTAAAGTATTTTGAACGGGCAAGAGAACATGTCATCGGAGCCAAGATACTATCGGCCTTATGGCAAGAGGACGGTCTGGGGTTTGCGGTATATCGAAGCGATATGTTGTGTCATGACGGTGTCGAATTTGCCGATATAATTGATGTTCGAACCAGCTTTTACTTCGAGAGCAAATACAGAACGGTCTGGAAGCAAGAGATTTGGCGTCCCAACGCTAAGAAACCTGCGGTTACTGCTCAAATAGAGATGGTCTGTATGAATAAGGCCCGTCAGCTTACCCCCATGTCGGCGGATTTAATTAAGCGGCTCAGTCAGTCTTTCAGCTCACCGGCACTGACATAACTAATGATTAATATAGACGAATAAGCAAACTCATTGCTTATTCGTCCGCCAATTATCTCTCATCGCCTTCAATCCGGGTCTGCCTGCCCTGCTGAAGTTGTCCCCAGCTCGCTTCGAGCTCAGCGGCACTCATCGGCTTCGCGAAGAGATCACCTTGAATTTTATCGACCCCCATATTCACCAATTCCTGATATATCTCATCGGTTTCAACTCCCTCAACGGTCACCTTAAAGGCAAGCCCCTTTGCCAACTCAATGCTGCATTTCATAATGTGTAATGCACGAGGGTCGACTAACAGATCATCGATAAACGCCTTATCTATTTTCACCTCATCCACGGGAAAGTTTTTCAAATAAGCCAGAGATGAGTGACCCGTACCAAAATCATCGATAGCAACGTCAACACCCACCCGCTTCAACTTCTTTATCGTTTGAACCGCAATATCCATATCGCCCATCAGTGTGCTCTCAGTTATCTCAATGGAAAGCGCACTGGCATCGACCCTATGTCGGTCTAGCTTAGCCTGAATATCATCACACAGTGTGCCACTGATAAGATCTTGAGTTGAAAGGTTTACCGCAACCTGCAGCTCTAAGCCCGATTGCTGCCATTTGGCCTGTTGAGAAATCACCTGTTCCAGCGCCCACTGGCTCACAACCTTTATCATCCCGGCATACTCGACAAGTGGAATAAACTCCGCCGGAGACAACACTCCTAATTGGTCGTGCTCCCAGCGCATCAACGCCTCCACCTGTACACATCGCCCATCAGATATGGTTAGTTTCGGTTGATAAACCATATACAACTCCCCCGACGCTAAGGCCTTAGGCAGTCGGTTAATAATACTGAGTTGGCGATGTTGACTGACATCGTCATCTTTGACATAGCTGGCGAAAAAATATTTATCTTGTTTGGCTTTAATAAGGGCGAGATCCAGCCGTCTCAACAACTGACTCACATCTGTGTGATGTTGCTTCAAATCCAGGTAGCCCATCTGAATTTGAACCGTTATCGGGGTATCATCTATCTCAAAGGGAGACTCCAATTGCTGACGAATAGAGAGCAGTGCCTCTTCCGTTTGGGCACTGTCAAAATAAAGCAGAAACTCATCTTCATTCATGCGAGCCATAAACGTCACCTCTTCATCGAGAGCGGTGAGGCGCTTTGATAGTGAAAGGAGTAATTTATCGCCGACAGAGAAGCCAAACAGATCGTTGACGAATCGAAAGCGATAGACATCGATTAACACTAAGGTTCCCTGTGTTAATGGCATCAGACTCATAAACTTTGATTTCAGACCTAAACGGTTAGCAAAACCGGTTAACTTATCTTTATCACTCGGGATGGGAAGGCTTGCAATAAAGTATTGTAATGCTTGATAAAGCTGAGCGTATTTCGTGGGGGTCTCTGAAACATGTAACTGATGATAGCCGTGAGGCCTTTTTAGATATTGTACTAAAGCTTGAATAAACTCAGTGTCATCTTTTTTATGCCGGTACCAATAGATGATACCAGCGACAGATAAAATGAGTAAAAACCAGATATACCAGTCGCTTTCCACGCGAGTAAGTCAACCCCAACTTGTTTATTTATCAATTAAAAATTGAAGACGATAAGTCCTCTGCTCACCTACTCATAACTCAGCTTAATAGAGTGGTATTTATCAAGAAACTCATCACCGGCCAACTCTTCGGCCGAAACCGGCAGCCCACGTTTTGCAAATACATCCAACCGCTCTTCGAGTTCGGCCCCAGACCTTAACTCACCGGTATAAAATGCGGCGGCGCGAACAAAGTCGAGGTATCCAACATTATCAGGAAGATAATGAAGATCCGACCATCTTTCGACAACTTCCATCACTTCCGGGGCAAAATCCCAACTTTTTAACACGGCACGGCCTATCGGTCCCTGCATCTTGCGCACTAATGCCCTAAGTTGATCGATACTGGTAAACAACTCGGGCTGGGACTCAGCCTCGGTGAGCACTGGCAAGGCACCGATATTATGAACCAAGCCCGCTAATGTCAGGGTGTCAAAATTAAGCCCACTGCCTCTATGGGCCTTATTATAGATCTGTAACATGGCACAGGCCGCCGAGGTCACTTCGATAGAGCAGGTCCAGACTTCATCCATCACCTCCCAGACCATCTCGTTGGTCGAGATAAACAACTGCTCCATAGCAACAGAGGTCGCAATCGCTTTAATCTGAGTTAACCCGATTCTGGTGACCGCACTGTTGACGTTTTCGGCTTTCACGCCGCGGCTGTACAAGGCGCTATTAGCCACCTTGATCATTCTTGCCGAAATAGCGGCATCCTGACCTATGATCTCAGCCACCTGTTTAGGACTCGAATCCGGTCTCGACACGACCTCCTGAACTCTCATCGCGACCTCGGGTAACGTAGGCAGCACTAAGGAATCAGCCTTTAATTTCTTTAAAAGCCCGACCAATAGTTGATGTTCAGTAGACATTAGGACTCCCACTCTCTTTTTCTTTCAAAATAAAACCGGCTCAATGTGCTCGATGAGTATATCAGCTGATGAGTTAAGTGTAGGTGTAAAAAGTATTCAGATGGTTAACATCTTGTTTAGATTCTAGCTAACTTTAAGATTATTAGGGAGTAAAAAAACAAAATTCCCCCCCCCACGTGTGGCGATTAAATTTCTCTCCACTTCTCTATTTTACATTTTTTGCGCTAAATTTGATAACAGGCGTGGCATTGAGTAAAATGCCCGCCCGCTTGTTATCGCTAACTGAGAGTAATTATGTTTAAACCTGAGCTATTGTCTCCTGCTGGGACACTGAAAAATATGCGTTACGCTTTCGCCTATGGCGCTGACGCTGTCTACGCGGGCCAGCCTAGATACAGCCTTAGGGTTCGAAATAATGACTTTAAGATGGAAAATCTGGCAACGGGTATTCAAGAAGCCCATAGCTTAGGTAAGAAGCTCTATGTGGTCAGCAACATTGCGCCTCATAATACTAAGCTTAAAACCTACATCAGAGATATGGAGCCTGTGGTTGCCATGAACCCTGATGCATTAATCATGTCAGATCCCGGCTTGATCATGATGGTAAGAGAAGCCTTTCCCGATCAAGTGGTTCATCTCTCAGTACAAGCCAATGCGATCAACTGGGCATCGGTGAAGTTCTGGCAGCAACAAGGTATCAAGCGCGTCATCCTCTCTCGTGAACTCTCACTCGATGAGATTGAAGAGATCCGTCAACGTTGCCCCGATATTGAGTTGGAAGTATTCGTTCATGGTGCTCTCTGTATGGCTTACTCGGGTCGTTGTCTGCTTTCCGGCTATATCAACAAACGCGATCCAAACCAAGGTACCTGTACCAATTCATGTCGTTGGAAATATGATGCTCATGAAGCCAAAGAGACCATGGAGGGTGATATCGTTGCAGTAAATCCTCAAGGCCTTGTGGATCAAAATGGTGTACAAATTGAAAAGCCGACATTAGGTGAAGGTCAACCAAGCGATCAAATCGTTTTGCTTCAAGAAGCGGGTCGACCAGGCGAGTATATGCCTGCCTTCGAAGATGAGCATGGTACTTACATCATGAACTCTAAAGATCTTCGTGCCATTCAACATGTCGAACGCTTGAGCAAGATGGGCATCGACTCATTAAAGATCGAAGGTCGTACTAAATCATTTTACTATGTCGCGCGCACCGCTCAACTATATCGTCAGGCTATCGAAGATGCGGCTTCAGGCAGGGATTTCGACCGCACCTTGATGCATAACCTGGAAGGCCTGGCGCATAGAGGCTATACCGAAGGCTTCCTGCGTCGCCATGTTCATGATGAATACCAGAACTACGATTATGGCTACTCTATCAGCGATACCCAACAGTTTGTTGGTGAGTTCACGGGTAAGCGAAACGATGCTGGCATGGCTGAAATCGATGTTAAGAATAAATTTAGCGTTGGCGATAGCGTCGAAGTGATGACCCCTCAGGGCAACTTGACACTCACCATAGACTCATTGCTAAATCGTAAGGGTGAAAGTGTAGAAGCCGGGTTAGGTTCCGGACACTTTGTATTCTTACCTGTGCCAGCTAACGTAGAGTTAGATAAAGCCGTGTTATTGCGTAACTTGCCACAAGGTCAAGATACCCGTAACCCGCACTCACCGGCATAACTGAGCACTGAAATCTGATGGCATTATTAATCGACGACAGCTGTATCAACTGCGATATGTGTGAGCCTGAATTAATACCACTTATTTTTCAATAGCTTAACCAAAAATATCCAGCTTGTGTTACTGTTTGTGTTACGTGCAAAAAATAAGTTATTTTTTATGCGTAACACAAACTAAGTCACACTTTTCTACCTTGTGGCTTCCATCAACCTGTAACACAAACATTGAGACGCTATTCATCCCCTTTAAAAATACTCTGTAACCTGAATTTAATCCTCCATATATACCCTCTTCTACCACACCAAGTGCATTCCTATTTAATGCAGATACAGGTAGTCAGAAAAGCCGATAAACCTTCATAGTTTTCTAGCGCTACACCTAGTTACTCCTGAGGACAATTTAACTGTAACCAGGAGTCAAAATGAGTGACACAAAATCGAAATTCATCCGAGAGTATCAAAGAAAATCTAAATCTCCGTGGGACGATCACTGCACAGTGCTACTACTTGCAGATTATCAACTTGATGAGGATGGAGCGATAGAACTTAGCTTCTCACGCTACATCTATCAACACCGAGATTCGGCAGGAAGGATACTGGGGGTCAGCGTCAGTAAATCGATACTAGAGGAGCATCCAGAGTTCGAAGCTCAATATCTAGAAGGACTAGACATGTGCATCGTACTACTGCTACTCAATGAGGAGATCAGCAACTTCTGTGCGCTGTTTTCTGAAGAGTTTGAGGGCATCTTCGGCCTCCCGCCAAAGATCTACCTAGAAGCTGCAGAGCAGTTCTGGACAGAGAAGATATTGGAAGAAGATGAGTGCCTGGTGATCTAGTAATGGACAAGGCTAAAAGAGAAACCTGAGTAACAAGCAAAACTTACTAGCGAGCCAAAGGCTCGCTTTTTTACTACTCAAACTTAGGAATGCTAACACTTGTTAAAATGCTACAAGCGAGTACAGATAAACCTAAAAGAAAATTTTAATCTCAAAAGAATCTGTATCTAGTGAGTTGACCGATAAGACAACTGAGCCGGGTTACGAAATACTGTCTTATAGTTTTTCTCAAAATGAAATGCTTAGAGTCTAAACAAAGCTGAATCGACCTATATAGTTAAAAGGAATTCTCTAGCTAATCATCTTCATCATCAAAATAGTTAGCTAGCTCAGAGTTGTCCTTTGATTGGCAACTACTACATACCTCACCAGTCACACCGCTGGGGCCATTTTCACTAGTGAAATAAAGAGTACAGTAACAATTTGCACATTGAACTTGATTAAACATCTACTTCACCCTCTTCAAGCCCAAATCGCGCATGAATAACTGGAGAACCTAAAATTGCTGGAATCATTGGAGTAATAGGCTGCTTATAGGCTAGAGGTTCAGAATAAACCATACTCACTGGGCCCATCTGACATACCTTACGTTCGTTAATTGAATTCTCAAGTTCTTCCTTGTGCATATAAGTCCAAGGCGCACGCTCAAATACACCGTCACCTTTACTCCATACTCTACAAATATCCAGCTGGTACAAGTCTCTAGTGTTAGTCGCAAGGGATAGCTTGCCTGTTGAATGCTCTTGATGAGCACTTACTCTGGTTTGTCTTTCAGACAACCAAACTCCCAGGGAGATCGCTAAACCAGCTTCATCATTGAATAATTGATACCCTTCAATCACTTTCTCGTGTTGACCTATCCGCTTATAAAAAAGAGCCAAATATTTACACTTTGCATCATTTGGTACGAGGAAATCACCATTGATTAAAACATCATAAGCGGTGTTGTAACATAGGTGAGCAACTATAGTCTTCCACCAAAACTCTTCATAGAGTGTTGGCTTAGTCCATAACATGCCACACTCCTCATCATAACAAACTGGCCGAAAAGACCATGTCATCTCATTATTAGATAAGCCGCTCTCAAAATGATGTTCAACTGTAACTGACCAAGGTAATTCTTTACTCTGTATGTGTAGCGTCACATCATCACGCTTCATCTCTCTGAAGGGCATCGTAAAGGCTATAACCTCTTCTATCAAAGAACTTAGATCATGACTTAACTTTATGGGTTCACCTTCTCGCATAATAAGCCAAGAATAAATCCCCCTATCTGGTGAAGCCAAAAGTGTATTCAATGCCACACCTAAAACCTGTGCAATTGACTCTGCTGTATCTTGCTTGGCTTTCCGACTGCTGTCATTCCTTTCAATACGCTGAATTGTTCTTGCAGAAGCACCAGCACTTTCCGCCAAGCTTTCTTGACTAACACCACGCATTTCTCGAATCATTTTGACATGTTCGCCATCTAATTGAATGCTATTCATTTTTATCCCTATATATCAATAAGCACGAGTATAATTCCTTCAATCAAATATGAACACGACATGCAATATGACAAACACAAACTTAATCATAGATTCAATTACCATTAAGTCTCAATTTCATTACCCATAAGACTCGGGGCAGCCCACTACCTCGAAAGAGAATACTCAAATCAGTTGACACAAGTTAATGATATGAATAATAATATTTCTAGCAATTTAGGATGCTTGCCCACCCCATGGCAAATCTCTCAGAGAACCTACTAATTAACTTTCAACACTTAACGTTTTGTTCTGCCATTTTCGGCGGTGAGGGGTGCACTGTTATATTAATGGCGATGAGGAGAACGTTTATGTCTACTATCCATTCAAACAATATCATTGCCCACGTAAAAAACCATGCAAAGAAGCTCAAAAAAGCTAACCCTACTCTAAAGCACAATCAATGTTTAGATGAATGCGCTCAGTCGTTGGGATATACAAACTATTATCAGCTATTAAATCAAAATTCTCTAAACAGTCCTCAAAAGAGTGCGGCTTCGACAAGCATACTTGAGGAGTTCTCAGCAATAATCAAAGAGGTTCTTGATTTAAGTTTAAGCACAGATATAGAAGATTTTAGCACCTTGCAGACTGATACACTGCAATCGAAAGCATCAATTATATCCGAATATTGGCAGTTATTGCTTGATCCTATTGACAAACAGACTGACTTAAAAAAGGTTGAACAACTGACACGCTGGGGCATTGACAAGGAAATAATAAAAGAGATCGGTCATGATGCGGAAAAAAGAGAAGATGGGAGGATAAAACGCTTAGGATATATGTTAGTAGCCATTGGTCATTATTACCGCTCACTAATGGACAATTGTTCATACAAAATTGCTGAGCACATTAATTTTGAAAGCTACTTTTGTCACTGGTTACATTCTATGTACCCTAATGTGCAGGGTAATGGCATTAATTCAAAGGTCTTAAAAGAATTAAAGCAACGCTATCCAATCAAAGATAAGCTAGGAATGCGTAGTTCAGCAACAAGTTGGGCTCCACAGTGGTGGCTCAAAGAAATGGGCAGAACCTAAGCTTAACTTAGCCTGTTAACGACTCTGAATAACAACTGCTCCGCAAGTTATACTTCTCAACTTGCGGTTGCTTCACCCATATTCCTGAAAAGTGTTGTGCCACATGTGGTATTCATATCAATGATATTAAGCGTCATAACGTTAGCAATTATGTATCTAAACGAAAGGCATAATCATAATAGTTATTATCATTAAGTTGGCAAGCCATTGGTAAACCGTACATTTCTCGACTTAATCTGGCTTAACTTAACGGTAACCGTAAGTTACAATCACTTCACAGCAGGCTGTAATTCGGCTCAACCGAGTGAACTTGGAGCGATTAGGCTAATGTCATTCTATAGCGGTCAAGTACGAGCATAATGATTATCATGAAGTTTCACGATGATAGTCTCTTAGCTTGCTGCTTCGCCCTCTTGATATCGCGTATCCAAATCACTGTTCCTTGAGTCATCTTCGATTCAAACAGATCGATAGCAGCAAAAAGATCGCTTAATTTTTTAAAGCCGTAGTTTCGCTGATCAAAAGATGCTTGATTGGATATATGTGAACCAATAGGACCAAGCCTAGCCCATCCATCATCTTCCTCAACAGCCTCTATTGCCTGCCTTAAAAGACTAATAAGCTTATTGTCCTTGTTCAGGCTTTTATCAAACTTAGGTAGCCCTTCGATACCTTGTTCTTGTTCGTATTCGTCTAGGTATAGGAAGCGGGAACAGCTGTTTACGAAAGCACTTGGTGCCTTACGCTCACCAAACCCAATTAAGAATTTACCGTCTGCAAGTGCTCTAGTTACTAGGGGGGTGAAATCGCAATCAGATGACACCAGACATATGATATCAACGTCTTTAGTGTAGAGGATATCCATAGCATCGATAACCAAAGCTATGTCTGTGGCATTCTTACCTTTGGTGAGATCGAACTGCTGGATCGGCTGTATGGCATACTCATGCAATACATCTTCCCAAGGCTTTATGTTAGGACTTTTCCAGTTACCATAAGCCTTGCGTATGTTCACTACACCGTACTTTGCCAGCTCTGACAGAATCACATCAATCTTCGCTGCTGGTGCATTATCGGCATCGATAAAAAGAGCAATTTTTTCCTTATCTTTCATTCGCATTCCTTGCTTTACAACCTAACGACTACTCATGTCATCAACAATACCACACCGCTAAATATGTCGGCACTAAATTTAAGTGAGGCAGATCAATACCATGATAATTACTGTTACCGTTAAGTTGGGGTTGAGCACTCCGCTAGCATACAGGCTCATAATTTGGCCTTCATCGTTAACGTTATTGGACAAAACTGTGTCAGCGATATTGCTGATTTAGCAATGCCACTGAATTAGCTTAGGTATGGGAAAAGTCGCTTAACTGAGTATCCAGCATTCGTTCCTACCGACCTACCTTCTTAAACCCTCGCACCTTCGCTAGTTCTTGCGCAAATTTTTTAGCGGCTTTTAATGACTCACTATCCGTGAATTGTTCAGCCTGTGACTTTCTACTCACCAAATCGTCACCATTTAAGTACACCACTTGTAAGGTTGGATCATTACGCATTGCCTTATGGTTAGCCGTCACTGTTGCACCATCTTCACCTGAAAACACACGATATCCTTGAGCACCTAGTCCGCCTTTAACAAGTGTTAGCGGATCCTTACCGTATGGCTTGCTAATATCCAGTAATTCGATATTAGTTGAGGTATAAGCTGTTTTATTCGTTGGGGACAGATATATCGCTACAATACGTGACATTATTGTTTTATCCTTGTTTAAGTTTATTAATGAATGCGACACTTTTTCTCTTGACTTACTTCTGCGTATTGTGACCTGAGTATCGAATACCTCTGCGTGATGAGCAGCAACAAACGACTCAAAGTAGAAACGTGGGTTATGACTGGTTTTATCTTTAGTTCGATGAGTCCCAAAAATATAGCTTTCTAGTTGATTCACCTCTACCTCGCATGCTTTCGCCCATCGATTCATCCGTAGCACAAAATCGTTGAAAGCTGCACTGCGCGTCGCCGTTCTTAATTTAACGTCAACGCCTTCCACTCGAGAAATATACTGCTTGGCCAATTGCCCATTCCCTTCATCAATTAGCAATGCGCAGTATGCAAGCTTGGTCCATTTATCAAAAATAGGTGGGATAATCGTCAAGGTATCCGCTGCAGCAACGAAGAAAAACAACTTGGTAAAATACGCATCTCCTAAGCCATTTAACTTACCCTCTCCTTCCATGTAGTTGTACGCTTGAGAGAATGCCTGTTGCGCCAATAAACGATTAATAACCAACACGATAGCTTCTAACCGCTCTGGCGTCACATTTAGTAACTTGGTTAGATTGTCCCCTGTCACACCTCCAGTCGAAACCCCTCCCCAAATCATTGCAGCAAAGAAACCCTTATAATAAAGGTGATTTTTAAAATACGCTGTCACTTGCTCTCGACCGATATAACCATCGGTACAGTCAGATAAAATGTCATCGATAACCGCATGATGACGGTAATTAAAGTAATTATTGGCAATTTTGAAACTCGGTTGCTCAGTTTTCTGAATGTTTTTAAGGTTATTTTTTAAAAATGATGGAGTCATTTTGAGCCTTGTTTAATCAATATGTCATGGATTGTGGTCGTTTAGCCGTCAGCATTAAGTGATGCTTTACACTTGCGGGTCATTAGCGCTTAAACAGCTGATTTAAAGTAATTTTTAAATACTCAAAGACGTCATTACGAGATTTTTGTCCTTTGAAATTTTCAATGACTTTGTATTTATTCCCGGTTGTATTTTTCCAATCTGACAACTCAAGTGCTAAAAACTCCGGTATATTTTCAGCGTAATCGGTCACGAGAAGCTTAGGCTTTAAACTCTTGGTGACGATCAAACATAGGGTTAAACCATCGAAGTTCACCATAAACCCTACTTCCCCATTAGGCGGTGTCAATGGGGTGCCGATATGGTTGCGGTCAATCTTTATATCCAATTGCTCAAGGTCTTCTTGTAAACAATTAAGGAAATCGAATGCGCCAACTGCTTCCAGCTCTTCTCTTTTTTGCTTAGAGTATTCGCCCTCTTTTCTTACTTTCGCTTCAATCACCCACTCTACTCTCGAACCACTTCTTACCTTTGCTATCAATTGGTCGACTTGGTCATACACGGGCTCTTTCACATCTATCCGATAAAACTCACACCCTAACTCTTTCTGAATGTAAGCTTCGCGAATCCGATCATCTTCAACTTGAGAGTCATGATGCTCTTCATCAATCTCAACCACTAAATTTAGGTCAGGGAAATAACCGTCCACCAAGTACGGACCAATTTTATATTGTGAACGCAGCTGTACATCCCTTAAGGCAAAATGCAGAGCATACATAACAATAGACTCCCATCTTTTGTGGCTGGTTTTCGTATTCTGGTGAATATACTTTTCTATTTCTGTTGCCATACTGTTGTCGGTCAACCTTTTCTACACATAATAATTTGCTTCACGTTTTCGAAAACGTAAGGAGTAAATTGAGTCCATCATCTGGGACGATAAGATTGATCATCTCTTCAATGTTAAAGCGGCTTTGCCCCAGCTCAGTCACGCGTTGGAAGTCATCAATACTTGCATTGCAATCTCGATGTATCAGGTAGCCTAAAGACCAGCATTGATAATGGAGTAAAGGGCCTGTGTCACTTGGGGCATGATAAACCTGAGCCTTAGCATAAGACTTAACCACGGATTCTAACTCTATAAGTGATACGTTAATTACACCATTTCGATGGTATATATCACTGATTAATGGAATGACTTCAGTCGCACTACATTCGGCAATATCCACATAACAATGCGCTTTAGGTACTTCAGTGGTGGGTTTCCACCACAACGTAGCTTGGTGGCGTTTTGAAGTCCACTCCATCACTTCAGGAGTAGGGGCTCGACTATCAATGACGACAAAAGCGGGTCCATTCGGGCTGATCGCTCTTATTTGACTTGGAGAACGAATAATCAATTCATCGCTTTCGTATTGTTGTTCTGGAGTATCGGTAATCCAAAGTAGCATGACTCATCGTCCTGACTAATTTTAAGGTCTTTAGTGTAAGACGATAACGCGTCATGGAGTGTCGTTTTAACTCAAGTCAAATAGTGACGCCATGATATGGAAAATGGCGTCAACACTATCAATCAAGAGAACGATGCGATGAAAGAATATCTGATCACATTCACACTCAACGGTCGCCGAACCAAACGCCGAGTATGGGCCTACCATGTGAGCGATGCTTATAAGCGTATCCGCGATGAAGAGCCGCCAAAAAGCCAGATAGGTTGGATCAAATCAGAAAAAATTAAATAACAACCTCAACCTTCAACACTAAGGCGTTTTGAATAACGCCTTAGTTTGACTGATATTGGCGTACCGCTTTTTCTAAGCTCTCTGCGAGTTCCCTTCTTAAAAAATTAGGTCCTATGACTTCACTAATGTCAGAAAGCGACATTAACCACCACTTAAGTTCTTCGGTATGATTAACTTTTGCTTTTACAACGAAGTGGTGAGGATCAGGGTAGCTGACCTGTTGCTCTGGATGGATTGGGGTTTCAAGCAGGTGGTAACCTTCGATATAAGCCACTTTCAGCTCTAGTGTTATCTTGTTGTCTTTAGGGAAGCTCAGGTTGCCGTTTTTAATGTAGGTCGATAAGTCGAAATCCCTTACCTGGTGCTGCGCTGCGGTCATCAATTCGACATCTTGAATTCGATGTAATACAAAATGTCGATAGTCGCCACTTTCACGTAATGTCGCAATAAGATAATAAACAGGCCCACGAGTAACCAGACCTAATGGGTTTATTTGATACTTCTTACTATACCTTGGTGGCCGCGGCCGATAATCAATCTCTAATGGCGTTTGTTGGATCAAAGCTCGTTCAACAACTTGCATCACTTTGTCGTCAGTTAACGGCTTACAAAGCTGAAAACCAGGAGACAGGTTAGCGATACGTGATGGCCAATGGTATAGCGGGTTTTCTGGTGCGACAGCAAACTTTTGAGTTGCTTGTAAGAAAAAGCCTTTTAGATTGTCATGTACTTGTTGAGGCAACAAATAATGAGACTGTTCACTCAGCATGTTAATAGCGAGTGCCGTGCTGGGCGTCATTTCTAACGATGCATCGCTAACCCCTTGAATACGAAACCAACGATGAGGCCTGACAGTATCATCGCAGCTCAAAGGATGCTGACAACATAGTATTTCAATGTCCCTCTGTAGCATCCGCATATTAATATCAAAGCCATCATTACTCAGCTTATCACTTAGCTCTCGCGTCGTCGTATATTGAGGCTCTTGAGGAATATAACGCAGTATCGCCATGTGGCGCAGTGTTCGAGTATCAGACATAAATTTTTCAAAGTAAAAAGAAGACCTTGGCTTACTAAAGGCAAAGGGCTTCCTACAACGTTCATCAATGAGTGGGGGCATATTATTACGTTGAAAGAGATACGTCTTATTCAAAGCTTTAATGTGTGAGGAACTTAGAATTTAGAACTAGAAGCTAGTCTACTGTTCTAGGGGCTTACCACAGCCAACTGTTTTTGTCTGCGTTGACGACTTCGTTATTCCTACGTAAAACGATGATATAAAACCAACGCCATAATGATGGCCAATATTTTTTGATGAGAAAAATCCATTTGATCAAAATGCAATTGACCGTGCCGCTTTGCAACTGCAATTCTACCAGCAGTTGCCATCACAAGGTTCTTAGCATCGTCATCAAATAAACCACCATTCTGTAAAAGAATTTGATAACTTTGTCCTATCCACAACCGCCCCTGCTTGTATACCTCCTCGTTAAACTCTTGAGGGGTACTTTTTATTACAATATCCTCATGAAGATGGTAATCATCAGGGGCTACACAGGCTTCAATTTCATAGATTAGCTGTTGAAGCTCGTACGCAAAGCTATCTACAGATGGCTTGTACTCATCAATTGAACCATACCAACTCAACTCCCAATCTGGTCTAATATGAGATAGTGGTTTCAAAACCATTATATCCAAAAAGTCACTGTTCTCGAAAAAGTCCCGCACCAAACCTCCAAAATTGGCATAACTCCGCTTAGTTCCTTGTTATACCTTAAGTTTCTAAAAACGATGATACAAAATTATTGATAAGATAATACATAACATTTTACAATGAGTATTCTCCATGGCTTCTATGCTATTCTGACCTCGATCTATTGCAGCTTTTACTCTCCCTGCGGCAGCCAACACTAAATCAGATTGCTCCCAATCATCAAAACCACCTTGCTCAAGAATAATTCTGTATTCCTCTCCAGTCCAATAACGGCCATTCTTTTCAATATTTGCCCAGTCATTTTTGTTAAAATAGATTGCGACTTTATCTTCATGCATATGATAGTTATTAGGAGGGATGACGGAGGCTATTTGAAAAATCAGCTCATTTAGTTCTCTTGCAAATGAATATTCCTCTTCAACATATTTGTATTCATCGTCATCCCAGTATAAATCCCAGTTAGATCGTATATGCTCAAGTGGTAATAGCACCAATTCTAGCAAAAGATCACTATCATCAAAAAAGGATTTCATCTGAAAATTCAATTTATTACTCCTGAGGCACAATTCGTTTGTTGGACTTGGCCGCTGCCTGGTCCAGATTAGGTGGCATGCCTTATGCCTTAGCAATTTGCTTTTTTGATGCTGACTGTGGCCTGTAGATATAGAGCAGGTATCAACCATTGAGATTGAGCAGATGGTAAGTTTTTCATTCAAATTCCTTTATCATGCTTGTGTTCCTTCACACGAATTTATCGAGCCACCCATCATAAAGATGGAGTATTTCACAACATGCCTATTCTGACGTTACAAAAGTTAAATTAGCAGTAGGTGACTGTTTATTCGCAATATAAAGTATCAACACGCTGATGTTTATGCAACTAGGATAAGTGGACACCCTGGTAAGCCCCTAGTTATCTAGACACTTTCTAGTTTCTCAATGGACTGCCCCGGGTCTTATGGACAAATTTCACCTAAGCTTTTTGCATAGGAGATATGTTTATGAGTGGACAACGATATACCCCAGAATTTAAAGAAGAAGCCATTAAACAAGTGCTAGAACGTGGCTATACAACTGCTGATGTTGCAGAGCGCTTGGGCGTGTCTCAGCACAGTATTTATAAATGGGTCAAAGCAGCTAAACCCTCCTCAAACCAATTGAGCGATGAAGAGCTTATCGAAGCAAAGAAAGAAATTCTTCGACTCCGAGGTCAACTCAAACGGACTGAAGAAGAGCGAGATATTCTAAAAAAGGCCGCAAGGTACTTTGCAAGTCAGCCCGAGTAAAGTATCAATTTATTCTTGACCATCAGCACTGCTTTAAAATACTTACGATGTGTCGTGTGTTGAAAATCGCCAGGGCTGGTTATTATGCGTGGCTGCATGAGCCTGTATCGGTACGGGCTCATGAAGATCAACGGCTACTGCAACTTATTCGCGCATCCTATGATGCAAGTTACGGCATTTATGGCTATCGACGCGTCAGCCTCGATCTCAAAGAGCTGGGAGAGTGTTGCGGCAAAAATCGTGTCCACCGGATCATGAAAGCTAACGATATTGCGGCTGTACGGGGTTATAAACGTCACAAAGGCACCTATGGCCGCCCCTCTATCATTATGCCGAACCGACTCAACAGAGAGTTTTCTGTTGAAACTCCGGATAAAGCCTGGGTGACCGATATTACTTACATCAGAACTTGGCAAGGTTGGCTCTACTTAGCTGTGGTACTCGACCTGTATTCTCGTAAGATCGTCGGCTGGTCGATGAAACCCACCTTGGCTAAGGAGATCGTACTGGATGCATTATTGATGGCCATATGGCGTCGTAGACCGACTGAAAGTGTAATCATACACTCAGACCAAGGCTCACAGTACGCCAGTGGCGACTGGCAAAAGTTCTGTCAACGACATAACCTTAAACCAAGCATGAGTCGTCGTGGTAACTGTTGGGATAACGCCGTGGCCGAATCATTTTTTAGCAGCTTAAAGAAGGAAAGGATTAAAAAACGGATCTACAAAACCCGTGAACTGGCGCGTAGCGATATCTTCGATTACATCGAGGTATTTTATAATCGGCAGCGACGCCACACGCACCTCGGTGGAGTGAGTCCTGAGGCATTCGAAGCAGTCTCAAAATGAGGCTGTTAAATGTCTAGGGTTCTGGGGCCAGTCCACAAAATACTGCTTTTCGAACTTCATCGGAGACAGTCCGTTATTACTACCATGATGTCGAACTGGATTATAGAAATATTCTATATAGTTAAATATTTCAGAGCGTGCTTCGTCTCTGGTTTTGTAGACTTTTCGCTTCACTCTATCCTTCTTTAGGAGTGAGAAAAAGCTCTCAGCAACAGCGTTATCATGACAGTTTCCTCTGCGGCTCATACTTGCTTCAAGGTTGTGTTCTTTAAGAAAACTACGCCAATCTGAACAGGTATATTGCACACCTTGATCGGAATGTATCAGCACCTTTTCGGTCGGAGACCGTCGCCATATCGCCATCAATAGTGCGTCAATAACTAAGTCAGCCTTAGGTGTGCTTTTCATCGTCCAACCGACAACTTGTCGTGAGAATAGGTCGATCACAACCGTTAGGTACAACCAGCCTTCATGGGTGCGAATATAAGTAAAATCGGTCACCCAAACTTTGTTAGGCTTAGCGACATCAAAGCCACGATTTAGTGTGTTTGGTGCTGTATGACTAATATCGCCGCCACCAAAGCTTGGATTACGCTTATAGCCTCGTACAGCCTTAATCTGAGCAGCTTTCATAATACGATGCACTCTATTTTTACCAACCGATTCGCCGTCATCCTTGAGGTCCAATGTAATATTTCGATAACCATACACACAGCCACTTTCCAGCCAAAATTGCTTAATCTTACCCAGCAATCTTTTATCTTCAGCTTCTCGGGTACTCAAAGGCTCCTTTAGCCACGCATAGAAGCCACTGTGGTGAACATCAAGTATTCGACACAGGGTTCTGACAGGATATTGCTTGAGCCTGGACTTTATGAACGTGTACTTTTCTTTGACTCGCTTGCAAAGTACACGGCGGCCTCCTTTAGGATATTTCTCTCTTCGGTTACTCGACGTAGCTCTGCTTTGAGTTTACGTATTTCGTCTTGCTGATTATCAATGGTGATGTGTTGCTTTTCTGGCTTATCAAACTTGTTAATCCAGTTGTGCAAACTTTTGGGAGTGACGCCTAATCTTTCTGCCACATCGGCGATCTGGTAACCACGCTCTGTGACCTGTTTAACCGCTTCGATTTTGAACTCGTCGGGATATCGTTTTCCGCGCATGTAACACCTCATATTTTTGGTTCATTATAACTCTATGAAGTGTCTACTGTTCTAGGGGCTTACCACCCATCGGATTTTGGTACTTTAATTCAATCGACAGTTATTGCTGATATCTAGCAATTCATGCTAGAAGCGATGCTTAAGCTGTACAAAAGTACGTAACAATAATTACATGTTACTTGATGCTTTTCTCAATAGATTTATTATGGGAAATTCTGATTTTCACAATATGACTGAATGATTGCACTGACGAGAAAAGGGGCAAAAGTGATTTAGCGGCTCCGCTAATTTAGTAACCAATGGATGATCTTAAGTATGGAAAACTCCCATATGCAAAAGGCAAGACCTGAACCCATCAATTTCGTTGGTTAACAGGGCTTGGAATTGCCAACGTTTCAGTTGTCAGAATGGAACGGATTTAGGCAAAGTCAGAGTCATCAACTCTAAATATACACGCTCTATAACATATTGTTTTGTATGTTTTTTTGATGTAAGGTAAAATGCAGAAATAGGGAGTATTACTCATGTCATTCTATCCATACTGCAACCTATCAAATATCTCTGGGGAGTGTTACTAGATTGGCAGAAAAGTTAAGGCGTGCACAGGTTACCGACACCGTCAAAATGAGCCTACTTGCAGAAGTTCAGGGGAAGTGTCCCCTATGCCGGAAAAATCTTATCAAGAGAAAAGTATCAAACAACGTTCCTGTTCGGGTGTTTGATGTGGCACACATATACCCACTCAATGCTACCGAGCGAGAGTTAGAGTTGCTGGAAGATGAAGAAATACTATGCGATGACATAGACTCTGAAGGGAACTTCATCACTCTGTGTAAAGAGTGCCACAAGATGTACGACACTCAAAAAACTGTTGAGGAGTATCGGCAACTTGTTGAAGTCAAAAAGACTATCAACAAGATAAGGGCACTAACCGAAACTTGGGATAATCAAACACTCCATGGAGACATTGCTTTAGTCGCAGAGCGTATTGACCAACTCGATGCCAAAAAACTACAAAACAGTAAACTCTCATATGATGCTCTAAAAGTATCCGATAAAACTGACGATACTTTTGGTCAATTAAATGAAATGAAAGTAAGCATGTTTGTTGTTAATTACTTTGCCAACATTAAAGAATCGCTCAAAAGACTTGAAATGGAAAGAAAAGCCAGTTCTTTAGTTATATGCAATCAAGTAAGAAGCTACTACAGCATGTTGTTATACCAAGGCTTCAATCAAAGCGACATTTTTGAGCAAATGTGTAATTGGTTCATGGTAAACACTGGCATTAACGAAAGAACAAAGGCTGAAGTATTAGTTTCCTACTTCATTCAACACTGCGAGATATTCTCAGATGATAGTACCGAATAAAATCATATCAATTGATGAAAGTGTTATTTATAAAGCAGCAAAAATTCTGCCTAAGATCGATGGTATTACTCAAGTTACAACATTGTATTCAAAGAACAAAAGACTATTTGTAGATATACCTGAGTTTATTGAAGCGCTAGATGTTTTATTTGCACTAAATAAAATAGAACTAAATATAAACAACGGAGTAATAAAAGTTGCTTAAAACAATAAGTTGCGCAAAGCTCGTAGAGACAACATTAACTTTTCAAAGTGGCTTAAACTCCGTTGTAGGTGCTGATGACGCTCACAACTCAATTGGTAAGTCATCTATTTTGATGTTGATTGATTTTGCTTTTGGAGGGGATGACTTCCCTAACAAATGTGATGATGTAATTAAAAACGTTGAAGATTTTGACTTAGCTGTGACCTTTGAATTTGATAAAATATACTCCTTCGTCCGTAATACCAGTACAAGCGATAGCATATACTACATTGAAAATAAAGAGGTTTTAACTGTTGAGGATTATCGTAATTTCCTGAGAGAAATGTACGGTGTCGACAAGTTTGATCTGAGTTTTCGCGAATGTGTTAGTGCATTTTACAGAATCTATCAGAGAGATAACTATAAAGATAACCGACCTCTAGATAACTTCCCCAAAGAGCCTTGGACGTCTATTCGAAAAAGAGTTCTAAAGTTATTTGATGAATACGGTGCCATCGCAAAATTAGAACAAGAAAAAAAGACTGAAACTGACAATAAGAATGACATCAAAGGCGCTTTCAATACTGGTGTTATAACCAAAATAAATAAAACAACCTTTAAAAAGAACGAAAATGAACTTCAAGTTATTCGTGAGCAGATATCTTCTATAAAATCCGCATTGGAAACTAATGTCACTGATATAAAGTCAATAATCAGTAGTGAAAATGCAGAGCTAAAACGCAACAAAGATTCGCTAATTGATCTAAAGTTCAAGTTAGAAACTAGCCTCAATAGAATAGAAGACAGTCTTTCAAAAACAAAGCTCAAAAATAGCCGCAGCTTTAACGAGTTAGTCGAGTTTTTTCCTGATATTAACAAAGAGAGACTTTCACAAGTTGATGCCTTTCACTGTGGTATCAGCAAAATAATGAGGGGGCAGCTAAATGAGGAGAAGCTTGCATTAACTCAAGATATCAGCGAACTAGATACTGAGATTGAGAAAATAGATAATGAGCTCCTAAAAATCGTAAACTCAAAAGAAGAATCTGTGTATCTGCTTGAAAAGCTGATTGAGCTAGATCGCCTTGAAAAGCAACTATCCCAGCAAAATGATTTTTGTGAGAAAGAAGTGCAAGTTACACAAAAAATCAAAGATATCAAAGCTAAAATCAAGGATACGCTTGTAGGCTCTATTGATACTATTCAAAAGTCAATCAATCAAGGGTTGGGCGAGTACATCAGTAAGATTTACTTAGGTAAACCAATCTGCCCTGAGCTTCACATGTTAGATAACGACTATAAATTTGATAGAGGTGATGATAGAGGCACAGGTAAGGGGTTTGCAAACATGATTTCACTAGACCTTACGCTATTGGAGAAAACTTGTTTACCTAACATTATCCATGACAGCCTATTGTTTAAAAACATGGATGTGACATCAGTTGAAAATCTCATCTCAACTTATGCAAGCTTTGATAAACAGATTTTCATATCTATAGATGAAGTATCTAAATACAAGGATGCTACTAAAGCGCTGATCAAGAAATCTAAGTTCATTGAACTAAATAAAGATCGAGTCGCTTTTGGTGAGAAATGGAAAACCGAATCTGATAGTTAAATCGGCGTTTAAATGAGAACAAATGGGTCGGGTCTTATTTTTGTCTTTCCATTAATTTAAGTATTGCGAAAGTCGCACATTGAGATCTGCTCTTTCATTTTGGTCAACTCACAATGGGGCAATAACGGCTTAGTGCGATCACACGGCTTAGTGCGATCACTCTAAGACGTACCTGGACATAAATGAGCTAGATATTTGGCTCTACCTCATGAGGTTTAGATTAGGGAAAGTATGGAAATCGAATACTCGGTAACGCCATTTTAAGCGGCTAATTACAGTTGGCTAATATGTGTGTGGTACGAGCAACAGCCAACTGTTACTTGTCCGACTGAAAAACGCTGGTTAGGCTTTTTTAAGCTCCAAGCAAGACTGCCCATTTGAGGGGTTATTGACTAATAAATTTATTTTCCCTTTTAATCATACGGGACCAACATCGGCTATATTATCCTGACAGAGGGGTTTTCTATGATATGTTTTCGTCTTTATCTTTTGCTGTTTGTTCTATTTTAATGCTAGGCTATTCATGGCATTATCAATTATGTTAGTAATTCTGGGCATGGTGTAGATATGAACCAACAAAAAAAAATGGACTTTTTTTTAAAAACCTCAGAAATCCCTAAAAATATACCGATTGCCTGGGCCATAATAGACTGTCAATTTCATCTTCAACGTGTAAGTGAAGCTTTTTTTTTACAGGTCAACAAACCTATCTCTTCGATACTTAACCAGCCTATTAATAAGTGTTTTTCATCGATAGATATTTCAACTATAGAGCTTCCCTCACATGAACCTTTGGTACTCAATTGGGTTGATGATAAAGGTAAAGGAATGCAAGGGGTCTTTAGTTTGTTTCCTGATTCCCCCAGTTTATGGTGTTTACAAATCTCTGAGCTGAATGTAGATGAAAAGTGGCTGATGGATCTCCACCCAGACTACCATCATGCTATTCAGTCCAGTGATGAATGGCTGACTCAAATAGAAAAGGTGATGCTCTCTAAGACTGAGTTGGTTTTTCAAACCGCGGTAGATCAAGCGATCACATTAACCAATAGTCAGGTTGGTTATTTGCACCTATATGATGAAAAGCAAAGTAAAATATCGCTTACAGCATGGTCCGATTCAGCAGTAGCTCTGTGTCAAATACCGAAGATCAGGCAATTGGGTTTGAATGAAGCAGGTTTATGGGCTGACTGTATTCGAACGCGAACGGCCGCGATTCACAATGATTGTAGTAGTGAGCAGATTATACAAGAGTTTTCTACAACTCCATTTGAACTCTCACGACACATGAGTGTGCCCATTATCTACCGTAATCGGGTTGTTGGAGTGATTGGGGTTGGAAATCGTGATTTACCATATACCCCGGTTGATGCCAAGTCTCTGGCCGTATTTGCATCCATCTTGTGGCATAGTGTAGAGCTTCCTCGTTCAATGAGAGTCCTATCGAAACAATCAAAAATGATTAAAACTCAGCGAGAAAAGCTCTCACATACTTTAGTGCAACTTATTGGTGCAGTGTCCGATGCCGTTGAGTTAAAAGATGCTTATACTGCTGGTCACCAAAAAACAGTCGCTCAACTGGCCTATCTTATTGGAGAGCGACTCGGTTTGAGTGAGGAAAGGTTAGAAGGGTTGAAACTGGGGGCGCTTATTCATGATATTGGTAAATTGGGTATACCGACACAGATTTTATCTAAGCCTTCAAAATTATCTGATGAAGAATTTGCTTTAGTGAAATTGCACTCGGAACAAGGAGCGGATGTCATCAGTGAAGTTGAATTTCCATGGCCTATAATGGAGATGATTTTGCAACACCATGAGCGACTCGATGGTTCTGGTTACCCTAGAGGGCTAAAAGGTGATGACATTATTTTAGAAGCCAAAATTATAGGTATTGCCGATGTCGCAGACTCGGTATTAAGCCACCGACCTTATAGGCCTTCTTTAGGCATGGAAAAGCTCAAAGAGATCCTATTATCAGGCAAAGGCCGTCTCTTCGATGCCAATATTGTCGATATCTGTATTGATATGTTGGCTTCTCACCAGATTGAAAATGTTCAATGTGTTTCTCATCTCCCGTTAGAGCCTATTGTTTGCATTGAGCTGGACCATACCTTGGCCGAAGCTCGCCAACTTCTTGCCGAAAATAATGCAAAAACCGCCGTGGTTCGTGATGGACCTAAAGGCAAGGTGATTGGTCTTGTCGACCAGATGATTTTAGATGTATGGCGCAGTCCGTTGCTTGATACGGCTTCCGAACGAACTGTGGACCGTAATATTGAAAATAAACGGATTCATCAGGTGATGCGACATAAGTTGCCCTTAGTGGCAGCTAATACCATATTGAAAGATGCGATACACCAGCTTGAAAATGAAATACTGGAATATTTAGTGGTGATAGATGGAGATGAGCCATTGGGGTGTGTGAACTGGAAAATAATGGCGAATGCTCAATTATTTGATTTTGACAATGAATTACAACGGCATTAAAAAAGCCAAGCAATATTAGCTTGGCTTTAGATAAAGCGCTTAGTTAGATTAATCTACAATACGCAATAATTTATTGATGCCCACTTTCCCGCGAGTCTTAGCGTCATTTTTTTGGTAATAATGAGAGCGTAAAGGTTATAGGTTCCGCATTTTGAATGTAAGGAGCCAGACACGACCACCGAGCCTGCTGGTACTCTTCCATAATGGACTTCACCTGTTTCACGGTCATAAATACGGGTGCTTTGTCCTTATCAAGTGTAAAACGCGCACAGTTTGGGCAACGTATTCTCAAAAGTGAGCTTAAATATGACTGTATAAGACTACTGGTAGATAAGGTTTACTGCTGCAATCTCAAAATCTGCTAGATACAACAGGGAGGGGATCGGTCAGTCTCAACGTCAGTGGTTCTACAGAACTTTACTCATTAGTTATGATATTACAAATCCATAACTATGCTTTAGAACCAAACAAGAGTATCAACTCACTTTGGGGCAAAAGTAAGTCAGAAAATCCAAATTAAATCTTAGTTAAAGAGCCTACTCGAAGAGAGAAGTAACTCATTATTGATTCGGTTAATAGCTTCGTTAGTATGGATTCTGTCGCTTGGGCTACAAAGGTTGAATCGACAGAACTTTACTACAACATTTCACATAAACCATGTATTCTTAAAAAGCAGTTAAATAGGAGGTTTTATGGACTTATTGAATTCACCAATCGTATTTATAGTGCCGCTTGCTGTTTTGGTTTTAGGCTCTCTGTACATAAAAAATATCAGTAAGAAAGATCAAGAAAAGAAATAATTTTAGCCTGTTGTCTAAAACCTATTGTCAGCAGAGGCTTTCCTTAAACGACTTAACTGTGAGAATTAAAGCATCCTTCCCCCATTTGTTTGCGGTAATACTGTACTACAAGCTAAAAATTTGCCTGTCGTTTGCTTATCTATCATTAGAGCGTTTTGAATTATCAAAATACTCTATGTGACAACTCTCGTGGCCTAGTAATTGTGTCCCAGTATGAGCGAATTTTGAGAGGGTGATTACTTTTGGGAAAGTATGGTGCTGAATACCGGAAACGAAAGCGGAGATGGTATTTACGTTGCAAGGCATCGCTCACACAATTACGGAACTGGGTGCACCCGCACCCGGTTCTTTCTCCACCTTATCGATAAAACACTTCCGTTATCTCATCACAAAATATCGTTCGGTATACAATGGCTTGTTTTAACGTTTCTACATCAGCTAGGCTTAATATCGGCTGCCTTGTTTTCTTATCAAACCGTGTTGGAAGCTCATCAAATAGCTGTCCATGTAATCGTTTTATATCACCAAAAATTTTCTGAGATTGCGAAAAAAGCATCACTTTCTGGTAATAACCCTGATTGAGTCCATAGCACCATTTCTGAAGAATGGTTTGCCGCGCGGCTTTAGTCTTGAATGAGTGCTCTATCTCTACCGCAGTGATGGCCCCGTCAGGTTCTAGCGCTATACCGTCTACATTACGTACATCATGACTCTTAAAAAGTCGCTTAAACTCAGGCTCAGTGACATACGAATACCATAAGGGGTTGTCTACCCCCTCCTTGGTTTGTTTATGAATTCCCTTGAGCAAAATGAACTGCATCATGAGGTCATGCATGATGGTGTTTTGGTTCACTCGTAGGCTTGGCTCACCGGAACGAAAGTACACCGCTACTGACAATAACTCTTCAGCCAATTTTGCCCCTGCATAGTCCAGAACATAAACACGCCCGTCTAGAGAACGGTGTGTGATGACTAAACTCAGCAGTTTTTCACTGACCAACTTATTCAGGTGCTCTAACGCCAGCCTGTGTGGTATGCCATAAAGCCAGGCGATTATTGTTGGAGAGGTTAGACCGAAACGAGAAACTATCTGAATGGTGAGTGCTCGCCTGGCTTTACCAATCTGATTGTTGTTTATGCCGAGGCAATACTTCATCGGCATGAAAAGATAAGGCAGGTACTTTTCAGCCTTCTCTCCTGAGGAAAAAATGGTCTGGTTTATCCGTCGTTGCTGTAGAAAATTTGGGTTACTCATATTGATATCTTTGTGTAATGACAAATCGATATCAGTAGTTAGATTCTGCACATACAAACAGTGGTTGTTTATAGAAATATGTACCGTCTTTCATTCCGAAAAGCTGTTTCCTCCCTCTCGGGATGAAAATAGCGATAGATATCGCAACCAAGCCAGGCTTTGCCTGATGAATGAGTCACTGCGTGAAACATTCATATGCTATGAATAGCCCGCCAGCTCTGATGACTCGTCATCGACGCTGGCTTACGAGCTCCGCTCTAGCCATTCAAAGCATTAGTTGCGCATGTATTTCGCTCCGCTCTGTACCAAGGGCATTTTTCGCAGCTTACGACGAGGGGATGTGTTCCACCTCTTCTCCCTCTTTCGATGCTCTGCTTTTCTGACGAAAAGACAACTGGTTTTGTATTTGTTCGTTCCTAACAATTACAAAATTTTGCTGAGGCAAAACTAAAAATGCCCTTGGTACAGAAGCTAGCTGTACATGCGCAATGCTGCTTTGAAATCTTACTTCGTAATCTCCCAAATACGCGCGCTGATGGCATGTGTTCACATGCACTTTTGTCGCAATAAATCGTGCCGATTTTTTGCTGTTTAACAGCACATTCTGTTATCGAATCTAGCAACTCATTTGAAAATATCAGTCAATTTCAATGCAAAAAATAGAGTTGAAATAGTGTTTGCAATCAGGCTTTTTTTCATTAATCTGAAATGGGAAGTTTAATTTTTAACAACACTCAGGAGAGGAAAATGAAATCAGATAACTTCCCAACACCCGCAGTTAATGTCGATGGCACACCAATGGTTTCAGGCGGTACTATTGACGTAGAGGGGAAACCATTCGGAGTAACTGAAAGCCCAACTGTTGACACTACAAGCTCGTGTATTGCTGATAACATCACGAGTTCAAGCGATGACTCTTTCAGTAGCTTTGACTCAGGATTTGATAGCTGCTTCGACTCTAGCTTCGATGATGGGTTCTAATAACCATGAATCCATTAACCAAGAAACTTATCAGGTATCTACCATGGATGATTGGCATAGCGCTTTTGATATGGTGCTTCGAAAATTACATTGAAACAGAAGACCTGCGTTACCTGGTTATCTATATCCTAGTTTTAATGAAGTGCTACACAGGCTCTGCAGCCTACGAAAATCATTGCCGAGAAAATGGAGAAGATACGAGCCCATGGTTTGCTATTTACTACATTCTTTTTCGTATTGTCTGATAAAGAAATTAAGACTGAACTAAGGAATGATTATGAGCTTTCTGCTACCACTATGTGTACTGATTATTGGAGCATGGCTGCTAGTTTGTCGGATTAAGAAGAGTTCTTCTAAATAGCCTCCTCCCCCACATACGAGACCCAAGTCACACCAGCCGAGCATTTTATGACAAGCACCGCAGTCTCAATATTTTTCTAGACTTTTTTGTATTCATAAAAAATATAAGCGGCTGATTATAAAACAAAAATGGCTAAAAATGAGTTATAACTCATTTTTAGCCATTTATTTAAAAAAATTTCAGTAGGTTAATTTTTTACTTACAACCTAAAACATCACAAAGCCTACTTTTATTCGACATCCCCTATCATTTCACGCCAACGCCAAGCAGACTGAATAATTACAATTAATGTATAAAAACGCAATAAACAGCTAATACAGCCTACGGTTTTAAATTTTACGGGATTTACACAAACCAAGCCTCTTGTTAGCATTTACCTCGTCGACGGTCATTTGAAGTTAACCTTGTGCCCTTTGACTAATATGCAATTTATATTCAAATAACAGGAGACTAAATGCAAAATTTTACAAGCTCAAACAAGGAACAACATATTGGTTCTAATATGAATAACTTTAATGAAAAAGGTTTGAGCATATATCTTCGCCCAGATGCGGTTTGTAAAATTTTAAATATCAGTAGAAAAACACTCTGCGAGTACAACAACTCTCATAGGCATCGTAACATATTGAAAGTCTATAGAATCACTCATAAAAATGTACAGTATTGTGAGGCCTCTGTTTATGAGTTCCGAGAAAAGTGTAGGAGCAAGTAGCCCCATTGCATAGTTAAAGTTCTCTCAACTAGGATAGGGGAGAGAACTTTTTTTAAATGACTATCGTTCTAAAAACTCAACTACTCGCAACCTTCCCTCCTGAGTTTTCACTAATGTAGATATATCCACTGATGCACCAGGTATAGTTGAGTCAACAAATGCTCGGTACCCCAGTTTACCTATCTTTTTTCTAATCAATTTTCGAATCTCATTACGTTCAATGTTTTCCTTCTCATCCTGTGCTTTTCGAACTAATAACCCAGATAGTCTTGTCGTTTCACGTAGTTTATAAGCACGCTCCACAACTATATTTTCGTGCTTTTGCAATGCCTCTTTTATCGTATAGTAATCAAGTCCATATAACTCCTCAGAAAAGTCATAGGAATCAGCCAGAGGATCATCAACGTCAGCTGAGTGGTGCACGCACAGTTTAGCTATATCCGTTGCTTCTCTTTTACTTACCCCTAAATATCTATATATAGCCTTCACATGTGTACGAACAAACTTCCTACAAAGAGTGTTAAACGCTCCATTTTTTCCCTTTACCGACGATTCATTTAGTTGACCGAGTACCCCATCTGCAGGAAAGTAGTCCTTAGTCAATTTATCCAATGAGCGAATAGCAAAACCATGAAATGGGTTTGAAGGTTTCAGAAAAACATATTCACTATTGCAGTTAGGTAAAGCCTTCTCTCGCCAATCTCGCTGCTCAAGTATAATTTTACGAATATTTTCAGTGACAGGGATAACAAATGGCTTGCTGTTTTTCATCGCACTTTCTGGATAGCATATTTGTGTAGGATGCAGCTCATCATCTATCCATTCCCACCTAAGACCAACAACATTGATCGGCCTCAGCCCTGTTATAATCATATAACGCAATACATTTTTCTGATGAAGGCTTCTTGCAAGTGCTAAATTATTCCAAAAAATGCTTATACTATCTAAGTCTGTATACATCCTACATGGCTTAGTTTTCTTTACTCGCGATGACACATAATCATCAGCACACGCTTCAGCTACATTTTTACAGTCGGTAAATTTAGGCGCTGCAAATCTCCATACTCTTCTTAACTCTGCGTATAGTTCAATCGCGTAACTCGCAGTCTCATTATCAATGATGTCATCAAGCACCTTTTCAATATCCATAACACGAAGTTCTGAAAAAATCGTATTATCAGAAAAATAGAACTTCAGTTTTTTCGTTCGGCACTTATAAGTATCTACAGATCTATCGCGTAACTTCCCTCTTTTTTTCTTATTCAATAAATCACATTCAAACAGCTCTATTGCTGAGTGAACTGTATTAGAAGTGACAGAACCATCGGCAAGCTTAGCAGCTTTGTTTCTCGCTACTTGTGGTTGTAACTCTGGATAGGTTCCTAACTTTCTTCCCTTTACCCCTAACTTCTTTGGAAACTCGGCATAGAAGGTCACTTTTCCGGCTTTATTGAAATCGATACGAAGAAAATTGGCTTTCTCGTACTTAGATCTTCTAGGCTTTCCATCGTAAGCAAGTATCTGTTTTGCTGCCATAACACAAGATTGTATGTGTGAGCCTGTGTATGGCGGTGAAAAACTCTCCCATTTAACCACTGCCATTTTATAGTCAGACAAGCTAGGTTTACCTTTCCCCTGTGATATACTGGCTCTCAAGAGACATCCTCCGTTTTTACTACCATTGAAATAATTCGCAATGTCCTCAAAAAAGCACAAAGCCCTTATCAAGTTTGTGTTGCTATTCTGTGTTGCGAAAACAGTAAAATCAACGTGAAGAATTGGCATTAATAGGGCCAAACGTAAAGCATTCACCACCATACGGATTCAGGGTAACCGTCTGTTATGAAAAGTTTTTATAAGGTATATTAAATAGATGGCATTAATAATCGACGACAGCTGCATCAACTGCGACATGTGTGAGCCTGAATGTCCCAATCAGGCGATCACTATGGGTGAAGAGATCTACGAAATAGCTCCCGACCTCTGCACCGAATGTGTTGGCCACTACGATAAACCGACCTGTATCTCGGTGTGTCCTATCGATTGCATCGATCCGGACCCCGCTCATCAAGAGTCTGAGGATGAGCTCTTAGTGAAGTACCACCTTATTACCGGTAAGCCTGTAGAATAAGAGCTAAGCCAAACCTATGTCGGCAACGACATAGGTTTCCAGTCTAAAACATATAACCTGTATTTTGACTATGCTATTACGGGTTCATCTCATATTCATCTTTCATAGTATAGACGTAGTTTTCCCACACTCGGGTATTACGGGCTTCATCGACGGCCGGGCGTTTAATCATCCGGTTACATATCATCTGCTGGACACAGGTAGCGCTGCCTTTTTGACTCAGTTGCAGCGCAAATTTTGAAAAGTCACGCACCATAAAATCGAAGATCTGCTCTATAAGATCATCCTCGATCCATTTTATCTTCGCGTTCTCTAAAATAAGCTGGCCGTAAACCACAAGCGTGAACAGTTCACCCAAGATCAGCAGAAAATCGAAATCTTTGCTCTGCTCTTTACTTGGCTTAGCAGCCATAAGCAGTATTTTTAATAACCGGATCTGCTTTTTAAAAATATTTACATTGGGAAGCTTAACGCCATTATAGACCTTACGGTAATCATGGAATCGAGTCTTACCCAGCCCTTTAGTCGCGCCCTGATTAAACAGAAATGTATCATTGACCGGCTCATCCATTGTCGGCGTCTCAGGATATTCGGCAGGTTTAAAGAAGTAATTTGCCATAAATTTCAAGATAAGCGCCATATTGACGTGAACGGTTCCCTCCAGTTTTGGCAATGCCCGAATATCTCTCACCGCCATCTCGAAATACATGTTCTTCTCAAACCCTTTGGCGGCCATGACATCCCAAAGTTCGTTAATCACCTCCTCCCCTTGGGTGGTCACTTTCATCTTAACCATAGGGGTGAATAACAGGTAACGGCGATCATCCGGGTTGGCACATCGCATATAATCCACACCCCGCAGGGCAAACAGTTTCATGGCACTCAGGCGGGCGTAGGAGTCGACAAACAACTGCTTAATATGGACAAAGTCGGTAACGTAATGATCAAACAGTCGTCTGTGGGATGCGTGGTTTATCGCTTCGAAATACGCATGTGAACAGATACCGATTGAAGCCCAGCCAAGATTAAACTTGCCGACATTGACGGTATTGAGCGCCATATCCCATGCATCACGACCCGTAGCTAAAACATCCTCTTTAGCAACAGGATAATTATTGAGACGATATTCCGCGACATAATTTTGAGAGTTAACGACGTTTTGCACTAACTCATAATTTTGATGCTGAGAGTCGGCGACGAAGAAAACATACTCATCGGTATCAGTGAGCTTGCCAAAGGTTGACACCAATGCCGCCTTGTTGCCGTTACCGATATAATATTTACTGCCACTGGCCAGGTAAGAGCCGTCATCTTGTCGGGTAAGACACATATCAGTGGAGTAGATATCGGCGCCGTGCTCTTTTTCAGACAGGCCAAACGCGAAGATCCCCCCCTCATTTAGCAGTTTCGCCGCACGTTGCTTTGCCTCTTCATTGTTACTTATCCAGATAGGCCCTAAACCGAGTATCGAGACCTGCCAGGTATACCAATGTGCCAAGCCATAAAAACCTAATACTTCGTTGAGTGCACAGTTACGAAAGGTGTCCCAACGGCCCCCTTCAGCTCCGTAACCTTCAGGGGTCAGGAATGTGGCAAACAGCTGTTCTTTTTTCTCAAATTCGAGAAAATCGGCATACCAGGTTCGCTCATGGTCATCGGTTTTGAGTTTAGCCTTTCCCCTACTCTCAAAAAATGCAATTGTCTTTTTAATCAGGGCTTTTGAACGAGGATCAAGATGGTCATAACTTTCAAGCTTTGGATTCAAGATAAGAGTTCGTCTATCCCCATGTCCGTTCGAAGCAGGAACCGGAGGTGTTGAAGGGGAGTCAGATTCGGCCTTGCAGCCTTGACTGTTTTTGATGGGTTCAGCCTGTTTCATATAGCGTGCTCTCAGTTGCTTTTATCTGCTTGATAACCTTTGACAGAAAATCACTCATATCACCAATGACCACAGGATAGCGTTATCCCCCCGAAAGATGGGGATGAGGCTTATCATTCACACCCAAAAGCGCAACAATAAAAACAACCGCCCAACATGGCCTTAACAACACATCGTACCACCTAGCCTCTTTCGGCCAAGAGAGAGAGTCCGGAACTGTGAGGCATATTGTCTTAAACCCGTTTTAATACCAGTCGGTATAAGATAACCGCAATAGATAGCCGACACCGACGATTGCCCCAATCGATGTTAAACAGATACTAAACTGGTCTCAATTTTCGGTTTGTTGCAGTCATATTTAAGATGGGCAGGCGTCCTTGTACAACTGACTTTATAGATAAAATTATAGCGCTTGGCATGGTATTGTGAGCTTTCTCCCCAGAAACACAGCTCCATCTGAAGTAACTCCTCTTGACGGTATGCCGCCAGCGGCTTCTCGGCCTCATCCCGGTCCCGCCTTTGGCGCTTATTTGCCAGCAGTTGCTCAAATTGATAATCGGCAGCAATATCGGTGACATGCTTGTTGAGCTCAAACTGGTAGGCGGTTAGATCACCAGGGAAAATAGCATCGAGAAAACCGATCTTTGCAGCCGCTTGGGCCCCCAAAGGCAAACAGGATTCGGTCAACTCTGCCGCCTTCTCTATACCGACTCGACTGGGAAGTGTATAGGTCCAATATTCGGAGCCATATAACCCCATCCCTTTGTAATGTGGGTTGAGCACTACGCCGTCACGGGCAAAAATATAATCACAAGCTAAGGCCATCATCGCGCCACCAGCACCGGCATTATTTTTGAGTGCTGCGACGGTCAGCTTGTTGCGTGTTTCCAGTATTGCTTTAATGAGATCATCTATGGCATTGATATTCAACCAGGATGATTGGGCTTTATCCTCTGAGGCCTCAATATGGTTGAGGTGAATACCATTAGAGAAAAAGTCATCCCCTCCCATAAGTACTATGACCCGGGTATCCTGCTCCAGTGCCGCCTTATAGGCCTTGAGTAAGCGATAACATTGCTCGGTTCCCATGGCCCCATTGTGAAAATTGAAATACAGATAACCGACGTTCCCCGACTCACGATAAGATATCTCTGAGAACGTATCAGTCTTGTGATCGGGTAACACCTTCAGGCTTAACTCTGGAACTGTTTTGACAGCGTCTCCCAGCACCCAAGTTGCGGGTAATTTAATAAAAGATTGAGACTCACTCTTTTGTCGCTTCAAGTGGCTGATCCACACGGCGCCATCTATTGTCGCAACGCAGATGCCACCATGGCGCTGAGCTAAGATCTGTTTAGGTTTATCCCCTTTCAAGGCCCCTTCACGATGAGCACCATAAAGGTAAACCGGCAGGCCACAAAATTCATCCAATACGCCAGGAAAGCTATCTGCAGCGCGAATTTTATCCAGAACCGTTTGAGTGCAGTCTTCGGACCAGTCGATCGTTCGTCCAGACTGCTTGAGCAGTGGCCGCAGCTCACCTTTCACATCGGCTCGGGAATAATCTAAGGCTTGTGGCATGAACCTCATGCTTAGCGGGTTTGATTGGATCTCAACCGCCCGCAGTTTAAACAGGTCGATTACCTCATCAACCAAATGAGCGGCCATCTTAGTCACTTCCTGACGATAAAGGCTCGCTTTGGAAGCCGCGCGCATAGGAAAGTTCCCCGTCGACCAGATATCTCCGGCGTCCATTTCACTATCGGCCTGTAGTGCGGTCACCCCCCACTCACTCTCACGATTTAAGATGGCCCAGTCCAGCGATGATGGTCCACGATCGCCGGTGATCCCCGGATGAATGATGATACATAGATGTTTATTCCAGATATCGTCTGGGATCCGCTGTTTTAGAAACGGGCAGAGAATAATGTCCGGATGAAATACACTAACAGTGTCACGGACCTCGTCATCACAGCCGGCAAATATGACTCCCACTTCATGACTCTGCAGCCTGAGATGCTCAAACACACGTTGTGTTAATCCATTAAATGCCGTTACCAATAACAAGAGACGCATAAAGTTTCCTATTTAAACCAATCGATTTCATTCCCAACTTTGAGAATGAAGATAATCAAAGAAGATAAAAAGATTCACCAGCAGAGGTACAAAGTGTCACTCCAGAATGAAATGTCGGGATGAAATCGATGTCGGCGCTAAGAGCCGCTAGAATTTGAGATAATAAAAACGGAACCCTAGGGTTCCGTTGTTTTTGCTGACAAGCCTTAAGCCGTTTCAGGATTAGCCTTGAGCTGTAACTGCTGAATAAGCTGGGCCAACTTCTCGATGCTGTGCCTTATTGGAGAGGGCATGGTATCGAATTCGATACTGAGCAGCAGGTTTTTGATCTCAAGCCCTAACTCAGTGTCACCTTCGATAGATAATTTTCGCTGGAAAAACAGGGTATCGGGATCTTCTTTACCTGCCGCAATTAATAGCAGTTCTTTAGATTGGCCGGTAAATGTCACTTCGGCATTCGTTGGTTGACGAACCTGCCAACGACCATCGAAGCTGACCTCAAACTCGAGTCCCATATCTTCTACCTGTATGGCGACCCAGCTATCCTTAAGGAAATCAAGCTCTTCATCTTCAGCTTGTTGAGCAAGCAATAATCCGAGTAAACGCTCCAGAATATCCGCCTTTAATCGAAAAGGCACTAAGGCTAATGGTCTACGAACAAGCTTAGGGCCCAGCTCTAACAGCTGACAGGCTATATTACCCAGAAGTGGTTTTTGCATATCGATCGCGTTCCTTAACATAGGAAGTGGTTTCTCTACCTACAACAGGAGAGTAAAAAAGAAAATAATTTTACCCAAAGTTTATGATCGCAAACATGTTTTATATCAAGAATTCGATATCCATTCCCTTTTAAACTTCATTTTATTATTTTGGGAGTATTTCGGAGCACGAATATGGAACTGCTGTGTCCAGCAGGTAACTTGGCATCACTAAAAACGGCATTGAATGCCGGTGCCGATGCCGTCTACTTGGGCTTAAAGGATGATACCAACGCCCGATCATTCGCGGGACTGAACTTTACCCCGAAAAAACTACTAGAAGCGGTACAATTTACCAAAAAACAGGGAAAAAAGATCTTCCTCACCATCAACACATTTCCAAAGCCAGGTGAGGAGAAACGTTGGTATGAAGCGGTAGATATTGCAGCCAATACGGGGATCGATGCCCTGATTGTGGCTGACTTGTCACTGCTCGATTACGCTCATAGCCGCTACCCACATCTGCCTCTTCATCTATCGGTACAGGCCAGTGCCACCAATTTGGGTGCACTGCAACTCTATAAAGAGGAGTTCAATATTGAGCGCGCCGTTTTACCACGTGTGCTTTCGATGAAACAGGTGAGAGATTTGGCTAAAGTCACGCCGGTTGATCTCGAGGTTTTCGCCTTTGGTAGCCTATGTATTATGGCCGAAGGACGCTGTCACCTTTCATCTTACGTCACGGGTCAGTCCCCGAATACCGGCGGGTCTTGCTCCCCGGCAAAACATGTACGTTGGCAGGAAGAGGGAGCTGACAGATTGACTCGCCTTAACGAGGTATTGATCGATAAGTCAGGCATAGACGAACAGATGGGTTATCCCGTCGTCTGTAAAGGGCGCTATATCACAGAAGGTGGCACAGCCCCATCACACCTGCTCGAGTCGCCAACCAGTCTTAATACCCTTAGCCTGCTGCCTGAATTAGCCAAAGCAAATGTCGTATCGTTAAAAATCGAAGGCAGACAACGCAGCCCGGCCTATGTAGAGCAGGTTACTAAAGTATGGCGCAACGCCATAGATACCTACCTCAGAGACCCACAAAATTATCAAACACAAGCCGAATGGGACAGAGCGCTCTCTAAAGTATCCGAAGGGCAGACCACAACATTGGGTGCCTATGAGCGTACCTGGCAATGATAAAATTTGTGTTCGAACACAGGAAGATAAAATGAAAGCATCACTCGGCCCTCTTCTTTATTGCTGGCCAAAAGAGAAGGTAATGGAGTTTTACACATCCGTTGCCGATAGTTCGATCCCATTAGTTTATTTGGGCGAAACCATATGCAGTCGACGACGAGAACTCAAATTTTCTGACTATATGGAATTAGCTAATATATTGAGAGAGTCGGGTAAAGAGGTCGTCATCTCGACATTGGCGCTACTCGAGGCCCCCTCTGAATATACCGAATTAAAGAAACAGGTCGATAACGGTGAGTTTATCATCGAGGCCAATGATATGGGAGCCGTTCAGGCTGCCAAGGAAAAAGGCCTGCCATTTGTCTGTGGGCCGACGGTCAATAACTATAATCTGGCCAGTTTGAAAAAGCTTCATGCTTGGGGCATGCAGCGGTTCGTTATGCCCGTTGAGTTATCAAAAAACTGGCTAAATGCAGTACTTTCGGTTGAGAAACCGGGATTCGAGGTTGAGGTATTAGGTCATGGATATCTGCCTCTGGCACTCTCGGCCCGCTGTTTTACAGCACGGCATCAAGGGCTGGCAAAGGATAAGTGTCAAACCATCTGTCTCTCAAACCCCAAGGGACTGTTAGCCCAAACCCAGGAGTCTCAACCGCTACTGAGATTGAACGGCATACAGACTCAATCGGCTGCCTGTATCGATCTTTCACCTGAGATAGATGAGATGGCGAAAATAGGGGTCGATTACTTCAGAGTTTCGCCTTCCGGCATGCAGTGCATTGCGCTTGCGGAGCAGCTATTTGAAGCCAATAGAGCAGGACATGCAGCGAATACCGAAGATCACTGTAACGGTTACTGGTATCAAGAGGCTGGATTTAACAGGCTGGACTAACGACAGCTGACTAACACAAACTACCTGGGCGATGGGAGTTCCCTGTCGCCTTATGCCAATTGGTATTACTTTTTACTCTTCACTTGTTTCATCTCATCTTGATGTTTCAGGCTTTGTACCATCCCCATCCCCCAAAGCATAAACAGAGTCAAACTTAACCACTCAAGGGTTGCCGGCCACCAAATATCGGGCCTGGGTAATTCCATCACCATCTCTTGGTAAAAGTGTTTGTCTCCCACTATCGTCCCCAAATCTATATGAGAAAGCACTAAGAAACATAAGAAGCTGATAAAGGTTAATACTGCAGTAATGGCATTCCAGCTTGAATAAAACACCCTCCCTTTCATCGATAGATATACGAGATAGAGAAGAGAGCTAATACTACCAAAATAGAAAAAATATTTAATCGCCATGGTATGCAGATGGTAAACATTGACCGGAAATAATCCGGCTGCGGCAAGCGACATAAAAGTGAACACCAGAGAGAGGAATAATGAATAGAGCAGCTTGCTATCGATCAGTTGAATAGAGAAAAGACAAAATAAAATCAAACTCAGGCTGCCAAAGAAGAGCCCTCCATTTATCACCACAGCAAAAGTTGAATGCCCATAATGACCAAGCTCACTGATAGTATGATTAAAGAAGTTGAAGTTATGGCCTTCAAAGTCTTGAAAACCTAAGGCGGATAGAATTACGCCCATCAAAAGCCCGACAATTCCCAGCGTTCCGAACTTAAACGCAAGACTGGATAGCTTTTTACTCTTCTCTATCATATTTCCTTAGTTCACCAATACACTAGCCGAACAACATATATGGAATCGGGTTTTATTAACGAGGTCTAGCTCAGATTTCTTACAATTATCTGCCATAACCACGATAATACCAAATCCACATTGAAGAGTGATCCATTTTACTCCGCTTCCTTCCGACTAACCTACTTTAATAATGGAATAAAAAACAAGACATCAGAGAAATAATGTTCAAAAAAAACGTCAAGCGACAGCTGGTTCACAAAGTAAAAAGACACTAAATGAAGGCCGATATGGCTGAAAATACAAGAGACACTTTCGGCTGATAACAACTGCGACATGAGAGTTCATCACACCGCCCCACCCACAGCGGCAACACAAGTGCAAAACAAACCCATCCACATGTTTTAACGGGCTATTTACAAAAAAGTACATAGTGCATTATCCTGCCAGTGAGTTACAATATAAATACTCAAAAAGATGTAATAACTATTCTCTTTTGGTACTTGTTCCAATCTGCCCAGAGAAACGATTTACATACTGTAATTAAGGGGGTAACCTTGCCACCTTAATTTGAATGGATATTCACAGCATATTTCAAATTGGATGAAGTGGAAACTTATCGCAATTGTGCCAAACCGACAATTTAGAGTAAAAAAAGTGGCTGAAAAACAAACCCATAACATAAAAACGATACTGACATTTATTATTCCGTCATTAATAGGGCTATTACTATTTATGACACCTATCAGCTATCAGGACGCGATTACCATTCCTATCGCTATCGTTTCAAAAGGCCTGCAGGCTCTCCTTGGTGATGCATTAACAGCCATAGTGACTGGTGTGGTTGTTTTCACAGCGCTGGCATCAGCTATAACCAAGTTACTGAAACCTGCATTTATCATTAACAATGCCTTTTTAAACTCTCTGCTCAACATTTCACCTATGTGGCTATTAACCAGAATATTAGGTGCTGTGTTTATCTTACTGACATTTTCAGGTGTGGGTCCGGAAGCTATTCGCTCTGGAGATACCGGTGCGCTGGTCTTAAACGATCTACTTCCGGTACTGTTTTGTGTGTTTATTTTCGCTGGAATGTTACTGCCACTACTGCTTAATTTTGGTTTGTTGGAGCTATTCGGCACCATGTTAACCAAAATAATGAGACCCGTATTCAATCTGCCGGGACGTAGTGCCATCGACTGTATGGCTTCCTGGCTTGGTGACGGTAGTGTAGGGATCTTAATGACGAGCAAGCAGTACGAATCTCGTTTCTATACTCAAAGGGAAGCTGCGGTAATTGGCACCACTTTCTCGGCTGTGTCGATTACCTTCTCTTTAGTGGTTATCTCCCAGGTCAGATTAGAACACATGTTCGTCCCCTTCTACCTGACGGTTTGTCTGGCTGGTATTATGGCCGCTATTATCGTGCCTAAGCTGCCGCCATTATGTTGGAAGAAAGACAAGTATATTGACGACACACCAAGACATCCCGATGACGAAGTGATCCCTGACGGGCACGGTGTTTTCTCTTGGGGACTCGATCAGGCGCTCAATAAGGCATCGAAAGCAGGCGGGATCAAACATACGCTAACAGATGGCCTTAAAAATGTCATCGATATGGTATTTGGTGTCATCCCTGTAGTCATGGCCATAGGTACAGTTGCCTTGATCATCGCCGAATATACGCCGATATTTGATTACCTGGGTATGCCTTTCATCCCACTACTCGAGCTATTGCAAGTTCCGGAGGCGGCTGAGGCATCAAAAACCATAGTGGTTGGTTTTGCTGATATGTTTATTCCTTCGATTCTGGCGAGTTCAATTGAGTCAGATATGACTCGTTTTGTCATTGCGGCGATGTCAGTCACTCAACTTATCTACATGAGTGAAGTGGGTGCCCTGCTTCTTGGCAGTAAAATACCGGTCAATATTCTCGAGTTATTCGTCGTGTTTATTTTACGAACTCTGGTCACTTTACCTATCATTGCCGGTGTTGCTCATCTCATTTTCTAGATAGAAAGTTCCGAATAAAAGAGTGGCTTTGCCACTCTTTTTTTTATCCAATCACTTCGCCTCGCACTTTTACGATTTACTTCTAAACTTAAAGACTTAACAGATACAAATAATTAAAGAAACTCAGCCAAATGAGAATCCACATCTTCATTTTGATCTGGCTATTAGGGTGTTTGCCACTCACCATGGCCATACAGCCGGACTTTGACTTCTATGAAGCCGAAGATGGGCTCTCTATGAATACAGTCAACGATATCGTTACCGATAATGATGGATTTCTCTGGGCCGCGACTCAGGCAGGTCTCAACCGTTTTGACGGTAAAAACTTCAAGGTTTACAACGTAACTAATGACCAACATGGACCAAGTGGAAAGCACATCACCCGGCTGTTTTATGGACGAAAAAAACAACTCTGGTTGCTCACAAAAAACGATGGAGTAAACCAATATCATCCTAGTCACGACACCTTTAGCTTCTACCACCATCTGAACAGCCCACTACCCGATACAGAGTTTACCGATCTCAGTCAGGACACCGATGGCAATATATGGCTGGCAACAAAAGCCGATGGTCTTATCCATTACTCACCCACAGAGAATAAGATTATTCATCGATTCACCGATGACTCTCAAGAAAACAGTCAAACAAACACGCTTATCAGTAACCGGATCACCCGGCTTTTTAGCGATAAATTCGAGCGCCTTTGGATAACATCGGACAGAGGCCTCTCCCTGCTGACCCCGGAATTAAATCTCACTCATTTTCCTAACGACAACACCTTCATTAAGGGCCCAATCACCAGCGTAGAGAGCGGGCAGAGTAACACGCTCTGGATAGGAACTAAGTTTAATGGATTGTTTTTATTGGATATTAATTCAAAATCTTTCAAGTACATCGATACAGCTATTGGACTCGAAGGCAACAAAATAACCAGTTTAAAAAAGGACAGACTAGGTAAGCTCTGGATAGGACTAGAGAAAAAAGGGGTCGCAAGATACTCCCCCCAGCACAAAACTATCGAGTTTTTCTCCGGCGCGGCTAAAAATAACCATCAGCTCAATAGCCCTCTGGTCACCTCTCTGGCCATAGACAGTGATCATCAACTTTGGATTGGCACTAAGGGGAGCGGGCTCAATAAAACTTTTCTGAACGCCGAAAGCTTTGGTCATACTCACCCACAGAGTTTTGCCGATAATCACCTTAGTAATGGCAATGTCAGAAGCATATTCAGGGATCATCGACAGCAGCTTTGGATAGGCACGGCCAAGGGGCTATATCAGGCCCAGGAAGATGAGAACAGACAGGTTATCGGCTTTAAACCTTTCGTGGTTCCAGGCTCTAAACTATCTCAGAGTTTTATCAGTTTCATGAGGGAAGACAAACTCGCTCGGTTTTGGGTGGGTACACGAGGCGAAGGCTTATTTATCTTCACCTCGGATAAGAAGAGCTACATTCACTACAAACACAATCCGGCTAACAGCAATGGCTTACCTAGCGATCTTCTTTTTAGCCTCTACTTCGACAGCGATAATAGTGCCTGGATAACGACTATGGATGCTGGCGTCGCAAAATATATTAGCGAGGCCAGAGGGTTTACCCATTTTCGACATGATAAAAATGACGCGAACTCATTAGCAAGTAACGAAGTCACCAACTTAACCCAAGACAAAGAGGGAAACTATTGGTTCACTTCCTACAACGCTGGACTGACCCGGTTATCCGTCGATGGAGCCTTTACTCGCTTCAACACCGACACCCAGACAGGCTTTCCCGATGATCAGCTGATGTCCGTCTTCATGGGTGCAAATGACATCTTATGGCTAGGCTCCAGTAATGGCATCTTCTCTTTCAATCCCCGCACCCATGACACCCAGCTATTTAATACAGACGAGGGACTCATCGGAAATCTCGCTTATCTGACTCTGATGGATAACAAACAAAACCTCTGGGTAGGTACGGCATCGGGCCTTAGTATGTTTGATACCCATGATTTTAGCGTTAAAAACTACACTAACATCGATGGACTTCAGGATAATGAATTTAATTTCGGAGCAGGCTTTATCGATGACGATGATCGCATCTACTTAGGAGGAATTAATGGTTTTAACCAATTCAGGGCAAGTCAACTTCCCACCCTCTCCCCTCCCAGAGAGCCTAGAATTGATACCCTATCGATTCTGAATAAAGACCAATCGAGTGAGATTCGGCATAAAGACAGGTCAATACCAGAAGAGAACCAACTCATATTATCCCATCACGATGATATTTTTTCTCTCTATTACCTTAGCCCTGAGTTACATAGAGCCAAGCGATTAACCTATGAATACAAAATGATAGGTTTGCATGACGAATGGATCACCGGCCATCCTGATCAAATAGCCCGCTTCACGGGTTTAGCATCGGGAGATTACACTTTTCTCTTAAGAGCCAAAGATATCAACGGGCAATACAGCCCGGTCAGACAACTGGATATTCAAGTGCTTCCCACGCCATGGCTTTCCTGGTGGGCCTACTGTCTGTATTTCACGGCATTCATCTCTCTGTTTTTTTTGTTGCTCTACTCTAAGTCGAAAAAATACCGTCAACAGAGTCGATTACTCACCGAAATAGAGAAGAGTGAACAGAGGCTTCAGCTGGCTTTATGGGGAAGCGGAGATGAATTTTGGGATTGGGATGTCGATACTCAAGAGGTGATACGAAGTAATACGTTTCTGAAGTATCCAGATAGAGAGACCAATCTAAATGACACCATGAAGCAGTGCATTCATCCGGACGATTACGATGAAATTACAGCAGAAATAAACCAATGCATGAATCAAGGCCAAGATAAATTTAAGTTGATGTACCGCTCAAGACTGGGAGACGGAACCTGGCTATGGGTCCTGAACAGAGGTCAGGTGATCACCAGAGACCCGCTTGGAAAACCCACACGAATAGCCGGTACGATTAAAAACATTCAAGCTCAAAAAGATAACGAAGCCTGCTTAACAGCGCTCAATCGTGACTTAGAAACCAGAGTGCTCGAAAGAACGAGCGAGCTTCAACATAAAAACGATGAGCTAAAAGAGACACTCCAAGAGCTAAAGCAGGCTCAAAGTGAATTGCTCGATAAAGAGAAGATGGCCACACTAGGCGGGCTGGTCGCCAGTATCACACACGAAGTTAACACCCCTATAGGTATCAGCGTCACCGCCTCATCCCATCTTCAAGAGAGCGTAAGGCTATTTAATAAACACTATGCCGATGGTGAAGTATCCCATGAAGATTTTGAAGAGTATCAAACTGAAGTTCATGATTGCTCAAAGTTAATACTCACCAACCTGGAGCGTGCATCGAAACTTATCAAGAGTTTCAAACAGGTATCAGTCGATCAATCCCATGAAGAAGTTCGCGAGTTTAACCTTAAGACCTACCTGGATGAGATATTTCTCTCCCTCAACCCTATGCTTTCCCGTACTGTGCATGACTATAAATATACCTGTCCGGACAATCTTATCATCAAGAGTAACCCCGGCTCCTTCTATCAAATAGTGAGTAATTTATTCAATAACTCCGTCATTCACGCATTCCCCGATGGACAGCCGGGTCACTTAACACTCGATATCACAGAGACCGAGCATCAAATCGTTATCTTCTATGAAGATGACGGTTGTGGTATCGCCAAAGAGGTTCAGGATAAAATATTCGATCCCTTCTTTACCACAAAGCGGGGCAAAGGAGGCAGTGGCTTAGGCATGAACATAGTCTATAACTTAGTGACTCAGGAGCTAGGTGGGGAGATATGCTTACACTCGCAGAAGGATAAGGGCTGCAAATTTACTATCTCTCTTCCGAAAGATATTTTGATCAATCCCAAATAATTCTCTTTTCAACCCCTCTCGATTACTGCTATAAATATGTACAATAAGAATTATTATTCTTTTTCTATTAATCATTTATGGAAACGGGGAGCCTGATATGAAAAAAAAAGTATCGGAAATAATGAGCACCAGAGTCGTCACCATAGAGATGGATGACAGACTTTTAGTTGCCCAGGAGATCTTTGAAAATGCCCCCTTTCACCATCTACTGGTTATCGAAGACGATGAGCTGCAGGGCGTCCTGTCCGAACGTGATTACTTAAGAGCCCTGAGTCCTCATGTTGGCAACATCAATGAAACAGAGCGGGATAGTGAAACTCTGCAGAGAAGGGCCCATCAGGTGATGTCGAGAAACCCGGTCACGATTTCGCCACATAAAACATTAAATGATGCCAGTCGGCTAATGCTGGAACACGATATAGGGTCATTGCCAGTCTTGAAGCGAAATAAGATAGTGGGGATCATCACCTGGAAGGATCTATTAAGGGCCTATTCACATTAAACAGGCCCTGTTTATCTCAGGCGTTAGATAGCCCACCCCCCCATATAGAAGACGACAAGCCCTAAGGTTATCGCAACCACACCCGGCTTTAATGCACGCCACTCTCCGCTGGCGAGACGTCCGATGACTAACGTCACGAAGCCCAGCATAATACCGGTGACAATGTTACAGCTTAAGATGATAAAGACGGCACAGGTAAGCCCCGCCATGGCATCAATTTTGTCATCGAAGTCCAGCTTAGTCACATTGCTAAGCATCAATAACCCCACATACATCAAGGCTGGCGCGGTGGCGTAGGCCGGGACCAGATAACTTAGGGGTGCCAGAAACATCATCAGTAAAAACAAGATACCAACGATTGTCGCTGTCAGACCCGTTTTACCACCGGCAGCAGTACCCGCTGCAGACTCGATATATACGGCGGCAGGCGCACCACCGACCGCGCCGGCGACGATACTACTGACAGAGTCAGAGGTCAGTGCTTTACCACCTCCGACGATATTATCTTTCTCGTCCAGCAGTTCAGCTTGCCCTGCGACGGCGCGAATCGTTCCGGTGGCGTCGAATATGGCAGTCATCACCAGTGCAAGCACTATCGGAAGCACGACTGGGTTTAACGCGCCCATAATATCCAATTGACCGATAAGAGATTGCTCAGACATCAGATTTGGCCAGGCAAACAGGCCTTGATATTGAACCGAAGGGTCGAATATCAAGCCAAACACAGAAAGCGCTATGATAACGAGCAAAATGCCACCGGGAACACCTCGTCGCTCTAAGCCGATAGTCGCAGCTAATCCGACAATCGTCGCGATGACAGGAAGACTATGAATGTCACCCAGCTTTACCGGTAACCCCGCATCATTGCCCACAATTAACTGCACACTATTAGTGGCAATTAACAATAAAAACAGACCGATACCTATACCCGTACCGTGAGCGATACCTTTGGGCAAGTTTGTTAGTACCCACTGACGAATGCCGGTGACACTGACGAAGGTAAATACCACTCCCATCAAGAAAATGGCCCCAAGGGTGACAGGAATGGAGATCCCCTGCCCTAATACCATGCTAAATGCGGTAAATGCCGTGAGTGAAATAGCGCAACCAATCGCCATCGGCAGATTGGCCCACAAGCCCATTAACAGGGAGCCGAAAGCGGCAATTAAACAGGTAGAAATAAACACGGCTCCGGGGTCAAAGCCTGCTGCGCCCAACATATTGGGTACCACAATGACCGAATAGACCATGGCAAGGAAGGTGGTTAAACCGGCTATCACTTCACACTTTATGGTACTGCCACGCTCAGAAACTCTGAAGTATCGATCCAGTAATGAATCCTTCACTTGAGCCGAAGCTAGGCCTGAAGTTGATTGTGTCGCTGTTGATTGAGCTGTAGATGATTGAGTTGTAGATTCTTGAACTGTAGAAAGTACTGGTGTAGAGCTTGTCTGTTCAGACTGCATAATATTATACCTTGTTGATCTCTTAAATTTTGGAAGGCCATGGCAGGTGAGAGCCCCGCTTATCGCGGGTGAGAGATCCACTAATACTTTTCTGTATTTATAGTGACCTGCAGATTTTTATACTTTCGTTTAATACAAGCATCGCTATAAAACGATCGCCTTACCCCTGGCTTTGACGCCAAAGAGCTAACGGTATGAAACTATGTCAGTAGTTACATCTCATCGGAGATGAATTATCCACTGACAACACAGCCTTTGTTGGCGGCGGATTCTACAGCAATACCTAAATACCACAAAGAGGATCCGGAGCAAATTGTGATTTATACAAATAATTAGTTTTAGAGAGGTTTTCTAATTGGCAAATGAGTTCAATAGTTTTGAGATCTGCTGTTCATTAAGTCCTGTGATAACCATGCTTGCACTTAGTCCCATCTGAATGGTCGCGACATTAACCACTTTCTCATCGATCATGATGAGCATGCGTTGACCAATATGGTGACTGGTAGCTGCAAAAAGTTTATCGCCCCCCGCTGGAGTCAATTGCAGATGCACACTAGTCGAGCTATGGGACCCGACAGAAGCGATATCTTCATTATCTATGATTGCCGGTTGCTTCAATTGCAAAGTTTGCCCCATGTAGTTCACTGAATCCGGCTCACCATCATGACTTTTACTGTTTGACACCAGATAAAAACTGACTCGAGCCCCCTCCACTGTCGGCTGAGTTACCGTATTACCTTCTCCTTCAACACTAGTACAAGCCGTATTGAAAAAAACAGAGAAGAGGAAAATAAGCCCAGAGGTAGAAAAACTTTTCATAAACGCACCAAAAAATTGATTTAATGTGAGCGTACGAATATATCATCTCCCGCTTACAGTTCCTACTAGAACGATATCGCCCTCCCCTCTAATTATTCATATTTTTTCACAATTTAACTAAAACCATTCATTGCAGGCATGACAGCCATTCACAATCCTGCTCTATATTAGTGATATCAGAGATAAGATCATCAAAGAGAGTCAGTTATGGCACACCAAGAAGCCTCAGAATCAGCAAAACAAGTGAAATCGAAAGAGCTTAAAGCCCTCAGTTTCATCATATTCCTGCTTTTCCCAATCCTTACCATCACAGGTATTAGTGCCTACGGATTTATTATCTGGATGATCCAGGCATTTGGTGGCGTCGTCGCTCATTAACTTTCCCTGACTCGGTCAATCAAAAACAAATTTAAGATTTATAAAGGATGCTGTTATGAAGTGGTTTATTAATATTTGGCGCACACTCAACAAGCCTGCCAAATTCCTAACCTTAGGTACGGTCAGTCTATCTGCCTTCCTGATGGGCATCATCTTCTGGGGTGGTTTTAATACCGCACTAGAGATGACCAATACCGAAGAGTTCTGTATCAGCTGCCACAGTATGGAGAGCAAGCCATACCAGGAGCTACAAGAGACCGTTCACTGGTCAAATCACTCGGGCGTTCGCGCGACCTGCCCCGATTGTCACGTGCCCCATAACTGGAGCCGCAAGATTGGTCGCAAAATTGAAGCGTCCCATGACATGTGGGGCTGGTTACTGCAAACGGTCAACACCAGTGAGAAGTTCGAAGCTAAACGCCTGGAGATGGCGAGCCGCGAATGGAAACGTTTCGACCGCGATAACTCGCTTGCCTGTAAAAACTGTCACAACTATGACTCGATGAAATGGGACAGCATGTCCAAGCTCGCACAGAAACAGATGAAACGCGCGGCTGAGCTGGATCAAAGCTGTATCGATTGCCATAAGGGTATCGCCCATAAACTGCCGGATATGGGCACCTCCCGTGCACCTGAGTTAATCGCGCAGGTAGGCTCTGGCGAAAGTACGCCACAGGCAGAGCAAACCTACTTTACCGCACTGACTAAACCACTTTTCTATAACGACAAGACCGATGTAGAAGCCGGCACCCTGAACATAGCAACCAAGGTCAAAGTATTAGAGAGCAAGGGTAATCGAGTAAAAATAGGCATCGATGGCTGGCGTAAGAAGATTGGCGCGGGTCGTGTGATCTACTATGACTTCGGACTTAATATTCTCTCAGCACAACTAACCAAAGATGCGGCGCTGGAAGAGGGTGTCATCGAGACCTTCGAAGAGAAGGAAGACCCGATGACAGGTCTTAAGTGGCAACGCGTCGAGGCACAGATCTGGACAGATAAAGACTATCTTGTCACAGACCTTCAACCACTTTGGGACTATGCCCGTGATACCTACACCACCAGCTGTAGTGTCTGTCACACACAGCCCGATGAAGCGCATTTCGATGCCAACACCTGGCCGGGTATGTTCCAGGGCATGATAGCGTTCGTCAATATGGACCAGGATACCCAGGCGCTGGTACAGAAATACCTGCAAGAGCATTCATCGACGTTTGACAAGTCAGCGCACTAGTAAAGGACTGGAATCATGAATAACAAATTACTGATTAACAGTCTGAATGCACCGCATTCCTTTACCAACATCGACAAGTCAGCGCACTAGTAAAGGACTGGAATCATGAATAGTAGATTACTGATTAGCAGTCTGAATGCAGCGCATTCTTACATAAACATTGACAAGTCAGCGCACTAATAAAGGACACGAAAAATGAACAGAAGAGACTTTCTAAAAGGCTTAGTATCAACATCTTACGCTGTCCTAAGCGGAGCCTCAGTACTCGCTCCACTCAATGCCTTAGCCGCGTCTGGCGCCAAGTCGAAAGACGGCTGGTTAACAACAGGTTCGCACTTCGGTGCGTTCAAGATGAAGCGTAAAAACGGTGTGATTGACCAGGTAAAACCCTTCGATCTTGATAAGTATCCAACGGATATGATCAATGGTATTAAAGGCCTGGTCTATAACCCATCTCGCGTTCGCTACCCTATGGTACGTTTAGACTTCCTGCTTAAGGGACATAAGAGTGACACCACACAACGCGGTGATTTTCGCTTCGTACGTGTAACCTGGGACAAGGCCCTCCACCTGCTTAAAGACTCACTCGATGAAGTGCAGAGTAAGTATGGACCATCCGGGCTGCATGCGGGTCAAACCGGCTGGCGCGCCACGGGACAGCTACACTCCAGCACCAGCCATATGCAACGTGCCATCGGCATGCACGGTAACTTCGTGAAAAAAGTGGGTGATTACTCAACGGGTGCGGGACAAACCATCCTGCCCTACATCTTAGGTTCAACCGAGGTCTATGCCCAAGGGACGTCCTGGCCGTTGATTCTGGAAGAATCAAACACCATTATTTTATGGTCAAACGATCCATACAAGAACCTTCAGGTTGGCTGGAACGCAGAGACTCACGAGTCATTTGCCTACCTTGCTCAGCTAAAAGAGAAAGTGAAGCAGGGTAAGATCCGCGTGATCAGCATCGATCCCGTCGTCACCAAGACACAGAAGTACCTGGGCTGTGAACAGCTTTACGTTAACCCACAAACCGACGTTGCCTTAATGTTGGGTATTGCCCATGAAATGGTGACCAAGAAGCTGCACGATGAGAAGTTTATCGAAGGCTATAGTCTGGGCTTCGATCGATTCCTGCCTTACCTCATGGGTGAGAGTGATGGCGTCGCTAAGACGCCTGAATGGGCAAGCGAGATCACTGGCGTATCGATAGAGATCATCCGTGATTTGGCTAAGGTGATGACCAAGGGCCGCACTCAGATGATGATGGGCTGGTGTATCCAGCGCCAGCAACATGGCGAGCAGCCCTATTGGATGGCGGCGGTGCTGGCTACCATGATAGGCCAGATTGGTCTGCCTGGCGGCGGCATCAGTTATGGCCACCACTACTCAAGCATCGGCGTACCCTCTTCAGGTGCCGCGGCGCCGGGTGCCTTCCCGCGTAATTTAGACGAAGACCAAAAGCCACTGTTCGATAGCAATGACTTTAAAGGCGCAAGCAGTACGATTCCTGTTGCCCGCTGGATCGACGCCATCATGGAACCGGGAAAGACTATCGATGCCAATGGCTCGAAAGTCACCTACCCCGACATCAAGATGATGGTGTTCTCGGGCAATAACCCATGGAACCATCACCAAGACAGAAACAAGATGAAACAAGCTTTCCAGAAGCTAGAATGCGTCGTCACCATAGACATGAACTGGACCGCTACCTGTCGTTTCTCCGATATTGTACTGCCGGCCTGTACGACGTTCGAGCGTAACGACATCGACGTGTATGGCAGCTACGCGAACCGCGGTATTCTCGCCATGCAGAAGATGGTCGAGCCGCTGTTTGAGAGTCTCTCCGACTTTGAAATATTTACCCGCTTCGCCGCCATCATGGGCAAAGAGAAAGAGTACACCCGTGGCATGACAGAGAAAGATTGGCTCATTAAGCTTTACAATGATTGTAAGGCGGCCAATGCCGGTAAGTTTGATATGCCGGACTTCGAGTCTTTCTGGAAAGAGGGTTATGTTCACTTCGGTGAGGGTAAGCCATGGACACGTCATGCAGCATTCAGGGACGATCCTGAGATCAATCCTCTCGGTACTCCTTCGGGTCTGATTGAGATATTCAGCCGTAAGATTGCTCAATTTGGTTACGATGACTGTCCAGGTCACCCGACATGGATGGAAAAGCTAGAGCGTAGCCATGGCGGTCCGGGGTCGGATAAGTTCCCGGTATGGATGCAATCTTGCCACCCCGATAAGCGTTTGCACTCACAGATGTGTGAGTCAAAGGAGTATCGCGAGAGCTATACCGTACAGGGTCGTGAGCCGGTGTACTTAAGCCCAGTCGATGCGAAAAAACGCGGCATCAAAGACGGCGATATCGTGCGTGTATTTAACGAACGTGGCCAACTACTCGCCGGTGCGGTTGTCAGTGATAGCTTCCCACAGGGGGTTATCCGTATCCATGAAGGTGCCTGGTATGGCCCCGTCGGCGAAGATGGCACCAAAGAGGGCGGCGCAGAAATTGGTGCCCTATGCAGCTATGGCGATCCAAATACTCTGACTCAGGATATTGGCACCTCAAAGCTGGCTCAGGCCTGCTCAGCCTATACCTGTCTGGTTGAATTTGAAAAATATCAGGGTAAAGTACCCGAAGTAAGTTCTTTCAATGGACCCGTTGAGACGCAGATATGAATAGAGAGCCGGTAACAAGCAGTGCAATCAACCAAGCGCGGGGGATGGTCTATCAATTGCTGTCTTCCCTGTTTGCCAAAGAGGTCGATCATCAACTTCTGCATGAGCTCACCAGTGAGCGAGCTCAAGGCTTCTGGGCGCAATTAGCCAGCGAGCAGGTATTTAAAGATGATGTCGATACTCTGATGTCGGTACTCAATACGCTTAAGTCGGATAAAGCCCTGCTGGAGCTTGCCGCCGATTATTGTGGTTTGTTTCTGGTGGGCACCAAGCACAGCGCCTCTCCCTATGCGAGCCTTTATTTAGATGATGCTCAATCTGGAACCGATGAGCCGACTCTGTTTGGGGAGCAGCATCAACTGATGCTGCAGTTCTTGAAACAGAGCCAGCTGCAGGTACAAAGCAGCTTCCCGGAACCAGCCGACCATCTGGCCGTGATCTTGGCTTATGCCGCCCACCTGTGTAATAGCCGTGATGAGGCTGCACAACTCGAGTTTATTGAGGCATATCTCAATAATTGGATAGGAAACTTCGCCGCCAAAGTCACTCAATGTGATAGCGGCCAGTTTTATAGTGCCCTGACCCGCCTGACACAGAGCTGGATACAGGCCGATGTGACAGGGCTGCAATCTGAGCTGTAAGCTGTAAGCTGTAAGCTGTAAGCTGTAAGCTGTAAGAAAAGAATATAGAAAGCGCCTGGGTCTCCCGGCGCTTTTTTTATTTAAGCTCCCGCTCTCCCAATACGAAATATCGGTAGCCCCACACCAGCAGGTGTAACAGCAGCAAACCAGAGAAGCTTACACAGAAGAACAGCAAGGCGATAGATTCGACGACTAAGGGCTGCTCATAATAGAAGTTGAACCATAGCGGCCAGCTAATCAGAGACAGTATGGTGAGCTGCCACATACAGGTTTTACAACGGCCAATCTTCTCTTTAAACACAGATGTGTCGCAAAAACGGCACCCCATCTCAACCTCATCATTTATCAAACCATTGCAATGATACTCAGTAATAAGACAAGGGCAAAGCGCTTTCTCTCTTGCTGATTCAATAAGTGACTCACTTCATTAACCATTAATTGAACTGCCAACCATCCAAATACTTGCCCTCCCTTCACGCCTCCCGCCTACCCCACTCAGTCGCAGATAAATTGATCTAAATCAAGGAAGGAGCAAATAAGGTGCACCTTCTAATACCGGCATCTAACCCATAGACTAGTGTTACGGCATTGTTAAATTTATCGAGTTATAACTTAAATCGAAGAAAAAACTAATAAAACAATAAGTAAGCTTTCGCAGTGGTAATTAAATTATATTAAAGCAGATTGTTAAGGAGAGACAAATGAACAAGACATTTTTAATTTCCGGGCTATTCGCCTCGTTATTTCTACTTGCCGGGTGTGATGGAGATGACGGTGCAGATGGCGTAGCGGGCCCCGCTGGGCCTGCAGGAACCGATGGTACGAATGGAACGGACGGTGCCGATGGCGCGGATGGTGTCGGCGGAAGTACTCTGCCTCTACCGACTTTAGAGGGGCATAACGGCGATCATGGCACCATCATGGCCTACGACGTACAAGCGGCCTATAACGGTGACACCTTCTTCTGGCGCCTATCTTATCGAGGAAATGAGGGCAAACGTCATCAATATTTACGCTATGACGGCACCGCTTGGCAGAAGGAAGGCGGCGACAGGCGTGATGCACAGGCGACGATAGACGGTGATGTCGATCAAGGCGACATGGGATTGCTATCTACCATCTATGAGCAACGTACCTCTATCATGCTCAGCGATCCCACTCGTGCAGAATCTGCGGGAGCCTTCGGTGAACAAGGTTGTTTCCTCAGCTGTCATGACGATAGCCGCCATATGCCCCAGTGGACATCGGCGAATGGTCACGATGGTAAATACATTCTGCCTGACGATGCGGGCGCCGAAGGTGACATAGTCGCCGACCTGTGGCACTGGCGTGGCGCCAGAAGTAATCCGATCGCCATGGCTGACGATCAGTGGATCAAGACTACCGACTTTCCCGGCGGAGGTGGCGGTAATGCTCCCGGCGATGGTTCTGATAACGGTGGACGTAAAGGCGATGGCGGTACAAGTGTATTCTTCAACCAGGGTCTAGATGCCGATGGCAATCCACAATACCTGCTGGATCCTACAACCACATTCGGAGAGCGTACTTTCGCCTGGAGCGATTTCTGGACCACACCATTTTATTACATGAGCATGCCTGACGCTGCGCAACTGGGACACACAACGCCTAACCCGCTTGCTGTTCCTTATGCCGACGTTTCCGGCGATTTCGTTCCTGTCGATGGCGATACAGTACCTAGACGTATTCTTAGGGCCGGGGCTGGTAGCCGCGCGGATATCACCGCATATGGAACAAGCTATACTCCAGAGTCGGGTGATGGCAATTTAGGTGTGTGGAATGTTCAGATGCAACGTGCGCTTGATACCGGTAGTGCTACCGATGATATAGCCATGGTAGCGGGTGGGACTTACGATGCAGGTTTCGAAGTGCATCTGTGGGAATACACCACGCGAGACCACTATGTCTCCTTCCCTAAGAAAATCACTCTAGGCGACCTTGGTGTTTCAGGGGCTATCGTTGCTCAGTCTATTGCAGGAACGGGCCGGGATACATTGCCAAACTGGAGTGCAATTCCTGCGACACGTATCTGGTTATTCCAACCGGGAATTAATAGTATAGAATTCCTCAATGGTACTAATGCGACTGCAGGTCTGGTTTATACCGATCCTGTAACGGGAAGCCCTGTCGACCAGGTACATGGTGGAGCGGGAAGCGTTACGGCTGGCGCCGCATGTAGCGATTGTCATAACGTGCTGGCTAATGACCCGACACCGCCACCACTATTTGATGCAGGCTCCATGGAAGCCTTGACCAAGCAACGAGGCGGCATCTGGGCCGATACTCCTGTCGATTAATCGTGCTTAAGCATTAATCATGCTGAAGTAAAACAGGGGGGTAATAGAGCAGGACTAACATTGGCCTGTATAGATAGGAAAATGCCCGCCTAAAGATACAATCCTCCTGCTTCGCAGGGGGATTTTTTATTTCGAACAGATAATCAAATGTGCTAATACCAATCAGGATAAAACCGACTGATATAAGCATAACCAGCTTAGTTTAACGTCTGGCCCCCGACTTCTTGCCACCGGTAGCTCTTCGCTTGGCTCTTTGTTTCTGCGCCGCTTTACTGTTCTTTCGGATAACGGGCTCGGCTTTGGTTAAATCAGGTTCGAACCCTGGCAGCCATTGCTGGGGCAGCCTCGAGTCCAATAGTGCCTCGATCTCCTCGAGCAGGAGTGCATCATCTTCACTGTACAAGGTGACAGCAAGCCCAGCATTCCCCGCACGGCCGGTACGGCCAATTCGGTGAATATAATCTTCGGCAATAAAGGGCAATTCAAAATTGACCACCACCTTCAGCTCCTCGACATCGAGTCCCCGCGCCGCAACATCGGTGGCGACCAATACCTGGATCTCGCCTTGCTTGAACTGCTGTAATACTTTCTCCCTGGCCGCCTGTGACAGATCGCCATGAAAAGCCTGCGCCTTAATACCGCCTTTAACCATCTTAGTGGCTAGTTGGTCGGCGCCGAGTTTTTTACGACTGAATATCAACACTTGCTGCCACTGCTTTGACTTTATCAGATGGCAGATAAGCTCACTCTTCCTGTCACTATCGATGGCATAAACGGCCTGCTCGACGTTAGCGGCCAAGGTATTGCGCTTATCCACCTCAATCAGCTTGGGGTCCCGTAGCAGACGTTTACTCAGGGCAAAAACACTCGGATCGAATGTAGCGGAAAACAGCAGAGTCTGCCTCTTGGAAGGGACCTGTTTTAAAATGGCGTTAATCTCATCCTTAAAGCCCATATCTAACATACGATCGGCTTCATCGAAGACTAAGAAATCCAACTGTTTCAGCGTCAGCGAGCCACGCCTGAGGTGATCCAGCAACCGTCCCGGCGTAGCCACCAAGATATCGACGCCAGCATTTAAGGCATCGGCTTGAGCATCGATACTCACACCGCCATAAACAATTGCGGTATCTAACCCAGAGCCTTTACCGTATTTAGCAAAACTTTGATTAACCTGCAACGCCAGCTCTCTGGTCGGTGTCAGCACCAAGGCCCGCACAGGTTTTAGACTCGCGGTTTGCTGCGTATCCGGCAGTTCAACATCACTCTCGCTAAGCTTTTCCAAGATGGGCAAAGCGAAGGCGGCGGTTTTACCGGTTCCCGTTTGTGCGCCGGCCATAATATCCTGCCCGGCTAAAATAACCGGAATGGCTTGGGCCTGTATCGGCGTAGGTGATGAATAACCTAACTCAGACAGCAAGGTTATAAGCTTTTGACTCAAAGCCATAGATGAAAAAGACATGACACGGCACCACAGAAAACGACATAAAGAGTTGCCGGGCAGTTTAACAGAATTCCCGATAAGGTGAGAATGGCTTTTCAGGAGCCTCTGACGGCCGAGAGGTAAAGGGGCAAGCCCGCCCCTCGGCTGATTTATGGTGCAACCAGCCTCTCCAGCTTCTCGATAGACTCTCGGTAGAGCTGCATCAATTGTTGATGTTCACCTGCTTGGTATGCTCCTCCCTCCAGCGCCTTACACAAATTAGCCATGGCAATAAGACCCATACTCGCACTGCTCCCCTTAAGCGCGTGCAGCAGTGTGCCCGTATGCTTAGGGTATTCACCTAAGGCCTGTATCTGAGCTTGGCTGGACTCTCTGTAAAGCTCGAGCATCTCGATGACGGCATCGAGCCCAAGATAATCGATGTCTTGCTGTATCTGGTTCAAATCAATCAGTGACTCAGTCCTATCGACAGCGGCACTTCCCTGACGTGGTAAGGATGGCTCCTTAGGTGATTGGATTTGAGCTACACCGATCCAAGCCGCTAACGACTGCATATTCAGCGGTTTCCCCAGCACAATATCGAAACCAGCTCGCTGATAACTGGCTATATCATCGGCCTGGATCTGGGCGGTGAATGCAGCAATCTCTAATCGGTGAGATGCCTGTTTATTGATGATTTTCAACTCTTTCAATAGCTCAACACCGGAGCCGTCACCCAGCTGAATGTCCAGCATAATGGCATCAAAATGCTTAGCGGTATCTGAGCGGTATAACCCACGGGCTTCAGCGCAGCTATCGGCAAGCGTGGACTCATGGCCTAAATGCGCCAGGAACCCCTGCGCGACCATGGCATTCACTTTATTATCTTCAATCACTAAGATGTGTTTTCTATTCACTTCATTCAACGCTTGATCGCGGGTAGTGATGGCTTGCTTGCAAACATGCAGAGGCAAACTAAAGCCAAAGCAACTGCCCTTATTCACCTCACTTTCCACCCAAAGCCTCCCCCCGGCATCCCCCTTGTCACGACACTCATTATCGATAAGTCCCTCATCAGCGTCACGGGCCTCACACATCAGCTCCACCAGCTCTTTACTGATGGCGAGCCCCAACCCGGTTCCCCTTGAGCGGCCCAGATTAGGCTGTGAGCTATATGCCTTGAACAGTTGGGTTTTGGCATCAATACTGATCCCGACCCCGGTATCTATCACTTCGAAATAGAGCCGTTCCCCCTCGATATAGACTTTTAAACGCACCTCACCCTGGGGGGTAAACTTGATGGCGTTCCCCAGCAAGTTAAACAGAACCTGTCTCAGCTTAGGGCCATCGATACTTATACACTGTGGCAGTTGAGGGCAATCCAGTACCAGCTTTAACCCTGCTAACCCGGCGCCGGCCAACATGATCGCGACAACCTCATCAAGCAGATCGTTAATGGCAACCGGGCGAGGTTCATTCGTCAGTTTCCCCTGCTCGAGGCGGGAGAAGTCTAAAATATCGTTTAATACCGTCTGCAGCAGCGTGCCGCTATATTGAGATAGCGCCAACATCTGCTTTTGAGCCACCGGTAGTTCTGAATGACTCAATAAAGTCAGGGTGCCCAATAATCCATTGAGTGGTGTGCGAATTTCATGGCTCATGGTGGCAAGAAACAGAGACTTAGCTTGGTTGGCCTGCTCTGCCATCGTTCGGGCCTGAGCATGACCTTTAGCCTCGGCATCGAGCTGCTTATTGGCGATTGCCAGCTCCTGGGTTCGCGCTTCGACGGTGATCTCCAGCGCCGCCTTATGTTCGGTCAGTTCGGCCGCACTGTCCCTCAACTCGACTTGTAACTTCTGGTTATGGGCCGTCTTCTGTTTAAATGCCTTCAAGGCATTAGCCATCGCCGTCAGTTCATCATCGCCATGTGAGTTAATGGTTACCTTGGTATCACCCAGGCTCAGTCTGGATAGGGCTTCGGTGGCCTCGTTTAACCTCAGTGCGATCCCTTTGTATATCACCTTATAGATGACTAATAATATCACCAGGAACATGAGTACCCCAGTGCTCCACAGACCCGCCTTAGCCCATGAAAGCTGCTGCAGATAATCGATACGGGCGAGCTCCGCCTGCTGCTGCTGGGTCGCCATCGCGTTATCAACAGCCTCATTTAGCCCATATAACTTGTCTGACAACGCCTGAAGCTGCTTATCTTGCTCCTTTAACAGCTGAGAGTACTGCTTCTGCCCGGCGAGTCCCTGTGATACCTGACGTAATACCACCAGTTCCTTATCCAACTCCAGTGCCCGGGCTGGATCTCTGATCAAGCCTTTTAGCAATTCCAGCGCCATCAAGTCGACTTTAGGGCCGACATTGAACATAGGCGATGAGGTAGGAGAAGTGGGTGACGATGTCGAGGGCTGGATCTGATATGAAAATGAACGGCTCATCGTCGGCATTTGCGACATACCGCTGAGCACCTTTAACAAGCCGGTCTCCTGCTCTGGTGACTGCAGCAGTTGACCTATCAGGGCGATATTATGAATAAGTTTCAGGGCCCTGTTGAGCCGCTCCTGAATATCTAAGTCTTGTTCGATAACGGTATCGAGAAGGTAAGCACTCTTGGCGTTTCCGGCAACTTCGGGATAGGCCAGGCTCAGTTTAGACAGGATTGCCGAATCTACGACGGCTAATTCAGCTTCCAGCAATGTCGTACTGTGGCTTGCCGCCTTGGCTAACGCTTCCCCCTGAGTCGAGAGCTGTCTGGCAACGGCCAGGCGCTTGCCAACCTGCAGGCCTAGCTGGGACATATCATGGATAATCTCGCCGGCAGACAACTCTAAACGACGGGCACTCTGCACCTCCAGCACCTTAAGGCTCGCAATCGCCCCTAACATGTTGGCACTATTTATCGACAGGGTTCGCCCGATAAACTGCCTCTGGGGCTCCTCTTCGACCCTTCCTAAGGCGGTGGCGTTCTCGGCCAATGCATTTGAAGATTGAACCAGTGATCTTGCAGCCTGCGATGCAGGAAGCGCTTCATCATAGAGGTATTTATCAGCCAACTTAACCCAGTACAGACTCAGGCTGCCCAGAGAAACCAGCAGCAATAACAGGAAGCCCAGTAAACAAAATGCCAACATAAGCCGCCCGACTAAGCTTTTTCTGGATAGTGATAAATTACTCACTCATATTCCTTCTATGATTTAATAATACTGATAGTGATAAATGACCCACTCATATTTTTTCAATGTTTTAATGATACAATGCGCTTTAGCTATATAACTCGAAATGATGCAGGTCTATGATTGTGAAACAGCGCCTACAGAGCAAAATAAACTCGCTTATCATCTGTTTATTACCGCTTTTTATTACGATAAACGTACATAGCGCGCCATCTTCATCAAGCTGGTCATTAGAGCAACGCAGTCCCTATAATGTCAAAGTTCAACAGGCTTCAGCACTGGATTATCATCCTCTTAAAAATACCATAAAACCATGGAAAATATGCGCCTTAGTGCCTCATCTTAAAGATGCTTATTGGATTGGCATCGATTACGGCTTAGTCCAGCACGCTAACGCGCTCAATATAAAACTCGAGCTGTTTGAAGCCGGTAGCTATTATGGAAAAAAGAAGCAGTTAAGCCAACTCTCTCACTGCATGAACCATGACTACGACGCTATTTTACTCGGCAGTGTCGACCCTAAGCTTTTATCCTACTACTACGACCCTATCACTAAGCCTGTCATCGCGCTCGTTAACCGCATCGACAGCCCGGCAATTAAGACGCGTGTCGGCGTCAGCTGGTATCAGATGGGCTGGCATGCCGGTCATTTCATTAGAGAGCAGGTCGAGAAAAGCCATCTTGAAAACCGTCTTGAAAACCATAGTAAAACGGATAACAAGGCGCAAGCCAATACCACCCTTGCCCTGTTGACCGGCCCCGATAAACAGGGAGGCAGTGATTGGGTCGAACAGGGGATCATGGCCGCTCTGGAAAACAGTAAAGTAACAATATCCTCCATTCGCCACGCGGATAACAACCGTAACCTCTACCGGGATCAACTGCATCACCTGCTCAACGACCAAACCCCGGATTATATCTTAGGCAGCGCCGTAGCCATTGAGGCCGCAATCGGGGAGATCCAACATAAGCAGGTTGAAGATAAGGTAAAACTGGTCAGCAGCTACCTCTCTCCCGCCGTGCTGCGCGGATTATTCAGGAATAAGGTCGCCTTCAGTAGTGATGACTTGGTGGTGCTACAGGGAAAGCTGGCCATCGATATCATGGTAAGGATATTGGAAGGCGAGGGGGAGTTCGGTGATATCGGCCCTGCCATTCAGATGCTGGAAAAAGATGTGCTAAGCGATAACATATTGAGCGACAGCCTGGCTCCCGCCGAGTTTTATCCCATATACAGAGTTAATTAACAAATCATAAGTTATGAGTTTTAAGCTCTAAGTGGTAAGTTTTAATCTGTAAGTCCATTGCTCTTACTTACCACTTAAAACTTACAGCTTATGGCTATCTGCTTTTTGAAACCTTCGCGGCTAAAGCCGCTCCTACACCTGCAGACTCACCCACTCACAGTTGCAGAGAAGAGGTAACCTTCACCGTGTACGGTGACAAATAGATCCGCATCGAGTTTGTTTCTCAAACGCCTGATAATCACATCTATGGTTCTGTCATTCACATCCTGATTGCGATGACTCGTCTGCTGCATCAATCGCTCGCGAGACAGTACCTGCTGTGGATGAAGGGCAAATGCGGCTAATAACTCAAACTCTGCCTTAGTCAGCTTGATCAGCTCATCGCCATAGCGCAGCTTACGGCTGTTAAGCTCGAGCACATAATTATCGAAGGCTATTTCATCATCCTTCTGATCGAGTTGCTCGACCACGGCTTGCTCCGCTTTTTTTACTAACGACATCCGCCAGAGCAGATTTTTAACTCTCACGAGCAACTCACGTAACTCGAAGGGCTTAGTCACATAATCATCTGCACCCATCTCGAGACCGATGATCTTATCGATAGCTTCATCGCGTCCGGTCACCAGGATGATACCCACATCGGATCGGCTACGTAACTCTCTGGCCAAACTCAAGCCATCGACACCGGGAAGATTAATATCTAACATCACCAGATCGATGTGCTGACGATTGAACTCATTCCACATCTGTTCACCATCTTGAGCTTCATGAACCCGATAGCCCTCTTTCTCAAAATAGCCTTTCAGTCTTGCGCGAATTACCGCTTCATCATCAACAACCAGTACGTTATACGCCACGGTATCTAACCCCACCTCTGAACACTCCCTACATTATTCACATTTTCTCATATTTGCATATAAGCAATGCGTAAAATATTCACGCTTAATGGCATTTATAGTTCATTTTTTGCGCTGAGATCAATGAAAGCAGATTTATAGCCGTAGATTTTTTACTCTGACTATAAACTGGCTTATGCTTAGGCCTAAGCGTATAAATTTTTTCAAGATCTTTTCTGACAACCAGATTAAGGATATCGTATGGATGAGAGACGTCAGTTTTCCCGTATATTGTTTAATACTAAGGCCAGCCTCACACAGGGCAAAAATATATGGACCACGAAAATTCATGACTTAAGCCTGAACGGTGCCTTAGTCGAACAGCCCACCGACTTCACGATCGGTGAAGGCGCCCTGTTTCTCAGCTTCTCCCTGCCCGACTCCGATATCGAGTTAACCATGGAAGCCGAGCTCGCCTATAAAGAAAAGGGACAACTCGGATTAAGCTGCATCCATATCGACGTCGACAGTATCAGCCACCTACGCCGGATGCTGGAGCTAAACCTGGGTGACTCGGCGCTGCTAAACAGAGAGTTGGAACACTTTATCGATGTACACGACAGGAAAGACTAACCTATCAACATCTGCCACCTTCGAATGAAGGTGGTTTTACATTTTTATTCTGTTTCTTTGATGTTGGGTGGATTATTAAAGGTTTCCACCTTCATGGGGATCTATCATCCTATAGGTATTCAAACTTAAAAGTGTAAGTTCGTCACACCTTCAATGGTATATATCACCTGCCGTGGGCTTATGTGCAGATACTTCTGCGAAACGCCGTAAATCCTTCCATGGAGGCTCGACGATGGCATCCATGCCATCAACGTCCGCAGCTGTATCTACACCGGAGTAAATTCATTCTTCGAATTTGGCTTTATTACTGAAAATGGCTACAACATCAATTACCTTCGAATGAAAATTCTGTTTAAATGTACTCACAAATTTATGATGTGGTACTAATCTTTATGGGTAAAAAATGGAGCGATCAAAGAGCTGCTAAAGTAATTATTGAACGAATTGCCAAAATTAAGATTTCTCTACCAAGTAGGACTAACTTCCGTACAGGTTTTAAAGGCTATGAATCTACATTTGAGGCAGGTTTTGACTCTTTAGTCACTCTATTAAATGGGTTGGTTAACTATGATTCAAGAGTTCCTGAAGAGCAAAGAGGGATAATATTAAGCAAAGCTATCTTTGAATCTGCTGACAAAGCACGAATCATAGCCGCAGCAGTAGAAAAAGAGATAACGAAGTTTGAGAGTGAGTACCTATCACTACCGTTGCAAGACTATGAATTGATAACAGGTCTATCAATAGTTGGTATTAATAATAGAAAAATAAAAACAGATAATGCATCAATAATTATTACCAAACATTTCCCGAAAAAAATTAAATCTCATTATGATTTTTCAGCCGTGAAACGTTTATACCCTCGATTAAACGATAATTCCTATTCATGGGTATTAGTTTCAGTTAAAGCACGTTGTGAACATGCTGCTGCTACTCAAGCGTTAAATGAATTAGACTATGTAAGAGGGATTTTCAATCTATATTCTTGTTATCGAAGCAGTCGTATGAGCTTTAGTTTACCCGCTCCGATAAATAAAATTTGCAGATATCCATACCATTCATTGCATTCGCCTTCTGGTCATAGAACATCAGATTACTACTGGTTTGACAATAACTACTCAGATCGTGTTTCAGCCTTCGATGTATCTTCTAAATTTGATGATATAAAAAAGTTTTATATTCATACATCCAAACAGATCATGGCGACAAATCAAAAAACATACTTTAAAGGAATTTTAAGTATGTTTTGTAATGCACTTGATAATAGCGATATGAATAATTCATTTATGTCACTTTGGGCACTTTTAGAATCTTTAACGAGAACGAAGGAAAAAACTTACGATGTAACCATACGCAGGCTTCTTTTTAATTTTAAAGATAAAGAGCTTATGAATATCAAGCTTGAAGAGTTTCGCAAACGCCGTAACCAAGCTGTCCACACAAACCGAGAAGTTAATGATGCTGAATATTGTGCACATGAACTGATGAATATTGCGACAGAATATATTCTGTTCTGCATTAATGCATACCAGAAAGTAAGTTCACACGAAGAATTTGCTGCAGTAATAGATTGCCCAACGGATAAAGTGCGACTTTACAAAGAAATCACAACAAAACAGCAAGAACTCAGTCACTTAGAAACAGTTGAAAAGCTAATTCATGTTAACTAACAGCCTATTTATATAGCTTATCAATTACGCAGCTATGGAAGTCAGTCCTCATATTCTTGTTGAATACCTTTTGTAACAATTAATGAGGTCTAACTAGCGTTTTCAACCATACTCACCCACCGTAATCGAAGAGATAAACACTCAGGTGTAAACGCGGCTGTGACCTTCGACAGCAGGGATGCTGTCGTAGAGCCCACAGGGATTGTGCTTGCGGCGTGTCACAGAAGTGTTTGCACATTCGGCGAGCCGCAGGCTATAGATTAAAACGAGTTTATGGGCTGCCAAAAGCAATCAAATACTAAACCAGCCAAATGAACCCACTGAAGATATTTGAAACTTGTTATCCGACAAGTCCCGCACACACCTAAAAAATTAATGAGAGTTAATTTATTAACTCAAGCAACTCATGGATAGTCTTAACCGGATTGATCTTAGCCCCTAGCCCTTCCATCGACTTGTGGTAGTTACGGAAAGGGATAAAGACTTCGGTAAAGCCATGTTGCACCGCCTCTTTCACCCGGGGCACGCCGCTATCTATTGGGCGGACATCACCATTCAGGCTCAACTCGCCCATGATGCAGGTGGTTCTGGGGACAACGAAATCATTTAAGCTGCTTAATAACGCGGTAACTAACGCCAGATCGATGCAGGTTTCTGACTCATCAATTTTCAAGCCGCCGACCAAGTTGAAATAGGTATCGTGAAAAATCTTAGTCTTGGTGTGTTTACGCAGTATCCCGGTCAGCATCTTAATACGGTTCATATTAAGTCCGACACAAACGCGCTGGGGAAATTCCCCCTCGGTTTCGGTAGTTAAGCACTGAATTTCCAGCAGCAGGTTACGATTTCCCTTGCGGATACAGGTGATCGCCGCCCCCGGAGACTGAGTAGTCGAGCCGGAGAGGAAAATTTCACTGGGATTATCGACACTAAGCATGCCGCGCTCGGTCATCTTGAAGATACCGACGGTGTCGACATCACCGAAACGATTCTTATTGGCTCTGAGTGTGCGCACCTGACCATCGTTACACTCCAGGTGGGTGAGACAGTCGACGATATGGATCAAGGTCTGCGGGCCGGCGGTTTCATTATTCTTGTTAACGTGTGCCACAAGGAACATGGTGACGTTATTTTGCTTACAGTATTGGGTCAGTGCCTGGGCGCTGCTTTTAACTTGCGAAGGGGAACCCGGGCTGCCATTGGCCAGTTCGGTAACCACTGCCTGAATCGAGTCGATCACCGCAAACTTAACCTGTTTTGCCTCGAGTTCGGCAATGATGGCTTCGACGCTCGTTTCTGCCATCAGGTACAAGTTATCTTCATTGCAGCTCAGCTTAAGACGGTTCACACGGTTTTTAAACTGTGATAGCGACTCTTCGGCAGTACAATATAGCGATGGCATCAACTGTGACATACGAGAGACGAGATCGGATAATATGGTGGTCTTGCCCGCCCCGGGATCGCCCGAGATGATGTTCACCGAGCCGGTAGTTAACCCCCCGCACAGAACACGGTCAAGCTCGCCTATCCCGGTCAGCATCTTTTCTGCTTCGACTTCCTTAACTTCATTGAGCTTCTTAGAGCCGCCACCCACGGCCCCCGCATAACCCGACACCGAAGTGCCGGCAGACTTACTCGCACCTAAGCGAACTTCGGTGATGGTATTCCATTCATGACAGGCGCTGCACTGGCCTTGCCACCTGGGAAAGTCCTGACCACATTCATTACACACATATGCTGTTTTATTTTTAGCCATAGCTCTTTATATAAGAAGATTGAGAGTTAACGATTATCGAGGGGCAATTATGACGTAAGATATGAGCTTGAGAAAGCGACTTTTCCTCTGCCGCTATATTCCTGGGCAGACAAGTAGTAATCGATAACCCGAAAACTAAATGATAGTGTCTAATAATAAAGACTTATAATATGATGGTGGCGGTAATTAACTATCAAGTAGTGTCGTAACCTGCCGACATAATACTATCTATAACCAAGCACTAACTGTGACTAAATGCTATCAGCAACATAATACTATCAGCTAGGTAACAGCAGCCCAAGATAGAATAGATCCCATAAGAAGAAGCGAGTAGATGAGTTTAGACGAACATAGCGCCTTAATTGAGCAGCTCAAGCCCCTGTTAATGGAACCCGATTTTCAGGAGCTATTTCAGCAGCTTACAGCAGATGAATCAAATTCCACCCGTTTTTTGCTGAAGATGGAACTCAATCGAATCTCTTCGCCTTGCAGTCGTATTATCGATCTCAGAGACAAGTCTGAACTCCCCTGTGAAGAGGTGATCCACAACAATCAGCATCACTATCTCGACGGTCCCGCTAAAGAGAGCTTTATGCAATCGATGGCGCTTTACCGAGAGCAATATACCTTAGGGGTGTATGAGCAGGTCATCGAAGCACATAAGCTGCGCAAACTAAAACTACAAAGCGGTGAACACAATCAAGACAACGAGCAAATCACCCCCTTCATCGCAAAGGGCGTCGTCTTAGGTAATTACTTTAATCGCAGCGAAGAGAGGATGAATTACAGCATTCGGATCTCGACACTGCAATCGGGAAGAGCCGAGGTCTCCGGGATCACCGTCGACCTATCGGTAGGTGGCGCACGAATAAGACTGCCGCTGGCACATAATTTTGATCTCGATAAACCGATAAGAGTCAAACTGCTGGAGCTGAGTGCAGAGTATTATTATGAAGACCTTCAAAAAGGGGTCGATTACGAGATAGTCGATATACAGACCAGCTCTGAGTATTGTTGGATGCGTCTCAAACGCGTCAGCGGCACCGAAGAGCTGGAAAAAATGTTGTCGAATCTGATTAAAGGCTACAAGTACCGCTATAAGGTCGATATCAATGACGTTTTAGTGGCTGCGACCGGCTTGGGTTTTGAGCGGCACTATCTGCCTCACCTCCCGCACCTGCCGTTATTTGTCGAATCCGATAATGGTCAGCATAAGATCACTCATAAGCTCCTTAGTCGCGATAATCAGCAACTGCAATATTTCTTCCAGGATGAAAAGGATATCAGTCAACTGTCGGGCATGTTGTCGAGTCAAAGGTTAGGTGCACTGCTTACTGAGCCGGACAATAAAGATCACAGTCTCTTCTTCTGCTTCACCTTTCAGACCCAAGGTTGCATCTTTTTTTACTCGGCAACATTAGCCGAACTGAAAAGCAAAAACCTATTGGCGCTATTTCTCAGCTTTGGCGCCACCAAAGCTTCCTGGAAAGTCTTCAAGTTAGCCCATCACAAGATAGATCATAGCCAATGCTACAAAGCCAGCATACTCCCCGGTGACGATAGTGGCTATTCGGCACTCACCGAGGCACAACTCAAGCGATTCACTCATGTATTACAACTGATAAATCTCACAACTGAGCACGCTCAGCTCGACTATCAGGCCTGGGATAGCAGGAGTGATAAAAAAGTCAACGAACTGAAAATTTTTGGCCAGCAGAAAGTCACCGCCAACCCGATAAAGCTGCTTTCACTTCAATTTAGCGAGAGAAGAAATGAGGCCCGTTTTGCCTTTAAGACTCAGGTAAACATCCAACAGGGTAAAGTAACGGCAACAGGTTTCACCCACGACATATCGAGTAAAGGGTTACAGCTCACCTTAGACAGCCCGGTTCAACTTGATAGGGCTGCACCGCTACTGTTGAGCTTCCCCAAATTACAGCCGCTTGCAGGGAAAACTAAACTCAATCACCTCGCTTACCGATTAATTAGAACCAGAAAAAATAACGTCACCATTCATCTGGCAGCCGTTATGGGACATTCCCCCCATGCCGGAGTTGAGTTTTTAAATAAGCTCATCATCCATAACGAAGAGAAACTGGAGAAGGTCACCGAGGCCCACAGTGAAACCAAAGAGCTGGCCGACGGTTTAAAGAATCTGTTTATGCGTCACTTAGATTCGGTGCCTTTCTTTATCGAAAAAACGGCCAAGTCGGCACAGCTTTCAACGCTGGGGATCGGCACCCATAAAAACGTCATCACAGATCTTTTCGCCGCGTCAGCTTCCGAACACTTAGAGTACAACTTAGAGTCGCTGCTTAAAGATGGCCGCTTGAAAAAAGAGTTCATCGATCCCATCAGAGCCATGAAGCCTCAAAACGGTTTAGAGTACTTTGAAGTCTATCTTCAGATATCGAGACAATCTCAGGGCCAGGTCAGAGTAAAGTGCCTTCCTCCGGCGGAGATTGGTGATATCAGCGCCAGACAGCACTTTATCAATCAGAGCAATAACCTGGGACGTTTTATGGCACTTAGAGTCTATAGGGGAGCATCGGGAAAACCGGATCTGAACTACATCCGCCGGGAACTCGAATATATCAACGCACACGCCCCCCATAAATCTAAGAAATTAGAGGAGCTGCTATGGCGGATCATCGGAGTTGGTGAGTTGCTGGATATTACCGAAGAGGTTCAGCTGAGATATCCAGACCTTTATGAATACCCAGAGCAGCAACTGGAGGTCTCGGCCTGAACCAGAGATGATGTTAATCGATGGAGGTGTAAACCTCCATGTAGGAGTGGCTTTAACCACTAATGCTTAGTGTAGGAGCGACTTCAGCCGCGAATGCTTACAATAAAGTCAGAAGTTGTAAGTATTAAGCGGTAAGTAAAGAGCAAGAATAGTATGAACCATAAGTTTTTAACGTCACCCTGAACTATTTTTGTTGGTAAAAAGTAGGATCCAGCTTGATGAGTCAACGGTGTCTGGTAGAGGTGTGACTGTTCAGATACCACTGCCGGACCTGAATAAAGTGATCGTCCACAGCGTCTTTATGGGTCAACATATCCGCATGGCCATAGTCGTGTTTAAACCCCTTGGATTTTGATAACAAGGTGTAATTCACATCCTTAAGCTGACACTCCTCAACCATACGTTGCACATCTGCGGGATTACCCAAAACATGATCCCCAGAGCCTGCAATAAACCAGGACTTAGGCCACTTACCCTGCTCTGCAACATCTCTGGCGGCCCTTGCGTAATCGAAACCGTCATCGTGATCTATCCAATCCCCTCTCACCCAATCGATGCTTTGAGCGAGTGACTGACGACTCTCATTATCCATCCCCATTCGCCACTTGTCGGCGGCCAGATAACCATGACTCCATGCAATCGCCTGCGCCAGCTTATTCCAGCCCAGATCGACCATCATCCACTTCTTCAGTGTTCTGATTTTAATCCTGCGCTTGCTGCCAAAAGTAAGGAGTGAGGCAACACTGTCCTGAAACAGGGGAAAACGGGTAATCGCGCTGGCCATAAGTACGCCACCCCAGGAGTGGCCACACCAGTGAACCTTAGAGACTTTAGGGTGTAACCCGAGAATATAGTGATGAATCAGCGGCAACTGATCACGAATCACCTCCCCCTGCCCACCAGTAAACCCGCGTTGCAGTTTTGGCGTACTCAAGCCTCGCCCCTGTGTATCGAGGGCGTAGACAACGAAGCCAGCCTCGGCTAAGAAGCACGCCAATCCCCTTCCGGTTTCACTGTAGAAGACACGTCCATTGGACATCGCGCCATGAAGCATCAAGATCGGTGGTTTTGACATATCGGTGATGTCGGTATCACTCGAGCGAATTTGCCTCAAATGGAGTCTGCCATCGAGATAAGGGATAAAATGCGAGTCTTGTTTTATGGCCACGAGTGAATCACTTTTTCTAATTTAGAGATTAACTTACTGAGTCAGTATAGGAAAAACAAGAGTAATTACTCAACTTGCATAAGGTCAAACACGAAGAACCAATTAACAGGATAAAGTTCAGTAAGATAAATCGTCATTTAAACATAAAAAATAATACTGAAACACTAGACCATAAAGCTGCGCCAAGCAGCCTTATGGTTTATAGCATTGACGATTCCGGCAAGAAATTTAGTTCAGCTGTAGCAGATATGGCAGCACTCTTAAATCCAGCTGATTGATAGAGACATCGGCAGACAGTTTGAGCTTAGGCTTGGCATGATAGGCGATGCCATAATCGGCCGCTTCGATCATAGGGATATCATTTGCTCCATCACCTATGGCTAACCTCTGTCCTTGAGGGATCTCCCACAGCTTGGCGCATCCTTGCACGGTATCGGCTTTAAATTGCGAATCGACCACCAGCCCCGAAACGGTGCCGACCAGCTTACCATCTTCGATATCAAGCTTATTAGCATAGGCGGCATCGAGACTTAATAACTGCTTGAGGTGCCCGACAAAGGGGGTAAAACCACCCGAAGCGACAACCAAACGCCAGTCATGAGACTGCAACTCATCGACCATTTCAGTTAAACCAGGCATTAATGGCAGTTTGTCACACAAGGTTTGAATAATTGACTCATCGGCACCTGCGAGCTGAGAGACTCTGGCCCTCAGGCTCTCCTCAAAGTCGAGCTCTCCTTGCATTGCCCGCTCTGTGACCTCAGCTACGGCTTCGCCGACCCCTGCCATAGCAGCCAGCTCATCGATACATTCAATCTCGATAGCCGTCGAGTCCATGTCCATCACTAATAACCCTGGGCTATTGAGGATTGGTGGCTCTGCAGCAATTGAAAAAGCTTCAACCTTCTCAAGATTGGAGAACAACTGAAGATCAGTCAGGCTAAGTGGCTCATCACAGCATAGTTCAATGCAGTTAAGCCCGCAGCTTCTGTCGATGATCGCTAAACTAAGCGGTAAGGCCGACTGAGAAATCGCCCTGGCTATCTCGGCCTCAACCTCTCTGGTTGCATAGATGAGTCTGAGCCTTGCCCCTCCTTGTGGAGCCTGGCACTCGACATGGCGTGACAGGGTTTGGGTCAGGGTCTGGCTATGGAATTGATAACAGGCTGTCTCTTCATTAATTAACCATGAAAACAGTGAAGTGTGGCTAAGACTTTCCATTAGTAACGCATCTCCAACTACCGGGTAAGGCCATAATCAATTATGATTAGGTAAACCCAAATAAATTCAGGTATAAAGTGTTTTTTCTTAAAGGACTGAAAAAGAGCCATAGAATTAGCAGACTACTACAGATAGCCATAGCGCTGACACTCGCCGTGGGTCTGATTCAGTTATGGGAAACTAGCCTACTACAAGGGCAACAGCTTCTAAAGTCCCAAACGCAAAAGATGGCAAGATTACTCGTTCAGCAGACGGCCTACGGGGCGGCGCCGGCTCTGCAATTGCAAAATGATGAACAACTGCAATGGCTCGCCAGCGCCTTAGTGGAAGATCCTAAAGTGATGTCGGCCAGTATTTTCAGTGAAGATGGGCAGAGACTATCATTTGCACAGAGTGTCACCGATGAGGAACTCGAACCAGACTCTGATGAGCTCAATAAACTACTGGACCGTTACCCTCCCTATGTTGAGGCGGTAACGCAAGATGACATAAACTTAGGTTTTATCGAGGTCAGGCTAGAGCCCAGATTATTCTTTAACGAGATTAAAGAGGCTCACCAGATCAATATGGAACAGCAGCAGATGATGTTAATCATCGCAGGCTTAATAGGCATGTTGCTATCCCGCTCACTCTCCTTCAAACGGGCCGATTTCGACCGCCGTAAGACACGGGTAAAGCTGAGACAGAAGCCCGGAAAGCTAAGGAAGAAAGAGCAGGAAAAGCTCAAGAAGGCACTGGCTAAGAGTCAAAAGAAGCAAGCGGGTAAAGATAAGATGAGTGGCGAGGAGATAGAAAAAAGCAAATAATTTAGCTATGCCGAATAAGCCATCGTTCAGCTTTTCGACCATGTTCAAAAACATCAGACAACAAAAAGGGCTCACAAGAGCCCTTTTTACATGAATCTACTTATCCCCGAACGCATGGATAGCGATGGAAGGGACTTTGACTAACCAAGCAAAATTACAGAGTAATTGCAGCTTCTAGTGTCATTTCGATCATTTCGTTGAAGGTAGTTTGACGCTCATCAGAAGAGGTCTTTTCACCTGTACGGATATGATCAGATACAGTACAAACACATAATGCTTTAGCACCGAACTCAGCAGCAACACCGTAAAGACCGGCAGCTTCCATTTCGACACCTAAGATGTCCATCTTTTCCATAACGTCAAACATTTCTGGATCTGGAGTGTAGAAAAGATCAGCAGAGAATACGTTACCAACACGGAATTTAGTACCTTTAGCTTCAGCAGCTTTAACTACGGCGCTAAGCAGGCTGTAGTCAGCGATAGCAGCGAAGTCTTGACCTTTAAAACGTAGACGGTTTACTTGAGAATCAGTACAAGCACCCATTCCGATCAGAACGTCACGAACTTTAACGTCAGTGCTAACCGCACCACAAGTACCGACACGGATTAGGTTCTTAACGCCGTAGTCTTTAATCAACTCAGTCGCGTAAATAGAACATGAAGGAATACCCATGCCTGAACCCATAACAGAGATACGAGTCCCTTTATAAGTACCGGTGTAGCCGAACATGTTACGTACATCGGTAACTTGCTCAACGTTCTCTAGGAAAGTCTCTGCAATGTACTTAGCACGTAGTGGATCGCCTGGAAATAGAACAGTATCAGCGAATGCGCCGTCAGCTGCGTTAATATGCGGTGTAGCCATCTATATAACCCCTTATATAATGAAACTTAAGCGTTACTAAAAGTAAGCAAACCTAAGTCTTTGTATGTGGCGGCCATCATCTAACCGCCAAAATTTTTACTTGCAAACTAAAGATAGCGATAAGATTTTATCTTATCGCTATTAATCTTTACTTAATAAACGACTCGCCATATTCCATAGGCTCAAGTTTAAAATAACTTGCTATGGATTGACCCATGTCGGCAAAACTCTTACGGCGGCCTAATGAGCCAGCTTCAAGTCCTGCTCCGTAGGCCAATACAGGCACACGTTCACGAGTATGGTCTGTACCAGGCCAAGTCGGATCACAACCATGGTCTGCAGTTAGCAGTAACAGGTCGTCTTCACCCATCAGTGCCATCAGTTCAGGCAGACGAGAATCGAAATACTCAAGGCTTCTCGCATAACCGGCAACATCACGTCTATGACCGAAGTGAGAGTCGAAGTCAACGAAGTTGGTAAACACTATCGTGTTATCGCCAGCGAGTTTGAGCTCTTCCAGCGTTGCATCAAATAGTGCTTCGAGGCCAGATGCTTTGATTTTCTTAGTGATACCACAGTGTGCATAGATATCGGCAATCTTACCGACACTCACCACTTCACCACCGGAATCTTTAAGTTTGTCGAGTACCGTCTTTGCTGGCGGCTCAACAGCATAATCGCGTCTGTTACCCGTTCGAGCAAAGTCGCTAGGACCTGTGCCAACAAAAGGACGGGCAATAACACGACCAATGTTATATGGCTCAAGTTCTTCACGAACGATCTGACACAAAGTATAAAGATTTTCCAGTCCGAAAGTCTCTTCGTGACATGCCACCTGGAATACAGAATCTGCCGAAGTGTAGAAAATTGGCAAACCACTGGTCATGTGCTCGTTACCGAGCTCTTCCAAAATCGCAGTTCCCGATGCATGGCAGTTACCTAAGTAATCTGACAAGCCGGCTCTGGCTAAAATTTTATCCGTCAGCTCTTTCGGGAAAGAGTTGGTATGGTCGCTAAAGTATCCCCATTCGTACAGAACAGGTACACCCGCTAACTCCCAGTGTCCACTAGGTGTATCTTTACCCGTACTGAGTTCATCGGCATGGCCATAAGCGCCAATGATCTCTACATCGTCACTGAAACCGGCTGGCAGTTGGCCAGTGCTCTCTTTCGATGCTTGGGCAAGGCCCAAACGTGCAAGATTAGGTAGCTTCAACGGGCCTTCACGACCTTCGTTTGCTTTGCCTTCGGCGCACGCTTTGGCGATATTACCAAAGGTATCAGACCCGGTATCACCGAACGCTTCAGCATCTGCCGCCGCTCCGATACCAAATGAGTCTAACATCATAATAAATGTACGTTTCATACTTAATGCTCCGTTACAGATCTGACTCACGAATATAGCGATATATTTCTGGAGTCTTTTCTGGTTTCGTCTCGCCTACGTGTATGGCTTTCTTAACCGCAGCTTCCGCTTCAGCAAACGCATTCTCAGTTTGCGCGTGAATGAAGGCAATTGGCTTGTCAGCAGAAATCTCATCACCTAAAGCACAGACTTTAGTCAGACCGACACTGTAATCCAGTGCGTCACCAGGTTTACGACGGCCACCACCTAAGGTCACAACCGCAAGACCGAGCTCACGTGTATCCATCGCTGAAGCAAAACCAGCTTGGTCTGCATAAACTGGACGGATAATCTTAGATTCAGGCAGATACAAACCAGTATTCTCGATAAAATCAGCAGGTCCGCCAAGGCCAGAGATCATACGACCAAATATTTCAGCTGCCTTACCATTGTCGAGAACGCGATTTAGCTTCTCTCTCGCTTCAGCTTCACTCGAAGCGATACCACCTAACTGTAGCATCTCTGCACATAAACCCATGGTCACTTCATACAGACGTGGGTTACGGTATGCACCAGTTAAGAAATCGACCGCTTCTTTAACTTCAACGGCATTACCTGCACATGAAGCCAATACCTGGTTCATATCGGTAAGCAGAGCCGTAGTCTTAGTACCTGCACCGTTTGCAACGGCGGTGATACTACGAGCCAACTCTTCAGATGCCTCGTAGGTAGGCATAAACGCGCCACTACCGACTTTAACGTCCATAGCAAGAGCATCGAGGCCAGCAGCCAGTTTCTTAGAGAGAATTGAAGCGGTAATGAGTGAGATAGACTCGACAGTCGCGGTATTATCGCGAATCGAGTAGAAACGCTTATCGGCAGGAACGAGGTCGCCCGTCTGACCAATAATGGCGACACCAGCCTCTTTAACCACTTTTCTGAACAATGCACTATCTGGCTCGGTTTGGTAACCGGGAATAGCATCAAACTTATCTAAGGTTCCACCGGTATGACCAAGGCCACGACCTGAAATCATCGGAACATATCCGCCACATGCTGCAGCCATAGGGCCAAGCATTAAGCTGATAACATCGCCAACACCACCAGTGCTGTGCTTATCGATGATAGGACCGTCAAGGTCCAGTGATTTCCAGTTTAGAACGGTACCCGAGTCACGCATGGATGTGGTTAACGCGATACGCTCATCCATGTTCATGTCATTAAAATACACCGCCATACCCAGCGCCGCAATTTGACCTTCTGAAACCGTGTTATCGGTAATACCTTTAACGAAAAATTGAATCTCTTCTTTTGACAACGCCTCAGCATTGCGCTTCTTACGAATAATCTCTTGAGCTAGAAACATGGTACTGCCTCCAGAGTGTAACTAGTTTTCAGTAAATAGTTACAATCTCTTTAATGAAACACCAAAAACGTAATTTAATTACAAAGCATATTAACCAAGTTTTGGTATTTCCAAATAGATTTAGATCACACTTAACTAAAAAAGATGGCCCTATTTTCCAACAGTAAAATAGGGCAACACTGATTAGTAACCTTGAGGGCCCTTAGGTGCATCACCTAGTTCCAAGGTATGCAGAAGGTTCACAAGCAGGCTAGATGCGCCAAAACGGAAAGTACGTGGCGTTGCCCAGTCATCACCTAAAAGACGTGCCGCAAGTCCTAAGAACTCGCCGGCAGCAGCTGCGTCACGAACGCCGCCAGCAGGCTTGAAGCCGACTTTGGTGTTCTTTTCACTGATTACTGTCATCATGATCTCAGCAGCTTCGATGGTTGCATTAACCGGAACTTTACCGGTAGAGGTCTTAATGAAGTCAGCACCGGCATCGATACACAATTCAGAAGCCTTACGGATAAGTGCAGGATCTTGCAGAACACCAGACTCGATGATCACCTTAAGGAGTACATCTTCACCACACGCTTCTTTACAGGCTTTAACCAGCTCGAAACCAACAGTCTCATCGCCAGCCATCAATGCACGGTATGGGAAAACAACATCGACTTCATCTGCGCCGTAAGCGACAGCTGCGCGAGTCTCTAGCACAGCAATAGCGATATCGTCATTACCATGAGGGAAGTTAGTCACAGTCGCGATGCGGATGCTTTCGCAGCCCATTTCATTCAATGTCTTGCGTGCGATTGGAATAAAACGAGGGTAAATACAGATTGCAGCAGTGTTACCGGCAGCAGTCTTAGCCTTATGACAAAGTTCAATCACCTTCTGATCGGTATCATCATCATTCAAGGTGGTCAGGTCCATCAATTCAATGGCTTTTTGTGCAGCTTTTTTTAAATCGCTCATAATAGCTCTCCGAAACGTAATTCAAATAATAAAATGAAATAGAAATCTACGTAAGGCAGCGCCTGGAAGTGGCATTTTTTGATTATTGTTATGGCCGGGCCTTCGGGCGTCGCCTTAGATATCGCCATTGGCAATATCTGTTTATTCAGGTATTCAGTGTAGTTATTGAAATCGAATGTTCATAGTTCAATAACTGCAATCCTGACACTAGGTCACGACTTGAATCCTTGAAGACCGGGAAGGGGGAAACTGAAATGCGTTGTTTCTGCCTTTCCGCGAAAAATCCATTTTAGCGCGTAAAACTTTATCTTTTAGCTTTATATTTTACAGATTAACTTTTAGTTAAACAGACTATGTAAATATAGCTCATGCTTAAGTAAAAATTAAATTTAGAGCCGTGCATTGCACGGCTCTAACAGATGCTTACTGACTTCTAAAATAACTCTTAGAACTTGTAAGTAGCAGTCAGGTAGTGTGCGAAACCAGTAGTTTCTAGACCTACGATACCAGCACCATCTTCAAGAAGGTAAACGTCTTTGTAACCCTTCAGGCCGTAACCCAGTGCGTAGTTGTCTGAATGCCAGTGAACACCGAAGTAAGCTGCGCCACCGCTAGAAGTCATTGGTACAAATTCGTTACCCTTAGTGTCATCAGCACCGAACTGGTAATCAACATAACCCTGGAAAGAAACGAATGAACCGTTTTCTAGGAAGTAGAAAGGCTTGAACCAGTTCATAGAGAATTGGTAACCGTTCCAATCTTTATCATTGATGTCGTAGAAACCGTAAAGGTTCATGCCAGTTTTACCTAACCATGGAACCATAACGTCAGCACCGATACCTACGGCAACGTTGTTGACATCTTCACCGATCACACCGCCACCCCAGTTGAATAGAGTAGAGATGTAAACTTCCTGGATTGGACCAGCTGAAAGATCCATACCTGTAATTGCATCAAGAGAGAAGCGTGGAGCAAACTTCATGAACATCTTGCTTGCACCTGAACCTTCAGCCTTATCGCCTGAATCACCACTTGCTAAGTTGAATACATCAACATAACCGTATAGGTCAACAACACCAGCGCGGCCGCCGAATTCCATTTCCAGGTAATCATGTCCACTCTCACCAGCAGAAGGAAGCTCGTCAAACGCGTACATTGCGTTGAACTGCATCCAGCTGTAATCGCCAGCGCGGATATCGTCACCACGGTCTGCAGCGAAAGTTGGTGCAGACATTACTGCTACAGCTGCTGCTGCTAGTGCTAAAGTTTTAACGTTTTTCATCATCAACCCCATTTATTTTATGGTGTGCCGCTCTTTTGAGAAAGAGTCAGCGTTTCTTTTTATCGTGCCGCATTTTACTGACTTTGTGCCAAAGCACAACCGTATTAATGTAAAATTGCGAACACTAAGTTTTAACATTGAATCAAATAACTAACTATTACTACTATTACTAAATTTCTATCACACAATTCTGTATCGCATTCTAGACAAAAACCGAAATTAAAATTGTGTTTGTCCTCACACAGCTAATCATTAATCTGTTAAAGATTAGCTATATGTTTTACAAATTTAAATCTGAAAAATGGCTGTGTTAACTTAGACTCTGCTCTGTTTGAGCAGAGTCATAGTTCAGGGGCACCCCCCTGGATTACCTAACGTTTATAACATTTAAGTTATAGTGCCAGGAATAGACCCGCTAGTGTCGCACTCATCAAGTTAGCAAGAGAACCTGCAACTACTGCACGCATACCTAGCTTAGCTAAGTCGTGACGACGAGTTGGCGCCATAGCACCTAGACCACCGAGAAGAATCGCGATTGAAGATAGGTTAGCGAATCCACAAAGAGCAAAAGAGATAATCGCTTTTGTTCTGTCTGTCATAGCAAGACCTGTTTCAGCAACGACCATACCGCCATCAGCGATGTCTTTCATGTATGGTGCGAAGTTAAGGTATGCTACGAATTCGTTAACAACAATCTTCTGACCGATGAAAGAACCTGCAACGAGTGCTTCGTTCCAAGGTACACCGATTAGGAATGCTAGAGGCATAAAGATATAACCAAGAATTAGCTCAAGAGTTAGACCTTCCATACCGAACCATCCGCCAACACCACCGATGATGCCGTTCATCATAGCAATCAAACCAACGAAAGCTAGAAGCATTGCACCAACGTTAAGGGCTAGATGCATACCAGACGAAGCACCTGCAGCAGCAGCGTCGATAACGTTAGCTGGCTTATCAGGGTCTTCTGGAAGATCGTCCATATCGTTCTTGGCTTCTTCAGTTTCAGGGTGCATCAGCTTAGCCATTAATAGACCACCTGGTGCTGCCATGAATGAAGCGGCAACTAGATATTCGATTGGTACACCCATCTGCGCATAACCGGCCATTACTGAACCAGCGATAGATGCTAAACCACCTACCATGATGGCAAACAGCTCAGAGTTAGTCATAGTCGCGATGAACGGACGTACAACTAGTGGAGCTTCAGTTTGACCAACGAAGATGTTTGCCGTTGCTGACATAGACTCTGTGCGGCTAGTACCAAGAGCTTTCTGTAGTGCACCACCGATAATACGGATAATCCACTGCATTACGCCAAGGTAATAAAGAACTGCAATAAGAGAAGAGAAGAAAACAATGACTGGTAGAACGTTGATGGCGAAAATGAAACCAACTTTGAAGTTAGCCAAATCACCGAACAAGAAACCGATACCGTTTTGAGCATAACTGATAACGCTAGACACGCCATCTGAAATAGTCTTTAGAATATCTTTACCGACTGGAACATACAAAACGAAACCACCGAAGGCAGCCTGAATTGCCAATGCACCAAGAACGGTACGCTTGTTAATTGCTTTTCTATTATTCGATAACCCGAACGCTATCGCAAGTAGGGTGACCACCCCTACCAAACTCATTAAAATATCCATTAACCATCACCCTATTTGTTAATACTTTTTAATTATGTTGTTAACCAACCTTTTTCGAGACTGATTATACCCGACCAAGTAGCGAAAAGGGTCGTTCCGATCAAATTTTTGAACTTTAATTTCAGCGATTTAATCACAACTTCCGATGCGATTAACACCTGTTTATTTAAAAAGAAATTAAAGGTCAAAGAGTTGCACCGCATTGAGAAAAGCATGTTCTGAAATTAGAACACTAGTTTTTTTCTGTAAATTTGCTATTTCTTTCACGACTGAGTGCAAAACAAGCGGTGTATTGCGTGTTTCAGCCGAATTAGCGGGTGCCATAGAGGGAGAATCGGTCTCGATAAGGATAGAATCTAAAGAAATGCTTGCAATGCAACTTTTAAGTTTTATGGCCCTATCGTTCAAAATTAACCCTCCTACACCCAACTTGTAACCCAGTTTAATATACGCGTTAGCAAGCTCAACCCCACCATAGAAACCATGTATGACGCCACCTTTAGGCAGATCATAGCGCTTTAATAGCGTTAGCATCTCATTGTGTGCTTTAACAACATGTAAAATAATAGGCAATTCCAGCGCTTTTGCCAGTTCCAGTTGACGTTCGAACTGAATCAACTGTGCCTGCCAATTACTTTTTCGTAACTTATCTAGCCCACACTCGCCTATAGCGACCAATTTCACATCATCGCTGCACCTTGAAAGCCGCTCCTTTAGATCATCGAATAACGTTATCGAATCTGAGTGACAATACCAGGGATGGATCCCCAGTGCATAAGGGCAGTTAAATTGCCTTGCTATTGCTATTTGATTATCCCAATGCTCAGGCGACACCCCAGGAATGATCGCGAACTCTATTCCAGAGCTTCTCATTGCATCAAACACCTGCTTACGATCGATATCGAACTCAGGAAAGTCCAGGTGAGCATGGCTATCAATCATTCTCAACTTTGTTTTTGGTAAGTCATTTGTTTGAGGTGAAGCATTCTTTAGATGTGACGTTTGAGTTGACACCCTATGACTCCCCTTTGGTTTTATCAGCAGAGTTTGAATTAGGCTTTACGGTATCACTATCGACACTCAACTCAGGGTCAGTGAGCCTGGGAGCGCAACTCCGTCGGTTTTCAGGTGTGAGCCCCATACGGTCACACCAGTTGATATAACGAGTCCACAAGCTAACAATCCAGTTCATGATCCCCTCCCGATAGCTGACTTATATCAATTAACACATATCTATAATATGTAATACCAATTTCATTAATTATCTGTTCATTCAGCGGGAATTCAAAGTGCTGAAGGCAAGGACTATATTTGCTCCTCGGTAACTGCTCCATGCGTTACTCTACCTCCTATATCCATATAGTCGTGTAATATAGACATACGCCACATCCATGTTGCTAGCGGATGATTGAAGCTAATAGTTATTCTATATCAAAATCATCGAACGTAGCATGCAACGCTTTGCCCTTGGCTTTTAACATCAGCCGCCCGTTGAGAATCTCAGACTTCCCACTTCTGCATTGCATTGACTTACAAGGGAATAACCATTCTTTCATCAATCCGCCTTGAATTCAAAAGTCTGAGAGACTCTGAATTGATGACATATTTGATGAAACTGGTATAAGGCATAAAAAAACCCCAAACTTTCGTAAGGGGTTTTAAAAATGCTAAACAGAGAAACTAATTTTCAAAACTGACGTTAAAAACAGAGTCTGAATATTAACGCTAGTTTTCACGCGTCTTCGCGAAGTTAATATCCGGATAACGCTCCATTGAAAGGTTCAGGTTAACCATGGTAGGTGCAATATAAGTCAAGTTATCACCACCATCGAGTGCTAAGTTAGAACTGCACTTACGTCTGAACTCTTCAAGCTTTCTTTCATCATCACAATATACCCAACGTGCAGTAGCGACACTGATGGCTTCGTAGATAGCTTCGACCTTATACTCAGTTTTCAAACGGCCAACGACGACCTCAAACTGGAGTATACCGACGGCCCCTACGATCAAGTCGTTAGTATCGATAGGCCTGAAGACCTGAACCGCTCCCTCTTCAGAAAGCTGAACCAAGCCTTTCAACAACTGCTTCTGTTTCAAGGGGTCTTTCAGACGTATACGACGGAACATCTCTGGCGCGAAATTAGGAATACCGGTAAAACGCAGTTTTTCACCTTGAGTAAAGGTGTCACCGATACGCATAGTGCCGTGATTGTGTAGGCCTATGATGTCGCCCGGATAGGCAACTTCGGCACGGTTTCGATCGCCCGCCATAAAGGTCAAGGCATCACTGACGTTCACATCTTTACCCAGACGAACGTGGTGCATCTTCATGCCTTGTTCGTAACGACCAGAACAGATACGCATAAATGCAACCCGGTCTCTATGTTTAGGATCCATGTTGGCTTGGATCTTAAATACGAAGCCACTGAACTTTTCATCTTCCGGCTGCACATCCCTGACTTCGGTCTCACGTGCCTGTGGTTTAGGCGCCCACTGAACGATACCATCGAGAATATGATCCACACCAAAGTTACCTAAGGCGGTACCGAAGAAAACGGGAGTCAGCTCACCGGCGAGGAACAGTTCAAGGTCGAACTCGTTCGATGCGCCAAGAACTAACTCAAGCTCCTCACGTACCTCTGCAGCGTAAGTGCCGATAGCGGCATCCAATTCTGGGTTATCTAACCCCTTGATGATTTTCGAATCCTGAATCGTGTGTCCCTGACCACTCTGATAGAGGATCACTTCATCACGTAAAAGGTGGTAAACCCCCTTGAACTCTTTACCACAACCGATTGGCCAGGTAATAGGGGCACAAGCAATATTCAGTACCTGTTCAACCTCATCCATCAACTCTAAGGGATCACGTATATCGCGATCGAGTTTGTTCATGAAGGTGACGATTGGCGTATCACGAAGTCGTGTTACTTCCATAAGCTTAATCGTACGTTGCTCAACACCTTTGGCCGAGTCAATCACCATTAGACAGGAGTCAACGGCAGTAAGAGTACGATAAGTATCCTCAGAGAAATCTTCGTGACCGGGGGTATCGAGAAGGTTAACGAGTGCATCGTTATAAGGGAACTGCATCACAGAGGTTGTGATCGAAATACCACGATCTTTCTCCATCTCCATCCAGTCAGATTTCGCATGCTGCCCGGACTTCTTACCTTTTACAGTACCAGCCTTCTGCAGCGCGTTGCCAAATAAAAGTACCTTCTCGGTAATGGTGGTCTTACCCGCATCGGGGTGAGAGATAATGGCGAAAGTACGACGCTTGTCGACCTCAACTTTATTGCCTGACATGATAACCTGCAGATTCTGGTGTTCTAAAAGGCGGCAATTATAGCGGTTAGACCAAGACTTGGCTAGACAGTGACTGCTAGATTAAACCTGCAGAGTGAGCGAATACAAAAAATAATCCTCTCTAATGCGCTCCGGAGCGTAAAAGTTAGCATCCGAGTCTTAAGTCTGCTTGGCGTTGTAGAGTTCAGGTTTGGGCAGGGTAATGACTCAAGGTTTAAATGGCCATGCAATCTGAACAAATGATTGCATGGTTTCTTTACACGATTAATATCTTAATGGGAATTATTGGCAGACTCTTCGGCATAGAGCTTGGCATTAATTTTAGCCAGCTCTATTCTGGCGTATCTATGTTCGACAAAATCATAGATGTTGGTTGCTAATGCGAGCCTGAAGTAATTCGCCGCATCACTGTTATTTCCCTGCTGCTGGGCAATTTTTGCGATATAGAAATACGCCTCACATAAACGCTCGGCATACTCATTGGGATGAGATAGCCCCTCTTTGGCTGCCGCAAAGACCTGTTCACGATTTTTTTTACCCAAATAGAAATCGACCAATTCATTAGACCAGGCATTTGGTGTCAGTTGAGTTCGGTTATATTCGAGTCTGACTTTAGCCTGCTCTACATTAACTTCACTTTCGCTCAGGTAGAGCCAGAGTGCGCGATAGCCATCTTTTGGATCCTGGGAGTAGAAAGACTCCATATCGGCAACGGCCAAGTTATTGCGTTCACCGTAATACAGAGCGATACCACGGTTAAGGAAAGCGTAATCGTAATCGGGAGAAAGCTCTAAAACCGCATCGAATGCCTCATAGGCACTTTCAAATTCGCCTTCTTGGGTATAATAGATCCCGATAAAATTATAGGCATCGGCAAGGTTAGGTTGTAATTTTAGCGCCTGATGAAAATCTATTCGACTCAAGATACGAAGCCCGACACTGTCATAGATGACGCCACGGTCATAATGAAACCTGGCTCTTTGCTGATCGGTTAATTCGGCGGATGACAAAATTTCATTTAATTTGGCTAAGGTAATTTCAAGCTTATAATCAGGCATAACAGGTTCAACCATCACCTTGCCCTGTTCATTCGCGCCGGACTGAGTTGAGACACATCCGGTTAGCAAAATACTCATACCAGCCAAAACCACTACTGCGACTGTCCGCATTCTTTGAATCATCCATTTAACCCTTTGAGTTCACCAGTGCTTGTAATCATAGCAATCCCCTATCTCTACGGCTATCAAGGATTTAATTATTTCATCAATCAGTTTATACCAATCGGTATAAAGATGTGCTCGCTCAGCGAGAATTTAGCGCTTCTGAGGCAAGACACTTTATTGCTCCTGCATAAAGGGCATTCACAACATCCATGTTGTTCACAACGAGTGAAGAGCATAGTTGTTCTACGGTCAAACTCGTTAACACTGCATCGAAAGCGCTAAAACTCGCCTGTTAGGCGTGTTTTTGGCTGCCTACTTCTGCGTTGAATGACTTCAGAAGGGATCACCATTCCCTCACTCATTCGCCTTGAATTAGTTTGCCAAAAAACACTCTGAGTAGATCACTTTCTTATACCGATTGGTATCATGAATTTCAGGCAAAAAAAAGAGACCCTAAGGTCTCCTTTCATATTCAACATATCTTTACAAGATAGGTTTACTCGGCTGGCGCTGCTTCAGCTTTAGGCGTAGCTTCTTTCATAGAAAGACGTACACGACCCTGGCGATCGACTTCCATCACCTTAACCTTCACTTCCTGGCCTACTTCTAGGTAGTCAGAAACGTTAGCGACACGCTCTTCGGCAATCTGAGAGATATGAACCAAACCATCTTTACCAGGAAGAATAGTAACGAACGCACCGAAATCAACGATACGAACAACTTTACCATTGTAGATAGTGCCAACTTCAACTTCGGCAGTGATCTCTTCGATACGACGGATAGCTTCTTTCGTTGCTTCACCGTTTGCCGATGCGATCTTAACAGTACCGTCATCTTCAAGTTCGATAGTTGTACCAGTCTCTTCGGTAAGTGCACGGATAGTAGCACCACCTTTACCAATCACGTCACGGATCTTCTCAGGGTTGATCTTAAGCGTTGTGATACGTGGAGCATGGTCAGAGATATCATCACGGTGCTCACCGATTGCCTGGTCCATAACATTCAGGATATGAACACGGGCACCATAGGCTTGCTGTAGTGCGATCTGCATGATCTCTTTATTAATACCTTCAATCTTGATATCCATCTGCAGTGCAGTAATACCATCACGAGTACCAGCAACTTTAAAGTCCATGTCACCAAGATGATCTTCATCACCCAAGATGTCAGAAAGAACGACGAAATCGTCACCCTCTTTAACCAGACCCATAGCGATACCGGCAACAGAGGTCTTAATTGGTACACCCGCATCCATAAGGGCAAGTGAAGTACCACAAACAGAAGCCATAGAGCTTGAACCGTTAGATTCAGTGATCTCAGATACAACACGAACGCTGTATGGGAATTCTTCTGCAGAAGGCATAACGGCATTGATACCACGCCATGCTAGCTTACCGTGACCGATTTCGCGGCGCTTAGGCGAACCAACAAAACCTGTTTCACCAACAGAATATGGAGGGAAGTTATAGTGCAGCATAAAGCGGTTAGTGTACTCGCCCATGATGCTATCAACTTTCTGAGCATCACGCTCTGTACCTAGAGTACAAGTAACCAATGCCTGAGTTTCACCACGGGTGAACAACGCACTACCGTGGGTACGTGGTAGTACACCAGCCATCACATTCAAGCCACGAACCATATCAGGCTCACGACCATCAATACGTGGGTTGCCGGCAATAATACGACTACGTACGACTTGCTTCTCAAGGCTACCTAGAACCTTACCGACTTCGCGTAGATCAACATCTGCATTTTCAGCAACGAGCTGCTCGATAGTTTCGCTCTTAAGTGCGTTAACCGCGTCACGACGCTCACTCTTATCGGCAACCTGGTAAGCTGCAGAGAACTTTGCTTCCGCAAGGCTCTTAACTTTAGCAACAAGGTCAACATCAGCTACCGGAGCAGACCAATCCCATGCAGGCTTGCTTGCTTCAGCTTTTAGCTCGTTAATCGCTTCAATAACAACTTGCTGTTGGTCATGGCCATAAACCACACCACCAAGCATAACTTCTTCAGGAAGTGCAGCCGCTTCAGACTCAACCATCAAGACTGCACCTTGAGTACCGGCAACAATCAGGTCAAGTTCACTATCAACAAGTTGACTGACATCCGGGTTAAGAACATATTCGCCATTGGTATAACCAACACGTGCCACACCTAGTGGGCCATTGAAAGGCAGACCAGAGATAGCCAATGCAGCCGAAGTACCAATCATTGAAATAACATCTGGATTGATTTCAGGATCGACAGAAACTACTGTGATAATTACCTGAACTTCATTCTTGAAGCCATTTGGGAATAGTGGACGGATTGGACGGTCAATAAGGCGGGCAATCAATGTTTCACTTTCAGATGGACGGCCTTCACGCTTGAAGAAACCACCAGGGATCTTACCTGCTGCGTAAGTCTTTTCCTGGTAGTTGACAGTGAGTGGGAAAAAGTCACGACCTGGCTCTTCAGCTTTCTGCCCAACAACAGTAACCAATACTGTTGTATCACCCATACTTGCCAAAACGGCGGCATCAGCTTGACGTGCAATAACCCCAGTCTCTAATGTGACTGTGTGCTGACCATACTCAAAACTCTTTACTATTGGATTCACGTGAACCATTCCTTAATTTTAATTACCTTAATTTCGCGGACAAGTATACTTCATCTTTAATCAATAGATAAAGAGCACATAGTGATGACAAAGCGGAAACTTTTCTCTAAAGTGAGTAGTATGTGAAAAATTCCTTATGGAATCACCATAAAAGCTGAATTTTTGGTATCAGTTCACTGATATAAAGGATGGTCAAATGAATGCAGGCTTTAAATCTCTTACATGGAAACAGACGAGTCTGGTCGTTTTTTCCGCATTATTCTTTGCGGTTGCGATTTTTATTGTCGAAATTGCATTAGTAGGAGTGTCTGCTAGAGATGGACTTAAGGACTCTCAGACTGAACTGCTCGATTCGGTGGAGCAACCGGCGGCCAATGCCGTATGGGCACTCGATGACAATTTGGCCAAACAAACATTAGAGGGCGTGCTGAAAGTTGAGCATGTTGGTTCTGCAGTAATAGAACTCGATGATGGTTCACTGTTTGTCTCTGTCTCAAGTAAAAAGTCGTACCCCAATATTTTTGAAGACTTCAGCAACAAACTCTTTGGTGACGTAAAAAAGATATCTCGTTCTCTTTATCGACCATTTTATTTTGAAGGCACCGAGAAGCAGCAACTGATTGGTACATTGACGGTTCTTTATGATACCCAAGGGCTGACTGATTCACTTTTCTCTCAACTCAAATTCAGCTTAATTGCCACGTTAGCTCGAGCACTACTGATCACATTAGTGCTCTCCATCGTCTTTCATCGCTTTTTAACCAAACCTATAGCAGAGATCAGTGAAGCGATCGACAAAATAGATCCTGAATCGCCCGATGAAAACTTACTCCCAATGGCTAAATCACATACTGATGATGAATTAGGCCTGGTAACCTCCAAGTTTAATCAGATTCTAATTCAATTTGGTCAGACGCAAAGCAAGCTCAGAAAAATGGCGACCCGAGATCCATTAACAGGCCTACCGAATCGTACATTATTACTGGAAACCATTGCGGTCACGATTCAACGGGCTCGCGTTCATAAACATCAATTTTGTATGTTGTTTATCGATCTCGATAGATTCAAAAACATCAATGACTCACTCGGACATGCCATTGGTGATCAGTTTTTAGCTCGAATAGCCAGGGTGCTCGAACGCGTAGTCGGGGATAACGGAACCGTAGCCAGACTCGGTGGAGATGAGTTTGTTATCTTGGCCGATGAGATCCGCACGCCGGATCAAGCTGCCGACTTTGTCGACAAGCTTCTGCTGCAGCTCAATACTCCCATGCAACTCAATGAACATACTATCCATCCTGCGGCCTCAGTGGGTATATCTATCTATCCCGACGACGGCATGAGTGCAGAAGATCTTATTCGTCATGCCGATATCGCGATGTATAGCGCCAAGGCTGCAGGTTCAAATCAATGGGCATTTTTCAAACAGCAGATGACTGAACGCGCGGCGGTAAGGTTACGTACTGAAGCCTCGCTGCATGATGCACTGAAAAATGGCGAGTTTGTTCTTCATTATCAGCCTAAGTTCGATATTAAAACCGGCAAAGTTGTGGCTTGTGAAGCCCTCATCAGATGGCAAAAAGATGGCCGTTTAATCAGTCCTATGTCTTTTATTCCTGTGGCAGAAGAGACTGGCATTATTATCCCCATCGGACGCTGGGTCATCGAAGAGGCCTGTAAAACGATCAGGAAGTGGCAAAAAGAATATAACTTCGCCTTGCCTATCGCGGTTAACGTTGCCTCTCAGCAGTTTGCAGACGCCAGCCTGGTCCCCGATATCAAACAGTTAGCCCTGAGATATCAAATTAGCCCTGAACTGCTTGAAATTGAGATAACCGAAACGTCATTGATGAATGATATTGAACTTGCCATATCGAAACTTCAACAACTTAAATCGACCGGATTTGGTATCGCTGTTGATGATTTTGGAACGGGTTACTCTTCACTCTCCTATCTGAGACACCTACCCATTACTACGATGAAAATCGACCGCTGCTTCGTCACCGACCTTCCTAATGAAAGTGCAATCGCATCAACCATTTTGATGCTAGGTCAACAGTTAAACTTAAACATTGTCGCCGAGGGAATTGAAAATCAAGAGCAGCTGGACTGGTTAAACAGTAATAACTGCCAGATAGGGCAAGGTTTTTATTTCAGCAAGCCAGTGACTCAACAAGAATTTGAGGACGCTTATATTAAGTCTCAAACTGCGAGTATCAGTCATATCTGAGGGTCGAGGGTCGAGGGTCGAGGGTCGAGGGTCGAGGGTCGAGGGTCGAGGGTCGAGGGTCGAGGGTCGAGGGTCGAGGGTCGAGGGTCGAGGGTCGAGGGTCGAGGGTCGAGGGTCGAGGGTCG